>Ga0326728_10000291_pt1 | contig 204444 bp, 156 predicted proteins | sample MB3enrmetagenome_FD_207602 | JGI IMG/M metagenome (GOLD analysis project Ga0326728, IMG submission 207602) | Lab enriched peat soil microbial communities from McLean, Ithaca, NY, United States - MB31MN | ecosystem: Environmental > Terrestrial > Soil > Wetlands > Peat | place: USA: New York... | reverse complement strand
GAGTCGCGGATGCAATCTACTGGATGAGTCGCTACGTCGAACGAGCGGAGAACGTCGCTCGATTTCTCGACGTCAGCTTGCAGGTCACACTGGACATGTCGGATCCGCAGGGTGACCCCTGGGCAGGCGTCGTAACCGCGACGGGCGATCAGGCCCACTATGCCGAGCGGTACGGTGACGCGACCCGGGACGGAGTTGTCCGGTTCCTGACTTTCGACGCCGGCTCCCAGAACTCGATCCTTTCATGCGTGGCGCAGGCTCGGGAAAATGCGCGGTCTGTGCGCGATGCAATCTCCTCGGAAATGTGGGAAGGCCTCAATACGTACTACCTGTCGGTGCTCGAAGCGGCGAAGGACGACCGCGTGTTCGTGGAACCCCACGCGTTTCTCGACGACGTCAAGCGCTGCGCGCACCTGTTCGTGGGCACGACCGATTTGACGATGACCCATGGCGAGGGGTGGCACTTCGGTCAGCTCGGTCGCCTGTTGGAACGGGCTGATCAAACGAGCCGGATCGTCGATGCCAAGCTCGTTCTCCAACAAGCGCGACAGAACGACGTTGGCAAGCAGTTCGACGAATCGACTCTCGTGGCTCTCTTGCGTTCCGTGAGTGCGTTAGAAATGTATCGCAAACGATACGGCCAGGTCACGTACGCGCCGGTCATGGGCTTCCTGTTGCTCGAACGGATGTTTCCGCGGTCGGTCCGCTATTGCCTGAACGAGGCGGGGCGATCACTGCATGAGATTCACGGCGCGCCTCCCGATGCGGGAGCTTCGCCAGCGGAGCGCGTTCTAGGCCGTCTCGCTTCGGAGTACGAGTTTGCGGTGATCGAGGAGCTCATCGCCACGGGGCTGCAGCCTCATCTCGACCGAATGCAGTCAGACCTCAACGCCGTTGGACGTGCGATCCACGACGCCTTCTTCGCGGACGGGTTGAACGTGACAGCAGCCGCACCCAACCGTCAAAATGCGGCGCTCGCCTCGAACCATCAGTCGATGGGACCGACGGTCACTTTGACGGGCAGCCTTTCGCTTCGCCCGCAAACTTAGGAGGAAGAAGCCCCAGGTATCAGGGGGGCCGTGTCCACGAGGCGGGCCGGGCGGAGCCGGACATGTGGCGCCAGGGCGTCCTTACGCGGTTCGCTTGCTCGCCGGCCGACTTCGGGAGAAGACGCCTAAACCGCCAGAACCATGGGCGTACCAGCGGAAAGTTCGCTCCGAGGTAGCCCTCGTGTCGAGGTCCCCGCGACATCGCGGAGTGGCACGGCGCGTCAGCGCTCTGCGGTGACGCTGCGGCTTCGGCGTTTACATCGAGGGTTGCGTACGGGTAGAAGATCGCCCGGCACACGGAAACGACAATGTTCATTCAAGAAAACTGCGCGGAGCCAGGGAACCTATGACCACGAACACCGCGGACGGGGACAAGCTCTCCTTTACCGAAAAAGCCAGCTATGCGCTCGGCGACACCGCGTCCAACCTTTTTTGGATGACGTTCATCTTCTTCGGTACGATCTTCTATACCGATGTATTCGGGATTTCCGCGGCCGCGACAGGCACCCTCATGTTCGCGGCGCGCATTCTGGACACTGTTTTCGACCCCGTTGTCGGGATGGTTGCCGATCGCACCACCACACGGTGGGGGAAGTTCCGCCCCTACATGTTGTGGGGCGTCTTGCCGTTCGGATTGTGCGGTACGCTCGCATTCGTCACGCCCCCGTTCGGCCCTGGAGGGAAACTGATTTGGGCCTATGTAACGTATGGCTTGGTCGGCCTGGTCTACAGCGCGATCAATCTGCCTTATTCCGCGCTGATGGGCGTCATCTCACCGAAGTCGGAAGAGAGAACCAAGGTATCCTCGTTCCGTTTCGTGGGGGCATACTCGGGCGGTCTCGTCGTCAGCCTTTGCACCCAGTTTCTGGTGAGCGCGTTCGGCGGGGACGACAAGCAGCGCGGGTGGGCTCTGACCGTAGGCCTGTACGCGCTCGTGGGCATGATCATGTGGATGGTGTGCTTCGCCAACACGAAGGAGCGCGTCACCCCGCCTGCGAACCAGTCGTTCAGTTTCGACCGCGATATCAAGGACGTCATGGACAATCGCCCGTGGCTAGTGCTGTTCCTCCTCGGTATCTTCTCTCTCGGCTACCAGGCCATCCGCAACGGGTGCATCGCCTTCTACTTCAAGTACTACGTCGGGAATCAAGTGGTCCTCGGTCACAGCCTGAGCTCGGAGTGGATGATCAGTGCCTTCTTCGTGACAGGATCGCTCGCGACTCTCTTCGGTACGGGGTTTGTCGCGCCGGTCGCGAAACGCATAGGCAAGAAGCTTCTGTATTCCCTCATGATGGGCATAGCTTCAATTCTCACAATCTCCTTCTACTTTTTGCGCCCCCAAGATGTCCTCGTAATGTTCGTCTTGCAGCTCGTGGTCAACATCATCATGGGACCCACGGCGGCTCTGGTATTTGCAATGTACGCGGATGCGTCGGACTACTCAGAGTGGAAGACGGGACGGCGGTCGACCGGTCTCGTATTTGCTGCGTCTTCCTTTGCCCAGAAGATGGGGTGGGCCCTCGGTGGGGCTGCGACCGGATGGATTCTCGCTGCGTTCGGATATCAGGCGAACATGGTGCAAACTCATGAGAGTCTGCACGGAATGCGAATGCTCATCAGTGTCATACCTGCTGTCGGGAGCGTTCTGGCAACGATATTGCCATTTTTTTACGCACTCGACGACAAGCGAATGAAGGGGATCGAAGGCGATCTGGAGGAGCGGCGCAAAACGGGCGTCGGCGTCGCCGATGTTCACGAGGCGTTCGGCGCCAATCCGGAACTCCAAGAGTTCGTCCTGCGTGCGTCGGGGCTCAAGCGGCAGACCCTGAACATCGCGCTCGGGTCAGCAATGGCCGTTCTCGTCACCGTGGCCGTGGTTCTTCTCGGATTTCAGGCGATCGGATGGTACGACGCAGTGGGCATCGTCGCTTCATTCGGGACCGTGTATTGGGCATTCGCGCGCCTCGGCAAGGCTCAGCGAGGCGGGTGGTACGTCGCGGTCATGGTCGGGTGCGTTGTCGCGGGCCTCTCCGAGCAGTACATCGGCGTCGTGGCGATCATCGTATTCGTGGTCGCGTGGATTCACGCCAACGGCATTCTCTCCGAGTGCGCATCAAGCGTCGGACCGCGTATGGCTGAAATCGAAGTTGCCGCGCAGGCCCGTCCGTCGGCGAGCCTGTTGCTCGAGCAGGGGTTGCTCCAGGCTCGTGTGCTTCTCGACGCGAGCGCATCCCAAAAGTCGATCGAGCGCGCACTCGAGCAGCCCGGGGGAGACGCGACACTCCTGAACGCGGGCGGCGTCGTGATGCTCGAAGCGCGGTCGATGCAACGAGCAAAGCAGTGCTTCGAGCGTGCCGCGGCCGCGACATCGGACGTGGAACTCCTCCAGAAGATCAGGCGAAACCAGGCGCTTGTCACGGCGACGCCAGCGCGCTGAGTCTGCGTTCGTTTGCCGTTTCAAGTACTCCGGGCTCGAGGAAAACGTGGCCAAGCCAAACGCGTACAAGCCTCCATTCCTTTGGGTGCCGTCGAGCTTTTTTGCGATGGGGACCGTGTATACGGTCGTGACTACGGCAGCGAACATTATGTTCGCAAACCTTGGACTGACCGTAGCACAGGCAACCTTCTATTCGAGCATGACCGCATTCGTCTACACTTTCAATCCAGTTTGGGCACCCCTTCTCGAACTCTACAGGACCAAGAAGTTTTTCGTCATTGTCGCCCAGCTTGTACTCGCCGTGGTCCTGTGCGCCATCGGAGGCGCGCTTTCGCTGCGGGCATTCGTCGTTCCCGTCGTCGCCCTTCTCATGGTCGGGGCACTGGCCGGAGCCACTCAAGACATCGTTGCCAACGGCGTGTACGTCACGACGCTCGACGCGCGTAGGCAAGCGGCATTCACCGGCGTTCAGAGCATGAGCTGGAGCATTGGGCCGATTCTTGCGAGCAGCTTTCTCGTGATGCTCGTGGGCAGGCTCGCGGGCGAGACCGGCGGCGCCAGCAAGCCATCCGCGCAAGCCTACGGTGGGGCTTGGTTTTCGGTCTTCGTGGGATTGGGCATTATGATGACGGTGCTGGCCGCGTGGCACATGGCCGTCCTTCCGTCTGGGTCGAAGGCGGAAGATGCGCCGAAGACGTTCGGGGACATCGTCACGACGTTTGGCAAGGTGTTTGTCACCTTCTTTCAGAAGCGTGACATCTTGAAGCTGATGGGCTTCGCGTTCTTCTACCGCTTCGGGCTCGGACTGCTTGACAAGGTCGCGCCACTCTTCGTTCTCGACAGCCGCGAACACGGCGGACTTGGCCTTGACAATGGCAAACTAGGCCTGCTCAACGGGATTGCGACGGCAGCCTTCATTGGCGGATCGGTGCTCGGCGGATGGTTCGTCTCGAGGCGTGGCCTTCGACGGTCGCTGCTCATTCTATGCCTCTGCTTGAATGTGCCCAACATCACATTCCTTTATCTCGGTTGGGCGCGTCCCCAGTCCATGGTTGTCATTGGCCTGATCTTTCTCATCGAGAAACTTGGTTGGGGCTTCGGTGCTGTTGGCCACATGCTGTACATGATGCAGCAGATCGCCCCCGGGCCGTTCAAGACCGCGCACTACGCATTTGCCACGGGGCTCGGTCTCAGTCTCTGTATGGCGCTGACAGGGCTGGTCAGCGGGTGGATCGAGAGCCGGGTTGGCTACCCAGCGTTCTTCGTGCTGGCGCTGCTCGCCACCGCTCCGTCGATCGTGTTCACCCGAATCGCTCCATTTCACTACTCGGATGGATCAAACGCCCCGGCGTAGCTCATTCCCAAGTCTCGAGGCCCGACGAGCTTTTGACCGCCCGCCAAGAGGACATTCACGGTCCGGGTGATGTCGCTCGTTCGAATGAGCACGAGAGCCGTTTGACCGTTGGCGAACGCATACATGTAATCGACGCTTACGCCCGCGGTCGACAGCTGTTCGAGGGCCTTGTGAAGCGCGCCAGGCACGTTGGGGGTCTCGATGCACACGACGTCCGTCAATGTGACAGACAGGCCTCTGGCTCTGAGAAGCGCGGCTGCCTGAACGGGGTCGGAGACCACCATGCGAAGGACGCCATAGTCCGACGAATCGGCGACGCACTGAGCCGTGATGTTGATGCAGGCGTGCCCAAGTGTCTCGGTGACCTCGGTCAATCGGCCGGACCGATTCTCGAGAAACACGGATAGCTGCTGGACTTTCATGGTCTTCCCTGGTGTGAGGCTTCGGGTTGCCGGGAGAGAATGGGGGTAAGGCTCACTGAATGTTCCGGCGGTCGATGACGCGCTTGGCCTTACCCTCGCTCCGCGCGATCGTCTTGGGCTCGACGAGCCGGACCCGAATCGATACGCCAAGCGCGCTTTCAATCTGCCTGCGCACGGAGGCAGTCCACGATTCGAGCTGTCCCATCGTGTCGGCAAACAGTCGCTCGTCGACCTCTACGAGCAGCGAGAGAACATCGAGATTGTGCTCGCGATCGACCTCGATCACGTAGTGCGGAGCGACGCCCGCGAGGCCCATGAGCACGGCCTCGATCTGCGACGGAAAGACGTTCACGCCGCGGATGATCAACATGTCATCGCTGCGCGCCAGGCACTTCGCCATGCGAACTGTGGTGCGACCGCAGGCACACGCCGACGCATCCAGCGTTGTCAGATCACGCGTCCGGTACCGCAAGAGAGGCAATCCCTCTTTCGTCAGCGTCGTGAACACGAGTTCTCCGCGGATGGCCGGGTCCTGAGTCTTGAGGGATTCAGGGTCGACAATCTCAGGAAAGAAGTGATCTTCTTGAACGTGAAGTCCGCATCGCGCGGAACATTCGCAGGCCACCCCCGGGCCCATGACTTCGCTCAGCCCATAGATGTCCATCGCGGTCAATCCGAGGCGTTGCTCGATCTCGCGTCGCATGCCATCCGTCCATGGTTCTGCACCGAATACGCCGACGCGCAGCTTCAGGTCACTGCGGTCGATGTGCTCGTCGGCGATTGCTTCCGCGAGATGGAGCGCATAAGAAGGCGTGCACGCGAGTACGGTCGTGCCGAAGTCCCGCATGATTTGAACTTGGCGCTTCGAGTTTCCTCCAGAGATCGGAATCACGGCGCAGCCGAGTTTTTCGGCTCCATAGTGGAGCCCGAGGCCGCCCGTGAACAGGCCATAGCCATAGGCTACTTGAATGAGGTCCGTGGGAGTTGTTCCGGTCGATGCGAGAGAACGAGCAATGACCTCGGACCAGACCCCGATGTCGCGACGTGTGTACCCGACGACCGTGGGCCTACCGGTCGTGCCCGAGGACGCGTGCAGCCGCACGATCTGGTCGAGCGGAACGCCGAAAAGTCCAAAGGGGTAGTTATCGCGAAGGTCGCTCTTCGTCGTAAACGGGAGCGACGGCAAATCCTCGACCGTGCGGATGTCCTCGGGCATCATTCCGAGGCGCTGCATCTTGTCGCGGTAGAATGCTACGCCGTGGTAGACGCGCTGGACGAGCTCTCGCAAGCGTCGGCTCTGGCAAGCGGCGAGTTCGTCACGACTCATGGACTCCTGGCTCGAGTTCCAGATCACGTGTGGATTCCTTTCCCCCCATGGGATGGCTCGGCGAATTCGTCAGCGAAGAGTGCCCATCCGACGTCGAGCGCGGCAAGGTTGACTCGCTGGTGTTCCCGGGGGACGGATGTCCGAACGGCCGCTCTCCATGGCTCGATGTCCTTGGTTAGCTGCGAGGCGAGCACTCCGAGAAGGAGCGTGTTGGCGGTCCGGATCTGGCCGAGGGCTTCCGCACGCCGTTGCGCGTCGACGAAGAGGCAGCGCACTGGGCGTGCCGCGAGGGTGCGTTCGAGGTCCTCTGGATAGGCGACCGCGCCGGTCAGGACGGGCAGTGGAGCGATTCGCTGCGTGCTGGAGATGAGGAGGCCGTCCGAGCGGAGGTAGGGCACGTAGCGGGCTGCTTCGAGAAGCTCGAATGCGACTACGGCGTCAGCGGTGCCGAGTTCGACGACGGGCGAGTGAACGGAGTGACCAAAACGAACGTGAGTGACGACGCTGCCCCCGCGCTGGGACATGCCGTGAATCTCCGAGACTTTGACCTCGCAGCCGCGCAGGATCGCATAGCGTGCGAGCACGCGGGAAGCGAGCAAGGCTCCCTGGCCTCCTACCGCGGCGATGACGACGCTCGTGGGAATTGACTCGGAAGAGATGGGCACTGCGTTCACGGGCTACTCCGATTGGACTCTGACTATCGCGTCAAACGGACACGTCGACGCGCAAAGTCCGCATCCAGCGCAGACGGAAGGATCGATCGACACGGTCAGGTCCACCTGCGACAGCGCCGGACAGCCGAGCCTAACGCACAGGCGACATGCCTTGCAGAGGTCCTCGTCGACTGCGAGTGGAGGGCCTGGTCTCTTGATGCCGTCCGCGAGAAGGCACGGGCGCTTCGTGATGATGACCGAAGGCGCCTCGCGGGCCACCTCTTCGCGAATGACCTTCTCGAGCGCTTCGAGATCATACGCATCGACCTCGCGAACCGCTTGGATGCCGAGGCTCCGGGCGAGTGACGCGAAATCGATGGCGGAGACTGTGGCGCCAAGAAGAGTCGACCCCGTCGACGGATTGTGCTGGTGACCAGTCATCGCCGTAGTACGATTGTCGAGAATGATCACCGTCGTGATACCACGATTGTAGACGACGTCGACGAGGGCCGTAATCCCGGAGTGCCAGAACGTCGAGTCGCCGATCACGGCGACCGTCTTCTTGGCGAACTCGCGTCCGCGTGCCTTCTCGTAGCCGAACGCCATTCCTATGCTCGCGCCCATGCAAATCGATGTTTCCATCGCGGACAGGGGCGGGAACGCGGCCAGTGTGTAACAGCCGATATCTCCGGTGACGTGAAGCTTCAGCTTTCGGAGTACGGAGAACGGGCCGCGATGATGGCAACCGGCGCAGAGCATCGGCGGGCGAACCGGGAGATCAGGCACCGCGGAGGGTGCAGGTGCGGGATCGTCGGTGAGCGCCGCTCGGACGATTTCGGGACTGAGTTCGCCGATGATTGGGACTCGGTCCTTTCCGGATGTTGCGATTCCGAAGGAGCGAATCCTTTGCTCGAAGATGGGCTCGAGCTCTTCGACCACTTGAAGCTTCGAGCACTGGCGACTGAACTCGAGAAGGCGTTCCCGTGCCAGAGGATAGATTAGTCCTATCTTGAATACGCTTGCGGTCGGCGCGACCTCGCGCACGTACTGGTAGGCGACGCCGCTCGTGATGATTCCGAGCTTCGGGTCGCGCATCTCGACGCGATTGAGGGGAGTTGTCTCCGCGTAGCCTTCGAGTTCACGGAGCCGGGCCTCTGCGACGACACGGCGCTTCTTTGAGAAGGCGGGGGCGTTGATGTACTTGCCGTGGCGCATGTCGTGCTCACGGAGCGGCACGTCGCTCCGAGAGTCGACCCCGACGAGACTCATCGAGTGGGCGACGCGCGTCGTCAGGCGAACGAGTACCACCGTGTCGAAGCGCTCGCTCAGATCGAACGCCTGAACGATGAAATCTTTGCACTCCTGGCTGTCCGAGGGCTCAAGCATGGGCAGTTTGCCAGCAGGCACGAACGTGCGCGAATCCTGCTCGTTCTGCGAGCTGTGCTGACCCGGGTCGTCCGCCACCACGACGACTAGGCCCGCGTTCACGCCTGGGTAAGCGATCGACAGAAGCGGGTCCATCGCCACGTTCAAGCCGACATGCTTCATCGACACGAGAGTGCGTGCACCTGCGATGGATGCACCGATTCCGATCTCGAGAGCTACCTTTTCGTTGACCGACCACTCGGCGTCGATCTCCGAGTACTCGCTGAGGTACTCAGTAATCTCCGTGCTCGGAGTTCCAGGGTAGGCCGTCGCTACGCGAACGCCCGCTTCGTAGGCGCCGCGCGCCACGGCCTGGTTGCCCAACATCAGCTCGCGCATCGACGCTACCATGTCATCCGTAGTCCTGCGGGTCGCGAGTGCTAGCTGCCAGAAACGACCCACGCGGTCAAGTCGTGCCGACGATTGCGAGTCACTGGGTGCCTCGTTCCGCGCAGACCGGTGGCGAGGTGGGCAGCCATTCACTCCGCGCAGGTAAAGCGCCAGCGAGCTGTGCTGACTCCGCAGCCGCGCCGCGTTTGCGCCGGCCCCCCCAGACCCCGCCGCGGTCGAGCAGAATTCGGTGCCCAAGGGTGCTCAAAGTTGCATCCATGCGCATGAACGCATATATAGGGTATGTGACCGATCTGGAGCCGCCCCTGACATCGCGCTGGGAGCTCTACCGTGTCCTCTCCGAGCCAATGCGCCTGCGGCTTCTCGCGCTGACGGCGGAGGAAGAGCTGAGCATCGGCGAGCTCGCCGAGCTCTTGAACGAGAGTCAGCCCAACGTCTCGCGCCATGCGACGGCTCTTCGCCAAGCACGCTTGCTCGCCGATCGCCGGGAGGGCACCCGCACGTTCCTCCGCGTCACGTCGCAAGCCCTTCGCGACACCGTCGTCCTGGACGCGCTCGCGAGCGGACGTGCGCTTTGCGACAGCGAAGGGAGCCTGGCTCGCATCGCTGAGGTCCTTCGCGCGCGCGAGGCTCCGACCCACGAGTACTTCGCGAGGCCAGGCAAGAGTCGGGTCGACGCATTTCCGGCCGAGACCGGGGCGTATTTGGCGGCGGTGTCACCGCTTCTGCTGGGACGTGAGCTCGCGGTCGATGCGGGGACCGGAGACGGTCCATTTCTCGACGTGCTGGCGCCCTTATTTCGACGCGTCATTGGCGTTGACAGAGCGGCTGCGCAGCTCGCCCGCGCACGGGAGCGAGTGGACGCGCGAGGCTATACGAACGTGACGCTGCTCCAGGTCGACGTAGATTCCCCTGTGCTGCGGCGGGCGGTCGGCGTGGAAGACGTGGGAGGTGGCGCGGACGCGGTATTCGCATCCCGCCTGCTTCATCACGCCCCGCAACCGGGGAGGCTCGTCGCGGAGCTCGCGGCCTTGTGCGCGCCGTCGGGCGCGCTCGTGCTTCTCGACTACGCCCACCACGAGGACGAGTCCATGCTTGAACAGGCCGACGCATGGCTCGGATTTGACGCCGAGGAGCTTCGACGCTTCGCACGCAAGGCGCAGCTCGAAGACGCGCACGTCCTAAGAATTCCTGCATCGCTTTGCGGCGACGGAGCAGATCATCATCTGCCGTGGCAGGTGCTCGTGGCCAGGAAACGATCGGACCATGTCCATAAATCCAGAAACAACCGGCGAAGGAGAAACGAAGATGGCTGACAACTATCAGGTCAAAGACATTGGACTCGCGGAGTGGGGCCGCAAGGAACTCACGATCGCGGAGAGTGAGATGCCCGGACTCATGTCCCTTCGCGACGAGTTCGGGACCTCCAAGCCCCTGCGGGGCGCTCGCGTCGCCGGGTGCCTTCACATGACGATGCAGACGGCCGTTCTGATCGAGACGCTGCTGGATCTCGGCGCCGAGGTCACGTGGACCAGCTGCAACATCTACTCGACGCAAGATCATGCCGCCGCCGCAATTGCAAAGCGCGGCGTGCCCGTGTTCGCATGGAAAGGGGAAACCGAGGCCGAGTACTACGAGTGCATCGAGAAGCAACTCGTGGCCTTTGCGGGGGGCAAGGGACCCAATATGATTCTCGATGACGGTGGTGACTTGACCGCCGTCGTTCATGACAAACACGCCCATTTATTTTCCGGGACCGACCCCATTCGAGGCCTTTCCGAAGAGACCACCACGGGTGTTCACCGGCTTTATGACATGGCCAAGAAGGGCACACTGCGAGTCCCGGCCATGAACGTGAACGACAGCGTCACGAAGTCCAAGTTCGACAATTTATACGGATGCCGTGAATCCCTCGGCGACGGTATCAAGCGTGCGACTGGCGTGATGTTCGCAGGCAAGCTTGCGGTCGTGTGTGGCTACGGCGACGTTGGCAAGGGGTGCGCACAGTCCCTTCGTGGCCTCGGGGCGCGCGTCGTGGTGACGGAAATCGACCCCATCTGCGCTCTTCAGGCCGCCATGGAGGGCTACCAGGTCTCCACAATGGAGGAGATGGCGCCGCTGGCAGACATTTTCGTTACTGGTACCGGGTGCCTGAGCGTCATTCGGGCAGAGCACATGAGGGTCATGAAAGACCAGGCGATTCTGTGCAACATTGGTCACTTCGATTGCGAAATCGACGTCGCTTGGCTCGAGAGAAACCCCGAGATCAAGGAGGTGAACATCAAGCCCCAGGTCGATCAGTTCGTGTTCCCAGACGGCCGCCGGCTCACGATTCTCGCGCGCGGGCGACTGGTCAATCTCGGGTGCGCCAACGGCCATCCCTCCTTCGTGATGTCGACGAGCTTCTCGAACCAGACTCTCGCGCAAATCGAACTCTGGCAGCATCACGCGAACTACGAGCGCAAGGTCTATACGCTTCCCAAGAAACTCGACGAGAAGGTCGCGGCGCTCCATCTCGCGAAGCTGGGGGTCAAGCTCACCAAGCTTACGAAGGAACAGTCCGAGTACATCGGCGTTCCGGTCGAGGGTCCGTTCAAGTCCGACATGTACCGGTACTAGGCGAGTGACCGGCTCCTGCGGGGCAGCGACACGGGGGTCCACGAGACGCAAAACAGCAGGCAAACCGGTGAAATGTGAGCCGTTCTTTGGGCCGTCCGGAGCTGCGATCCCGAGGCATTTGATGTCCCCCATGCGCACAATTCAAGTACGTCGCAATTCTGTGTCGGAGCAAGAATGGATGCGTTGCCCGGCACGGAGCAGAGCGCGAGCCACACTCATCCGTGCCGGCTTCGCCGCCCTTTGTTTCAGCTTCAGCGCTTCGGCGCTGGCGGACCAGGCTGTCACGGTCGACGGCACGGGAACCGGGCGCACCTACGACGGAATTGGAGCCGTCAGCGGCGGCGGCGCGACGTCGGTCCTGCTCCGAGACTACGTCGAGCCGCAGCGCAGTCAGATTCTCGACTACCTGTTCAAGCCCAATTTCGGGGCGGCCATGTCGGAGTTGTACGTCGAGATCGGCGGGGACGGAAATGCGACGCAGGGGTCCGAGCTTAGCCACATGCATACCGCCACGGACGAGAATTACTTCCGGGGCTACGAGTGGTGGTTGATGGAACAGGCGCGGCTCAGGAATCCTGACATCTTGCTCGATGCCACTCCTTGGTCGGGTCCCGCGTGGGTCGGACAGAACAATAACCTGTTTACGCAAAGCATGGCCACCTACGTGGCCAAATGGCTGAACGGCGCGAAGACGTACCACAACCTCGATGTCAACTACGTGGGATGCCGGAACGAGAAGGGCACGAGCGAGTCCTATGCGGAGCTCCTTCGAACGACGCTAGACAGTAACGGGCTGACCTCTGTCGGCATTCACGCATTCGACAATCCAGGCAGCGCTCAAAACTGGACTTGGGCGACCGACCTTCTCACGAACACCACGCTGAACACCGCCGTGTACGCAATCGGCGAGCACACGACCGAGGGCTCGCCCCCGCCGGCGAATGTCATCGCCATCGGGAAGCCGATATGGGACACCGAGGAGCACGTGTATGAGCAAGGCTTTCAGTGCGAAATCGACATCGTCAAGGCCTTCAACTTCAACTACGTCAACAGCAAGATCACCAAGACGATATTTTGGTATCTGATCACCGCGTACTATTCGAGCGAGAATTTCTACAATCAGACGGTTGGGATTGCGAGCAGCCCGTGGAGCGGCTCCTACACCATCAGTCCGGCCCTGTGGGGATATGCCCACGTCGGTCAGTTTACCCAGACCGGGTGGAAGTTCCTCGATGGCGCGTCCGGCAACCTAACGAACGGCGGAACGTACGTGACCCTGATGTCGCCGACCGGCGGGGACTTCAGCGTCATCGCGCAGACGGAAGGGGCAACAGCGACTCAGAACGTCACGTTCAACGTCTCGGGTGGGCTAAAGACAGGATCGATGTCGGTGTGGACCAGCAACGCGACAGCACAGTTCCAGCAGCAGGCGTCCGTCACTCCCGTCAGCGGTTCGTTCAGTGTGTCCATGGCTCCAAACACCATTTATTCGATCACGACGACAACCGGTCAGCAAAAGGGCGCATACACGTCCCCCGCGACGGCAGCATTCCCCTTTCCATATTACGAAAACTACGATCATTATAATAGCGATTTCACGACGTCAGGGTATCGTCCCTACTATCATGCCGACATCGCTGGCGGATTCGAGCTCTACCAGCGCCCCGATGGGACTGGACAGTGCTTGCGGCAGGTCGTGAGTCCTAAAGCGAACGCGTGGGGTGTCGAGTGGAATCCATATACGATCGTCGGTGACACGACGTGGACCAACTACGATGTGAGCGCGGACGTGTCCGTGGAGGATGCGACCGGTTGGGCGTCGCTCATGGGTCGCGTCAATTCCACTGGAGACGGCTACTGGGCGACTCCGAGCGCCTACTACATGACTCTGACTCAAGCCGGGGCCTGGACGTTCAACACTGTCATGTTGAGCGGAACCACCAGTACGGTCAAGCAACTCTCGAGCGGACAAGCGACCCTTTCCGCAGGGAGCTGGCACAATCTGAAGATCTCTTTCTCGGGCACGGCGATCAAGGGGTCGGTCGACGGAACTCAGGTATTTTCGATTACGGATTCGACCTTCAAGAGCGGATCCGTGGGCCTAGGGACCCTGGCCGGTACGACAGCCCTCTTCGACAATCTGATCGTAAACACCGTCGGGGCGACGACACCGACGCCGACGTCCTTTCCGCAGGATGCGCAGAACCCTTCGGATGGGGGTGCCGGAAGCAGCAGCGGATCGACGAGCAGCAGTGGGGCTTCCAGTGGCGGTGGGTCGACGAGCAGCAGCAGTGGGGCTTCCAGTGGCGGTGGGTCGACGAGCAGCAGTGGGGCTTCCAGCGGCGGTGGATCGACGAGCAGCAGTGGGGCTTCCAGCGGCGGTGGATCGACGAGCAGCAGTGGGGCTTCCAGCGGCGGTGGGTCAACGAGCAGCAGTGGGACCGGTGGCAGCAGTGGCGCCGCGAGGGACGCAGGCGCGCGGCCAGATGGAGGCAGTGGGAGCAGCGGGTCCACTGGTGGTACCAGCAGCGGGTCCAGTGGTACCAGCAGCGGGTCCAGTGGTAGCAGCAGCGGGTCCAGTGGTAGCAGCAGCGGGTCCAGTGGTAGCAGCAGCGGGTCCAGTGGTAGCAGCAGCGGGTCCAGTGGTACCAGCAGCGGGTCCAGCGCCGGAAGCAGCAGCTCGGCCGCCACCAGCAGCGGGGCGAACAGCAGCGGTGGCGGACCCGGGTCGGCCGATGCAGGTGCTGCGCCGAGCGGAAGCTCAAGCAGTGGCTGTTCGTGCCGTATGGCTGACAGCGGTGGCAGCCGCGATCGTCTGGGCGGGATTGTCCTTGCAGGTGTGGTTCTGCTGAGTGGACGTCGGCGCCGTCGGCGCACCGCGGGGAGAGCGCGCGAGCAGTGCGACCAATCCACGCGTTCGCCGATGGGGCTTGGATCTGGCGATGGCTCCACGAACGAATGGGCCACGCGCATAGTGATCCCTCGGTAGCCTCTCGGGAAAGAGCCATGCGACTGCACGCTGTTCCCGCTCTCCTGCTGCTCGCCGCCTGCCATCGCGCGCCGCCTGAGACGAGACACAGCGATATGTTCGCTTCGCCGACCTATTCGCCAGAGGGGGCATCGTCGCGGAGCGCTGCCTCGCCGAGATGGATTGGGCCTCGCCTCTTCGTGAGCAATGAGGCTTCTGGCAATGTGTCGGTCATTGGACTTCCAGCGAACATCGTCATTGCGACCATCCCCGTCGGAAAGCGTCCTCGTGGAATCCAGCGCTCTCCAGACGGGTCGCGCGTCTATGTCACACTCAGCGGCTCGGTCGCTTCCGGTCCCAATGCTAAGGGACCTCCGCCGACGCCTGATCGCACGGCCGATGGCATCGGTGTCCTCGACGCAGTGGCGGCCACGCTCGTCGACCGTCTGCCGGGCGGAACAGATCCCGAGCAGTTCGCTGTCGACGTTCGCGGATCGAAGCTATTTGTGTCCAACGAAGATGCAGCATCGATGTCGATCGTCGACATCGCGACGAAGCATGTGGATGCAACGCTTCCGGTTGGCGAGGAGCCGGAGGGAGTCGCCGCCAGTCCGGACGGCCGGTGGATCTACGTGACCAGCGAATCCAGTAACGCCGTAAGCGTCGTCGACGTCCAGACGCGTGCGCTTGCGGGACAATTTAAAGTGGACGCGCGCCCGCGCTCAGTCGCATTCATGCCGGATTCGTCAAAGGCGTATGTCACATCGGAGCTTGGAGGGTCTGTGGCTGTCGTCGCACTGCCAAAGCACGAGGTACACAAGACGCTCCGCTTGGCTGGCGAGGGTGTTCGCCCGATGGGGATTGCAGTCTCACCGGATGGAAAGCGCGTGTACGTGACCACGGGGCACGGAGGCACCGTCGTGGTGATCGACGCTACAGAAGACACAGTTCTCGACTCGATTCGAGTGGGGAGCAGACCATGGGGGATCGCGATCACGCCCGATGGATCCACGGTATTCACGGCCAATGGATTTTCGGACGACGTGTCGGTTATCGACGTTGCGTCGGCGACGGTCACTCACCGTGTTCACGTCGGATCGAGGCCTTGGGGGCTGGTCTACATTCCATAGTTCTGCGAGGCGATTCCGAAGCCTCGAAGCGCGGCTGCTGCTCGTCGCTCCGGCCAATACGAAGGGCTCGAGAACACGGCACGGCTCGCTTGCGCGAGTATTGCGATTGTCGCGCGTCGACTGTCGCATTGCGCAGAGGGGCCGATGTCGTGTAGTTAGTGCACGTGACCGCTTGACTGAAACGCCCGAGACCCTACTGGGAGGAAGCCCATTGGTTACGCTGAGAAACTTGTGAATCGTCGAACCCGTGGACCACGCGTCTTCGACGTCGAAAGGTGAGTGGTCTCTTGAACATAGCCGACCGTTCGCAAGCATGGATTGGGCCTCTGATCGTGTTGAGCGCGTTCTGGATTGCGTGCGCCCAAGACCGAGGATCGTCAGGTGCAGGCGAGGAGGCCGGGCTCGACTCCGACTCGCAGGGTACAGAGGGTGGCCGTGCAAACTCCGACGCCAGCCCGGGCCTTGATGCATCGTTGTCCGACCATACCGTATCGAATTCGGACGCAGGACAGGGCCCCGACGCGGCGTTCGGCGCCTCGGTACTTGAGCACCATCTCCACCCCACTCGCGACGGCGCTTACATCGACGCCTTGGTGACGAAGGCAGCGGCCGGGACCGTTCACCTCGACCCAGGATTTGGTGCGGCGGTAACGGGGATCGTCTATGGCCATCCGCTTTATATCGATGGCTGGAAGACGGGAATAGACGCGGTGTTCCTGGGAACCGACCACAACCATGTGACGGCGCTCAATGCAGCGACTGGCGCCATCTTGTGGGACGTGACTCTCGGCCCTCAAGTGGCTCTCGGAAGCCTTCCATGTGGACCTCCGTATCCATACTACGGCGTCTTTTCGACGCCCATCATCGATCTTTCGTCGCGCACCATTTATGTCGAGTCGTTCCAAACACCCGACAACGGTATTACGAAGAAACACTACGTATACGCCCTCTCCGTCGACAGCGGTGCCACGCAGATCGGCTGGCCAGTGGACGTCGCGGCGGCTGTGCCTGGCTTCAGCGCGGGAGTCCAGCAGGACCGGGGGGCGCTTGCCCTGCTCAACGGCACCGTGTATGTGCCGTACGCCGGCTTGAACGACGATTGCGGTACCTACAACGGCTGGGTCATAGGAATCTCAACGACCAACCCGACTTCGGTGAGCTCGTTCAAGACGACCGCCGCGAAGGGAGGCATTTGGGGCGCTATCGCAGGGGATGGCACGAGTCTGTTCGTGTCGACGGGCAATGCGCCTGGAGGGACGACGCCGTGGGGAGGTCAGGAAGCGCTGCTTCGATTGACGGACGGACCGATCTTTTCCGGATCAACAACGGATTACTTCACGCCGTCCAACTGGAAGAATCTTGATTCCGGCGATGAGGACCTCGGAAGCTCTGCGCCGATCCTCTTCGACATGCCGGGAACGACGCTACCGCACCTCGCTGCAGCAATGGGCAAGGCCGGAATCGTCCACCTGCTCAATCGCGACAATCTGGGAGGGGTCGGGGTAGGCAACGGAAGTACAGGCGAAGGGCTCTACAGCCTGTCCATCTCCAATGGACAGATCAAAGGCACTGCGGCATCTTACGCGAGCGCCAAGGGCCGGTATCTCGTGGTCCGCACCGAGCTTGGAGGAGGTCTCATTACGGTCTGCCCGAGCGGCATGAGCGGGGATTTGCTCGCGCTCAGCGTGGTCACCACGCCTTCTCCGAAGCTGGTGCCAGCGTGGTGCGCGCAGTCGGGCGGGAAGGGCTCCCCAATCGCGACGACGACGGACGGCACGTCGAACGCAGTCGTGTGGATCATGAGCACGGGTGGGACTGGCGGGCCGGGGAATTCGCCTGGCGCCACGAATAACCTCTTGGCATTCGACGGCGACACGGGCGCGGCAGTGGGGAGTGCGTCGCCTCCGGTGGGGGCGGCGATTCAGCACTGGACGAGTCCGGTCGAGGCAAAGGGCAGGTTCATAATCGGTGGAACCGATGCAGTGTACGCATTTTCGACCCAATGACTCAATGACATGGGGGATCGAGGGCGTCATGTCCGTGGGCGGCATCCGGCATCACTCAATAGGTGAGCGTCGCCGTGGCAAGGACGGTTCGCGGGGGGGCGGGGACGAGGTGAACTGCAGCCGATGCCGGCTGCTGACCAGGTTTGAGACTCCAGTTCGAAATGTAGTACTCCTCCTCGTCCGCGTATGCGAGGCCCAGTACGTTGTACATGTCGACCCCGATCTCAGCGAACCGATAGCGAAGCGAAGCGAGCGCGTTCAAGACGTTGTTCGTCGGGCTGACGATCCAATCGTTCACGCGGCGGCCCCCGAGCAGCGTATAGCCGAGACCGACGCGCCCCGTGAGCGGCACGCCACGAATCCGGAGGAGTTCTCCGTGAGCATTCACGTCGGTGCGCCACAGCACCGCGGGCACGTTTGGGACGTAGTGGGATGTTCCCGCCACAAGAGTATTGAATGTCGCGGTTTGGACCGAGAGGGCGGACGATGCGAGCAGCCATCCAGTCGGGCGCGCCAGAAACGAGCCGACGACGCCCGTTCGTGTGCTTGCGTTCTCGGTCGTGAGTCCGCCGGAAGACACGTCGAATACGAGTTCGTTCGCCACGTCCGTCTGGAATAGGGCGAGGATTGTTGTGAAACGTCCCTGGCCGACTTCCGATCGAAAACCTCCTTCGAAGCTCGTGACACGCGAATACGGAGAGCCGGGAACACACGGGGGAACCATGGAGCTAGGCGTACCGATCAGGTGGACGGCGGGCGTGTTGCAGCGGGTGAGGCTCCCCGCATCGAGCGATCGAAAACCGTTGCCCGCCGAGATGACGGGCGTCAGCCCCGGGGCGAATTCGTAGCCCACGGTCACTCGAGGCCCCGGTGCCACTCCAACGACGTTCGTGGTCGCACCCCGGAGCGCGCCGGTCTGGATCGGAGGGACGACGCCCGCCAGATTGTCTGTGACGGAGACGTCGAGGAAGTCCACGCGGGCTCCACCCGAAACACGGAGCCTCTTCCAGAGTCGAAGGTCGATGTCGATATACCCTCCGATGTCGATCGTGTCCAAGCCGTAACTCTCGCGGTAGTCCCACGGGGCCAGGTCGGCGGGGTCGACGAGGTCCTTGGACTGGCTTGTGTGTCCGGCTCGCCACGAGACACCGGGCTCCATCAAGACCTCGATGCTGTCTCCGATACGAATGGGCGCCGCGCGTACGCGCGCGGCGATCCCCCATGCGGTTTCGACGTTCGTGAGTTGCCAGAGGTCGCCCAAGCTCGCAAGCGTGGGCTGGAGGTTCGAGCTGTCGAGCGCCCCCGTGTAGTTCTGACGCGAGAGGAATCGGGTCGACATGATCCACGACGCAACCTCGAAGTGCGTGCTGGCGCTCGCCGAATGGTCGAGGTTGGCGGCGGCGATGATTCGCGAGGATTGGACGCCCTGCGCTGGCTCGGAGCACGAAGCCGAACTGCAGTTGCCTGGAAAATAAGAATTGAAGAATGGATAGGAACCGTAGTAGCCAATACGGCCGGCGTCGATGTCGTCCTGGCGGACGACACCGGGCAGGTCCTCCGTCGCGGCGTAGGCGGTGGTCAATACGCGAACATGATCGCGTTCACCCAAGTCCACGCTGTATTGGGCATTGAGCGAGGCCGACTTCGACGCGCGGTTCGCGCCGAAACCTTGGGTTTCGCGCAGCGAAACCGCGGCAAATGTATCATCATTCATCTCCCTTGGCGCTGCAATCCCCACCAGGCGGGCTTGGGCGAACGAGCCATAGGTCGTCTTGAGTTGATAGCCGCGCTCGGGGACACCGAGGTCGAACGCGGCACTGCCCACGATCGCCGAGTCCCCCTGACGCGGATCGTAGGGACCCTCGAGCACACGGATGCTTCGGACAACCTCGGGGATGATGAAGTTGGCGTCGGCGTAACCCTGGCCATGAATGTGGAGCGGGATGTTGATTGGAACCTCGCCGAGCTTCATTTCGATTCCCGATCCATGGTCGAGGTCGAATCCGCGCAGATAAACGTCGTTACCTAGGCCCTCTCCATCTTCGTGGTCGACGAAGAAGCCGGGCGCGGTGGAGAGCATCTCGCTCGTCTGCTGGCGTGGCGACGAAGTGAGCATCTCGCGATCGATTCGGACGTCGCCTAGACCGCGTGGCGAAGGGGAGATCGTGCCCCGAACGTCGACCGTCTCCGTGGGGATCAGCGGAGACTCGTTGGGCACCAGGCGTGCTGCCGGAAGCGTGGTCGCGGTGCCAACGGGAGGCTTCGAGCCCGACGCGGCTGGCACGACCGGACGTCCCGCGACGACCTCCTTCAGCGTCGGGTGAAACACCACGACGTATTCGATGCGAGAACGGATAGGGCGACCATCTCGCAGGGACGGCGAATACTTGGATTTCCTCACCGCCTCGATGGCGGCTTGGGCGAACGTGTCGGGCGCGTCACGGGGCAGTCGAGAGATTTCGAGCGCGGATTCGACGCCTCCGGTCGCATCGATGACCACCTGCAGGACCACCTGCGCCTCGATCGGGGGCCCATCCGCAGGAATCCGGACGACGATGGGAGACAAAGGCTCCGCCACTACGAGCTCGGCATGTGCCGCCTTGGGGACAACGAGAATCTCGAGCAGCGTCAGCAGCTGGATGATTCGTTGCAAGGTCATCTTGGAAGCAGTCACCATGCGCTCGACGCGCCTCGCCTGTTCAATTTACGATCCACTGGCCGTCGTTGAGCCCGGGGACGACGCCGTCGTCTGGGTTGCTGGACCGAAACGGATAGATGATACCGTCGGGTGCCGGAGTTTCGAAGGCGATGGTCGCGCTCGTTCCGGGGGCCAGCGGTGGGATGAGCGAGTCGGCGGAGAAGCATGCGGTGGTTGGGCACCCTGAAACCAAGGTTGGATAGGCGAGAGCCACGTCCGCGCATTCCACCTGAAAGCCATGGGGCGTCGTTCCAGTATTGTGGAGGGTGAGAGTGACTTGGGCGTCGTTTTGGGTCGCGAGGATCGCCTTGGAGAATCCCGTGTCGTCGACCGTCAGATCGAACGTGTATGTGCCGCCGTTGATGCCGTCATTGTCCGCAAAGCAACCGCTGCCGTCATCGTGGGCATCCCCAATGTCCGTCGATGGCGACGCAGTGCCGCAATCGAGGGCCGCGTAGCCCAACCAAGCGATGATGAATACGCAACAGCCCGCTGACCGGACCCTCTTGGCAGTGTCTCCAGAAGTCACAAACCACGCCCTTGTGGACGTCGCGATTTGGCGGGCCTGAATCTTGCCAACAATTCCGGGGGAATTCGACCATGCCGACATTTCCCCTCGTCCGCGAACCACTGGTCCTGCGCGGTCCTCGACCTTAGGAACCAAGCGTCCCTTCGCCACTAGAAGCGCGGCCCGCGCGGCCGCAATGGAGCTTGAAATGAAGTGGGAATCACCAAGCTGGATCGACATTCGCATGGACGCAGAAATTGGGTCGTATCAAAGCGACTTCGTAGGGGAGGACAACCCTCTTCTAGCAGAACAGGACGACTCCGGCGCGTCGCCGGCATTGGATGCCGACTGAGCTTCGGACGTCCGGTTGATCGCGTGCAGACCCCGGCTCGTCCGCACAAACGTGAATCCAATCATGGCTGCCACGTGCGCTGGGGAGGATGCGAATGAAGATTCGTGTCCTCGGGTCCTCTGCGGGTGGCGGGTTTCCTCAGTGGAACTGCGGTTGTGCCAATTGCGCAGGGCTGCGCCGGGGGGCGATCCGTGCCGTGGCGAGGACGCAGGAGTCGGTCGCGGTCGGTGCACAGCCGAATGGCGGTTGGCTGGTGATCAACGCCTCCCCCGACATCGGGCGTCAGATTGAGAGCTTTCCTCCGCTCCATCCGCGCGGGCTTCGCCACTCTCCCGTGTGTGGGATCGTCCTGACCAACGGTGACTTGGATCACTGCCTCGGGCTCCTATGCCTTCGCGAAGATCAGCCGCTTGTCGTTTTCGCGACGGAGCGCGTGTGGTCGTCGTTTGCCGAGTCCAACGCACTGAGTCGGACGCTCAGGCGCTATCCGGGGCACGTCGAATGGCGCCGGCTGGTCTTGGGTGTGGAGCAGCGCGTGGACTTGGGGGGCGACTTCGGCCCTACGTTCACGCTGATGCCCTTGGAGGTACCCGGGAAAGTCCCGTTGCACTTGCGCGGAGCTGCCACCCATGCAGAGGACAACATCGGGCTGCTTGTGAAGGAGACGAGATCGAATGTGGCCATGCTCTACCTTTCCAACGTCGGCGAGAAGTTTTCTGGCGTCGAGTCCCTGCTTTCGAACGCGGACTGCATCTTCTTCGACGGTACGTTTTGGACGAGCGACGAACTCATCCGCCTCGGTGTTGGCTCGCGGCGAGCCGAAGACATGGCGCACTGGCCGCTAAGTGGGAACGATGGCAGCTTGGCCCTGCTCGAGCGGTTCCCCGATCGTCGACGAGTGCTCATTCACATCAACAACACCAACCCGATCCTCCGCGAGGATTCGCCCGAACGGCGACGCGTAGATCAGTCGGGCGTCGTGGTCGCCGAAGATGGACTGGAGATTGACCTATGAGCGATGCGGATTCGGTGCCCTTGTCGCCAACTGAGTTCGTCGCGTGGTTGCGCGAGCAAGGCGAGGCGCGCTACCACGACAAACACGTCGTCCACAAACTCATGCATTCGGGCGAGCTGACCAAACCGCAGCTCCAACAGTGGGTCCTCAACAGGTACTACTACCAGACGCGCATTCCGATCAAAGATGCGCTCATCGTATCCAAGTCGAATGATTCCGCGTTTCGTCGCATGTGGGTGCGACGGATTCGGGACCAGGATGGCGACGGCGACGACGAGGGAGGGCTCGTTCTGTGGCTGCGGTTGGCCGATGCGGTGGGTCTGGATCGCGCCGAGGTGGCCAGTCTCCGTTCGGTATTGCCCGGTGTCCGATTCGCGTGCGATGCGTACGTGGACCTCGTGCGCCAAAGCAGTTTGCTCGAAGCCGTGGCTTCTTCGCTGACGGAGTTTTTTGCGCCCGAGCTTATGAGCCGTCGAATTCAGGCGTGGGAGAGACACTACCCGTGGGTCGATCCGGCGATGCTCGGTTACTTTCGCTCGCGGGTGTCGCGCGCCAAGCGTGACTCCGAAGAGGCTGTGGCTTTCGTGGTCGCCCAGGCCACGACCCGGGAATGGCAACGAAGATGTGCTGCCGCCCTTGTGAAGAAGACCGAGATTCTGTGGCATTTGTTGGACTGCGTGTATGCCGCCTACGTGGTGCCGGGCAGGACGACATCATGAGTACTTCCGAGTGGCATCCGCGTCTCGCGCGCCGTGCGCGCCTTCGCTTCGATCCGAAGTCGGGGCAGCACGTGCTTCTGAGCCCGGAGCGTGGTCTCGTTCTCAATGCCACCGCCGCCGACATCCTACGGCGCTGCAACGGCGACTACACCGTCGATGCAATCGCGGACGAACTCGCAGGCCGGTATGAGGGAGTTGCCCGGGAAACGCTCGAGGCCGATATCAAGCAGGTCTTGCGCGTGGTGAGTGAGCGCGGTCTGTTGGACAGAGCGCCATGAATGCTTCGCCCCCGCGACCCTTTACGCTGATCGCGGAGCTGACCTATCGCTGTCCCTTGCGCTGCGTGTACTGTTCGAATCCCGTCGACTACGCCGCTCACCTCGATCGGCTGGATACAGATGCCTGGAAACGCGTCTTCATCGAGGCGGAATCGCTCGGTGTCCTGCAAGTGCATTTGACCGGCGGCGAGCCCCTGCTACGTCCCGACCTCGAGAACTTGGTCGCTGCCGCCCGGACCGTCGACCTCTACACCAACGTCATTTCGAGCGGCGTCACCGCAGATCGAGCGCGGATCCAAGGTCTTAAGGCAGCTGGACTCGACGCGTTTCAATTGTCCATGCAGGACGTGGACGCCACCGCCGCCCGTGCGATCGCAGGTGGCGACTGGCTCGATCAGAAGCTGCGCGTGGCCGAGTGGCTCCGCGAGGCGGAGCTTCCGATCACGCTGAACGTGGTGCTTCACCGTGGAAACCTCGACCGCGTGGCCGACATGGTGGCGCTCGCCGAGCGTTTGGGTGCCGACCGTTTGGAGCTGGCAAACACACAGTATCTCGGTTGGGCCCTGCGCAATCGGTCGGCTCTCCTGCCATCTCGCGAGCAGCTGGACCGCGCGCGCTTCATCGCTCAGGCAGCGCGGGATCGGTTGCGAGGCACGATGGAGATCGTCTTTGTCCTGCCCGACTACTACGGTCAGACTCCCAAGGCGTGCATGGACGGGTGGGGCCGTAGGTACATCGTGGTGACTCCCGACGGCATGGCGCTTCCCTGTCATCTCGCGCACACGCTGCCAGGGCTACGGTTCGAATCCGTGCTCGACCGATCCCTCGCGGACCTGTGGGACGCTTGCGCGGGCTTCGCCGCCTTCCGTGGAGAGTCATGGATGCCCGAACCGTGTCTTTCGTGCGACCGGCGATCGGTTGATTTCGGCGGATGCCGCTGCCAGGCGTATCACCTGACGGGAGATGCGAGCGCGACGGATCCCGCGTGCCAACTAGCGCCCGCGCATGCGATCATTGAGAAGGCCTGTTCCGCCGCCAATGCTCGCGATCCACGGGCGGATGTCCCGCTGGCCCTTGTGTACCGCAGCGTTCACGGGCGCCGAAATGAGTTGGATCGCGAGCCGAGGACGTGAGGACTCCAGGGTGTCGCGGCCCTATCTCCCCGCGAATTCCTCGACCACCCAAGCCTCGCCGTGCTCATCCCGTACCACGGCATACCCGGCCCGAAGGAACCGGTCGGACAGCAGATTCAACCTGTGCGAGGGGCTGTTCCAGATCTGCCGGTGAGCCATAGCGACACTTCGTGCCCGTCCGACGTTCTCTCCGACTTCGACTCCGCCAACGCCGGCAGTGGCCAGGCGTTCCGTCGGATTGCCGTCGCCGACATCGTGTGCAAGCTCCTGAGTGGCCGACATGCGGAGGGCGTGCTTGCGGGCGACGTCATCCAGTACCTGGCTGCGCTGCAACACCGCACGCCCCGACGCAGTCCTCGCCGCATCCACCATGGAAGCGAGACCTTCGCCTTCGTTCGAGCTTCCACCCTCCACCCCTTCGCCCGGTGCGCGTTCGTCGTCTGGATGGGTCGGAGGCTCGACGTCGGCGAACACCGTGGCTTCTATCAAAGGGCGCGAGCCCTCCCCCACATCGCCCAAGACCTGGACGGTGAACATGCCGCTCTGGTCGGGTGCAAATCGCGCTCGAACTGACGCCCCGTCCGTTGACGTCAACAGGGCCCGAGGAACGCCGCTTGGACCGAGAACGAGCGTTCGCGGATCTCTCACGGGAGCGCGGAGTCGCACCTCCACGCTGAGCCACTCGCCTACCCGGGCCGTTCGTCGAATGGGCGCGAGGTCCGCCAGTGCATCGACCGCGACGACGACGAGCACTCGATTGCCGTTCGGCGCGACCCCGTCCGCGACGCCACATCGACGAAGTTCGGCATGGCGCGACGCTCGCAGCCACGTCTCGAGCAGGGCGGTAGTTCTCTCGGGTTCCAGGGAGCGTCCAGTTATCGTCCAAGTCCGGGGCCATGGGTGTGGCTCTCCGCTCGCGCGCTTCTCCCAATCGAGTGTCTCGAGGTCGGGCACTTTCTGGTCCGCAGACGTTCTGGCGACGATGGTTCTCGCCAGCGCTCGAAGCCCGTCCTCACTCGCACCGCAGGCGGTAGCGACGCGTCGCTCGAGGGTGTCGAGATTCGTCGACGCGTACGGACTGGGCGCACGAGTCCAGGGCGACCACGACAGCGCCGGGCGGTCGGCACGCGCGTTCCCCCCACCGAGCAAAGCGAGGAGGGCAGCCGCCACGAAGCTCAGACCGAGCGTCACGGACCAGCGCCGATCGAGGGGCACGTCAGTTGATCGTGAAACTCTTGCTTACGGGGAATGGGCTGCCTGCAAACGCTGGAACCCGAGCGGCCCTGAAACGCGCCGCCACGCACGCTCCTGTCGGAGTGCCGTCGAATGGAGACCCTGGCGTGAGCGTTGCCGACTGAGCCGCTCCGGTCGGACTGAACGTGATGACGACGCGGCCGGTTCCAGTGGTGCTTCCCTTCCGGCACGATTGCACCCCATCGGCAATTGCGGCGAGTCGAGCCCGAGCCTCGCCCATGTTGAACGGCTGGTCGCTAGCCACGGCTGGAGCTGGAGCAGGAGGGGGAACAGGAGCGGGAGCCGGCGAAGGTGCAGCCTCCTGACCGGCCGCTGCAGCCGGTTTCCCGGCGGCAGTCCCCCGGTTCTCACCAGCTGCGTTTGCACCCCCTCTCGCCTGAAGTTTCGTTGGCTCCTTGACTGGAGGAGAAGCCTCGGTGGAGGGTTCAAGGGACGGAGCCGCGGTGGCGCTCGGCTCAGCTGGAGCATTCATGGCAACCGTCGATGGCGCCGGCGCCGCGTCCGTGGCGGTGGCCACCAAGGCTTTCGCCTTGTCTTCGGTGCCTGACCCGATGTTTCTCGTGACCCACATCGCCGTGCCAATGGCGGCAACGACGAAAAACAGAGACGCGCAGACTGCCAGTACGATAAGGACGCGATTTCGAACCTGCGCGGAAACCGCGGCAGCCGCGACCGCTGCGAGTCCGGTCGGTGCTGTGTACTTGTCCAGCATCGGAACAGCGAGAACGGGCGCAGACATCGCGGCGTTCAAGGAGCCCGACCCGAGGTTCATGATGTCGTCCACGCGGGTCTTCTTCTTGAGATCCGACTGAGTCGGAGCGCGCGCGCCGAGTTGCCGAATGTCGATGAGCCCCGACGCTTCACCCACTTCGGCGTGTCCCGCAGCAACCCCGCCCGCAGGGCGGCCTCCGAACGCTCCAATTGAGAACAGAACGCTATTTTCATTGCGTGCGCCTATGAGCTTTTGTCCCTCGGCAAAGACCGCTGGAGCCCCTTCCGGGGCGCTCGTCATGACGTCGTCCTCACCGCCAGCCTGGGCAGCTCCCTTGAACAGGTCGGCCGACGGACCACGCCCACCCGTACGCCGAGCCGCTGCGGCAGCGATTGTAGCCCCATTCGCTGATAAATTCGCCGATGCAACCGTCGGAGACGGCGCTTTTTCTTCAGAGGATTCCAATGACGTTGTTGCAGCTCCCACTATCGGCCCTTCCTTCGAGCTATCGAATATCCGAGTTGGCAGCTCGTCGTCGCGCGACACGCGCGGCACCGCCGCCGAACCTGCCTGGCCCGATGCCGCGCGAACGCAGGCCTCGTGAAGCGGACCGAGCTCACGCAGAGCGAGCCAATCCGGCATCCCTTCTTTCCAGCAAAGCGTCTCGTCATCGATGAGCTTCGATGCGTACGCCGCAGCAACATCGGCGTCGGTCATGGTGCGCTGGTCGCCGTCGGCAACGTTGACCGTCCAGGTTTCGACGGAGGACGACGAGCCGCCGAGGGATGCCGCGACGGCAGACGGTGCGCCCGGAGGCTCACTTCCATTGACTACGATGGTCTCGCCGCATTTCTTGCAACGGATCTTGACCATCTTGCCCGCGATCTTCTCGTCGGCAATCGTGTACCTGGCCTGGCATGCCTGACACGTGATCTTCATCCAACGACCGTCCTTGTACGTTCACTCACTCGAAACGCCCACTCGCGAGCTCGCTCTGGCTTGCGCGACCCATGGTAGCGCGCCTGCGCGCGCGAGTCAGTGGCCACTTGCGTAGACTGTGCGATGAACATCGAGGGGTCAGGCATTCGGTGTTCACTTCGTTGCCCCGGGTCATGGCGAAACTGCGTCGCTCACTGCATCTTCGGAGCGCGGCGCTCCCCGCTCTGCGTGGGATGGGGGCACGCTCAAGGGAGCCTATGTGTGTGCTCGATATTACTCGTCGGGGGAGCTCGAGGGGGGCCGCGAAGCGCCCCCCTCGTCGATTAGTTAAGCGGGACGAGTTGAGAGCCATCCTTTCCGCAGAACGTATCGGTCCCCTCGAAACGCGCACCACAGGTTGGGCAGACTTTTCCGCGTGGAACGGCTGGAACGGCGAAGCCGGAAACGCCGGGAGTGGGGAGGCCCCTCGCTGCCGCGGCGTAGGCCTGCTGTTGAGCAACGGCGACACTGGCGCGGTGGGCCCGAAGCTGCGCGGCGTGCTGTTCCTCCTGCTCACGCTTCTGGCGCTCGTACTCCGCTACACGCTGGGAGTGACGCTCCGCCGCTGCTCGCTCGAGGTCTCTTGCGCGACGAGACCTTCGAACGCCGACGAGCGCAATGATTCCCAGGGCAACTGCGAGAGTTCCAATCACCGCTACGAACCACTCCCGTCGTCGAACCCCTTCGGCAACGCGGGCGCCTGACGCGCCGATCGTGCTCGTGGCGAGATCCGCCACCGAAGCTTCTGAGTTCTCGCCGTTCGGGTCGAGGCCGGACTCGGCCAACATCGCCTGGTAGTCGGCGGCGGACGCCACCCGAACGGAAGCGCGGGCAGTACGACCGGCTGCGGTTGCCATGACGTCGAAGGAGGCGTTTCCAAAGTCGGCGATCGGCAGCGTGAGGCGCCCCGTCCCATCGATGAGAGCGCGGACCTCGCGCGGCTGACCGTCGGCAAACGCAATTGAACCGACCGCCCAAGCGATCGGCGTTGCCGTAGAGCAACCGTGTTCGTCCACGACAACAGCTCGGAAAGCAAACGTCTCACCAGGGCGAAGCAGTTTGCGCGATGGGCTGACCTCCAGGCGCGCCGGCGGACCGATCACGTCGCACGTATGCGGTGGAAGCCCCGGCGTCTTCGCGGCGGGCTGCGGGGGGGGCAAGATTGTCACGGGCGCTGCGACGGGTGTCGCCGTCGATGCCGGATTGGCCGTGACGCGGGACATCGAGGCAGAACGCGTGACATCAGCAACGCATCGTGCACGGTCGATCATGAACGCATATCGACCCGTCTCTGCGATGGAGATGGAATCGTCGCCGGGCGCCAGGAAGAACGCGGTGTTCATGACCGCGTGCCGCGGATCGTTCGCTGGGGTGACGCATCGCGTGCGCCAGGAACGGCTATCGTGGGTGTGGCTCCACGGCGCGAGGGTCGGCAGGGCATCGAGGCAGCCGTTGCTGCGCAGCGTGCGCGCCTGACCTGCGATGGTGAGCTCTCCACCGTCCGATGTCAGAACGACGGGTCCCCCTGGAAGAAGAGTCCCCGAGATGGGTCGAGGACCGCAAGGCTCGCTCCAGTCTTGCACGGAGAACGTCTCGGCGACCGCGCTCATCGTCCACTGGCCGTCCAGCGGAGCGGTGTCTCCACGGGCATCCGACGACCACGCCGCAAACGTTCCGAAGACCGTTGCGTTGACGCAAAGACAGTAGACGAACGCGTGCGGGCTGTTCACTGGCAAGGCTGCGTGCGGGCGGCAGGACCTAGGGAGCAAGGTAGTCCACCTCGTGTGAGAAGGTGATGAAAATTCAGGCCTTCGGCAGCGTTAGGGTACTATGCCGCAATCGACGAGGGGGGCGCTTCGCGGCCCCCCTCGAGCTCCCCCGCAATCGACTAGGGGGGCGCTTCGCGGCCCCCTCGAGCTCTCACGAGGTTCGTGGTAGGTTCGATGGGCACGCGAGCTATCGAAGCCTTCGCCCCGCGACGCGAGGACTCGAGAAAAGGATGGCCTCCGAACGATGATTCGCCGCAGGTGCGTGTGTGGGCTCGGACTCGTGACGTCGCTTGCCGTCGTACTGGCCGCCCGCGAAGTGCAGGCCCAATCCACTCCCGACGTCATTCCGACGGCGAACGGCAACGGGCTCGACACCCACCTCTTTCGACCGGCCGTGGACTCGAAAGGCCTGTTTTCGGTCAACGGGAGCGATGTTCTAGGCGCACGCGAAATGAGTTTCGGGCTCGTGCTCGACTACGGGCACGCGCTGCTCCGAAGCAGCGGGAACAACCTGATCGAGAACTCATTTCAGGGCACCCTTCAGGCGAACTACGGCATCGCCAACATGCTAGTAGTCGGCGTCGACATGCCGGTCGATATCCTGTCCGGCTCGCCCCAAAGTGGGTATCCGAACATTTGGGGTCCTGGGAAACTCGAAACCCAGGGGGTATCTTTCTTCGCCGCGCATGCGAAATGGCGCGTCCTCAAGTCCGAACAAATTGTTGGATTGGCTGTCGCGCTCCAAGTTGGGGGAGGCCTGAGCGGTGCGGCATCGAACGCTGCGGCCGATCCGGGATTTTGGTATTGGCCGAGCCTCATCCTCGAGAAGCGATTTGGTCCTGGCAATCGTCTGCGCCTGGCGCTCAATGGGGGATACCGCGGCCACGCGCCAACCGGGACCACACTGCCGCTCGACGGCGGAGCATATCATGACGGCGACCTCCTCACGTGGGGAGGAGGGTTGAGCGTCCGCGTGCTCGAGCAGGTCGACCTCGCAGCTGAAACGTATGGAACCTACTTGGTTGCGAGCGACGCCGCGAGTCCGGTCAAACCGAGCAACGAGGTCATCGGCGGACTGAAGCTCTTCGTGGAGCGCAACTCGTATCTCATGCTCGCGGGCGGAGCTCGCTACATGAATGGTTTCGAGGCCGCGGACCAGCGAGTAGTTCTCGGGTTCACCTATGAGCCCTCCATCGGCGACCGGGACGGGGATGGCATCAAAGACGATGTCGATCAGTGTCCCGACGAACCGGAGGATTTCGACGGATTCAAGGATGATGATGGGTGTCCCGATCCCGACAATGACAACGATGGGATTCCGGACGTCGATGACCACTGTCCGAACGTGCCCGAAGACCACGACGGGGACCATGACGACGACGGCTGTCCCGAGGAAACCATCCACGATCGCGACGGCGATGGGATCCCCGATTCCGTGGACAAGTGTCCCGATGAGCCCGAGGATCGCGATGGCTTTCAAGACGAAGATGGATGTCCCGATCCGGACAACGACGGGGACGGCATTTTGGACAAGGACGACCGGTGTCCGAACGATCCCGAGGACAAGGACGGATTCGAGGATAGCGACGGCTGCCCCGATCCGGACAATGACCATGACGGTATCCCGGATGTGGTCGACAAGTGTCCGAATGAGCCGGAGACCTTCAACGGCTTCGAGGACGAGGACGGTTGCCCCGACAAGGGCAGCGTGATCATCCAGGACAATTCGATTCTCATTCTCGAGAAGATCAAGTTCAAGACGGGGAGTGCCGAGATCCTGCCAGCGTCCTTCGAAATCCTCGACATGGTCTCGACGACGCTCAAGCACCATCCCGAGTTCACGCTGGTCGAAATCGCCGGTCACGCCGACGAACGGTCGTCGGACGAGTACAACCTGCGCCTGACGCAGGATCGCGTGAATTCGGTATTGCGCGCGGTCGTAGCTCGCGGAGTCGCGGAATCCCGCCTGCGCAGCAAGGGATATGGCGAGTATTGCCCAGAAGATCCGGGGCACAACGAGGCCGCGTGGGAGAAGAACCGACGGGTCGAGTTCAAGATCGTCAAGAAGGATGGCGAACCGACCGGCGTGGAGCTTGGTTGTCCCAACGCACTGAAACACGGCGTCGCGTCCGACCCGGCGCGGTAGGTCATTCGCCCAAGATGGCTCGAGGCGCACCCGACAAGAGCCTTTGGGCTTCCTCCTCGCCGGTCAAAGATGTCAATCGGGCAATCGCGCGCTCTACCATTGGGATGTCGCGCGGGCGATGCGAATCGCTGCAAGCCGCCTCGTAGGCCTGTTCGTCGAGCAGTTTCTCCGCAGCGCGCTGCGAATCGCGCCCGTACTTTCCGACGAGCGCGCACACATCGAGCAGCATCAGTGCCCCCGCATCGAGCAGCGGCTCCAGGCATTCGGCGTCGTTCCATACGGGCGCGTAGCGCTCAGGGTGCGCCAGTATCGGTGCGATCCCGACGCGCCGAAGATCGAAGAACCGATTGTGCACGTTAAGGGGAAATGCAATAGGCGCGAATTCCACGAGGGCGGCGCGCCCACCGGGATAGGGAAGACCATCGCCCTTCATCAGTCGCCGGAAGACGACATCGTCGAAGAAATGCTCGCACGCGAGCCGCATCGTGGGCAAATTGGGAAGTTCCAGCGGGAGAGCGCGCTGAGTGGCTTCGAAGGCGTGAACGAGCCCCTCCTTTTCGTTGTCGAAGAGACCGGGACGCATGTGCGGAGTGGCGACGACGATCTCGAAACCGATGGCGCGCAGCCCGCAGAGGATCTCACGGCCCTCGTCCACCGTGCGGGCGCCGTCGTCAATGCCCGAGATCCAGTGGCAGTGGAGATCTACGAAGATGCCCATTACGAGAATCCGACGTAGCACGCGCGGTGACGTTCGGGCTACGACTCGGACTTTGCGTCGGCTTCGGACAAGCGTTTGTGACGACCCCGACTGGAGGGTCGCCTCCTACGCCCAGCGAATTAGAGACGTCTCGTACGGGTGACTCATCATCGCGCTGTAGGGCACGATGCGAACGGCGAACGCGTGGGCACCGCTCTGGCCGGTCGCGATGTCTCCGGCGTATTTCCAGACCCCGTCCACGGAGTGTTCTCCGACCTGCATCCGCACGGTGCGGCCCCGATCGATGCTCTGACCACCTCCGGTGGGACCGTGGTAAAGCTCGACCGCAACGTCGTCCGGCGTAAGGGCACCGAGAATCACTTCAGCGGAGACGCGTACCGGTTCCCCGACGGCCACTTCGTCCGGGGACTCGAGGTGCACCGATTTGATGGCGACGGTCGGCCACGCCGCGTGCACACGTTCTTTCCATGTGGTCAGGCGTTGGGCTGCCGCGAGGTTGTCATCGGTAAGCTGTCGGGTGAGTTTGATCGCCGGGACGTAGAATCGCGTCGTGTACTGGCGGACCATCCTCGACGTATTGAATCGAGGCACGAGCTTGGCGATTGCATTCTTCATTCGACGGATCCACCCCCGTGGAAGCCGTCCCATCCCGTCTCGCGCGTAGAACAGCGGAACGATCTCGTGCTCGAGCAGGTCGTAGAGGAGCTCGGCCTCGCGCGCGTCGCCGGAGGCGTTCGAGTATTCCTCTCCGCGGCCGATGGCCCAGCCGATGTCCGACCCGTAGTCGCGCCACGCTTCTGCAAACCATCCGTCGAGCACACTCAGATTGAGCGCCCCGTTCGCTGCAGCCTTCATCCCGCTCGTTCCACTCGCCTCTTGCGGACGCCTTGGAGTATTTAGCCACACGTCGACCCCGCTCAGAAGGACACGGGCGACGCGCATGTCGTAGTCTTCGATGAAGACGACTCGACCGACGAGACCTGAGTCGCGGCTTGAATGGATGATGGACCGAATGAGTTCTTTGCCGCCGCGATCCTGAGGATGGGCCTTGCCGGCGAACACGAGCTGCACGGGACGCGCAGGGTCGCCGAGGAGCTTCTTGACGCGGGCAAGGTCGGAAAAGAGGAGCGTTGCGCGCTTGTAGGTGGCAAAACGCCGAGCGAATCCGATCGTGAGCGCACCCGGGTCGAGCGCTTCGTCCGCGAGCGCCAGTTCCTCGGTGCCTGCACCGCGTGCCTCGGCTGCCACGCGGGCCCAGTGTCGCGCGTGCTGGACGAGTCGGTGACGCCTGTGCTCGTGGACTTGCCACAGTTCGGCGTCGGGAATCTCCGACGCGCGTGCCCAGAGTTCCGTGTCGTCGCACTGCTCGGTCCAGCGAGGGCCGAGATATCGGGTGAACAGTCCACCGAGCTCGGTGGCGACCCACGACGGCATGTGGACGCCGTTGGTAATGAAGTCGATTGGAATTTCGTGCGTGGGGAGCTCCGGCCAGAGTCCACACCACATCTTGCGGGAGACCTCGCCGTGCAGCTCGCTGACCCCGTTGTAGTGATCGGACGCTCGGATGGCGAGCACGGGCATCGAGAACGGGCTGGATTCGTCGGACTGATCGATGCGACCTAGAGCGAGAAGCTCGTGTTCCGAAATGCCGAGAGCGCCCCGATAGGGTTCGAGGTATCGGCGGACGAGGCTCGGCTCGAACGCGTCGTTTCCGGCGGGAACCGGCGTGTGAGTCGTAAAGACATTTCCCGCGCTGTTGGCCTCGCTAGCGACAGAAAACCTCACCTGACGATCGCGCATGACCCGCTCAATGCGCTCGAGGGCAAGAAACGCAGAGTGCCCTTCGTTCATATGACACGCGGTGGGAGACAGTCCAAGGGCCTCGAGCGCGTGGATCCCGCCGATACCGAGGACGATCTCTTGCCGAACCCGGAACTCCTTGTCCCCTCCATAGAGAGGCCCAGTGATCTCTCGATCGGCTGCGGTATTTTGTTCGAGATTCGTATCCAGCAAAAACAACGGAACACGCCCCACCTGGACTTTCCAGATTTGGGCGAGCACGACACTTTGGGGGTATTGGATGCTAATGATGAGACGCTGACCCGAACCTTCGCGCACTGGCGTGACGGGCATTCGGTGCCAGTCATTGATCGGGTAGTTCTCGCCCTGCCAACCGTCCGCGTTGAGCACCTGCCGGAAGTACCCCTCCGCGTAGGCGAGGCCGACACCGACAAGCGGCAATCCCAGATCGCTGGCGGTTTTCAGGTGGTCGCCTGCCAGCACGCCGAGGCCTCCGGAGTAGACCGGAAGGCATTCGTGGAGCCCGTACTCCATCGAGAAGTACGCGATTCGGGCTCCTGCGGCGTCGGGAAAAGTCTTGCTGAACCACCCCTCGCGCTGCATGTAGCGCTGGAACGTCTGCATAACGGCATCGAGATGATTCGTGAACGCGTCATCCCCTGCAAGTTCATCGAGTCGCCCCTGATCGACTCGCCCGAGGAGCTCGATCGGATTCCCGCGCACTTCGACCCACAGATCCGGGTCAATGCGAATGAAAAGCTCTTGAGCAATCGGGTTCCAGGCCCACCACAAGTTGTAGGCAAGCTCGCGCAGCCGCTCGAGCGACGGAGGGAGCCGAGGAACCACCGTGAATCGCCGCAGGTTCGCCATGGTATTCCTATTGGTTACAGAGCTGTGCGGCGACTTGCAACAACTTGCGTGCGGTTTGCGAACATTGGAACGAATAGCGTTCGGGTCCGACGTGGCGCACTCTCTACCTTTGCGCCCTCGCGGACCTGACTCTCTCGCGGGCCTGGCTAGTATCGCGCCATGATCTTTCGCATTCCTCGAGGCGCTTTCCTCGTCGTCCGTGAAGTCTCCCGACACCTGCTGCGTCGCCCGGTAGTGGGTGTCGCGGTCGCTGGCCGAACACGCGGGGACGGGCGCTGGTTGCTCGTGCGACGAACCGACGTCGGAGAGTGGGCGCTTCCGGGCGGCACACTCGAGTGGGGCGAGACTCTCCGCGTCTGCGCGAGTCGTGAGCTTGCGGAGGAGGCAGGCGTCGACGTGTGTGATGTACTCCGGCTGGTAGGCGTGTTCTCCCGTCCGGATCGCGACCCGCGTTTTCACGCCGTCACGGTCGTCTTGGAGTGCCTCGTCGAGCCTCCGCGGCGGCCGCCGAACAATCCGCTCGAGATCTCGGAAGTGGGGCTCTTCACGGCCGATTCCATCCCGGAGCCGATGGCCATGGCGATGAGCGACATGCTCGCCGTGGCGATGAGCTCGGGGCCCGCCGTGGTGGAGTGACGTCCGGACCGCCCTCGTCTGGGGGTCCGTCGGGCTATTTTCTCCTGCAAAAAAATCCCGACAGACTCCTAGGGCTAGGCCTTGCTTGACAACATGCGTCCGTTTGCTGTGGCCGCCGCGCGAATGGGTCGATTCAGCACGATGTCACGTCCTGCCTCACGGCCCTTGGCCCAGGCATCGGTGCGCCGGGGCCCCATGTGGCGCACGTGCCGAATGCGGGGGTGACGGACGTGAAGAAAGGCGGAAAGATTCGCGTCCTTGACCCAGACTAGGCCATCGCATCGATTTACGGTCTCTTGCCGCGCGAGCTTTTCGGCGAACCCCGCCATCACGCCTGCGAGGAACGTCCTTCGGTCGCGGTTCGAGCGAATTGCGTGAGCGCGCTTGTGCTCCTCCCACAGGCGCTCAGCCCGGTCGTGGAGGAAGCCGTGAACGTATTCCGCAATTTCGAGATTGGCACGCGCGCCACAGACTTCGAGCACACTTCCGCGCTTGCCCTCGAGCGGTCGATAGACGGGAATCCAAATCACATCGACGAAGAAGTACTTGCCGAGGATCATGGCCACGAGCCGGTCGTGTTCGAGAACGCGACCGGTCGGACGGCCCAGGTGTACAAACGAATAGTCGTGCGACGCCTGTGTGGTCGCGCTATCGATCTGATGACGGAGCATCAGCCTTTGAGCGGCAGCCATCGCCGCCTCGGCTTCATGACGGTTTGGACTCTCGGCGAGCGCGAGGAGCTTGGCAATTCGTTCGACGAGCTTCTGCTGCGCATGTTCGAGTGCAGACTCGGGAACCCCGGACGATCGAGCATCGATTCCAAGCCTGGTGCACGTGTCCCGGAACGCTCGTCCGTGCGGGGCATCTCCGTCCTCTCGGAGAACTTCGTGGACGTACTGGTGAGCCATCTCGTGCTTGAGGACTTCGAGGACCGAGCCCCAGTGATTCTGGAGCACGAACCCGCGGGATATCTCGATCGTACGAGTCTCCCTCATCCACCGACCGAGGTTGACGCGCGTGGTGACGATCTCGAGAGCGGGGGGTCTGAGGGCGCCGCCGAAGTGCGAGTCGTTGAGCTGTCGCCACGCCTCGAGAAGCTCTCGCACGAGCGAGGCCTCAAGTTCTGAGGTGAGGTCGGTCTCCCGATTCATGGCCACGCTCGCAATCCACCGGCCTCGCGTCGCCTCTGCGCATCGACCGCACGCCCCACGCGAGGGCTGCCAGAACCAACCATGCGCCGCCATCATAGGCGGGACTGGGCGCGACGCCACAACCGTACTTCGGCGTGTCCAAACCCGCGAAAGCTGCCGTGTCCCCGTTGGGGTCCACCCCGTGCTGAATGTCCTCAATCAGAGCGGGGTTCGTCGCAGCCACGGCGTCGAGAGCCGCGATCAGGCTCTGCTCGTTATAGGCCACCGCACCGTCGGCATGGATCAACGCTCCAAACTCCGTCACGTCCGTTCCACCCGATTCGCTCGTGTGGCAAAGCTTGCATCCGGAAGGCGGGTCGATCGTCACCTCCGGAAGTCCCAGGTGCTGCACCACGACGGCTGGAAAGTCCGGGGTCGCGTGGGCGCGCCCCGCCCAGCCGAGCACCAGCGTCAGAGACACCAGGGAAGCCGACGTCTTGGGACTCACGGGCATGATCAGTAGGGGCGTCACGAAGGTGCGTCAACGATAGTCGCCACGGTGGCGACACGTGCTACTTCGCACACGCGGATGCGACGGTTTGCAATCATCGGAAAGAAGGCGGCCGCGTCGCCGGACTTCTCCCTCGACGACCTTCCGGCAACGAGCGGGCGCCTCGACGTACTGCTCCGCTGCGTTCGTGCCGCAATGCTCGTGTCACACGGAATTCGTCGCGATGTCACAGTGTACCTGGTGCTTCGCGGGGGTCAGGACGCTCCTCGAGTTGTGCGCATCGATGGGGGAGAAGCGAGATTCCTGCGGCCGGACGAGCGGAGCCTCGGAACACTGTTGAAGAAGACGCTGGCTCACGCAAGTTCCGAGCCCAGGTTTTGCCCGATCCGGCCGGGCATTGCGATAGCGTCGGGCGACATCGATGTCGTACTCGCGGACGCGCCGCTGGCAAGGCTCTTCCTGCTCGAGGAAGGGGCGCTCGACATGCGGGCCGAGCGCGATCTGGGAGCCACGGACGTCCTCGTCTTCGTCGGCGATCATGAGGGCGCCGACGCCGAGTCACGCAGCCGGCTTGTAGAATGCGGTGCGCGGTCGCTGTCTGTGGGGCCGATATCGATTCATGCCGAGGACGCGATCGCGGTGGTCTTGAATGAGATGGATCGGCGGGCGTTTCGCATCCTGGATTCGGGAACACCCCTCGGCGACGATCCACACACGTTGATTTAGAATGCCCTCAAGGAACCGCAATGCGAGTGCCCGCGAGGAACACGTCGTCGGCAGAATGCGTGTCTCCGACGAATGACCCATAAGCGGCGGCACTTACTGTGCCGGAGCGCACCCCGAGCACGAAGTCGTCCTCGATCGCGTTTCCGTTGCCGTTGCCGTCCCGAGAGACCTGGACGGTGCGAGACGCTTCGATCAATCCCCCCATGAGCGTGAACGGCCTCGGGAGGTCGGAGACCGCAGCGCCGTGCGGAAGTCCCACTCGCCGGTGAACGTGGTACTGCACAGTGGTGTCGATGGCGAGAGCACTCCGCCTGCCGGCGCGGGCGGCGAACGTGGCTGCAAGCGTCGAGACGCGCGCGCGTGGCGAGGACCAGTGCAGAGGATCGAGCCCCGGAACCTCCCACGTGTTGCCCCCACGGAGTGGACGCGACGTTTGCCTGGCCTCTGTGGGCACGGCCATGGCGTATCCTGGAATGGTCACCCTGGCTCTCAGGCCGATCTGCCAGCTCTCCTCGCCGGATGAAAGCTCCACCTGGTCGACGTCGGCCCACGGGAGCCACGCGAGCACGATATTGCGCAGTGCACGCTGACGCTCAGCCCCGACGATTCGCGCGAGTGCCTCTGCGGTCGTTTGCGCCTCGCGACCGCGCAGGATGGCGGTGAATGTTCCACGAGCATCTCGATGATCGTCGAGGTCGAGGCGAATGTCGATTTCGTCCTGCTCGCTGCCGTCCGAGACGCTGGGCACGGGGGCGATCGAGCCGTCCATATGCAACCCGAGCCGTCCTCGCAACGCCGGAGAGAGGCGCCCCGCGGGCAGCGGAGGGCCTCGAACATCGGCATCGATCCACACGTCCTTGTCGCCGATGTGGGCGACCACGAGCGGATGGGAAAACCGACCACGATGGGGCGGGAACGACGGGTCAGCGCTGAACGGTTCATCTTCCCCGACCACAAGATCGCTTGCGATTCCGAGTTCGCGAAGACCCCGAAGAACGAGCCATGACCTGCTCCCCTCGTGCGCGCCGAGAAATGACCGCGCGGTCCGAGAAGCCGTGGTCGTCGCGCCGAGCGTGAAGTCGCTGAGAAACATGGGGTCCGACTCGTGGATCACCTCACCCGTAGCGTGCACCAACGCGTCGATGGCTGCGCGTTGTTCGCTCGCGAGCGACGGCTTGGAGCACGCTGAGGTCGTCGACGCTCCGGCTTCGCACGTGCCGGTCGCCTGTCGAACCCATGACGCGACCTCCGGACTTTGGTCATCCATGGCCGTCATCGTTTCCACCAATGTGTTCGCGACGTCCGTCCATCGCGTAGTTGAGAACGTGACACGCACGGCGCGATCCATTCTCGGGGTGCTGTCCTCGATGCGTCGCTCCCCCTGTGCATGCACGTTCCACGTGAGCGATTGCACGCGGCCTTCGAGTCGCTCGATCGGTTGCCCGAGCAGCGCGTGACTCCAGTGGGCCGCACGAAACTGGCGAGGCACGCGAATCTCGATCGAGGCGTCTCTCACCGCGGTGCGCTCCGGGAGCAAGTCGGGAGTGTCGATTTCCAAATCACCGCCAACGTCGGTCGGCCCTGCCCATCCCTCGTCGATGGCCTCTACGATGTCGCCGGGTTCGAGCTCCGACAGGTCGGCGTGTGCTTGGGATGCACGGGGAGTCGGGTCCGGTTCGAGAATGCGACCGTCGCGCTTGAGGATACGTCTTCGAAGCGCGCGCGTGGCGCTTCGCCCCCAGATGTCCGGAGCGGGTGCGTTTGCGTGTTCCTCGACGTCCGTCGTGCCGCTGACACGGCGCACATCGAACAGCACCCAGGATAGGAGGCCCGTCTCCTGAAGAGCATACCGCTCGACGTGCGTGAGCACGGTCGTGGCGACTCCCGTGGTCTCTGGCGTGGGGTCGGAAGCCGCGGCGAGCTTCTCGGCGATTCCGTCGAATTGGCTGGTGGGGTCTTCGCCCACAGCGCGCAGCAGCGGACCAATCGCGTCCGTCGCATCGCGAGGACTCGCCCATGCGCGGAGCATCGCACGTTCCGCGGCCCCTGCGGCCCCCAGCATGGCATACACCGTTATCGAGCGTTCAGCGGAAAGCATCGAGTCGAACGCGCGCCGCGCTTGTTCTGTCGCGGCGGGCGTAGCCATCGACAGGTGCTCGCGCAGCTCGAAGGGCAGGTAGCGAGACGGGGCTCCATCGATGTTCCTGACACGCTGAAGCTCGTCGAGGGCGTCCCGGTGGCGTCCGCTCGCTTTGAGCGCCTCGAAACACGACAGGGTGTCGTGAGAGACCTTCCGAGAGGTATCGCAGAGATTGGACGTGTGGTCGGAGCCAACCTGTGCGCCCAGCGCGCTCGCGGCATCAGCGAACAGAGCAGTTCCGTCCAGCGCAGACCGTGCACGGTCCAGCGAGGCGCGGGCGCGATCCAGCATGTGTCGGCGAGCACTGGTCAACGCGTCGAACGCGTCTGCGATCGCGGATGACGGTCGCGCTGCGCCCGGCCTGTCCGCAGACACGTCACGCAATGTCTCGAATCCTGATTCCTCCGGACTTCTTCGTCGCCCCGCCAGGACTGCGTGTGCAATCGCGGCCTCCCAGCTCGTGGGCCACACCTCTCGAACTCGATCGTAGGCTGCGCGTCCTCGCTGCGCTCGCACAGCCGGGGACAGGTCGTCAGCCATATCGACCGCACGCCCGTAGATGAGCGCCAGATCCGGAGGAGCGTCCGGCCGTGTGGCCACCGGGCGCGCGAGTTGCTCGGCATCCCCGTGACGGCCGAGAGCCACGGCCGCAGCCGATCCGAGCAGTCGCTCCGGAAGACTGGTCGGCTCGGGGACGTCCACCAGACGCGTCGTTCGCGCGTGCGATGTCGCGCTCGCTCCCGTCTGTGGGATCCGCGTGCGTAGCGGTGTTCCGTCTTCGTCCGACGCATCGATCTCGAGCGCATCATCGTCGTGCTCTGAACCGATCCGGGCCACAAGGCGGAGCACACCGGCAGGGGCAGTGACGAGGATGTAGTCAGTCCTGTCGCCGCTGACGACGTTGAACGGACGTCGCAGCGCGATGACGCCGCCGGCGCGCAGCAGTGCGGCACCGCGCGAACGCAGTGCGATTCCAATCGTCTCGTCCTTCGGGACCACGACGTCGACCACGACCTCACGGATTCCCGGCTGGGCGTCGGCGACCGACAACGGGATGGAACACCCGCGGTTGCGCACGGCGGTCGGCACGCCAGGGGCGAGAAACGCACTGTCGGTCGGCACGGCAGGTGGGACTGGGGCGTCGTAGCGATCGAGGGGATCGGGAGCGTCGAGCCCCGTCGCAGGACGAGTCGAAATGGGTCCGATGACGAGCGCCTCGCGTGCGCATCCGCTTGCGGTTCGCCAGATTTCGGCTCGCACAGCATCGCCACGGCGCTCGTGGTAGCGCGTGAGGGCGCGGGCGATCATGGCTGGCACGAGTGGTCCTTTGGTCTCGCGATGGATTTGCTCGAGCGGTTCGGCGACTGGCATTTTCGCCCGCTGAGCCAGTGCAGCATCGTCGGCGAACTCGCCGAGCGAGGGCATCGTTCGTGTCACGAGCGCGTCGAGCGTCGCTGCGATGGCCGCTACAGTCCACGGATCTTCCGAATGGTGTGCGGCATCTCGCACGACACTCAAGTATGCGCCGACGGACCGATCTCCATCGCCTTCTGCGTCGACGCGAAAGGCAGATGCGAAGAGGGCGGGAAGCCCTGAACGCGGTGGCGATGCGACGCGAGGAGCAGGACTGCCGCAGGCGACCAGTCCCAGAGCCAGACAAAGTCCGAACAGCTTGGTGCGATGGAGTGTCATCGTGACTTGGGCGTCCGAGCGAGACGGACTGTCGCGTGCATGAGAGCGTCGATGCGTTGGATCCACGCGCGCCAGCTCGGGTATTCACCCACTGAAATGGCGCTTTGATTGAATATTACGGTTCGCTTTGCGATAGCGGTTTTCTTGTCCCTGGGGTCGAGCGACATGTCGAGGCGCGCCCGGCCGAACGGTCCTCCGTCGACTTCCCCGCCTGATGGCAACGGCTCGAACTGATATCCCGCGGGCCGGGACAGCAAGATTGTTCGCGACTCCTTGCGGGGCGCGACATGGGGAGGCAGCCAGACCGGAAGGGTGCGCGTGACAAGCGGCGCGAGCTGCGACGCGAGCGTCTGAGCGGGGGAGAGCGGCACTACGAGCTCGTCGCCCTCGATTCGCGCAAAGCCCGTCGAATGCGCTCGCCATCGCACTTCAGCAGCTCCGTGCGGCAGGTCACCGCGGAACGCGACGTCGTGGCCGACTTCGAGTGTCGGAAACCATCCTCCGACGAGTCGATCCTCGATCCACTGGGCGCGCCCACCCGGTTCGGTGAGATAGGTTCTCAGCCAGAACGCGTCATCGCCTGTTGCGTGTTCCTCTCCACTGATTTCCGCGCTTCCGTCGAGCAACATGCGGACGGACCAAACGGCCTCGACACCGTGATCGTCCGCGGAACCATCGGGCAAAGACACCGGCTCCGGGACACCGTCCAATCGCAAGGCCGTGGCACGGGCGTCCATGGAAGGCAGCGGCCCAACGCGCGATTGTGGGCTCGTCGCATCGAGGTACGTTCCGTCCGCTGGGCCCGGCAGGAAAGCAATGCCGTGATCGAAGAGGGGAACGGCCGCTCCGCGCGCTCGCAAGATGGACGGTTGTGCGGTGAGGCGCGTTTGAACCATCACCTCCTGGGCGTCGATGCCCACGGCCTTGAGGAGCGTGATGAGCAGGATCGCCTTGTCGTCACAGTCGCCTTCGCGACGCGCGAGCAGCTGCTGCGGGCGATTCGGCAACCACCATTCTCCGCTCACGTAGTTCACGTAGCGGATGTCGTCCGCCACGTAGTCGAAGAGGGCACGGACCTTCGCGTCGCGCGTCGTCTTGCCGCGCGTGAGGCGCTTGGCGAGTTCGAGGACCTCGGCGTCCGGCTCGGTGAAGCCGCGCACCGCCTCGCCGTACCAATCACGGAATGCCGCCCAATCGCGAAACGTCGACACGACCACCGTCGGTACGATCTCGCTCAGAGGAGGGGCGAGCGGTTCGTCAGCCACGAGGGGGGGCTTGTCCCAGATCAGGCGAAGGACCCGGCGGGCTCCAGCGTCGGTTTCCTCTCGTCGATCGGGGCGGCCACTCACCACGTCGACGTAGAGGGGAGGCTGGCTCCCCGGCATTTCTCGCGAAGGAGACTCAACGATCACCTCGTTGTGCAGCAGCGCGTGGGTCGATGGGGCTCCGGCGTAGTCAATGCGGTAGAAGGGCGGATCTCTGCGCCCGCCGACGGGGCCGGCGGTCCACGAACGGAATGCCACCTCGACGACATCGCCTCGGGCGAGTTCTGGCCATCGGATGTGTGTCCGCCCGCCGTCGCTGGCTTCCTCCACGGCGAAGGTCGTGCTGCCGTCGACGCGGTGGACGCGGGCGCGGAGGATCTCGGTGAGGTCGCCCTCGGCGGGCAGGTCTTCATCGAGCTCGTCCTCCGTTCGTGGAGCAATCACGATCTCCCTCGCGTATTGGACAAGTTCGGAGACGCGTCGGTCGGCATGCATCACGACGGCCCGCATCCAATGGAGTTCCCGGTCAGCAACGTCCGGTGGTCCAGCGGTCTTCGCGATGACCGCGGACGGGACGCCCGGTACCGCAAGCGAATCGGTCCGCCCGGTTGCGGCCGCCATCCGCTGCGCGAGAAACACGCTCGGTGCGACGAGGTACTTCTCGTCGTCGTGGGTTTCACCGACGCCGCGGGTCATCTGCGTGCGGACCGCAATCTGCCCGCGGATTCCCGAGTCGCCCGGATCGAGCTCGCGGGCTCGCCGTAGGGCCGCCATCACCAGGTCTCCCGAGTTCGATGGGACGGACGATCGAGCGGCCAACTCCGCCGCGAGTCCCGCGAAGGCAGGAGCGTGGTTTGGCGCGAACTCGACCGCCGTTCGATAGAAGGACAGCGCGTCCTCGTGGGCGCCTAGCTTCGCCATCGTCTGGGCGATCGCGATCGCTTCGTCAGCACGCGCGATTCCCCCGGAAAGTGCCCGTTTTGCAGCAGCCCGTGCTTTGTCGAGATCCCGCGTTTCAGCGAGCGCGCCTACAAGTTCATCGTCGTATTGACCACGCGCCGCGAGCTCCGTGCGCGCCGAGACGACCGATTCGGCGTCCAATCCCTGTGCGCTCTCTGCAAGTTCGCGCAGGATCTCGGTCGGAGCCTCCAGTCCGCGGACTGCCCGAAGGCGGCGAAGGGCGCGAAGCCGCAGAGCCTCGTTGCCGAGGGCATTGTGGACTCGCGCGAAGAGCAGGGCGGCTTCAGGATCGGCGGCCTCGTCGATGTGCGCCCCGCGCAACGTGGCCATCGCCCAGTCGCTGAGCTTGGCGTCCAGGTGGCGTTCGACGAGCCGGCGTTCTGCGAAGGCTCGCGTTGCGGGATCGCCTGCGTCGCGTGCGCGCCGCAACCACGCGCTTCGACTTGGACCCGCCGATGAAATCCATCCGAGCATCGCAAGGGTGTCGGCATTCTCGGTCGTCTGCGCGAGGCGTGCGATCAATCCAGGTGCCCGCGTGCTACGCAGGTCATCGGCTCCTCCGAGCGTGCGAACGATGGCCTGGGCGAGGCGAACAGCGCCATCGTCCGACGATGCCTCGAGACAACGCTGGATCGGTGGTTGGGCCGATGGCACGATCCGGTTGCCCACGGAAGGGTCCGTCCTCAGCGTCTCGCTCGTGGTGGCGCGAACGCCGTCAGGCCAGTGGCCTTCGGGGTCGGTGACTCGCAGGCGCACGCGCCCCGCATCGTCGACGGCACCTGAGCACACCTTGGCCGCCAGAAGGTGCGCCCCGGTGCGCACATCGATCCGGGAGATGACGCGATCGAACAAGGCCATCGAATGGACGTGATCGTCGCGGCCGATGTCCAATCCGTCGAAAACGACCCGGACTTGGCCCGTGGCGGCGACGCGCACGACCAGAGTCTGCGGGCGCTGGACTGCAAGGTCAGTTGCTATCCAGGTGCAGGTCTCACTGCGCGGGTAGATGAATACGTCGAGCGGGAGACCCTTGGCGCCGGAGAACGTCGGCGGGATGTCACGCCAAGTGACCTCGTAGCTTCCCCAAGAATATCGACCTGTCCGATCGAACGGCACGGTCTCTTTCTCCGGACCGTCGTGCGTGTCGAGTCCTCCGCCGGTATCCCGGAACGGACCGAGAATCCGTTGGGCGTCGACCACACCCAAGCCGTGATCACTGGCCGCTCCAGCCCCAGTGCCTTCGTCGGCGGCCAGCGTGCGCGCGATGAGCGCTGCGTCTCCACGAAGGTCAGGCGACGTGGCTGCCGCACCGGCGATGGCCTCGAGTCCGCGGCGAGCGTGTCCCGGGCGGGCCCGATCGGCGAGGGCGTAGACAATCGCAATTGCGGCCATTTGATCCGCCTCGGACGACGATGACGAAATCGCGTGGGCGATCGCGTCGTCGAGCATCAAGTCGGGCGTGGAGTTGGTCCAGCGATGGGGCGCCGACGATTGTTGGGCCGATGCCGCGCCGGACACCACGACCAAGGTGATGAGCGGGACCGACAGAAGCGGGGGAAAGCGCACGGGCTTCGCAGTGTAGTCGGAGTCCTCGCGCTTGCCCCACGCCCGAAGCGCCCACAGGCAATCTCAGGGCCGGGAGGCTGTAGCGCGAGGCGCCGCCTTCTACCGAACGTACTTGGGTCGAGGCGTGTAGCGCGTGTGCAGGAGTTCGTGAGCGCGATGGCTGAGCGGCGCGGTGAGAAACTCCTTGTAGAGTATCTGGACCTCGGGATTCTCGTGCGAACACCGGAGCGTGCACCGCTCGTCGTCCCCGTAGAGTCCCTTTCCGCGCGCCTCGCGAACGGCATCTGTGATTCCGTAGGGCTGGCCGCCTCCCCCGACGCAGCCGCCGGGACATGCCATCACTTCGATGAAGTGATACGGAGTCTCTGTGCCCGCTGCCAACGCCTCCCGCACGCGCTGCAGCACTGTCCCGACATGGCCCAGTCCGTGAGCGACCGCGAGGCGCAGCTCGTGGCCCCCGATATTGACCACGCTCTCTTTGACACCCTGCAATCCTCGAACGCTCTCGAATTCGATCTTCGCGAGCGGGGTGCCCGTGGCGAACTCCGCGGCGGTGCGGAGGGCGGCTTCCATGACGCCCCCCGTGACGCCGAAGATCGTTCCGGCGCCCGTGTAATCTCCTAGGATGGAGTCGGCGGTGTCGTCTGGAAGGGAGGCGAAGTCGATACCGGCTTGTTTGATCATGCGGGCCAGCTCGCGCGTCGTGATCGAGACATCGATGTCGTCGAAGCCCGACGACCTCATGGTGTCGTCACGTCGGATCTCCCACTTCTTGGCCGTGCACGGCATGATCGACACGACCTTGAGCGTGGAGGGATCGATCCCGGATCGGTGAGCAAAGTACGTCTTCGTCAGCGCTCCGACAATGGCGTGTGGGCTCTTGCAGGTGGAGAAGTGGTCCACGAGGTCGCCGTGCATCTTCTCGAGGTAGTCGACCCAGGCTGGGCAACAGCTCGTGATGAGGGGGAGCTTGCCTTTGCCTTTCAGGAGGCGTTCGAGAAGCTCGGTGGCCTCCTCCATGATCGTGACGTCTGCGCCGAAGTTGGTATCGAATACGTGGCGGAAGCCCATTCGTCGCAGGGCGGAGTAGATCTTGCCGGTCACATTGGTGCCCGGGCGGAAGCCGAAAGCGTCGCCGAGAGCCACGCGAACGGCTGGCGCAATCTGCACGACCGAGACAACGTCAGGATCCCGCAACAGGTCCCAAACGGCCGCCGTCTCGTCGAATTCGAACAGCGCGCCCGTCGGGCAATGCGCAGCGCACTGGCCGCATCCAACGCAGGGCGATTCGCCGAGGTTGACGCCGGCGGCCGTGATTCGGGTAGAGAAGCCGCGTTCCGTAAAACACAGGGCGTAAACCTGTTGAAGGTTCTGACACACGTTCACGCAGCGACCGCAGGAGATGCATTTCTCCGCGTCCATGACGATGGTGCCCGTCGAGTTGTCGACTGGGATGTCTGGCGTGATGTTGGGGAACGACTCCATGCGGAGGCCGAAGTCGGCTGCCAGCGCTTGCAGTTCGCAGGTTCGGTTGCGACCGCACGTGAGACACGAATTCGGATGACGGGATGCGATGAGCTCGACGACGGTCCGTCGAATTTGCACGATGTCGGAGTCGTGCGTGATCACTTCCATGCCGTGTTCGACCGGCGTGCAGCACGCCCGCGGCAGTTTCGCGCTGCCTTTGACCTTGACGACACAAATGCCGCACGCTGCCGTCGCGTCAAGATCCGGGTGCTTGCACAGAGTCGGGATCCTCACTTGGACCTTCGCGGCCGCTTCGAGAATCGTGGTGCCTACGGGCACCTCCACCGAGATGCCGTTTATCGTTGCCTTGATCATCGATGAGACTCCTTGAATCGACTAAGCAAGCAGGCGCTCGTACTCGCTGCGGAAGTAGCGGTAGGTGGAGAGCACCGGGTTCGGGGCCGTTTGACCGAGACCGCACAGCGACGCCTTCTGCATCGCCGAGGCAAGTCGAGTCATGAGAGCGATGTCTTCTTGGGTTGCCTTGCGGGCCTTGATTTTCTCGAGCAAGAGCAGCAGTTGCTTTCCGCCGATCCGGCACGGCGCACACTTCCCGCATGACTCTTCGACGCAGAAGCCCATGTAGAACTTCGCAATGTCGACCATGTCGTCGCGATCGTCCATGACGATCATCCCTCCAGACCCCATGATCGACCCAAGCTCCGCGAGCGACTCATACGTGATACGCGTGTCGAACTTGTCCGCTGGAATGACGCCTCCCGAGGGGCCTCCGGTTTGAATCGCCTTGACCTCCCGCCCCGGCGCGACGCCGCCGCACGTGTCGACGACAATCTCGCGAATCGTCGTGCCGAGAGGAACTTCGACGAGACCGGAGTTGAGCACCTTTCCCGTCACCGCGAAGACCTTGGTGCCTGTCGACTTGCCGACACCGATTCCGGCGTACCAGGCGCCTCCGCGCTGAATGATCGGCGCCACGCTGGCGAGTGTTTCGACGTTGTTGATGTTCGATGGCTTCTTCCACAGCCCCTGCTGCGACGGGAAAGGCGGGCGCGGAGTTGGCGTTCCGCGTTTGCCCTCGATCGACGCCATGAGCGCGGTCTCCTCGCCGCAGACGAACGCGCCAGCCCCGAGCCGCACTTCGAGATCGCAGGAAAATGTCGAGCCCAGGATGTTTTCGCCGACGAGGCCGAGGCGGCGTGCCTGGCGAATGGCATTTTCGATTCGGTCGACCGCCAAAGGGTACTCGGCTCGGATATAGAAATACCCAACCGTGGCTCCGATGGTGAACGCGGCAATCAGCATGCCCTCAATTACCGAATGCGGATCGCTTTCCAGCACGCTCCGGTCCATGTAGGCACCCGGATCGCCCTCGTCGCCGTTGCAAATCATGTACTTCTGATCCGCATTGGCATTGCGGGTGAACGTCCACTTGAGCCATGTCGGGAAGCCGGCGCCGCCGCGACCGCGGAGGCCCGAGGTCTTCATTTCCCGGAGCACTCCCTCGGCGCCGAGCTTGTGGACGGCGCTCTCGAGGGCCTGATAGCCGCCGCGACCGATGTATTCTTCGATCTTGCTCGGATCGAGCATGCCGCAGTTGCGCGTGACGATGCGGAGCTGCTTGCACGAGGGCGGTGTCTCGATTCCAGTTTCGCGGAAACCGAGTTCAGCGACGCCAGGGGCGATGTTGGTAGTGAGTGGACGCTTGTTCGCCACGTGCTCGTCGAGAATTCGAAGGGCGACGGATTCGTCGACTGCGCCGTACATCGTCCGAGGAGCTCCCTGAACGCCGACCTCGACCAGCGGCTCCATCGCGCACATCCCGACGCAGCCGACGCGCCTCACGTCGATGGCGAGTCCGCGTTTCTTCACCTCATCGGCCAGAATGCGAAAGACGCGGTCCGCGCCTGCGGCAATTCCGCACGTGCCAGTGCCCACCTTGATCCAGTCGGTCCGCGCCGCAGCAGCCTGTTCGGCCTGCATGCGTGCGAGGTCGCCTACGCTTAGTTTGCTCATTGGGCCGCCTGCGCTTTCTTGAGCTCCTCGATCGTGGCGAGGACAGTCGTCGGCGTGACCTTACCGTGCGTTACGCCGTCGATCACGACGACGGGTGCCAGGCCACAGCACCCAACGCACCGAACGGTCTCGACGTGAAATTCTCCGTCAGCGGTCGTGCCGTCTTTGTTGAGCGAAAGGGTCTGGGCGAGGGCGGTCTGCACTGACGCAGAGCCCTTCAGGTAGCAAGCCGTGCCCAGGCAGACGGAGACGTTGTGTTTGCCTGGCGGATCGATTCGAAAGTAGTTGTAGAACGTAAGGACTTCGTAGATGCGCGCCAGTGGCACATTCATGAGCTGCGCCACTTCCATGGATACTTCACGAGGCACGTAGCCGTACCGGCTCTGAATTTCATGGAGAGCCATGATGAGGCTCCCAGGCTTTTTTTGCCATTTCTGAACGGCTTTCGCCACGTCAGGCGATACGGTGTTCGTTTGCATTCAGGTACTCCTCAATTGGGCGTAACCCCGGAAGCCGTGGGCGCGCAGAGGGGCGAAGCTTTGGGAGCCCTCGAGACGTCACACGGGAGCGGAGAGTGCAGCGGCGTCGGACGGCTGCGTGAGACCAACAGGCCGGGCCGGTGCGCAGAAGGAAGGCCATCGACGCGGCGAAGTGACGACCACCGACGGCGTGGTACAATCGCTACGCAAATATCGAATGAGCGGCTCACGGCGGGCGTGCCTTGCGACTTCCGCGCCAAAGCCGTCCGCGGCGAGGACTTGGCATGTGCGTTGGGGAAGCTCGAGGGCGGCCGCGAAGCGCCCCCCTCGTCCCTACCGACGGAACGGAACAGGGGTGGAAGTAGGTGAACAGAATGCGTTCGGGCGACAAATATGCGCCCACAGAGGCTGGAGATCGCGAGCAGGCGCCCGATTGAGCGTCCACCAATGGCCCGTTGACCAGGGTCAACGCACGTGTGGGAATGACAACGGACGCGGAGCCCTCCGTCTGCCTTGGGGGAGCACGAGGGGGTCCGTGAAGCGCCTCCCTCGTCGATGGGATGGTCTTGGCACGCACGAGGGGCGCCCACATGCCGTTCGGGAAGCTGAGGGGCGTTCTATTCACGCAGCGTCGACCGCCGTTTCGAGAAACGGGCTTTGCTCACGCAAATAGTGTCTCTATTTGCTGGCGGAGCGCCTTGTCTTGTTCACAGAATATCGATTTCCGTTGTCAGAGCGTCGATTTCCGTTGTCAGAGCATCGTTTTCCGTTGTCAGAGCGTCGATTTCCGTTGTCAGAGCGTCGATTTCCGTTGTCAGAGCGTCGATTTCCGTTGTCAGAGCGTCGATTTCCGTTGTCAGAGCATCGTTTTCCGTTGTCAGAGCGTCGATTTCCGTTGTCAGAGCGTCGATTTCCGTTGTCGGAGGGCCTCTGATAGTTGTCAGAGCGTCACTTTCAATTGTCAGGGCGGCTCTGCTTGTTGGCAGCGCGTCACTTTCAATTGTCAGAGGGCCTGTACTTGTTGGCAGCGCCTCACTTCCTGTGGTCGGAGCCCCCCTTCCGATTGTCAGAGAGCCTTTTCTTGTTGTCAAAGCGTCTCTCGTCGCAGACCGCGTGTCTCTTCCGCTCGGCAGACGGGCTTTCCATGATGAACGTGAATGGCGGAGTGAGGCTTGCCGCACGGCTCTAAGGAGCGCTGGGAAGCGTTCCGATGTCAATCGCGCTCTCCCCATCTACTTAATCGCGAAGGACGCCGATTTCTCTGACGGTCGAGGACGAATTTTTCGGGCGTGTAGGGTGCCTCCGTCCGAGCTCACCACGCGTCTGCGCCATTCCCCCCGCCAGGGAACGGTGCCTGACCTTGGACGACCGTAGTTCGCTGTGTGACATTTGACGCCGCGCGCTCCCCCGGGAGGAAGATATTTCATGGGGTCGCGAAACTCCGTTGCACTCGCCGTCAGTACATCGAACTCTGAGGAGTTCTCAGTTGTTGACGGACTGTACTGGGGCCGCAATCCCGTGGTTATCTCTTGCGTGGCCGGCAGTTCGAGGACTATATGTTCAATTGGCTAGCTGTTGTCAGGTGGCGCCACCGAGCGTTCGAAGGAAGAACACATGAATGTAAGTGAAGGACGGAAGGTAGTTCTCGGGTCCGTTGTCGTGTATGTCGTCATGGCCGCTTGCGGATGCAGCTCGTCGCCGTCATCGGGAGGTCCGTCGGGAAGCTCGTCGTCATCGGGAAGCTCAACGTCATCGGGAAGCTCGACGTCGTCGGGAAGCTCCTCAACGTCGGGTGGCTCGTCGTCATCGGGAAGCTCGACGTCGTCGGGAAGCTCCTCAACGTCGGGCGGCTCGTCGTCGTCGGGTAAGTCGTCGTCGTCGGGCAGCTCGTCATCATCGGGAAGCTCGTCGTCATCGGGAAGTTCGGCGTCATCGGGAAGTTCGGCGTCATCGGGAAGTTCGGCGTCATCGGGAAGTTCGGCGTCATCATCCTCGTCGGGCTCCAGTGCGTCGAGCTCGGGCAGCAGCAGCAGCAGCGGGGCCTCGAGCGATGGCGGCTCGGGCGATGGCGGCTTGGGCGGTAGCGAGGCAGGATCGCCAGACACGGGGCCGGGGGGCTCGGACGGAGGAGCCGTCTGCACGGGAACCGCGGCCGGTACGGGCGCACACGTCATCACTGTGGACGGGGCGGGCACCGGAAGGACGTTCGACTGCATCGGCGGCTTGAGCGGCGGAGGCGGTACGTCGCGCCTTCTCTATGATTACCCGGCGCAACAACAGAGCGAAATCCTCGACTATCTCTTCAAGCCAAATTACGGCGCTTCGCTCCAGATTCTCAAGGTCGAAATCGGAGGGGACGTCGACACGACGAACGGCGCCGAAGCCAGCCACGAGCGCTCCGCGACCGATGCAAATTACCACCGCGGATACGAGTGGTGGCTGATGCAACAGGCCAAGGCCCGAAATCCGAACATCAAGCTCTACGGGCTGCAGTGGGGAACACCGGGGTGGGTGAACGGCACCTACGCCACCGCGTACAACTGGTACAGTACGGCGGATATCCCCTATGTCGTTGATTGGCTCACGAACGCCCAATCCGTTTATGGCCTCACAATCGATTATGTCGGAGGTCAAAACGAAGGAGATGCCGTTGGATATCCCCCATACTTTGAGGCTCTCAAATCGGCGATTACCGCCGCTGGGCTCACGACCAAAATCGTCGCCACCGATACATTCGATAGTTGGGCAATTGCTACGGCTCTCAACAGCACACCGGCTTACGCGGCGGCGGTCGACGTCCTCGGGACCCATTACCCGTGCGGGTACCCGCCCGGCTCCCAGTGCAATGGCACTCCAAACCTGAGCGACGCGCTGACGACGGGCAAGCCTCTGTGGGCCAGCGAAGAGGGCTCGCTTCCCTTCGACACCGGAGGGATTTCGATGGCCCGCTATCTCAACAACCATTACATCCAGGCCAAGATGACGGCCAGCATCAACTGGTCGCTCGCCGGCGCGTGGTATTCGAACCTGCCCTACGGCGGGACGAACGCACCGGGGCCAGACGGGCTATTGGCCGCCAATCAGCCCTGGTCGGGCTACTATGTAGTCGACAAGTCGATCTGGGCGAATGCGCATACTACGCAGTTCGTGCAGCCCGGGTGGCAGTACATCGACACGGCGAGCGCCGACGTCAGCGGCGTCGGAAGCTACGTGTCGCTCAAGGCGCCGAACGGCAAGGATTGGAGCGTCATTCTCGAAACCATGGATGCCACCGCGCCCACGACATTTACGTTCGTGGAAACGGGAGGGATCTTCGAAGGACCGGTGCACGTCTGGGGGTCGAGCTTCGCTGCCGGAAGTACGTCCGCAAATTGGTTCGTGAAGCAGCCCGACATCACTCCGACTGGGTGCACGTTCACGTTCATTGCGCAGCCCAACTCCCTCTACAGCTTCACGTCCACGACCGGACAGGCCAAGGGCTCGACGACGCCGCCTGCATCGGCCACCTTCGCCATCCCCTATACTGATAGTTTCGAGAGCTATACAGTTGGCGCGATGCCCAACATTCCCAAGTACTTCTCCACCGTGGAGGGAGCCTTCGAAGTGGAAAACTGCGTCGGAGGCCGCACCGGGAAGTGCGTTCAGCAGGAAATTGTTGCCGCGCCAAGCCAGTGGAACAACGTGAATCTGATCAATCCCGTCACGATTGTGGGCGACCCGGGCTGGACTAACTACAAAGTCTCTGTCGATGCCCTTTTGCAGCAGGCAGGCACCGTGGATCTGATTGGGCGCATCGCCGCGCAGCTCGAGTTCGCTGGCGCTGTCGAGGGTTATCACTTCAGCATCACCGACACGGGGGCGTGGACGCTGGCGAGTCAAGCAGGGATCGATTCCGCAGGGACGACGACCAACACGACGCTCAAGTCGGGCACCACCACGTTTGGCACCAATACGTGGCACACGCTCGCCCTGGACTTCAATGGCACGACGATCACCGCTTCGCTCGACGGCACTGCGCTCGCCACAGTAACCGACAGCACCTACACAAAGGGCAACGCCGGCTTGTCCACCAGCCAGTGGAACGACGCGCAGTTCGACAATTTCAGCGTTACGGCTCCCTGAGCTCCGGCAGCCAATTCGCGGGGGGGGCGCTTCGCGGGGCCTCCCTCGAGCTCTGCCATCGACGAGGGGGGCGCTTCGCGTCCCCCCTCGAGCTCCGCCATCGACGAGGGGGGCGCTTCGCGTCCCCCCTCGAGCTCCCCCGGGGACTGACGGGAGCGCCTTACTGCGTGCGCCGAATGACGTGAAACCCGAACGGTGTCTCGACGACATCGCTGACCGCCCCGACCGTCAACGCAAAGGCCGCGCTGGCGAACGCCGGATCCATCGCGTCTCGCCGAAACTTCCCAAGGCTGCCCATCCGGTCGATCGTCGCAGTGTCGTCCGAATAGGTCTTCACGACCTCTTCGAACGGCGTTCCCGTTCGGATCTTCGCGAGTGCTTCCGAGGCACGAGTTCGGGCCTCAAATTTGGTTCTCGTGACCGCTTTGGGTGCTCGCTTGGCTCCGCGGTATGTGACGAGCACGTGTTGGGCGATGATCGCTTCGGGCGCAGGGGTGGCAGTCGGTGCCGATGTCGTCGCATCCGGGGCAGCCACCCCGTGGGCGGAACCGGTCTCGGCGACGCTCGCCGAGGCTTCCACGGGCTGCGGGGGGGGCTTCGGGGATCCTTGGGGCGCGTCGCAGGCGATGATCGCGATCGCCAGCGCAATCTCTAGCTCGATTCTCATGTCTGTTTCCGCCTTGTGAAGACACGCCTCAAAAGCACCGGTTCATCTTCGTGTTGCAGAAGCGGTCCCGGCTCGAACAGATTCTCGTCGATGGGGGGCATGCGCACGGAGTCCGCTTCATCGATTCGGTCGGGTACATAAGTGACGTCGAGCCAATCGCAGAGTGGCATCGCGCACTCGTAGACCTTCGCACCCCCAATGAACCACACGTCCGAGTCGCCCGCGCGCGCGACCGCGCTCTCGACGCTCGTAGCCTGCTCCACTCCAGCAACGTCGATCGCCCCGCTCGTGATGACGATGTTGCGCCTCCCGGGGAGGGCTCGGCTCCCGATCGATTCGAACGTCACGCGTCCCATGATCAGCGCTCCACCCATCGTCACACGCTTGAAGCGCTTCATGTCCCCTGAGTAGTGCCAGGGAATGCCTCCGCGGACGCCGATGACGCCCTCGGGAGACACGGCCACGATGAGTGCGCGCACTGGACTCCTCCGTGTCACTTGCTCAGGCCAAAGTCCGTCCGATCTCGACGACCACGACGAGCGTCCCAGGCGCGAGTTCAATCGCCTCGCCCGCGCGCACTGCGAGACCGATGCGCGAAGCCTCGCTCGTATCGAGCACGACACGCCATTGGGCTCCGAAAAGGGCGCGAGGCAGCTGGAACACCGTCGGCTCGGGCTCGGCGTTCATCATGACGATGAGCGAGTCGTCGCGGACAACCTCGCTCTCGGGGGTGTGTTCGATGGCATCGCCGTCGAGCCGAAAGGCGAGTGCCGCGCGGGTCGGCTCGATCCAGTCCTTGGGGCCCATCTCCGTTCCATCGAGCCGCAGCCACATGACATCCTTGCCCCGGCTGACTGGCGGAGCAACCCCACGGAGAAATCGCCGGCGGCGAAGGTTTGCGTGGCGCTTTCGCAGCGCGGATAGCGCACGGGTGAACGTGAGCATGGCTTGGCCGTCCGGCGTTGCATCCCAGTCGAGCCACGTGAGATCGGAGTCATGGCAGTATGGATTGTTGTTGCCGTGCTGGGTGCGCCACATTTCGTCGCCCATCTCGAGCATCGGGACTCCCTGGGACACAAAAAGCGTCGCGATGACGCTTCGGGCGATCGTGCGCCTGCGGGCTTGGACGACCGGGTTCGCCGGGTCGCCTTCTATGCCGCAGTTCTGGCTCGCGTTGTCGTCGAGCCCATCGCGATTGCCCTCGCCGTTCATCTCGTTGTGCTTTCGCTCGTAGCTGACGAGGTCTCGCAGGGTGAAGCCATCGTGCGCCGTGATGAAATTGATGCTTGCCTGAGGATGGCGCCCTTCGTGGGCGAACAGATCGCTCGATCCCGCGACGCGCGAACCGAGATCGGCCACTGCAGTGCGCCGTCCCTTCCAAAAGGATCGCACGGTGTCGCGGTAACGCCCGTTCCATTCGCTCCATAGGATGGGAAACTGCCCGACCTGGTAGCCGCCTGCGCCGAGGTCCCAGGGTTCTGCGATCAGCTTGATGCGGGAAAGGACGGGATCTTGATGGATGACCGAAAAGAACGTCGCGAGCCTATCTACGTCGCCGCCGCTGCCGCGCGAGAGCGTGGGTGCGAGGTCGAATCGGAAGCCATCGACGTGCATGTCCGTGACCCAGTAGCGAAGGCTGTCGGTCACGAGTTGGAGAACTTGGGGATGAGTGGCATTGAGCGTGTTGCCGCAGCCGCTGTAGTCAACGTAGTGGCGCCGATCGGCCGATTCGAGCCGGTAGTAGACGGCGTTGTCAATTCCGCGAAATGATAGCGTGGGCCCGAGTTCGTCCCCCTCGCACGTATGGTTGTAAACGACGTCGAGTACGACCTCGATGCCTGCAGCGTGCAGCCTCTTTACCATCTGCTTGAACTCGCGGACGGCATCGCCACCCGGAGTGGCGAAACGGCGATCGGGCGCGAAGTACGCGAGAGTGCTGTATCCCCAGTAGTTGGTCTTGCCTCGGAGGGCCAGAGCCAACTCGTCGAGGTGCTCGTGGACCGGCATGAGTTCCAAAGTCGTGACGCCGAGCGATCGGAGGTGTGCGATCACCGGGTCGGCGGTCAGGCCGAGGTAGGTTCCGCGCTCACGCTCATCGAGAAGACTCAGTCGCTTGGTGAAGCCCTTGACGTGGAGCTCGTAGACGACCGTGTCTTCCCACGGGACGCGCGGCGGACGGTCGTCGCCCCAGTCGAACGTTTCGTCTATGACGACCGCCTTGCCCACGTGTGCGGCGTCGTCTCGCTCGTCGAGAACACGATCGTCCAGACCGCGGTCGCGCGGATAGCCACACACCGGTCCGCGAAGGTCCACCGCGCCGTCGAGGGCGCGCGCGTAGGGATCGAGGAGCAGCTTGTTTGGATTGAAGCGATGGCCTTCGTTAGGCGAAAAAGGTCCGTGAACACGCCATCCGTAGCGTTGTCCCGGGCCGATCCCACGGATGTACACGTGCCACACGTGCAGCGTGTGCCAGGGGATTCCGACGCTCGTTTCGCGGCCCGACTCGTCGAATAGGCAGAGTTCGACGGCCGTCGCATTCTCCGTGTAGATGGCGAAACTCGTTCCCCGGCCATCCCACGTAGCGCCGAGGGGGCGGAAAGCTCCTGGGTGGACAGTGATCGGACTCATCGATAAAGGAGCATCGATCATGCAGTGTTTCCCCCTGGGACGCCAGGTTATCGCCTGGCCGCGACAACCAAGGCACGGATTGCGTCGAACCGCGCGGACAGGCGCGGGTCCTTGTCGAGGTTCTCGACGGGGCTTGGCATGCGCCAAGTCCAGTTGTCGGGACCCACCGTGGCGGGCGTGTTGATCCGGTCGGGCAGGCCCAGGACCTCCTGGGCGAGCACGAGAGCCAGCTCTGAATTCGCCGAGTAGAGCTCGTGGAGGAGAACGAGAGACCGGGCGTCGTCGCTGAACTCGCGCAGGAGACCGGCTCGTTCGCCGAGCTCTCGTCGATGCGTTTCCGGAAGCTCGCTCCACCACGAAGTGATGGGCGCGGTGTCGTGTGTGCTCCATGAAGCGACGCTGTTCGCAGGGTATCCGAATGGGTCGCGGAAGCCGGCGTCGTCCCGCTCCCAGGGCAGTACGCGGTAGCCCGGCATGCCGAGCGCCTGGAGTGACGCACGAACGAACGCGGGAATGATGCCGAGGTCTTCAGCGATGATCCTCGGAGCATCGACCCCTGGCGTTCGCATGACTTCGCTCTTCATGACGGCAAGTACGCGACCTCCTCGCGCCTGCTGTGCGTCGCCGTCAGCGGGGTCGAAGCGCCCGCGCGCCCCAATCGCGCTTCTAGGCTTGACCCATTGGCGGAAGAACCCAACGACATGGTCCAGGCGAAAGCGGTCGTACAGGCGAGCCGCGTGCTGGGTGCGCGCCCGAAGCCAGGCCAGGTCATCGTTTTCCATGGCGAGCCAGTCAAATGGGGGAAGTCCCCAGTCCTGTCCATCGGCCGAGTAGTCGTCTGGAGGTGCGCCGAGGCTCAGACGGAGCTGAAACTGCGACGCGTGGGACCAGACGTCGGCGCTCTCGATACCAACGACGAACGGGAGGTCGCCCATCAGTTCGACCCCGAGTGCGCGCATGTCCGCGCGAGCGCGGTCCCATTGCTCGATTGCAACCCACTGAAGGTATGCACATTCGAGTATGGAGCGTGCGTGCTCCGCGCGCAGACTTGCGAGCCTCTGGATGCCTCGTTCCTTCTCGTCGTCCGGCCATGATGTCCAGCCCCACCCGCCGTGAACCGTGCGCAATGTCGTGTAGAGCGCAAAGTCGTCGAGCCAGGCGTGTTCGCGAGCGATGAACCCCGCGAGAGCCTTGGCTCGAGGCGTATTTGCGAGCCACTCTCGCGCGTAGAAACGGTCGAAGGCGGTGCGGAGGGCGCGAAGCTTGAGAGCTCGGACTGTCCCATAGTCGACGCGGTCAGCGCCTCGCACCCGCCCGAGGTCGGCACGGCCTTGTGCACCGAGAGCTTCTTCAATCGAGGCCGCATCGAGATCCTCGACCGCCTCGACGCCTACGTAGATCGGATCGATCCCGAACGCGGTCAGTGCGCCATACGGACTCGTCTCGCCGGCGGAAAGTTCGTGTGGAGGAAGGATTTGAAGGAGTGTGTGGCCCGTGCGGCGAACCCATGCGGCACATGCGGCTAGGTCGGTCAGTTGTCCGATGCCCCAGTCCCGTCCGGTTCGAATGGAGAAAAGGGGCAGGACGACGCCGGCTTTGCGCTGCATGATCGGCGGGGACTCTACGGGGCGTCGTCCAAACTTTCAGCAGCAAAAAGTGCGGCAAGCCCCGGCGGCCATCCGGGCGACGCTGTGTTCCAGCGCCCGACCTGCCTTCCGACGAAGCCCGTGACAGAATGAATCGACGTCGTGATGATGCGGCATCCACCTCCGTTCGTTTTGCTCGCCGCCTTCAGCGCTGGCGCGCACGCGGCAGCGCTTGCCCTCGTCGGGCGCCATGGCAGCTCCTTGGATACGCGCCCTCCGGTGAGCGACTCCCGACCGGCCCAGAGCGCGCTCGCAGGAGATACGCTTGACATCGAGCCAGCGCCTTCCATGAGCGTTGCCGAGGAGGTGAACCCGGCCGCAAAGACCGAGTCGGCGTCGAAGCCTTCCATCGCAGCGACGAGGAACACACCGCGTGTGCCACGTTCGGGAGCGACGGATCGAGCGCAAGGCGGGCCGGTGGAGGCCGTGGCCGCTCAGCTGTTCGGTGCCGTCGGCGTTCGCTACGCGGCGGACCTGGCGTCAGCATTTGCCCATGCATTTCCTCAGGCAGCGAGCGCAGATCGCGTGTGGGACGAGGCCCCCTTCGGGTCCGGTGGCTCGGCCGACCTCGACATCACGATCGACGAGACAGGGCACATCGTCGATACCGAGATTGCGGGCGCGCCGTCGGTGGCTCTGCGGAGGGGCGTCGAGCGCACGTTGGCGTTGTTGCTCCCGAGGGCATTCACTTCAGCCGGGGCCCACACACGGGTCCGTGTGACCGCCCGCGTGACGCGCGATGATGTGCACGACGGTCTGCACGGCGACGTGTTCGCGCTCAGCGGTGGGAGCTTCGCGGGGCGCATCGGAACTGCGTTCTTCGCGTTGCCCTCGGGAAAAGGTCCGGGGCGGCGGGTAGACGTGGAGCTTGTGCTCATGCCGTAAGGGGGGCGCTCCTCAGAACTCCACCGGTGGCAGACTCCCTCCCCCGCGCAAGTAGGCGACAACCGCGTCCCCGAGGGCGGCGTCCGCCTTCTCGCATGCGGCCGATACATCTCCCGTCATCGCTCCCCGGCACTCCTTGCCGCGTTTGGCGTGGGCGCGTTTGACCGCATCGCTGCCGGCGATGAGGACGTCCTGCGCCTTGGGTTCGATGCGATGCCACTTCACGCGCGCCGAACGCGGATTCGGGGGGCGAGTTTGTGTGATGGCTTCGGCTTCGATTCCCGTCGCGCAGCTGCCGTCCCAGCGGAGCACGTCGTACGTCCCAGCCCCGCTCCCGACCACCATCCCCGTCTTGGAGGGCGCGTGGAAGCGCAGCGCGAGGACTTCCTCGTCGAACAAGAGCTCGTCGAGTTTGCCGCGCAGATAGAGGCGGGTGAACGGTGTTCCCCGAGTCAAGAGAGCGAGGGCTACATCTTGGTGGGCCTTGTCGCAGAGGCGTTCGACGAAGCGACCTGGCGGCGTGCAGAGTGCTGCGGCGGGATCGGCGCACGCCTTGGGAAGCGGAGATGGGGCGTCATCCGCCGGGGTCGGTGGCGCCTGGTCCGGGGTCTGATCCGTGGATGCAGCTGCGTCAGTGGGAACGGCCTGTGATGGCGGGGCCTTCGGGGGTGGGGAACTGCCGCAACCGAGGGCGGAGACGACGAAGAAAAACAAGGGAGGGGTGCGCCGCACGGACGCAGATTACACGGTCGTCAGAGGGAGATCTGCTACGTCGTGAGTACCATGAAGCGAACGAAGGTCGATGAGGTGCTCGAGGACGCCGAAAGAGCCCACCAGAACGACCCAGAGCGGGCCGAGATCATTCGATGTGCGCGACGCTTCAAGGCAAGTTGGCTGGAACTCGCCGAGGGACTGGCTTCGACTCGGCGACGAGAGTGCTGGCGCGGCTGGGGGTACGACTCTTTCGAGTCGTACGTTCGTCGTGAGCTGCATCTCAAGCCCGAGACGGCCGACAAGCTCACCGGATCGTTCGTGTACTTGCAGCGCTCCGCTCCCGCCGTGCTGCGCCGTGACGTCCTGTCCGAGCCGGTGCCGAGCTACCAGTCCGTCGACTTTCTTCGGCGAGCAGAGGAGACCGGTGCAGCAGAGCCCGCGACGCTGGACGCGCTTCGGCGCCGCGCGCTCGACGATGGAGCGTCCGCTGGAGCGCTCGCGAGGGAATATGGAGAAACGGTGTTTCCCATCGAACCGGCGATCCGGAGGGCACGAGAAGTGGCCGGTCTGAAGAACGTGGCGGGTCGTTTGCGGGAGCTTCTGTCCGCGACCAAAGCCGTTCCGTCGAAGCTGGCGCGCGAGGTATCGGACGCGCTCGACAAACTCCTGACTGCGCTCCCGAGCGATGCGGGCAAGGCTGCGTGAGGACGTGCGGCGGCGCACTGGGTGCGAAATTGAGCGAATCGACTAGAAGAAGGATTGGACGCGACTGCGCGCGTCGGAGAACGCCGGGAAACGAATAGGAACGAGCACGCGAGAACCATGGTGGAATCCGCCAGTCCGATCACGCACTCCGAGTCCCTTGGCGCCAGCCGGCGTCGCCTCGTGTCCATGGACGTTCGCAGCATTCCGAACCTTCTGACGCTCGCGCGCATCGCTGTCATCCCGTTCTTTGTGTGGCTCGTGGACCATCCGACACCCGCACGCGGTTTCTGGGCCTGCCTGCTCTTTGCGGTCGCGGCGATGACCGACATGATTGACGGCTACCTCGCGCGAAAGCTCGACGCCGTCAGCATTCTCGGAAAGTTTCTCGACCCGCTTGCCGACAAGCTCATTGTGATGGCTGCTCTCGTGTGGCTCTGCGCGATGGGGCGGATTCCACCTTGGGCTGTCGTTTTGCTACTCGGCCGCGAGATTGCGATTACCGGGCTGCGCAGCGTTGCCGCCAGCGAAGGCCTCGTCATCAGTGCGGGGTCGGGCGGGAAGATGAAGACCGCCCTGCAGATGATTGGGATCGTCGGCCTCGTGCTCGGCTATCCCTACCACCTCAACTATCTCGGGATCGACCTCGGGGTCGTGGACCTCGCACGTGTCGGCCGCGGTCTCGTGTATCTGTCGCTGGTGTTCTCCTTCGCGAGCGCGGCGGAATATGTCCAGCTCTTCACCTCCTCAGGTACCCGATCGCCGCGCCAAGACCATCCCGCGGCGTGAATGATGCTGGCGTTTCGTCCCATTTTCTGGAAGGTTCTGGGCCGACCACGATGCATTCAGGCGCCCGTCTCCTATCCTTCATTGTTCTCATCGGTGCGGCAGGACTGTCGACTGGCTGCAACAAACAGGGCGAGGGAGACCGGTGCGACCCTCTCTCCGGGGGTACGCCGGCCGGCACCAACGACTGCCAACCTCCGCTCACCTGTCAGGCCATCGCGAACGTGACGCGATGCTGTCCGCCGGCTGGAATCGCCGCGACGCAGGCCGTCTGTTCGGTTCCACAAGGGTCGCTGTATGCGCCGTCCGCGGTGCCGGACGGGGGATCGAATGGATCCGACGCCGAGGTCGAAGCCAGCGGCGATGACGCCGCGGACGCGACCGTCGATGCCGCAAGTGGCGATGACGCGAATGCTGACGACGCGGCCGCGTCGGATGGGCAAGCGGCAAGCGACGACGATGGGGGGGGGATCGATGCGGAGGGCGGCGTTATGGACGTAGGCCTGGCGGACGTCGGGACAGACGAGTAGTCGGGGCCGTGTTCCCAGCGATTCTCGTTCACGACGCACAGCTTGCGTTATGGCTGGCGGTGGCGATCTCGCTGCCCGTGCTCGCCGTTGCCGCGCTGGTCGGCCTCGTCGTGGCCGCATTTCAGGCGGCATCGCAAATCCAGGATCCCACGCTCGCGCACCTGCCGAGACTGCTCGTGGTCATGGCTGCGCTCGCCTTGCTCGGGCCCTGGATGGGCCGTCAGGTGGCTGCATTTGCGAGGGAAGTCTTTGCCAGGCCGCAGTCCGTCGCCGACGCCCGCGCACGTTGAGTGGGAGCGGGGCGGCAATGTGCGATGGCGCGCTTCAACGGCAGGCGCCGTGCGAATCCAATCCTGGTGGCGTGGTGTCTGGGGCGTAAACTTGGGGATGACCCGCAAACCACCATCGATGTTGGTCTCCTTCCGAGCAGCGATGCCCGTGGCCGTCGGGCTCTCGGCGTGCGCATCGGGATGCTCCAGCTCAGAGGGTGCTAACGCTGGAGCGCCGTGGCGGGTCGACGCGCAAGCGCTGCCCGATGCGGGTCTCGTTGCGGCATCCCTCGACGCCGCGCTTGCGACCGTCGACGCGGCGGGACCGTCCGCCGATGCTTGGGCGGCGAACACGGATGCGACCTTTGGCGGCGATGCCGGCGTGGCGCCGACGAATGACTCGGGTTACGGCGTGCCATCTGCCGGCTACCCAACGTGGAATGAACGCACGCTGGTGGTCCTGACGAACGCGGTGCGCATCGCTCCTCGAGACTGGTACACGAAGTACCTTCAGCCGGCCTACTCGACGGCCGTCGCCAATGTAGCCGTCCTGGCCGCGACGACGTACCCAGCCGTCCCGCCTCTTCGATATGACGTACGACTGGGTGAGTCCTCACGCGCACAGTCGAACGATCTCGCGAATACCCCTGGTTGCGCATTTCAGCACAACTCGTGCGACGGCGGATCGCCGAGTACGCGTATCTCGAGTTACTTCGGCATTCCCAATGTACCCTTCGGAGAGAATATCGCCGCCGGCGACTCGACGGCCATGGGGGTCATCAACCTGTGGCTGTGCGACGCCGCGACATACGACGGCCCGTGCAGTCCAGACGGCAATGGAGACGGACACCGGAGCAACATCATGCAAGCGTCCTTCGGCCTCGTTGGTACGGGGTACGCGACCGGAACGAATCAATACACGTACTACTGGACTCAGGATTTCGTGTCGCGCCAGAATCCTCCGCCTCCGCTTGTCGACGGCTCCCACTTATTTCCGAATTCCGGTTATATTGACTTCTATGCGAACTACGTGGGCACGGCCCCTCCGACAGCGGTGTCCGTCTTCATCGACGGGGCGGAGAATGCGATGTCGCTCGATCTCGGAACCGCGTTGTCAGGAACGTATCGAGTGGAGCTGTCGACTGCGAGTGCGTGCCGGGAGTACTACTTCACAGCAACCGACGGTTCGAGCACGACGTGGCGCTATCCGTCGGCTGGCAGCTTTGCGACCGCCGGGGAAGGCACCTGCATGCAAGACTACGTGCCCTAACTTTGCGGGACGGGAACCTCGCGACCGATGAAGAAATTGGGCGACAGGGCTCGTATACTCGACGCTGTGCGGGGCTTCTTCGCATCGCGCGGATTCCTCGAAGTGCACACGCCTCTGATGGTCCCATCGCCTGGACTCGACGTTCACCTGGACGCCTTCGAGCTCGCGGGTGGGGATCGCGGATCCCCGCGCTGGCTGATCACGTCGCCCGAATACCAGATGAAGCGTCTTCTCGCCGACGGCTGGGCGCGCATCGTCGAGATTGTGTCGTGCTTCCGCCGGGACGAGGTGGGGGACTGGCACAATCCAGAGTTCACGATGGTCGAATGGTACCGTCGCTCGGCGGACGTCGAGGAAGTGATGCGCGATACAGAGCAGCTCGTCGCGGCCGTCGGCGACGGCACATTGCACGTGCACGGGCGCGCCGTCGATGTGTTGCCCCCGCTTGATCGATTGAGTGTGTGCGAGGCCTTTCGCCGATTTGCCGGGTGGACCGAAGCGCAGACCCTTGATGCTGCGGCCACCGATGAAGACAGCTACTTTCGGGTGCTCGTCGAGAGAGTCGAACCGGCTCTGGCTCGACTGGAGCGAGGCACATTTCTGGTCGACTATCCGGCACCACAGGCTTCTCTCGCGCGGCGAAAGCCCGGGAATCCTCGCGTTGCGGAACGCTTCGAGCTCTACGTCGGGGGCGTCGAGCTGTGCAATGGATTTGGGGAGTTGGTCGACCCAGTCGAGCAGCGCGCGCGTCTCGATTCCGATCGCCAGCGTCGCCATGCCCTCGGTCTGCCAGTATATCCGATTGACGAGCGTTTCCTGGATGCTCTCTCGCGAGTTCCTGCGAGCGCTGGCAACGCGCTCGGGTTTGACCGTCTAGTCGCCCTCGCTTCGGGGGCCGAGCGCGTGGGCGATGTGATGTCGATGACCGCTGACGAAGTCTGAGGTGGATGACCTTCTGAGGCCCGGCCGAATGGAGGATCAGGTGGCTGCGACGATGTCGGTGACCTTTTCGGTGGCCTCGCTCAAGATGCGCTCCAAATGGTCTTGGGACCGGAAACTCTCTGCATAGAGCTTGTAGATATCCTCGGTTCCGCTCGGCCGGATCGCGAACCAGCCGTGCTCGGTCGCGACCTTCAGTCCCCCCAGGTCACCGCCGCTGGGAGCACGTGTCTGCCGCGACACGACGGCGTCGCCGGCCAAGGTCGCTCCGCTCCAATCCTCCGGGCTCGCATGAAGCAGGCGCTCCCTCACTGTCCTCGTAGCCGCCGAATCGAGTCGCTTGTAGAATGAGGTTCCGAGCGCACGCTCGAGTGCCTTGTATCGCTCGCCGGGATCGTGGCCCGTGACGGACAGGATCTCCGCAGCCAGAAGCGCCAGGAGAATCCCGTCTTTGTCGGTCGTCCATGTGGACCCGTCGCGGGCCAAGAACGAAGCGCCAGCGCTCTCCTCGCCACCGAAGCCTAGAGTGGTGGAGCGTAGACCGGCCACGAACCACTTGAAGCCGACGGGGACTTCGTAGACTTCGCGCGATAGCGATCGGGCGACCCGATTCACCATGTCACTGGTCACCGCCGTCTTTCCCACTCGAAGCCGTTCCGACCAACGGGAGCGGTGTCGGAACAAGTAGTCGACCGCGACGCTCAGATAGTGATTGGGCGACAGAAGTCCAGAGCTTGGAGTGACGATGCCGTGGCGATCGGCGTCCGCGTCGTTGGCGACTGCGATGTCGAATCGACCCCTCTCTTGAAGTAGCGTTGCCATCGCGTAAGGGGAGGAGCAGTCCGTTCGAATCTTCCCGTCGTGGTCTCGCGGGATGAACGAAAACGTCTTGTCGACAGCAGCATTCACGACGGACAGTTCGATGCCGTACCGGTCCCCGATGCGACCCCAGTACTCGACGCTGGCACCGCCCATGGGATTCACCCCGATCCTCGCCTTGCGCTGACCGATTGCGGCGAAGTCGATCGCGAGCTGCAAGTCATTCACATAGTGGGTGATGTAGTCGTACGTTTCGATGAAGCCTCTCGCCCGAGCTTGCTGCACGGAAATGCGTGGGAGCGACTCGATGCCTCCAGCGCGCAGGAGTTCGTTGGCACGGCGTTCGATCCATCCGGTGATCGAAGATTCGGCGGGCCCGCCGTGCGGAGGGTCGTACTTGAATCCGCCGTCCTCTGGAGGATTGTGCGAAGGCGTCACCACGATGCCGTCGGCCTGTGCCGCGCCCGTGCGATTGTGCACCAGGATTGCGCGCGAGACGGCTGGCGTCGGCGTATACGAGCCCTCCGCGGCGACCATCACGTGGACCTCGCGCGCAGCGAGGATCTCGAGCGCGGTGGTGTGCGCCGGAACGGAAAGCGCGTGAGTGTCCATGCCCAAGAAGAGCGGTCCAGCAATCCCGCTCTGCTGCCGGTAGTCGCATATTGCCGATGTGATCGCTACGATGTGGTCTTCGTTGAAGGTTCTTCGCAGGGATGAGCCGCGGTGACCCGAGGTACCAAAGGAGACGCGTTCGGAGGCCTCTTCCGCGGTCGGATGCTCATCGTAGTAGGCCTGCTCGAGCGCGGCGAGGTTTACGAGGCTCGCACTCGGAGCGAGCTGACCGGCGTGAGGATCGAGCGTCATGCGGTCACTTTATCCGAATCGGGCTGCAAGACACGACTCAGAAGCGCAGGGCGGCGTCGAGAGATGCGCCCGCCGGTGTCCCGTGGACCGTCCAGCGGATTGGTCCCTTTGGAGCCGAGAAGTAGAGCACGGCGCCCCCGATGAGGACTGCCGCACCGGCGCCCATTGCGACGGTTGCAGCGAGGGCGAGAGCGTTGGCGTCGGAGCGATCTTGTTTACCGACCGAATCGCAGGAGTTGTCGGGCCTGCAATGGCCGCTCTGGTTGGACTCGTCGTACCGGTCCTTGGCGGTGAACGAGAACACCGTCCCAACGCCGACTCCAACGATGCCGACTCCCGCGGTGATCAACCCGACGGTCCGCCACGACAGGGGCTCGTGGGCGATTGCGGTTGCGGCGGTTGCGGTGGCAGTTTCGGGCGCGGATTCGAGAGCAGGAGCCGCTGTCACCGGCTCCAGAGAGGGAACGGATATTTCGAGACTGCTCGCGTCGGCGTGGACGACCAGCGCGACCGTCCACGTGCGGTGGCCACGGGCGCGCGCCATGACGCTGTGGGCGCCCGGGTCGACGGGGACGGGGACAGACCACGCAGCGCGCCCGAGAAGAACGCCGTCCCGCAGGACTTCGAGGTCGTCGATGGCGGACGCTGGGGGTACCGAAATCGCTAGATGGGAAAGCTTGGGTCTCAGAGCCTCCGCTCGATTGCGCGCAACCTGCGCGCGCGGATCGCGCCGCACTTCGGCGGTAGAAGCGGCTTCCTTGAATGCCGCCCATGCGCTTGCGGTCTGTCCGTCGTTCTCGAGGCAGTCAGCGAGCCACAACATCGTACCGATTCCCGGTTCGAGCCTTTGACTCTCGGCGAATTTCGGACAGGCGTCTTCGAACATGCCCTGTTCGACGAGCGCCCGCCCTTCCTCGAAGAGCGTCTCCGCCGCCGCCTTCTGTTGGCCTTCGGCGTCACCGAGTGCGGGGGTCGTGAAGCCGGTGGCAACGAGCAAAGCTCCCGTCCATGCCACCGCGACGATGTCGCGTGTCACTTGCGGTCTCCGAACTCAACTCGACGGCGGTCCACGTGGTGTCCGACCGGTGAGGGCGCCCCCGCGGCATGGGACGGAATGGCCACTCGAGACGATGGTGGCAAAAATGCGGAATGTGCTGCCGTTGGAACGTTGACGTCGACTGCGGAATTGTCCGGTTCGTTGTACCCTCTACCGGTCGGGGCCGCTGCTACGGTCGAAGGTTCCTCGTGGGTGACTTGGACGACGCTCGGCGCAGGTTCGGGCAACGTTCGAGTCTCTGCCGAGGCTCCGTTCCAGGCCGTGGCTCCGACAACCCCGAGCGTGACGAGTCCTCCCGCTCCGAAAACGCCCCAGACGATAGCCCTTCGCCTCTCCGACGCCGCTCTCGCCCGAAGGTGCATCGTGCTTGCGCTTCGCCCGTCCAAACCGGTCGACGGAATAACCGTCGCGGGCGGATCAGCCGTCAGACGCAGTCCTGAAGAAGTCACACCGGGCGGGTCCACGCTGTCGCCAGCGTGGCGAATCATCTCACGAATTCTGGATACGCGTTCGTCGCTACTAGGAGGTCCAAACGGCGCAAGCTCCTGAGCAAACTCAGCGACATTTCGAAAACGACGTTGAGGTTCTTTCTCGAGGCACCGCTGGACGATCGCTTCGAGAACCGAGGGAACGCTCGGTCGGATCGCGGAGATCCGCACGGGCGGCGCCGTCAAGATACTCGCGCACAGCCTGGGAAGATCCTGTCCTTCGAACGGCGGCGATCCGACGAGCAGCTCGTGCAGGACGACTCCGAGCGACCAAATGTCCGTTCGGTGATCGACACCCGCGGTTGCGCGGAGCTGCTCGGGCGACATGTATAGGGGAGTCCCGAAGCGTTCGCCTACGGCAGTCTCGCGAGCCCACTGGCCATCCTCGTCCGGGGCAATCGCCATCTTCGATATGCCGAAATCGATGACCTTGAGAATCGGGACGTGCAGTGCTCGTTGAGCCAAAAAAAGATTCTCGGGCTTGATGTCCCGATGTACGATTCGCAGACTATGTGCTTCGGCCAGCGCGTCGCAGGCCTGAAGTATGTAGTCGACGGCGCGTTCGATAGGAAGAGATCCGCTCTGGAGCACCTTCCCGAGGTCCTCGCCAACGAGGTACTCCATGACCATGTAGGGTCCTGCGTCCGGCAGTGTACCGACGTCGTGGACACGAACGGTATGCTCCGAAGTGATCTGAGCTGTCAGGCGCGCCTCGCGAACAAATCGCTGAACGATTGACTCGTTCGCCAACGCCTTGGGCTTGAGGTACTTGATGGCAACGCGCTTGTTCAATGCCAAGTGTTTGGCTACGATCACGACACCGATCCCGCCCTGACCGAGCAAGTGCTCGACCTCGTACTTGTCGGCGATGATGGACCCCTTGGAGAACGCGACGGCCGTCGACTCGCCAGTTGCGGGTGCAGCCAGCAATGTATCCGCGTTCCGTGCATCCGAAGGAACCGGTGCAATCCGTGCGACGATTCGATCCGTCAATACCCGGAAAGTGTACCTTGCTAGAGTCCTCTCGTCACGCCGCAGCAAACCGTAGTCACGCTCGGTGCGGAGGCTTCGACTGGCTGACCTCCGTCGGGCGCACACTGGCCACCGTTGGGGGAAGACTCGTTGATTGAGATGCTGGCGGCTGTCATCTGCGTGCACGCCATGGGAAGCGCGGACGTCACGCCGGTGCCACCACACGTCGCGCTGGCATACGTGGTGATGGTCGATGAACAGGTGGCTCCGGATGGCGGCCCACACGTGCACGGCGCACATCCGCGTGTGTCGGTGCCGGGATCGTCATCGTACACGGATGAGATGTCGGAGAAGCCAAGGGGGCAAGGAAATGTGCCGGATCTCAATACGCAGTACGTGTCGCTATCGAGCGGCGATGGCAGCTGCGGAAGACAAGTTTGGTTCAAAGGCGCGCACGCGCTACTGGATGGCTCAGCAAGTGAACTGCAGAGGACTACCTGGGCAGTCCAGACAGGCGCCGAGGCGTCTACCGTGGTCGCCACCGGTGTACACTGTCCACCGAGAGCGACTGCCGCGGACACGGTGACGTAGACCGGCTTCGCACATGCTGACGTTGTGAGACAGCCCGCCGAAGCCCCAGACGCGTCGTGGCATGGTGCCTGACGGCATAAAGAATCTGAGTAGTACGAGGGAAGGAATCCGCTGCATCGGATCCCCGTCGGAGGGCCGCAGGAACATTGACAAGCGGGCGCTCCGGCTTCGGCAGTGGTTCCTCCCTCATATTCGACGATCCCGTACGGGTCGGGACAGGAACTCGGAGCACCGCCGTCCACGTGCAGGAGTGCGTACGGCCCACGCCAGCCAATCGGGGCGGAAGGCACGCAGACGCAACTATCGCTCGTGAACCCGTCTGCTACCGAGCCGTCACTGGGGACCGTGGCTCCGTCCGCGAGATCCTTTGCATCTTGAAACCCCCAGATGGAGGCACACCCGTAGCCCGCGATCGCGGATCCGATCGCGAGCCACGCAATCCGAGTGGCGCGCAGCCGTTTCACAATCCGCATGATAGCAGACCGCTATGCGCCGGCGTGGCTTCCGATCCCCACATGGGCAGCCGGCAGCGCGATTCGAAAACACGCTCCGCGGCCAGGTAGGCTCCAAAGGGAGAGTTCCGCATTCATCTGGAGAGCATATTCGCGGCACAACGCCAATCCGAGTCCAGTGCCCCCTTCGGCGCGACGTGTCGTGAAAAAGGGTTCAAAAACCTTGTCTTGCAGTTCCAGCGGAATGCCAGGTCCATTGTCACGAACCGAAACGACGACGCGGCCGGCTTTTTGATAGACATGGAGGCGAATCTTCGGAGCCGTCAGAGATCTCGCTGCGTGCACTGCGTTGGACACCAGGTTGGTGAGGATCTGCGAGAGCAGAGTGCGGTCGGTTTGCGCAAACGTGGCGTCGCCGACGAGCTCGACCTGAACATCGCGTAGTACTTCGGAGAGCCAGGCCAACACATCGTGAGCGAGTTCGCGAACGTCGAGCGTCTCGCGACGAACTTCGTAGTTCCGACCGACGAACGCGCGCATCGTAGCGAGCAGCGAGCGCAATCGTTCGTGCGCCGTAACCGTGTCTTCGAGCGCACCAACGAGTCCGCTGGATGCCTCGATGGCGGGTAGGCGCCGGCGCACCGTTTCCAATCGCTCGGCGATCTCGCCGGGAGGAGACATTGTGAGCCACTTGACCATGTCGATGAGTCGGGACGTCTCGCGCGCGACGATCTCGAGGTTTAGTGCAGCAGCAGCAAGTGGAGTGCTCACTTCGTGCGATAACCCTGCGCTAATCCGACCAATGGAGGCAAGGTGCGACTCGAGGTCGAGCTTGCGAGCGAGATCAGCGGCTTGTACTCGTGCCGCACGTGAATCGAGTGCACCGAGAACAAGACTCCGGACTTCCTCGATTACGAGAGGAGGTCGGAGGCATGCGGAGGCGCCGGCAGCATGAGCAGTCGATATCATGTCCGGGGTGGCGGATGGTAGGACCACGAAAATGGCGGCATCGGGACGTGCCTTGCGTCGCAGATCGGCGAGATGACTCGCAATGTCGGTCTGCGTGTCTGCGATAATGAGCGAGGCATGTCGAGCCACCTCGGGACCGGCGACGACGATCTCGAGCTGCCCAAGGGCGCCCTTGACCTGCGCACGCAGGTCAGGGGAAGAAATCGCGAGAGAAATGATATTGAACTCGCCTAGGCGCACGTGCGAATTGTCGTCCGGCACGTCCGCCAGCCGCCTCGGCGGTTGTTCGGCCTCGACGGCGACACATTGGGGCAGGTCGAATTCGCTGTCGAATTCCCGCCCTTCGCGCGTCTTCTTGGGAGTTCGAATATCCCCCATGGTCCTCCATAGCTTAGCACATGGGTGCGACTAACTCGTCAATTACGAGCGAACGGCACTGATCGCCATGACTTTATATTGACGAGGGGGGCGCTTCGCCGCCCCCCTCGAGCTCCCCCATCGACGAGGGAGCGCTTCGCCGCCCGCAATCGACGAGGGGGGCGCTTCGCGGCCCCCCTCGAGCTCCCCCATCGACGAGGGAGCGCTTCGCGGCCCCCCTCGAGCTCCCGCGTGTCTTGCATCGACGAGGGGGCGCTTCGCCGCTCCCCTCGAGCTCCCCCTACGAGCTTCGCGCGGCCAGCAACGCGCCGCAGACGCAACGTCGAATCTCGACCGTCCACTCGGCAGGCACGGACAAGTACGGCTGTACACTCGTCGGGGGAAGGGTGGCAAACTGGGGAAGATCTCGCCAGGCCGCGACCTCGTAGAATCGGCGACAGCGACCGCACGCCTTCGTCCATCCGACCGCAGGGATGGTGGCCGGGCACGCAGCGAGGGCAGTCATGGGTCCTCCGGGGCGAGCAGTTTCTCGAGCTCCGACAACGACTCGTCGAGGACTCGACGAATCTTGCGCATCGTGGCCGGTTGAATCGTTCCGCGGCGCCACTCACGCTTGAAAGCTACGACCAAACGTCCGACGCGCGACATGAGCCGCGCCATGTCGGCATGCCGGTCCCAGGACTCCTCCGCGTGCCCCTCGTAGAAATCAGCGACCTCGTCAGCGTGAGCTGCAAGGTCACGGCGGCCATCGTTCGTTACCTCATAGACCTTGCGTTCGTCACGGGCCGACGTGCGCGCGTGTCCGAGCTCCTCGAGCATTTGGAGCGTTGGATAGACGACGCCTGGACTGGGCCGATACGCCCCTCCGGACTTGTCGCCGATGTACTGGATGATCTCGTAGCCGTGGCGCGGTTGGGTCGCGATGGCATCGAGCACCAGATAGCGCACGAGACCTCGCTCGCACCGCTGCGACGGACCGCGCCACCATTCAGCCCACATCGCCGCCCATACATCTCCGCGCGCCCCCGGTCCGGAAGGCCGGCTCCAGGGTTCTCGCGGGCTCCACTCGTGGTTCCACTTGGCGTGCATGCACGGCCTCCGCAGCAACGAGATATATCTTTAGATAGGTCTAAAGATATGTCAAGAGCCGGGGCACGAGAATGCCGCGCAAGCCGTGCACCGGAGCGGGCGGCTCGCTGTGGGCGGGGCTTGTCTATGCGAACGGTGCGATCGCGACGACCCGGTGCAATTCCGTCGGCGGCTTGGCACTTGTTGCGCACCCGCCAATCGCCCACGCCCTGGCGCGGCATGTTACGGGCGCTGGTGTCGTTTCCGGCGGTGCGTTTCATCGCGCACCGCTTGCCCGCGCGAAAGTGTCACCGAGTCGTGGTTCCGATTGGAGCGTGCGAAATCGCCTCATCCGGGCACTGGGGGAGCGCGAAGGCCACGAACGGCCCCTCTCGTCGGGGCCAGCTCGCGACACCATCAATCGATTCGCATGAACCCCTGTCGAAAGAACGTGAACACGCCCTCGACGAGCAGGTCTTCATCATAGGAGGCGCCTCGCTGAACGATCTGAAACATCACTTCCTTGATCGCCCCCATGGTCAGCCACGAGAAGAGCAGCACGTCGCCCTCCCGAACCACGCTCAAGGACTGCCCATTGGAGAGACTTCGCTCGAGCATCTTCGACATCTCGTCGTAGAACGACAGCAGTTTCTGGTCGAAGGCTGGATCGACGCCGAGCGCGTCCGTGAGGAGAATCTTTGTAGTCGCGCGATCGTCGAGCAAGACGCGCACGATCCGACGAATGTTCTCGCGAATCTGGTCGGCGACACTCCTGACCTTGTCATGCGGATCGACTCGCACGATGGCTATGCCGAGCCGAGCAATTGTCCGATCGACAATCTCGCCGAAGATGGCCCGCTTGTCCTGAAAGTATAAATAGAACGTGCCGCGAGCGACTCCAGCGGCCGCGACAATATCGTCCACCTTGGCCGCGTGATAGCCGCGTCGAGCGAACACGTCGCGCGCCACCCCCAGGATCTGCTGACGTCGCTCCGCCTTTCCCATCGGACAGTCCAACTACCACGCCTGCGACGATGACACGCGTGTCATTGCGCATGGATAGAGGCGGACACTGCCATTTGCCTATAATTTAGCTACCAAAGTCAAATGCCATGATGTAGGAAGGAGATGACTGACACGTCAGTCTAGTCAACGTTCGACAGGGTTCGGGCGACGTTCGCGTTCGATGCTGCAGTGCGTCCGGTACCTCGTCGCCAGATTGAGGTGGAGCAAACATGGCGCAGTCACCGCTCGCGATTGGGATGGACGTCGGCAGCACTACGGTGAAAGCCGTTGTGGTCGATCCGTCGACCAAGAAGATCCTTTGGAGTGACTACCAGCGTCACCACACCAAGCAGCCCGAGTACGTGCTGTCGATGCTGGAGCAGATACGAGCAACGCTCCAGTCCGACGCGGAGGACTGTCGCATCTTCTTGACGGGCTCTGGAGCAAGTCCCTTGTGCGCGCCTACGGGAGGGAAGTTCGTGCAAGAGGTCAACGCCGTGAGCCTGGCCGTCGAACAACTGCATCCGGACGTCGGCAGTGTTGTCGAGCTCGGCGGCCAGGACGCAAAGATCATCATCTTTCGCGAGGAGGCGGGAGGAAGCGGCGGCAAGACTGCCACGGCCTCGATGAACGACAAGTGCGCAAGCGGCACGGGAGCCACGATCGACAAATGCTTCGTCAAAGTCGGGGCGCCGACAGAGCTCGTTACGTCGCTACACTTCGACGATTCCAAGCTGCACCACGTCGCCGCCAAGTGCGGGGTGTTTGCGGAGACGGACATCGTCAACCTGATCAAGAGTGGCATTCCAGCCACTGAAGTGCTGTGTTCGCTTGCGGACGCCATCGTGCTCCAGAACCTGAGCGTGCTCACGCGAGGGGGTACCCTTAAGCATCGGGTTCTCCTCCTCGGAGGGCCCAATACGTACCTGCCATTTCTGCAAGAATGTTGGCGCCTACGCATCCCGCAAACCTGGGACGAGCGAGGGTACTCGTATCCGAAGGACGTCCCCATCGAGGAACTCATATTCGTCCCCAGCAACAGCCAGTACTACGCGGCGTATGGATCCGTTCTCTTTGGACTGCATGAGGCGGACGGGATCGGACGCCTCGCGTCGCTTGATGGTCTGAGGGAGTTCATCGCGCACGGGCGCAAGGCGAGGCTCGGAGAGAGCGCGGGGCCTCCGCTGGCGACGTCCCCGGACGAACTTCAAAAATTCAAAGAGAACTATGCGATCAAGCCCTTCGAACCGGTGAGGTTCGCGCCGGGCGAGGTCGTACGAGGAGTCATCGGTCTCGACGGGGGCTCGACATCGAGCAAAGCCGTCCTCGTAGACTACGAGACGGGACGTCTGTTGGCGAAAGCGTACCAGCTGTCAAAGGGGAACCCCATTCAGGACACGAAAGAGCTTCTGTCGAAGATTCGGGAAAGTGTGGAGGGGAAGCCTGCGGGATCCTCGGGGTCGCTGCCTGAGGACGCCCCCCGCCTCGTCGTCATGGGATTTGGTGCGACGGGATATGCTGCCGATGTTCTGGAGCAATGCGTTCGAAGCGATGTGAACATCGTCGAGACCGTTGCCCACATGATGAGTGCCGTGCACTTCTTCGGCGCGGTCGATGTTGTCTGCGATATTGGCGGACAAGATATCAAGGTGCTGTTCATGAAGAACGGCGACATCGCCAACTTCAGGTTGTCCAATTCGTGTTCAGCGGGCAATGGAACACTTCTGCAGGCGACGGCCGATCAGTTTGGAGTACCCGTGTCGGAATTTGCCGACGTCGCGTTTCGTGCGGAGCTGGCTCCCAAGTTTTCCTACGGGTGTGCGGTGTTCTTGGATACAGACAGGGTCAACTTCCAGAAGGAAGGCTATTCGAAGGAGGAAATGCTCGCAGGTCTTGCGCAGGTCTTGCCGAAGAACGTATGGCAATACGTCGTCCAGATACCAAGGCTTGCCTCTCTGGGGCGAACCTTCGTCTTGCAGGGAGGTACGCAGTACAATCTGGCGGCAGTAAAGGCGCAAGTGGACTACATTCGCGAGCGCGTGCCCAATGCGGAGGTGTATGTGCATCCGCATACCGGCGAGGCCGGTGCCATCGGCGCCGCCATGGAGGCCCTTCGTGTCGTGAAGCGCCGAGGACGGTCGACGTTCATCGGGATCGAGGCGGCCATCAATCTGGATTACACCACGACCAACGACGATTCGACCGTGTGCCATTTCTGCGATAACAACTGCAAGAGAACGTTCATCGACACCAAACGACCGGACGGATCGACCAGTCGCTACATCGCGGGGTTCAGCTGTGAGAAGGGGACGGTGGAGAGCAAAGAGGCAATGGTGTCCCTCGTTGAGGAGCGCAAGCAGCTCGCTCGGGCGTATCCAAATCTCGTGGAATACGAGGCGAAGCGGGCGTTCATGCATGTGTACGATACGGTGCCGATGCCGCGTGACGGAGCGCCGCTCGATGACGTAGAGGTTCGAAGGGGGTTGTTGGGCTTGCGCCGCGTAGCCGTCACGCGACCGTTCCGACGCTCGAGCGACGAGGCCTGGGCGGATCGCCGGCGAATCCGCATCGGCATGCCACGAGTGCTGAACATGTACTCCACTGGACCCTTCTTCCGAGCCTATTTCGAGGCGGTCGGCCTTCCTAAGAATAATGTTGTGTTCAGCGACGAGACGACCGAAGAGCTCTGGGTGAAGGGCGGGAAGTACGGCTCGATCGATCCGTGCTTCCCTAGCAAAGTCGCGCAGGCGCACGTTCACAATCTACTCTTCGAACACCACACGGAGAAACGGCCGCTCAAGTACATATTCTTCCCGATTCTGACGCATGTTCGAAGCTGGGTGGCCGACACAGTCGACAATGCGAGCTGCCCCATTGTGGCCGGAAGTCCGAACGTGATCAAAGCTGCCTTTACCAAAGAAGTCGACTTCTTCAGTCAGCGCGGAATGGAGTACCTGGCTCCCGCTCTGTCGTTCGTTGAGCCGACGCTTCTCGCGCGCAGGATGTTCGAAACGTTCGGCTCGCGCCTCGGCATCACGGAGGACGAGAACGATCACGCTTGTCGCGAAGGGTGGAAGGCGCTGGATGCATTCGACGTGGATTTGCAGGAAAAGGGGAGGGCCATTCTTGAGACGGTCGAATCCGAGGACCGTGTGGCCATTCTCGTGCTCGCGCGGCCGTATCACTCGGATCCCGGGTTGAACCACGGCATTCCGGAGGAGTTTCAGGTGTTGGGATACCCCATTCTGAGCATTCGATCCATTCCACGCGACAGAGCCTTTCTCGACCGATTCTACAGGAAGGATATCGACGCCGGAGTCATGGCGTCGCCGCTCATGCTCGGAAGCATGTGGCCTGAGAACTTCTCGGCGAATAGTGCCCAAAAGGTGTGGGCTGCGGGGTTCGCGTCCCGCCACCCGAATGTCGTCGTGCTGGATCTGTCCTCCTTCAAGTGTGGTCACGATGCTCCCACATACGGCTTGGTGGATTCGATCATCGAAGCGAGCAAGACGCCCTATGCGGCGCTGCACGATATCGACGCCAACAAGCCGGGTGGAAGCATCAAGATTCGCGTCAAAACGTACGCCCACACGCTAACCCTGCACGAGGAACGGCTTCAGGATGCGCGCAAGAGGCGCGACGAACTAGGGCGCTCGATCGATCGAAAGCGCTTGGAGCTCCTCGAGCTTAGGCGCGAGCACCTGCGTGCCCGAATGCAGCGCGACCCCATGGTGGAGGCCCAGATCGCTGAGGTTCGAGCGAGGGTTCTCTCTTACCAGGGAAGCCTGAATCAAAGCCAGGTCGAGGCGGACGTACCGAAGGGACTGGTCCGACTGCATCGCAAGGAGCCGAGTGCACCAGCCCCGGTCGAATTTCTGTCGAACGCAGCGGAGTGAGATGGAAGGACGGCGTGGAGCCACAACGAGGTAGGACGATGAACATCGCAGAAAGCACGGGACGACATGCGCTGCCCATGGTGGACATGGAGAGCGAACTGCGCGCGTTCGAGGAGAACGAGCGTCGACGGCTGGGGCTCGACACGACCTACGAGCCCTGGGTCGAGGATATGGCCAACAAGACGTTCACAAGAGCCGAGAAGGAGCATATTACTCTATTGGTCGCCGGGTTGACGATGGCGCACGACTACTTCGTTCAAGGCGCTCTACGCGGCATCGGCTACCACGTTCAGGCGCTCGAATGCCCCGACAATGCGGCGCTGCGCGTCGGGAAAGAATTCGGCAACCGGGGGCAGTGCAATCCGACGTATTTTACGGTCGGAAACCTGGTGAAGTTCCTGCGCGTCCTTCGAGACAAGCATGGGATGAGCGCGAAGGACATCATCTCGAACTACGTGTTTCTGACGGCGGGGGCATGCGGCCCGTGCCGGTTTGGAATGTATGTCACGGAGTATCGAAAGGCGCTGCGGGATGCGGGATTCGACGGGTTTCGAGTTGTGCTTTTCCAGCAGACCGGCGGACTCAGCCAGGCGACGGGCGAAGACAGCGGTCTCGCGATGAATCCGGCGTTTTTCTGGGCACTCGTCAAGGCTCTTCTCGCCGGAGACGTGCTTAACGCCCTCGGATACCGGATTCGTCCGTATGAGGTTGAGGCGGGGGAGACCGATCGCGCGATCGGGAGATGCAAGGAGTTCATTTACGGCGCGCTCGAGAAGCGAACCAACGTCGTCGTGGCACTCGGTCGGTGCAAGACCGAGTTGGCCCGAGTGCGGGTCGACCGAACGCAGGCTCGACCAAAAGTCAGCATCATCGGTGAGTTCTGGGCGATGACGACCGAGGGGGACGGCAACTACCAGCTCCAGCGGTTCCTCGAAAGCGAGGGCGCGGAAGTCGACATTCAGCTCGTGACGGCGTGGCTGCTATTCATGCTATGGGAAGCCCGGCACGACACGGCCGATCGCGCTTTTCTGCGCGGGGCCGATACGGCCAAGAAGGGTCTCGCGCGCATGGGACCGTATGGCGTGAGCAAGAAGATGATCAGTGTCGCGGCGGCGGACAAGATTGTCAGGGGAATCTTTCAGGTCTTCGCGAACGCCGCCGGGCTGCACGGGTATCAGCTTCCGGACATGGCTGAAATCGCTCGCGTGTCACATGAATACTACAACAACAATGTGCGAGGGGGGGAAGGGCACATGGAGGTGGGCAAGCTCATCATGAACGTGCTGCACGCCAAGGCTCACATGACTGTGAGCGTGAAGCCGTTCGGTTGCATGCCGAGTGCCGGAGTCTCGGACGGAGTCCAGAGCGCCCTCACAGAACGCCTACCAGGGGCGATCTTCTGCCCTGTGGAGACGAGCGGGGACGGACGGGTGAATTTCTACTCGCGCGTTCAAATGTACCTCTTCAAGGCAAAGCAGGCGGCAGCGTCGGAGCTCGAGCGCGCGTGTCAGGAACACGGGGTGACGATCGACCAGGTCCGATCGGTTCTCGCATCCGAGCCGCGCCTGGCGAGTGCACTCTTCAAGGCTCCCCATCGGTACGCGGGAACCGCGGCGGATGTCGTCGCGCACGTGGCGCCGTGGATCACCCATTCGGCTGCAGAGAGGCTCCAGCTGCGACTCGGATCGCTCGCGGAAAAGTCCGGCGCACTTATTCGATCTTCCCCCGAGCGGGCCGTTGAGTTGGCGCAAGGTGTGGCGTCGGCTGTGCCGACGTTTGCGCGCCGAGCTCGAGAAGATGCCGTCCTTATTTGGGAACGTCGGCGCTCGCGCGGCCAGGACGCCGCGATGAATTCTGCGGCCCAGTAATCTTGCCGCTATCGAGGAGGCGGCGACGCGGGCCGCCTCCGGAAAAGAAGATCTCCAGAATAGAGCGCGCTGGGAACTACTTCACACTCCGCCCAACATCCGCTGCACGCGTCGACCCAGCGTCGTGAGCGAGACGCGGCCGGTCCGTTCAGTACATCCGCCAGCGATCCCGTCTTCAGGTTGCCCACCGATTCTCCATTGAATTGACAGACCGGAACCGACCCATCTGGCATGATTCGGATGTGGCTTCGCAGTTCGACGCACTTGGGGTTCGGGCGCGGTTGCGGGTCATGGCGGAGACGCGCGAGAAGCCCTTTAAGGTAGTAGACTTTTCCGATGCGTCGCAGGCGACTCGACAGAGTTCGAGCCAGGACGAGTTCACGCTCGATGAGGCCGATCACATCGGCACCAGCGAGGTCCGGATGCAGCGGATAGCCAACGGGAACGATGAGATGATCGGCGCACTTGCCGCGCAGCCGAAGATCGTACGTGGCGGAGCCCGAGTAGGCGAGGACCACGTGCATGTCGACGCCCCATGCGGCGAGCTCCGCACGCACGCGGCCTACGTCCTCCACGGACTTGGGCGAGATGACCGTGTAGTTTACGCTGACGTCGAGTTTCCTCGAACGGCGGAGGCGGACGAGACGCCGGACGGTGTCGAGCGCGACGTCGTAGGTGACGGCGGCCCCACGATTGGCGTCATGGGCATCACGGTGTCCGTCGAGCGACACCATGATCGACAGACGCCGAGGACGCTGAAAGCGGGATGCGAACTGTTCGATGCGGTCCGGCAAGGAACCGTTCGTGGTGACGTGGATGACCAGCGGATGGGATGCCTTCATGATGGCATCGACGACTTGCTCGAGATCGTCGCGGAGAAACGGCTCCCCTCCGCTCACGCGCACAACGTCGAGACCACCCAGTTTTTCAAATACATCCGCGACCTCTGGGACGGTGAGCTCAGCGCCCGGCTTCATGCGCCACGAGTCACACATCCCGCATCGCGCGTTGCACCGATACGTCACGAGGTAGGTGCACCACGAGGGCGCAGAAACGAACCCGAACCGATTCCTAGCAACGGATGACGCGAACCGAAAGAATCGGGTCACGCATATCTCCAGGCGCGCGACGGCACCCGACGTTTGTTGCGGGCGAGGTCGCGAGCAAAGGATTCCAGCGTGGATATGGCTTCCGCTCGTCCGTCCTTCGCTTCGCGAATGGCCGCTTCACGAAAGCGTGACTCCTCGCCCAGAAACCTCGTCAGTGTTTCCGAAGTAACCGCGTCCTGTCGCACCTGCATCCCGATGCCGAGCCACTCGACGGCAGCGGCGTTCAGGCGCTGTTCGACCGTGTACTCGGGCATGACGAGCATGGGCTTGCCGAGCCACATGGCCTCGCCCACCAGCTGGTTGCCCGCTGTGCTGAAGACGGCCCGGCATCGCGCAAGGTCATCGAGGAACGGCGCCGTCGATGGCTGACGGTAGTGAAGTTGGCCATCGCGTCCTCGTCGTGTCGTCCCGTAGACGAGGATCGGGATGCCCAACCGCGTCATGGCTTCTTCCACGCGCGGCGTGAGTTGATGATCCCCGCGATTGAAGTAAGCCAGAAGGTAGTCGCCGCGCATGGGCCGTGTACGCAGTACCTCTTCCCTCAGCAACGGGCCGACAAATCGTACACGGCTGCTGCGAGCGCCCGCTTCGTAGAAACTTGAAACGATCACTCGATCTGGCGTGCCCATCAATCCGCGATACGCGAGCACATCACGCGCAGAGCGGAGGCGGTCCGACCACGCGATCGGAGGTCGGCAATAGGCTAGAATCCCAAAGTGATCGAAACTAATGCGCGGAATTCGAAAGCGGGCGGCGACGCGATGGGTCCACGGTTCCGCGTCGCAAATGGCCACATCCGGACGGAACTCGCGAGTAAGACGGGCAACCTGGCGCGTGCATGGCCCACCGAAGGCGAGATCGGCAATGTGCCGCATGTTCTCGCCGAGGGTCCGCGATATCGACCGACGCGCTCCTCCACTGTACTCGTAGCGTAGCGTCGGAATTCGCACGACGGGATGGTGAGGCGAGATGGCGTCGTACGCATCTCCTCCTGCTACGACAAGGACCTCATGTCGATGAGACAGCTCAGGGAGGACAGCCAGCGCGCGAGTGGCGTGCCCGCGACCATATCCAAAGACGCCATAGAGTATACGCAAGCGCCCTTCCTCTTCTTTCCGCCTAGTTGTCTACCGACGCCATCATGCTCCTATGGATGGCACGTTCTCTTGGCGTTGGTGTAAAGGAAACGTCACAATTCGCCGTCACGAGGGGAGACGATGTCGACGAGGGGGGCGCTTCTCCGCCCCCCTCGAGCTCCCCCGTCTCCCCCGTGTCGCTGGCAGGGGACGTCCGGCGCGGCTGAAACCGTGGGCACGCGGGAGAAGCGCTCATGGCGTCATACGCTCGGCGTTACAAAAGACCGTCGTAACCTGGCTGTCAACGCCTCGGTTTTCGGATTGTTCGCAGCGCAGTGCGTCGACAGGGGGTTGCCGAGCCGTACGGGTGCGCAACGCGAGCGATCGGCTTGCGCCGCTTGCCGCAATCGAGCGCGCAGCGACTTCGTTGCGCACGCACCGAAGCTCGCGCATTCCCCGGCTCGAAGCCTACAGCCGCATCAATGCCCGGCGGACGGCGCGCCTCTCGCGGGCGGACGTTCTGCGAGCCACACGAGGGGCACCATGAGAGCCGTCGCAAACGCGAGCACCCGAAGCGCGTCGAGGTACGCGAGCTGAGTGGCCTGAACGAGAAGCTGCCTGTACATCATGCCCGAGGCTCGCGCGATCGACTGGGCAGCACCAAATCCAGCATGCTGCATCGCGTGCGCGAGGGCGTCGAGCCGCCCCTGGAGGGTGGTGGACAGAGCGGTCGCGTGGGCCCCTAGTTCGTTCTGGTGGACCTGGGCTCGCCGCGCGATGAGCGTCGTGACGAATGCGATGCCAATGTCTCCACCGATATTGCGTGACAGATTCATGATCCCACTGACTTGATTGTATTTCTGGGGTGCCACCGAGGCATACGACATCGTATTGATCGGCACGAACAGAAACGCGAGCCCCACCGACTGGATGGCGCGGAGCTCGACTGCGGTTGCGAAATCCATGTGGAGGTCGACTGTCACCGCCATGAAGAAAAGGGATCCGCTGAGAACCGCGAACCCGAACGTCGCGAGCAGGCGAGCGTCCATCTTTCCGATCGACCGTCCCACGAGCGGCAGGAGGCATATGACGACGAGACCGCCCGGCGACAGTGCCATCCCTGATTGTTGGGCCGTGTAGCCCATCAGAATCTGAAGATACTGGGGCAGGAGGACGGTGGAGCCGAAAAGCGCGATGCCGAGTACCAGCATCAGAACGTTTGAGACCGCGAAGCTCCGACGTTTGAGCATCTTGAGATCGACGACGGGGTTCGGATGGTTCCACTCCCAGGTCACGAAGGCGACAAACGCCGTGGCCGACACGACCGAAAACCAGACGATGACTGGCGCGTGGAACCAGTCGTCTTCCTGGCCCTTGTCGAGAACGAATTCGAAGCAGCCAAGCGCGATTGCGATGAGGGCGAGACCGAGCCAATCGATGGCCACGCCCACGGCGTTCTCGCGCGCCAGCTTGAGATGGGGAGGGTCCGTCACGACACGGTTGGACAAGATCAGGGACAGCAGCCCGACCGGTACGTTGATGAAGAAGACCCACCTCCAGTTGAAGTTGTCCGTGATGAAGCCGCCGAGCGTCGGTCCGATCGCGGGCGCCAGGACGACCGCCATGCCGTACACGGCCATTGCCATTCCACGGCGCGATGGCGGGAACGTATCGGCGAGGATCGCTTGTTCGCTCGGTCCGAGTCCGCCGCCGCCGATTCCTTGCAGCACCCGAAAGAAGATCAGCATGCCGAGCGAGGGCGCCATGCCGCAAAGAAATGATGAAAGCGTGAACGTGGCGACGCACGTCATGTAGAAGCGCTTGCGCCCCATCTTCGTCGACAGCCAACCGCTGATCGGCAGCACGATGGCATTGGAGACTAGATAGGACGTCAGCACCCACGTGCTCTCGTCTTGGCTTACGGACAGATCGCCGGCGATGTGCGGTAGGGACACATTCGCGATACTGGTGTCGAGCACTTCCATGAACGTCGCCATCGTCACCACGAGCGCGATCACCCAAGGATTCTGGCCGCCAGTCCACCCCGTATTGAAGTAGGCTGGCCGTCCGCCTGATGTATCGACGAGGGGGGCGCTTCGCGGCCCCCCTCGAGCTCCCCCATCGACGAGGGGGGCGCTTCGCGGCCCCCCTCGAGCTCCCCCGGGGATGGCGCCCGGAGCGTCGCTCATCGCACGGTCACCGCCGGCTCGACGCTCATTCCGATTCTCAGGCGATCCGCGCCGGGCTGTCCCGGCTCGAGGCGAATTCGGACCGGTATTCGTTGGACGACCTTGACGTAGTTGCCAGAGGCGTTCTCGGGCGGAAACACGCTAAGACGCGAGCCCGTCGCTCCACCGATGCTTTCGACAGTCCCGCGCAGGTCGAGATCGAGAGCGTCGACGTGGACGCCGACGGGTTGGTCTGGCTGCATCGCCTTGAGTTGGGTTTCACGGAAATTCGCGGTGATCCAGAGCGACTCCGTCTCCGAGATCGCGAATATGACCTGACCCGGGGCCACGTGGTCGCCGACTGCAGCTGCCTTCTTCGCGACAACGCCCGAAACCGGGGCGACGATGTTCGTATACGCAAGATTCTGCTCGGCCTGGGCCAGCTCCGCCTTCGCAAGATCGACCGACGCCTGCCGCAATGATGCGACAGCCTCCCGCGCCGCCACGTGTCGCGGCGCGTTGCTCTGAATCTCGTCGAGATGAGCCTCGAGGGAAGTTATTTGTGCCTGCTGCTGAAGCGCCCTGTCCTCCGCGGCGGACAGCGCTCGCGTAAGCGCCGCCACGCTGGCAGACGAGGCCTCGGCGGCGTTCACATGCAGATCGTGGTCCGCCTGCGACACCGCCCCCTCCGCTACAAGCTTGAGGGAGCGCTGAAGCTCAAGCTGTGCGGTCTTGTCGTTGGCCGTGGCCTGAGCGAGCTGAAAGCGAATCTGTTCCGCCGCTCTACGCGCCGCAGAGAGTCCCGCTCGCGCCGCAACCAGGTCGGACCTTGCCGAAGAAAGTGCACTTCGGTTTGACGATTCCGTGATGGGCACACTTGGGTCGTCTGCGCCTAGCTGGGCTTGCGCCTGAGCCACCTGCGCGCGCGCCTGCTCGAGGGTGATGCGCAGGTCGGTCGGATCGATGACCGCCAGGACCTCCCCTGCCTTGACGCTCTGGTTCTCGACGACCTTGACGGCGATCAAATGCCCGCTTATGCGCGGGCTGACGTTGCTGATGTCGCCGTCGACCTGAGCATCGTCGGTGTCTTCGAAGTGTCGGGCGTGTGACCAATACCCGATCGCTGCCGCTGCGGCAGCGATCCCGACCGTTGCCAAGACGATCCACCGTCGAGACACTGGGGAGGAAGGAGACCGATCGGCAACGGGGACGGTGGCGATGGGCGTGGCGTCTTGGGTCATCGTTTTGATGCGAAAGGGAGGTTGATCCGGGACGGCTCGTGTTGCTGGCTTTGATGCCGCTCGCCCCAATACTGTTACGGGGCCTCGCGCGCCAGTGCCACGGCGTCATGTCTGCGCATATGGTAAACCCCGGTCGTGCGCATCGAGGGCCCCGACCTTCTGGCTGTGCCACGCGACGTGGTGGATCTTTGCGGGCGCCTGCGAGAGCGAGGGAAGCGCGCGTGGATTGTCGGTGGCTGCGTTCGCGACCTGATGCTCGGTCGACCGGTGAACGACTGGGACGTCGCGACGGACGCGCTTCCCCCCGAACTCCTTCAGATCTTTCCCAGGGCGATTCCCACCGGCATCGATCACGGCACCGTGACGGTGGTCCGGGGGTCGCAACATTACGAAGTAACCACGCTTCGCGGTGAGGGCACGTACACCGACGGACGACATCCCGATTGGGTGACGTTCGTGGACGACATCGCACGGGATTTGGCGAGGCGGGACTTCACGGTGAACGCGATGGCCGTCGACCTCCTGGACGGCAAGCTCGTCGACCCGTTCGATGGACGTGGCGATCTCGAGCGTTCGCTTCTGCGCGCCGTGGGCGCTCCCGCGGCGCGATTTGCAGAGGATGGGCTGCGTGTCCTGCGAGCGGCGCGATTCGTGGCGACGTTAGAGCTTTCCCTCGACGGACCCACCGAGGCCGCTATCGGGGCGACGCTCGACACCTTCCGCAAGGTGGCTCGGGAGCGGGTCCGCGACGAGTGGCTCAAAGCCATGAAGGCGCGCCAGCCATCACGGGCGTTCGAGGTGATGAGACGCACCGGAATCCTCGAAGTGTCCTGTCCCGAGCTCCTCGCAGAAGTCGGCATCCAACAGAACCGCTGGCACGCCTACGACGTGTGGCAGCACACCATGGCGTGTGTCGACGCATGTCCGCCCGATCCGATTCTCCGTTTGGCGGCGCTACTGCACGACGTAGGCAAACCGCAAACACGGGCGTGGTCCGAGAAAACGTCCGACTACACGTTCTACGATCACGACCGCGTGGGCGCGGAAATCGCCGAGTCCGTCGCCAGTCGGTTGCGCCTATCGAACGAGGAACGATCTCGCGTCGTGGAGCTCGTCCGGCACCATCTGTTTCACTATGAACGAAGCTGGACCGACGCCGCGGTCAGGCGATGGATGCGGCGCGTCGGGGTCCATCGTATCGAAGACCTCTGCGCGCTCAACGAGGCGGACGTCCGCGCCAAGGGGCGAGACTGTACGGAGGACCTTGCAGCGATTGCGGCACTCAAAGATCACGTGGCGCGCGTGGTCGCAGCGGGCGCGGCGCTGACGACACGCGACCTAGCGGTGGATGGGCGCGACATCATGAGGGCGCTCGATTTGCCTCCCGGGAGGCTCATCGGGGATTTGCTCGGCCAATTGCTCGAAGATGTGGTGTCCGATCCGGCGGCGAACGAACGGGACAAGCTCCTGGCGTTGGCTCGAGAGCACGTCGCTCGCAGCGCGTCGCCCGGGCAGTCGAATCCCTCGTCGGCCGAGCTCGAGGGGGGCCGCGAAGCGCCCCCCTCGTCGATGTGACGGGCACGCGCAGTGGTCGTCAAGAGACAGCGACGACCGTGACCGAGCGTGGGGAGAGTCTGGCATCCGTCCATCGGTCGTGCATTGATGAGGCACGATGAAGATGATGTTCCGCGTGACGTTGATTTCACTTGGGTTGGCGGGCTGCGCCGCGGCTGCACGCGCGGTTCCCGTTCGTGGTCCCGACGGCGATCCCAATTGGGTAAGCATCACGTGCCAGGGCGATCCCACCGACTGCGAGGCCCTCGCGGGAGAGGCTTGCCCCTCGGGCTACGACATCGGGGCCACGTCGTACCACGGCACTCTGCGTCCACCGTCGAACGGGGGGGGGGGAATCCCGGCCCCTGGGACTTCTGCAGCGATGTGGGGTGGGCACGTGCTCGTGAAGTGCCACGGCCTCTCCGCCGCCAACCTGCCGGTTGCCGAAGCAGGCGCGCCGATGGAAATCGCTCATCCTCCTAACTGCCGCGGACGCAGCTGCGCACCTCGCGAAGTCGAGGACCCCTCGGTGTCGGGAGCTCAAAGGCCGGAGTAGTGCGCTATCCCTTGCTCAAGACGATGACGTGCTCGCATCGGGGAGTCCGCTCGAACGCGGGGGCCGACGGTGCATGAAAATGCGGCCGACGCTGGGATGCGCGAGCGACCAAGACGAGGCCGCACGACGCAGCGCCCGAAGCCACGACCTCGTCGGCGCGAAGCGCTTCTCCGTGTACGGCCGAGTCTCCGATCACCAAGGCGATCTTGCCGCCGGGCCGGCATGTGCGCGCGAGCGTCCTGAGCATCCTCGCGAGCTCGCGGGACCACTCCGTTCGCACTTCATCGCCGGCTAGCTCGGCGTAGCGCCGTCTCGACCCCATCTCGCTCTTGTCGAAACTACGGCCGTCGAGGCCCAGCCAGCGCATGCGCGCGGCGTGGTGCGCCACGTAGTCGTGCGTGGCCGAATACGGCGGCGAGGTGATGACGACGTCCACGCTGCTGGCAGGCACTGTCTTCAGGCGAACTGCGTCATCCAGTGCGACGATGGAGGGAGCGGGGTCGGGCGGAAGCCTGGAAGCAAAGGTCGCCAGCCTTCGCGTGAGCTCTTCGGCCTTGCTCGCGAATATCCTGGCCGGAAAGCCGGGCATGATTCGCTTCTTCACCTGTGCCGTCGACGAGTCGGCGGCCTGCCGGCTCACCTTGATGAGGATGGCGCTGAGCACGAGCTCGAGCGCATCGCGAACCTCGGGCATCTCCTCCGTCTCCTGGAGGATTCCTGCTCGAACCGAGTCGAGCTCCAGCAAGACGTGGGGATCGAACAGTGCGACATCTTCCGGAGGGAACCGATGGGTTGCCCCTGCCCGGCGCGCTCGCCTGTCGTCGGCGATCATGGCGACCGACTTTGCAGTCGCGACGATGGCGTCGAGCTCGCGTGGAGGGTGGCGCACCGTCTTGAGGCGCGCGAGACGCACGGCTAGCGGATTCAAGTCCGTTCCAATCGCGCGACGACCGGCAAGCATCGCTTCGACGAGGATCGTCCCCGATCCACAGAAGGGATCGAGAACCGTGGCCCGAGAGCCTGTCAGCGTCTCGATGAGACGCGCGGCTGTCGTGGGATGGAGCCGAGCAGGATACGCGTGGAACCCGTGGACGTGGTCGCGATCGGCTTCGTCCGTCCCCGTCAGCGACGGAGGAGCGACGTCGAGCGCCCAGGCCAGGCGGGCTCCGATCTCGCGGTTGCCAACGACGGATACCTCACCACCGACGTGGGTGAGCGCCCGCCTCCGTCGAGTCGCGCTCGCTCGGGCCGCGGCCGCCCGGGGATCGGGCTTCACGGCCGCACGATCGACGTACCCGGAGGGGGAACGAACAGGAACTGCGCGGCAGCGACTGGTTCATTGATTCGCGGGTTATTGAAATCGAAGCGGTTCCGATTTCCCTGCCCATCGATGACCATCACGCGCCGCACCTGAGACGTTGCCGCGTCCACATAGAAGAGAACCTTCGTGTAGGCAGGCGTCGAGACTATCGGCGTCCCGACGAGTACGTAGCCGCCGGGGAAGTTCATCGAAGGTCCCGCGGAGATCTCAAAGGTGAAAGCATCGGAGAGCCGGCCGGTACCGGTGAGAAAGGAGAGCACCGCGGGGTACTGGGACTTGTCAATCGCTTGCTCGAACATCTGGCGGTTGTTCGCCTCGTACACCCGAATCGTCGTTCCGTCGGAAACGACGCGATTGTCCTTCGGGTCGTCGTACTCCCAGTTCATCTTCCCCGGTTTGGCGAAGACGACCCGTCCTCGCGAAGTCTTCTCCTGATTATATGCCTTTACCCAGAACTTCTGCTGGAACTCGCTCCGGAACGTCTTCGACTTGTCGTAGAACGCTTGAACCGAGGTGACCGCTTGGTCCACGGCGGGTGCTGCAACGTCGATGGGAGTCTGGGCGAGGCTCGGGCGTTCATTGGCGGCACAGAGCGCCAGTTGGGCGAGCGCGGTGGCGAGTAGGGCAGGGGCGAATATCCGCATGGGGAAACGGGGTCCTCGGAAGGAACGTGGGGAAAGGCTACCTCGTTCGACGCGCCAGGCGAGCCGGATATTGAGGTGGGCGTGAAACGGGTACCTGTTGGAGATGAGTCACCGCGAGCGCCAGAGCATCGGAAGCATCCGCGCGCGGGGTCTCGGAGAGGCCCAAGATGACCCGAATCATCTGCGCGACCTGCGTCTTTTCGGCTCGACCGCTTCCAGCAACGGCCCGCTTGACATGCGCTGGCGCGTATTCGCAGACCTCGAGTCCGGCCCGCGCAAAGACGAGCAACACGACTCCGCGCGCGTGACCGAGCTTGGCAGCGGCCTGCGCGTCCTTGGCAAAGAACAATGCCTCGACGCTGGCGACATCGGGCGAGTGATCTCGAACGATTTCGACGAGTTCGCGCTCGATCACCACGAGCCTCGTTGCGATTGGCGTTTTTTCGTCCGTGTCGATGATCCCATGGGCCACGTGGACCAACCGCGTCCCGTGCCGCTCCACGATGCCCCAGCCGCAATGGCGCGTGCCCGGGTCGATGCCCGCGACTCTCATGGGACCGATATCCGGTCCCCTGGCTGGGCTCCCGTCATTGGGCCTGAATTCGCTCGAGCTCCTCGTCACTCACGTCGAAGTCGGCAAAGACATTCTGGACGTCGTCGTGATCATCGAGCGCTTCGACGAGATTGAGCGCCACCTCGGCGTCGCGGCCTAAAAGGGGTTTCTTTGTCTTCGGCAGGAAGGCGAGCGAGCCGGATTTTGCCTTGATGTTGGACTTCTCGAGCGCATCCAGGACGACATTGAGTGCGTCCGCCGGTGTCGTCAGCTGCCATTCTTCTCCGGCATCCTGATAGTCCTCGGCGCCAGCTCCAACGCCGACTTCCATAAGTTGATCCTCCGTCGCCTCCTTGCCGACCGTGATTACCCCTCTGCGCTCGAACGCCCACGCGGCCGTGCCGGCGCTCGCAAGCGCGCCGTTGTGCTTCTCGAACACTTTCCGGATCTCGGCGACGGTCCGGTTTCGGTTGTCGGTCAACACCTCGACGAGAAACAGTGTGCCGGTCGGGCCAGTTCCCTCGTAGAGGATCTCCTCGTAGGACACACCGTCGAGCTCCCCGGTTCCGCGCTTGATGGCGCGCAGGATGGTGTCCTGGGGCATCTGCTGGCCCTTGGCGTCGGAGACTGCTTTGCGAAGCCGCGGATTTCCGCCGACGTCACCCCCGCCCATGCGGGCGGCCACGGTGATCTCCTTGATCAGCTTCGTGAAGAGCTTCCCTCGCTTGGCGTCGAGGGCCCCCTTCTTGTGCTTGATAGTGGCCCACTTGGAATGGCCGCTCATGATGACCGCCTGGCAGAATGTTCCGCGAGATGAAGGCGCGCAGTGTAGTGACAGCTGCTCCCATCATCAAGCCGGAGGCTAGAACGCTGGCGCGACCACGAAAATCCGCCTGGCGGTTCGCTTGCACCGGCGGCACGCTTCATCCACCGAGCTGACCGCGGATTTTGGATTGACGAGTGGGGCGCTTAGCGGGCGCCCTCGAGCTCCCCCGAGGCGGTCGAGCCCGTAAGTCTGCGCCGCTCCCCCTCGAGCCCCGAAATCACTTGGGCGAGCGCCTCGGCCTGTCGCTCGACCTCCGCGATTTCAACTGCGCTGTCATTGCGTCCCGCGTCGCGTGCTGTTTGCGTGGCACGCAGCACTTCGACGACTTCGCGATGGAGTTCATCCCCCGCACTGACCACCCAGCCGTCGAGCTTCTTTGCGAAATCCTCGATCATGGCGTCGAGCTTCGGACGGACCTGTTTCGCGGTCTCGCGTACGACTTCCGGTGCGAGCTCCTTGGCGACTCTCCGCTGTTCTTCGTGAATCTTCCCGCGCGCGACCATGGCAAAGACTGCGGGTCCCGCGATGGCGAGAACGCCGCCAGCCATCAGGTTGACCGCCATCAGGGCTACGCCTCCGAACATCAGCGCGACGACGCCGATGTCGTACTTGATCGTGTCCACCTGCACTTCGAGGCGTCGGGCGTCACTCCCCAACATTTCCGCTACCCGCTTGGCGTTCTCGCGCGCGTCCTCGCGAACGAGCGCGATCGTCCGCTCCGCGACCTGCTCGAGCTGGGTCGCGAGTTCTCGCGTTTCTTCCTCGACCCACGCCTTGTATGCACTCTCGAGAAACCCGGGAAGGTACTGCCGGAGGTCAGGTGCCTTGGCGGAGTCGATGACACTAGGCAGCTGGCGACACACGTCGTCGACGAACCGATCGAGGTCTTTGTGCGCGGTTGTCTTGATCACCGCGATCTCCTCGCGGATCCGCGCGCGCCGCTGCTCGATGGTGCTCGCATGCCCAGCGAGGTCCGCGTCGAGAGCCGCAATGCGCCGCGCGAGCTCGTCATTGTGCATACTCAGGCTGCGACGCCGGGCGTCGATGCCTTTCGACAGGAGCGAGCCTATCGCCAGTGCCTCGCCGGTTGCGTTGCTGAGCTGGAGCCGACCGCGCTCCTCGGCCAAGAAATGAGTCAAATGGGCGACGACATCGGGCACGCCGCTCTCGGCACGCTGCCCGGCTAACGCCATCTCCGCGCTCACCGGAAAGACCACCGGCTGCTGGACGAGGGTCGCGAGGCGATTCTTCGCGTACTCGAGGGCCTCGTGCTGCTCGTCCGGATTGAGGAGATCCCACTTCGTGATGATGAAGAAGATCTTGTCGCGCGATGCACTGAGGAGCTTGTCGTTGAGAAAGACGCGTTCGCTCTCTTTGAGTATCTGCCCCGCGTCGAGCAGGAAGAGAACGGCGTCGGCCCGTGGAATGTAGTCGTAGGTGATGTCGGCCCGTTGAAGAGAGAGGTCATTGACTCCGGGGGTGTCCACCAGAAGGATGCGCGCCTCCAGCAGCGGTGCCGGGAAGCCGATCTCGAGATGGTCGACGTCTGCCGTGTTGGAGTCCCCTCCGACGGCGAATCTTCGCACCTCTGTGATCGGTATGGGACGTCGATCTCCGCTGGTCGAAACGATGACGGCCTCGGGACGGTATGCCCAGCGAATGTGGTGGATGGCAGCCGTCGTTGGTGTGACACCCACCGGAAGAACGGGTTCACCGAGGAGGGCGTTCACGAACGTTGTCTTGCCGTGGTTGAATTCGCCCACCACCACGAGATGAAAACGATCTTCGTCCAGTTTTTGAACGAGTTCGGCGTCGATCCGATCGCGAAGGCTCCTGGCCCCCACCGCGCTCGCAACATCACCGAGCTCCCTCAAAAGGTGCACGATTTCGTCGCGCCGACCGAAGAATGCGTCCAGTCCCGGCACCGCTGCATTTTCGATGGCAGTGGCCGCGTCGCTCATCACGCGTCTCCCTTCAAAATCGCGGCGACTCGGGTGTCGACCTCGCTCATCGCCAACCCCGACGCCGATTCGCCCACCGTCTCGCGATAGAGCCGACTCTCTCCAAACACGCGCATGGCGAGCACCCGTTTTGGGAGCCATGGGTGTGAAGCAAACATCTCCATGTACCTTCCGATGCCGCGGTTTCCCGCTTCGTACTGGTCGACAAAGGCATCGACGCTAAATTCTTCGTAGAGCTTGAGGGAACCAACCGCGGCCTTCGTGATGGCGCGTTCGACGACCTTGCGATCGCGCACCACGAGCATCGCGGCACGATCACTGGTGATTTCCGCACGGCGAGACCACGTCCGAAGCGCCACGAGCGCCGGTTGGAGCACCCATGGCAAGAACATCCCCGCCATGTAGGTGAGGTAGTGGAGAGCCGTAAGGTAGGCGACGTGAGAATTGTGGATGTGGCCGCACTCGTGGCCGAGCACCGCAAGAAGCTCGTCGTCGGTGCACTGTTCGATGAGAGCGGAGTGAACGATGATGAACGAGTCGTCGTTCGTGCCGAGGGTCCCGGCATTGAACGTCGGATTGTTGACGACGAAGACCTCCGGCGCCGCAATCTGAAGCGCATCGCTCGCGCGTCTCGCAACCCGATGAATGCCTGGAAATTGCCTATCGCTGACGCGCACCGCGTGCCCGAGGAGCTGGTGCATGCCCATCTGCTTGAACAAGCGCACGCTCGCTTCGACAGCAAACGCGACGGGCTTGGTATTCTCGAATGCGATCCGAGACTGACGATCGAAGCTGTATGTGTATTCGTGCTCAGAAGAGTCGCTGCTCGCTCCCGCGAACTGCGCCTTCCTGCTGGCCACGAAGGCTTGGAAGTCTAGTCGGGGTGCCTGGGCCATCTCAGGGATGCAGACTACGCGAGGCGGCTCGCTCCGTGCAATTCGGGCAAGCGATTCGTCCGCGCAACCGTCAGAGCGCCCCCGATTTCTTCAGCTCCGCGAGCGCACCGAGCACCTTGTCGACGTGACCATCGACCTTCACGCCGGTCCATGTCCGGGCGACCTTGCCGTTTGGCGCAACGAGAAACGTGGAACGGATCACGCCCTCCGTGGTCTTGCCGTACGAAGTCTTCGACCCCCACGCTCCGTACGCGCGGTGCGCTGCAAGGTCCGGGTCGCTCAGAAGCGGAAAACGGATCGCCTCTTTGTCGCGGAACCGGCAATGGCTCGCGACCGAGTCGCGCGAGACACCGACGACCGCGGCACCGGTGCGCTCAATGCTCTGGATCGCCTCCGTAAACTCCTTGGCTTCCCGCGTGCACCCCGGTGTGTTGTCTTTCGGGTAGAAGTAGACGATCAGCCACCGACCCGCGAAGTCGGCGAGGCGGACGCGCTCTCCAGCGTCGCTTTCGAGGTCGAATGGCGGGGCTGCAGCCCCCTCTTGGATGGCCATGAATCGCCACTCTAGCGCCTGTTGCGAAGCGCGCAGCACCAGTTCGCGAGGGCGCCGCGACATCGGCCGAGCGGCCCCGTGCGCGACGTCGCTGCCCTTCTTGAGGCCCAGACCGCTTCCGTGGCGCGCGACAAACGTGAAGTGCGCGGTGTGGACGCCGTGTGCAAGCCGTGTGTAACCGAGGGTGTGCGGATCGTCGACGTGGGCCTCGGAGCCGCAGGGATACGCGTCGAGCACCGCGAAGGGTCTGATAAACTAGCGATCTGGAGGTCCGTGGGTGCAGATCAACTTCGGCGGTCGCGAGATCGCTCTCAAGCTTGTCTACTATGGGCCCGCGCTGAGCGGGAAGACCACGAATTTGCGGTCGCTTCACGAGCTCACCGTCGACGGCGCGCGCGGTCGCCTGATGACCCTGGAAACGAAGGACGACCGCACGCTCTTCTTCGACATGCTTCCGTTGGCTCTGCGAGCGGAGCCTGACAAAAGCGGCCACGCGGGCATGACGCTGCGAATCAAGATCTTCACCGTTCCTGGCCAGGTGACTCACGCGTCGACGCGCCGTCTCGTCCTCCAAGGCGCCGACGCGGTAGCGTTCGTCGCCGACTCTCAGATCGGGGAGACGGAGCACAATGCGGCGTCCTTTCTCGACCTGCGCCAGAATCTGAAGGAGCTCGGGATTGCGCTGCGCGACATGCCCGTCGTCATTCAGTTCAACAAGAGGGACCTCGCCAACATACGCTCCGACCACGAGATCGAGACGCTCGCACGGCGCGGAAAGGAACCTGTTTTCACGGCCGTTGCGGTCAATGGGCAGGGTGTGCTCGAGACGTTCTTCGGTCTTCTCGACATCGCGTGGAGGAAGCTCGACGGGCAGCATCGTCTCGCACAGATGTTGGGCATCGAATCGAACGAACTTCTTCCGATGGCAGCCAAGCAGCTCGGACTGTCGGTTGCCATACCGAAGCTCCTCGCGTCGAGCGTCGCAGGGAGTCTCGAGCGATACTTTCAGGTGGTTCGATGATCGGCCAAGCTCATGACGCTCGCGAGGCTGTCGTGTTCGACAGCATCGTACCGATCGAGGAGCTCGTGGAGCGCGATGGCCTCAGGGAGCTCTGCCAGAGTTTTCACGCCCTATTCGGGATCGGAGTTCGCCTGTATTCGGTCGACGGCACATTGCTGGCCGCCGCGGCCACGGACCAGGAGCTTTGCCTCGAAATCGGGACGACGCCCGTCGGGCACCGTGCGTGCACGGCGACGATCGCAGAAGTCGTCGGTCACGATCCGGGCTCTGCTTCGGAAGTCGTGATCCCCTGTTTCACGGGCGCCGCGTACTACGTCGCAGCCATCGATTACGACGGTCGAAGAGTCGGGCGCCTGATCGTTGGCCCGTACGTACCCGTTCAGACGACGAGCGTTCCGTCGACCTTCGGCGATGCCGTGCCGAACTTCGATGTGACACGGGCCAACGCCCTTCTGACGAAAATGCCGCACGCGAAGCCCGAAACGATCCGGCGCATCGGCGGCCATCTGAAGTCGGCACTCGATCTGATCCTGTTCTCAGGACACAAAGCTCACATGACGAGCAAGATGCACCTTGCGAGCGTGCGCGAGAGCTACCGAGAACTCGCGGACAAGAACGAACGCCTCCAAGAGGCATTCGACCGCTTGAAGGAACTCGATCGGCTAAAGAGTCAGTTCCTCGCGACGGTCAGTCACGAGCTCAGGACGCCACTCACGTCGATCATCGGATATAGCGAGATGCTCGTCCAGGGGCTCGTGGGCGAGATGAAGCCCGATCAGATCGAGTTCGTGAGAACGATTCACGACAAGGGCGAGCAGCTCGTCAAACTCATCATGGGACTCCTCGACCTAGGCAAACTCGAGAGCGGCACGATGCGAGTCATCATGCGACCGACGCGGCTGGAGCCTATTCTCGCGGAGGTCGTGTCGACGATGACTCCGGCTGCGAGGAAGAAGGGGGTGCGGCTCGAACTCGGTCTGGGGGAATCGTCTGCCTTGCCCGAGCTCCAGGGCGATTCCGAGCGCTTGCGGCAGGTGTTCCTCAATTTGGTGGAAAACGCGATCAAGTTCACGCCGTCCGGTGGTGAAGTGACGTTGAGGGCCGATGTCGCTCCGATGGACGGCGGGGGAGCCAATGACGCGCAGGAAGATGGACTGTCCGTCTTGGCACCAACGCTCTTGCCGGTCGAGGTGCGCGTATCAGACACCGGAATAGGAATCCCGCGCGCCGAGCGACAGCGAGTGTTCGACGCGTTCTACCAGGTCGACTCGTCGAGTACCCGCGAGCACGGCGGAACTGGCCTCGGCCTTGCGATCGTCAAGCGCTTGGTGGACGCACACGCCGGAACCGTACGAATCGAGGACGGACAGCCGACAGGAACCGTGTTCGTCGTGTCGCTGCAGCAAGCAGGGTCGAGCATTCATGGATGAAGCGGCGCGCATCGCGCTCTTACGTCATCTGTTCGAGGCCGAAGCTCCGGGAATCGACGTTGGCATCGGGGATGACGCGGCCGTGTTGGCTCCCGTCGACGGCAGCTGTCATCGACTCGTGTGGACGATCGACGAGCAGGTCGAGGCCGTGCACTTCCGTCGCGACCTCCTGTCGTGGCACGATCTTGGATGGCGCAGCCTGATGGCGGCCGCGAGCGACGTGGCGGCGATGGGGGCCGTTCCCTGGTGTGCACTGTCGGCCATGGTCCTGCCCAGCGACGTCGATGACGCCGCGCTCGAGCAGATCGGGCTGGGACAACGTGATGCCGGCCGGATTCTCTCTGCGCCCGTCGTCGGAGGCAATCTGGCCCGAGGCGGAGCGCTCTCCATCGCCACGACAGTTCTCGGTACCTGCGAACGCCCTGTCCAGCGATCCGGCGCACGTGTTGGGGACGGCTTGTGGCTCGCCGGAAAGTTGGGAATTGCTCGGGCCGGACTTGAAGCGCTGCTACGCGCCGAGCCCGAGGGAGCCGCACTTGCGCCAGCTCTCGCGGCTTGGCGCACGCCGCGGGCGCTGATCGCGGAAGGTTGTGCCATGGCACCGTGCGCTCACGCCGCCATCGACGTGTCCGACGGCCTCGCATGCGACGTCGGACACATCGCGCAAGCAAGCGGCGTCGCGATCGTGCTCGACGAGGAGGCATTGCTGGCGGATTCCACGCTGTGCGAGGCGGCCAGGGCGCTTCGAGAGAGCGCGCTCGATCTCGCGCTGTTCGGGGGCGAAGACTATGCGCTCGTCGCAGCGAGTTGCGTCGACGTTCCCGGGTTTCGGTGCATTGGGACTGTGCGCGCCGGATCGGGCCTCGTGATGAGAGGCCCGACCGGCGAACGTGCGATCGAACCAATAGGATTCGATCATTTCAGAGTGAAGCCCGGCGTCACTGACAGGCGACCGGAAGCTTCACGCTCTTCAGGAGACCGCGGATGACCGCGAGCTCAGGGGCGCTTCCGGCCGGGCCGACCTGTTTCACGAAGGCGTCGCACGTGGCGGCCGCGCCGATCAGCTGATTGGCCTCCGGTGACGACCCCATCGCCTTCGCCTGCGCACGCATGGCATTGCAGCACGCCTGAAGCTTCTGTTGATTGGGATTGACGGCGGGTCCAACCCAACGCTTCGCGGAGGCGTCGGAGGCGTCGGAGTCGCCAGCGTCGTCTGAAAGCGGCGCCAGCTCGGTGACCGTCGGAGCGACGGAAACGGCTGGCGGAGGCCCTGCGTCTACGATGGGGGGCGGCTCTTTCTTCTGACACCCGAAGACCACGGCGGGGATCGAGAATGTAATCGCGATGAGAAGGGTACGACGAATGCGCGTCATGTAAACTGTCTCCTCGGTCAAACTTCGTCCGCGCCAGCCTACAGGGTACCGCCCAAGGAAGCCTAGATTTCGCGACGCCCAAGGGCAGGCGGGCGTGGATCGAGCGGGGATTGCGCGCTCCAACACGCGGAGCCGAAAGAGGGTACGATGGCGAAGGTCAACGACTACGGTGCGACCAGGCAGGGCTGGTCCGACAGGAGAGGCAGCATTCGGTAGCCACGAAATTCGGAGGAGTCATCCAGCGGGTGCGACAACCGTCCGATGAAGGAGTAGTCGTCCACGTGGGTAGCGAGCCTTGCGCGGCCAGGGGTAACGATGCTTGCGCTGCGCAGGCACGCGAGCCGGTGAGGCGTGGGGATGCAGCCCCGAAAAGGTCGTCCTTGCACTCGACAGGAACTTCTCTTGGTCCGAACGGCGAACCGATTCCATCGAGTCGGCCATGACTCGGGTTGACGGAGTCGCGTCTCAGATCGACGGAGCCACGAGTCGGCTTGACGGAGTCGTTACTCAGCTTGACGGAGTCGGTACTCGGCTTGACGGGGTCGGTACTCGGCTTGACGGGGTTGGTACTCAGCTTGACGGAGTCGGTACTCGGCTTGACGGGGTTGGTACTCAGCTTGACGGGGTCGGTACTCAGCTTGACGGGGTTGGTACTCAGCTTGACGGGGTCGGTACTCAGCTTGACGGGGTCGGTACTCAGCTTGACGGGGTCGGTACTCAGCTTGACGGGGTCGGTACTCAGCTTGACGGGGTAGGTACTCGGCTTGACGGGGTCGTTACTCAGCTTGACGGGGTCGCGTCTCGGCTTGACGGAGGCACCACTCCGCTTGACGGGTTCACGACTCAGCTCGAGTCACACCCCATTCGGACGCCGCCGGACCCAACCCATCGCCAGCAGGAGCCCCGACAAGACTGTCAACGCCCACCATGGCGTCGCAATGGTAGACAGCTACGATCGAGGCTTAGAGTAATTATTAGCAAGGTTGCTGCTGCTACCCCGAAACGTAACGCCGCTCAGCGCCGCACTCATCTCACAATGGGCACTCTACATTGGCCCCCGAATGCCAAATCCCGTCGATACACGCCATCCCGACGAAGGTACACTCGCCGTAGTCGCAGTCTTGGACGAGAGAGCGGTCGGGAAATTCTTCGCAATCGAACGCGCAGGGCGTGGACGACGGCGTGCACGATGTTCCGATTGTGGGGGGGAACGTTGGACAACCGGGGGCCAGAGGTATGCATCCCCAGCTGGGATTGGTGGGGGGAGCGGCACCAGTCGCTGGCCCTCCGGTTATGATCGAACAAATGCAGTTCCCGGTGGCGTAGTAGCACTGCTCACCGTTGGTCTCGCATGGGCCTGTCGCCTCCGCTTCGGCATACGATGCCGGACAGGATGCCGGGTTCGTCGCGGCCGCGTCGTTCCCCAGGTTCGTCGTCCCCGCGTCGTTCCCCAGGTTCGTCGTGGCCGCATCGTCTCCTGGGATTGGAGCGATCGAGCCGCCACACCCGAGCGACAGCGCCCCCGCGACCGCTATCATGGATACACGGACACCCAGCACACCCGCTCGCCTGGCGACCATTTGAGATCCTCCCGAAGAAAGAACTTTCCGAGTGTACCTCGCGGGATCGGTTGTGTCCACCCGTTCCCGACGGTCCCGAAATCACCGACTCACGAGCACCCCATCGAATTGCCGCAGTTCAAACACTTGTAGCACGCGCCATTCCGCACCGTGATGTGGCCGCAGACGTCGCAAACCGGCGCGTCTCCCATCATCGTGTCAAGCTGCGCGTCGAGCGGAGACCCCTTGTCCTCCAGAGTCTCGCTCATCGCCGCGCTGCGGGCGAGCGCCTCGCGAGTGTGAGGCAGCGGTGACGTGTCGGGCGCATTGCGCGGGAACTCGAGCAACGACAGCGTCGTCGAAGCGGATCGTCCTGTCGCAATCGATTCCGGTCGCGAGCCTCCGTGCGGTCCCGATGAATCGACGAGGGGGGCGCTTCGCGGCCCCCCTCGAGCTCCCCCGAGCTGTCCCGCCGGCATCGACGGTGGCTCCGGGGGGGTTCCCTGGTGCTGAGCGGCGTCGAGAGGCGACGAATCGATTCCTGGCTTGACGTGGGCCAGATCGTAGCGCTGGAGGTATTCGACACCGAGGGCTCGGAAAATAAAGTCGACGATGGACGTCGAGAACTTTACATACGGATGGCCCTCGACCGGCCCCTGAGGCTCGAATCGTGTAAAGGTGAACTGGTCCACATACGTTTGCAGCGGCACCCCGTACTGCAGCCCCATGCTGATGCTCATTGCAAAGCAGTTCATGAGCGATCGGAACGCGGCTCCCTCCTTGTGCATGTCGAGAAAAATCTCGCCAAGGCGGCCATCTTCGTATTCGCCGGTTCGAAGAAAGAGCTTGTGTCCGCCGACGCGTGCTTCCTGCGTGAAGCCGTGGCGCTTCTTCGGCAATCGGGCTCGCTCGCCGTAGATGCGAGTGTGAGGCACCATGGGAAGCGTGAGCTGGGGAGGGGAGTTGGCGGCCAGCGGCATGGGCGCGAGGAGCGGCTCAGGCTGAACTGTCTCGGTCGCCGTTGCGAGGTCGTCGCTCTTCTTCTTGTCCGAGGTCGTCGATAGAGGCTGGCTTGCTTTGCATCCATCGCGATAGAGCGCTACGGCCTTGAGACCGAGACGCCAGCCTTCCTCGTAGATCGACTTGACATCGTCTACCGTGGCCTCTCTCGGAAGGTTGACCGTCTTCGAGATGGCACCGCTCAGGAACGGCTGCACGCAGGCCATCATCCGAACGTGTGCCATCGGTGCGAGATACCGAACGCCCGTCGTCCCACACCGGTTCGCGCAGTCGAAAACCGGATAGTGTTCCGATCGAAGATGCGGCGCACCCTCAATGGTCATGCGCCCGACGATGACCTCCTCGGCCTCGCGAATCTGGGAGCGAGAGAAGCCCAGGTGCTCGAGGAGACTAAACCCGCGTCGCATTCGCAATTCTGCCGTTGCTCCGAGGCGTTCGTAGGCATCCTCGCCGAGGACCCAAGTGGCGAATGCGCCCTCCAGATCGAATACACCCGCCAGGGCGCTTTCGATCTTCGCGAGGTCGACGTCCATAAGCCCTTTTTCTTTTAGCGTGCGACGGTTGACGTGGGGGCTGGCGATCAGCGTGTTCGTTCCGGACACATACGCGACAATTTCCTCGACCTCGCGCTCGCTGTAACCGAGGTGGCGGAGCGCGTGCGGCACAGTCTGATTCACTATCTTGAAATAGCCGCCACCCGCGAGTTTTTTGAACTTCACCAACGCGAAATCGGGCTCGATTCCAGTCGTGTCGCAGTCCATGAGAAGGCCGATCGTGCCCGTGGGCGCCAGCACGGTCGCTTGGGCGTTGCGGTATCCGAACATCTCCCCGAGCTGCACTGCTTCGTCCCAGTCCATGCACGCCGCTCGATACAAATCTCCTGCGCTCACGGTGGCGGCGGTATCCTCTCCGGGCAATCGACTTGCCTCCCGGTCGATCGCGTAGGCCGCGTCGCGGTGCATGCGCATGACGCGCAGCATCGGCTCGCGGTTCTTGGCGAATCCGGCGAATGGTCCTTTCGCCGACGCCAGTTCGGCGCTCGTGCGGTAGGCGCGCCCGCACATGATCGCGGTGAGCGCCGCTGCGATGGCGCGGCCTTGGACGCTGTCGTATGGCACCCCGAGAGACATCAGCAAGCTTCCGAGGTTGGCGTAGCCGAGGCCAAGAGGGCGGAAATCGTGGCTATTCTTTGCGATGTTGGCCGTCGGGTACGACGAGAGGTCGACGAGAATCTCCTGAGCCACGAGGAAGATGCGGCACGCGTGGCGGTAACCGTCGATGTCGAACGAGCCGTCCTCGTGCAAGAACTTGATGAGATTGACGCTCGCGAGATTGCACGCACTGTCGTCGAGAAACATGTACTCCGAGCACGGATTCGACGCGCGGATCGGTCCGGAGTTCGGACACGTGTGCCAACGGTTGATCGTCGAATCGTACTGTACGCCGGGATCGGCGCACGCCCACGCCGCCTCGCCGAGGCTCTGCCATAGGTCTTTCGCGTTGAGAGTCTCGCAGACCTCACCCGTCGTGCGCATCCGGGTCTGCCAATTGCCGCCCGCCATCGCTGCGCGCATGAAGTCATCGGTCACCCGCACGCTGTTGTTCGAGTTCTGCCCGCTGATGGTGTGATAGGCCTCGCCGTTGAAGTCGGGGCTGAACCCGGCGGCGATCAGCGCGTGCGCTTTCTTCTCTTCGCGCATCTTCCACCCGATGAAATCAGCGATTTCCGGATGATCCATGTCGAGACACACCATCTTGGCGGCTCGACGCGTCGTCCCCCCGCTCTTGGTCGCGCCCGCCGCTCGGTCGAACACTTCGAGGAACGACATCAGTCCCGACGATGTTCCTCCGCCCGAGAGCTTCTCTTGTTTGCCGCGAATAGGACTGAAGTTCGAACCGGTGCCAGAGCCGTATTTGAAGAGGCGAGCTTCCGACTTCACGAGCTCGTAGATGGACATCAGGTCGTCTCGGACGGCCTGGATGAAGCATGCTGAGCACTGCGGACGTTCGTACGCCGTCTTTGCCTCGACAACAGCCTGGGCACAATCGTCCCACGCAAAATTTCCTCCAGAGCCTTCGATACCGTATTCGTGCCAGAGCCCGAGGTTGAACCACACGGGCGAGTTGAAAGCACCGTATTGGCGAACGAGGAGATAGCTGAGCTCCGCCTCAAACGTTTCGGCGTCAGCCTTGGACGCGAAATAGCCTCCAAACTCGTCTCCCGCGCGACGCACGGTGCGCGCCAGCCGCGAGACCACCTGGCGAACGCTGGTTTCGCCGGCGTCCTTGTCACCGCGAAGCCCGGCCTTCCGAAAGTACTTGGAGATGACGATGTCGGTCGCGAGCTGGCTCCACGACGTCGGCACTTCGGCGCCGTCCATCTTGAAGACGATGCTGCCGTCGGGATTCGTGATGGCGCTCGAGCGACGCTCGTAGATCACTGCGTCGAGGGGATCGATGCCGACCTCGGTGAATCGACGCTCGACCCGCAGGCCTCGCGCCTTGCGCTTGCCCTTTGCTGGCGGTGAGTCCAAACCTCGCGATGGTATGTTGAGCGCGCTGCCTACGCGTCCAGTGTCGTCGGAGACGCTGCGCTTTCCCGCTGCGCCATGCCGACCGTTCGGACCCTCAGTCGCGGACGGGAGCGCTTCGCGGCGCCCCGCGGGCTCCCGCGACGGCTGAAGCTCCGATGCCTGGGGGGCAAGTGGCTTCCGCGAAGGGCGCTGACGGTTCTTGGACATCGTGCCGACCTTGACCGACGTGTGCGTCGTCCCCTCCTTACCAAAATCTACGGTGCTAGCCATGTTCCGCCTCCCTATAATTCCGCAGTGGTCGGTTGCCTCTGACCCGCCAGTTCGACGCCCCTAGAAGGCCGCTGTCTTTCGGCCGATCCCTTCGCGATCGCGGCGTCGAGCGTGCTCGCCTACGGGAAGTAGGCTCCCCGCGACTCGCCGCCGGCCTCGCTCGGTCTCGACCGCAATACACCGACCTTCTAGTCATGGGCACTCCCCAGCGTTGATGCATGGATGTTCAGAGCTGAACAAGATCCCGACGAGCTCACGCACTCCTGCTATGGCGTTCAGCCAGTGAATCGAGCGACGCCTCGATGGCGATCTCGCCGGCTGTGAGATGGGAATTCCGTTGAAGAGCGTCCGCACCATGCGGAAGGTCTGCAGTCACAGCTCGGATGATTGAACCCAGAGAGAGCCATCCTTAGCCTCAAGGTTTGTCATCTGTCCAGCCAAAAAATGCCCGACAAATGTCGAGCCTGGTCGTGATTTGTCATACATTTGTAACGCGTGACATGGTGAGGTCGGTGCCCCTTCCAGCCGGTCAAATTGGCGGCGTGATTACCCCGTCGGAGAATGGTTTCCCCAGGGCGAACGGACGGACAAACGATCCGACCGCGCGTCGGCCGGGAGGCTCGAACGGGGCCGGAGGCCACTGAACTTACGACAGATAGTGAACAGCTGCTCCCCACAGGCCTTTCACAGGGGGTCGCGCGCGTTGTTCAGGGGTTATCCACAGGCCTGGGGTGGTCCGTTGGCGGAGGGAGGCGCACCCCAAGGCGCGGGGATGAGGGAAGCCGTCCGCATCCGCGATTGTCATCCCCGTCGTCTGCCACGTCGATGAACGCTCACGCGCGGTGCTCGACCGCGATGCGCGGATCGCCGCGCGCGCCATCGAGGAGTTCGGCGATAGGTGCTGCGCTGCTCCCAGCAGCGCGTCCGGTCGTGTACCGTCGACCCCGCTTCAAGTCCCCGCGGGTGAGTGCAATGGCGCCCTCCAGAAGCGAGCGTCCTATCCGCAAACAACGGATATCCGGAGCGAACGGAATAGTGGAGAAACGATGTCCCCCACGTCTAGATCCTCGTCGTACGCTTTCGTGGCCTGCGTTGCCCTCACTGCGGTCGGCTGCCATTCGCCGCCGTCTCGAGCGCCCACGCCAATCACGGTCAAGGTAGCCACGCTCAGTCCAACTGCGTCGCAGCCCGCGCTCCGGTATTCGGCGCAGATCGAACCCTTCACCAAGGTCGACCTGGCCTTTCGCGTGGGCGGCTACGTGGAGAGCATCGCGGCGGTTCCGGGTGTGGACGGAAAGCCGCGCCTGATCCAGAGCGGTGACAGGGTTCGCAGCGGCCAGGAGCTCGCTCATATTCGCATGTCGGACTACGCGCAAAAGGTCGCGCAAGCGAAAGCGAGCTTTGCTCAGGCCCGGGCCGGTGTCGATCAGGCAAAGCTCGACTTCGGACGAACGAAGACCTTGGCCGCTTCGGGCAGCGTGAGCCAGGCGGAGCTCGACTCCGCGACGACGAAACTCGACGCGGCCAAGGCGTCGGCCGATGCCGCTCAGGCCCAAGTCGCCGAAGCCGAGACGTCGCTGGCAGACACGCGGCTTCGGTCTCCGTTGGACGGGCTCGTGCTGACGCGCAATTTGGAGGTGGGCGCACTGGTCTCTCCAGGAACCGTCGCCTTCACCGTGGCGGACACGGAGAACGTCAAGGTCGTCTTCGGCGTCCCCGACACGCTGCTCACTCGCATGCGGCTGGGATCTGCCCAGGAGGTGACCACCGAAGCTTTCAAAGATGCGGTCTTTCAAGGGCGTATCACTCGCATCTCGCCTGTGGCCGATCCCAAGAGCCGTTCATTCGAAGTCGAGATCGCGATTCCCAACGCGGATCAGCGTCTGAAGTCCGGAATGGTGGCCGCGCTGGGGATTGCCTCGAAGGAGGGTCGACGCACGGACACTCCGCTCGCACCGCTGTCGGCTATCGTTCGCTCGGGGGCAAAGCACGATAAGTTTGGTGTCTTCGTGGTGGTCGACGAGGGAGGCAGGAGTGTCGCGCACCTTCGGGAGGTCGAGCTCGGCGACTTCGCCGGGAGCATCGTGCCCGTGGAACACGGTCTTGCAGGAAACGAGCGGGTGGTGGTGATGGGAGCCGGCCTCCTGAGCGATGGCGACTTGGTCGGGGTGGTCGACTGATGGTTGCCAATCCTCAGCAGACCGAGCTCGAGCGCGATCGCCAAGCGGTGCGCACGAGGCGCAACATGGCTCGCTACTTCGCCGAAACGAAGGCCGTGGCCATGGTGTTTCTCGTATTTACCCTGTTCTGGGGTGTCTACGGGTATCTGAACATGCCGAAGGCCAAAGACCCGATCATCGACGTCAGGGTGGCCGTAGCGAACTGCTCTTGGCCGGGCGTCTCCGCGGAACAAGTGGAGCGTCTCGTGACTCGCAAGATCGAGCAGAAGATGGGGGAAAATTCAAAAGTTGAGAAGGTCGAATCCATCAGTCGAACCGGGCTCGCTGTCGTCTACATCACGCTCGTGGAGACCGTGGCGGATCGGGCCAAGGAGTTCGACGACATCAAAGGTCGCCTGGACAGCATTAGCGACCTTCCCCAGGGTGCGGGCCCCATCAATTTCATCAAGGACTTCGGCGATACGGCCACGCTGATGCTGACCGTGGCCAGTCCGAAGGTGAACGACATCGAGATCGAACTCCGTTCGCGCGCCGTCGCCCATGCCATTGATGCCGTGCGAGTTGGTTCCACCCACGGCCGTCACGCCACGATCGTCCTAAGCCATCCAGCCGGCGCCAACGTCGAACCGCTCGTGGCCGTCGGCAAGGATATCGCGGCCCACTTCAATACCATTCCGGGAGTGAGCGAGGCGCGTGGCTTGCAGGGTCCTGGCTTTCTCGGACTCGACCTCGCCACGGAGCTCGGAGACGATGTTCTCTTGGAGCGCATGAGAGGCTTCGTGCAGGGTCGCCTCAACACCACGGAGATGCCTCCGGATTTCTGGTCGCCCGTCGTCATCCGCGACACTCGTGACACGCTCGCCGTCGTATCGGCCAGTCCAGGAGAGCGGTATACCTACCACGAGCTAGACCTCTTCACGGACCTCATTCAGCGACACCTGCAGAGCGTTAAGCGCGTGGCCAAGGTGACTCGCACGGGCGTCCTACCCGAGCAGATTTATCTCGACTACTCGCAAGAGAAGCTCGCTTCGTATGGGCTTCAGGGCAATGGCCTCCAGAATCTGCTGAGCGCGCGCAACATCACCGCCCCCGGCGGCATCCTCGAGGTCGGCGGTAAGAACGTGGTTCTCGCGCCGAGCGGGGAGTTCGACAGCGAGAGGGAGATCGGCGATCTGTTGGTCGCCACCTCGGCCAAGGGAGCTCCGTCGTACCTCAGGGACGTCGTGACCGTCAGCCGGGACTACCAGAGCCCGCCCCGCTTTCTCAACTACATGTGGACGCGTGGTCCCGACGGGGCGTTCGTTCGCGATCGGGCGATCACCCTGGCCGTAAGCATGCACCCGGGCGATCAGGTTGCGGCGTTCGGAAAGGACGTCGACGACGCGCTTCGTGTCGTGCAGCGACTTCTCCCCGAAGATCTGATCCTGAGGCGCACGTCCGATCAGCCGCTTCAGGTGAAGGAAAACGTCTCGCTCTTCATGAGATCCCTCTACGAGGCGATCGTGCTGGTCGTGTTCGTCGCGATAGTCGGATTTTGGGAGTGGCGCATGGCGCTGCTGCTGGCGCTCTCGATTCCAATCACACTGGCCATGACGTTCGGCCTCATGTACGCGTTCGGGATCGACATTCAGCAGATATCGGTGGCGTCCCTCATCCTCGCGCTGGGGCTGCTCGTTGATGACCCCGTGGTCGCCGGCGATGCGATCAAACGGGCCCTGGCCGCGGGCTGGAAGGCGACGGTCGCGGCATGGCTCGGCCCGACCAAGCTCGCCCAGGCGATCATGTTTGCCACGATCACGAACATCGCGGCGTACTTGCCGCTGCTCACGATGTCGGGAGATGCGGGCAAGTTCATCTACAGCCTGCCCGTGGTGCTGACTCTCAGCCTCGTGGCGTCGCGGATCGTGTCCATGACGTTCATTCCGCTCCTCGGCGCGCTTCTGCTTCGTCCGCCGAAGACTCGCGTGCCAACCGACGAGGAGATCCGCAGTCGGGGATTCCCGAAGCGGTACTACCGAGTCGTCGGCTGGGCGGTCGATCATCGGGGCGTCGTATTTGGGATTTCCGTCGTTCTGCTGTCCATCGGTATGTGGATTGCGGGCGGCCTCAAGTCATCGTTTTTTCCGAGGGATCTGTCGTATCTTTCTTACGTGGATGTCTGGCTTCCGGCGGACGCCTCGCTGTCGGCTACGCGACAGAAAGCGATCGAAGCCAGCCGAGTCATTCAAGGCGCGTGCAACGAATACGGGCGATCACACCCCGACGCACACGGCAAACCGCGCGAGATCCTCGAATCCCTCACGGAGTTCGTCGGCGGGGGCGGTCCTCGCTTCTGGTTCTCCGTGTCGCCCGAGCAGCAGCGCTTGAACTACGCTCAAATCGTGATCGAGGTGAGGGACAAGGAAGACACTCAACAGCTGATACCGGATCTGCAGCGGGCGCTTTCCGAGCGCGTTGTCGGCGCCCGCGTCGACGTGCGGGAACTCGAAGACGGCAAGGCCGTCGGGATGCCCGTGGCGATCCGCATTTCAGGAGACGATATTCCCGTGCTCCGGGCGCTGGCCGACGAAGTCCGAGCGGCGATGCGCGCCATTCCCGGCGCGGAGCGAGTCCGCGACGACTGGGGAAGCGACACGTTCGCCGTGAACTTCGACATCGATCCGGACCGCGCGAACCTCGTCGGAATCTCCAACCTCGACGTCGCGCAGTCATCGTCGGCGGCGATCAACGGTCGGCAGGTGGGCCAAATGCGCGAATGGGAGCGCCAGATCCCTATCGTGGCGCGGATGCGAAGCGAGGAGCGCTCCACCATCAGCGAGCTCGAGAATCTATACGTGTCCGCCAACAACGGCCAATCCAAGGTACCGCTGAGCGAAGTGGCTCGCGTCCGATACTCCACGCAGACGGAACTCATCAAGCGGCGCAATCAGTTCCGCACGGTCACCGTCGGATGTTTTCCGGTGGCGGGGGTGCTCGCATCGGAAATCGCAAACAAACTCATTCCGCAGCTCGATCGAATGAGGGCGAAGCTGCCGCCCGGCTACGACATTGCCGTCGGCGGCGAGGCCGAGGATCAGGCGACGAGCTTCCACGATCTCATGATCATCCTCGGGATAAGCATCTGCGCGATTTACCTGTCGCTTGTCACCCAATTCAAGAGCGCGATCAAGCCTCTGATCGTCTTCGCGGCGTTGCCCTACGGGGCCGTGGGTGCCCTGGTGTCGCTGCGGCTCATGGGGGCTCCGTTCAGCTTCATGGCGTTCTTGGGAATCGTAAGCCTCATGGGCGTCATCGTCAGTCACGTGATCGTTCTCTTCGACTTCATCGAGGAGAAGCATCACCTCGGCGAGCCACTGCGCGAGGCTTTGCTCGACGCGGGGCTCGTGCGTCTGAGGCCCGTGCTCGTCACGGTCGGCGCGACGGTACTCGGACTGTTTCCGCTGGCCTTGCATGGCGGACCGCTCTGGGAGCCGCTGTGCTACGCGCAGATTGGTGGGCTCACGGTGGCGACGTTCCTCACGCTGCTTCTCGTCCCGGTCATCTACACAATCGTCGTTCGCGACCTGAGGTGGATACGTTGGGAGAAGCCTGTCGAGGATGCCGAGGAGGAACCCCCGAGCCTCTCCCGAGCGACGGCCCAGGCCGATTAGGACGCGTTCTGGAATGCGGTTCGACGTCCACCGCCAAGAGCATTCCGTGTCCCGAGGCTGTAGCGCGAGGTGTCGCCGAGAAGGTCGGTGTATTTCGGTCGAAACCGAGCGAGGCCGGTGGCGAGCGCGCGGAGCCAACTTCCCGTAGGCGAGCACGCTCGACGCCGGGATCGCGAAGGGATCGGCCGAAAGACACCGGCCTTCTAGATAAGATCCCGCGCGATAGCGTCCGTCCACAACCATGCGTGTTTTGGGATCCGGATGCGTCCACGCTCACGCACCAGGCGGTCGCACCTTTCGAGCTTGCGGGCAGCTCGTTCGCGCTCCTCAGTCCACCCTTCAGCGCCTAGGTCTTTCGCTGCCTCATCGATGTCGACGCCCGAGTCCAGGCGAAGTCCGAGCATGATGCGCTCCCGCATCAGGGTTTCCGCGTCGAGTTCCTCCGTTTCGTTCGCCTGCGTTTGCTCGACGTAGGCGCGCGGAGACGCATGGTTGCGCCAACGCACACCGCTCCTTCGACATCCCGGCTCGTTCGGCTCCTGTCTAAGGAGGAAGCCGACCGCGGCGCATCCGAGCCCCAGATATTCATCTCCATGCCAGTAGCCGAGGTTGTGGCGGCATTCGTCTCCAGGCAACGCGTAGTTCGAGACCTCGTAGTGACGAAGCCCGTTGGCTTCCAACGCGTCCTGAACCGCCGCGTAGCTCTCTGCAACCGCCCCTTCGTCCGCGAGAGGCAGCCGTCCACGGCGCGCGAGCTCGCCGAATCGCGTGCCCGGCTCGATCGTGAGCTGATAACAGGAGAGATGGGTCAGGCCGAGCTCGACAAGCTCGAGCACTTCGCGCCTGGCGTCGTCGGGCGTCTGCCCGGGCAGTCCAAAAATGAAGTCTGCCGACACCCGAGCGGCACCCGAGTTCATTGCCGCGCGGACGGCGCGGCGAGCGCCGTCGCCGTCGTGCAGCCGTCCGAGATAGCGTAGCCGGTCTTCCCGGAGCGATTGAACGCCGATCGAAAGGCGATTGACACCCACGTTAGCGAGACTCGAAGCTTGGCGGTCGTCCAGGGATGACGGGTTGCACTCAACGGTGACCTCGAGCGTTGCGGCGGGGGAGCTCGAGGCGGTCCGCGAAGCGCCCCCCTCGTCGATGACGTCGAGGGTCGAGCGAACAGCGTGAACGACTCGGCCGAGCTCGCGAGGCTCCCAGAGACTCGGGGTTCCACCGCCGAAGAAGACACTGCTTACGATGCGTCCAGTCGCTCCCCCAGCTCGACCGGCCAGCTCCAGGAGCACGGCGTCTGCGTACCCCTTGCCGTCGATGGTCTCGCGGCTCGATGAATAACTAACGAAGTCGCAGTAGGGACACTTGGCCAGGCAGTACGGGAAATGGACATACACACCGAGTGGGCGCCCTGTACCGCGCGCAGGCGCTGGCGCAGCAGGCGGACGAGATTGCGATGGCTTCAACACTTTGGTGAGACCGCTGGGCGAGGAGTCCTACGGGGACGCCGCGGGGGAGCTCGAGGGGGGCGGCGAAGCGCCCCTCTCGTCGGGGGAGCTCGAGGGGGGCGGCGAAGCGCCCCTCTCGTCGGGGGAGCTCGAGGGGGGCGGCGAAGCGCCCCTCTCGTCCTGGAGAGGAGGAGGATGTGGCACATGGCGTTGATCAGACGCAAGCCAGGTGTTACTTTCTCGGGTAGTACGCGAGCCTGGTGGCCGCGGTTTTGAATGCTTCGGGTCGATCAGCTAATCGAGCGCGTGAGAGCGTATCAACCGTCCGTCGACGCGGACCTGATCGAGCGAGCCTACGATTACAGCTTCCGGATGCACGCCGGGCAGGTCAGGAAGTCCGGGCAGCCTTTCATCGTGCACCCTGTTGGGGTCGCTGGAATCATCGCGGACCTGCATCTCGACGGTGCGAGTGTATGCGCGGGGCTGCTCCACGACGTGGTCGAAGACACGCTCGCCACGACCGATGACATCGCGAAAACGTTTGGCGGGGAGGTCGCGGGACTCGTCGACGGCGTCACCAAGCTCTCCAAGATCAACTTCACTTCGAAGGAGGACAGGCAGGCGGAGGATTTCCGCAAGATGGTTGTCGCGATGGCGCGAGACATTCGCGTGCTCCTCATCAAGCTCTGCGACCGGCTCGACAACATGCGCACCCTCGAACACATGCCGCGGGAGGCACAGGAGCGAATCAGTCGCGAAACACTCGATATCTACTCTCCGTTGGCGAACCGCTTGGGAATTCAGGCATTCAAGAGCGAGCTGGAGGATCTGAGCTTCCGATACCTCGAGCCCGAGGCATTCACGCATCTGGTGTCCCAGATGCACCAGAGCAAGCGCGAGCGCGATCGGTACATCTCGGACGTGTGCCGGACGCTGTCGAGCAGACTCGCAGACCAGGGTTTTGCGGCCGAGGTGTACGGGCGCGCGAAGCATGTGTACAGCGTGTATCGCAAAATGAAGTCGTTGGAGGCCGGAATCGAGGGCGTCTACGATCTCATCGGCTTTCGCGTGCTCGTGGAGAGCGTCAGCGACTGTTATGCGGCTCTCGGAGTCATCCATTCTCGCTGGACTCCTGTACCCGGGCGCTTCAAGGACTACATCGCGCTGCCGAAACCGAATATGTATCAGTCCCTCCACACGACGGTCATCGGTCCCGGTCACGAACGCATCGAAATCCAGATTCGGACGAGCGAGATGCACCGCGTCGCGGAGCGTGGAATCGCGGCGCACTGGAAGTACAAAGAACGCGGCGGCGGCGTGTCGGAGCAGGACGCCGCCCGGTTCTCCTGGTTGCGACAGCTCCTCGAATGGCAGCGCGAGCTGAAGGACCCGGCCGAGTTCCTCGAGGGCGTCAAGGTCGATCTCTTCCAGGACGAGGTCTACGTCTTTACGCCCAAAGGGGATGTCCGGGTGTTCCCCCGCGGTGCGACTCCAGTCGATTTCGCCTACCAGATTCACACGCAGCTCGGTAATCATGTCACGGGCGCACGCGTCAATGGGAAGATGGAGTCGCTTCGGTACAAGCTCCGAAATGGAGATGTCATCGAGATATTGACCAATCAGAATCAACGTCCGAGCAAAGACTGGCTCGACTTGGTCGGCACGACGCGCGCCCGCGCAAAGATCCGGAGCGTTCTGCGCCAGGAGGAGCGCGAGAAGAGTGGCCGCCTGGGAGAGGAGCTCCTCGAGCGCGAGTTGCGCAAAGCGGGTATCAGCGCGAGTAAACTGTTCAAGAATGATGGGGAGTTACGGCAAGTTTACGAGGCGCTCAAAGTCCAAAATATCGAAGAACTATTCATTGGGATTGGGTACGGCAAGATTGATCCGGGTGAGGTCGTCAAGGTCGTCGCACCGAGCGACGAAAACGGGCACGACAGCGTTCCGCCACCCAAGCTGCGTGAGGGGGCCATCGAGGGGCTCGTACGCAGAGTCACCGGTCGCGACGAGGGCGGAATCAAGCTGAACGGCATAGATGATGTGCTCGTTCGGTACGCGAAGTGTTGCAACCCGCTTCCGGGCGATGCGATTCTCGGATTCATCACGCGCGGCCGCGGGCTGACGGTCCATCGCCGTGGGTGTACCAAGGCCTTCGACACGGACCCCGAACGTCGCGTCGAGATCACATGGGATAGCAAGGCGCGCATCAACCGCGAGGTCCAGCTTCGGATCGTCACGGCCAATCAGCCTGGCATTCTTGCTGACGTCGGTCAGGCATTCATGGAACTCGGGATCAACATCAGCGAGGCCAACTGCCGCGCGGGAGACGACGGACGAGCGACGAGCCTGTTCTCGTTTTACTGCGGCGATCTGCACCAGCTTAAGAACGTGATCAAGTCTCTGCAGAAGGTCAAGGGAGTCGTTACGGTCGAGCGGGGCTGATCGATATTCGTTTCGTGCTATGCCGCGGGTCCTCATGCCAACAGTCACCGTCGTCGGTGCAGGTCTCGCCGGCTGCGAAGTGGCGTACCAACTTGCCGAGCGCGGCATCGACGTGCGACTGATTGACCAGAAGCCCGGCGCACGCACTCCCGCGCAGATCAGCGACGAGCTTTGCGAACTCGTGTGCTCGAATTCCCTGCGGAGTGCGTCGCTGACCAACGCCGTTGGCCTCCTCAAGGAAGAACTGCGTCGAGCTGGGTCGCTAGTTCTCGCAGTCGCCGACGCTGCGCGCGTCCCTGCGGGGGGCGCTCTCGCCGTGGATCGGCGCGCGTTTTCGGCCGGGATTGCTGCGCGCTTGCGCGGACACCCGTCCGTCACGGTTGAAACGGCTGTCGTGGACGCAGTTCCGGATGCATCAGCGGCGTCGCCGGTGGTCCTGGCGACGGGACCGTTGACGGGCGATGCGCTTGCCGCAGACTTGGGGCGAGTGGTCGGGATTGCGCATTTGGCTTACTATGACGCAATCGCGCCGGTTGTGAGCGAGGAGTCGATCGACTGGGAGCGCGTCTTCAGGCAATCGCGCTACGACAAAGGTTCGGAAGAAGGCGATGACCAGGCCTACGTGAACTGTCCACTAGACGAAGATGAGTATCGCACGTTTGTCGCCGACCTTCTCGCTGCCGAAAAGGTCGAGCCGCGCGCCTTCGAGGAGGTTCGCTACTTTGAAGGTTGTTTGCCGATCGAAGTCATGGCTGCTCGAGGAGCGATGACGCTCGCGTTCGGACCGATGAAACCGGTCGGTCTCGTCGATCCGCGAACCGGCAAGCGCCCATTCGCCGTCGTGCAGTTGCGCCCGGAAGACGCAGGGGCAACCGCGTACAATATCGTTGGATTCCAAACGCGTATGAAGCAGCCCGACCAAGTCCGTGTGCTGCGTACGATCTCCGGGCTCGAGCGAGCGGAGTTTCTTAGGTACGGAAGCGTTCATCGCAATACATTCGTCGACGCGCCGCGGGTTCTCGATGCGCGCCTTCAGCTGCGTGCGCGAAGTCATGTGTATCTGGCCGGGCAGATCACCGGTGTCGAGGGGTATGTGGAAAGTGCGGCGTCGGGTTTCGTCTGCGGACGGCTTCTCGCGCAGACGCTGCTTGGCGAAACCCCGAATCCTCCGCCACGGACAACGACGCTCGGTGGCGTGCTCACCCACCTCGAGGGAGCTCGAGGGGGGCCGCGAAGCGCCCCCCTCGTCGATGGACAACCAGCAGAATCCTATCAACCGTCGAACGTGACCTGGGCCTGGCTTCCCCCGCTGTCCAATGGCAGGCTCCGCAAGCACGACCGGGTGCGCGCCTTGGCCGAGCGCGCTCTTCACGACCTGAGCGCCTGGATGGCGGGGGCGGTGTCTTCCGACGTGCGGGGCTCAGTCACCGAATAGGTCGATCGTTCGCCGGTCGGCAGAGGCTCGGCGCGCTCGGGTTTGGCCCCATTGGCGCAATGCCTGCACCTTCTCTTCGTACAGCGTGGCCAGTGGCACGAGCTCGCGTGCGGCCGCACGCAGGTGCTCACGCGACAGCTCCTCGCCAGCCGCATAAGCCCGAAAGAGCGCGCTCGACACCATTTGCTCAAGCTCCGCGCCGGACCAGTGTTCGAGATCCTTCACGAGTTCCGCGATGGGGAAACGCTTCGGGTCGCGCTGTCGCAGCCGCAAGTGGACCGCAAGGATCTGGGCGCGTTCGCTGGGTGACGGCAGGTCGACGAAGAACACCTCATCGAACCGTCCTCGCCGGGCCAGTTCGGGGGGCAGCCGGTCGACTTCGTTTGCAGTGGCTGCCACGAAGACCGGGGCGCGTCGCTCCTGGAGCCACGTGAGAAACGCCCCAAATACTCGCGCTTGATGCGCATCGGTGGCGTCTGCGCCAAGCCCTTTCTCGATCTCGTCAACCCAGAGGACGGACGGAGCCACCGCCTCGACGGCGCGTGTCGCTTCGCGTACTGCATGCTCGGGGGATGGGGCGGCGAACACTTCTGCGAAGTCGAGACGCACCAGCGGCAATTCGAGGACGCGGGCCGCCGCCTTGCTCACAAGTGACTTGCCACATCCTTGCACTCCGCACACGAGCATGCCGCGCGGATCGGTCAAGCCAAAGGCGCGCGCTGGCGCATCGAACGCGACCACTCGGGACTTGAGCCACCCCTTGAGCACGTCGAGTCCGCCAACGTCGTCCAGAGCGACGTCGGTATCGACGAGCTCAAGGCAGGCACTGCGGCGCAAGACGCTCCGCTTCTCCGCGATGAGGCGCCGGAACGCGTCGGCAGGGGAGGATGCCGTTGCTGCAAGCCGGAAGGCGCGTGTCGCTTCGTCGAGCGTCAGCCCGGCCGCTGCCCGAACGAACGGTTCGCGTGGCCATCGCTCGGTCAGCTCGGCGTCGAACGCCTCCGCCAGAGTCGCTGCGTCGGGCAACGGAAGCGACAGGACACGCGCGTCGCGATCGAGCTCGGGCGGAACGGTTTCGACTGGCATGACGAGAACGAGAGGAAGTGCACGCCCAACCGCAGCGACATCCCGAAGGGAGCGAACGACGCGCGGGTCCGCCAGCCAGGGGTGTAGGTCGAACATGACGTAGACCGTGGATGGGTCGGAAGATGCGACAATGCGCGCGACCGCGCCCGCGGGGTCTCTCACCGTCGCGTCGTCCGCATAGCCCCGCGTGACGGACCACTCGAGTACGCGCGCCGGTCGAAAGGCCTGACCGATGAGCGCGAGTGCGCGTCGTTCCTCGTGCGTGACAATGCACACGATAGGTACTTGGGCCGCCGCCAGCGAACCCAGCTCGCGAACGAAGGCCTCGCTTGGAGAAGGCACGCTCACCCTCGTCAGTATACGTGCTCGCGACGTCGAGCGTGCGAGTTCTACGAGTCGGTCGTGACCCGCAGCACTTCCTCGAAGCTCGTCATTCCGCGTGCAAGCGTTTTGATCGCCGCCTCGCGCAACGTCATGAGACCGTCGTGGCGGGCCTGGGTCTGAACGTCACGCGACGTCGCGCGGCCGACGATGAGCTTTCGAATCTTGTCGTCCACTTCGAGGACCTCGAAGACACCGGTGCGTCCGAGAAGGCCCGTCGATCGGCACGCGGGGCATCCCTCGCCCACAGCGACCATGAGGTCGGGCTGGCTTCCCTGCGCCCGAAGCTCGTGGACATCGAGGCCAAGGAGCGACATCTGATCGGGCGTGAGAAATGTCTCGACCCGGCACGACGGACAAACCGTACGCACGAGGCGCTGTGCGATGACACCTACCAGGGTGGAGGACAGGACGAATGGATCGACACCGAGCTCGAGCAGACGGGTGACCGCGGTCGCCGCGTCGTTCGTGTGCAGCGTGGCGAGGACCAGATGCCCCGTGAGCGCGGACTGCAGAGCGATCTCCGCCGTTTCGGCGTCGCGCACTTCGCCGACCATGATCACGTCTGGGTCTTGGCGCAGGACGTGGCGGAGTGCCTCGGCAAACGTGAGGGCGATCTTGGGTTGAACGGCCACCTGATTGAACTGATCGACGACGATTTCGATGGGGTCTTCGATCGTGACCACGTTGACTTCGGGGGCTGCGATCAATCGTAGAGCTGCGTACAGCGTCGTCGTCTTGCCGCTCCCCGTCGGGCCTGTGACCAGAATGAGTCCGTGGGGGCGCGCGAGGAACTTCTCAGCGAGCGCCTGCTGGGTGTCGAACATACCGAGGTCGGATAGGTCGCGAATCAGGGCACTCGGGTCGAACACACGAATCACGAGCTTTTCACCGAAAGCAACGGCAAGTGTCGACACTCGCATCTCGACTTCCCGGTCTCCCCGGGAAGTCTTGATGCGGCCGTCCTGTGGCCGTCGCTTCTCCGCGATGTCGAGTCGCGCGAGGGTCTTGATACGCGACACCACCGCAGCATGGACCACTTTGGGAAGCGTGTGCACGTTGTGCAAGACCCCGTCGATACGCATTCGCACGACGGAGTGCTCGCGGCGGGGCTCTACATGAATGTCGCTCGCGCGCTGATCGAGAGCGTAGTGCAGGAGATATTCGACAGCCGATACGACGTGGCTGTCGCTTGCCTCTATGTCTTCGACCCGTTTGAGTTTGACGTAGCGTTCGAGATTGCCGATATCGACGCCTGTCGACGCCTGCTGCTCTGCGGCGGCGATGGCGCCGCGAAATCCGTAGAAGTCCGTGATGAGTCGTTGGATTGTGCTCGGCGCCGCTACGACGAGGCGCGGCTCACGGCGGACGTCCGCCTGCAGGGCCTCGACGAGGGCATGGTCGAGTGGATTGCTCACCGCGACGGTCGCAGTCCGGTCGTCGGCCTCGATGACCAGGGCGCCGTGTCGTCTCGCGAAAGGCCGAGACAGAAGCTGCGGCGCAAGCTTCGCGTCGATCTTGAGCGGATCGAGATCGACGAACGGTAAGCGCACGTGCGTCGCCAGTGCTTGCATGACCGACCGCTCATCGAGCGCCGCGCGAGGGTCGTTGGCGAGAGTGAGACCGAGCCCCGCGAGAACTTCCGCAGGGTGCACACCGTCATCGGTGCCGTAGCTCCGCTTGCGCGCGCCGACGGAGCGTTGCCGCAGGAGTCGCGCGTGAACGGAGGGTCCACGGGAGAGCGCATCGCCGACCTGATCGCGCGTGAGAAGGCCGGCTCGTTCCAGGACGCTGCAGAGGAGCTCGAGCGTGAGCGTGGCGCGTGGGCCGGGGATCGACGCGGGCATGGCCCAAGAGGTTACCAGGTTGCTCTCTTGGATGGTTGGAGGCGGGGACGTCGCCACTTCGGCTGCCCTGAGCTACCGTGCGTCGTCAATGACGTCTTCTTCCGCGATCGACCGTGAGCTCGCACAGCTGCTCGAACTCGGTGACCGCATCGTCCACACCGCGTGTGATCGCGGCGGACCGGACGTCGTGGCAGAGTGTGTCCTGCGTTCGGGTACGGAGCTTTCGGCGAAGGTGCGCAAAGGCGAAACGGAGCTTGTCGAGGAGGCCGGTACGCGAAGTGCGGGGCTTCGCGTGATCAAGGGCCGGCGCGTGGCATCCACATCGACGAGCGATCTCAGCGATCGAGGTCTCGAGCGTTTCGTGTCCGACGCTCTCGAGCTCAGCGACTTGTCCGAAGAGGACCCCTTCGCTGGGCCAGCCGATCCGAACCTTCTGTGCGATCCTTGCACGGCTCCCGACCTCGACATCTACGACCCGTCCGGTGGCGCCGTGGACGCCGCTCACGCCATCGGATTTGCCCAAGAAGCAGAGGGCGCGGCTTTCGCTTGGGACCCGCGCATCACTCAGAGCGAAGGTGCGGTGTTCGGCCGCGTCGCGGGTGGCGTAGCTATGGTGCTTTCGAGTGGATTTCGCGCGGCATCCAAGGGCTCGTACCAGTCTCTGAGCGTTTCGCCCGTCGCTGCGGACGCGGACGGAAAGAATCGTCGCGGGTCCTTCTTCACAGCGAAGCGTCATCTTTCCGAGCTTGACTCGCCCGAGAGCGTTGGACGGGAGGCCGCACGCCGAGCCCTGCGCAAGTTGGGCGCTCGTTCGATCTCCACGTGCGAGGCTGCCGTTGTCTTCGACCCAGACGCGGCGCGTGCCATTCTCGGCATGATGGCCTCGTGCGTGCTCGGGAGTATGATCTGGCGCAAGTCGAGCTATCTATTCGGTCGCGAGGGAACGCGTGTCGCCAGCGAGTTGGTCACGATCGTCGACGATCCGCTATTGCCGCGGGGACCAGGGTCGCGGCCATACGATGGGGAAGGGCTCCTAAGTCGGAGAAACGTAGTCGTGGACCGAGGCATTCTGCGTACCTACCTCTGCGACAGCTATTCCGCGCGCAAGCTTGGGCGCCAGAGCACGGCAAGCGCCGGACGTGGTGCCGGGGCAGGGGTGGGGGCGACCACATCGAACTTCGTATTGGAACCGGGATCCGATTCGAACGATGCGATCGTCAGGGCCACCGAGCGGGGCCTCTACGTGACCGAGATGATGGGGTTCGGTTTCAACGCGACGACCGGCGATTTTTCACGTGGCGCATCGGGGTGCTGGATAGAGAAGGGGGAGCTTGCGCATCCGGTCAGCGAAGTGACGATCTCGCTTAACGTTGACGAATTGTGGCAACGAATCGACGCGGTCGGTTCGGACCTCGACCTGCGTACTTCCACGGCTGCGCCCACGCTCCGTGTCTCGAAAATGACGATTGCGGGCGGGGCTCCGAGCGCATGAACCGACGAGTGCCATCTGCGGGCTGAATCTGAGCGTCAAAGAGGAGCATGACGTGACGCCGGAAGAGATCAAGGCGCTTCGAAAGGACCTGGGATGCTCGGCGCGGGAGCTCGCCGCCGCTGTCGGCGTCGATCAAGCGACGGTTCTCGCGTGGGAGAGCGGGGAGCGATTTCCGACGAAGCAGTGGGTTACGCGGATGACCGCTCTTCATGCACAGGGGCGCCGCGACATGACGTCGGCGAGTGGCGTCGATGCGATGAAGGCACTGGCGGACCCCAACGTATGGAAACTCCTGCGCAAGCTCGCAGTCCATGACGCGTTTCGCCGGGAGGTTGCGAAGCTCGCAGAGCGGTACCCCGATCCGGCCGATCGCTGAATCGACGAGAGGGGCGTTGCGGGCCCCCCTCGAGCTCCCCCGTCGAGAGACGTGGAGGCCTACTCGGGCGCCGGGCCAAGGCGTTCGAGTTCGACGCGAGCGCGGTCCTTGTGCGAATCCACGCCTAGCAGAGCCGCTAGGCGAGCTCGCGCTGCCCCGAAGTCGCCAATCGCGCGGAAGCATAGGGCACCTTCGAGGCGCGCGTCCCAACCGGAAGGTGTCTGGCCCGCCCGCTGAGCGACCTTGTCGAATCGAGACAGCGCAGCGCGGCAGCCCTTGCTCTCGCGAACGCAGCGAGCTGCCCACAACTCCGCGTTCGTGCTTCGCGGAGCAAGAGCATCAAATGCCCGCAACGCGTCGTCGAAGCGGCGCTCCTGCACCATGCGCATCGCGTCGTCAAACGGCCGTGCGTCATCCAGGCCGCGATCGGCGTCGTCGACCGAGCTAGCGCTAGTGGCCACGGGAGCACGTTCCTGAGGCGTTCTCGACGAAGCGACCGCGAACGGATCCCGGCGGGCCAGGTCCAAGGGCGGACCGCCAACGTTCACTGGAAGGCGCGTTTCCGGTGATCCGGAACGCGAAGATGGCCCCTCCGATCGAGCGCGGATCAGGGGCGCGACAGCCACGGGGGCCGGAGAGCCTTCTTCGGTCACAGTGACCGAAGCACTCGCCGGAGCGTGCGGTGGCCTGCCACGGATGAAGAGGACGCTCGTTCCCACCATGACGAGGAAAACGGTCGCCATGGCGGTCTGCGGGCGCATCGCCCATTTCCCGGCGCGTGAGATTGCGAACGAAACGCGGCGGTTCACAGTCGGTACGGTACTCTCTGCGACTCCGACCGCTACCATTCTTACACATGGCGGGCGGGGGCCTCTGCAGTCAAATAGGAGAATGCCGCGCGGCTGAAAAATTACGTGCGGTCTGCCGTTGCAAAGGAAACGCCACCCCACGTAAACTTGGGCCCTGGCCAGAATCCTCTGGGCAGAGCTTTCACGGTCCTGGATTTCAGGAGACAATTGTCTTTCTGGAGCCCGTGGGGCTTCGACGTCGGTCAGCCATTCACTGTCGTCAGCGGATGTGTCTCGGTCATGGGGTGTGCGGCGCGACGATTGGGATAATGAGGCGTGCGGGTCATTGATCCAGCGAGGGAAATCACGATGCTACGGCAAGCGCTTGTTCTTTCACTTTTCGCGATAGTGGCCGCGCCGTCGTTGATTGCCTTCGGTCAGACCCAGGCGATCGCGGGGCCGTCGTCTGAGTCAGCATCGCCGCCTGGCGCCTCGAGCGCGTCATCGGGGTCGTCTGGTCCGCCATCTCCGGCGCCGGTTGGTTCGGGGGCGGGTCCGTTGAGTTCGCCGAGTGTTCCGGCTCCCGTGGCGCCCATCCCTGCCGCGGGTGCCAGTGTGTCGGGCGCAACCTACACGATCCGACTGCGAGATCTAGAGCAGCGCGTTGACGAGCTAAAGGACCAGATTCGCCGTAGCCACACTCGCTTGGCCCTACTCAGCGACACAATCCTTGGGGGCGGTACGGCAGGGTGTCGGTCCGAAGTTGAGTTCAAGAACGAGATGTCGAGCGCGTTTTTGCTTACGCGGGCGCAGTTCATGATCGACAACCAGCTTCAGGCCAACCGGCAGGACGAGTCCGGCGCGCTGGCCGAGCAGAAGGATATTCCCATCTACAGCGGTACCGTGCCCCCGGGCGACCACACGGTCGTCGTGGCGCTTACGTTCCAGGGCAACGGGTACGGAATCTTCTCGTATCTTCGGGGCTACAAGTTCGAGGTCAAGTCGAGTCATTCGTTTACGGCCATCGAGGGAAAAAACCTCGTGATTACCGCGACGGCGTTCGAGAAGGGGGGGGTCACCACGCCGCTGGAGCAGCGCCCCCAGATCGATTGGCACGAGACGCTCCGTCCGTTCGCGTCCGGAGCCGTCGTGCCGCCAGTTTCCTCCGGTGCTGGAGGAGTTGGTGCCTCAACAAGCGGAAGTATCTCGGTCGGCGGAGGGTCCAAGAAGTGACACGGGTGCGCCGTGCCGCCATTGCGTGCGCCGTGCTTGGCGCCCTGTCGTGGGCCTCTCAGACGCGTGCAGCAGGTGAAGGAGACGCAGTCGCTGCAGCGCACGAGGAGTTCTTGCGTGTGTCGCGTTCGATACCAGCGATTCAGGCGGAGGTTGCGCGGGCGCGAGCCAGCCGAATGACCGTCGAGCAACGTTTGGCGGACGGCGAGCTGCTCTATCGGCTCCATGACGTTGCGCGAGCAGTGGTCATGCTCAGCGAGATTATCGAGGCGTATCCCGGCACGCCGAGTTACGCGGACGCCCTCTGGCTTCGCGGCGAAACGTTCTACTCCGCGCACGACTACTTGGCGGCTCGCCGCGACTATCAGGCCCTCGTCGATCATGGTTCCGAGGCGCGCTTCCGAGCCTATTTCACGAGAGCGCTCGCTCGACTTGTCGACGTTGCTCTGAGGTTGAATGACCCTCCGCAAGCGCTTGCATCGCTCTACGAGAAGATCGATGGGGTGCCATCCGACCAGATGGACCCGGGTCTCCAGTACGCGAAAGGCAAGGCCTACTTCTTTCGCGGCCTTTTCGACGACGCTGGGCGCGCGTTTGGCCTCGTGGGGCTGTCCACGCCATTCACGCATCAGGCCAGATATTTCCAGGGACTCGTCGCGCTGAAGGGGGCGCGGACCCGCATCCCGTCGGACGCCCCTGGAAACAAGGCTAGTTCCAGCGCCGGCATCAAGGCCGCCATCGAGGCATTTCGAGTCGTAACCGCCCTGCCGCCCGACACTACCGAGCACCGCCACGTCATCGATCTTGCGTGGATGGCCATTGGGCGCCTTTTCTACGAGAGCGATCAATACCGGTCTGCGAGCGCCGCATATTCCAAGGTCGGTCGGGATAGTCCAGAGTTCGATGCGATGCTGTACGAACTGGCGTGGGTGTACGTGTCCCTCGGCGATGTGGCTCGAGCCGAACGAGCTCTCGAAGTGTTGATGGTGAGCGATCCAAACAGTCCGTACATCGCGGATGGCACCCTGCTGCGAGCCGACCTATTGCTGCGGGCGGGATCGTTCGACCGCGCGCTGACACTCTACGAGAACGTTCGCAAAGACTACGAGCCCATGCGCGCTCGCGTGGATGCGTTCATGGCATCGGCCAAGGGCGTTGGCGCGTATTACGACAAGATGGCCGATCTCTCGGGTGACGCGCTCGATCAAGGGGACAAGCTTCCCCCGCTCGCCGTTCGTTGGGCGCGAGAGCAAGAGGATGGCACCACCGCATTTGCCGTAGTCGATGACGTTACGGAGTGCACGAAGCTGATCGCGGGGGCTTCTCAACTGGTCGCGCGACTGTCCGCTCTGATGGGCGCCTCCACGCGAGTTCGAGCATTTTCCGAGCTCGAGGCGGGCGAAGAGGCTGGCCTGAGCCTGCTCAATCGCATGTCGCGTGCGCGTCTGGCGATCGCCCGGTCCCTCGATTCGGAGGAACCCCACGATCTGAGCGGTGAGTTGGGAGACGCTCGATCGCGAAGGCGGACGTCGATGGCGTTGGTGGAGGGACTGCCGGTCAATCCAAACGATTTTGCGCAACGCGAGCAGCAGGGTCTTGCCCAGTGGAACGGTTTGTCTCAGGAGCTTACACGCCGTTCGATGGAGATCGATTCGCTGCACGCAGCGATCAACGGACTGCACCGCATGCTGAGTGATGGCCCCCAACAGGGCATCACGCGCGACCCGAACAGCGTCGCGAGGTTCCAGACCGAACTCGACGTCGATGAGCGCGACCTAAAGCACTACGCGGACTTGGTTGCGGAGCTAAGACGAAGCATCGACCTCGGACGTTCTCAGATAGGTCTTGGCGACGCTCGCTATCAAAATGATGCGCTAGCGCGCGACCAGTTTCGCGACGCGCTTGAAGATGAGGTGAGACTGGCGTCCGGCGGCGCGGCGGGAACCGTGGCTGCGCGTTTGTCCGTCGCAGCGAAACCCGTGCTCATGGAGGCTCGCAAGTACGAGGCGACCATCGTTTCCCTCGTCCAGGCGCTCGACGCTCAGGTGCAGGGGCGAGCTACGGAGCTTCAGCGTAAGATCGATGCTGAGCGGGCACTCATCGAGGGGTATCAGAGGCGCTTGGACGCTCTCGATGGTGAGGCGCGGGATCTCGTCGGGCACGTGGCCGAGCGCAACTTCGGCCTCGTGCGCGATAAGCTCAGGGGGATTGTGCTGCGAGCCGATGTCGGCGTGACCGAGCAGGCTTGGGAGGTTCGCCAAGAGGAATCCGACCGCGTTCAAAGCCTGCTGTCGGAGCGCGGGAGGCAGCAGAGACTTCTCGATGAAGAGCTGAAGGAAGTCAGAGACGACGGCGTCGAGCCCGGGCAGGCGGCCCCATGAACACGCTGGTGCGGGCGCGGCTTGTCGCGTTGTTCGGTTGTGCTGGCGTCATTCTGGGAAATGCGGTGGCCTCGGCCCAAGTCTCCAAGGCGCCGGCTGCAGTGACTGCGTCGGCAGCGATGGTCGCCGCTGACGCGGGAAGACCCGATGGACGACGAGCTGCCCCAGAAGGCGATGGGAGGGTGGCCTTGGGTCGGGATCCTGGCGCGGACGGCGGCGGAGCATCGCCTCTCATCGACTCGGGCGCAAGCGTAGCCCCTATAGCGAGATGGACACTCGATTCCGGAGTTCCCCGGTTGAGACCTCGGATCTCTCAGATTCCGCCGCCGTCGTCTGCGCAGGTGGCGGCATTCGATGTGATGCACGGGGAGGCTCAGGCGTACGAGCGCGGAGCGAGCGATTACAAAGACGCGGTCACCACGATCATATCGCTTCACTATGAGGAGAAGAAGAAAGCAATCTTGAGCGGTCTCGATCGCGAAGTCGAGGCCGAAGAGAGTGAGCTTCGGAAAGCCCGCGACACGGCCATCGGGCGCCTCGAGGAGTTTATCGACAAATACTCTGGGGTCAGTGCCCAGCCGGAAGCGACGCCGGATGCGATGTACCGACTGGCGGCGCTCTACGAGGAGCGCGCGCGTAGCCAGGAAGACGCGAATGACCCCGAGGGGGGGCCGAAGCTTGTGGCTGCGCTCAAGCCGTCGATTCGACTCTACAAGCGAATCATCCGCGAGTTTCCAAAATACAAAGAAATTGCAGGCGTATATTACTTTCTTGGCCACTTGTTGAGCGATTGCGGGCGATCGGAGGAGTCGCTCCAGGTGTGGCGCTCGCTCGTGTGTCACAACCACTATCCGTATCCGGTCTCCACGGACCCCAAAGACCCGGATCTCGACGTGGTCCAGCCCATGCCGGGTGACCATGACGCGTCGTACTGGAAGGCGTGGAGAAACCGATATCCGTCGGTCGAGGCTCTCAAGAAGGGACCTAAGGACGACACCACATTCGTCAGTCCCTACCCGCAATCCTGCGTCGCGCTGGCGCAACCGAATGTGCCAGCCGGGCAGGATCCGAAGTACGTCGCCGAGGTTTGGTGGCGCATTGGAGACTGGGAGTTCGATCAAAGAGATATCGGGGGTGGGGTTATCGAATACGAGCCGTCGGCCGTGTGGGACTACAATCGCGCGGCGGCGGCGTACATCCACTCAATGCAGTTCAACCGTCCGCCGCTTTTCGGTGTTGCGCTGTACAAGTACGCGTGGACGCTCTTCAAGCAGCAGCGGTATGACGCTGCGGTTGCCGCATTCGTGCGCCTCCTGCGTTACACCGACGAACAGGAGAAGCTAACGGGCGATCCAGGTGCCGATTTTCGGCAAGAGGCGTTTACCTATATTGCCGGATCGCTTGACGTAACGGACTTTTTCTCCGGCCCGGGCGAGGACGAACCGTACATTGCGCGAGCGGATATCCTCGCTACTGCCAAGAGTCCAGCCGAGGCCGAAACCAAGTTGGAGGAGGCGATCAGGAACGTCCAGGACTCGCGGATCATCCCCCAAGATCAGCGCTGGACGATCGATATCTACAAGGCGCTGGCCCTAGAGTTTCGCGCCATCAATCAGTTTCATAATGCACTCACGGTGTACCGGCTCATGCTGGACAAATGGCCACTCGACCCGTCCGCACCCGACACGCAGAATGCGATCGCTGACCTCTACGACCAGCTCGTTCGTTCGACGAAAGTTGGAGATGAGCGGCGCGTATACGAGAGGGGGATTCTCGAAGCGAGGACGGCGCTTGCCAAGTACGTCGGGGAGACGCCGTGGGTTGACGCCAATAAGGACAATCCAGGCGCAATCCATCGAGCAGAGGAGCTTGCACGCACGGGGCTGAAGAGCGCCGCGAGTGCACACACGGCGAACGCGCGGGCGGCAGTGGACCAGGCGGGCCAGACGGCAGATCCGGCGGAGAGACTGCGCCTGCTGAGAACGGCGCTCGAAGAGTACAAACTCGCGGCCATTGGGTGGCTTGGGTATCTTCGTCAGGACGAAAATACGCCAGACGCATACACCAGCCGATGCTTGTATGCGGATTCGCTGCACCAACAGGTCAGGCTCGAGGTTAGTCTGCACGGTTTCGACCCGACGAAGACTCCCGAACCGACGTCGGAGGAGATTGCGACGGCCGCAAGAGCAGCGACCGAAGCTCGAGACTCCGACGAAGACGATCAATATATTGATTCGGTCGGACTAATGGTGGTCGATCTGGCAGATGTGGACCGGGATCTTTCGTTTCAGCGGTGGGACAGTACGGGGGGGCATCAGGGAGTCGAGCCTCGAAAGGCGCCGCGCCTTACAGGGCCCGAGGGCGACCAAAAGGTCGTCGTCGAGCCGTTGCCAGATGTCGTCGAGCAGTCGATGCGTGCGCGGGATGAGTACGTCGAACGTGTTCCTCCGGATCGAGACAAGCAGAACAACGCTACCGAGTATGCCTTCTATACCGCCGAGCAATACTTCATATACGGCCATTTTCCCGAGGCCGAAGAACGCTTCCTTCCGCTCTATGAGCAACACTGCGGCAAGGACGACAAGGGCTATGAAGCATGGAAGCGGCTCATTCAAATGAGCAACTTCAACAAAGATGCGGAGCGCTCGCGGGTTCTCGCGCTTGCCGAGAAGAACCATTCGTGCGCGTATTCTGAAAAGGAGAAGGTCGAGGAGAGCGAGGGCGTGCTCACGGACCTCGTGCTGCAGAACGCAGCCTATTCGGACGCCAACAAAGTCTTCGAGCAGGCCAAGAATGCACCTCCAGGGCCCGGCAAGGACGCTCTGTGGCGCCAGGCAGGGAAGATGTACGAAGATGCTCTTCGCGCTGCGCCGTCGCACTCCGACGCACCAGCCGCGGCGATCAACTCCGCTTTCTGCTACAAGCAGGTGAGCGAGTTCAACAAGGCCATCGATCTGTACCAGCTGTTCATCGCTCAGTACGGGGGCGATGACATTATGGACCGGCTCGAGCGTGGCGGGCTCGACCCTGAGAAGAAGGTCAAAGTCGGACCCAATGTGGTCGAGTACAAAGAACGCCTGAAGTACCTTGGAATGGCTTACGAAGCGCTGTCCACGACGTACTACGGCTTCTTCGCCTATCCTCGTGCAGCCGACTCATTTGCGCGAATTGCGTCGAATCGTCGATTCGACGATTCCATGCGGGTCGCGGCTGCGCACAATGCAATGACTCTGTACTCGAATTTGGGCGATCGCAACGGCATGACGCGCATGTACGACGTCCTGACGGATTCCAAGCAGCGCCTACCCGCCGACCAACGCGCTGAGATTGACTATCTGAGGGCGAGCTTCGACTTCGGACTTTGGAATCCAAACGGGGGTGATTCGAGTGCAAACGCGACGGCCCGGCGCCAGGCCATTGCGTCCTTTGAGCAGTTTCATGCTTCGAAGAAGAACGTGCCGGAGGCGGCTCCGTATTCGCTGGAATCTGCGTATCGGGTGGCGACCATGCTTCGGTCGGCGAACGACGGGGCATATCGAGGATGGTACAAGACGGTGCTCGCGGACTGGGATTACTTCAGAGTCCATCCGGCGACGGGCGGATCCTCGACCAAGAAGGGACAGGTCCTGGCCACCGACGGTCCCTATTCGGACTATGGTGCGGAAGCTGATTTCGCGCTTATCGACGAACAGATTCGAGCGGGTTTCGACTATGGGACCGGCCATCATCGGTACGCAGGAAACGTGATCGACATCGCAAGGGACGTTGACAAGGACGTTGGGGATGCCGAGAAGACGTGGCGCCCGCAGCTCGAGCGCGTAGCGAGCCAATACGGCTCATTCGAGTGGGCCGCGGCGGCGACGGCTCGTGTTGGATCGCTCTACGATTCAATTCGTTCCGGCCTCGATCTGGCGACGCCAAAGTACTTCACGCCGCAGCAGGAGGCGATGTTGAACAAGTTGGCGAGTACCGCGGACAAGCTTGACGCCGCTGGGATGAGCGACAAGGCAGACGAGATTCGGCAGCGGATCGACGACACGAAAGATGCCGTCAGGACCAAATGGCGGGCAACGGAAGACCGCTATATGGAAGCGTGCAATCAGAAGTCGGTGTCGCGATACGTGACCGCAGCGCTAACGGCTCGGAAATACAATGTCAAGAACTCGACCGTCCAGAACGCTGTGGCGCGGCTTGCATTCTTCACGGACTATCTCGGCGACGAGAAGATGAAGCGATATGTCGAAAACACTCCCGATCCGCTGAGTCCGAGTTCGATGTTGGTGTACTCGTCAGGAGAATTCCTTCAGTGGCGTTCTGGAGTGGTGTCGGCGCCCGCCCCGGACGGTCAGCCCGCTCCGCTCCCGGTGCTGCCGTGAACCTTCGGCGCCTCAATTTGTGGATCGGCGTTGCGGTGCAGTGTGTGGCCTGCGCTGTTGCGGGGTGTGGGGAGACTGCTCCTGAACCGAAATATCCAGTCGTTGTGGCGCCGACGCCATCCGCCGCGACGTCAGTGTCTGCGGACACGTCTGTTCAAGTCGGCGTCGCGCCTGCAACTGTTGCGGAGGCGATGCCCGCGGAAGCATCGGAGGCCTATGCTCAGGGATTTCAGGCGTGGATTGGGGGCGACCTTGCGAGCGCCAAGAAGGCATTTTCTGATGCGGCGGGGAAGGCTCCGAAAGCAGTCGCGCCGAGGTACTCGCTAGGATGTGTTCTCGAACGTTTGGGAGACTTGCAGGGAGCCCTTGATGCCTATCGGAAGGCCGTGGACATCATGCCTACATTCGACGTCGCTCTCGGGGCGTACGCGATGCTCCTCGCGCGAACTGGTCACTCAGACGAGGCAGAGCGAGTCCTCGGGAAGAGCACAAGTTCAGCGAGTGGTTCGGCCCACCTATTGGCCGTTCGCGCAGAGATCAAGTCGATGCAGGGGGACAGTCCGAGTTGCCAGCAGTTGGCGCAGGAAGCGCTCGCGAAGCAGCCAGACTCGAAGGACGCCATGGTGGTCGTGGCCCGCGATTTCTATCGGTCCCATCGGTGGGATCTCGCGAGATACGCTCTGCAAGCGATTCTCGACGGAACGCCTGACGGGGCCATTCCGGCGCGGGATCCGGGGAATTCGGAGGCATTACTCCTGCGCGCACTGATCGAGCGGGAGACTCCAGGGCAGCGCAAGAATGCGATTCAGGATTTCGATGCCGCGGCGTCGAGGCGACCCGACTTAGTCGAGGCGTATGTCAATCTCGGTGAGATGAAGCTCGAAGCAGGAAACGCAGGCGAGGCCCTTGAGCCACTCGAGAAGTCAGTGAAGTACTCTCCAGACCTCGCCGTTGCCCATCTGGATCTCGGCGATTGCTATCGCCTTCTCGGACGCCCCGCAGACGCGAAGCGAGAGTTCGACCGGGCAACCAGTTTGGACTCGACCCTCGCAGGGGTCCACTACGATTATGGACTCCTGTACCTCTTTTCGCAGAACGTGCCCGGCGCAGCGAATCAGGACGATCAACTGACGAAGGCCATCGCGGAGCTCGAAACCTATCGATCCATGCGAACCGCGAAAGCTCCGAAGGGACAGGGGGCGGGGGAAGATGTCGAGGAGCTCCTGAGCACGGCCAAGCGCAAGCAGAGCGAGCTCCGCATGAAGAACGCCCCGAGCCCCGACCCCGCGGCTGCGCCTTCGGCGTCGGCATCGGCGAATTCTCCACCACCTCCGGCAGGCAGTACCGTTTCCCCGTCGGAGCCCAAATGAACGAGCTCGGAGGCAAACGATGGCGGCCATGAAGTGGTTTGCGTGGGTCCTGGTGCCGATTGCGCTTGGCGCGGGACTTCCTGCTTCGGCGCAGGAACGTGCAGCCGCGGCTGGCAAGGCGGAGCGGGCCGTCAAGCAGTCCCAGGGCGTCCTGCAAATAGGAGAAATCACGATTGTCGGACGGGTTCAGAAGCCGGTGGCCGTCGTCGACGTCGCGAAGATTCAGCCGAAGCTAACCTTGGCCGAGCTGCGTCAGCCGTTTCTCGACCGCATCGAAGAAGCTGTACACAAGGAGCCGTTCTAGGATGCCGGCGTATTTCTGCCGCAACCGGGCGAGGCCGGCGGCGAGTGGTGCGGAGCCTACTTCCCGTGGGCGAGCACGCTCGACGGAGGAGCCCGAGGGGGGCAGCGAAGCGCCCTCGTCGTCGATGCCGGGACCGCGAAGGGATCGGCCGACAGACACCGGCCTGGGTGGAACGTGAAGCGCTGGCACACCGAGTGGCAGGAAGTCTCGCCTCGACCGACCCCCGCCTCGAACGAGTCAAAGGCCAGGCGTACGCCTGGGCTTGGGCTTCTCTGCTCGCCTAGGTTCGTGTACGCTCATGGCCGTTGAGGGGAAGTTTTTCCCTGACTTGTTGCGTCGCACCGTCGGATCTCATTCGTCGAGAAAGGCGTTCTTGGAATGTCGCAGATGAACCAGGGCGTGGGCTCACAACGAGGGTCCGTGCGTCCGGGGCAGATGACGGCCGTGATGCGGGCCATGCAGCAGGCTTCGGGGCCGAAGGTCTTGCGGATCGGTCTCGTCTCATCGGGGCGCATTGTTGAGGAACGCATTATCAAGCAACGCACGAGCGTCACGATCGGGTCGAGCGAAAAGGCGATGTTCGTCGTCCAGGGACACGTGCCGCCGCAGTTCAGGCTCTTCGAGCTGAGCGGGGGGGATTATTATCTCAATTTCCTGGACGGGATGACGGGCCGAGTTGCGCTCGCAACTGGCATTAGCGAGCTTCAGGCCCTAAAGGGGCAAGCGCGGCGCATTGGGTCAGCGTATCAAGTTCGCCTGACGGAAGAGGCCCGCGGCAAGATCGTAATTGGAGAGACGATGGTTCTCTTCCAGTTCGTCACGCCGCCTCCAAATCAGCCGAGGCCGCGTCTTCCGCTGTCGGTCAAGGGGGGCTTGGCGAGCCAGATCGACTGGACACTGACTGTCATCGCTGCATTCAGCTTCCTCGTTCACTTCGGGTTCGTCGGTGCCATGTACAGCGACTGGATGGATCCCGTGGTCAGCGACGATCTCAGCGCGGGCCTGCTCGAAATGGTGCAGCGTGCCGCTCCTCCTCCTGCAGAGACGATCGAGGTTCCGGTATCGACATCGACGGCAGCGACGACGGCGACGGGGCCCGCCCCGACTGCAACGGCGAAGGCGGCCACGGGAAAGGCTGGTCCGGCCAGCGCCGCACCCGATGCGAAAGCGATCAGCTCTCTTATCGGCGAGCTCGAGAAGACCAACATCGCGATCCTGGCGGCATTGGGCGGTGGGCCCAATATCGCGGGCGTGATGAAGGACGACAACGGCGCTCCAGTCGACTTGAACGGGCTCGCCACGCGCCAAGGAGGTATCGCCAATACGAGCGGCGGACTGAATCTGTCGGCCGGAGCAGGCGGTCCCATTCAGCCTGGCGGGGGCGCGGGTAGTCTGCAGAACCTTCAGGGTGCCGGGGAAACTGGAGGTGCAGCGACGAGCGCTGGCACCGCGGCGAGGGTCGTCCCCGTGGGGAAGGTCGATCTTGGTGCATCGTCGATGAGCGTTCCCGTTTCGAATGCAGAGGCTGTCATTCGGCGGGACATCCATCCCGGCGCGAAGCGCTGCTATCAGAAGGGTTTGGAAGCCGATCCGACCCAGTCCGGAAAGATCGTGATTCTGATCAAGGTTGCGCCAAATGGGGAGGTAGACTCGGCAAGCGTGGTCAGCAACACGGGTCTGTCTCCGGGTGTAGCGAGCTGCATCGCATCGGCGGCCCGAAGAGCGAAGTTCGACGCACCGGGCGCGAGCGGGTCGACGATTAGCGTGCCGTTCAACTTCGTAAAGCAAGGCGGATAACGTGCCGCATGTGGGATACGTGAGCAGTGTAAACCAGTGCCCCCCGTGCCGATAACGCCTCGGGGGAGCTCGAGGGGGGCCGCGAAGTACCCCCCTCGTCGATGATGGAGCTCGAAAGGGGCCGCGAAGCGCCCCCCTCGTCGATGTGGGAGCTCGAGGGGGGCCGCGAGGCGCCCCCCTCGTCGATTCGTGGGATGGGAGATGGGCCCGCGCATCGCCGCATGGAGGGTGGGAAGATGAATGCCAGCCATCATTCGCGCAACAATGCGATCGTCATCGTCATGACCGCATTGGTCCGACATACTGTCAGGTCTTCTGGGACGCCGTCGGTGTCTCGGTGTGTGCGGATGAGTCGTCCGTTGACACCATTTGGTGAAGACGATAACGTGTTCAGAATCGTTAGCATGAGGACTATACGATTCCTGTTGCCGCCTCACCTTTCGCGGGCGAGTGCGTTCGTCGCGCTCTTCGTGGTCGCCTTGGCAGGAGCTGCAAGCGCGCAGCAGCAGACTCTTCCACCGCAGCCTCCGGCTGCGGATGCGGAAGTCGGCTTTGAACGGCGTCCGCAACTTAGTCTCCAGGAAGAGCTGGTACAAGGTGATGCGGTGATTGCTCGCATCGATGCGGCGGCGATGTCGGTGCGCAAGCAGCTAGAGGTTGCTCGGGCCGTCGAGCACGACAGCGTGAAGACCCTTTGTTTGAATGACAAGCTGTCTCAGCTCGACGTGGCACTTCGATCGGCGCGCGACCGCCGAACAGACCTTATCGCGGCCGTACAGCGCACCGACGTCGAACTGTCCAACCACGAGTTTACAATTCTGACCGTTCTGCGTCAGAGGTCCGAACAGCTCGGTGCGGAAGCGCAGCAGTGCATCGGTGCAGAAGTGGCGTTCGTCGGGCAGACGACCGTCGTTCCGTACGTCAATCCAAGCCTTCCGGCCGAGGAAGGCGCGCAGTTCCCTCCGGCTGATCCCTCGGTGGTCACCGCCTCGCCCCAATGCGCGTCCTGCACGGGGACCGGACAGTAGCGGGTTTCTGAGGTCGCCCTGAGCGTCCTCGCGTAAGCGGCATCATTTTCGTTCCTTCACGGTACCAGGTCTCGTGTACCTTCGCGCCTTGTCGATGATCCATCGATCCCTTGCCTTCGCGACCTCTCTCGTCGCCCTCGTCGCGGTGCCGCGTCTCGCGACAGCGCAGGTTCAAGGCTTGGTTCCCCCCGGGGACACCCCGCAGTGGCTGAAGGATCGCAAGTACAGTGAGGGCATCGGCATACGCACCGGTGATTTCGAAGTGCACCCGGGCATCGCTGGCGAGGTGGGTTACGATTCGAACTGGTTCGTGCGGTCGACGCGCGTAGGAGCGCTCAACGGACCGCCCGTGCTACCAGCGCTGGAGTTTCGCGTTACGCCGTCGCTGGCGCTCAGCACGCTCGGACCGCAGAGGCGCGAGGGCGCTTCGGGCGCTGCCTTGCCGGACGTCGCGTTTCGAACGGGAATCAGCGGAACCTATCGCGAGTTCGTCGGAATCTCGTCGGATCCCGGCGCGGGGAGCCTGTCCGACCAGCGAAACTTCAGCGTGTTGGCCGATGCACGTCTCGACATCGAGCCCGAACGCCCGGTCGGTGGTTCCTTTGGGGCAAGCTATGGGCGTTTCATCCTTCCGAACTCCGCATCGTCGAATCCGGACTTGGCCTTCACGCATGATGACGTGAGTGCGGGTGCCGATCTTGCCATACAGCCTGGGGGCGGCATGCTCGATTGGCACTTCGGTTATCAATTCCGCGATTCCGTATTCGAGAATTCGGTTGGGGCGCCGTTCGACAACATGTCGAACGAAGTTTCTACGCGCGGTCGATGGAAGTTCGGACCGAAGACCGCGCTGCTCCACGAGACGACGGTTCGGTTCCTCTCCTACGCGGACGTCAACCGAGCGGCCCAGCAAGGGCTCCTCGATGCCACGCCGGTGCGAACGCGCGTAGGCCTGAATGGCCTCATCTCCGATCGCTTTGCAGCTCTCGCCATGATTGGGTGGGGCGCGAGCTTCGTCAGTACGGTTGTCCCGCAGCAGCACCAGTACGACAGTCCGATCGGTCAGGCCGAGCTTCGGTGGTTCCTGTCTGCGAACCCCGGTATGTCGAGTCCGTCGGACGTTGGTCTTGCCTTGTCATCGATTGCCGTTGGGTACACTCGAGACTTCCAGACTAGCTATCTTTCAAACTTCTATGGTAGTGACCGCGGGTATGTGCGATTTGCGTACTTTTTTGCTGGGCGTGTGTTGACGACGTTGGAAGGCGGCGTGGGGGCGGTTGAGTACCCGACGATGTACTGGATCGACAGCGTGAGGCGCCATGGTGGGTTCACCGATGTGCGCACAGATGTCACGCTGTTCGGCGAGTATCGGATCACCGATTCAATCGGCGTGAATGCGACGGTACGGGAGACGGCCAACTTCAGCAATGTCCACAACTTAGCCGATTCAGAAGCCGATCAGGCGGCCTCGCTTGGTCTCGACATGGCCTGGAATCGATTCGAGGCGTTCGTTGGGCTGCGATGGTTCATGTAGGGAGTGTTCGATCGGGCACCATGCGCTCGTGCTTGATGCTTGTCACTCTATCGCTGTGCTTCGCAACCTCGGCGTGTACCCGCCAGAGGATGTTGACTGCGAGCCTTCCGGCGCCGCAACAGAGTACCGTGTTGGGGGCCGGAGATCTATTCGAAGTGACGGTTTTTGGCGAGAAGGAGCTCTCACACGAATACCGGGTCCAGCCGGATGGCACGATTAACTTCCCGCAGCTCGACAGATTGCAGGTAGCGGGGCTCGAGCCCCAGCAGATCGAGGACTTGGTTACTCGACTGTTGATCGAGAAGAAGTACTTGGTCGCACCGCAGGTGACGGTCGTCGTAAAACAGTATAATTCGAAGAAGGTGAGCGTCATCGGCGCGGTTCAAAAACCGGGAAACCTCAATTGGTCGGAGGGAATGAAGCTCGTGGACGCCGTCTCGTTGGCAGGTGGAGTGACTCCCATCGCCGATGGCGGACACGTACGGATCACGCGCCTCGCGTCGACAGGAAAGACGGTAAGTGTCACCGTTAGCCTCGACGACATCACCGACGGGAAACTGGCGGATATCCTGCTTCAGGCAGGGGACACAATCAAAGTCGACCAACGAGTGTTTTGATGTGAAGGGGGTGACCGTGGCCGGCTATCGCGACGTGCTGGATACCGTTGAATCGTGGGAGCTGAGAGTGGCCCGAGCGACCGGGCGGTGGCATTCGTCGGGTGCCCGACGTCTGGGGCGAGGTCGATGCCTATCTGGGGTGACCGCTCGCGGCGCCGGATGGCCGAACTGGAAAGTGTCGCCAGCGATGGCCACGTTGCTCGTTGCCTGCTCGCAACCAGTCTCGCGCGCGGCCGGTGTCCAATCGACGGTCGTGGAGGCAGCGTGTAATGCAGCCCGATTCTTCTGCGCCATAGTCTCCAGAGGCGGCTGCGGGCGACGCTCCGTTGGCGCCTTCCTCGAAGCCGACACGCAACGCCTTGGCCGTGCGCTTCGCTGGGGATGCGGTTGCGGCGAAGCTGGCATTGGCGCTCTTCGATGAAGCAGGCAGCGTGATCGAGCTGAAGCCGCTCGGGACTACGGGCCGCCCTCCTCTGTCGTGCCGGAGGGGAGGGCGTTTGGCTGCCCGGCCTCCGGGCCTTGGGCGTGCTGCAATTGGGCGAAGATCCCGTCTCCAGTCGTCGTGAGCACGACATCGCCATCCCGTTCGGTCGCCCAAAGTCTGTCGCTAGTCGCCACTGACACCCAGTCGGCGGGCGTCGCTCTGTCGCACCGCTCGCCGTCGAAAGCCTGCAAAGCCTGCGTGCTGTGTCCGCCTAGCAGGTGTGACAGCCTCGCAACGATGAGCGCCCGCGGATGGCAGTACTCTCGGTTCATGCCTTGGTCCGGCTTACCGGCAGAGATCACTGCGTACTTCGGACGTGTCTTCAGGAGAAAGCCAGGGGTGGTGGAGGTTTCGCTCCCGTGGTGCGCTACCTGAAGGAGCGTCACTGGACCCCCTGGATCGAAGGTGGCCTCCTCCCCGTGCTCGGTGTCGCCGGTGAATAGAACGGACGACGAGCAGAACTCGATTCGAAGGCCGATCGAACAGTCATTCGCGTCCGATGCACAGGACGGTGGCCAGGCGCGCGGAACGATCGCATCGATGTGGAGGTCGGGGCCGCTCGGAATCGGCATCCGCGCATGCGCAGGATCGAGGACGTACATGGCGGTCCCGCGTTTCTCAGCGGTGCGGTGCGTGCGCACCACTTCAGCCTTGCGAACGTCGCGCCCGTTGTCTACGTAGGTCTCGACCCGGAATGTCTCCAGGATAGCCGGCGCGCCGCCGATGTGGTCCGAGTGCTGGTGCGTGATCCAAAGGAGCGAAATGGGAGCGCCGCCGAGGTCGTTCCGAAGTTCGGTCATCAGGTGTTGGTCTGCTCCAGCGCACGCTTCGCCGCATCCCGAACGTCGCGGGTTATCGCCGGCATCCACGACTACATGACGTCCATCAGGAAGGTCGACGAGCGCGGAGAGACCCTGGCCCACATCGTAGAAGTGCACCGTCATGGACCGTCCGCCGCCGCAAGTGGTCGTCATGGATCCGGAGGGCGACCAGCGACGCATCGCGGGAGCCTGGGAAGTGGACGCCATCGGCAAGGCGGATCTAGGGAGGCCAGCGGGTCCGGCTATCACGTCTCGGCCCCAACCCCTGAGCAGCGAGCCCGCGACGCCGACGCCGATCGCGACCAGCGCGAAGACGGCGTGCCCGGCTCTCGCCCTGCCGGAATGTCGTGTTCGTCTACGTCGGGAACTCACGGTACCCTTATGCCGCGACGCAACTTTCTCGGCCAGAAAGCGGAGCAACCACCTGCCCGGCCCTTGAGCCAACCCCTCGGTTGGCCACACCGCGCGCGCGTGATGGGGGAGAGCTCGTCACCTGCTTCCGATCTCTGGGCGCTGTCGACGATCATCGGTTGCCTTCCTCTTGCCGTGATGTCGTGCCTGGTTTCAGATTCCGAGGGACCGACTCGATGATGACGAGTCCCCTACGTCCTGTCCCCTGACGGTCGCGAATAGAAATCCGAGCTCAGATAAAAGGCGACGGCGTGTTGGATGAGGATCTTGACGACGGCGCCGATGGGTACGGCCAGGAGCACCCCGAGAAATCCGAACAATGTGCCTGCTGCCATCATGGTCAGCAGGACTTCGACTGGCGCGAGTCCGACGGAGCGGCCGACGATGCGCGGAGTGACGACGAGGCCGTCGAGAAGTTGCACCCCGAGCATCACCGCGAGGACCCCGACAACCGTCCCCGGTCCCTGCCAGTCGAGAGTCGCAATGGTAAGGGCGAGCGTAAGCCCGCATCCGAATCCAATGTATGGAACGAATGCGAGCATTCCCGTCAGGACGCCAATCGGCACGGCCAGGCGAATGTCGACGATGCGCAGGCCTGTCGCGTACAGAGCACCCAGAACGATGTTGGCTGTGAGCTGCCCCCGGACGTAGCCCCCGAGCGTTCGATGAATCTGTCGCGCGACGCGTGCCACTCGCGGATACCAGCGCCGCGGGACGAGCGTTGCGGCGTGGCTGACGATGCGGTCGAAATCGATCAGCAGATACAGCGCGAACACAGGCACGATGAGGCCGCTCAAGAGGACGGCGGCGTACCCGAGCGTTCCAAACAGGGCTCCGGCAGCGGTCGGCAGCATGCTGGGACCGAGAGACAGGAGCTTGTCGCGAAACCCGACGCCGAGTTCGCCCATGGTGTGCGGCAAACGAACGTGAAACGTCTGCCAGACCGCAGGTTCGATCCGGTCCTCGAAGCCTCGAAGCTGCGACGGCAGGTCGGCAGCGGCCGCACGGACTTCCATGATGAACATTGGCACTGCATACGCCAACAGGGTCACGAGCCCGCCGATGATGGTGATCATGACGATGGGTGCGGCGAGGCCTCTCGGAACGCGCCTGTCCGCGAGCCAGTCCACAAACGGGTCAAGCGCGTAGGCGACGAGAAAGGCGAAAAATAGCGGGACGAGTACGCCGCGCAGGGCGTATGCGAGCGCCACGAGCCCGAAACCTACGGCGACCGTGGCCATGCGCCGAAACGCGGGGTGGGTCGGCGGCGGTGGCAATGGCGAGGGCAGGTTCGACATTCCGGCCGAGCAATGTAGCCTGCCGGCTGCCATGGCAGATAGCCGCGATGAGAATTCCCGCGAACTCGCGCCTTTCGACGAGGACGTTCCGCGCCCGGTGCCTCCGACGCCAAGTCAGGACGGAGCGACCATCGCGCGTCTTTCTGCTGTGATGCGGCGCCTGCTCGATCCGGGCGGGTGCCCGTGGGATCGGGAGCAGACTTTCGAGTCGCTCCGGAAGTACACGTTGGAGGAGGCGTGCGAGGTGATCGACGCGATCGACGCTGGAGATCGAAAGGCCATGCGCGAGGAGCTCGGCGACTTGCTGCTCCAGGTCGTGTTCCAGGCTGAACTCGCGCGGCGTGAGGGAAGCTTCGGCCTGGACGACGTCGTCGCAGGAATCGTGGACAAGCTCGTGTACCGGCATCCACACGTGTTCGGGCACCTGGACGCGGACACGGCCGATAAGGTTCTGCAGAACTGGGAGAAACTGAAGGCGAAGGAGAAAGGAGTTCGTGGAGTGCTTGCTGGCGTGCCGCGCAGCATGCCCGCGCTCACGCGGGCGCAGCGCATCGGTGAGAAGGTGGCGCGGGTGGGATTCGACTGGCAGGACTCCTCCGGTTCACGGGCGAAAGTGGCTGAGGAGCTCAAGGAACTCGACGATGCGGTCGAACGCGGGGATGCGGATGCCACGGAGGACGAGCTTGGAGACGTTCTGTTCGCACTCGTGAATCTGGCCAGACACCTTCACGTCGACGCGGAGGGGGCGCTTCGACGCACGATCGACAAGTTCACGTCGCGATTCGCTCACGTCGAGAACCGCGTCCGCGAGGTCCACGGCGGGTGGGGCGAGGCGGGAACGGAGCCGATCGCGCTGGAGGTTCTCGACGGCTACTGGGACGAGGCCAAGGCGAAAACGAAGTCGTCGGCCTAGGAGTCCGTCGGGTCTTTTGCATGTGCAAGAATCCCGACAGACTCCTCGCGGCGCTAGAGACGACTCGCCCTGCGAAGGACGACGAAATCGCCTTTGGAATAAACCTCGACAAAGTGCGCACTCTTGGCCAATTGCTCATGATTGGAGCCTCGCTCAACCAGGGCGTGCGTGAAGATCGGATTGTCGAGCAACGACGAATTGAACTCCACTTGAGGGAACGTGCGTCCGAGCCAGAGGTATCCGCCGCCGCCTAGCAAATCATCGTAGAGGAGCCCGCTTGCGTCGGCCTGGCGCCCCACCCACCCCTGCGCTTCGTAGCGAGCAAGTGGAAGATTGAATTCCGTTCCCTGAAAATGAAGGGCCCCGTCGACAAGAATGCCCGCGCCGAGTCCGACGCACGCCAGCAGCCACGAGCCGCGTTCGATCTGCCTGCCGACCGAGATGGGTCTCTGCGGTCCGCCCGAACGCAACCGTGGCGCGAGCCACGCGCCGACGACTCCAGCCCACGCAATCAGCAGAAGAGGCCAGCATAAAAGTGCAAATCGTTCTTCCTTGTGCGGCTGGGTCGACAGGAGCGAGAGGAGGCTCGTCGCCGTCAATACGAATGGCCACGTCGACCGAATCCCGACGATTGGAACGATCAGGAGCACCGCGAGCATGTTCGGCAACCGGTTACTGTACCTCACTCCGTACCAATACCATGGCTCGACACCGAATTGGGCCGCACCACCTTGAACGAGGTTGAAATTGACATATCCAATATATGAAGAAAAGATGCCTCCCCAGGTGAACCAGTCGACGACGCCGAAGAGGCCCAGCGTCAGGGCACCGGTGACAAAAGCAATCCCCAGCGCCCGGTACCTTCGCGCCGCGAGCAAGCAGAGCCCAACGACCAGAGCCGCGGGCGCATGCTGGACTCTCAGTCCCAGCCCCAGTCCCAAGAGCGATCCGATGGCCGCGGCACTTCGCTTCGAGGCCGTCGGCCCCTGGCCGACCAGCTCTCCGGTGATGACAAGTGCCCAGACTACGCCGATGGTCGACGGGAGCTCGGTGAGCATGTCCGTGGAAAATGTGACCAGCAGCGGGAATCCGGCGCAAAGGGCGGCGCCCAGGATGCCTCCCACGACACCTGCGTCGTCGGAGGGCGCCGCGCGGGGCGACTCGATCGACTCGGCTCGAGCGATCATGGCACCGCCTCTCCACCCGGCCCACACGAGAAGCAGACTGACAACCACCCAGTGCACTCGCAGGGCCAGACCGAGTGCAGATCCTCGCAGTCCAAGCCAGGCGAGTGCACGCATCCAGGCGCCGAGGTACCCCGGGAGGACCCAGGACCTCAGTCCTTCGCGCCATTCCCACGTGATGATGCCGGCGCCGGAGATGCGGCGCCATGCCGGCTCCAGGTACTGGAAGAACTCGTCGGGGTGATTGGGCTGGACGCGAATTAGAGCTACCAGTCGCAAGAGAAATCCGAACGCGGTGATCGAAAGCCCTAACGTTTGTAGAGTGCGTCGCGTCATAAGCCCCACGCCTCGACCTCGTAGACACGAACGATTTCCGTCGGCCCATTTGGTTCAATGTCGAGGCGGACGCCTCGCGCGCGTTGGCACTCGATGGCGTGGGACGCGACCGATTCGCGATTGTCCTTCACGTCGACCGAGGGTCCAACACCTCGCTCAAGCAGGCAGCGGATGCGGTAGTTTCGGGCCGTGTACTCGGTGAATTCCCTGTCACCAGCGTGACGGACGAGGACGCGATCCACGTCGTGGGGCTCGCGCCATGAGATCTCGACCCAAGGATGCCGATCGCGCTCGGACGAAGCCCACTTCTCGATCGGATCCGGAAAAGCCCGACCGTCCACGAGAAAGGCTGGGTGGTGCTGCGTACCCAAGTCGTCGTGGTAGCTGCTGGCTCGGATGGTAGGTCCCAGGTCCCAGGAGGCGAGGTTGTGACGTTCGGGCGGATCCGGACGGCGTCGAGGAAGCGTCACCGAGAGCACCCCCCGCGTGGATGCAAAGGCCACGAGACCGCTCACCCAGAAGCCCGCGACCAGCGCTGCAACCAGGGCCATGGCTGTTCGCAACCGACAAATCATGGGCCTAATCCGACCCCAGTCATGCAGCGCGCATGCCAGAGCGCAACACCGCAAGACTCCGGTGGATCGTGGGTTTCGTTCGCGAAAGCGTGAGCCAGTGTGTGTCAACAGCGACCGTGGAGTCGTGGGACGGGCTTGAGCGGTGGAATCCGCTAGACACTCCCTGTGTCCTGCTCCTCCGCCCTCTTTGGTGCGCTGCCTCCGCTTGCCCGGACACCGGAAGAGTGGGGCGACATCCTGAATTCGCTCGGCGCGCGACCGTTTCACGCTCGGCAGCTGTTTCGCTGGCTTCACGCCCGCGGCGTCGTCGATCCGGAGGAGATGACGGACCTGCCGCGCGATCTTCGCGCGACCTTGGGAATGTTTGGGCTGGGCCGAGTTCTCACGGTTGCGGATGTTCGCCGCGCGCGCGACGGCACGCGCAAGCTCCTCGCGCGGCTGGTCGATGGTGCCACCGTCGAAACCGTGCTCATCCCGGGCCTATCGGGCGCGGATCACTCGTTGCCGTCTCCCGTGTCTCTGCTGAGCGGCGACGTCGACGATACAGAAGACGACGAAGACGCGATCGCGGCGAATCGGTCGCTTGACGAAGCGGGCGAAGCGTACATTCGCGTCGCCCAGTGCGTTTCGACGCAGGTCGGCTGCGCGATGGGTTGTGCGTTTTGCGCCAGCGGAGTCGCAGGTTGGAAGCGGCACCTCGGAGCCGACGAGATCGTCGCGCAAGTGATCGCGGGCCGCGCTCGGTTGGAGACCGGCGAGCGTTTGCGCAGTGTCGTCTTCATGGGCATGGGCGAGCCACTTCACAACTACGACGCGACGGTGCGCGCGATCCGGCTCCTTACTCATTCGGAGGGGGTAGGCCTGTCCACGAGGCGGATCACGGTCTCGACGAGCGGTCTGATTCCCGAAATCACTAGGCTTGGAACGGAGTTCGACGGGCACATCGGGCTCGCCGTGTCACTTCATGCAGCCGACAATGAGACGCGATCTCGCCTCATGCCCGTGAATCGGAAATACTCGCTCGGCGCGCTCGTCGCGGCACTTCGGGCGTATCCGTTGCCTCGACGGCGCAGGATCACGATTGAGTACACGCTCATCGCGGGCCGGAACGACGCGACGTCCGATGCGACGAAGCTCGCGCGACTTCTCCGTGGCATTCCTGTGAAGGTGAACCTGATCCCGATGAACCAGATCGACCTCAGCGACTTGCGCCCTCCAGCAATGGCCGTCGTCCTGGCGTTCCAGCGAGTGCTGTGCGACGCAGGTTATTCGTGCTTCATCCGTCGCCGGCGCGGCGAGGATGTCGACGCCGCTTGCGGTCAGCTTGCTCTCCTCGGCGTGCAACCCAGGGTACGCGCCGTCCGTGAGTAGGCCCCACCCGTTTCGAACATTGACCGGTGCGCGGAATCGCTGGATGCGATACACGTGCGGATGCGAGCCGCGATGATCCCGTATATCCATATCCCCGACCTGCACATTGGACCCGTGCCGCTGCATCCCTTCGGCATCCTGGTTGCGACCGGCGTTCTCATCGGAACGAGTCTCACGACGTGGCGTGCTCGAAAGCTCGGCTACGACGTCGCGGCGCTCAATTCGTTCATCACGTGGATGCTGGTGTCGGGCTTCGTCCTCTCCCACATGCTGGACTACCTTTTCTACCACTGGAGGGAGGTCGTCGAACGACCGTGGTCGCTTCTCATGGTGTGGGAAGGACTGAGTTCGTTTGGTGGCTTCATCGGCGCGCTCGTAGGGGTTCTTCTGTGGAAGTACCTCGACGTGGAGCGATCGCCCTTCCGATGGCGAAAGGCTCCGTATCCGATCTTGCCCTTTGCCGACCTCGTGTTTTCCGTCTTTCCGATTTCGTGGATGTTTGGTCGCATGGGATGTGCGTCGGTCCACGATCATCCCGGCGCTCGCACGACGGCCGAGACGTTGCTTGCTGTGGCCTACCCCAAGTGGCCTGGCGAGGGAACGGTGACCCATTTCGGATTCATCGAGTTCATCGTCGGGCATGACCCGCGGTTTGATCTCGGGTTCCTCGAGCTTCTGTTCACCATCGTGCTCGCCGCAGCGGTGGCAGTCACCTGGAGGCGCAAGGTCACCATCGGAACGTATGCGGCGGTCGTGTCACTCGCATACGCCCCCGTTCGGTTTGTGATGGATTTTCTGCGGGTGCCGGAGAGCGCGGGAGGGGATACGCGCTATGGAGGTCTCACTCCCGCTCAATGGTGCTGCTTCGCGCTATTCCTCTATGGCGCTGCCATGGTCGTCTACACAAGGCGAATTCGGATGCGCAAGGTCGACCTCGCCTCGCTGGTTAGGGAAGTCGCTCCCCACGTGGAGGAAACGGCGGGAGCGAAGGCGTAGGTCCGGGGCCCGGAGGGCTCGCGATCCCTAGGGCTTCGGTCGTCGCGATCCGAGCACCGCCAGCTTGAGGTAGCTTAGCTGGCTAGCTGCCGTGTGTTTTGCCAGATCGATCGGTCCGGCGTCGCGCCTCGACGCTCGACCCATGAGCTCCCCCGTCTCGTAAAGTTCGCGCGTTCTTGCCCGCTGGAGCTTGCCACTCGAGGTCTTCGGCAGGGCGCCCGGCGGGAGGGCGATTACATCGTCGACGGTCAGGCCCATGCCATCTTGCACGGCGGATCGAACTGAACTCACCAGTGCGGACGTTTGCGCTAGGCGTTCCGGCTCCTTCACTTCGAAGGCGACAACGACGCGTTCTCGATCACGTTCTAGGCCGCTTGGGTCTCGGGCGCCGAACGCAACGACATTGCCCTTGCGTACGCCTTCGATCCCGCTCACTTCCCACTCCATGTCCTGTGGGTAATAGTTCCGTCCATTGACGATGATGATGTCCTTGCTTCGTCCGCAAATATAGACTTCCCCGTCGTGCATGAAACCGAGGTCGCCTGTGCGGAGGAATGACCCGGCGAACGCCTCGCGCGTCCGTTCCACGTCTTCCCAATAGCCACCCATGACGCTAGGGCCCGCGATACGAATCTCGCCGACGGCGCGCTCGGAAAGGGGGCAGGCGCTTTCGTCGTCGGTGGGATCGAAGATACGCACGACATGGTCAGGAAACTCGCGTCCGCAGGACACCAGGCGTACCGCTTCATCCGCGTCTTCGCGAACTAGGTGGGCCTGCCCGGTGTCCCAAAGCCGAGGTCCGTCGACGGCGATGACAGTCGCCCCCTTTTCGAGCTCGCCCATCGTCACTGCCAGCGATGCCTCTGCCATCCCATAAGATGGCAGCAACGCCTCGCGCCGGAATCCATAGGGTGCGAACGCCTTGGAGAAACTCTCGAGTGTCTCAGGACGAATGGGCTCGGCTCCGCATCCGGCCACCCTCCACCGGGACAAGTCGATTCCGGAGAGCTCGGCGCTTCGAATGCGCTTGACGCAAAGTCCGTAGGCGAAGTTGGGTGCGTAGGATGTTGTGCCGCCATGGCGAACTATGGCTTGGAACCACGTGATGGGGCGTTTGAGAAAGAGGAGCGTCGGCAACAGGACGACCGGTATCCGAAAATACAGAGGGGCGAGTACGAACCCGACGAGCCCCATGTCGTGATAGAGCGGCAGCCACGACACTCCGAGGTCATCGCGGCCAAGGCGAAGTCCATGTGCCATGATGCACTCGATATTCGCGGCGACGTTCTCGTGGGTGAGCACAACGCCTTTGGGGCGCGATGTGGATCCACTCGTAAACTGGAGAAAGGCCATGTCATCGAGAGAAGGTCTCTCGGGCCGGAGCGGTTCGTTGGAATCGCGAATCCCCTCGACGGCCACGACTTGTTCGAGCGCCGGACAAGCTGCCTGGACCGTTCCGAGGAGGCGCTTGATCTTCGACGTGGTGACGAGCGCCCGCGCACCGCTCTTGGCTACGATGTGGCGTGTGTTGTCGAGATACGCCTGGAGGCGGCCGAGCGCCATCGGTGGGTAAACTGGAACAGGTACGATTCCAGCCCGCAGCGCCCCCAAGAAGCAGAGAATGAAATCGTCATTGCGTGGCAAGACGATGGCGAGTCGGTCGCCCTTGCGCACACCGAGGGCCTGAAGTGCTCCCCCAGTCCGGGCGCTCATTCGCTCGATGGCCGCGAACGAAAACGACTCCTCGCTCCCATCGACCGGGCCGGCTGCCGGACCGATGAAGCCAGGGACGCCGGTCTCCGGAACGAACCGAAAACCGCGCGTCGGCTCAGCTGCTGCCGCGTCTTCGATTGCTTGAGGAATGGTGCGGAGTGCCATTGGAATGGGGACGGCGCCGGAATTCTCGGGGCTCTTTCAGATCGGAGCGAAGATCGCGAATGGCCCGAGCTGGCGTGTGCGGTGTGCGGGCGGCCTGTCGGCTCTTACCAGAGCTCGGCGGTCGGTACCAACCGCTTCGCCGCCTTCGGGCGACATGTCGCGATGAAAGCCGAGGCCGTCGTCCGCTTTGACACGCGCACCGCACTGCGCGATCCTGAGCCACCCATGCCTCTCATCGAGACCGAGGAAGCCGCCCGTCGTCTCGCACGCGCCATCGCCAGCGACCTTTCCCTGTACAACGAGGACAAGATCGTCGCCGGAATCCGCAACGACGACCTCTTCACCGCCTTGGCGGAGGAGGTTGAAGAGGGGCGTGCCCTCTACAAGCGCCGGGTTTCTCCTGAGCTCTATCCGCGCAATTTCTATGATCGAGCGCTCGTAGACATCCTCGTCAAGGCGAAGGGTCACGTCAAGTCGAAGCTCTGGTGACGGGGCCAAGGCCATATCGACGAGGGGGGTGCTTCGCCTCCCCCCTCGATCTGCCCCAAGGCGTGTGCGGGGAGATCGTGCGTCGCATCGTAGACGAATGTCAAGGCGGATTGCGCCTGGATCGCTTCATCGCTTTGGAATGCGCGATATCGCGCACCGAGGCGCAGCGTTGGATCGCTGCCGGCCAAGTAAGTCGCGGTGGCAGACCCGGTTCTTCGTCGGACCGCGTGAGAGTGGGTGACCTCGTCGAGGCCCGGCTGATGGCTCCGCCAACGACCGCTGCACAACCGGAACCCAACGTCCGACTTGATATTCTCCACGTGGACGATGCTGTCGTCGTGGTCAACAAGCCGGCTGGACTCGTCGTCCACCCGTCGCTCGGCCACGAGGGTGGCACGCTCGTCAACGGGCTTCTCGCTCTCGGCTTCTTTCGGGCGGATGACTTCTCCTCAGCGGGCGAAGCGGGCGATAGCGTCCGGCCTGGGATCGTTCACCGCTTGGACAAAGGGACGAGCGGAGTTTTGGTCGTGGCGCGAACTCCCGCGGCCCGTGAATTGCTTAAGGTGCAGTTCCAGTCCCATTCGATGGAGCGCCTGTACGATGCAATCGTTGTCGGCGTTGCCCCGAGCGGCACGTTCGCCACGCTCCACGGACGCCATCCGCGGGATCGGCATCGCTTCACGACGCGGGTTCGGACGGGGCGGCGGGCCGTAACGCATGTTCGGGCGGTGGGTCGTCTACGTGGGGCCACACAGATTGAGTGCACCTTGGAGACAGGGCGGACCCATCAAATTCGTGTGCACCTCGCGGAAAGCGGGACCCCGGTGCTGGGCGATTCCGTATACGGACGTCCTCCCGAAGACCCCTATGTGCGCTCGGTGGGCGAGCGTCTTGGGCGACAGGCCCTGCACGCACGGGTTCTCGGGTTTGTCCATCCGAGCACGGGCGAGCGCGTGCGTTTCGAGGTCCCACCGCCGGCGGACTATCTAGACGCGCTGTCGTTGCTCACTCTCCGGGAGTGAATCCACACCCCGCCGCAGGGCGGCGGGCTTCACTGCACGCTCTTACCGAGCCCCGGACTTTAGTCCGGGGGTGTCCGCAGCGGCAGCGGCGATCTTGGACGCCCGGAACAGACCTGGATAGCGCCGCTTCAGCGCCGAGAGCGCGATGAATCCTACAAACACGGCAAACCAGAGGGTTGCGAAGCGAACGAGGATCATGGCCGCTGTGCTCGCCGTCGCCCCTACGTGCCCAAGCTCCTGGATCTGCTGTCGTAGCGCCGTCTCGGTGACCCCAAGGCCACCGGGCACGGGGACTAGCGCACCCGCAAGAGTGCTCGTGGCGTAGAAGAACGTTGCCAGACCGATGCTCGTAGTCGCCCCGAGTCCTCGAAGAATGACCCAGAGAGCTGCGCATTCCAGCGCCCACGCGCCGACGGACAGGAGCGTCGGAACGACCAAATTGGACGGCCGAACGAGGAGAGTCAGGCTGTCGTACGCAGCTCGGAGTTTGGGTCCGAGGCGCGCGAACGGTCCTGGAAGTCGTTCGGTGAGGCGAATCATTGCGTGAGAGGCCCGTTGGTTGGCCACAAGAACGAGGACGGCGAACACGACAATCGTTCCCGCGGTAGCCCAGAACAGCCCACCGGAGAAGCCGATCGAGCTCAAGACGATGAGGATGACGATGCCGATGACATCGGTCAGTCGTTCGGCGATGACGACCGGAGCCGTGCGCTCCACGGGAACACGATGGGTCTCGAACAGGACGAGGGACTTGAATACCTCGCCGACCTTGCCGGGTGTGACCGTCAAGACGAACCCACTTAGGAATGTGAGAAAGCTGTCGATCTTGTCCACGCCTTGGACCCCGAGGCGCGCGAGGTAAAACTCCCATTTCAGCCAGCGGACGAGGTAGTTGCCGAATGCCAGTCCCAATGCGAAGGCGAAGGATGACCAAGTGAAGCGACCGAGTGCGTCGCCCATCTTTGCGAGCCCCGTGTGCACGGCGAAGGCCCCATAGATGCCCACGCCGAGCAGCATGGCCATGAGGACCCGCCGCACCGCTACGGATCTGCGGACGTCGCCGTTGTTCATCGGGATCGGCGAATTTTGTGAAACGTGAGCGCCACGAACGCGATGGCCGCGATGGCTGCACTCACGGCGACGACCCAAAACAACCAAGAGGGAGCTTCGAAGCGGCCGCGCGCGATTCCAGGGTCGGGACGCACGAGGAGTTCCGAGGGACTGAATCGGCACAGGGGCGATGACATCGGCGGTCCGACACGCCCTTTAGTCGACGTCGAGGTCGGCAGCAACCAGTGGACACGATCGGCACTCGCGTCCTACGACCTCGTGCCGCGAGGATGCGATCTTCAATGTCCGAGGTCCCGAGCGAGTCCGCACCGAGCGACGTCGAGCTTCTCGATCGCGCGCGGCGCGCGTCCGGAGAGCTGCGGCAAGCCATCGCCGTGCGCGTCGTAGGACAGGACGAAGTCGTCGAGCTGATGCTCGTCGCGCTCCTGGCACGCGGTCATGCGTTGCTCGTCGGAGTGCCCGGACTGGCCAAGACACTTCTGGTTGCGTCGCTCGCCGAAGCGCTCGACCTGTCTTTTGGTCGCGTGCAGTTCACCCCTGACCTCCTTCCGGCCGACATCACAGGGACAGACGTGGTCGACGAAGAAGGCGGAACGCGTGCGCTCCGATTCTTACAAGGCCCCATCTTTCGCCACCTCGTCTTGGCCGACGAGATCAATCGTACTCCACCGAAGACGCAGGCAGCGCTGCTTCAGGCCATGCAGGAACGCCGAGTGACGGTCGGAACGAGCACGCACGCGTTGCCCGATCCGTTTCAGGTCTTCGCCACGCGCAATCCGATAGAACAGGAGGGGACCTATCCCTTGCCCGAGGCTCAGCTCGATCGGTTCTTGCTCGAAGCTCACGTGGAGTATCCAAGCGTCGACGAGGAGAAGGAGATTGCGAGGCGGACGACCGGCGGTTCGCTCGGACGCGTGCCGCGGGTGCTCACGAGTGACGATGTGCGGACCTTGCAGTCCCTGATTCCGCGGATGCCTGTGACCGAGAACGCGGTCGCGCTGGCTGTCGCCCTCGCTCGTGCGACTCGTCCCAACGATCCGACTGCGCCAAGAGAGGTTCGCGACCTCGTGCGATTTGGTGCCGGCCCCCGCGGTCCCCAGGCGCTGGTCTTTTCCGCAAAGGCGCGGGCGGCGCTGCGTGGCGAAGCCGCTGCCGACGTCGAGGACGTTCGGTCGCTCGCCGTCCCTGTCCTTCGACATCGGCTGGTCCTCAGCTACCGAGCTGAGGCCGAGGGCGTCGACGGTCGGGGCATCGTCGAGCGCGTGGCCGCAGGCGTTCGGTAGCGGACGATTTCGCCAAGGCGCGTGAGGCCACGGAATTGACTCGCTCGCGATGGACCGCGGCAGAGCGCCTCAGAGACCGGACGCCCGACGCGTCGAGCGCTTGAGCGTGGCGGCGGACTGCGCACCGCGATGCGGTGGGCAGATGTCGTGTGCGTAGTCCACGGCCACCTGAACGAATTCATCGTGCGTGTTGGCTTGCCACACTTTGTTCACGATCCCGGCGGCTAACGCCTCATCGGGAGTCCATGGCCCCCCCTCGGTGATCAGTTCGATCGCTCGTGAGCGCCCCACCGTCCGTATGAGCCGCTCCGTGCCTCCAAGTTCCGTTGGTGGCAAGTCGATCCTCGCGGCCCCCTGCCTCGCAATCCGAAGGTCGCACGCGAGCGCGATGTCCGTCCCCGAATCGAGACAGTGGCCGTTGATGGCTGCGATGACGAGTTTCGGCGTGTTCTCAATCCGCGCGAATACCTCGTGGGCGTGGAGGTCGAAGGAATCACGAAAGCTCGCGCCTGCTTCCTCGAGCATTTGCGCGTTCACGCCCGCCGAGAAATAGGCTTCACCGTGTCCCGTGATCACGAGGACGTGTACGTCGTCGTCGAACCGTGCATCGAGAAGGCACGCGTCGAGCTCCTTGAGCATCTCGTACGTCAAGGCGTTTACCGGCGGATCGGTCAGCGTGATGAGGGACACCCCCTTGTCGGTTGCGTAGGTCACTCGCATCCCCATGCTCGGAACGTTACACGATGGGAGAGCTCGAGGGGGACGGGGATTGCAAGTTGGGCGTGCGCGCGAATGCCCCGGACGACTATGCTAAAACGCCACGTTGGCGCGAGCCTGAGATCCCGTCTAGTTCGTCCACATTCCCCGACCTATGCATCCCGATTCGAATCTCGACTTGCTGCGTGCCGAAATCAAGCGCCTGATCGTGAAGGAGCTCAATCTCGAAGGTCGAGACCCATCGAGCATCGACGACGATGCCCCGCTCTTTGGCGAAGGTTTGGGCCTTGATTCGCTCGATGCTCTCCAGCTTGCTGTGGCGCTCGACGAACAGATGGGCGTCCGGATTCCCGACGGGGATGAGACTCGCGCTGTCTTTCGAAGCGTACGCACGCTCGCGGAGCACGTCGCGAAAGTGCGGGGCGCGTGACGCAGCGATCGACGAGGGGGGAGCTTCGCGGCCCCCCTCGAGCTCCTAGTGTGTGGCTCACGGGACTCGGTCTTGTCACGCCTCTCGGGATCGGAGTGGAAGCCTCTTGGGCTCGCCTCGTGCGCGGGGACTGCGCAATTCGGACCATCGGACTGTTTGACGCGCAAGAGTATCGCAGCGACGTGGCCGCCGAAGTGTCCGGAGTCGCCACGCCTCCGAGTGAGGCGCCGTGGCGATGGTCGCGAACGAGCGCCATGGCCGTCGCTGCGGCTGAGGAAGCGATGCGCGCCGCAGGAATCAACCCGACGCGAAGCCGAGTTGGTCTCGTCATCGGAGGAACGACGGGCGGCATGTTCGAGAACGAGGAGCTGCTCGCTCGTCTGCACGTGGGCCCGCGACCGCATGAGGCGTCTCGTTCGATGCTGTCCCATCCGCTGACGTCGACGGGTGACCTCTTGGACGAAGTCCTCGGTCCGTTTGCCCGAGTCCGGACATTGTCGAGCGCCTGCTCGAGCAGCGCCAACGCGCTCATCGCGGGAGCGCTGTGGCTCGAGGGGCCACTGGGCGACGGTGTGGAGCTCGACGCCGTGGTAGCTGGTGGCTGCGACGGGCTGTGTCGTCTCACGTTTGCGGGGTTCAATGCGCTGGGAGCGATCGACCCGGAGCCCTGTCGTCCGTTCGACCGCCGACGTCGCGGCACGAGTCTCGGCGAAGGCGCCGGATTCGTCGTGCTGGAACGAGCCAATAGGGCCTACGCACGCGGCGCGACACCGGTGGCCGAGCTCGCAGGATGGGCATCGGGATCCGAAGCCCACCACATCACGAATCCCGCTCCCGACGGCGCGACAATTTCGTCGCTCATCAACTGTGCTCTGGAGCGCGCGCGCTTGAAGCCGACCGACATCGATTACGTGAGCGCCCATGGAACCGGTACTCCGCTCAATGATCCCATTGAGGCTTGTGCGCTTGCACGCGCGTTCGGTCGCGAGGTGGAGCGGATTGCCGTGTCGAGCAGCAAGGGACAAATCGGGCACACACTGGGAGCGGCTGGAGCCATCGAAGCGGTGATTGCCGCGCTCGTGGTCGCACGCAGGACACTCGTGCCAACCGTGGGACTCGATGAGCCCGATCCGGCCATCCGCGTCGTTCACGTTCCCCACGTCGGGCGCGCGGTATCTCGTGTGCGGGCAGCGATTTCCAACGCATTTGGCTTCGGCGGCATGGACAGCGTGCTGGTGTTTGCGGAACCGCGCGATGACGCCGCGACCCCATCGCGTGCGTTCACAGAGACCCCCATCGTGGGTTCTCTCCCCCGGGTCTCGCAGGGCGCTCGCGCATCATGCGTTGTCACGGGAGTCGCCGTATTCGGCCCGTGCGGCATGCTAAGCGCCGACGACTGCGCGACCTTGGCCGAGCGCGCCCTTGATTCGTCACCGTTGGCGATCGTCGAACCGGAGCCCTACCTCGATATCGAGCGCGCGCGCAGACTCGATCGTGCGTCGCGGCTTGCAGCGGTGGCGGCTGGGCGTGCCCTGAGCGATTCGGGTGCGCCACCGACGAACACAGGCGTCGTGTTGGGTCGAGCGTTCGGGACCGTCGATGGGTCCGCCGCGTTCATGCACCGCATTTTCGACCGGGGTCCGCGTGTCGCGAGTCCCGCGGAATTCCCAAATCTCGTCCCGAGCGCGCCCGTCGGACACGTCTCGATCTACCTCGGGCTGCGTGGTCCCAGCTTCATGACCGCAGATCTCTCGACGAGTGGCGAGAGCGCGTTCCATCAGGCCCTGGAGCTCGTCGCGACGGCCGAGGCGCCGAGCATCGTTGCAGGCGCCGTTGAGGCCAGGAGCGCTATCGTCGAGGATGTGCTGGCCGGAATGTTTGCTTCGCGGGGTCACTACGGCAGCCATCGTCCGGAGATCGCGGCTGCGCTTGTCGTGGAAAGCCGCGGCGCAGCGGAGTTACGACGAGCCCGCGTGCTGGCGTCGGTCGAGCAGTGGATCGAGTGGCGGCGGGAGGGTGAGCGTTCGATCGCAAGGCTGATGGCGCCGCACGGCCCGTGCGCCGAGATCGTCTTGCCGCGCCCGAGCGACACGCTGGAGGGACTTCTCGCTGCATCGCCCTGGAACTCGTGCAGACGTACTGTGCTCGGTGGGCTCGACGGCGAGAGCGACGCGTTCGGAGCGGTTGCGCTCGCCATGGCAGTCGGGCGGTTGGCGATGGGTCGGACCGACGAGGTGCTCGTTATCGGGATCGCGAAGGAACGCGGGTATGCCGTCGTTCTCCGCCGCGACTAGGCTGACGGACTCGAGACCATGCTGCGCCGCTTGTTGCCGGGACCCGTTGCGCGTGAGCCGCCCCTGCGATGCATCGGTTGCGCCGTGATGATGATGGCTTCGTGTGCCGCTCTTTCCACTCCACCAAGTCGCTCGACTGGTTCCAACGCGGCTGCGGTGGCCTCCGGCCACCAGTGGCTCGACCGCGCACGCAAGAGCCGGAGCGGCACTCCGTGGTCGGCCGGAATCTCCGCGTCCCTGCGCCTTGCGACATCCGGCCAAGTGTTCGAAGGGCGGGGCGGGATGGCGGTCGCTCCCGAACGGGCAGTCCGGCTTATCCTGCTGATGGCTGGGGGGCCGACGTTGCTCGACGTCTGGGTCACGCCGGAGCGTTGGCGCGTTGCCGTTCCCGCACGAGGGACCGTCGAACGTGGCTCGGGCGCCGCGCGGGCCGGCTTGCCCGTGTCGTTCCTACAACGGCGGTTCTTGAACCCGTTCGAAGGGGCGCTCATCGAAGCCTCGGCTTCCGAGACCGACTTGGTCATGGTCGTTCGCGACCGCGATGCCATGCTCGAGATACGCGCCGGCCGATGCGATGGGGGTGATCTGACGCGGACGGCCACTCGGGTTCGAGGACTCCTGGTCGATCAGTTCGACGAGTGCCTCGCGCCGGAGGGGCCGCGGCCAGGCAACTGGGCGCACTATCGAGACGTCGCGACCGGGCTGACCGCCGATGTGAAGTTCGAGTCAGTCTCCGTGGGAACCCTGGACGACGCGGCATTCGTCGACCCTGACGGGGTGGGGCTGACTCCGTGAGCGACGCAGGCCTCGTAGCCTTCGGAGCAGTGTCCGCGCTCGGCGGACAGTGGAACGCCGTGAGCGCTGGGGACCTCGGGTGCGGCGCGCGCATCGCCATCGACCGGGACGACGAGCTGACCCGGGCAGGTCTCCGAAATCCCTTTGCTGCGCGCGTTCGCGACCTCGATGGCGAGGATCGCGTGACATCCCTGCTTAGACGTGCAGTCGGGAGGTGCGTTGACGAGCTCGATTGCGTGCGCCCGGCGTGGCAGAGCGAGCGCATTGGGCTGATCCTCGGCACGTCGAGCGGTGGGATGCGGGCGACCGTGCGCGCTTGCGAAGCCGTCGCACGCGGGCAAGGCGTTCGCGAGCCGGAGCTGGTCACGTACTTCGGGTCCGTCGCCGCGGTCGCGCGCGGTTTGCCCGTCTTGTTCGACCCCGTGATCGTTGTCCTCGGGGCCTGCGCGTCTTCCACGCTGGCCGTCGGTCTCGCCGCACGGTGGCTCGACCGCGACTCGTGCGATCTCGTCCTCGCCGGTGGATTCGACGAGGTGACGGTCCTCGTCGCCGCGGGTTTCGAGGTTCTGCATGCCACGACGTCGACGCCGCCTCCGCGGCCGTTCCGGCTCGGGCGCGACGGAATGGCGCTCGGAGAAGGCGCCGCGGTGCTCGCGTTGGCGCGGACGTCAAGGCGTGAGGCGGTTCGCGTGCTCGGGTTCGGCGCCGCCTCGGATGCGGGACACCTGACGGCGCCCGATCGAACCGGCCTGGGTCTCGCGCGAGCGGCGTCGGCGGCGCTTGCGGAGGCAGGCGTGTCGAAGGTCGACATTGTGAGCGCCCATGCCACGGCGACCCGGTTCAACGACGCGTCCGAGGCGCAGGCGATCGCGCGCGTCCTAGGGGCCGAGGCCGGACGGTCGGTCGTAGTTCATCCATTCAAAGCTCAGATCGGTCACACGATGGGGGCCGCGGGGGCTCTGGAGCTCCTCGCGTGCGTCGACGCGATGAGGCGTAGCGTTCTTCCGGCGGCTGCGGGTGCGGGGCCCATCGATCCTGACGCTCGAGTGCGACTCCTCGAGCGCACGGCCCCAGGAACTCCGCGCATCGCGCTGAAGCTCTCGAGCGCGTTCGGTGGTTCGAACGCGGCACTCGTGGTCGGTCGCGACGTGGAAGCTCCGCGGTCGCGCGAGCGCCGTCCCGTCTATGTTTCCCGCGCGGTGCATGTTGAGAGGGCATGGCCCAGCGCGACTCTGGGGTCGGCGCTCACGATTCCGGTCGAGCGCATCGCGCGAGCCGACGGGCTGGTTCGGCTTGCCCTATCGGCAGTCCTCGCGCTCGAGGAGTCTCGTGGCCCGCTTGCGGGAGCTGGGGTTATCGTCGGGACAGTGCTCGCGACGCTCGAGACCAGCGCAGCGTTTGCACGGCGATTGCGCGAGCACGGCGCGCGAGCCGTTGCGCCGCGGCAGTTCCCCTACACGTCCCCGAATGCGGTGGCCGGCGAGATCTCGATCGCGTTCGGGTTGACAGGGCCGTCGTTCTCCGTCGGCGGAGGCTGGCACGCCGGGCTCGAGGCTCTCGGCGTGGCCGCGGTGCTTGTGGAGGCTGGCGACGTCGACCGGATCGTCGTGGTCGCCGTCGACGACGTCGGACCGGACTCGCAAGCCGTGGCCGGGGGAGGTGTGCCTTCGGGCGCGGTTGCCACTCTCGTCACCTCAAATCCGACGGACGCATGCGCTCGAGTGGGCGCTGTCTCCTTGCGTCGCGGCGTGAATTCCGGCGCGAGCCTCCATCCAGGCTACGAATCCCTGATGCCCCTCACGCGGTGTCCTCCCCCGTCGAGACTCGAGAGCACGTCCCCACCGGACGCCGATGCCAAGGTCGAACTCGAAGCGCTTTGACACTTCGGCATTGCGGAGGCACCGAGCCGCGTGCGCGCGTGACAACATGGCACGCGGCGATGAATCGTCGACCTGCTTCGTGCGGCGAAAATCGTTAGCGGGCAGCGCGTTTGTCCTTCGGCCCAACCTTTGCTCAGACATTCGCTTGCCTTGTCGGGCACCCTTTCGTGCGCCCGAGCCTTCCCCTTCCGATGACCGGTCAAGCTCTCCGCCCGCTCAAGTTGTGCCTTCTCGTGCTCGTGTCCCTCGTCGTCGCGGGATGTTCGAAGGTCTACATCCCGAACACCGATGTCGAGGACACCTTTCGGAACCGCCACATCGTGGAGTTCTGCGAGGACTACAGGCACGCTCTCGAGACCAAGGACGTGGGTAAACTCATCAAGATGATGAGCCCCGCGTACTTCGAGGACGGAGGCAACACGAAGAACGACGACGACGCGGACTACGACAAGACACGCGAGTTTCTCACGGGCGACTTCTCAAGAAGTGGGGGAATCCGCTACGAGATTCGCTACCGCCGCGTGACGACCACCGAAACGAACCACATTTATGTCGATTTTCGGTATGCCGCGGCGTGGAAGATCCTGGGCAGCAAGGTGAGCCAGTGGCACCATGCGGTGGCCGATAACCGCCTCGATTTGGTGCCCGACGGCGACTCGTTCAAGATCGTCGGTGGAATGTAGACGCCGATCGGAGTATCGGAGCCGTGTGCGACGCCTCGTGGCGCTTATGCCTGAGGCCCGCGCCGCCACCCTGACCGATGCCGTTCCTGATCGCGCACGTCTCGGATCTGCATGTGTCGCCGTTCGGCGACACGCTCCACGATCGTTCGAGGCTCGTGCATAGGAGCGCACGCAAGGTCCGTCTCGGCATCGACTTCGAAACGTGCTGGAGCGAGGCCGACTGGCGCGTCGTGCGCCGACGAGGGCGAGGCCGGAGGCGTCCCGTGCTGCTCGACCCGGAAGGCTACGTGCACGCGCTGTCGCGACGGCGCAAGCTCGGAGCTCCGATTGACCCGGTCGAGCGAGGGGTCCTCAGAGCCCGACGGCTCGAGGCGAGCAGCGCTCGGGCCCTCTCGGAGGAAATGCCGAGCGACGCGGCCCTCGCGGAGTTGCTCGAAGCGTCCCCACGAAATGTCAACCTAAGGCTCGTGACCGCGGCGCGCTTCCTGGCCGAGCGGCAGGTTGACGCCGTCGTTGTCACGGGGGACTGCACCGACGATGGGGACGGGTGGGAGCTCGTGCATGCGGCGTTCGCGTCGTGGCACGAGCGCGGACGACTGTTCGTCATCCCGGGCAACCACGATCTCTTCCTGTTTCCCATTGGGAGCAGTGCCCGTCCGCGGCCGACGCGCGTCATCAAGCGCGTGCGATGGCAGGAGTTCGCGGCCAAGACCGACCTCGAGCTCGAGTCGTGCGGAGCGTGGAAGCGCGTGATTCCAGAGGCCGACGCCGTGATCGTCGGGCTCGATTCGTGTGTGCTCGGTCAGAAGGCCTTCTTCCGCCAGAACGGGGCCATCGGCGCAGCGCAGCTCGGGTGGCTTCGCGGGCTCGCGGAGGGAAGGGAATGGAAGGACGTTCGCCATCGCATCGTGCTCGTCCACCACCACGTGGTTCCGCTCCAATATCACTTGAACAGGAGGGCGCCGACCGAGATCGGAATGCGCCTCGACGACGCGCGCACGTTTACGGCGACGTTGGCGAGCATCGGAGCGACTCTCGTGATGCACGGACATCGCCATATCAGTGAGCGGCGGCATCCGGCTGGGTACGACTTCGATTTGCTCGCCGCGCCGTCGCTCACACTCGGCTGCAAAAGCGGTGATGCGCCGTCCTACTGGGCCGTGGAATTGGACCACCGAGTTCACGCGGAGCGGGTTCGGATTCCCGGGTTCGAGGCGTTTGGACCGGCGGCTTCGAAGCGGCTGCCGCTGGTGGTGTAGCCGGGTCCGGCCACTGACGCCATTGGGCTCAGATTGATCGCGGACGCGTGCTTGCCGCAGGCCTCTCATGCCTCGTACGCTCCGAAGTCGGCGTGAGCGCTCCAGTTCCGGCCCCCGCCCCGAGTTCGCCATGAAACCGCGCAACTATCCTGGGATCGTGTGCGCAAGCCCGATGCGGCGCCAAGGAACGCGTGTGTCGCTCACGGATGTCCCTTGAATGCGATGGCGTCGTCCAGACTCGCCACCACAAACGTCAATTGCCCCGTTGCGGACGCCCCTGTCCCGTCCGTCTCGACACCGCTCGTCGGGTCGGTGAATGTGCTGGTCCACGTGCCCTCGCTTGCACCGGTCGGCAGGGCAACCCCTACCGTCACCTGGGGATCCGCGGCTGCGTCCCATGACGGAGGAACCGAATCAATGTTTCTAACCCATCCGAGAACGAGGTCAGTGCGGCCGAGCGCCACACCGAACACACTGCGTATGCATCCCCGCCCGCCGAACCTCGGCCAGGAAAGCCTCTCCGAGCCCGGGCGCGCGCTAGTGTAGTACGAGGATGCTGCGCTCAACTCGCTCTCCGCGAGGCCATGGAACGCGACTGTAAGCTTCACCGAAGCCGCGCCCGAGCGTCGCGAAAGACGTCGGCCGAAGCGCGACCCCTCGAAGGATCCGCGTCGAGCTCTCGGTCACGCCGCGCGGCTTCCTCCGTCAACAGGCGCCGATGCTCCTCTTCACTCAGCGCGTCCAGGCTCTCGAGGAGCGTCTCGGCCAGCCGAGCGCGCTCAATGACGGAGAGCTTCAGCGCTGTGGCTTCAATGTCGGAGAGGTCGTCTAGGGACGTTATCGCTGCCGAGGGCGTCACACGCCCAGGTGTTCAGCGCAATCGCTGGAATGCGAGGGACTCTTCTCCCTACTCGCTCGAACCGTCCGCCCCGTCGTCTCCGTCCGCCGTTGAGGCGTCGGTCGACGCATCCTCATTGTTCGCAGCCGCGTCGGCCGGAGGCGCAGCGGGGACGAGCCAGGCGCACGCCGGGTCCGATTCGGGCGCTGCGACGACGGCGCAACCGTCGTTTTGTATCGCTGCCACACACGCGTTGACGGCGGTGGTCCCCGGGTCGCTCGCGAGGGCCAATCCATGAAGGCATGCGACGTCATAGTAGCGAATGCACGCACCAACGTCGTCGCCGGCCGTGTGGTAGGGCGGCTCGAGCGGAATGCCGCACGCGGGGGCCTCTCGACAGCGGGCCTCCTCGATTTGCTTGCAGACGTCGACTCCCACGGCGTCCGTGCTGCATCCGGCGGCCAATACGGAGAGAGCGATCGCCAGGGCCCGCCGCGGGTTCATCCACGCTCCTCGTACTACGGCGCACCGCCTCACACCAAGAAAACACAGGTGCGGCCGCGCTCATGGCGTTCTATGAGAACGGGGACGGGTTCCTCCAGCGACTTTTGCGGCTGCGGGGGCCTCTCACCCGACGTCGTGTCGCACATCGATGAGGTGGACGCTTCGCCGCCCCCCCTCGAGCTCCCCCGAGGCTAACGAATTGGACACCGATCATCACCATGCCGCGACTGTCGCTCACGCCTATGGGACCTATCGCCGCGTCTACCTCGTCGCCATCGCTGTCAACGTCGCATTCATCCTGGTCGAGTTGACCGCGGGCGTCTTCGCGCAATCGCTCGCCCTCATCGCTGACGCGTGGCACAACGTTGGCGATGTGCTGAGCTTGGTCCTCGCTTGGGGCGCGACCGCCATCGCGAGAGTGAAGCCCTCGGCGCGCCGAACCTTCGGCTACCGGCGTTCGACCATCGTCGCATCGGTGACGAACGCTTTCCTTCTGCTCTTCGTGACCGGTGGGCTCGTCTGGGAGTCGATCCAGCGGCTGCGAATGCCGGTGGCGACCGAGGGTCGCACGATGATTTTGGTCGCCCTGCTAGGTGGGGTCCTGAACGCGTTCGTCGCCATGACGTTCATGGTTCTCGGGAAGAAGGACCTGAATCTTCGGGCCGCGTTCTTTCACATGGCCTCCGACTCGGTGCTCGCCTTTGGAGTGGCCATCGCCGGGGGGCTCATCGTCGTGACACGCTGGTACTGGCTCGATCCGATCGCGTGCCTGGTGCTTGCGCTTGCGATTCTCGTCGGTGCTCTGTCGCTCACGAGATCCTCGCTCAACCTCATGCTGGACGGAGTGCCCGAGAACATCGATCCCAGGGAGGTCACTGCCTATCTCGGAGCGCTCGGCGGGGTCGTCGAGGTTCATGATCTTCACATCTGGGCGATGAGCACGACCGAGACGGCTCTTACGGCCCACCTCGTCATGTCGAACCGGACGGTCCCCCAGACGTTTCTCACCGACGCGGGCAAGGCCCTGCACGATCGATTCGACATCGACCATACAACGCTGCAAATCGACGTCGCGGATGGGACGGGACAGTGCCTTTGCGGCTGTCCGCTTTCCGCGGACGAATGAGGCTGCCACGTGCCGGCCATCACAGCGGCTCATGTTCGAAAGGCCTTCGGCTCCCGCGCGGTGCTCGAAGACGCCAGCTTCACCTTGATGCGTGGCGAGCGCGTCGGGCTCATCGGCGCGAACGGAACGGGCAAGTCGACCTTCGCGAAGATTGTCGCAGGGGTCGAGACCGCCGACGAGGGAGCGCTGGCTACCCGCCGCGGAATCAGTGTGCGCTATCTGGCGCAAGAGCCGGTGCTCGACCTCGCGGCGAGCGCTCGCACGGTCGTGGAGGAGGCGCTTACGGCCTGGAATGGCGCTATGGCGCGCCACGCCGAGGTCACGCGTCGGCTCGAGAGCGATGGGGGGATGGCGGAGCGGGAGTCTCTCGTCGCGGAGCAGGCCGAACTCGCCGACAGCATCGCGCGCCTCGGGGGTTGGGAGCGTGGGCACGAGGCTCTCGGATTCCTCCAACGACTCGGCGTGCGCGACGTGGATCGGCCATGCGGACAGCGAAGTGGCGGCGAACGACGACGAATCGCATTGGCGCAGCTCCTCGTGGCGAGTCCCGACGTCGCCATTCTCGACGAACCGACCAATCACCTGGATGCCGATACCGTCGAGTGGCTCGAACAGACATTCGTGAACGACTTTCGAGGCGCCGTGCTGCTCGTCACGCACGACCGCTACTTCTTGGACGCCGTCGCCCAGCGCATCGTGGAGCTCGAGCGAGGCAAGCTCTCCTCTTATCCGGGTGGGTACGCTGCGTATTTAGATAAGAAGGCGGAGCTCATGGCGCACGAGGAGCGCGTCGAGCAAAATCGCCAAAATCTTCTTCGTCGGGAGCGCGAGTGGCTCTCGCGCGGACCCAAAGCGCGCACCACGAAGCAGAAGGCGCGAATTCAGCGGGCGGGCGAGCTCGAAACGCGCGGTGCGGCCACGGCGGGGCGGCCGGGCGATGTGGCGCTCGTCGGCACATCGCCGGTTCGGCAGGGCAAGACAGTTCTGGAGTTCCACGGCGTCGCGCTCGCTCCCATGCCCGGGAAAGCGGCCCTTCACGCGCCCTTCGATCTTGCGCTCACGTCGGGCAGTCGCATTGGCGTTGTCGGTCCCAATGGCGTGGGGAAGACGACGCTCGTGCGCGCGGTGGTCGCCGCGGCATCGGGCGACTGGGCGGGTGGCCCGTCGGTCGTGCAAGGCGAAATCGTCATCGGAAAGAACACGCGCGTTGCCTACCTCGATCAGGCGCGCGCCGGACTCGATGACGACAAGTCGGTGTTCGACGACGTTCGGGGCGAGGGGGGCGCTACGCTCGTGCGGCTCGGATTGCGCGGCTGCGAGACCATGGATTTGCGGAGCTATTTGGAGCTTCTTCTGTTCGACACCACGCAACAGCGTCAAAAGGTCGGGTCGCTCTCCGGGGGCGAAAGGGCGCGCGTGGCGCTGGCGAAGGTGCTCCGCGAGGGCGCGAACCTCCTCGTGTTCGACGAACCCACCAACGACCTGGACTTGCAGACCCTGTCTGCGCTGGAGCAACTCCTCCTCGACTACGAAGGCTCCGTCGTCGTCGTCACGCATGACCGAGCGTTCCTCGACCGGGTGGCCACGGGAATCTTGGCCTTCGAGTCGCCGGACGTGGCCAGCGGGTTGGCCAGGGTCACCCTGTACGCGGGAGGATACTCAGACTACGCATCCCAACGCGGAGAGCGTGCGGCCAATGCCTCGGAGCCTGTGCGGGAGCGCCAGGCGCCCGCCATCACCAAGCCGAAAGTCAAGACGGGCCTGACGTACGCCGAGCGCCTGGAGCTCGAGGCGATCGTCGAAGCCATCGATGCGGCAGAGAAGCGCGTGGCCGGTCTCGAGGCGGAGCTCGGGGACCCCACGCTCTATGCGTTGCGGCGCGAAGAAGTGGCCGCTTTGACGGCGAGTCTCGAAGCGTCGCGAACCGAGTCGGCAACCCTATTGGCGCGCTGGGAATGGCTGGAGGCAAAGAAGAGCGGGTAATCGGTGACGCCACTGCGTCGAGGCGATGTGCACCGCCGCCAGAGCGATCACCCAAGGGTAGGTGACGAACGCGAACCGCGGCTCGCCGAAGAAAACCGCGTGGGTCGCGATGGTCGTCCACAGGATCGTCGCGACGGCGGCGCGGAGCGGCATCTGGCGATCGGACGCGGTCACAGACAGGTTGACGACGAGCATGCCGGCGAGGGCCACGACGGAGATCCACGCAGCCGGCGTGAGCAGAAACGCGGCACCGCCAAACCCAGCGACCGTGCGCAATCGTTTTTGCGCGCCCGGCCGACGTCCCTCACCAACGAGGCAGGCGAACAAGGCAGCTCGCTCGACGAGGGTCTCGAGCCCAGCGGCGGCGAGCACGGCGCTCCATGGGAAGAGCGCTCTGTTGGACAAGAAAAGGTAATAGCCACCGATGGCGCCGCAATCGAAGGTGATTGCGAGCTTCCGTCTGGCGAGGAGAATCCAGCGCAGTGGGGCCCGAACGATGAATCGCGTCGCTTCGACGCCGAAGCATCGGTCGGTTTCCGCCTCGCCGAATACTCCCTCGCACGAGGGCGGCACCCGGACCGCTTGCCAGCCGCCTGTAGCTCCCGGTTGCGCTCCGATGAGCAGATTCCATCCTCCGTTCATGCTCACCAGCGCGTACCGTCCGAGGACTCGACCATTGCGGACCGTCCACGGGACGCACACGCCGATGGCCAGGACGCTGACGACGGCGATCACAACCAGACGCCGAGCCCTCGAGGTCACTCCGCTCGCGGCGATCCAAGCGAACACGGGAACAAAGAGGACCGCCTGGGGACGAACCAGAATCGCGCCACCGAGCGCCAGTCCAGCGAGGCCCCTTGCAATCCACGGCAATCGCCCGTCGCGACGACAGGCAGCTCGGATCGCAGCGACCGCGGCAACGGACAGCGCGGCCGTGAATGCGCCTTCTGACATGATGCACGGCGTGAACACGACGAGACCGGGGTGCAGGGCGACGCCCAGTCCCGCGATGCGTGCCGCCCGATGGGAGGCCACCGCCGCCACCGCGACAAAGACACACGCTGTGACGGCCGTTCCAAGCGCGGCATTGAGCAGGCTTGCGGAGCGCGGTGTGGCACCGAGGACGTGGAACGTTGAAGCGAGCAGCGCCGGATAGCCGATTGGATAGTGGGCCACCGGCGTGACAGAACCATTGGGCCACACCCAGGTGTATCCCTGTCCCTCGGCGAGACGAGCTGCGAGAGCGAAGTAGCGCACACCGTCATGAGCCGGCGGAAACCGGTTGCCCGCACCCAGGGCGACGGCGATGCGAACTACGAAAGCGATCGCCGCGACAATCCCAAGCGATCGTCGAGGTTCGGGTGTCCATACCGACGCCGACGGGGAAGGTGTGGGCGAAACCATGGATCGCGCGGCTGGTGCGGGAAACGCCACTCTACCCAGTTCCGTCCCGTCTATGTTCAGCGATCCATCGGTAGCTCGACGGGGGAGCTCGAGGGGGGCGGCGAAGCGCCACCCTCGACGATCGCCGGCAAGCTCGCGTGAGACGGGCAATCGCGATAAACACCCCGCCTCGGTGGCGAGCACGGTTCGACGAATTGTCCTGGCGCTCATCGGCGCGTCATTCGGCTCGATTCTCGTGGCATGGCTGGAGGCTCGAGAGATGGCGCGGGCGGCGATCGGTGCACGCGCTCCGGGCATTTCGCACTTGGTACTGGCTGACCTCGGTGTAATTGCACCGATCTCAATGTGCGTGGGTCTCGGCGTCGGAGTGGCTTCTTGCTGGCTCGAGCCCCGCCGGGGTCCGTTCGGTTGGAATCCAGCGATACCGACGGTGTCCAAGAATCAGGGCTCCGATCGGGCGAACGCCTGCGCACGCAACCTCGTTGCCCCGGGCGTGGCCGTTGCGTGGCTGGTCGTCACGGCCAACATTGCTCGCCTCGCTCTCGCAAGCGGCACCCCCATGGCTGCGGGCGTCGCGCTCGGCACGCAGTCGGTGGGCTGGCTTGCGGCCTTGGTCGCGCTCGGGCTTGCAGCGTGGCACGGATTGCGCCGTGGTCTTCTAGCAGCCGGTGCCCTGTGGTCCGGATTTGCCATTCCCATCGTTTGGGCGGTGTTAGGGATGGGTCTGGCGGTGGCCGTCGTCGTCGCAGGAATTGACCTCGGCGACTCCGGGGGAGCGGGCGGGGGACTGGTCGGCATTCTCGGAGTGCTCAAACGTCCGGAGCTCGACGTGAGCCCCGTCATGCACGCCGGGGTCATCGTCCTCGGGGCGTGGCTCGTTCCCTGGGTTCATGGAGACGGTCCGCTCGGCGCTCCATGGTTGCTTCTCTCCGCGTCACTCATCGTCGGTCCGCCTGCTCTGACAGCGACCGAGGCCGTTGCGCTCAACGGAGCTCCTGGCGTGGCTCACGCACTCGAGACCAAGGCAGCGCTCGGCCGGCTGTCGCTCGACCTGTTGCGCAGAGTCACTGACCGCGACAAAGACGGTGTGTCCGCGCTGTTCGGGGGTGGCGATTGCGATGACCATAACCCCAACATCTCGCCCCTCGCGGCCGACATTCCGGGAAACGGGGTCGACGAGGACTGTTCGGGATCCGACGGTCGCGCGGCGCGGGTCGAGCCTCCGCGGTCGCCCTCGACGGCTCACGTCTTCGAGCGCGACCTCAACCTGATACTCATCACGATCGACACGCTTCGAGCCGACGAAGTCGGGTTTCTGGGATACCCGAAACCAACGACGCCGAATCTCGATGCGCTCGCCGAACGCGGCGTCATCTTCGAGCGTGCATACGCCATGGCGTCTTACACAGGCAAGGCGCTCGCTCCCATGCTCATCGGCAAGTATCCGAGTGAGACAGACCGCGACTGGGGGCATTTCAATACGTATTCCGAAAGCAATACCCTTCTGGCCGAGCGTCTGAGAGGAGCCGGATTCTTCACGATGGCGGCTGCGTCGCACTGGTACTTCCGTCCCGCCTTCGGACTGACTCAGGGGATTGACACGCTCGACTTGTCTGCCACGCCGGGCGGAGGGCAGGGCGACACGGACACGACGACAACGGGAGAAAAGCTCACGGATGCCGCGCTTGGCCTGTTGGCGCATCACTCCGCGAGCCAGCGCTTCTTCTTGTGGATTCACTACTTCGATCCGCACTCGCAATACGTCCTGCACCCGGGAGCGCCGGACTTTGCTGGCTCGGACAGGTCGTCGGAGGGACGGACGCGAGCAGCTTACGACGGGGAAGTCTGGTTCACAGATCATCAGATCGGGCGCATCCTCGACTATGCCCGTACCCAGGACTGGTATGGCAAAACCGCGTTCGTCGTCACGAGCGATCACGGCGAGTCGCTCGGCGAACATGGCATCGCCTACCAGCACGGAATCGAGATCTGGGAGTCGCTGATTCGAATTCCGCTTCTCATCGTCGCGCCCGGACTGCATGCGCATCGGGTCGCCAAGAAGCGTAGCGCCGTGGATCTCGTGCCCACGCTGCTCGATCTGATGGACCTACCTCAGCCCGAATCGGGCGAACTGTCCGGACGCAGCATGGCAGCTGATCTGGCGCCGAACGCGGGCCAGACGGAGGAAGAGCGCGACGTTTACATCGACATGCCTGACGGGCCTCACACGCGCATGCGAAGGGGTTTGATCAGCGGGCCGACGCCCGGCATCAAACTCATCCACTTCGGCGGTCGCCAATACCAACTCTATGATCTAACGACGGATCCGGGTGAGATAATCGATCTTGCACGGGAACCGGAAGCCGCGGAGGTCTTCGGCGAGATGGTCGACGCCATGGCTTCCAAGCGCGCCACGTTGAAGGAGATCTACGTAAAACCGGACGCTCCGGCGTTTCCTTGAGGTGGCGGATCCAGAGCTGCGGCCCTGTCGTGCTCTCGTGATCGATGGCTTCACTACGCACTGCGTAAGGACATCGGCTCAGCCCAAATGCTAGGAGGGGGGCGCCCCCGTTCGAGGGATCGCCCCGAGTCATCCAATGCCCAAGCGTGACGTCGCACCTCTCCCGGCAAATCTCCTTCCCGTTCCGTCAGTCAAACAGAAAACGACGTACAGCTGTGGAAGCGCGGCCACGCTCGCTCTGCTGCGCTACTGGCGGTGGGACGAGTACTCCAAGGTCGAGGAGAGCGACCTTCGCGATGCGCTTCACACGACCGAAGCGAGCGGAACGGAACCCGAGCCAATCGCTGCGTTTCTCGATCACAGGGCTGGAATCTGCGCGAGCTACCGTCACGACGACGTCTCGGTCCGCGACCTCGAGCTCGCGGTGGACGCTGGTTTCCCGCCCCTCGTGGACCTCCAAGCCTGGAGAGACGTGGATCGCCCGTGGAAGGACGTGTGGGACGCCGGGCACTATGTCGTGATGGTTGGTTACGACAGCGAGCGACTGTTCTTCATGGATCCGGGGACTCTCACTCCGGGGGCGTACGCATTTCTTCGCCGGGATGAGCTCGATGAACGGTGGCACGACCTCGCTGGCGCGGAAGAGCACCGCGTGGAACGAATGGCTATTTTCGCGCAGGGATCCACGCGGCCGATCGCTCTCGGCGGACCGATCCTCGAGGTCGCTACCTCCCTCGGCTGAGACGACCATGCCGCTCGCGCTTCTTGAGACCGTACTCGCACAGCCGACCGCGACCGGGACCTTGCGGCGGGCGCTCGCATCCGGTCACGTTCACCACGCCTACGTGTTCGATGGACTGGACGGAGTTGGCAAGGAGCGCGCAGCGTTCGGCCTGGCGCAAGCCCTCGTTTGCGAGCGACGGCCAGCGAACGGCTCGGAGGCTTGCGGTCATTGCCCAGCTTGCGGCCACGCGATTCCGCGAGCGGGCGAACGCCAGCCTGTGCATCCCGATGTCATCGTTCTCGAGCGCGGCCTCTATGAACCGACCGCGATCGGGCGACGGAGCCCCGAGACGCAAGACATCAGTGTGGACCAAGTTCGAACTCTCGTGCTCAGTCGCGCTGCGTTCGCACCCCACGAGGGGAGGGCGCGAGTGTTCATCGTTCGCCGGGCCGAGGAGTTCAGCGTCTCGGCGTCGAATGCTCTCCTCAAGACGCTCGAAGAACCACGTCCGGGGACGCATTTCGTCCTGCTCACGTCGACCCTCGACGCCCTTCTTCCGACGATTCGGTCTCGGGCGCAAAGGATACGATTCGGTCCGCTGCCCGATGCCACTGTTGGCGAGCTGCTCGTATCGCGGGGGATTTCCTCGAGCGAAGCAGCCCGAATCGCTCGGATGGCGGGGGGAAGCATGTCGTTCGCCTTGGCGCTTGCTGACCCAAAGAGCGCAGCCGAGCGCGACGCGTTCGTGGCCAAGGCCATGGACGCCCTTCGCGCGCCGGGGCTGGAGTCCGCGCTGGAACTTGCCGACATCGCGAAGAAGAGCGACAAAGCGGTCGCGATCACGCATATCGAGGCCTTTGCGATGGCCCTCGCCGTGCACGCAAAAGACGTGCTCGAATCGGACTCTCCGGACTCGAGCAGGGCCGCCGAGCGCCACGCGATCGCCCTGGCGACGCTGCGCAACATCGACGCCAACGCGTCGCTGCAGCTCGCCGTGGAGGCGATGTGCATCAAGATGCGCGGTGCGTGAGGCGCTCTCCTCGTCCACTGAACAGATCGTGGAGCGCGCGCGCTCGCTCCGTCACGGCATGCAGCCATTCAACTGGCTCTGGCTTCGGTCCTCGCCTTCGTGGAACCAGTTCCGAGATCGCCGCAACGGCTTCCGCTGAGCCGACGAGTTCGACGGCTCGCGCTCGTGTGATTCCACCGATCGCGACGAGCGGGATCCCTGCCGACGCCGCCCTCGCGTGTGCGGCCCCAAGCTCCACGACTCCAACGGCAGGACCGGCGCTGGGCTTCGTATGGGTCGAATACACGGGACCATACGCTACGTACGTGGGTCGCTCTGCGAGGGCCGCGTCGAGCTGAGAGAGCGAGTGGGTCGACAAACCGACTCCAAGCCTCGGAAACTTGCGCCGCACACGGGCAATCGAGTCGTCGGCCTGTCCGAGGTGCACGATGTCGCACGAGGCCAAAGCCGCTAGCTCGGGCTGATCGTTGGCGACGAGCGGAACTCCGACCTGGCGGCAGAGAGGGTGCAGGTCGCGCAGCAGTCCGAGCATTTCATGCGCCGGCGATGCTTTGGCGCGCACTTGGAGCGCAGCCGGCCGGGTCCGCAAGACCGCGCGCGCGAAGGCGACCGGATCGACACGGCATAGATGAAGAAGCTCGACGTCCACGATCGCATACAGTCCGCGCATTGGTGGTTATCGGTGGCTAGCTGATATCCCGCCCCGTGGTCAACGTCCCGGGCAGCGGTCGATCGATTTCACGTCGGCGTTTCGCCCCACGCGCGCCCTCGATGGTTCGATCGCCGGGTCGATGACCAGCAGGTCCCCGCGATCGACGTGTTCCCATGCTGCGTTGAGCTCGGTCCGATCGCGGTCGAGGCGAGTCGCTCGCACGCGCGCGGCCGAGCGCGCCGAGGGATCGTTCGAGCCCGACGGAAACTCGCCGCACAGGAAGGCTTCTCTTTTCCCCTTCGTGCGCATCGATTCGGATACAACCCGCGCCCGGGTGCACGGACCAGCGCTGGCGAGCGCGTCGACCAGGCGAATCCCGTCCCTGCGCAGGATAAGGTAGGCGAAGGTCAAGCCCTCGTGGCGGAGGCCCGCGGCCCGAGCCACGGGAACGAGCCATGTGGGAAGGTCGATTCGAAGGTCTTCGTGGCACCAGTCGGACTCGCGGACGAGCGCCGGACATGTGCCCGTGTGGAGGCACGGCGCAAACACCGTCCGAGCCATCGACGAGGGGGGCGCTTCGCGGCCCCTCTCGAGCTCCCCCATCGACGCGGGGGGCGCTTCGCGGCCCCCCTCGAGCTCCCCCAGGGCAAGCAGAGCGTCTCTCACCGCGTGCAAATGCCTCGTGCGGTCCCGCAGCGCTGGTTCGACGAGGACGACGGCTCCGTGCGGTTGGGTGCCGTGCTCGAGGAGATTCGACACCAGGGCCGCGTGGCGCTGCACCCGTGTGGGGCCGTCCATTCCCACGTCGAGTTCGCTGAGCAGACCGCTGGCCATCACCACGTCGAAGGTGCCCAACGGCCCCAGCTGCGTCAGCGATCCCTGCTGCGCATCGACCCGCAGCGCGATAGGAGACCTCCCCTCGCGCCTCGACGCGAGAGCCATCCCGACGTCGAGCGCCCTTCGGTCGGTGTCGACCCACGTGGCGTGCACCGTTCCTCGTTTGCCCGCCGCTTCGAGAGCCCGCGCGATGCCCCACGTGCTCGCGCCCATGCCAGCGCCGAGGTCGAGGACACGCAGAACCTCGTCAAGTCGGAGCGCGCCCGTCGCCACGAGCTCCCGGACGGCAGCCGCGCCCTTGGGAACGTCACGAGCGAAGAAGAAGCCGAGACGGGCGGCGCCGTCGGTTTCGGCGGACGCGCGGGCTTGGCTCGGATCGTTGTACGCCGCCGACAGGGCCCGGACGGACGCAGCGAGCCTTGCGACATCGTGAGTCGTCGGCCAACGCTGCGCACGCGCAACATCGTCGACGCTCCCGCGCCAGTCCGGTTCGAGAGGACGAACGAGGTCGAGACCGAGCATCAAGGGCAAAGCATCGTTGCTCCGACCGGTTGTCGCAAGGCGTTCGTGATTGGCGTCGAGTCGGTCATGACATTGTGCCCTCGGACATTTGTGTTTTTGGTCGCAGTTCTTCGCGTGAGCGCGAATGAAACGACGGGGAGAACCCGCTACGATCCATAGGAGAGAAGAGAACCGCCAGGGACGCTGGGGAAGCCAGGGTCATGTGGGACGTCCGAGAGAGAGAATCGTTCGATCCACGCCCCGTGCGAGGCTGCGTACCGCGACGACCGCAGTACGGACGGCCAGCGCCACAATGTCTACGTCCCTCCCCGGACTTTCTCGGCTATTCCTTCTCTTCTTCTTCCGGATTGCTGGCGTCCCTGGCGTCCTGGCGCCCGATTTTCACTTCCTCCTCTTCCGGATTCGCGGCGTTCGTGGCGTGCTGCGGTCCGTTCATCAGACTTCGGTAAGTGACGCCCTTTCGGGTGCTACTCGTCGTGTCGACATGATGCGCGGCCTGGAGACGGAGGGGGACGCCCGCGTTCGCGGTGCCGCCTGTACGGACCGCGCTCGCGGGGCTCTCGAGCGCTAGTATCCAAACATGGTCGCTTCTCGTGTGGAGCGTATAGGGGTGTTGGGCACCGCCTTTCTTGCGGCATGCGGAGGGAGGGTGGCCGGCGATTCGGCCGACACCTACCCCCCGCCGCCGCGCGATGCGGTCTCCGTGTTCGACTCTTCCCTTGATGGGCCGCTGCCGGCGATTCTCGGTCCTGTGAACGACGTGTCCGAAGGCTGGGTGCTCGTCGGGTCTTGGTATCGCGACGACTCGACTCACACCGTCAAACCGGAGGAATCCTGCGACGACGATCGACCGACGACGTTTTGGGTTTCTGCGTATAGGTTGATGCGCCTCGAAGTGACCAACGGCCAGTACCTGGAGTGCGTGCTTCAGGGCTCATGCATTCCGACCGGCGCTGTCACCGACCCGCCCTGGGACAGCCCGGATGCTGGCGATCTTCCTGTTGAGGTGGACTATGACGGCGCGCAGACCTTCTGCCGGACGTACGGCGGCGATCTTCCGACGACGGCTGAGTGGTGGAGAGCCTTGGAGGGAGACGAACTTGGCGCGTTCGGTATCGCACAACTCACGAACGAGTTTCTCGCGTGTCTGTACGACGACGCAGGACCGTGGTGCGGCGACCTTCATGTGCACGACCCGCCGCCTTTGGTCGCGGTGGGCTCGCACGTCTGGGATGTGGGCCCGTTCGGGCACTCGGATCTGTATGGCAATGCGCCTGAGTGGCTTCGGATGCCCGTCGTTTGGGGAAGCTGTCTAATCGGTGACTTCAGCGCCGATCCCGCGACATTCTTGCCCGTGCCCGCGGATGCCAATTTAGCCAACGTGGGCGAGATGTTGTGGGCGCTGAATCCTCCTGCCCCGCCTGATGCCAAAACGATATACTTGCCGGACGGCGAGGGACGAGTCCTAGTCATTGGTGACTCCGATTCATTCTCGACTCCATCTGCAGCGTACATGGGTTTCCGCTGCGCCTTTCCACCGGTCGTTGCGGGGGATCCATGAGCCGGTGGAATTTCTCGCTGGCGTGCGCAGCGGCGACAATTCAGGCGAGTGGGTGCTCCGGAGATGCCTCATCGACGGTTCCGGACGCAAGCGTCGACAATTCCTCGATGTCCACGGATGCGGCACTGGACGGTGACGCGGCAGACGCGTTAGAGCTCGCCTTCCTTGGCCCGTTGATCAGAATATCGAATTATGAAATGTACGAGGGCCAGTGGTATTTGAACGATGCGACTCAGAGTTTCGCGCCCGAGGACGCGTGTTCGGATGGCCAGCCGGAGGAGATGGGGCCTCCGGATTTTTATTTGATGAAGTACGAAGTCACCAATGCGGCCTATGCAGTGTGCGTTCAGGCAGGTTCGTGCGTTCCGCCCGATGTCGCAACGACGCCCCCATGGGACAGTCCCGACGCTTCGAGTCTGCCGGTGGTCACAAGCTACGGCTTGGCGCGCACGTTTTGCCAAGCGTACGGGGGTGACCTGCCGTCCGCGCTCCAATGGGACTCCGCGTGCGGACAGACTTCTGAGAGCACGTTCGGCCTTGCGGACCTGAGCGCCTGTTGGCTTTTCTGCCATTACGTAACAGACATCCCCATTTGCGAGGCTCTCGCGGCCTCCGTTCCGACGCCGAGTGGCGACGCGGCGACCCTCGCGCTCGCACCGGTCGGGACGCGGACGTGGGACGTCGGACCGTACGGGCATGCCGACTTGTATGGCAATGCCGAAGAATGGGTACGCTCGTCGACGGTCACCATCGGAAGCCAGGCGTTCTGCACTAATGGAGGGGACGCGGGGCGGGACCCTGTCAATCGAGGTCCGGAGCTGCCGAACGTCGCCTACGTCCGACACCTCGGAGAGCTTTTGGGCACGCCGGACGCGGCGACGGGGGCGACGGATTCCCAAGGGCGCCGGTTTTTCCCCTACTTCACTCGCCCGCAGAACGCTCCCGCGTCATTCACCGGATTTCGCTGCACGATCTCGGGTGCCTATGGAAGCGCGTCCACGGGTCCCGTCGTCGACCCGTGAGGATACGATCGGAGCGCATGACATGTACGTACCGCATGGACGATCACGTGCCTTTCGCCATCTCCTTGGAGGCTGCTACCGTCGCCCCAATGGGTGCCGCATCGGCAAGCGTCTGCGCGTCCGTCCTAGTCATCCTCGTCACGGGCTGTGCCCACGTCGCCCCACCGGCTTCGCTCATTCCAAGCGCAGACGACGCGCTCGCGCGCATGCACGCGACCTTCGCGTGCGGACGGGCGACGCAAGCCTCGGCGAAGGTCGATGAGTTTGGCGATCGCGGACGCGTGCGCGCGGATATGCTCCTCTTCACCGCCCGGCCTGCTCGAATTCGCATGGACATCGTCAGTCCGTTCGGAGTCGCCCTCGCGACGCTCACGAGTGACGGCGCCCGCTTTGCTTTGTCGGACTTGCGGGACAAGCGAGCCTTCGTGGGTCCCGCGGCCGCGTGCAACATCGCCCGTCTGACAACCGTGCCGGTGCCGGGTCACGTCCTCGTCGATCTCCTTCGAGGAGAAGCCCCGGTACTTCGACACGCATCCGGAGCCACACGCATCTCGTGGAACGATCGAGGGTTTTACTCCCTGGTTATCGCAGGGACTGAGGGGGCCATCGAGGTCGTTCATCTGGTGCCTCGCCCCGACGACTGGGGTCGCCCGTGGACCGATCAGCGCTTGCGCGTGCTCGACGTGGCTGTCGAGCAGCAAGGTTACATCCTCTATCACGCCGAGCTATCGGCCCACGTCCGCGTCTCCACCGCATCTCCTCGCGTCGATCCCGATGGCCTCGCGCCTCCGATCCCGCCGAGCGGGCCTGTGTGCGACGCGGAGATTCCGCGGCGCATTCACGTCGAGGTGCCGGACCCCGCAGCCGATGTGCGCTTCAACTACGAGGATGTCACGTGGAATCCACCGCTCATCGACGGCCTGTTCGAGCAGACTTCGTCGCCGGGCATGAGGGTCGAGTTCGTCGACTGCCCGTAGCCTACGGCCAAGGGTTATCTCGCTCGAGCTGCACCTTCGGCTTGGGGTTCTTGGGGGGCAGCGGGGAATCGGGATTCGCGGTGGCGGTTGCGGAAAGCGTTGGCGCAGTGGTTGGCACCGGAGCGGACGGTGCAGGGATGGTGGGCGTTGACGGCGTGCGAGCGTCGCTCGGTCGCGATGTGTACGAATAAGGACGAACGCTCGTCCCAGCGTGCGTGGACGCCGCGGAAGGGGAGAGAGTTGCGGAAGAAACAGGGACCACGTCGGGAACCGATGACGGAGTCGCGACGGCCGTCTGGGAAGAGATTGCGGGCGGGCCGGCGTCGAGCCCCGAAAGCGTGGGCGGGTCCGGCGCGCTCGCCGGTCGCGCCAGCATGCGGGCCCCGACGGCCCCGAGTGCCGCAACGGTGACGGTCAGCACGCCAGTGGCCAGCGCGATCGTCACCCGGCGCGACCGATCGGGACGCGTGGGCCGGAGACTGTCATCGGTGGCCAGGGCATCCGCATCACGTCGCACCGAATGGTGCGGAGGCGGTCGCGTCGTCGGCGAAGCGGGAGGAGGCCGTGGCTTCTCGAGCGACCGCTGAACCGACTCGGACATCGTGTTGGTAGCGACGTTCGAGACCGACGGCAGGGCGTGCGTGTCGGGTGGCGGATTGCCACTGTCCATGAGGCGGAACTGCTCTTCGATGACCGTTCGAAGTCGCTGGCGTTCCGCGCTGAAGGTCTTGCCGAGAACCGCTCCAAGATCGCGCAGGGATATCGGGCCGAGCCCTCGAAGCGCGCCCTGAAGCGCGTCTCGAAAGTCTGCGGCGGTCGGAAATCGGTCTTCTCGGTTGGGAGCGATCGCTCGCATCACGATGTCGTCGAGTTCGGGCGGTAGGCCTCGAGCGGCAGCGCCGGGCCGCTCTGGGAGCTCACCCGATACGAGCTTCGTAAACAGGGCGGGCTCGCTGATGCCAGCCGGCCAACGCCTCCGCCCCGTCACGGCCTCCCAGAGCATCACGCCCACCGCGAACAGGTCGGTTCGAGCGTCGACTGCATCGCCGACGGCCTGCTCGGGCGACATGTACGTGATCTTGCCTTTGATGACGCCTGTCGCGGTGCGCACGGACGACGTTGCAGCCTTCGCAATGCCGAAATCCAGCAACTTGGCTTGACCGTCGTATGTCACGAAGATGTTGTGCGGTGTGACGTCGCGGTGGACGATGTTGAGCGGACGCCCGTCGTAGTCGCACAGTTCGTGGGCATAGCGGAGTCCCTCGAGCACATCGAGCAGAACCGTCGCTCGAAATGCGAACTCCATGGGAGTTCCTGCCTTGGCGAGTCGTGCAGTAGCCAACTGCAGCGACACCCCATCCAGGTATTCCATGGCCATCATGTGCTGGCCCTGGCCTTCCCACACGTCGTACGTTTGAACGATATTGGAGTGATTGAGCCGGGCCGACAGTCGCGCCTCGTCAAGAAACATTTGAACGAATTCTTGGTCGACTACGAACTCCGGACGCAGGACCTTGACGACGGCCAGCTTTCGGAATCCAGAGCTCCCGAGAACGACCGCCAAGTAGACGGTCGCCATGCCTCCCTGGCCGAGCTCCGCAATGAGGCGATAGTTGCCGCCGCCTAGGCCGGCGCTTCGCCGCTCATCATCGCGAAAGCCCGCGTGTGTCATCGGTCCGCGCCCGTGCTTTGCATACGTCCCTCTAGAATAAGGGATCGAATGGCGTTTGCCTAAGGGAACCTCGCGCCAGCCAATGGCAACGGTTGGGGCCGATGTACGGCCAGGAGGTAGGACTCCACGCGTCTCGTCTGCGTCGAGTCTGCGTCGCAGTAAGGATTCTCGTCTCCCCGAACGGTGAGCACGATTCGATCGCAATACGGACGCACTGCGGTTAATATGGGGCTCGAAAGTGTCGTTCCAGTCGACGCGTGGCGTCTTTGAAAACCGGAAGTTCGCCTCGGCGGAGAGGGGCAACGACGCCGGGCGACGCGACGTGCCTCGCTCGTCGCGGTCTTGGGGGCGTTCGGTTCGTCCTGGCGGAGGCGTTGATCATGAAGCGCGTTAAGGTGTGCGTTCCTCGAATCTGCTTTGCCGCTGTGGTTGCGGCGGGGGTCTGTGTCGGAGAACCGGCATCGGGAGCAGACTCGTCGGACAAGAGCGCGGCGGCTCCCACGTCAGCGGCGGACGAAGAGGCCTCGATTCGATTTCGGCGAGGCCTCGAGCGATTCGATGAGGGAGACTACACACTTGCACTCGTCGAATTCGAACGCGCCTATCAGCTCGCGCCCAATTACAAAGCACTCTACAATATCGCACTCGTGAACATGCAGCTCGGACGGTACGCTGCCGCCTATCACGCCTTCGCCCGATACCTGCACGACGGAGGCAAAGCCATTTCCGAGACGAGACGACTCGAAGTCCAGCGCTCGCTCGATTCGCTGACAACGCGCACTGCGACCGTCGACTTGACCACCAACGTGCCGGGGGCCGAGATCTCCCTCGACGGCAAGACTGTGGACCCGACCCAGATCACCGGTCCTCTTCTCCTCGACGCGGGAGAGCATGCGGTGCGCGCCACCGCGCCTGGATACGCTCCTGCGACCCGTACAGTCGTGCTCGCCGGCGCCGACCACGCTTCCGTGCGCCTCGCTCTCGTCGCCCTCGCCCCGGCTCATCCGTCGTCCCCGGCCGATAACCAAAGTCGAAGCGTGTTCTGGCCTGGGTTCGTCGCCACGGGGGCGTTCGCGGTCGGTGCTGCCATCAGCGGCGCCGTCACGCTCGATGCTCGCTCGTCGCTGAGCAACTTGCAGAATTCGCCCGGCTCGGATCCGACTCTGCGCTCTCACGAGGCGAATCGTGCGAATACGGCGTCGGCCGTGGCCGACGTATTCACCGGACTTGCCGTCGTCGTAGGAGGAGTATCGGTCTACTTGTCGTTCCGTCCATCGTCCTCACCCGTGCGAGCGTCGCTCGGAATTGGGATCGCGCCGGACCATGTCGCACTCACAGGCTCGTTTTGACGGTCGACCGATCGTGGATGGTCCGACTACAACGTTTCCAAGCAGCGGCACCGAGAGGGAGTCCCCCTCCGCGCCAGCCGGCCCGCGTATCAACGTTCGTCTCGATTGGACCGATGCCCAGGGGCCGCATTCGATGAGTGTCGTGAGGCGCTTCGTCATCGGATCCGCGCCTCACTGCGACGTGGTGGTGGTCGACTCGGCGGTGTCCCGTGTCCACGCCGAGGCCGAGCCCAAAGCGGGTGGCCTGTGGATTCGCGATCTGAATAGTCGCAATGGAACGTTCGTCGAAGGCGTCTCGGTCGGAGCTGCCCAAGTTCAAGACGGGTATTCGATTCGCGTGGGGACGACCGAATTGCGCGTCGCTGTTGGGGACGCCGAACCTGCCGCCGTCGAGCCGTGGCCCTCGGAGCGGTTTGGTCCGCTCCTGGGCAAGAGCGGAGTCATGCGCGAGCTGTTTGCGACGCTTGCCCGGGTCGCTCCTCTCGACACGTGCATCCTGATTCAGGGAGAGACGGGGACCGGCAAGGAGGTCGTGGCACGAGCGATTCACGAGGCGTCGGCGCGCGCTCTCGGCCCCTTCACGGTCGTCGACTGCGCAGCGCTCTCGGAGACGCTCATTGAGGCCGAGCTGTTCGGGCACGTCAAGGGTGCATTCACCGGCGCGCACCAAAACCGCGCTGGAGCCATCGAGACTGCCCACGGCGGCACCGTGTTTCTCGACGAGATCGGAGAGCTTCCGCTCGCGATGCAGCCGCGACTTCTTCGCGTCCTCGAATCCTCCACGATTCGTCGCATCGGCGAGTCGCAGCACCGAAAGGTCAATGTTCGCTTTCTTTCTGCGACGCACCGGGACCTTCTCTCGATGGTCAACCGGGGAGAATTCCGCGAGGACCTCTACTTTCGCCTCGCCATCGTTCCCGTGCGCGTGCCCGCGCTGCGCGAACGTCCCGAGGACATCGCGCACTTGCTCGAGCACTTCTCGAACGGTTCAACATCGTGGATTACCCCGGGGCTCATACGGTCCCTCGAGGCTCGCCCATGGCGCGGAAACGTTAGGGAGCTCAGAAACTTTGCGGCGCGCGCGGGCGCTCTGGGCACGAGTGAAGCCCTCACCCTCTGCGACGACGGATTCGACGCGCGCGAACCGGTCACGGCCATTCTATCGAAGCCGTCTTCCATCGAGCCTCAACGCTATCGTCAAGGGCCTCCGAACGGCGGAGTCTCCATCGCGTCGATGCCTCCGATTGCCGTGTCGGGCATGCCCGGGGCGGCCACGCTTCCCTCGATCGCCCCGGTGCCCGCCTCGGATTCTGCCTCCGCGACCGCCAGCCAAGCTCCGTCGCTCGAACAGCCATTTCATGCGTTCCGAGAGCAATGGATCGGCTACGGCGAGAAAGCGTTTCTTCGCGCGCTGCTCGATCGTCACCACCGCAACGTCGCCGAGGCTGCCAAGGAGGCGGGACTCGACCGGACGTACATGTATCGCCTGATTCGCAAGCATGGACTGTGACGGAGTAGAGTCGATGGTGTCGTCAGGGTCGGATGAAATGTTCGCGGAGCGCGTTCCCCTCGGGGCGCTATCGCGTGCCCAGAGGGGCGCTGTATGCTTCTGAGCATGCGTCTGGCAGCGATCTGTGCACTGGCGACGCTCCTTGGGTGCGCCCCCACGCCAGGTCTCTACGCGACCGCGGGCGACTGCGTTACTGACGGCAGTGGTCCGAGTTGCGGGGTGGCTTCTCCGGGGGGAGGGGGAGGTACGCCTCCAGCGGAGGCGGGGACTGGTGACGACTCTGGATCCACCTCGACATCGGAGGGGGGATCGTGCGGGTCGGTCGGGCTGTTATTTCCGACGCTGAATGCTGGCTGCGAAAACTGTCTCGAGACGGATTGCTGCCTCGTCAATCAGGCATGCACGTCCACCAATGGCTGCGAGCCTCTGATTCAATGCGCGTTTACGGCCTGTCCCACGGGCACGACCACTCCGTCTCCAACCTGCGCGTCCGGCTGCACGGGCGTTAGCAGTGCCGCGATCAACGCGTACAACGACGTCCAGAGCTGCATTGCCTCTCCCTCCTCGGGCATAGGCACCACCAGCACCTGTGTTGCGTGCCCGGCCTTGCCGAGCTTGCCCTAGTGGGCTCTCGGACCCTCGGGCGCCCGGAAACCCTTGAGACGCAGAGAGTTCACCACGACCGTCAGGCTCGACATCGCCATCGCGAACGACGCGAACACGGGCGACAATCGCACCCCGAACATTGGAAACAGCACGCCCGCCGCGACGGGAATGCCTAGGACGTTGTAGGCGAACGCCCAAAACAGATTCACGTGGATGGTGCGCATCGTGCGCCGTGCGAGCGCGACGAGGGTCGATACTCCGTCGAGGCCAACACGTAGCAGGGCCGCGTCGGCGGCTTCGAGCGCAACGTCGGTTCCGCGACCGACCGCGACTCCTACGTCGGCTTGGGCGAGCGCAGGGGCATCGTTGATGCCGTCGCCCACCATGACGACACGCCGTCCTTCACGCTGGAGGCTCGCAACCGCGGCGACCTTGTCGGCCGGCGACAGGCCCGCGTGGACTTCTTCGATGCCGACCTCTCTCGCGATCGCATCGGCAGCCTGTCGTCGATCCCCGGTCAGCATGACCGCGCGCAGTCCGAGGTGCGCGAGCCGTTGCAGCGAGTCCCTCGCTCCGTCGCGCAAGCGATCTCGAACGGCGATGAGGGCGATAGCCCGCCCGTCGATGGCCACCAGCACGTGAGTCGCTATGGGATCCGTGGCCCGGTCTCCGATAGCGCGTACGCTGGTCCCATCCACGCCGTCGGTCGTGAGCCATTGCGCAGCACCGGCGGCGACGACATGTCCGCCCACCCGTCCGTGCACGCCACCTCCGGCGACGGCCGCGAAGTCGATTGCGTGCTGGACGGTCAGGCCGCGACGCCGCGCCTCCGCGCGGATAGCCGTCGCGATCGGATGCTCGCTGAACGCTTCGACGGCCGCGGCGAGCGAGAGGACATCGTCTTCACTTCGTCCGGCGAGATCCTCGACAACAATCCCGACGACGCTCGGGCGCCCTACCGTTAGGGTTCCCGTCTTGTCGAGTACGACGGTGTCCACGGCTGCAGCCCGCTCGAGCGTTTCGCCATTCTTGATGAGGACGCCGAGGGACGCCCCTCGGCCCATTCCGACGACGAGGGCCGTGGGCGTCGCGAGCCCCATGGCGCAGGGACACGCGATCACCGTCACGGTGACGAATGCGACCAGAGCGTGCAGCAATCGTGGGTCGGGCCCGACGACGCACCACACGGCGAAGGTGATCGCGGCGATCCCGAGAACAATCGGAACGAACACAGCGCTGATCCGGTCCGCCAGCGCCTGCACGGGAGCTCGCGTCGTCTGCGCGTGCCGAACGAGCGCGACGATCTGCGACAGCACGGTGTCCGCCCCGACGCTCTCGGCGGCGACGCAGATCGTTCCCGGGCCGTTGAGCGCTCCACCGACGACGCGGTCCCCCTGGCGCTTCGAGACGGGCATCGGTTCGCCCGTGAACATCGACTCGTCGACATCCGATTCTCCATCGATGACGCGCCCATCGACCGGAACTCGCTCCCCCGGGCGCACGCGCACGACGTCGTCGACTCGCAGCGTCGCGATGTCCACGTCGGCTTCGCCGGATTCGCGAACGAGGTGGGCCACGCGGGGAGCGAGGCTCATCAGCGTCCTGATGGCGGACGACGTGCGCACGCGCGCGCCTCCTTCGAGAGCGCGACCGAGAAGGACAAGCGCGAGAATGGATGTGACCGAGTCGTAGTAAACCTCGGGCGTCAGTCCATGGCGCTCGAACAGCCCAGGCGCGAGCGTGGCGACGACCGAGAACGCGAATGCCGTCCCGGACCCCATGGCCACGAGCGTGCTCATGGTGGTGGTCTTGTGCCGGAGGGCACGCCAGGCCGAGACGAAGAAGACCGAACCGCAACCAAGCGCGGGAATCGTTAGCGCGCAGAGGAGCAGTCGCAGCGTCTGGGCTGGAAGGGCAGCGAGTCCCGGAAGTACTCGAGCGAGCAACTCTCCGACGGGCATCATGAGGTGCGCGAGCGGATCGCTTGCCTGTACGGTCATCAGAGGCGTCGAAAGCAACATCGTGGCGACCGCAAGCCCGAGCGCGACGACGGTCCGTCGCACCAGCCAGAGTTGTTCGCGATTGCGAACGCTGTCGAGGTCACGCGCATCGACGCCGGCTCGAAGGTCCTCGGCGGAGGCTGTCGCGCGGTAGCCAGCCTGTTCGATCGCCTCGAGCACGGGCTCGAGAGGGTCGCCTCTACGCACCACCACGCGAGCGTTTCGAAGCACGAGATTGACGTCGGCTTCGAGTACGCCCGGTGCTCGACGCAGCGCGTGTGCGACTCGCTGGACGCACGCCGAACACGTCATCCCTTCGATGGGAATGACAAATTCGGATGGTGCGCCCATACGACTTCGAACATAGAGCGACGACGTGACGCGTCAAGCAGGCGTGCCGCGAATTAGCAATCAGCAGAAACGAAGCGACCCATCCTACGGAAACGACGATATCGGTCAGCGACGATCTCGGTCGGGTCGAGCGTGTCCAGCGTCGCGAGGGCGTCCGTGATGGCGGCTCCCACGAAGGATGCCGCCGCGTCATGGTCCTGGTGTGCCCCGCCGGTGGGCTCCTCGACGATGCCGTCGACGATTTCGAGGCGAAGCAAGTCCTCCGCCGTCATCTTCAGGCGCGTGGCTGCCTCTTCGGTCTTGCTTCCGTCTTTCCAAAGAATCGACGCGCAGCCTTCCGGCGAGATCACGCTATAGGTTCCATATTCGGTGACGAGCACGCGGTTGGCGACTCCGAGAGCAAGCGCGCCACCGCTTCCGCCCTCGCCGATGATGGTCGCGATGATGGGAACGGGCGCGGTGGACATCTGGGCCAGGCATGCCCCTATGGCCTCGCTCTGTCCTCGCTCTTCCGCGCCAAGGCCGGGATAGGCTCCCGCGGTGTCGATGAGCGTCAGAATGGGGAGGCGAAATCGAACGGCAAGCGCGTAGATGCGAAGGGCCTTCCGATACCCTTCCGGGTTCGCCTGCCCGAAGTTTCGCGCGATCTTCTCCTTGGTGCCGCGCCCCTTGTGTTGCGCCACGATGGCCACCGAACGTCCGTGGAATCTTCCGAGTCCAGCCACGATGGCCGCGTCATCGCCGAAGCGTCGATCGCCGTGGAGCTCCATGAAATCCGAGAAGAGCCGGTCGATGTAGTCGAGTGCGTACGGTCGATTCGGGTGCCGCGAGAGCTGGACCTTCTGCCACGGCGACAGGTCCGCATAGATCTCTCGCGCAAGTCGGCGGGTCTTGTCTTCGAGGCGGTGAAGCTCGGTCTGGAGCCCGAAATCGCTTTGGGCGAGATCTCGAAGTTCGCGAAGGCGCGACACAAGCTCGACTACGGGCCTCTCGAACGGCAATACGTAAGAAGATGTGGCTGCCACGGTTCGAAGTGCTTGCCTTGTGAGGAGTGTTGGAGTCGAAGTGCCTCAGCCGGAGCACTCGGTCTTAGCACCGTTCATCCGGTGCCCGCCACCGCACGAGACTTGGCGCGCAACACGTTGAAGCGGCGCATCGGAATCTCCTTGCCCTTGAGGGATCGCGGCTCGATCTCTTCGAGCTCGAAACGCCCGCCAACGCGCTGTGCCATCGTTTCGCTGATGACGATCTGTCCGGCTAGGGCGGATGAGCAGAGACGCGAACTCGTATTGGCGGTGTCGCCTATGACTGTATAAGAGAGCGCTTTCGAGCTTCCGACGTATCCGACGACGCCGGGACCCGTGTGGATGCCGATCCCAATGGCGAGGGCCGGTTTGCCCACCCCGATGCGCTCTCGGTTGAAGTGTCCCAGGACGGTCATCTGATCGAGCGCGCATTCGACGCTGCGAACAGGGTCATCGGCGTGCGACAGCGGCGCTCCCCAAAACGCCATGATCCCGTCCCCCATGAACTTGTCCAGCGTCCCCTCGTACTTGAATAGGGTTTCCACCATGCGCTCGAAATACTCGTTGAGCATTTCGACGATGACCTCGGCTGGGGTGCCCTCGCTCATTCGTGTGAACCCGCGAATGTCACTATTGTAAACAGTGAGTTCCTGAACGAGTTCGCCCCCCTTCTTCACCTCGAGCTTGCCCGATATCATTTGCTCGGCCACATTTGGCGCCACGAGGCGGGCGAACCGATCGCGAAGAACGATTTCCTGTTCGACCTTGCGCGCCAGAATCGTGTTCTCGATGAACATCGCCGCCTGTCCGGCCACTGATGTGATGACCTCGAGGTCGCGCGGCAGGAACTGCGCGAGCGTTTCCGAGTCGAGCCATAGGACACCGAGGACTTCTTTCTCGTTGTCGTGAACGAACGGAACGACCATCGCGCTCGAGATCCGATTCAGAATCATGGACTTGCCCGACGATGCAGCAAAATCCATCGAAGCGTCGTGGGTGAGGACGCTGGCGCGCTCGCGGATCACGTGATTGAGAATCGTCGAACTCACCTCGATGGGCGCATCGCTCCCGTCGCGACGACGCGCAGCCCGCGGCTGGAGAGACCCATCATCGTCGCGCATCAAGATGACTCCGCGGTCGGCCTTCGTGAACTTGAAGAGCGCCAGGAGAATCTTGTCGAGGAGGCGGTCGAGGTCGCGTTCGAGCCCGATGTCCCGCGTGAGTTCCCACGTGATGCGCAAGCGCTCGTAGTCGAGTCCGAGCTGCTGAGGATCGCGGCCGACCAGGTCGAACGGCGAGAATCCCTTCGCCTGCGCGGCGATCTGGGTCCCGATGGCGTGCGCAGCGTCGCGAACGTCGACGCGGGTCCCCCGGGCTGGCGGCCGGCTTCGCGGCAGCGCCAGCGTACCCGTGGTCGGCGAAGCATACGGCTGTCGGGCGGCCGCCACTGCCGCCACCCCGGGCGAGGCTTCGGCAGGGCGGACGTCGGGTCGCGGGAGATTGGCTTGGGGCGGAGTCGCCTGAGGCGGCCCCGGTTGAGGTGCCGGGGGGGAGGGCGTGCGCGCGAGTGGGGTCGTGCGGGGAGCGTCGGCCCGGGGTTGAACGGCCCCAGGACCGACCGGAGGCAAGGCGACTGCGGCGGATCCGTCGTCGAAGCGAGCACGAGTCGTGCCGAGCGCGATCTCATCGCCATGGCGCAGCACGACATCGCCGCGAAGCCGTTCCCCGTTGACGTAGGTTCCGTTCAGGCTTCCGAGGTCGCGCAGGACGAAGCGCTCGCCCTGAAGTTCGAGCGTGCAGTGCTCCTTCGAGACGATCTTGTCGAGGAGCTGGATTGAATTGCTGGGATGCCGTCCCAAGCTATTCGTGGCCCGGAGTTCGATCGCCTGCTGACCTTCCGCGGTCGCGAGGATCAGCCTTGCCATGTCGGGCTAACATGCTAGCGCGTGGCGCTTCGTGCGGACAGGCCCAGCCATCCACAAATGCTAGAAGGTGTCTGCCAAGTCCCCCACCCTAAGCATGCCGACCCACCCATCGAGAGCCCGTACAAGAGGTAAGCCCAGGACGAACTCCGCGGCCAATCCCCCAGCGGTCAAACCAGCGACGTCGCCACGCCGGATCGACGAGGGGGGCGCTTCGCGGCCCCCCTCGAGCTCCCCCGTTGCGTCCACAGGCGCCCGGCGGACGAAGGCCCGCCAAGGCGCGAAGGACAAGTCAGGCGGCGAGGGGGCTCGCTTTCGTCATAGGGTGGCACCGGACAAGCTCGTTCTGCGCACGGACGTGACACTGCTGCCTGAGACCCCCCAAGCGAGTAGAGGTCTCTTCGAGCTTGTATCGGATACGGCCCGGCGCGCGCTCGAACTCGGGCTCGCGGCTCGCGAGCCGAGCTTTCACGTGTTCGTCGCCGCCGAGCCGGAGGTCATGATCGAGGACGACGTCGTGCGTTATGCGGCGCGGTTCGCCAATGGAAGGCCAACGCCGAGCGACATCGTCTACGTGCATGACTTCGACCATCCCGAGGCTCCGAGACCCCTGCTGTTGACTCCTGGCCTCGGGCCAACCCTGGTCACCAAGATGGCCGAGCTCATCGACCGGCTGCAGCACGAGATCGCGGGCGTTGTGGAGGGGGACGATTTCAAGCGCGCACAGGCCAAGCTCTCCGGCGAGCTCGAAACGAGGAATCGGGCGATCATCAGGGATCTCGAGTCGCTCGCAAAGACTCTCGGATTTGGCGTTCGGCCGGTCCAGGGCGGGATCCAGACGTTTCCCATCCTGCACGGCAAACCCGTCAGCGCCGAGCAGTTCGACGTTCTCGACGAGTCGACGCGCCGCGCTCTCGGCGAGTCCGAAGAGAAGCTTGCCCGCGAGGTCGAGAAAGCGGCCCGGCTCGTGCGCGACCAGAGCGCCCGTTTCGAGGAAGCGCGCCGTCAGGTTTTGTCGCGTTCCGCGAGCGAAGTCATCGACGGCGCTTTGGGTCACATGGTGCAGTCGTTCGCCGAGGCGGGCGACGAGGTCTGCGCGTGGCTCGGACGCGTGCGCATCGCGCTCGTCGATGACTGGGAGGATCTGGTCGAGCGCGACAGCCCCGACGACTCGGAGCCGGAGAAGCGGTCGCACGACGAGCGCGACGATCCAGAGCTCGCCACACGCCTCAACCGATTCAAAGTCAACTTGCTCGTGTCGCACGAGCCTGGGTCCGCGGCGCCCGTCGTCTACGACACGAACCCGACCTATCCGTGCATCTTCGGATACCTCGAGCGCAGGGCTCGGTTTGGGGCGCTCCTGACGGACTTCACTCGAATTCGGGCGGGGTCGCTGCATCGGGCGTTCGGTGGCATCTTGGTGGTGCGGGCGGCCGACCTGCTCGCGGACCCGATCATCTGGGAACGAATGAAGCGCGTGCTGCGCGAGCAGCGCATCGGCGCAGAGGACCCGCTCGGCCCCTTGGGTCTCTACGCCACCACGCTGCGTCCGGTCCCCGTCCCGATTCGCGTGCGCGTCATTCTCGTTGGATCGTCGGAGCTCTACGCACATCTTCTCGATGCGGACCCCGATTTCGCGTCGCTCTTTCGAATCAAGGTCGAGGTGGATCCGTTCATCGCACGCACCCCGACGAGTCTCGTGGCGCTCGATGCCTACCTCATGGCCATGGCCACAGAGCGAGGGTGGGGGCGCTTCGATCGCGCCGCTCGCGCCCGGTTGCTCGACCTGGCCACCCGCTTGTCGGTCGATCGCGAAAAACTCGCGCTCATCGTGTCACCGCTCGAAGAGACGATGGCGTTCGCGAGCGCGCTGGCGGGTACCAAGGCGGCGCAGAACTCGCTGGCGGCGAGCGATGGCCAGCGCGGTCGGGCGGCCGCAGAGCCTCGTCAAGGGCCTCCGGGTCACGGGCTGCCTGCGAGGAACTTTCCCAAGGGGGCTTCGGTCGATGGACGGGCATCCGTCGATGCGTTGGATCCTGTCGTGGGGGCCGAGGAGATTGTGGCCGCGTGGCTAGAGCGACGCGAGCGTGCCGGGAGCGCCGAGCGTAGGCTCCGCGAGGTGACGTTGCGGGGCGAAGTCGCGCTCGACACGAATGGATCGCGCGTCGGCGTCGTCAATGGCCTGTCGGTGTACAGCGCGGGCGACGTCGAGTTCGGCCAGCCGATGAGGATCACGGCCGTCGTGGGCATCGGTCGCGAAGGGATCATCGACGTCGAACGGGAGGCTCAACTCGGCGGCAGCATTCACACCAAAGGCGTAGCTATTCTCCGCGGGTATTTGGCTCGCCTGTTTGGGCAGGAGCGACCTCTCAGTCTGCGCGCGCAGATTGCTTTCGAACAAAGCTACGGCGAAATCGACGGCGACAGCGCAAGTTCGAGTGAGCTCTTTGCGGTGCTCAGTGCGCTCTCCGACGTGGGCATCGACCAGAGCATCGCGGTCACCGGCAGCGTCAGCCAGCTCGGGGAAATGCAGGCCATCGGTGGAGTGTGCGCAAAGATCGAAGGCTTCTTCGACTTGTGCAGGGCACGCGGCCTGAGCGGAGCGCAGGGGGTTCTCATTCCGAGCGCCAACCGTCCGCACCTGGTGCTGCGCGACGATGTCGTGGAAGCGCTTGCCCAGGGCGATTTTCACCTCTACGCGGTAGATACGGTCGCGCAGGGGATAGAGATATTGACGGGCCTTCTCGCGGGAGAGAGGGATGCGTCAGGGAGATTCCCCGCGTCGAGCGTCTTTGGACGCGTCGAGCGAAGAATCATCGAGATCGCCGAGAAGCTCAGGGAGGCGGAGGGGCACGCCGGAGGAGATGGCGGCGAAGCTCTCGAAGAAGTGGACCCGAACGACGGACCAGATGTCGGCAACGTCCGTAGGCGATAGCGATCCACGGGGCCGCCAGCCAGGTGACGGTCGCGACGAACACGAGGAGGCCGAGCGACAGCATCCGTGGCCAGTAGCGAAACCGCACGGTGGCCGATTCCGACGGGACGACCGAAGCGACGGCGTCGTGCCATGAAGATGCCTCCCGTCCGGTGGCTCTCCACCCGGGATCCCAGTTCTGATTGAGGACCACTGGGTCGCCTGCACGCGCTCCGTCGACCTTCACGACCACCTCGTTGGGCGTGAACCGGACCACGCGTGCGGTGCCGCGCCCCTCCGGAAGATAGGCCTCGCCTCGATACTCGGCATCTCCGACGCCGCGCGCTCCAAGTCCAGGCGATCGCCCCTTGCTTCGCACGTCGACGTTCGCGAACGCGGCGAACGTGACGCAGTCGATCGATCCGACGTTGGTCACCACGGCAGAAAGAGAGGAGGCGGAGTATCCGCCTGCGTCGTAGTCGAGACTCGCCGGCACGTGTTTCAATGTCTTGAACTCGCCGGCCGAGTCCGCAACGTCGGGCGGGCGCAGCATGAGCGCGTGCTTCAGAGGCGTGGCCGCGACCTCGCAGACATCGCGTACGACGAGTGCCACGACGAGCCATAGGGCGATCTCGACGAGACCCCGCGACCGTCCGCACCAGGTGAGCAAGCGCTCGCCCGCCGACGCTGCGACGACCACGAGGAGCAGCAGAGCCGGCATGAGCCACCGCGACGGAACGTGCTGCGAAGAGAACACCGGAAACTCGTGCAGGAGCGTCCACGGCGCGTATTGCCAGAACGCCCCAAACGCGAGCAGCACGAAGACGCCCCCTACGATTCGGAGCGAGCGCTCTCGCACGCCGCGCGCCGCGAGGAGGCCGACGAGAATCGCGAAGACGCACGGCCACCCGATGTACATTCCCCATTCGTGCCAGGCCCACGTCGACACGTGAACCGGTGTCGATGTGGTGTCCTGATCGCGAGAGGTGAGCAGGGCGAAGAAGCCGGTGAAGTCCATGGTCTCGGGCGAGTCGATGAGGCGCGGGTACCGGCTCAAGACTTCGGCGATGGGCAGGAGTTTCGGGGCGGCCAGAGCGGCTCCGAGCAGACCGCACGCCACCATTCGACCGACTGGAACGAGCGAGCGCGTGATTGCCGCGAGCACCAGCGCGTATCCGCCGAGAGCTGCAGCGGTGTGCGGCAGCGGATAGATGCCGCCGGCATAGACGAGCAGCGCCAAAAAGACTGCGCTCAGCACGGTGTCACGCCACCGGGGCACGCCGAGGAGCGGCTCCACACCGACCGCGCGGTCATAGAAGTAGAGGGCCCACGGCGCATAGGCGTAGGTTGCATGCCAGGTGTGCCCAACGGACAGCTGCAGCGTGGCGCGGCTGTTCAGAGCAAAGAGCACGGACGCAAGCAAGCAGAGGGCGCGGCTGCGCGTGAATCGGGAGGCGAACAGCCACGCCCCCACGGCGCCGATCAGCGTAGTACCAAGGACCTCGATCCGGAGCGCCAGCGGCAAAGGCAAGAACAGGTAGGCCGGTAGCCATGGCGAAACGACGATTGTGTCGGACTCGGCCCCGCCCCATGCCGGATGTCCGCCACACGAGTACGGATTCCAAAAGGGAAACTGATGAAATCTCCAGATGGTCTTCGTCACCAAAAGGCGGCTGGTCGCGGCCTGGTCCCAGTCGCCCGATCCAAGTGTGGTCGTATGTGCAAGAAAGGGACTAAATACGTAGGTGATCGCAGCGAGCAGCACGAGGGCGCCCACCGCGCCGGTCACGAGGTGAATCCGACCGAGCCCCGACGTTGGCCAGCGAAACCCCCACCTGCCAGCCGATGGTCGCGAATCGAGCGCAACGCTCATGGCTTTCGCTTCGTTCCAAAGACCTCTACGAGTCCGAGTGCCAAGTATCCGTGCTTGGCAACACGCAGCCGCACGAAGCGGGCGACGTGCTTGGATCCCGGGACACTCCAGGGGACATCGGCTCCGAAGTGCTGTTCGCGGCGCCCGATCTCGGTGTACGTCTTTCCGTCCTTCGAGAGTTCCACGACGAGCGGCAGACCGTCATCCTGCCAGCCGTCGCTCCGGTTGTACACGTCGACATGGTCGACCGCGAAAGTGGTGAGGAGATCGATCTCGGCGAAGGGAACGTCGTCCAGGTTGGTGTGAAGGCCATACGCAACCCCGGGATGCCCATCGACGAGTTCCCGCCCGGTGGGTGACGACGGGTGCCGGCTGCTCGCACGGACGGGCTTTCCGGCCGAGATATTGATGGGGACGAAAAGCGGTCGGACGACGAGCCAAGCAGCGTAGAGCGCGACAAGAAAGAGGGCGCTGAAACGCCCCCAGCGAAGCGCTCGGATGTGGACAGGGCTTCGCGTCTCGACGCGAACACGCAGCGCCCCCGCTGCTCTGTCGAGGGCGACGCGAAGGCGATCGAGGACACATGGATCCAGTCGGTCGAGGTACAAAAGATCGCTCGAAGCGAGCGCTTCGCGCACGAGGATCGCGTCGCCTGTCGTTCCGTCGGTCGGATCCGGGCCGAGGTCAGGAACCTCGGCGCTGCCGTCGAGTCGAGCGAGCGCCGCTTCATCGAGGGTGGCGTCGCGCGCCAGCGCGCGGGCGCGCGCGAGGAGCGCCACGCCTTCGCGCGAAAGCATGCAGGCTGCGAGCGTCGAGGAGGCACGCCGAGCCTCTACGAGCCGCTCCACGGCAGCAGCACGGAGTTCGAGCACACGGGAGCGCTGGTCGGGCGAAAAGGCCTCGGCGGCGCGTGCCGCCCGTTCGAGGAAGAAGAACTCGTGCAGAGGCGCTAGCAGGGACTCGGCCATCACCGTCATCGGCTCGGGGCCGAGACATATCACGTCTCACGTCCGCGTCCTCCCGGGCTGAAGGGCTGTCCCACCGAAACTCGGACCGAGACGCAGGACGGGGCACCGCCTCGAGCGGCGAGGTTGGGATGAGCGCCAACCTCTCGACTCTCGGAACTGGCTGTTACTGAACGATGACGTTGTCGATGTAGACCGACACGGGCGTGATGCTGCCCGGTCCGATGCCCGGCCCACTATCCAGCTCGACACCTAGGAGCCGAATCTGCGTGGTATCGAAGACTGGGCTCTTGAACCCCTGCGGGTGGGAGACGTTGAGGGTCACGTGCATCCACTGGTCGCCGAGAACCGGGGGAAATGACTGGGGTCCGGGGTCCTCCCAATCCCAACTGTCGTCTTGACAGAATAGATAGAAGTACGTGAATGTCTGACTGCCGCCCGCGAGGAAGATATCCATCGACACGGTTTTGCCGGTGAAGTCTTCATAGGGCGAGAACGTGATGCCCACCGTGACTTTCTGTCCTGAGTCGCTGAATGCGGCATAGGCGAAGAAAGAACCTGGAGGATTTCCGAAGGTGCTCGAGTAATTGGCGTACGACTGCGCCGCCAGGGCTGCCGGAGCGGCGGGGGAGGTTGACTGGACGAACCAGCCCTGTTGGTCGGAGTTGAACGTGTAGGCGAGGAGCGGTGGGCCGGCGACATCGCTCGCGTCGTTTGATCCGTCGGAGGTGCTCGTCGAGTCGTCGCTTGCGTCGTCTCCGACTGGCGCGGTGTCGGGGGCGCCGCTCGAGTCGGCTGCAGCGTCCGACCCTGATGCATCGCCCGTGGTCACGTCGCTGGTGGCGTCGTCGCCTGTCGAGACAACGTCGGGGGAGCTTGCCGTGTCGGACCCGGCATCGCCGGAGTCATCTCCAACGGTCGCGTCGCTGGTGGTTGAGTCGTCGCCTGACATCGTCGAGTCGATCGAATTCGTTGAATCACCGACGGCATCGGCAGCGCCATCCGCTTGGGTGCTGTCGCTGGTCACGGCGTCGGTCCCCTGGCCCGCATCGCCGACGACCGTTGCGTCCGTAGCGTCATCCCCCTGGCCCGCATCGCCGACGACCCCTTCGTCCGTGGCGTCGGGCGGGCTGACGACGTCGACCGCGCTCAAGGAGTCGTCTCCGGCGCCGCCTTCGGGCGCTACGACGACGTCTGCGTTGGACGGGGCATCTCCACCAGTTCCTCCATCCGATGTTGGCGAAGAGTCGTCTCCGCCACTGCATGCGACGAAGACCGACACGGTTGCGAGGCCGACGAACCCGAGAGACAGGCGACGCAATTTCGACGTCAACATGGGACCTCCAAAGTCTCCTGAACGATCACTGCGGGCGCGCCTCCGGTTGCTGGCTTGCCTGCGTCCGATCCTGATTTACGGCCATCTCAATCATTTCTATAGAGTCGGCGACGTACGCGAGTCGCAACATCGTGGACGGGTCAATGCTCAGGCCAACGAGTCGCCTACTGAACGATGACGTTATCGATGTAGACCGTGAATGGCACCATCAGCACCGTGAATGGCACCATCAGCCCCGAGCGACCCCCCTCCTGTCGAACTCGATGCCGATGCTACCGACACAGGTCGGATCATCCCCGAAGGGCTGGGCTTAAGGCAACTATTCTCTTCGGTCAGTTCTTCGAGATCAGAATATTGTCGAGATAGACCGATACCGGCGTCGAGGGACCAATATAGTTGTTAATGCCGACCGTGACGACAGCGGTCCCCGATATCGGCGGTCCATAGATCGTCGAGCGAACTGGGTTGTTGCTGCCGATGATCAGGGACACCGTTTCCGCATTGATGTCGACCGAAAATACGACGTTCACCCACTCGTTGAACGGCGGAAGCGCACCCTGATGGGAGTAGACGACCGGCGCTCCGCCGTCGGTCGCAATGGTTTCGTAGATCGTCGAGGCAGCGAGCTGGAGGTCCCAGGTCGTCGTCCACGCCCCTCCGTTGTAGGAGATTCGAACCAGGCTCAGGTCGTGAACGTTGTTCTGGTCGTAGCTGTTCACGCGCAGCGCGAATGCCACCTGCATCAGCGACTTGGTGCTGAAGCTCGTGTTGAGTTGGGCCTGCTCCGAGCAGCTCGAAGTGCTCGACCCTCCATCCCCCGTGCACGAGATTAGAGGCAAGTAAAAGAGGAGTGAGTTCGGCGGCGATGCCGATACGTTGTTGACGATGGTCGGCGGAAGCGCTCCGGAGTAGAGATTGACGACCGTGGAGGTGAAGCCGTACTGGTAGGAGTAATTGTCATCGAAGTCCCGGCACAACGCGGTATTCGCCGTCATGTTGGCGAGGCACCAGTCCCCCGCTTCCCCGCCTTCCCCCGCATCGCCTGCGTCTCCCGGAGGGGTAGCGTCCCCATTGGCTGCGTCCGCAGCATCGGCTGGGACCTGCGAATCCGTGGAGCCCCCGTCGTTCGTCGTGCCATCGCCCGTCTCGCCGGGTGCGTCGCCGGCGTCCGAGTCTGGAAGCGCATAGCCATCGCCGGCATCCGCGTGACCATCCACTGCCGTCGAATCGGGCTGCGCGGCCCCATCGCTCGCCTCGTCAATCCGAACATCGGTCGGGTTGGAGTCCGGCTGCGTAACGTCGTCGCCCGGTGCGACGTCGCTTTGGGCACCGTCCAAACTCGCGTCCGCCTGGCCGAGGATCGCTCCGTTGAACTGGTCCAGGTTCAGGAGCTGGCTGCATCCGGTCGCCAGTGCCACTGCGAACGCGACAGAACCGAACGCTCTCGACTTGTTCATTCGAATTGTGCCCTCGATGGAAGCGTCAGCCTAACGGCGCGACACGCTCGGATGAACGATCCATTCGGCATCTTTGCTTGAATCAGACCTGACGGACTGCGATTTCGGCGGGGCGAACCGCGCCGCATCTGCCCCTCCAGCCTATCAAAACCTTTGTGGATGCGGTGCGCGATCTTTTCAACCGCGCCACCTGCCCGCACCGATTGACAAGTGTGAAGCCGTGTTCGAACGCCTTCGTTGACGTGACGGCGTGGGGGCGACTCTTTGGTGTCGCTCATTCGGCGGGCGCTGCGTACCTCGGTTCTCGAAGCCGCAGGGCCCTCGTGGCGACGCGCTCGGTGCCTCTATAGCGGGCACACGTACGGAGGCTTGGTGGGGTCCTGGGCTGCGCAGATCTCGACCGCTCCACATACGCCCTGGTCGGCGGTGCCGCAGGTTTGCCCTGCGACGGAGCAAGGGGTCCCGACCGGCGGACACGTGGCCCCCGCGTCATCGCTCAGAGGTCCCGCGTCGAGCAACGGCACTCTGCACACAGGCATGCCGCAGGTCATGTACCACTTGAGACCACCTCCATCGGCGCCCGAGGAGCTACTGCTCGTCCCGGACGAGCTGCCCGAACTCGATGACGACGACCCGCCGGAACTGGACGACGACGCGCCCGCGTCACATCGGCCTTCGACGATCGTGTCGCAGCCCGCTCCGCATACCAGGGACGACACGCACCCCAAGACCGGGTTGTGACAGTGGAGCCCCGTCCCTCCGTCCGCGTAGGTACAGGCCACCATCGACCAAGAGGCTGGGCAGCACGAGCCGCCACCCGAACTCGACGAGCTTGCGCCGGAACTCGACGACGTGACGCCTGAACTGGACGACGTGGCGCCGGAACTCGACGACGTGACGCCTGAACTGGACGACGTGGCGCCGGAACTCGACGACGTGACGCCTGAACTGGACGACGTGGCGCCTGAACTCGACGACGTGACGCCTGAACTGGACGACGTGACGCCGGAACTGGACGACGTGACGCCGGAACTGGACGACGTGACGCCTGAACTGGACGACGTGACGCCGGAACTCGATGACGTGGCGCCGGAACTGGACGACGTGACGCCTGAACTGGACGACGTGACGCCGGAACTCGATGACGTGACGCCGGAACTCGATGAGCGACCGCCAGAACTCGTGGAGGAGACGCCGGAACTCGTGGAGCTTACTCCTGAACTCGACGAAGTCGACCCGCCGGCGGAGCCGTCGGCCTGGGTATCGCCGATGGGCACGAAGGACACTCCGCTACAGCCGGTCGAGTCGACGAGCGATGCGGCGCCGACAATCCATGCGAATACCCACAAAGAAGACACTGTGCGCGTCATTGGGACTCCTCTAGATTGAAATCCGTACGAAATGGGGAGTGTCGCGGCGCGAGCGAATCCGTCACGGATTCGGCGGCGCCTCGCAGACTGCGCGCACGCGCGCAGCGAGCGGGGAACTCGGGTGGTCGCGCAGGAACGAAGCAATCGCTGGGCGTGCTTCGCCGCACCGACGCAGATCGCCGAGTGCGACGACCCGCTCGGCGGAGCGTTCCTCGGCGAGAGCGCCATTCGGGAAGAGGCGTGCATGCTCGTCGAAGACGGCAATGGCACGCACCGCATCGCCTGAGTGAAGCGCGCTCACCCCCGCGCGGACGAGGCGTGTCTCCGCTTCGAGGGTTGTTGGCGTGAGAGGGATCTCGGCTGCCGGTGTCGGGTCGGCCGCGTCTGGGAGCACGGGCGACGGGGCTTGCGCCGCGGCCGCCGCTGCGGCCCGTGGATCCGCGGCAGAAGGTACGGTCATCCGGTGCGTTGAGGTGGCGTCGGTGGTCGCCGTCCGCGCAGAGTTCGTGAGCGACGCCAGGTCCTTTTCAGCAGGAGGACGAGCCGTTGCAATGGGAAAGCTCGTGGGGGGCCCCGAAGCGCCCCCCTGGTCGATGTCCGGCGCAGGCGTGAGTCGACCTGCGGCTTCGTCGGGGTCGCCGAAACGAGAGGGCGGGCTCCAGGTCGATGGTGGAGACGGCGCGTCGGGGACTCGCTCGTGCGCACGCGTGGGTGGTGATTTCGCTAACGCAACGGCTGGCGCGAGCGCCGGCCGTGTGGAGCGATACGTCGCGACTCCAGCGCTGCCCACCGCCGTGCCGACGACGATCGTTGCGAGAATCTTCGTCCAGACAAAGGTTACCGTGGCCGCCTTGGACGTGGCCGCGGTGGTCGCCGCGAGACCCGCCCCGACGCCGACTCGCGCAAGCAGCGCCCCCCGCACTCTCACACGATCCTCGAGCGTCGGCTCGTGACCGCCGCGCGCGAGGTCGATCAGAGCCCTGTCTTCTGGAGCCAAGTCGCTCATCGCGTCCTCCATTCGTCGCGCGCGCGATGGCGCGCCGCAGCCGCAGCGAATTCCTGTCGCGCCGAGCGCAGGCGCGAGTAGACAGTGTTCAGCGGAACGCTGAGAGCCCGCGCGATTTCCGGCGTGCTGAGCTGTTCGAGCTCCGCGAGGACGAAGACCTCGCGCTTGTCGTCGTCGAGTGCCTCGAGCAGTCGGTCGACGAGGCGCACCGCCTCGGCCTGCGTCGCGCACTCGGGATGGTCACCCAGGGCATCGCTCAGCAATTCTGGGTCCGTACCGACGCCTGCCCAAAGGGAGTGCGGGTGCTTGGCCTGAAGCATGCGCCGATGGGCACGCACGATGTTGCGGACAATTCCAAACACCCACGTCTTGATCGACGATCTCCCCTCGAACTTGGCGAGCTGCTGATAGACCACCATGAATATCTCTTGCGCGACGTCCTCGACGTTCGCTTCGGGCGTGCCGAGCCGCCGCACCGTCCTCCACACGAATGCGAAGTGGTCCTCGTAGACCTGTGCGAAGGTCGGGCGAGCGGCGCTGCGGCCCCCCGCGCCAATCGTGGGGCCCGAGAACGTTGTCGCTTGAACGGGTGCACCCATCCTCGACAAGCTTGGTGCGATTCGCGGGCCTGGTCCGTCAAAAAAACTGCGTCTCCACACCGAGGGCGATCCTTATCCCTGCGCCAGGACGGTGTAGGGAGATATCGTTTCCCTCGGAATCGCGGACACCGAACGGTGGCGCTCTGATGGGAAGCACCCCGTCGGCGCGCACGACGATCGCCACGTGCCGAGAGGTGTCGTAGGACGCGATGATGGAGGGCAGCACAGAATCCCACGTTTGGGTCCGAGAGTGCGGCTCGAAGCCGGCGCTGGAAGGTCCGAAGCCCGTGGCACTCACCGTATCGACTTCGACGCCCAGGCACAGCCCGACATCGAGGGAGTTCGAGGGGGGCCGCGAAGCACCTCCCTCGTCGATCACGATTGATGCGCAGCCACGAGCGGACGCAGCGACCGCCTTGAAGCGGCCACCCTCGCTCGGCTGGCTCGGTACGTCCGCAGATTGTTCACCAAACAAGCTCGCGCCGGCCGCTGCGCGCACCCGGATCGCCTTCGCTCGGTGCTCCCACCCGAGGTTGAGTTCGCCCCCTGGAGCGGCCGAGGGCAACAGCCCCCAGTCGACAACGCCCGCTACCGAGACGACGAACGCCGAAGGCGATTGAGGACGTCCGGAAACCGCGGGTCGTGCCGGTGCAACGGGAGCGGGCGAAGCTGGCGCGGCAAGATGCGGGTTCTGCGCCTGGGCTGGCTCCTTGCCTTCGACCACGATGGCGACGATCAGTGCGGCTGCCCTCGCAATCTCCTGGCAGCTCTCGGCATCGAGGACTCTCTCGCTATGGGCGCCATCGGCATCGACGCTGAGCGCCGCGTGCCACTGACCCCGCGGGTCTCTTGTCACATCGGCTCGAACCGTAGCGTGGGATCGCGGCTCCGGAGGCTTCGCGACGACGCGCGCGGCGTCCTCGAGCACGGCGTCCCGAGACGGACACTCAGCGGGTGCATTCCACTCGAGATCGATTGGGTTGAGCGGCAGCATGGCTAAGAGGGGGATCATGCACCGCTGGGGTAAGTCTTGGCCACCATGGAAAGAGCGGCGTTCTCTCGTTGCTCGCAGGCGGGCGAAAGGCCATGCTCAGCGTGCGGGCCCGCGCGACGGCGCGGCCTTGACACGACCATGCCCCGGCGTTCGCTCATCATCCATGCGATTGTCGCTTCCTCTCTGGCGGCGGGACTCTGCGCACATCCGGCGTCGGCGGACGAGCCGAGTGACGGCGAATGGATCGTCCCGGGGGAGATCGCCATCGACGTCCGCGATGACGCGAGCGCTTCGGATATCGCCGCCATCGCAGCGGAGGTCGGGGCACCGCTGCGCCCGAACAGTGCGTGGAGCGTCACGCACGACCAGCTCGAGATTGCGGACGTCGGTGAAGTTCGCATGAAGACCGCGCTGGACGTGCTGTCGCGCGATCCCCGCGTGGAGAGCGCGGAGCCCATGGCCCTCTATAGAGTATCGTTCGTTCCGAACGATCCGCTCTACGAGTCGAAGCAGTGGCATTTGCAGAGGGTCGGGGCGGGAGCCGCCTGGAACTACACGTGTGGCAGAGGAGTGACGGTGGCCGTTGTCGACACCGGGATCGCGTGTTTCGATAGCGGTCCGTTCTCGCGCGGAAGCGACCTCGGGGGCACTCGGTGCGAGGGCGGCTGGAACTTCGTGGACGACTCGCCAGAGGCCTTCGATGACCAGGGCCACGGAACGCACGTCGCCGGAACCGTCGCGCAGACGACCAACAACGGCGTGGGCACGGCGGGGCTTGCGTTCTGTGCGACGCTGCTTCCCGTCAAGGTCCTTGGACGACAGGGATTTGGCAGGGTGACGAACGTTGCCGAGGGGATACGCTTCGCCGTCGATGGGGGCGCGCAGGTCATCAACCTTTCTCTTGGCGGGCCGACGAGGAGCCGGATCGTGGGCGACGCCGTGCGCTATGCGCTCGATCGAGGCGTCGTCGTGGTGGCCGCTGCCGGGAACACTGGACGCAGGGTGGGGTGGCCCGCTGCGATTGCGGGCGTCATCGCGGTGAGCGCGACCGACTCGGACGACAATCTGGCCTCGTTCTCGTCGCGAGGTCCCGAGATCGTCATCGCCGCGCCGGGCGTGGCCATTACCCAGCAGACCATATGCAACGGTGGACGTGACCGGTGTGAGCTCTTTGCGACGTTCGACGGGACGAGTATGGCGTCGCCGCACGTGGCTGCGGCGGCGGCCATGGTCATGTCGCTTGGGATGACGGATCCGGACCACGTTCGCGCAGCGCTCACCGGCTCAGCGCGTAAGCGGGCGGGGCGAGACCAGTTCGGGGCGGGAATCGTCGACATAGGCGCTGCCACGGCTCGGGTCTACGCCGCCCACGTCCTGCTCCGGGGGTTGGCGCTCGGGTTGTTTTCGTGGTTGCTCGTAAGCCGCATCAGAAAGGGGCGCGCACGTCTCGTGCAGAGTGCGAGCGCGTGGTTGGCCGCGCTCGTGGCTGCGGTCGGTCTGCTGCCTCTCGGACCTCTTCTCGGATTCGTGCGCGCCCATCCCGGCGGACTTTCCGTTCTCGCCGATCTCGCGTCTCGACCGCTCGGCGAGTGGGATATTGTTCTTTGGGGTACGAGCGTCCACAAGGGCCTGCTTCTAGCGAGCTCGATCCCTGCACTTGTGCTTTCCGCCTTCGGGTTTGCCGATCGAAGGGTCCGGCCGATCGTGGGCGGTCTCGCCCTCGGATCGGCGGCCCTCTTGGCGCAGATCATGTGGTCTGGCGACGTGGCCTTCGTCGGGGGTCCGGGCTTGCTCCGACTATGGGCTGGAGGCAACATCCTCGTGTGTGCGTGGCTCGCGCGGACAGCGCTTGCAACGACAAGCCCGAACGGAGACGCTGCATAAGCTAGACTTCTCTACGATGTCGCTCAAGATCGACCAAGACCACTCCCGATTCGGCGCGATCGTCCGTGGGCGGATTCGACAGAACCTTCGCAAGTACATCACCCAGGGCGAACTCATCGGCCGCAAGGGCAAAGACCTCGTCTCGATCCCCATCCCCCAGATCGACATTCCGCACTTCGCCTACGGCGACAAGCAGCGCGGAGGGACGGGTCAAGGAGACGGCGAGCCGGGAGATCCCGTCGGCGGCGATCCGGACGGCAGCGAGCCTGGGAGCGGACGCAAAGCCGGTTCCGACGCTGGCGAACACGTGCTCGAAGTCGACGTGACGCTCGACGAGCTCGCTTCAATCCTCGGCGAGGAACTCGAGCTCCCGGACATCCAGGACAAGGGCAAGAGCAAGATCATCAACGAGAAGGATCGCTACACGAGCATCCGGCGCGTGGGTCCCGAATCGCTGCGCAGCTTCAGGAGGACGTATCGAGAGGCGCTAAAACGCCAGATCGCAACCGGGACGTACTCCTCCGGCAATCCCATCGTGGTTCCGATTCCTGCCGACAAACGATATCGAAGCTGGAAGACGGAAGCAGAGCCCATCGCGAACGCCGTCATCATCTACATGATGGATGTGTCGGGCTCGATGGGAGACGAGCAGAAGGAAATCGTGCGGATGGAGAGCTTCTGGATCGACGCGTGGCTCCAGAAGCAATACCGCGGTCTCGAGAGCCGCTACATCATCCACGATGCCGTCGCGCGCGAAGTCGACCGCGAGACGTTCTTTCACACCCGCGAAAGCGGTGGAACGATGATCTCGAGTGCGTACAAGCTCTGTTCGCAGCTCATCGACGATCACTTCCCACCCGAAGAGTGGAACATCTATCCGTTCCACTTCTCCGACGGCGACAACTGGTCGATGGATGACACGCTTCTCTGCGTCGACCTGCTCAAGTCGAAGCTTTTGCCGCGGTCGAACATGTTCGCTTACGGACAGGTCGAGAGCCCCTACGGCTCCGGTCAGTTCCTCAAGGACATTCGTGAGCACTTCGGCCGAGACACGCGAGTAGTCACAAGCGAGATCCGAGACAAGGATGCGATTGTAGGTTCGATCAAGGAGTTTCTCGGGAAGGGAGTCTGATTCGGATGAGCGAGTTCGCGCTGAGGACGTCGTTGCCCGCGTATCTTCGTGACGAGCAAAATCGTATCGAGGCCATCGCGGCCGATGCGGGTCTCGACTTCTTTTCGACGATCTTCGAGATTCTCACGTACGACCAGATGAACGAGATTGCGGCCTATGGCGGATTTCCGAACCGCTACCCTCACTGGCGCTTCGGTATGGAGTACGAACGTCTGGCGAAGAGCTACGAATACGGTCTTTCGAAGATCTACGAGATGGTCATCAACAACAACCCCTCGTACGCGTATCTCCTCGAGGGCAATTCGCTGGTCGACCAAAAACTGGTCATGGCGCACGTGTACGCCCACGTCGACTTCTTCAAGAATAACTATTGTTTTCGTTCCACCGACCTCGAACCCGGCGGCCGGACGGTCGACCCCGTCAAGCGCCCCCGAGACTACGATCCCAATCGACGTTGGATCGACAAGATGGCCAATCACGGTTCACGCCTGCGTCGAATCATCGGCCGACTTGGGGTTGTCCGCGTCGAGGAATTCATCGATCAGTGTCTATCCCTCGAGAACCTCATCGACGTGCACTCACCATTTCGAGGACGAGCTCCGAAGCCATTGCGCGACGAAGAGGAACTGGTGGCCACGGAAGTGCCGCGCCTGCGCTCCAAAGACTACATGGAGAGTTTCATCAATCCCGAGGAGTACCTCGATGCGCAGAAGAAGAAGCTCGACGCCGAGCGCGACAAGGCGAAAACGTTTCCGGAGCGGCCCGAGCGCGATGTCCTCTACTTCCTGATTCAGCATGCGGCGCTCGAACGCTGGGAACGCGACGTACTCGAGGTCGTGTGCGAGGAGGCGTACTACTTCGCTCCGCAGATGCAGACCAAGATCATGAACGAGGGCTGGGCGACGTATTGGCACTCGAAGCTCATGACCGAACGCATCCTGACCGCGAGCGAAGTGGTCGACTATGCCGACCACGCAGCCGGAGTTCTGGCGACGAGTGGCGGACAGCTCAATCCGTACAAGCTCGGCGTCGAGCTGTACCGCAACATCGAGGAACGATGGGACAGGGGACAGTTCGGAAAGGAATGGGAGGAGTGCGACGACATCGATGCCAAGAAGAACTGGAACCTCAGGCTCGGCCTCGGGAAAAAGAAAATATTTCAGGTGCGCGCACTCTACAACGACATCACCTTCATCGACGAGTTCCTGACCCCGGAGTTTGTGCGCGACCACAAGTTGTTTAGCTTCGGTTGGTCTGGCCGCAACGAACGCTTCGAGATCGAATCGCGCGAATTCGCAGCCGTGAAGAACAAGCTTCTCTTTCAGCTGACGAACGCCGGGAGCCCCTTCCTCTATGTGGACGATGGGAATTTCGATAACCGCGGCGAGCTGCTCTTGCGGCACGACCACCAGGGACTCGACCTCCGAGCGGACTATGCGAAAGACGTGATGGCCGGACTGTTTCGCATTTGGAAGCGCCCGGTCAACGTGACGACGGTGGCCGATGGCAAGCCCGTCGTCTGCCGCCGCGACGCGGACGGATTCAGCACACGTCCCGGCCGACCATGAAAGCCGGCATTGCGGCCACTCTCGCGTTCGTGGTTTGCGCTGTGGGGAGGCCGGCGTCCGTCGTTGCCGACGGTTCGGAGCCCTCGTCGCTCGATGCGGCGGCGCGCCGCCCGTCGCCGTCGCCATTCGTGCGTCTGTCGACGGATTCGACCGATGTCGACCTTGTTGCCGGGGACGACGCGTTCGAGCGCGGGGATTGGCGTGAGGCGGAACGGCGGTATTCAGCCGCTCGTGCAGTGCCCAGGACGAGCGTAGCTGGCGCCGTGGGCGTTGCACGCGTTCGAATTGCGCGCGTCGGGATGCCGCTCGATTTCGGAGCGGCCAAGGGCAATGCCGCAGTCGCCGCGTCCGCGTCGGATCTGCAGCTGGTTGTCCGAAACCACCCGACATACGGACCTGGTTTCGTCGAACTGGGGCGCGCGAAGCTTCTTCTGGGAGACGCGGGAGGGGCGGTTGCGGCCATGCGACGCGGGACGGAGATTCTCGCCGATGATGCCGAAGCACATTCGGAGCTCGGCGTGGGACTGTTGGCGACAGGGGACGTCGAGGGAGCGCTTCGTGAACTGTCGAGAGCCGCGAGCATGGATCCCAGCAGCGGACCGCGCCACGGTAACCTCGGGACGGCCTTCATGATGGCCGGACGTCCTCGGGAGGCCGTCGTCGAGTACGAGGCGCGCGTACATATTGAAGATTCCGACGCTCGAGCCCATTCGGACCTCGGCACGGCTCTGCTGGGTACGCCCGACCTCGACCGTGCCGTTGCCGAGCTGCGTCGGGCCGTGGCGCTCAGCCCGGATGGTCCGAGCTTTCATCAGAACTTGGGCTACGCGCTGCAGCAGGCGGGGCGCCTCGACGAGGCGATCATGGAGTACCGCTCGGCGCTGCGGCTCGATCCGAAGCTGGTCAGCGCCTGGATCAATCTGGCTACGGCCCTTGCCCGAGCCCCGTCGACCCGCGCCGAGGCGCGTGCCGCACTCGATCGGGCTCGAGCGCTGTCGCCGAATGATCCGCGAGTTCGAGCGAATGCGGCGGAGCTCGATGCCCTCGATCGGCGTGCTTCCATCGACGAGGGGGGCGCTTCGCGGCCCCCCTCGACCGATGCCAGTGTGAGGAAGTGAAGAGATTCGTCTGGGGACGTCCGATCCTGCGAGTGTTGAGTCCCGTCGCATCGTATGCCGACGAGGGGGGCGCTTCGCGACCCCCCTCGAGCTCCCCCGAGGTTCCGGCCTTGACCTCTGTGAACACCATCCCTTAGCGTACGATGCTGCCACGGCGCGTGGACGCGCTGACGAACGACATCGTTGGAACCCGGGCGGGCGAGGGCACGCGCGTCCGGGTGCGGTCGGTTCGATGGTCTGGTTCGACGGAACGCAGGGGATCGACCATCCGCCAGAAGAGTAGAAGTGGAGGCATTCCGATGGCAGTGGGACGGGTAAAGTGGTTCAACGACGAAAAGGGCTGGGGGTTCATCAAGCAGGATACTGGCCCCGACGTCTTCGTTCACTACTCCCAGATCCAGGGGGAAGGGCGGCGTCGCCTCTACGAGGATGAGGTCGTGGAGTTCGAGATCAAGGAGGGCCCAAAGGGCCTTCAGGCTGTCAATGTGACTCGGCAGAACGGCGCGGGGGCTGTCAGCTGAGGTTGGCGCAGGGACAGGCAACGCCCGGCGCCAAGTCGACACATCGAGAGCCGGGCTCGGTTAATTCATTGCGTCGAGCCGTCAGGGCTACCAAAAGGCGTCAGGAGTGGATCTGCGCATTCAATCCGAAGGCGACAGAAGCCCTGGTCAATGCACATCGGCGGCGCAGCGGAATCCGACGCGAGCCGATCGGGGAAGCGAAGTCGTATCCCTGGCGGCACATCGAAGCCACGGGGCACCATCCTCATAGGATCCGCCGCGTATTACATGGAGCGAGCCCCCCGCGGTCCTGGGTCTCGGATCGATTTCCGCGTTGGGCGTGTAGCCCATGGGCCGCCCGTTCTCGTCACGAACGAGGACGTCGGCCACCCACTCGCTGACATTGCCCGCCATGTCGAAGAGCCCCTCAGGCGTGGCGCCGTCGGGCAATGACCCTACCGGCGCGAGCCCGGCGAAACCGTCCGTCGCGTCCTGTGGGTTGCCCGCGAGCGATCCGTGGTTACTCAAGTGCGGATTGTAGGTGTTCCCCCAGGGAAATATTCGATTTGCGACGCCACGGGCGGAATATTCCCACTCCGCTTCCGTCGGCAATCGGCCACCGGCCCAATCGCAGAACGCGACGGCGTCCTCCCATCGGACGTGTGTCACCGGATAGTTGGAGTGGTCGAAAAGCGGACTAGCTCGGAGGCCATCCGCAGACGCGCACGCTCCCGCGAAGACACAGCGGTCGTATTCGGCGACTGTCACCTCGGTACGATCGAGCGCGAACGTCGATAGCGTGACGCGGTGTGCGGGTCCCTCCGCGACGAGCCATGCAAGAAAGTCTGCGCTGTGGCACGCGCTCGGGCGGACCTCGCGGTCGCAGAGCGTCACAGCGTTCCGCATCTCGGACGGGCTGGATCCCATGGTGAAAGTTCCGCCGGCGATTCGCATCCGGGCATCGAGGGGTGGACGAGCGACGGCCACACCCGCGCTCTCCAAGCCCTGCAACAGATCCGGGAGCTTCGTCGGGCTCGCGTCGTCGTGAACTCGAGGTCCCAACCCAACGAATGCCAGTACCGCCATGGATGCGGTGCTGCGATACACCGAAGAGCTGGTCGGGTCGGAGATCATCCCGCAAGCGTGCGCATCGGGTGCTCAACAAGATGGCGGAGTTCCGAGAGGAACGCGGCGCCCACCGCCCCGTCGATCACCCGGTGGTCGCACGACAGCGTCAGGTGAAGGCGCTTGCCGGCCGCGAGCTGCCCGTGGGCGACAACGGGAACGTCGCGCACAGCGCCGACAGCCAGGATCGCGCCCTCGGGCGGATTGATGACTGCGGCAAACGCATCGATCCCGAACATCCCGAGGTTCGTAATCGAGAATGTGCCGTCCTGCATCTCCTCGGGCGCCAACTTCCGCGCCCGAGCACGAGCCGCCAATTCACGCATCTCAACGGCTATCGACACGAGAGACTTCCGCGTGGCGTCCCGTACGACTGGAGTCACGAGACCATCGGGGATGGCGACGGCCACCGAGATGTCGACCCTCTTGTGCACGCGAATGGCGTCGGGTGTATAACTCGCGTTGCACTCGGGAACGTGCGCGAGAGCGATGGCGCACGCCTTGATGAGGAAATCGTTGTACGACACCTTGACGCCCGCGTCGGAGACACCCTTCTCCGAAGACGGAGACGCCACGAGATCTGCGTTGATCTGCTCGCGCAACCTGGCGAGAGGTTCGGCATCGACGTCCACCGATAGGTAAAAATGGGGAATCGTAGTCTTGGACTCGACGAGCCGGCGCGCGATCGTCTTTCGCATGGGCGACAGCTGTCGCAATTCGTCCAGATCGGCAGGCGAAGTGCGAACGGCCGTTGTGGATGCGGGAGGCACTTGAGCGAGGGGCGAGGCTGGAAGTCGCGCCCGGAGGTTGTCGAGATCCGTGACGACGACTCGCCCACCTGGTCCGGAACCGATGGCACCCTGAAGCTCGATCCCAAGATCGCGAGCCATCTTGCGAACATAGGGGGAGGCGAGAACGCGCTCTTCTCCAGTCGAGCGACGAGGGCCAGGGATAATTTCCGGCCAGTGGGCAGTTCGATCAAGGATGTTGGCGACCGGCGGGTTGCGCAGGGCGGGCGGGGGGATGGTGTTGTCCGGAGAGGGTATTGCCTGCGCCTGCGGCGGGATCACTGCACGCTCGGGCGCCGTGTTGGGAGTTAGGTCGAGCAGAGCGTTGGGGGGCGTGGCTGCGGCTTGGACGCCCACTCGTGCGAGCAACGCCGTGATGTCCTCGCTGGCCGAGCCGACGATGGCTACGGGCTGTCCGAGCTTCACTTGGGTTCCTGGGGCGACGAGGAGCTTCCGGACAATGCCGGCGTCGAATGCCCGAAACTCCATGGTGGCCTTGTCGGTTTCGACCTCGGCCAGCAGGTCGTCGACAGCAAGAGTGTCGCCTTCTCGCTTGTGCCACATCGACAGCACGCCCTCCTGCATGGTGGGCGACAGTTTCGGCATTTCAAGGACTTTCGCCATCACGCTCTCCCGTAGGCCACGACGCGCTGAACGGTGGATGCGACTCGATCGGCCTGGGGCAAGCACGCCTGTTCCAGTGCCGCGTTGTAGGGCATGGGAACGTCGAGCGTCGTCACGCGAGCGATCGGTGCGTCTAGGGAGTCGAACGCGAGGCGCTGCACGCGGTCGGCTATCTCGGCTCCGATGCCGCCGTAGGGCCAGCCCTCGTGGACGACGACGAGTCGGTGTGTTCGCTGGACACTCGCCACAATCGCATCTTCGTCGAGGGGCCGCAGGCTGCGTAGGTCGACGACCTCCGCCGAGATGCCCGCGCCCGACAGCAGCGTAGCCGCCTCCAAGGCGACGTGGGTGACGCGTGAATAGGCGACGATCGTGACATCCAATCCTGTTCGAACGACCTGTGCCTTGCCGAGTGGAACGAAAAGATCTCCCTCCGGGACGTCGCCGCGAATGCTGTACAGAGTTTCTGATTCCATCACGAGGACCGGGTTGTCATCGCGAATGGCCGATTTGAGCATGCCCTTCGCGTCTGCTGGGAACGCGGGAGCGATCACCTTCAGCCCGGGCATCTGAACATAGAAGTGTTCCATCGCGTGGCTATGCTGGCTGCCGACCTGCC
>Ga0326728_10000289_pt1 | contig 205019 bp, 167 predicted proteins | sample MB3enrmetagenome_FD_207602 | JGI IMG/M metagenome (GOLD analysis project Ga0326728, IMG submission 207602) | Lab enriched peat soil microbial communities from McLean, Ithaca, NY, United States - MB31MN | ecosystem: Environmental > Terrestrial > Soil > Wetlands > Peat | place: USA: New York... | reverse complement strand
CTTGCCAGCCGTTCCGTGAAAAGCCTCGACCAACTCACCCCCGCCGCCTACGCGGCCAGCAAAGCAAAGTAACCTATCTCAACGCCGCCGCTTCGGTCAACCGTGCAGTTGGTCGGACGCATACGAAGAAACCTGATTATTCCGGATCTTTCCAAAGAAAGAGCCTTCAGAGGTGAATCTCTACATGCACTGTAAACGGCTGGTTCCGCTGACGGCGTAGTGTCTTCGGAAGGCGCTTAGAACCCGTCTTGCGGGTGAAAAACATCAACCAAAGAACGATGGGACAGCGTCAAACAACGCACCGCAGGCTTTCATCCCTCTGCCCTGCCGGAAAATAGTGGGTTGTGCAGAAGTTTCCTAAAGGATCTGCTTATCCAAGCTGAGCTTCGCGACCAAAGAGAGTCGAGATGTCCTCGTCTGTTAAATACTCACCTCGTTCGTAGAAAAGTCCTCTCATAAGGTATCGCCGGTGCCAATAGAATCCACCCGCCAAGTGCACTCCTGCAATAGTAGTGAACGGATCGCGACCCGTTCGAACGCGCCCAGTGTTATCAACGAATGGCGAACCCAGCAAGCATATATAGTTATATAGGGGATCGACCCGAATGAATTCTTCGGAGTCTGCTAATAAGACATTTAGGGACGTTTGGTCGATAAAGTGCTTCGCGGTTCGACGAACGGCGGTAGCATCTATTCGATTTGAGCTTTCTTCCACGTCCATCAGGCATTCGGCCCACCTGCCCCAAAGGGATGAGTCGCGCGTCATCGCAAATAATCCAGTGTTTAGTACGACCTTATCTGCCATTTGAGATGCAATGTCACTTCCAAAAACTGGCTCATAATATCTGAATAGCTCAGTACGGCGGACAGGGTTCGGAACTTCCGAGAATTGCGAGTAACTAGGATGGGATTCGGGACACAACGCAATTCTTCCGCGTCCCACTCTAGCAATTTCTGCGATCGCGGTGAAGAACCCTGAATCCTGAATCCAAAAGTCTGCATCGATCCAAATCAGAATCGTCTGGTGAGGAATGAGTTGAGGCAAGAATGGTCGGCATAGTTGGGCCCGACGATAACCCAGACTCGGGTCGAACGGCAATCCAGGCTGATCGTTCACATTCAACGTAGATACACCATGCGCGTGAAGCCACTCCAATTGCTGCGGAGAACAGCCAAGATCTATGCAAGTCAAAATGACACCGTCACGCAGAGCCCCTGTTGCCAATGCAGACAAGATCAGTCCCTTTGCAAACGGGAAGTACTTGAGATCGCAAGCAAAGACCACCGCAGTGTCTGCATAACTGGTAATTGGTTCGACTTTCCGCTCGTCCATAGCCATCCCTTCCAGGCTATTAACTATTGATATGGCAGACTAGTTTTCCAAATTGGATTGGCCAGCGAGACCGTCGATACTGACAAGTATAGGCCATCGTCGCGCTCTTAGAACTATTTCTGTCCAGCTTAACTACACTTCACGGAAATGTAAAGTGACCCCCAATAAAGGTGGTGCTCCTGCCCCCTGAATCTGTCCATTTTGGAATACGATTTGGACGAAGGAAAGGGAAAGGAAGATGAGCAAGAGCCGGCACACGGAGGCGCAGATTATCACCGCGCTGAAGCAGGTTGAGGCCGGGCGCACGGCCGAGGATGTTGCGCGGGAACAGGGCGTGAGCAAGCACACGATCTATGCCTGGAAGGCCAAGTATGGGGGGCATGGAGGTGAGCGAGGCTGAAGAGGTCAAGCACCTGCGCGATGAGAACTCTCGGCTGAAGAAATTGACAATGGCTGCCAATTTGATTATAAGTGAGGGCTCACCCGCAACTTTGCTCCAGAAAGGTTACAAGTCTCTATTTATTCGAATGATGCCAGAAACCCGAATTCAGATTCTCACGCATTGTGATCCGCGACGCTCAATCCGAGCATGTTTGCTTGCTCTAAGCGTACCACGACAGATGGAGGTTCTTTGTGCCCTGAATGGGACTCTCGACGAGGTTGCGGCTCGTCTTGGTTCCATCGGCATACCGAACAACCTCAGATTCCTGGCACAACCTCCAAAGTCTCCTTATCCGGCCAATGCGCTCCGCAATCTCGCTCTTGCTGAAGCTACTGCCGAATGGGTTTTCTATATCGACTGCGATTTCGTTTTCTGCGATGGATTTTGGGAGGTAATTCTTTCTCGCTACGCTGGTTTTATGGAAAACCTGCAGATGGCGTGCTTCTGTCCTATCGCTTTGTGGGATCCGCTTGGCGACGCTTCTCTTGCCAGTCCTGCATCGCCCGATATTCTGGAGACCGAGACTTTGACCAGCCATGCGCCGCCCATGAAGTGGAAAGATACACACGCGGTGCAACTGTTTAAATATCACGACATGTGTTTTACCGGAAAATTTGGCGAGGGTGCGCCGGTGTATGAGATAACCGCAGAGATGCGGCGCCTGCGGTATTCTCGTCCTGCGGAGCCCTGGGGCCTTTTGCGCCGAAAGGATGCTGCATGGGCGGACGAAGAGTTCGGTGCAGGTCCGCGCGACAAACAGCAGTTTGTGAGCACTCTGCTTGACAGAGGGATGCGCTTTTTCGCGATTGCGGACCTATTTATTTTTCACCTTTGGCATCCAGATCGCTGCGATCACTGGCCGGACCGTGTTCGTAACCAGTGTTTATGGCTAAAAAGGTATGATACTCTGCCGCATCACTATCTTTTGACAGGAAGACCTGATTTGTTCCCGCCATATCTTGTCGGACAATTGGAATCCTGGATTCGTGGCTTTGCGGCTCGCACCCCGGTTTTGGCCAAGACGTATTGTGATGCAAACTCCTCTTCTGGCCCTCCTCTTTCCCCAATGGGACATATATCGAAGATCGAGGTTATCCTGGAACATGTAGTTGAGGCGCTTAAGGAACAGAAGCGAGTCGTGATTGGCACTTCGTATTTGTCCCGGGAACTGCTTGGCTACGGATACCGCGCGTGTGTATTTGTTCACTCTCCGGCATACTTTCGCGGCATTATGCAAAGCAATGACAGTCTAACAGTGATCGATTCCGAGATCGATCGGGATGGATACTACCTGAAGATATTTGCGCAGACAGCCGATTTAGCGGAGGCTCTGGCTCTTGCCGACAATGCGTCGGCGGTTCTTGACGTGAACAACCCGAAGCAGTGTATGAAGACCTTTCGGCATTTGACCGGAGTCCATGATCTGGAGCCGTGGTTTGAGTGTTGGACCGCAGCGCAGTTCACTATCGATGCTTCTGCTGAGGCAACGGATCGGGCCCGGCACCCAAAGGACTATTTTCTGTATGACTGTCTCCGCAGTCTGGCAGGTTCGTTCTAGTGCTGTGTCTTCGTAGTTGCGTAATCAAAGGAGATACTTTCGGCTACTGGCTTGGGATTTAGAGTCCCCCGTAGGGGATCCGTAAACCCCTCGCCTTTAGGCGACGAAAGGGTTGGCGGCATAGAGTGTTGAGATGGATAACTACAGGCGAGGTAGCCACACGGTGTGGGACTGCAAGTACCACGTGGTGTGGACGACTAAGTATCGGTACGAAGTACTGGAAGGCGCGGGCAGGGCAATCGCATTTGAACCCCGAGTGAACCAGTCTATGGACTTCCGCGCCTCGCCCCCAGTGGGAGAAGTTGATTCACAGGTGAATGGATCAACATGGGTCGAGCAGAAGTAGAAACTCTGGAACAATTTGCGTCGTGCTGGGCAGGGCTTGAAGATCCCCGTCAGGGCAATGCACGGCTTCACGATCTTCACGAGTTGCTTGTGATTGCATTGTGCTGTGTACTTTGCGGCGGCCAGGGCGCGGTAGACATGGCTTTGTTTGCCGAGGCCAAGGAGCCGTTTTTACGCAGCATTCTGCAGTTGGCAAACGGACTGCCCAGTCATGACACTTTCAGCCGCTTGTTTCGCAATCTCGACCCGGAGCAATTTCGCGCTTCCTTTCAACGCTTTATGGCGGAGTTCGCCGTCCAGTATACGGGTGTAGTGGCGATTGACGGCAAGGTGGCACGGCGCTCGTTTGACCGCGCCAGTGGCAAATCCGCCTTGCATATGGTCTCTGCCTGGGGCTCAGAGCAGAGGTTGGTGCTCGGTCAGATCGCTACCGATGCCAAGTCGAACGAGATCACGGCCGTGCCCAAGCTACTACGGATGCTGACGCTGAAAGGCACCATCGTGACCGCCGATGCGCTGAACTGCCAGCGTGCGATTGCTGCGCAGATCGTGGAGCAGGAGGGGGACTACGCACTGGCGCTGAAGGCGAACCAGGAAAGCCTGTACGAGGACGTGGTGCTACTGCTCAACGATCCAGAAGCACACCGGAGCACGATGCAACCGGTGGTTGAATCCGATCATGGACGGATCGAAACGCGCACGGCAACCGTCTCCACCGAGGTGCAGTGGCTCAATGAGCAGCATCAATGGCCCGGTCTGAAGGCTGTTGGCAAGGTGCTCCGAGTGCGGGAGACAGCCGAGAAAGTGAGCAGCGAAACAGCCTATTACCTGCTCAGTACGGCTCTTACACCAGAACGTCTCAACGAGGTGGCGCGCCAGCACTGGGGCGTGGAAAACAGCCTGCACTGGCGATTGGATGTAGTTATGAACGAAGACCAGGATCGGACTCGCATGGGCCACGGCCCAGAGAACTTGGCGGTGCTGCGGCATATGGCCATCAACGCCATGCAGAAAGAAGGCTCAAAAGGCTCTCTGCGTGGAAAGTTCAAACGCGCTGGCTGGGATGACGACTTCCTCTACCGACTCCTGGAGATGTTTTGAAATGCGATTGCCCTGTGATCATAGCTTTCCTGGCTTGCGCCTCTCCACCATTTGAACTACACTGATCTGCGGCGGGAGTTCCCCCGGCTTTGCCGGTGGATACTTAGGTACGCGAGTGCAGGCTTCGATCCTTGATCTGGAAGCACGGAACACGGGGTAGCCAGCGTTATCGGCTCCTGTGCCAACGAGGTGTGAGGTCCAAACTGGCGGCAAAATCCGTTGGGAGCCTCATGGCCCGTGGAGGATGGCGAAAAGCCAGGCACTGCACGTCGCTTATCTCGTCTCCTGCGTCGACTCGCTTGGACTGCTGAGGCTGTATGTTGGAAAATAGCTCAATCCAACCGAACCGCGGGATGCGGATCTGCATGTCCGGTGGTGTGGCAGGGGTCGGCGGCTGATCGCCGACCCTATGCTGATTACAAGAGAACGGAGTTACCATGCCGGAAAAAATGAACAAGCAACTAGCAGAAGCCGTGGCGGCTTTACTCGTGCGCGTTCCGCAGCCTTCCAAGACTAAGCCGTCCGACTCTAGCTGGATTGAGAGCAACCGCGCCAAGACAGACCCGTGCGGACTCTATCAATAAGAGCCGCACCTTCACAAGTTGCACTGTTTACGCCGAAGCAATGAACGTTCTAGGACTATCTTATAACTTCCACGATTCGGCCGCATGTCTGGTGCGCGGCGGGGTCCCCGTGGCGGCCGCCGAAGAAGAGCGTTTCAGCCGCCTGAAGCATGACTCGCGTTTCCCCGCATTTGCTATTGAATATTGCTTGCGCGAGGGCAGTATTGACGTCTCCGATCTTGATGCCATAGCTTTTTATGAAAAGCCAGCTCTCAAACTGGAGCGTGCGCTTGTTACAGCGAAAGAATTCGCGCCCGCTTCCACGGCAAATCTCGCCGCTCAATTTCCAGTTCTCGTCGATGAGGGAGTGAACGTCGAATCAGCTATCCGCGGACGGCTTGGTTTTGATGGTCCGGTCTATTTTTGCGAGCATCATTTGTCGCACGCGGCCTCGGCATTTTACGCTTCTCCCTTTCAGGAAGCGGCGATTCTTACGGCCGATGGCGTTGGCGAGTGGGCAGCCTGCGCACAGTTTTTCGGCACTGGCACGACGATTGAGAAGTGGCGCGAGATTCATTATCCGCACTCTCTTGGATTGCTTTACAGCGCGCTTACCGCGTACTTGGGCTTCCGCGTCAACGACGACGAGTACAAGGTCATGGGTCTGGCCTCTTACGGGAATCCCAAATTCCGCAAGGAGATCGAACAACTCATCACTCTGCATGAGGATGGAAGTTTCTCGCTGTCGCTTCCGTATTTCTCCTTCATGTACAGCAACGAATCGATGTGCAGCGCGGAAATGGAGCGCCTGCTCGGCGAGCCCAGGCGCAAGGGAGCGCCAATAACGGAGCGTCACCGTGACATAGCCGCCTCTCTTCAGGAAGTCACGGAAGACGCCATGGTTTCGCTGGCCCGCTCCATGCGCGGTCGCTGCAAGAGTTCCAATCTTTGCATGGCCGGGGGAGTTGCCTATAACTGCGTCTCGAACTCGAAAGTTATGAAACGCGCCGGCTTTGAAAGGGTCTTCATACAACCGGCAGCCGGCGACAGCGGCTGCGCCATTGGCGCTGCGCTGTGGGCAAGCCATGAGGTTCTCGGCGTTTCGCGGCACAATGGAGCGTATAGCACACTTCTCGGTCCGTCATTTTCGGAAGCTGAAATAGCCGATAAACTCAAGGCGTTCGATCTGTCTTATGAGCGTTTCGAAGAAGGTGAACTTTGCGAACGAGTTGCTGCGCTTATCCATAATGATCTAATAATCGGATGGTTTCAGAACCGCATGGAATTCGGTCCTCGGGCGCTTGGATCGCGTAGCATTATAGGCAACCCCTGTTCGCCAGACATGAAGGACATTCTCAACGCGCGCGTTAAGTTCCGCGAAGAGTTTCGCCCCTTTGCGCCTGCGATTATTGAAGAAGCCGCCGGTGAGTACTTCGAGATAGAAGGAACGAGCCCCTATATGCTCTTCACTCCCATGGTCCGTTCCTTGCAGGCCGACCGCATTCCATCGGTGACGCACGTGGACGGAACTGCGCGAGTGCAGACGGTCTCCGCCAGCGAGCAGCCGCTCTTTCACCGCCTCATCACGGAGTTTGGCAAACTTAGCGGCGTGCCAATTATCATCAACACTTCTTTCAATGTGCGCGGCGAACCGATCGTTTGTTCTGCGGAAGACGCGATCAAATGTTTTCTAGGAACAGATATTGACTTTCTGGTGATCGGGCCATTTATCGTGAACAAGGTGTGGACATGAACTCTCAAATGCAAACGAATTGGCGGGTACGTCTCCTTTCCGCCACTGAGTTATTGGAGCAAACCAGCGGCGCGCCGCCTTGGCTGGCGCAGGCCGTGCGCGATGCCCTCCCCTTCGCTCGAGTTATTGCACCAAAGGCCGAGACCGTTCCACAGCCATCTCCTTTTTTTTACGCACACTGAGGAATTTATGCGTGTAATGTATGGAAGAAGAGATTGGCTTCCCGCAACTAAGACAGACACGTTGGTTCGTTTCGCTTTTTTGGGCGATTCCAACGCTTATGGTGCCGGCGTTGCCCCTGACCAAACACTAGCGGCAAATGTCGAACGGCAATTGAACGAATTGCTGCCGGCTTGGCCAGTGGAATGCGTTAATTTTGGAATCAGCGGCTATAACATTTGGAATAGCTGGACTGCATTTCTGCAGGTCCCACAGGTTTACGCCGGCATCATTCTTACACTTTGCGACAACGATGCCGACTTTTTTTGCCGCAGTTACCGCTGCTCTTTTAGCCAACCATATGAAACTCGATGGAACCCAGATCATCCATTCGGTAAAGCCGTCGTGCGCTGCTTCGATCAGATTGCGACATTTTCTCACGATCTTTCGATTCCTGTAGCCGTGGTGTTTTCAAGCTCTTTCGACAGCCGGGGCCAAAAGTTTATCTGCGATATTATTCAGGGTTTATGCCTGGAGCGCAATTTCTGCTTTTTACACACGCTTTCTGTCTATCGCGAGCGCAACATGCAACGCGAGGATTTGCATGTAAGTTCAGCCGATATGCACCCCTCAGCCGCGGCTCATAATGCCGTGGGGCGGCATCTGGTCAGAGAACTAAGAAAGAGCGGTTGGTTTGATCGCTTCATGGCCGGAAGCCTTTCCGATGCGCCGGGACGTATCTCAGATGCGGCACGGATCATGATTGAAAACGATCATTATCCAGCCGATGCCGCGCTCTGCTGGGCTAGCAACGCGTTGAGCGGCAAGTCCACGCTTGCTAATCGAACACAAGCGCTGGGCAAAGATACCGGTTATTTTGCTGCCGCTGATGAGGTCGGCGCAGGTATCGATGCCGCACTCCATCGATGGCACAAGGCAAACCGAATTCGGGCTTTGGCCGCAAGTACCAGGATCTATTGGGGAGACATCGCTCCAAGCCTTTTTTGCGGCGCAGAAGAGCGGATGAAGCTTGAAGAGATTGCCTATGCTATAGAATGCGGCTCGGGAAAGTTTATCCTTTCGCATAGCCTTAAGGACGGCGCTATGGTGGGAGAATCTGAACCGCCGCAACCGCTTCCTCTTGCCGGAATAGAGGAGATATGTCTGGCTAAGTTGCAGAGTCTTCGCTCCGGTTTTGAGAACCTGGCAGAATTCACTTCGCCCTCCGCATTTGAATTTTCGCTTCTTGACAAGACATTTCAATCCGATTTGAATCGGATAGCCTTTCTTTTGGATCGTTCCATAGTTGAATGTAAAGCAATTCACCAGGCACTGCGCCGCGCGGAATCAGCTTTGCTTGAATTGCGTCCAGAATTGACCGATGAGGAGTTTGCTTGTTATTCCAGTTTACTTACCGGGGTGTTTAGACGCACTACCAGCTATTTCCTTCCTTACATAACCTCATGGCAAAACGTACTCAATGATATCGGCAAGAGACAGTATTCATCCTTCACTACGGTGGAAATCACTTTCGACTCCGGCAAGGCATTTTCTTCAGGCTGTCAGTTGATCAGCGCCGTTCTGGAATACGAGGTGCCATCAAGACTTCAATTCTTTGATGCAGCTACATTCCATGCCAACGAGAAATCCATAACTGTCAAGACACACTTTCCCACTTTTTATGCCGGTCGAGTTCACCTGCGCCCTTTCAGTTCGGTCGGCACAACACAACCGGAATTCTTGCCGATCAATATTTCCATCTACAACGGTCACGGCCCGTGTGTGAGATTGGCGCCTCATCAGTTTTTATCTTTGAAAGGCGGTAGTCTCGTATCTCCTCCGATCTTCCTGTATTGAAGAGATGCACCCTTTTCGGCATGTGAACAGCGGCGCAGGGCCTACACTTTTGAAGAGATCGAACTCTGTGCCAGGAGAAACGTAACCGTCCGGTCTTACCCGATAGACGTTCGGTCATAGCCGCCGTACTTCAGCGCGAAGTCTCGGTCTATGTCTCAGTCGCCATCGTGCGCAAAAGCCTCGGCCTTGAAGTTAGCCTCTACCAAATCCGACAGGTGCTCAACCCTACTCTGTTCGAGAAACAGACCATTTCACGGCACTTCAGGATATCGACTCCGAGTCCAGCTTATCTCAGTCCGACAACAAATTGAGCCTGATTAGCTTATGGCCGGACAACAATGACGCGGCATCGATGAATTCCACCGCGGATCTACCGCGTTCGACGAAAAATTGTTCTGAAAAGGTGAACTGTTCGGCCGCGCCACTTCAAGAAGAGTAATGTGATAGAAATCACAAGTTTAAAGATTTCTGTTGACTTACCACCTGGCTAGTGGTCTACTTTGCTCGGCAATCGCAAATCCAAATATCTGAGCTGAAATCAGTCGGTGTGAATGCTCTTCATCCCGTCTTTCGGCAGCCAACCACGGGCTCCCTACACTTGGCACATCAACTGTAATCTTTGGACCCCAGACCTGCTCATCGTTCTCCCGTTCATGTGGTGAGGTGTCTTTACCTGTTCTCTTCTTTCATCTGAGGAGGTAAGAAGTGTCGAAGTCCCTGCGTTTCGTTATTCGCTATGTGCTTGCCATCGCGTCGTCATTGCTTCTTCTCTCATTCGTTTCGCGCGCAGCCGCCGCGCAAAAGCTGCCTGGTAATCCATCGTCTGGAGGCTCCAGCACTGCCATTGCCGTATTGAGCGTTGGATCCAATGGGGCGCTGCAGGGAACACCGTTGCCAAGCGCGTCGTTGCCAAGCGTAACCGGTGTCAATCCGGTTTGGGTGGACACGTATGTCCATACGCTAATCATTGGATGGACGGAGTACTATCCTGACACTTGCCAAGATATAGACATTGGATCCTTCACGTCTCCGAAGCAGCCGAAGTATGGCAATCTCGTTTACACGATGGAATACCACGAATTGAGCAACGGTCAATGTCCAGGAATGTTTTTTCCTTTTAATGTTGCGCGCTATACCTGGGGTTCAATCCAGACGACTTTGCAAGATCCGTTCACTCTAACCTGGACGTCCACGGATGGCGTGTTCGTCGAAACGTTCCCCTTTACTGCCGAACTCGCTCACCTTGCGAATTCTAAAGCCGTCTGGGCTCCGTGCCCAGGACCCGCAAATCCAACTCTGCCCGCTACCGCAACGCTGACGCTCAATAACCAGCCACAGGGTGCTATAAATTACGCGTGGACAGTTACAGGGGCGACAAACGAGTTATCTTATTCAAACAATACAACAGCGACAAACACTACGACAATGCAAGCTCTTGCCCCAAGCGCTAACCAGTGGGACATCGGTATGAAGGTGGCGGTTACTGTTGCCAATTCGAATCCCCCTATCCTTACCTATGGTCCACTTAAGACATATGTAAGACAACCCAATCAACTGAAGAGTCTGCCACAAATGAACCACAGCGCGGGTACAGGCGCTTCCTGCTCGGTTCCCGGCAACCAAGGATTTATTTCCTATATTAGCTATGAAGTAGATGACCAGTTTCAGGTTAATACCTATTCTACAAATAACGCGAATGTTGGAATCAACGAGAAGCTTGGGGCGGTGAATCCGCCTCCCACGGCCGCTGAAAACTGGTCTAAAGGATCTGAAGGTGGATCTCCTACGTCGGGCGGGGACTTTCAGGACAACGTTTGTACCACGGGGCCTACATTCAATCCACAACCATTACCCCCTGTTCCGCCCTTAAGTAATCAGTTGGTCATTACAATTCCTCAGGAATGGTTTGCCGGCAACAGTACAAATCCTGCAACTCACCAAGGTTGCCCGGTGCAAACGGATACTATTGACGAGTTTCTTGACCATGGAACTCACACCGGAATTACGACACCGCTGGTCCAGATTGCATCTGCCGTTGTAGCACGTGAAACGTCTCCTCGATCTACAGAACCTGGCATGGAATCTCGCGTGACATCACATCCGACTGCAATACAGAATGTGCAGTCTCTGGCCGAGCAATCGACCGTGATTGTGAAGGGGCGCGTTGTGAAAGTGAATCAATTTGGGGATGCGGAGACAGGATCGAAGGCGTACCAAGCGACAGTCGCATTCGTCCGGGTTGATAATGTCTTGAAAGGATCAGTAAACTCTAATGTCATAATGGTCGAATTGTCCCCCGAGGCAATCTCCTTAGCACCGGATGAATACGCCCTGCTGTTCCTAACACTCGGGCATGATGAAAGATATGTATTGGCCGATTCTCAGGTCGGCAAGATGCCGATTACTGGCCAGACTGTCCCATTGGCGGAGGATGCCCAGGCTACTTTTGACAAGCTGGAAGCAGAGCTGTTTGCTTCGCTAGCCGATCCAAATCCCGAGGTAGCGAAGACTGCCTTGGTGCAAGTCGGAAACCTTAAAACGGTACGTTCGACCCAGGCAATCCGCGAGATCGCAGCATCCGGTGACCCTGAATCTCAAGGCTTGGCTTTAGCCACACTGATCAGGCTTGGTGACTACTCGCTACTGGCTCAGGCTATCAGCTTTGCTGAAAACACCTTGGAAGGTTCACAGGAGCACTTCGATTCTCCTGCCTTAGACGGCGCGGGCAGCATCGCATATGCTATCGACTTGATAGGAGACAATCGGATCAGGGCGGCAAGAGAAGCTACTAGAGATCCGGATTTGGCTTGCCCGTCGAGGACAGATTTGCCCTTCGACAGATCCGTACTGCCTCTGCTCCACTCTCTACTCTCTTCGACTAGTATGGACTTACGGCGATCCGCCACTAATGCATTGCGGGGCATCTGCGATCCATCCAGCGCTAGGTTCTTGGTAGGGGCACTCGACGACAGCGACAATGACGTGCGATACGGGGCAGTGATGGCACTTGGCGCCTTGGAAGATTTTCCGGCTGATCGGCTGGCTCCGGCTAGAGGCATTTTTAATGATGATCCAACAAAATATCTCGGGAACTGGAAGAACTGGTGGGAGGCCACCGGTAAGTTGAAATACTCCTCAAGCCGCTGATTGAGTATCGCATTCGAAACTACTGCGAGAAGCGGCAGATGGGCGAGTGTCGATTTGACGGCAACGCGAACCATGGGTGGATGATTTTGCTTTCACTGATGGAGGCAAGATGACAAAGTTTATGCGGTGGGCGAGCCCCTCCTTGATTGTTCGCCTTGCCGTTCTAGTGTCTTTAGCAGGGAGTCTGACTATCAGCGTGATGGCTCAGCCGATGCCTGTGCCGGATGTGCTGTATTGGGTGCATGAATCGAAGCTGATCGTGATTGGACGCATTCTTGACGTGCGTGGATCAGAAGGAGCTCAAACTGTACCTCATAGGGCTGTGGCATCTGTCCAGATTGAAAGCGTTCTGAAGGGAGAAGTGAAAGGGGGAGAGATCACAGTTGCGTATCAAGAAACCTACACATCGAAAACGCATCGACAAAACACCGTCTATCCGAATGAATACAGTTTACAGAAGAATCAGTTTGGAATTCTGTACCTGACGCGCGATAACAACGGCAAGTGCACATTCGCCGATCCTTACGAGGGCTTGGAGCCGATTACTACCCAAACAGTTCCTCTAGCCGCTTTGTCATCAACTCCGGAGGAGAGAGTGGAAACTGAACTGTTTGCATCCCTGTCCGATCCCGATCGTTCAGTAGCGGCGCTGTCCTTGCAGCTAGTTAACAATCTTGCATCGGTTGTACAACTGCATAACAAGCCGAAAGGTACCAAAGGTGGCGAAGTACCACCTACCGAAGCTCTACGAAAGATTGCGGACTCCAGCAACCAAGAATTGCAAGGCCTTGCATTTGCAGGTTTGATACATCTTGGAGACTACTCTCTTATTGGTCGGGCAATCAGATTTGTTCACGATCCGACATCCAATCCAAACACGCAGTATTGGAAACTGCGTATTATCTCTGCAATCGCCGGAATCGGCGATGATCAGATCAGGAAAGCTTTTGATACTACAAACAATAAGCAATTGGCTGACTGTCCCTCAAAGTTGAAATTGTCTTTTGACAGTTCCGTACTGCCTCAGCTTTATCCTTTACTTTCCTCGCCAAATGCTGCGTTGCGAGAGAGTGTGAGTCATGCTCTCCGAGGTATATGCGATCCATCCAGCGCGCCTTACCTTATGCGCGCGCTCCATAATTCCGACCGGCGGGTACAGTACGATGCGCTAATGGGTTTAGCAGCACTCGAAGGATTTCCTAGGGGTCTTCCTACTCCAACAGAAACCGAGTTTGATCAAGATCCTGAAGGCTATATCAGGCCATGGGAGAGTTGGTGGGAGGCCACCGGCAAGAAGAAGTACGTGTCGCACCAATGAGCCAATTAACCACAATCTCTTGCGCCGCAAGTGGCAAATCACAGATGCAGTGGGAAATCACTGGGTGGCCCAGGACGAAACATCACCTGCACGAATTGCAATCTCGGAAATTGAAAGAGGAAGACCATGAACGCGATGACACCCCCCTTTTATTCGTTGCGCACCATGCTTGCTTGCATTGGGACCTTTTCGTTGCTGACGATCCAAAGTCTGGCGCAGCCATCGATTCAAAGATTGCATAATCATGTTCCCCCTCCAGTCATTAGCGGACAAGCTACGCTTGTCGGTTCACTCCCTGTCACGCAGAATATGCGGCTTACACTCGTGCTTCCGCTGCGAAACCAAGCTGCGCTAACAATTCTGTTGAATCAGCTATATGATCCATCCAGTCCCTACTACCACAAGTATCTCAGCGTTGCGCAGTTCGCCGAACAATTCGGCCCAACGGAGGAGGACTATCAGGCTGTTGTTTCCTTCGCTAAGTCCAATGGCTTCATCGTGACTGGTTCGCCCGCAAATCGCTTGATTGTGCCTGTCAGTGGCACAGTGGCTCAAGTTCAGAAGGTATTCAACGTTCACATGGATATATATAAGCATCCGACGGAGAATCGAAACTTCTTTTCGCCAGATCGCGAGCCCTCTTTCAACCTGAGTGTGCCTATCGCGCACATCGCACAAATGAACAATTTCTCCGTTCCGCGTCCAATGCTGGAGAAAACACAGGAAGGCCGAGTTCTCGCCAATGTTACCGGCTCGGGCCCAGGTGGCTCTTATCTCGGCAGCGATATGCGGGCGGCCTACTACGGGGGCACAACGCTCACCGGCAACGGCCAGATTTTAGGCATTCTCGAGTTTGGCGGCTATCTGCTTAACGATGTGAATTTGACATTTAGCGAAGCCGGACAGTCCTACGATGTTCCCATTGAGAATGTGTTGATAGATGGAGCGACGGCAGGGGCCAACTCCGACGATAGTGAACAGGTCCTGGATATAGTACAGGCGATTGGTATGGCTCCTGGGCTGAGTCAGGTTCGCGTGTATATTGGGAATGACGGCGATGATGCAGACATATTGAATGCAATGGCTACGGAGAATCTTGCCAAGCAGCTAAGTATATCGTGGAATTGGCGGCCGGATGACCCCACAACCGATGACGTATTCTTTCAGGAGTTTGCCGCACAGGGACAAACTGCGTTTGTCGCTTCGGGTGACAACGGAGCCTATGACGCGACCTTAAGTCCATTCTTTTATCCTGCAGAAGATGCCTATGTTACTACTGTAGGCGCGACCCACCTTACTACAACTGGTGCGGCTGGCGCGTGGGTATCTGAGACAGCATGGAACTCGCTTGGGCACGGTAGTGGTGGAGGAATCAGTCCCGACGGAATTCCGATTCCGACGTGGCAAGCTGCGGCGGTAGATTCGTCAAATGGAGGCTCTACAACTCTGCGCAACGTTCCCGATGTGGCCATGGAAGGCGATTACGATAACTTCTACTGCCATGCCGGCGTATGCGCCGGAGGCGGTGCAGGAACCAGTTTTGCCGCGCCGCGCTGGGCAGGCTTCATGGCTTTGGTCAACCAGCAGGCCGTCGAGGCTGGCAATGCTCCCTTGGGTGGTATAGGTTTTATCAATCCCGCGATCTATGCGATCGGAGGCGGATCTTCTTATACCGTCGATTATCACGATATCACTAGCGGAAACAACGACACCGACTCCCAGCCACTTTGGTATAACGCGGTTCCAGGCTACGATCTGGTTACTGGATGGGGAAGTCCGACCGGACAGAGTCTTATAGACGCCCTTGCAGGGCCGGCAATCCCTGGCTTCTGGCTCGCGACCTCTTCGCCTGAATTGTCCATCACTCAAGGAACCGTTGGCACAACCACCATTACAGTAATCGACACGGGTGGATTTACAGGCAATGTAAACCTCGCAGTGTCAGGCTTACCGGACGGTGTGAGTACGTCGTTCAACCCGCAGATCGCGTCTGGCACCAGCGTCCTGACGCTAAGCGTCAGCGGAACAGCCACGATAGGAAATGCGACACTGACCATCACCGGCACCAGCGGTAGTCTTTCTGCCAGCACAAACATCCTTCTAACAATCACTCCGCCAGTGATTCCCGCGCCGCCGATTGGGCAATTCGGGACGCAAAGCATCGGAAGCGCAAGCAGTCCAGCCACACTGACTCTGACGTTTGGAGCACCTGGCACTCTGAGTAGCATTGCGGTTCTGACTCAGGGCATCGCGAACCTCGATTTTACCAACAGCGGCGGAGGCAGTTGCGCCATTGGAACGTCGTATGCGGCGGGCGCAACTTGTACGGTGAATGTTGCCTTCGCGCCCAGGTACGCTGGAACTCGTTACGGCGCTGTCGTTCTGGATGACGCGGGCGGAGCCAATCTGGGACAAATGTATATCCAAGGCGTCGGTCTAGGGTCTGAGGCCGTCTTCTCTCCTGGAACGCAGTCGACGATTGGCAATGGATTTGTTTATCCTGAAGGGGTAGCGATCGATGGAAACGGCAACGTCTATGTCACCGATTATGGAAACCAGTCTTCAGGTGGCGGCACTCCAGGTGCCTTATATTCAGAGATGCTGTTGAACGGCGTCTATACCCAGACCAGAATCAACTGTGCATTTATTACACCTGTAGGTGTTGCATTGGATGGCGGCGGAAACATCTATGTCACTGATCCAAGCACTCCCGCAGTCTATAAAATTACTCAATCGAATGGCAATTGCACAGAGACGTTGATTGGCAGTGGCTTCGGCACGCCTTGGGGCGTAGCAGTAGATGGAAGCGGCAGCGTATATATCGCAGACTTTGGAACCTCCAGTATTCCGGCCGCAGTGTATAAGGAGACTCTGGAGCCGGATGGAAGCTACGCCCAAAGTACCATCGGCAATTCATGGGTCACACCTGTTGGAGTGGCGGTGGATACAAGTGGAAATGTCTATGTTGCAGACTACTCGATTCCAGGCGTATTCGTAGTGGCGCCGAGTGGCAGTAGCTATGGTCAAACTGCAAATCCGATTGGCAGTGGGTGGGTAGCGCCCGCCGGCATTGCCGTGGACGGAAACGGAAATGTTTACGTATCCGATGTCGGGAACCTCAACTACTTCGGCGGTAATGCACGGGCTGCTGTGTATAAAGAGGCTCTATTCGGAGGAAACTATATTCAAACCCAGATTGGCAGCGGGTGGGTAGCGCCCTATGGTGTAGCAGTGCATGGAAGTGGAAACGTCTTTGTCGCTGACGAGGCGATCGGCGTATATGAGAATGATCTAGCAGACCCGCCCACAATGGCCTTTGCCAGCACGGCTGCCGGTACGATCAGCACTGACAGTCCCAAGACAGTGACGATCTCGAACTTAGGAAATACGGCGTTGGAGTTTTCGGAGGTAAATTACCCGGCAGATTTTCCTGAGGCTGCCGTTGGAACTCCAGGCGATTGTACGTCGAGCACTTCGTTGGCAGAAGCGCAAGACTGCACACTGAATATCAAATTCAAGCCGACCGCAACAATAGGATCGAACTCGTCCCTTGTACTGAACGAGAGCGTGACACTTACGACGAACACGCTGAACACTACCGCAACCGTGCAACAGGTCGCGGTCAGCGGGACAGAGGTCCTTCCGACAGGATCGCTAGTATTAACTGTCTCGCCGGACCCAGGCACGGTTGGCACGCAGATCACCTTCATGGCGTATGTAACTGGCACCGGCGCCGGACCTATACCAACTGGGACAGTTACGTTCTACAGTGACGGTTCTGCGTTGGGCGCGCCAGTCACGTTGAGCAATGGCGTAGCAACGTATCTATTCAGCTCAGCGTCCATAGGATCCTATACCGTATCTGCAACGTATTCTGGAGACTCGAACTACATTGGAGCAAACTCTAACATCATAACTGAGAATGTTATTGCTCTTCCCGGCGTTGCTGGCTTTGAATACACAAATGTTGGGACAGATAGCGTTGGCAGTACGAGCACAGTCATCCCACTGTCGATTGCATTTAATACAGGGGACGTGTTGGGTAGCATTTCTGTGCTGACGCAAGGCGCTGCCAATATGGATTTTGCAAATGCGAGCGGTGGAACCTGCACGCTTGGAACTGCTTATCTAGCTAATGCGACCTGTTCAGTGAATGTCACTTTTACACCGAAGTATGCGGGAACACGTTATGGCGCTGTGATTTTGGCGGACAATAACGGCAACACTCTTGGAATAGGCTACTTGCAGGGAATGGGTGTAGGGCCGCAAACAGCTTTCTTGCCCGGGATGTTGACGGCTCTTGCAAGCGGATTTGGCTATCCCCAAGGCATTGCGGTGGACGGTAACGGAAACGTATATATCGCAGATGCCGGGTACGCCACGGTATTTGAAGTAACTCAATCTAGCGGGTCAGTCAACTACACCACAATTGGCAGTGGATTCAGCGAACCAGACGGCGTCGCTGTGGACGGCGGTGGAAACGTCTATATTGCAGATAGCGGTACCAGTGCTGTGTATAAAGAGACCCTGTCTAATGGCAGTTATACGCAGACCGCGATAGGGTATGGATTCAGCGCTCCCCAAGGGATAGCCGTAGACGGTGAGGGAAACGTTTATATAGCCGATTATGGAAATGGTATTGAACCAGGCGCGGTGTATATGGAGACACTATCGAATGGCAGTTATGCTCAGTCGATTATAGGAAGCGGATTAGTTAGTCCTCAGAGTGTGGCAGTCGACGGCAATGGAAACGTGTATGTCGCCGATTCCGCAAATGGCAATGGTAGTGCCGCAGTGTATAGACTCACCCTGTCGAACGGAAGCTATATTCAGAGCGTGATCGGAAGCGGTTGGGTCACTCCGAACAGCGTAGCGCTCGATGGAAGCGGAAATGTGTATGTTACAGATAATAACTATGGATTAGGTAGCGGTTTTGTGAATATGGAAACACTTCAATCCAACGGCAGCTATATCCAGACTACTTTGATCAACAGTGCAAGCATACCTTATCCCGGGGGCGTGGTGGTGGACGGCCGTCGGAATCTTTATGTGAGCGACAACTTTGCCGGGACTGTATATTCCGAGGACTTCGCGGATCCGCCGATCCTCAGTTTCGCCACAACGCCTTTTGGATCAATCAGCAGCGATAGCCCAGAGGCTGTCACCATGGAAAATGTGGGCAATGCCCCCCTTGTGTTTCCCGCTCCGATCTCAGGCACGAACCCAAATATATCGACCAGCTTCTCTTTGGATAATTCGACCACCTGCCCTCAGATCGGCGTGTCCGGCACGGCAGCCACTCTGAATGCCGGCATTTCCTGCGTTTACGCGATCGATTTTATTCCCGCTGCAATTGGCTCTATAACGGGTTCGCTGAATATGACCAACAATGCGCTTAATTCAGCAACTGCAAGTCAGACGATTGCTTTGAGCGGTTCGGCTACTGTGGCTTCGCAGACCATCGCCTTCGGGACCATCGCCACGCAGACGGTGGGCACGGCGTTGACGCTGACGGCCAAGGCCAGCTCCGGTCTGGCGGTCAGTTACACTGCTACTCCGTCGACGGTGTGCACGGTGTCGAGCACGACGGCCACGTTCATCGCTGCCGGCACGTGCTCGATCACGGCCTCGCAGGCGGGCAACAGCAACTATGCGGCGGCCACGCCGGTGACGCAGAGCTTCACCGTCAACGCGGCGCTGCAATCGCAGACCATCACCTTCGCGCCGCCCACGTCTCCGGTGACGTACGGCGTCTCGCCCATCGCGCTGGTGGCCACGGCCAGCTCCAGGCTGCCGGTCAGCTTCAGCGTTCTCTCCGGGCCGGGAACGGTCAGCGGCAGCACGCTGACGGTCACCGGTGTCGGGACCATCGTTGTGGCCGCGAATCAGGCCGGCAACTCAACCTATGCGGCGGCGCCCCAGGTGACGCAGAGTATCGTGGTCAACCAGGCTTCGCAGACCATCACCTTCGGGACCATCGCCACGCAGACGGTGGGCACGGCGTTGACGCTGACGGCCAAGGCCAGCTCCGGTCTGGCGGTCAGTTACACTGCCACTCCGTCGACGGTGTGCACGGTGTCGAGCACGACGGCCACGTTCATCGCTGCCGGCACGTGCTCGATCACGGCCTCGCAGGCGGGCAACAGCCACTACGCGGCGGCCACGCCGGTGACGCAGAGCTTCACCGTCAACGCGGCGCTGCAATCGCAGACCATCACCTTCGCGCCGCCCACGTCTCCGGTGACGTACGGCGTCTCGCCCATCGCGCTGGTGGCCACGGCCAGCTCCAGGCTGCCGGTCAGCTTCAGCGTTCTCTCCGGGCCGGGAACGGTCAGCGGCAGCACGCTGACGGTCACCGGTGTCGGGACCATCGTTGTGGCCGCGAATCAGGCCGGCAACTCAACCTATGCGGCGGCGCCCCAGGTGACGCAGAGTATCGTGGTCAACCAGGCTTCGCAGACCATCACCTTCGGGACCATCGCCACGCAGACGGTGGGCACGGCGTTGACGCTGACGGCCAAGGCCAGCTCCGGTCTGGCGGTCAGTTACACTGCCACTCCGTCGACGGTGTGCACGGTGTCGAGCACGACGGCCACGTTCATCGCTGCCGGCACGTGCTCGATCACGGCCTCGCAGGCGGGCAACAGCAACTACGCGGCGGCCACGCCGGTGACGCAGAGCTTCACCGTCAACGCGGCGCCCCCGACCGTTACTTTGGAGTTCGCAAGTACGCAATTGGTCTACCCCGGAGCTACTACCGTTACTGCTTGCGTTGCTTCACCTTCGAACGTGACGGCTACTGGTAACATCTCGATTTCTGATGGTTCTACGCTGCTCACGAGGCTCACATTGGGAAATATCGGTTGCGCCACGTGGTACATTTCGCCTGGGCTGAGCGCTGGAACGCACATCATCCGGGCAATTTACTCTGGTGACAGCAAGAATTCTCCCGGAACCTCTGCACCTACTACCCTCACGGTCAGTCCGGTTCCTGTGAATATGAGTGTCTCGTGCTGGAACTCATCATTTTCCTTCGGCGGTAACTTCCAATGCACGGTCAATGCAAGTTCCAACGGTGGTACTCCACAGGGTTCAGTCACATACGCTCTCGATGGCGGCTCGACCGTTTCTGTGTTGCTCAGCACGGGCAGCGCTCAATTCACTTTAACCCGACCTAACGCGGGGACGCATCACGTTGTCATTTCGTTCGCTCAGCAGACCAACTATGCCGCTGCTTCGCCGCAAACGGAGAGTTTTACAGTCGTACCGGCAGCTGTGAACGTGGCGTTGACTCCGTCGAGTTATTATGTCAGCTCTGGTACAAACGTCTCGTTCACGACGGTTGTCACCTCTTCGAGCGCGGGTTCACCTGATGCAACCGGTACTGTGTCGTTCTACAACGGTGCCACCTTGCTCGCCACTATACCGGTCAATGCCAACGGGAAAGCCGTTTATTCGACAGCTAGTCTCTCAGTCGGTAACCATACCATCACGGCAACTTATGCTGGAGCCGCCAACTATGGCTCTGGATCGAGTACCGCGACCATCACGGTGCACTGAGCAATGAAAAACCAGCTTTGGAGCATTCCCCTCCAAATCAAATTCGATGGCAACAACGAGAACGGAAATGATCGGCCTGTCAAACACGACACGTTTTTGCGATACGCTGAAAGCGGGGGGTGAGCAGCTCCAGGGTCAGCGAATCGGGCTCGCCGTTGAAGTATTTCTTCAGCGCGTTGTTGAAGCCGGTGGCGTCCAGGGATGCGTCTGCGGCGGCGCAAGCGAAGAGCGTCATCGACGAGCGGAACTTGAGGTCGTCCGGCGGACCGAGGATTTCGCGGATCGCGCGGCCTTCGACTTGATTGACCAGTTGCGTACATCGTTCCAGACGAGGGCCGAGAACCGGATGCCGGAGATAGGCCACGGCTTCTTGCAGCGAGCCGATGCCGTAAAAGGCCGAATGCGGGCTGTGTCCCAGGCCTTTCATCTGCGGAAAGATGAACCAGATCCAGTGGCTGCGCTTGCGGCCGGCGCTGAGTTCTTCCAGCACTTGTGGAAAAACGCCGGCTTGGGCGGTGATGAAGCGTTCGAGGTTGAAGGGGTCTGGCATCTCTCGTTGAAAATAACATAGCTTCAGGGGCTATAGCGGAACCAGAGTTGATGTATCCCGAAACCGGAGCGCTCAAGTCGACGCGACCGACTGGGAGCGGCGATCTTCTTGGAACTAATAAGGCCACAGTGACTCTGGTTCCGCTCTAAACAGGCAGCGGAAAAACTCTAAATTTCGGGTGAAATTGGTGGAAAGCGTCCCGCCGGGGCTGAAGCCCGCTTTGATTCTGCTGGCTTTATGCGGGGGTTGAAACCCCCGCCTCCCTCCGGATCGTGTTTTTTCGCAACCTGTAAAGCCCGACGCATATTTTATTGCGTTTACGGCACGATTGAAGCCGTGCCCTGATACTAGGAACTCCCCGGCTGGACAACTTCTTGCCCCTTGGAATGAGATTTCCGCAGCATGAAAGCCCGGAACTACCAGTCTCGATATACCAAGGGAATAGTCACTCGGCGTGGAAGACAACGTCGAAGAGCAGCAGGCTGACGGTGGTGAAGATGATGTCGTAGCCCACCAGGAGCCTGATCCAGAGGCCCGGGTCGCTTTCGCCGGTGAGGATGGCGGTAGTGGCCTGCACCATGGCCAGCAGAGCCGGAATGAAGATGGGAAAGAGAATCAGCGAAAGCAGCAGCTCGCGGTTGCGGCTGCGGATGGAGAGCGCGGCGAAGAAGACGCCGTTCGCAACCAGCGCCCATGTACCGAGAGGCAAAACCAGCGCCAGCAGCCAGGCCTGGCCCACAATGTGCAAGTTATAAAAGATAAAGAAAAATGGCGCAAGGATGATCTGAACTATCGAAACAAAAAGAAAGTTCGCTATCACTTTGGCAAGATAAAGTTCCGCGCCAGGAGCCGGAGCCATGCGCTGGGCGTCCATCACCTGGTGGCGAATCTCCCGCGCCCACGCCTGGTTCAGGGCGCTCACCGAGGCGAACATGGTGGCCACGCACAGAACGCCGCCGGCAATCTGCTGGGAAAAGGCCCCGCGCGGGTCGAAGGCGATCGAGAAGAGCACGACGACCAGCCCGGAGAAGAAGAGCATCGAGACAATGGCGTCCAGAGAGCGCCACTCGATGCGCAGGTCCTTCGCCAGATGGGTCCAGAGAGCGCGGGTCATGCGTGGTGTCCTTCGGGAATTACGGATCTTGTCAGGTCGGCAGTCTGGGCTTCTGCGGCGCGGATGTAGTCGTCGGGCGAGAGGATAAGCTGCGTTCCGCGCGCGCCGGCCGAGACGCTGATCTTGTCGAAGAGAATCACCGTTTCATCCACAAAGACCGGATAGGGCTTTTTTGCGCCGAAGACAGTGACGCCGCCACGGATGTAGCCAGTGAGGGGTTGCACCTCCTTGAGCGGGACCATCTCGGCCTTGCGCAGGCCGGCGGCGCGGGCCAGTTTCTTGAAGTCCAGTTCGGCGTCGCCGGGGATGACCGCGAAGACATACACGCCCCCGCCCGAACTCGTCCCGCCGGTGGTCAGCAATGTTTTGAAGACCTGCTCGGGCGGCATACCCACCTTTCTGGCGACGGTGAGGGCCGAGAGATCGTTGGGATCAACCTCGTACTCGCGGAGTTCGAAGGGGATGCCGAGAGATTCCAGAATGCGCGCGCCGTTGGTCTTCATAGAGACGGACTCCCTGGCTCACCACCCCCGCGACGAAGACCTGTCGCAGGGGACCCCGGTTCAAAAGATTTTACGCGGCCAGCATGCAGGGTGAGCACCCAGTCGGCGATGGGGGCAGCCAACTCGCGCTGGTGGGTCGTTAAAACAATCGTCCGGCTGCCATGGCGGAAGCCGGCCAGCAGCTCGACCATCTGACGGGCGCTCTCGACGTCCATGTTGGAGAAAGGCTCGTCGAGCAGCAACAGTTCGGGCGCGGAGAGCAGCACGCGTGCCAGAGAGGTGCGCTGCCTCATGCCCTGCGAATACTGGCCGAGTGTGCGGGTCAGTTCCGGGTCCAGGCCAACCTGGCGCAGCGCATCTTCGGGCGACAGGCAGGCGCGGCCGGGATAGAGGCTGGCGAAGTAGCGGAGATTCTCGCCAGCGGTCAGCTCGTCGTAGAGCATGGGAGCGTGGCTCATGTAGCCGATGCGTTCGCGGGCCTCGTGGGATTCGTCCTCGCCGAAGACCGTGACCTTGCCGAAGCTGGGCCGCAGCAGACCGGCCAGAATGCGCAACAGCGTGGACTTACCGGCGCCGTTTTCGCCGAGGAGGACGTAGCAGCGCCCCGGCTCGAAGTCGACCGATACCTGGCGCAGAGCGGCGAAGGAGCCAAAGAGCTTGGAAACGTTGTCGAGTCGAGCGCAAACGGCGGACGTTTCGGTCGTGGTTTGGGGGCTAATTGGCATCGGTAATGATGGATTCGGTGATAGATTTTTTCTGTTTGTGCTTCAGGTAGAAGGAAAGCGGGAGCATCCCCGCGATCGCCGCAAGATATGAATAATATACAATTTCAATAACAAGGGTTCCGACTCTCTTTGAAAATGGCAAAAAGTAGATAAGAACGAGGATAAGAACTAAAAAAGAGATAACAAAAATTACACTGCATCTAACATAATATTTCGTAATTTTCCCGAACCCATCGCGATTCAATTTATTTAAACCAGCAAAACAAGAAATCAATGCAATACAAAATATAACATGCCTATTGAAATCATGATGATGAGAACCGCTGTCAACTCTATAAAGGAGGTAAAACAATATGAGCGTTAATAACAACACAAATGAAAAAGCTAGAATGATGATTGTCATTACTCTCCAATTCAACGCGGCTCCTTGCTTGTTAAACTTATTACGCATTGCATGAGTACATTTGGTACAACCTGCATTCCCTCAGGGGCTAAAGTCCGGTTTCTTGTTCCGCCGTCTGCGGCACGACTAAAGTCGTGCCCTTTCAAAACACATCAACAACTATATAAGTGAGATAAACCACTAACTGGCCGGTTTGGCTGCGGCAGTTGCAGCGGGCTGAGCACCGGGCGTCGCGGGCGCGTACTTGCTGGCGCACTTGGCTTGCAGCACCGTCGCGTGGAAGACCCCATCGCGGCCGTAGGAGCCTTCAGCCAGAGCTTGGGCATCGTCCTTGAAGGTGTCCGGCGGCGGCTCGCTGCCTTTGTAGACGACCGTGAGGCGGCGACCCGCGGCGGCTTTGGGCGTGTGGCTCTCAAACTCATTCATCACAAAGGTGACGTGGGGGCCGTCGTGCTCAATCGAGCCGGGCTGGACGAAGCCCTCGACGCGCAACTGGCTGTGAAACGCCTTGTCGCCCATGCCGCCCAGTTCGGGGATGGTGACGTAGTAGCTCTTGTTGGCGCCGTAGCCAGACCAGGCCAGCCAGGCAATGGTGCCCACGATAATGGCAGCCGCGATTCCGATGCGCAACGTATTTGGGGAAGTTTTCATCGTCACCCCCTTAAGATACGAGCGTTGCAGGGCACGGTCAACCATCGAAGGATGCAGGCAGGCCCTACCAGACAGTCCGGGTTATTGCGCGGAGTCCAGGGTGCGGGCGGCGCGGTCCAGCGCCTGGGTCAGCACCGTCAACTGCTGAGCGGCGCGGTTCAGGTCGTGTGCATCGAGGGCCTCGTTGACGCCGGGAAGCACCTGGGCTGCATAACCGGTGAACTCGCCGGGAGCGTAAATGGTGTGCCGGTACCAGGGACGGTTGGGCAAGCCAGCCTCGGAGAGGAGTGCGGTCTCGGCCTGGCGGAGGGCCAGATTGAGCCGGACAAGATCGCCGGAGGCAGCGGCTTGCAGGCTGTGAGCGCGCTCGGCAGCAGCAGCAAAGCGGGCTGCTGCTGCCTGGGCGGCGGCAAAATCAAGTGTGCCGGGGCCGGCAGCCTGGGCCTTCCACCCCCCGGATTTACGTTTGGCCGCATCGACGTAAGAGGAAATCGCGCAGGCGTAGGCGACATAGTCGTAGGGCAGCACGTCGGCGTCGGCCATGCGCAGGGCTTCAAGGCCAAAGATGCGGGCCATCTCCTGCGCATAGAGGAAGTGGGGGTCCGCGTTCATCGTGTACCAGGCGTAGTTGTCGAAGACGGAATGATAGACGCCATAGGGACCGCCGGAGCCGATATCGGTGGAAGGCACGCCGGCGTGCTGGAAGAAGGGCGTGAAGTCGGAGCCTGAGCCGAGGTCGCCGACCTGAATCTCTTCCCCGGCCTCCAGCGGCACGCTCGCGCCGCGGCCTTCAGATTGGGCAGGGTGATTGATACGCCACTGCTGATACACGCTTCCACCCAGCGGACTGGGAACCGAGCGCGTCAGTTCGCGGAGGAACTGCTTCAGCGAGGGCACGGCGGAGGCGGAGAAATCGGGCCCGGAGACAGCTACGTCGGTGTTGAAGTACGCAACGGCGTGCTCCAGGGCCTTGGCGTTCTGCTCCACCCACTCGGTTGAGCCGATCAGGCCCTCCTCCTCGGCGTCCCAACTTGCGAAAACAACAGTCCGCTTGGGCCGCCAGCCCTGCCGGAGAAGCGCGCCGACGCCGTGGACCGATTCGAGCATCGCGGCGGTACCGCTGACCGGATCCACAGCGCCGTAGATCCAGGCGTCGCGGTGATTGCCGACCACCACCCACTCGTCAGGGTACTGAGTGCCTTTGATCTTTCCGATGACATCCCAGATGATGCGGCGCTGATAGTCCTGCTCGGAGACCAGGTGGACCTTCACGCTGCCCTGCCCTCCAGCCTGTCCTAGGTGATAGTGGAACGGTAGCCCGCCTTGCCACTCCTGCGGTGCGCTTGGGCCTTTGAGAGCTTGCAGAATGGGCGAGGCGTCGTGGTAGCTGATGGGGATGGAGATGATGTGGGGCTGGCTGCCGTAGGGCGAGACGCGGGCCGAGTCGGGCAGATCCAGTGTCGAAGCCACGCCGGGAGTCTCGGGGTCGCCGGGATACTTGAAAATGAACTGAACAGATCCGTACTGGATGGCCGTTTCCGGTCGCCAGGGCCCCATCGGGTAGGCGTCGCCCTTTGAGAATCCGTCGTCCTGCGGGTCGGAGTAGAGCAGCACTCCGGCCGCACCGCGCTGCTCGGCAAGGTAGGCCTTGACGCCGCGGAAGATGGCGCCGTAGCGCACCAGGACAATCTTGCCGTGCAGGTCGATGTGCTGGGCGGCGAGCTGATCGAAATCCTCCAGGCGGCCGTAGTTGGCATAAACCACCTCGCTCGTGACGTCGCCGGAGCCGGAGGAGCCGTTGAAGGGTATCATCACGCGTGGATCGTCCTGATAAGGGTCGCCGTCAACATGTTCGCGAGTGGGGCCGCTCATCAGCAGCTTCCCGCTGAAATCCCGGGCCTCGACGCGCACCGCTTTGGGCTGGTTCATCAGGACGCGGTAGGGGACGATCTCGGTTTCCAGGCCGGCCGCGCGAAACTTCTGCGCTACGTATTCGGCGGTCTTGCGGTCCTCCGGCGTTGAGGCCAGGTGAGGCTCGGCGGTGAGCGTCTTCAGGTGCTGGCCGGCCAGTTTGGCGTCAGGGACGGCCAGGAATCTCTCCTCGATCTTCGCTTGGGCGGTGAAGTCGCCATAGCCGAAGACGGAGGGAGCAGACTGCGCGGAGTGCTGCGCGGCAAGTGGGCAGGCAGCGAGCGCGAAAAGGCAAAAAGAGGCAAGCAACTTGCGCGAGATCATCAGTGGAACCTCTTGGGATGAATCAACGGGGCAGCCGGGGCTTCCAGATCTCTGACAGCTTGATGTTGTGTGTTGCGCTGGGGTCTCCGGTATCCCACCCTAGTCGCAAAAACAAGTGCGCGGCGAGGGGTGGGGCACCCAGCGTTGGTTGCAACTTCACGCTATCCAAGAGCTACGCCACGAACTGGGCGCAATGCGCGCAGCGGCGGGCAGCCAGAGGAATATCACTCAGGCACTCGGGGCAGGTCTTCGTGGATGGCGGAGCCGCGGGCGCAGGTTTCTTGACCCTTGCAAGCAGCGCGTTCAAGGGCAAAACGACGGCAAAATAGACCACGCTGGCCACAATCAGAAATGAGATGGCGGCGTTGAAGAAGTTGCCGATCTTGATGTGCCCGCTGCCAATGTTCAGGACCACGCTGCTGAAGTCCGGCTTGCCCACGGTGGCGGCGATGAGCGGGTTAAGCACGTCTCCCACCAGCGACGCTACGATGGCGTTGAAGGCCGCGCCCAGAATCACGGCGACGGCCAGGTCAACAACGTTTCCACGCAGAATGAAATCGCGAAATCCCTTGAGCATCTTCTCCCTCCAATAGCTTCGGCCGTGCAAATGCCTTTGCCGAGTACAGAATCCACAGGGGCGTGTTCTCGATCATCCTATACGCCGGCAAGGTGCTTTGACAGCCCCGAGCGGCCCAGCGACCCAAGTCCGCCTGTTAAAGATAGACCCAAAAGAACAGCACCATGGCCAGAATCATCAGTTCCGAGTACAGAAGAATGAGCACGCCGGCGTGGTAGAAGCTCCATCTGCGGTCCAGGCAGCGGAAGGTTTCCACCATCCCCCAGCAGGCCATAAGCGCCACAAGAATCTGCCAAGGCGAGCTGCGTGGTGCGCCGGCCAACGGGAAGCCTGCCAAGCGCAGGCCAGCCGCCAGCGCGCCCAGGGCGAGCAGGACACCGCGGGCAAGCGACCGCTGACGGAGCCGGAAGAGGTTCAGCCGGGGAATCTCCACACTTCAATCTACCGCGCCAGCCAGGCTCGGCAGGGCCAGAACGCCGGGCTATGAGTAGCCGTTTACCCCCGGCCGGGGCGTAGATAGCTCAGATCGGCCGGATCGGACTCCTCGTAGGCAGGCAGCACCGGCAGTCCGTCCCTCAGGCCGGACCACTCTTCGGCTACTACGATGCTGTTCTGAGGACTGCCCGGCTGGTAGCGCACCGAACAGGGAAAGCCGGCCCGCACCTGGGACGCATCCACCACTTCGCGCATGTCGGTGATGTCCTGCGAGGACTCGTAGTCCACCCCGCCGATGCGATATTTGTAAAGCAGCATGGTGAGCGTGCGGCCGGGCTCGCCCTTAGATTTGGCGGGGGCCTCGACCTCGCAGATGTCCAGCAACATGCCGTCCACCAGGCGCCCGGAGTGTGCCAGGAACTGGCGGCGTGCCCGCTCCAGCTCTTCAGGCGTGGGACGCTTGCGCAGCAAAAGCCAGAGACCGGCCACAAGGAGCATGGCGATCAAAGCTGCGCCCGCGGCAGTCTCCCATGTATTTGCGTTGAAATGGGTCATTGGGGGAGGGACTCTTCCCCTGGAGTCCCTATCTAAAGGATACCGCAGACCGAATCGGAGGAAACCGGATGGTGGTGCGGCTGGCTCCAGCCGGGGCGCGGCAGCCCCAGGGTTTCGCGCTGCGATATACTCGTTACTGCATCTTGAAGGAGTTCCGGCCTGCCGGACGCCCCACTTCCGGAGGGTTTTTGGTCTTGGAAAAGAGCATTGCAGCAACGAAACATTCCCGGATTCGTTCCACCACCGTCATCTGCGTCCGGCGCAACGGCCAGGTGGTAATGGCAGCCGACGGACAGGTCACCCTGGGCGAACACGTGCTAAAGCACTCGGCCAAAAAGATTCGCCGGCTCTACCAGGAAAAGATACTGGCCGGATTTGCCGGCTCGACGGCCGACGCCTTCAGCCTTTTTGCGCGTTTCGAGACCAAGCTGGAGCAGTACGCCGGCAACCTGAACCGCGCCGCCGTCGAACTGGCCAAGGACTGGCGCACCGACAAGATGCTGCGCAATCTTGAAGCACTGTTAGTGGTGGCCGACCAGGGGCAGACCTTTCTGATCTCCGGCTCGGGAGACGTCATCGATCCCGACGAACCGCTGGCCGCCATCGGCTCCGGCGGCCCCTATGCCGCTGCCGCCGCGCGCGCGCTGATGGAAAATACCGACCTGGGCGCCCGCGAGATCGCCGAAAAGGCCATGAAGATTGCCGGCGATATCTGCATCTACACCAACGACCACGTTACGATTGAGGAGTTGAAGGGCTAGGAAATTGAGGTGTTGAAGAAGTAGCCATCCTCGAGTATTTTCTCCAATGCCGCAGTGTTTTGAAAGGGCACGGCTTCAGCCGTGCCGCTAAGGCTGCAGAAAATGGTGCGGGCTTTAGCCCCTGAGGGAATGCAAATGAACTCTTCGGATTCCAGTGACGGGAAGATGCGTGAAGTTGCCAAATCGCTGAGCGACCATCGCGGCAGAGATAACTGGAAAAATCCCATGGATTGTTGGGGGATCGAAGGGTATGGCGACAAAGAGCTGCCAGTAGAGAAGGCGAACTTGTTTTTGCTCCGCTGCCTGATCGATTACCAATGCAATTCCGTGGATGCATGGAAACGGGGGGAGGATTATTTTAGGACGCTCACCCCGGATCAACAGCGAGAACTTTGGAAGATGATCGTTGAAACACCCCAGGAAGAGTGGAATTCGGAAGACAATTTTACCAAGTGCAACTTGCATAGATGGCATCGGGCTCACAATCGTCTCTGGCCGATCGCCGATTGTATTTGCAGGTATTTTGAGGGAGATGCAAGAAAGATCTGGCAAAGAGGCAGTACTACATTCGATGTGCTTTGCAGGCTCTATTACATAGGTGCCGGAGAGCAGCTTTCGAGAATGATTGTTGGTGCATTGAAGGATTGTGGCCAGATTTCCGGCAGGGGCGATGTGAAGGCTGATGTCCACGTATGCAGGGTCTTGGGCCGCGTCTTTTATGGGAAGGAAGCCACTCCAGAAGCCGCGCTTAAATTGGCTCGTGTTCTGTTCCCAGACGATCCATGGCAACTGGATGGACCTCTCTGGAATTTAGGGCAGAGCAATTGCAATGACACATGTCCGCAGTGCGCAGGCTGTTATCTCAGGTTGAATTGCACTTATGCGCAAGAACATTGCCTCGGGGGCTAAAGCCCCGCACGTTTTTAGGCGTCAACGGCACGGCTGAAGCCGTGCCCTTTCAAAACGGAATTTCTTGCACGGCAAGTTTTTATGAGGACCGAACCAAAAGAAAAATGGCCATCTACCTTCCCGCATCCGCCGAAGAACAGGACCTCTCGCTGGACGAGCTGACCCCGCGCGAGATCGTCGCCGAGCTCGACAAGCACGTCGTCGGCCAGAAGGCCGCCAAGCGCGCCGTTGCTATCGCGCTCAGGAATCGCCAACGCCGCCAGAAGCTGCCTCCCGACATCGCCGACGACATCATGCCCAAGAACATCATCATGATCGGGCCAACGGGCGTAGGCAAGACGGAGATTGCGCGTCGCCTGGCCAAGCTGACGGGTTCGCCCTTCCTCAAAGTGGAAGCATCCAAGTTTACCGAGGTGGGCTACGTGGGCCGCGATGTCGAGTCGATGATCCGCGACCTGGTCGAGATCGCCATCGACATGGTGCGCGAAGAGCGCCTGGAAGAGGTGGAAGACCGCGCGGAGATGAACGCCGAGGAGCGCCTGCTGGACGTGCTACTGCCTCCTCCGCCGCCCACGCCGGCCGCCCAGGAGGGCCAGCTCACGCTGCCCGGCACAGACAGTTATCAGCGCTCGCGCGAGAAGATGCGCCAGCAGTTCCGCGAGGGCAAGCTCGACGAGCGCCAGGTGGAGCTGGACGTGCGGGACCGCGGAACGCCGCAGTTCGGCATTATCAGCAACCAGAACCTTGAGGACATGGAGATGAACCTCAAGGACATGCTGCCCAACATCTTCGGCGGCAGCTCAAAGAAGCGCAAGATGAAGGTGGCTGACGCCTTCGACTACTTGGTTCAGGAGGAAGAAGGCCGGCTGATCGACATGGATTCGGTCAACCGCGCAGCGGTCGAGCGGGTCGAGTCCAACGGCATCATTTTTCTCGATGAGATCGACAAGATTGCCGGTCGTGAAGGCAGCCACGGCCCCGACGTTTCGCGCGAAGGCGTGCAGCGCGACATTCTGCCTATTGTCGAGGGAACCACGGTGAACACCCGCTACGGCATGGTGCGCACCGACCACATTCTCTTCATCGCAGCCGGCGCCTTCCATGTCTCCAAGCCCAGCGATCTGATCCCCGAGTTGCAAGGCCGCTTTCCCATCCGCGTCGAGCTGAAGTCGCTTACTGTCGATGACTTCCTGCGCATTCTTACCGAGCCCAAGGCTTCGCTCACCAAACAGTATTCGGCCCTGCTGGAGACTGAGGGCGTGAAGCTGGAGTTCTCGCCCGAGGCCTTGCGCGAGATGGCGGAGTTTGCCTTCAAAGTGAATGAGCAAACGGAAAACATAGGCGCCCGGCGGCTGCACACCATCATGGAGCGGGTGCTCGAGGACGTAAGCTTCCTGGCGCCCGATGTGGCTCGCCGCGCCCCGGACGAGGCGGCTGCCGCGGCGTTGCAGGAGGCCATCAAGAGCGAGTCTTCCACGCCCTTGCCCTACGAGGAGCGCACCACAGTGGCCGGCCCGGAAAAGATCTTCCTCATCGATGCGGAGTATGTGAAGAAAATGGTCGCGTCCATCGTGAAGGACCAGGATTTGTCGCGCTACATTCTTTAGAAAATTCCTGATTAAGCCGGCTTTTTGAAAGGGCGCGGCTTTGGCCGCGCGGCAAATGCTCGAGTATCAACGCGTGGCTCCAAAGCAGTACCCTTTCAAAAACATCGACGTAAGCAGAGGTTCCCCATAAGCTGGAAGCTGCTTGTTCACCACACACGGCACGGCTTGGGGTTCACCATCGCCGCCGTCTTCTTGCAACTGAAGCTCCTGGCAAATTCAGGCAAATCCGTCAGCACGGTGTTGGCGCGGTCCTCGTCCGGCGCGTGCGGATCGGTCTGCGCCTGGGTGCGCAACTGCTCGGGCCTCGTCTGCGTACACCAGCCCTGCGCATACGCAATCCAGAAGCGCTGATCCGGTGTGTAGCCGTCCTTCTTCGCGGTCATATCCTGGTGTGCGGCCTGCACCTTTTCCTGCCAGGCCAGCCAGGCCAGCCACAGCCCGCCCAGGTCGGCCAGGTTCTCGCCCTCTGTGAGCTTGCCGTTCAGGTGAACGCCCGGCACAGCCTCGATGGCGTCATACTGCTTCACCGTGCAGTCGGCGCGGTCGTTGAACTTCTGCTCGTCTTCCTTGGTCCACCAGTCCTTCAGGTTGCCGTCCTTGTCGAACTGGCGGCCCTGGTCGTCGAAACCATGCGTCAACTCGTGCCCGATGGTCGCGCCCGTGTCGCCGTAGTTGGCCGCGTCGTCCTCCTTGCCGCTGAAGAAGGGCGGCTGCAGGATGCCTGCGGGAAAGTTCACGTTGTTCATCTGCGGATCGTAGTAGGCGTTCACCGTGGGCGGCGTCATCTGCCACTCGTTCTTGTCCACCGGCTTGCCTATCTTGGCCAGGTCGCGCGCCTGGTCGAACTGGTGCGCGCGCATCTCGTTGCCGAGCGCGTCGCCGCGCACGATTTCGAGCTTCGAGTAGTCGCGCCACTTGTCTGGATAGCCGATCTTGTTCATGACGGCGTGCAACTTATCCTTGGCGCGGATTTTTGTTGCCGCGCTCATCCAGTCCAGTGCGTCGATGTCCTTCTCCATGGCCTGCTCAATGGCCAGCGTCATCTCCAGGGTCCGCTGCTTCTCTTCCGGCGGGAAGTAGCGTGCCACGTACACCTGCCCCAGAGCCTCGCCCAACTCGGCATCCACGCGGCTGGTGCAGCGCTTCCAGCGCTCCTGCTGCTTCTCCGCGCCATTCAGAATGTGCACAAAGAAATCCCAGTTCTCGTGGTCGAAGCTCTCCGGCAGGCTGGTGCCGGCGTAGGCGTGCAACAGGTGCCAGCGCAGATAGGTCCTGATCTGCTCGATTGGCGTGTCGGCTACGAGTGCGTTGAACTCCGCAAAGAACTTCGGCTCCATGTCGTTGGCCTTGCCCGCGGCGGGCGCATGGACCGTGGTCGCATAATCGGCCAGCGAAAAGTGCGTCAGCTCCTTTGAGAATGCAGCCACATCCGTTGGGTGGTTCAGGTTTTGCGGGTCGCGCTGTTCGGTGATCGTGAGCGAAGCCTTCGCCAGGCGGGTCTCGATGGCCATCACCGCGTCAGCGTCCTTGGCGGCTTGCGCCTCCGTTTCGCCAGCCAGCACGAAGATCTTGTGAACATGGGCCACGTACTGCTGGCGCTGCTCCACTGATTTGGCATCGGTGCGCGTGTAGTAGTCGCGCTCCGGCAAACCGAGGCCGCCCGAGCCATAAAAGCTGATCACCGAACTCGAATCGGCAAAGTCCTGGCTTGAGCCCAGGCTAAAAAAGGCGTTCACGCCGATGGCGTGAAGGTGCGCCAGCAGCTCGGGCAGCTCGGCCGCTGTCTTCAGTGCGGCGATGCGGTCCAGTTCCGGCTGGAGTGGCGTCAGGCCCAGCTTGTTCACCGCGGCCACGTCCATGCAACTCGCGTACTCGTCGCCGATCTTCTGCTCGTTCGCTGAACGAGTGGCAAGGGGCGAAGCTGATTCTTCGAGGATCTGCCTCAGGTGCAGGCGATTCAGCTCAACAAGCTCCGTAAAACGGCCATACGAGACGTGGTCGGCGGGTAGCGGATTGCGCTTGAACCAGCCATTGCAACTGAATCGGTAAAAGTTCTCGCAGGGGTCCACGTTTTTGTCGATCAGCGACGGATCGAAGACCCGCAACTCGGGAGCGGCAGGCGTCGCGACGGGAGCGGCCATCTGGCAAAGCGCGGATGCGGACATGAGACCGGCAGTCAGAACGGCAGCCGATGCGGCAAAGCGACGAAAAGGTGCAACAGAGAAGCGCGACATGCCAAGACTCTACCAGATTTACCGCTGCGGGCGGCAGTCTCCCTCATCTCTGCGGCAATACAATAAGGACACAATCAAGATTCCCGAAGAGGAGCACACGCAGTGGCGCAACGCACCTTCAGCATCGTCAAGCCGGACGCGGTCCGCAAAGGCTTCACAGGGGCCATTCTGGCTGAAATCGCGAAGGCCGGCTTCCAGATCGTGGCCATCAAAAAGCAGTCAATTTCCAAGGAACAGGCCAAAGGCTTCTATGCCGTCCACGCCGGCAAATACTTCTTCGACGGCCTCTGCGATTTCATGTCCTCAGGCCCGCTCTTCCTGATGGTTCTGGAAAAGGACAACGCCATCGCCGACCTGCGCACGCTGATGGGTGCGACCAACCCGGCCAACGCCGAAGAGGGAACCATCCGCAAGAAGTTCGCCGGCTCGATTTCGGAAAATGCCATCCACGGCTCCGACGCCGAAGATACCGCCGCGTTTGAGATTGGCTACTGGTTCGCCGGGTACGAGCTGATTTAGCTTTTCGACGATCAGGTGAATTCGGGTTCGTGGTGTTCCATCCTTTCGCCAGGAAGAAGGCGAAAGGATGGGGCACGGGAGATTGATGGCGCGCAGCTATTTTGTGGAGGCGGCCGGCTGCGCGGTCAGCGCTTTCAGATCGCTCACCAGCTTGTTGATTGCGTCCGCCAAAGCATGGTCGCGACCCTTTACCAGATGAGCTGTCGAAGTCTTCTCACTGAAGGTCCACAACACGATGCCCGTCTTCGGGTCTAGCAACGCCAGCTTGAGCTGAGGTGTGTTAGAGGAAACGCTGCCGGAGTCTTTTGTGCCGCCGACATCCGTAAGTGGGTCAGCGTAACTGATTTGCAAAACCAGATCGGCATCGGCCGTAGAAGCTGCTAGTTGATATTGTTCCGAACTCTTGATGGTCGCGTAAAGCTCGTTGTAGGGTTGCGCAGGCCCTTCACTCCATAGCTTTGGATCCAATCCACCTCCTGCGTTGGCGACAAAAACCTTCTTCGCGTTCAGGATTTGCGCGGGTATCGGAGCCGCGGGAGCTTGGACCGTTGTTTGCGCAAACAGGGTGGTGGCAGCGGGCAAGAGGATCGCAAGCCCGAGGGAAACTACAGCTAACCTGACTTTCAGCATGGTTCAGTTCCCTTTCTCTCTTCCTTCAACACAGGATAGATTGATTCCACTCGAAAAGAATGCATTTCCACCCAATTAATTTCCAAAGAGATCGTCGATCTTCTGGCGCAGCGCGGCGACCTCCTGGCGTAACTCCGCAACCGTCGCTTCCAATTGCGCGATGCGCTCCTCGTGGCCCGCGACCAGGCCTGCGTCCGGAGCTGCGACCAGCCCGGCTTCGCGCCGCGTGGAAGCAGGCTCGGCTGCAAATACAACCGACTCCACTGGCCCGGAGAGCAGATGCGCGTAGCGCGACTCCTTGGTCCCCGGCTGGCGCGGCAGGACGGCCACGAGCGGCGGTTCGCGCTCCATCAGCTTTTGCAGGGCGGCCAACACCTCGCCGATTTCACCAAAGTGGTGCAGCCGCTCGGTACGACCGCGTAGCTCGCCGGGAGTCTGCGGACCGCGCAGCAGCAGCACGCAGATAAGCGCCGTTTCGGCGCGGCTGAAGTTGAAAACCTCGCCCAGGTGATGCTCGTACTTGGCCACGCGCCCGTCGGAGCCGCGCGCGCGTCCGGCCAGTTGCAGGTTTTCCAGGCCATGCAGCGCCTGGCGCACCTCCTCTTCGTCCAGATCCATCACCGGCTCGCGGTTCGAGCGCTGGTTGCAGGCATTGATGAGCGCGTTGAGCGAAAGCGGGTAGTAGTCCGGCGTGGTGACTTCTTTTTCAACCAGCGCGCCCAGAACGCGGGCTTCGGCGGCAGAGAGCACAATCGGGGCAGTCGGGGTCGGATCGGTCGGCATACGTCTATTCTGCCATTGTTCTTTCCCACATCTTCCCGGCACAGAACGCCGGAAAGATATGGGGCGCCCGCTTCGAGGCGGCAGGCCGGGCAAAGAGAAGCCCCGCTCAAGCTGGGCCTGAGCGGGGCGGCTGGTTCTGCCGAGGCAGTTTCTATCGCTTGCCCTGGATGGTCCTGGGGTTGACGCCGGCCTTTTTGTCGGCGCGCTTGGCGGCGATGGCAAGCATCTCCTTGCCCATGCTGGATTGGTTGACGGCAACCTGGAGGGCCAGGTTGATGAGATTGCTTGTGCCCCAGTAGAGAGCCAGCCCCGAGGCGTAGTGCAACAAGACAAAGCCCATGAAGAGCGGCATCATGACGGCCATCATGCGGCGCTGGCTGGCGTCCATCCCAGGCGAAGGCGTGATGTACTGCGTGAGGAACATGGTGACGATGATGAGAATCGGCAGAATGTACCTGGGGTCCGGCGAGGAGAGGTCGGCGAGCCAGAACCAGTGGGCCTGGCGTAGTTCGACGGCGTTCTGCAGGACGCGGAAGTAGGCAAAGAAGAGCGGGATCTGCGGCAGCATGGGCAGGCAACTGCCGTACATGTTCACCCCCTCGGCTTTGTAAAGGGCAATCGTCTCGGCCTGCATCTCTGCCCGCTTGGGGTCGTTGATCTTGAGATGGGCGTAGCGCTTCTTGATTGCCTCGGCCTTGGGCTGAATGCGCATCATCTTCAGCGAGGACCTCAGCGCCATGAAGCGGAGAGGCAGCATGATGACGGTGAAGACGGAGGTAAAGATGATGATGGCCCAGCCCCAGTTGTCTCCTCCGCTAAGGTGGTTATGGAGGAAGCGCAGCGCCAGGTAGAGCGGCTTGGCGATGAAGGCCCACATGCCGAACTGAATGAACGGCTCGAGCGTGGGCCCGTCAGGCCTGCCGCTTGCGCCGGTGGCATGGATGGACTTCAGCAAATCGGTTTCTTTGGGGCCGGCAAAGATGCGCAGGCGCGTGGCGCCGCTGGTGTCGCCCACGGCCAGGCCGATCACGCTGGCCGGCTTCTTCTGGCTGTTGGGATCGCTGGGATCGTTCAGCAGGTCGATGGAGTTGTGGAGCGTGACCACGGTGGTGCGTTCAGGCGCGTCGGGCAGAAATGCCGCGGCAAAGTAGAGGTCGGCAACAGCCGCAAACTCGTAAGGCTGATCGAGTGTGGCGTTGCCGCTGACCTTCTTGGCATCGATCGAGTCGAACTTGCCGTCCATGGACCAGGCAAACTTGCCGTAGGAGAAGTCCATGGGATCCGTCTGATCGCCCAGCCCGCTAGGCCAGGCCAGAAGGGCGCGCACCGGCACGCCATTGCGGCGGACCTGGGCCTCGGCCGTTACCACATAGCTCGCATCGAAGCGGAAGGTCTTCACTGCGTCAATCCCGTTGGCGGCGTAGTGAAATGTGACCGAACACGGAGCCTTCAGGACGCCCGTGGACGAGGATGCGCCGGAGACGGTGACCTGATAAAGAGCCTCGTTCAACTGTCTGGTCAGTTCCGGCTCATAAGTGTACAGACTGAGCGGCAGTCCGAAGGCAGTGGTCTTCGGGTTGACCAGGTCAAGCTGGCGGCCACCGGGGTCGGGGTGGTCCTTGTACTGCCTGGCGTTCAAAATCCAGTGCTTTGCCTGAGCGCCCTGATTGGTGAAGACGATCTTGTAGTTCTCGTTCTCGATCGTTGTCTCCGTCACCACGGCGGCTGCAATGACCGGTGTAGCGGGAGGAGCCTGGACGGAACCGGCAGCCAACTGCGTCTGGCCTGAGCTCGCGGTCTGACCGGCTGCCAGTTGCGCTGGCTGCTGGTTCTGGACCTGATTCTGGGTTTGGGCGGCAGGCGCTTGCGTAGCCGGCTGCTTGGGCTTGGAAAGGAACTGAAAGCCGAGGAGGAGGACGAGGGCCAGAAGGGTGATCGACATCAGGCCGCGCATATCGCCGCCGCTGCCACCGCCGTCGCCGCCGCCCTGCGATTGAAGATTGGGATTACGAAATTCTGCCAAGGGTTACTTCCTATTCGTTAAGTGGCGCACCGTCTGGGCGCCGCTCTTCCTATGGTAACGGTTTGTGGGAGAAATGGCGTGAATTCGGAGCCGGAGGCACAAGATCGAGGCCGCCGCGGGCAAAGGGATTGCAGCGGAGGAGTCTCCAAAAGGCCAGGGCAACGCCGCGCAGGGGGCCGTGGTTGGCAATGGCGATGTAGGCATACTCCGAACAGGTGGGCAGGTAGCGGCAGCCGCCGAGCTTGAGCGAATGGATCGCCGGCGAGAGCCAGCGGCGATAGAAGTCGATCATGGCGAGCAGAATGCGTGTCATAAGTCGAATCGGGTCGTCGATCGAGCTTGGCTCCGGCGCGTTACGGAGCGGGTTGCGGAGTCTTGCGTACCGCCTCGGCCTTTGCCTGCTGAAGAATACGCACAACCTCCGCCTCAAGTTTCTTGAAATCGGCGGTGAGCACCGCGCGGCGGGGATGAAGGATCAGATCGCAGCCTGCCGGTAGCAGGTCCACGTGGCGGCGTAGCGCCTCTCTCATGCGGCGCTTGATGCGGTTGCGCTCATGGGCCTTGCCCAGCACCTTGCCAGCGGTGAGGCCGACGCGCGGGCCGGATGGGGTCTCGAAAGCTACGCCAGCGGGAGGCTGCGGAGCCAGAAACCAGCTCATGGACGCAGATTTGCGCTTGCGGCTGGCCGCATAAGCGCGTTGATAATCGGCGTGCTTCCTGAGACGCGCGCCGGTCAGCGATTGCCTTGGAGCCGGGCGCCGGTCAACTTGGAGAGGGGTGGTCATGGCAATGCCGCATGAAACCTTGTCCGGAACGGCCAGTGCGCGCGGCTCATTCCGGCTCAAAGAGAACGGCAGGTAAGGGTTAGTCGCGGAAACCGGCGCTGACGGCCACACGCTTGCGACCGATGGCGCGGCGGCGGCTCAGCACGGCTGCGCCGGCCTTGGTCTTCATACGCGCGCGGAAGCCATGGGTTTTCACGCGTTTGCGGCGGTTGGGTTGAAATGTGCGCTTGGGCATGAAAATGCGCTCCTGTTTCCTGTTGAGAATCTGCGCCTTTACGGCAAGTACTAAGTGTATCGCAGGTTGAGCCAGGAATCCAGCGGGAAGTGCGCCGAGGATCAAATCTGCGTCCGCCAACCGGCGGCGGCGCGGGGGGGCGAGATGTAAAATAGCCTTGCCCGGCGCAGTTTCGGCGGGCTTTTGGCAGACACTCTGGTAACCTTTCCGCTGAGTTTCACCACCGATGGTGCAACTCATTCACGCTGACCAAAAGTTATGTGAATGAGGGATTGCAACGCCGCCAAAATGTGCTAACCTTGGGACCGTTCTAGAAAGTTTCCCAGCGTCTCACGAACCGGTTCAGTCCCGGGCCCCGTGGTCAATTTCAGGGGCCGAACAGCGGCAACCAGGCAGTCGGTAAGCAGTAGCCGGACGGAAAGCCCAGTGCTTTGCGCCCCCGAGGTCTTTTTGCCGGAATTCGACGGATGAACCGTGCCGGACAACAGGCGGCGCAGGCAAGGATTAGTACGATGGCATTTGCAGTTTCACCGGCAACGGCGCTCAACCCATGGCTCCAGATTCTCGCTGCTCTCGAGAAAAAAGTCATCCGCCAGTCTTTCGAGACATGGTTCAAACCCACTCGCTACAGCCATGTAGCTGGCCGCACGCTGTATGTGCGCGTGCCCTCGCCTGAGTTTCAGCACCTCGGGGACAGGTACAGCGACCTGATCCAGGAAGCCATCGAGCTGCAGGATCTGGAACTGGATGATGTGTGCTTCGTGACCACCGAAGAGGACCCCTCGATCCCGCGGCAGCGCAAGGACGGCGGCTTTCCTCCAGTGGCTGCTCATGCGCCCACGGCTCCGCCCCCGGCGCCGGCGCGCACGCCGGAACAGGCGCGCTTCGACTGGTCTACCGCAGCGCAGCTCAACCAGCGCTACACCTTCGACGCGTTCGTGATCGGCAACGGCAACCAGTTTGCCCGCGCCGCCTCGCTGGCCGTCGCCGAGCGGCCCTCCAGGGCTTATAACCCTCTGTTTCTGTATGGCGGCGTCGGTATGGGCAAAACCCACCTGATGCACGCCATCGGTCACGAGGTGAAGCGCCGCCAGCCCACATCCAGCATCTGCTACGTCTCGGCCGAGAAGTTCACCAACGAGATGATCACCTCGCTGCGCAACGACCGCATGACCAGCTTTCGCGACCGTTTCCGCACTGTGGATGTGCTGCTGATCGACGACATCCAGTTCATCGCCCAGAAGGAGCGCACTCAGGAGGAGTTCTTCCACACCTTCAATGCGCTGCACGAGAGCATGAAGCAGATCGTGATTGCCTCGGACCGTCCGCCCAAAGAACTGGCGGAGATCGAGGACCGGCTGCGCTCGCGCTTCGAGTGGGGCTTGATCGCCGACATTCAGCCGCCTGATCTGGAGACCAAAGTCGCCATCCTGCAGAAAAAGGCCGAGAGCGAGCAGGTGCAGTTGCCCACCGACGTGGCGCTGTTCGTGGCCTCAAACGTGCGCACCAACGTGCGCGAGCTGGAAGGCGCCTTGGTGCGCTTGATCGCCTGGTGCCAGCTCAACCGCATGGAAATCACGCTGTCTTCCACTCAGCAGTGCCTCAAGCAGTTCATCGACATGCAGGTGCGCAAGATCACCATCGAGGCGATTCAGCGCGCCGTGGCCGAGCAGTTCGGCATGAGGGTCGCCGACCTGAAGCAGAAGAACAACTCGCGCAATGTCGTTGTGCCGCGCCAGATCGCCATGTACCTGGCCAAGCAGATGACCGAGGCCAGTTTGCCTGAGATCGGCCGCCAGTTCGGCAACAAGCACCACACCACGGTGATGCACTCGATCGCCAAGATCGACGAGCAGCGCCGCACCGACAAGGACCTGCACCGCACGCTGAACAAGCTGCAGGAGCAGTTGAACGCCTAGTATTACTAGCCGTAGATCGTCGATTCCGGAGGGATCCGGGGGGGCCCTCCCCCGGAAGGGATGCGAATTTGTGTGGCCTTTACTGGCCGCGGAAAAACTCATCCGCAAAGACACGAAGTGTCAGGGCACGACTTTATTCGTGCCGTAAACGCAACAAAACAAAAGCGGGGCTTTAGCCCTTGAGGGATGCTTTTCGGGACTTCGGATCAAATCTTGGCCTTTTTCCGCAGCCCCTTTAGTCGTGCCGAAGAACACGACCCCTTCCCGGCCGTTCCTTGCAGAAAAAAACCACTACCGGCGCACAATAAAACAGTCCGCGGAAAAGGGTCCTTCTGTTCTCTGTTCTCTAAGAAGGGCACCCCCTGTACCTCCCAAACCGCGTTTTAAAGCGCTGCATATCAAGCCAACCTGAACATAATCAATATCTTAACTTTTATGCCTGTTGGCGAATCAGTAAACAGAAAAGGCGATTTTTGCCTTATTTTCAAGTCTATTTGGGGTCAAATGGCCACAAAACAGGCCAAAATTGATCGATCTATTCAAGTCGGAGCCGTTTGTTCGCGACGCGCGCTGGCAGGTATCATGAGTCTTCATGGTGATGCCGCAAACAATTGAAGTTGCCAGCCTGGGGATGTGGGATTCGCTGATCCTGATGGTGATGGCGCTGGTGGTCTTCGGGCCGCGGCGGCTGCCGGAGATAGGCCGCCAGATCGGCAGGCTGATGTACGAGGTGCGCAAGGCCTCCAACGACTTCAAATTCCAGATGGAAGAGGAGTTGCGCAAGGCCGAGGATGCCGACCGGCGGAAGAAGGAAGAGGAGCGGCTGGGCGCGCTGGCGCTGGCGGCTCCGGCGGCGGTGGATTCCCAGGCCCTGGAATCCGTACCAGGTGCGCCCGTAGTGGATGGTCAATTCCCGATACCAAGCCCTTACCCGGAAGAGGAAGTATATCCGCCGGTGATTGCAGGGGTTGAGTCCCGCGCGGGCTCCCAGGTCCCAGAAGCGGGACCTGGGGCACCCATAGAAGAGGCATATCCGCGAATTCAGCCTCCTTCGACAGGCGAGCCGGTGCCGGCGGCGCGGCCGGGGAGCCTGGCGGCGCAGGTAGAAGCTCAGGCGGAAGTGCCGATTGACGATGCCAGCCCTATTCAGGGTCCGGTAACGGAGCAAGCAAACCATGGTTGATCCCGTGGACGTAATCGGCAAGGCGCGGGAGGCCGTGAGCCAGCGCGCGGAGCTGCCCGGCATGAGCCTGATGGAGCATCTGGACGAGCTGCGAAAGCGCATTATCCGTTCGTTCATCTTTCTGGTCCTCGGTTTTGGCGTCGCCGGAATCTTCTATAAGCAGCTCGTGGGCTTCATCCAGGCGCCGCTCAACCGCATCGGGAAGTCGCTGGTCTTTACACACCCCATGGACCCCCTGAACCTGGACTTGAAGGTTTCGCTGGTCGGCGGAGCGATTCTGGCCTCGCCCTTCATCCTTTACCAGGTGTGGCTGTTCATTGCGCCGGGGCTATACCAGAAGGAGCGGCGGTTTGTGGTTCCCTTCATGGCGGCCACCGTCGGACTGTTTCTGGCTGGCGCCTCCTTTGGCTACTTCTTTGTGCTGCCGGGGGCGCTCGAGATTCTGATCGTCGGCTTCGGAAAGAACTTCACCCCTATGGTCACCATCGAGGAGTACACCGGCTTCTTTCTGTCGATTATTCTGGGGCTGGGCATCAGCTTTGAGCTGCCGATTCTCATCTTCTTTCTTGCAATGTTCGGCATTGTCAGCCCGCGCTTTCTGTGGAAGAACATCCGCTATGCCATTCTGGCCGTCTTCGTGGTGGCGGCCATTATCTGCCCCAGCCCGGACCCCTGGACGATGTGCATCTACGCCATTCCCATGCTGGTGCTTTATCTGGCCGGCATCGGCGTGGCGTGGTGGGTACATCCCTCGCGGCGCAAGGCCAAGGAGGCCGCAAAGTGATTCTGTCCTTCTCGTTTTCGAAGAAGATGGCTGCGGGGCTGTTGGTATTCGCGCCACTGGCCGCGCCGGCGCAGCAGCACTTCAACGGCGCAAAGGCGCTGGGGTACGCCCGTGAGTTTGTGGCCATCGGGCCGCGCTGGCCCACCAGCCAGAATCACCTGAAGGCCGAGGCATTTCTGCGCGACCACTTCAAGCACGACCAGCTCGAAGAGGACGCGTTCACGGCCTCGACACCCATTGGCCTGGTGCCAATGCGCAACTTCATCGTGCGCTTTCCCGGCAAAAAGAACGGCGTAATCGTGCTGGCCACGCACTACGAAACCAACTACTGGCTCAAGAACATCAACTTTGTGGGCGCCAACGACGGCGGCTCGACGACCGGCCTGCTGATGGCCATCGCGGATCAGTTGCGCGCACAGACGGCCGGCGGCAAAAAACTCGACGGCTACTCGGTGTGGCTGCTCTTCGACGACGGCGAAGAGGCGATTCAGAGCTGGTCCGACTCCGACTCGCTCTACGGCACACGCCACCTGGCCGCCAGGTGGTCCGGCGATGGCACGCTGGGCAAGATCAAGGCTTTCATTCTGGCCGACATGATCGGCGACAAGGACCTCGACATTCAGCGCGAAAGCCAATCCACGGACTGGCTGGTTGCTCTGGTCCGGCAGGCGGCCAAGAAGTTCGGCTATGAGCGCTACTTTTTCAAGCAGGCAATGCCGGTGGAGGACGATCACCTGCCGTTCGTAAAGCGCGGCGTGCCGTCGATCGACATCATCGATCTGAACTACGGACCCAATAACAGCTACCACCACACGGACAAAGACACGATGGACAAGATCAGCGCCAAGAGCCTGACAATTGATGGAGATGTGTTTTTAGAGACGATACGGCTGGTTGGGCAGCGGTGAAAAGGCAGCTTCCCGCCGCTGGATTCTAGCTCCTGCCCTGGCGCGCAACACAACCTTCGCGATGGAAAACTAGCAGCATTTGCATCCATCTTTCGGAGACACACCGTCAGCCCTTTGTTGAGCGATGGCAAAAACTGACAGCTAGAAGCTGCTTTTTCGGAGCATTCAGCTATGGTAGCGGGCGTTTCGTGGGTCTGGTGGGTGGGGTTTCATGCGGTGGTGGCGGCGCTGCTGGTGGCCGACGCGTTGCTTCTCGACCGCCGGCGCGCGATGCTGCATCCACAGGTCTTTGCGTGGTTCTGGACGGCACTGCTGGTGGCGGCCGCGACCGGATTTGCGGCGTGGATCGCCATTGCGAAAGGCCACCAGCCGGCGCTTGAATTTGTGGCCGGCTACGCTATTGAAACCTCGCTCAGCGTGGACAATCTCTTTGTCTTTCTGGTGATCTTTCAGGGATTCGGCATCACGCCGCGCCGCCAGCACGCGGCCCTGCTGTGGGGCATGGCCGGGGCGGTGGCGCTGCGAGCGCTGTTCATTGCCGCGGGAATTACGCTGCTGCGTCGTTTCGACTGGTTCACCTGGATCTTTGGGCTGATTCTGCTTTATGCGGCTTGGCGGCTGGTGAGGGGCGGCTCGGCTCATGCGGCGATCCCTGGATGGATTCGGCGATTGCAGCCAACGCGTGGCTCGCTGCTGCCGGTGATTCTGGCCGTTGAATTCACTGATGTACTGTTTGCCTTCGATTCGATTCCCGCAGTGCTGGCCGTCAGCCACAATCCCTTTGTGGTCTACACGTCGAATATCGCGGCGATCCTGGGGCTGCGCTCTCTCTACTTTGCGCTGGCTTCACTGCTGGACCGCTTCCGGTATCTGCACTACGGGCTGGGCGCGCTGTTGGCGTTTGTGGCGCTGAAGATGCTCGCCGGCCGCTGGATCGAAGTGCCGGTCACACTGTCACTGGCAGTGATGGGTGCGATTCTGGCGGGGTGCGCGGTGGTGTCGTTAAAAGCAGGGAGTAGGGAATAGGGAATAAAGTATAGAAAATACTTTGCGCACTTTTTATCTGGCCTGAGTGCTGAAAAACTGTACCCTCCGTTGGTCATGGTGTCCCACTCTTCGCAAAAACGCGAAAAGGATAATGAGACTGGCTTCTCCCTATTCCCTGTTCCCTGCTTTACCACTCCTCGAATGTGACTTGGCCATTGCGGGTGAAAAGGGAGTGCTTGCGGAAGTTCTCGTCGTCGCGTTTGGGGAAGTCGTTGCGGAAGTGAGCGCCGCGGCTCTCAGTGCGGGCCAGGGCCGTGGCCAGGATGGCGTGAGCTACGCAGCTCATGGCCTGCGCCTCTGCCAGGCGGCGGCTTCCCTTGCCTTGATCGGACAGCTCTCGAAGACCGGCGGCGCAGGCCTGCTGCGCCGCAAAGCCCTGGCGCAACGATTGCTCCTCGCGGAGCAGACCGGCGTAGGCCCACATGGAGGACTGCAGGCTGGCGATGATTTCTTCCAGGCGGGCTTCCTCGGCTGCGGTAAGGGGTGAGGGAGCAGCCTGCTGCGCATCCGCCCTCTGCAAGGCAAGGCCATCGTCGAGCATGGACTGCGCGGCGCGCGCGCCGAAGACGAGTCCTTCGAGCAGCGAGTTGGAGGCCAGGCGGTTGGCGCCGTGGACGCCGGTGCAGGCGGCCTCGCCCGCGGCGTAAAGGCCCGGCAGGCTGGTGCGGCCGGCGAGGTCAGTCTTGATGCCGCCCATCATGTAGTGGGCCGCCGGACGGACGGGGATCAGGTCGCGGCCGAGGTCGAGGCCGTTCTGGGCAAGAAAGGCACTGATGCCTGGAAAACGCTGATGCAGATCAATGCCCTTTACGTGGCGCATGTCGAGGTGGACCACATGCACTTCACCGGGAGCCGCACCCATGCCTTCGCGTGTGATGGCGCGGGCCACCACGTCGCGAGGAGCGAGTTCGAGCAGCGGGTGGTAACGCTCCATGAAGCGCTCGCCGCGGTCGTTGCGGAGGTAGGCGCCCTCGCCGCGCAAAGCCTCAGAGAGCAGAAAGCGCGGCACGCCGGGGAGCGAGAGCGCGGTGGGATGGAATTGATAGAACTCCATGTCGGCCAGCGCGGCTTCAGCCAAGGCAGCCAGGGCTATGCCGTCGCCGGTGGCCACGGCGGGGTTGGTGGTGTCGGAGTAGACTTGGCCTGCGCCGCCTGCCGCCACCAGCACGGCCCGTGCGCTCACGCGCTCCCTGTCTTGCTCCGGGACGCGCCGCGGGCGTCGGTCGCAGTTGAGCAGGTCGGCTCCGACGACGCGGCCGTCGTGGACAACCAGGCCGGTGATCGTCGTCCACTCGGCAAAGCGGATGCGCTTGTGAACACGGGCGAAGGCGGCCAGCGAGCGGCTGATCTCAGCGCCGGTGGCATCACCGTTGGCGTGCAGGATGCGGGGCAGGGAGTGCGCGCCCTCGCGGGTTCGTAGCAGCTCGCCGCCCTCGGCGCCGGCGGCGCGATCGAAGTTTGCGCCCCATTCGATCAGTTCGGCCACGCGCACCGGACCCTCGGCCACCAGCACCTCGGCCGCAGGACGATAGACCAGCCCGTCGCCGGCGTTGACCGTGTCTTCAAGATGCAGCGCAACGTCCGCGTCGCCCTCCATGGCCACGGCGATGCCGCCCTGCGCATAGTGTGTGTTGGATTCGGCCACGGACTCCTTGGTGACCACCAGAACATCGCCGTGGCGCGCCAGCTCGACGGCCGCGCGCAGCCCGGCAACGCCCGCGCCCATCACTAAAAAATCCACTTGCGAAGAACCTGCCATAAGGATTAAGGCTACCACCGGGAGGCGGAGGCAGCGAACAGCGAACGGTGAGAGGTCAGAAGGGGTTTCCGTATCCCGGAGGCAAAAAGACCGGGTATTCAGCGGCGGCAAAGTGTAAGCTGTCTAGCAGTTACTCGCAGACCGGCTGATGGGTCACTATCCTTCTGCCGGCGGCGCCGGGCCTGGTTCACATTGCGGATCTCGGCGGAGAAAGACCATACGGAGGCTCGACTCGAATGGGGATCTACCAGCAGTTACCGCCAGAGGCCGTGCAAATTGTTCTGGTCCTGTTCTTATCGTTCTTGATTGGGCTGGAACGGGAAGAGCACAAGACGGCAGGAGGGGCTTATTCCTTTGGAGGAGTAAGGACTTTTCCGCTGATTGGGCTGATTGGCTACTCTGCCGCTCTGATCTCAGGCACACAGATGCTGCCGGTGGCGATCGGTTTTCTGGTTGTCGCAGGGTTTCTGCTGGTGTCTTACTGGCATAAGATTTCCACTGCCGAAACAGCCGGAGTCACCACGGAGATGTCTGGGCTGGCGACGTTCCTGGTGGGGGCGCTTGTCTGTTATGGGCATCTGTGGATTGCGACGGCGCTGGGCGTGGCGAGCCTGCTGCTGCTGGACCTGAAGGCTGCTCTCGAAAAGCTGGCCGCGCGCATCGCTCCCAACGAGATTCTCACCTTCGCCAAGTTTCTGTTTCTGAGCGGAGTGATTCTGCCCATCCTGCCGAATCAGGAGTTCAGCCAGTTTCACATCAATCCGTTCAAGACATGGCTGGTAGTGGTTGCCATCAGCACCGTCTCCTACGCCAGTTATGTTTTGCAGAAGTTGACCAAGGGACAGGGTGGAGTGGTGCTGGCGGCGCTGCTGGGCGGAGCGTATTCCTCGACGGTGACCTCGGTGGTGATGGCGCGGCGGGCCAAGCTCGAGCCGCATCCGCATCTCTTTGCCGGCGGCATTCTGATCGCCTGCGGCGTGATGTATGTGCGGCTGGTCATACTTTTGGCGCTCTTTAACCGGCAACTGATGGCTCTCGTGTACATCCCGTTTCTTGTCGTGGCCGCTCTGGCTGTGGGCGGTGGCTGGCTCTGGACGCGCCGGGCCGATAAGAGCGCCCAGACAGTACAGCGGGAGTCCGAACCAAAGAATCCGCTTGACCTGATGACGGCACTTGCCTTTGCCGGACTCTTTCTGGTGATGCTGGTAGCAACCCAGTTGGCCGTCACTTATCTGGGCAGATCGGGCATCAATACTCTGGCCGCGGTCATGGGAGTCAGCGACGTGGACCCGTTCATCATGGGACTGACGCAGGCGGCGGGCACGCTCACGCCTCTGAAGGTCGCGGCCGCCGCGGTGGCGATTGCGGCCTCCAGCAACAATGTGGTGAAAGGGATTTACGTCTACAGTTTGGCCGACCGCAAGACCGGGGTGCAGGGGCTGGCGATGCTGTTGGGGCTGGCGGCAATGGGGCTCATTCCGTTGTTTTGGCTGGGGTGAGGGACGGACGGGGAATGCGCGTCGAGAGGTTTTTGTGCGGTATGCACAAAATGTGCATATAATCTGGAATCGAGATGAAGCAGAGATACGATTTCAGCCGGGGAACGCGGGGACGGGTTGTTACTCCGCAGCCGGAGCCGCGCGGCAAAACGCGCATAACCATTCGGCTGGATGAAGACCTGGTCGATCACTTTCTGAAGGAAGCCGAGGCGTCGGGCGGGGCAACGGGCTATCAGACGCTGATCAACGAAGCGCTGCGGCAGCACGTGGAAGGCAAAGCGCCGAAGCTGGAAGACACCTTGCGGCGGATTGTTCGAGAAGAGATGCGGGTAGCAAGCTGATAATGCTGCAGAATTTCGGGTCTCAATGCTAGACATGGCGCAAACAGATTTCAGACTTGGGCCGTCCACTGCATCGTGCCTTCTATTTACACCAGCGCGGGCGGCCAGATCTCTTCAGCAGCTTGGCACAGTTCTGTTTGCCGAACATCGACGGCATCTGGCGACGACGTCTCATGGCGCCGAAGGGCCTCGGTTACTGCCAGTCTAGTGTTTTGGTATCACTTTTCCTTCTTGACCGAAAATTCTGAGTTCTTTATCTGCTCGTTAAGCGGCGACCCAGGAGCGTGAGGTTACCTAATCTGACTACGTAGAGTTTATGTTCTATCCATCGCTGAAGCCAGCGCCTCAATGTTACGGAGCATAAAACGCGCAACGCCGTGTTCGGCCTTTGAGAATGCGAGTTTTGCAAAGTTCTGCTCAAACCGCTCTCGCGGTGGGGAGACCCCTTGGAGGGAACAAAGCACTGCTTGGCAGGTAGCACCGTCAGCGATTTTCTTCCCGCCAAACACTCCCCAAACCCGCCGCGCAATCCCACTTCATCGATCTCTGCGAAGTCCTTCGCCAGCCAAACCCCGCCGCCGCCGATCAAACCGGGGACGCCTACGCGTTTGAGAAACACGTCTCTTTGACCAAAGGCGGCAAGGGATTCGCCGATGTTTGGAAGCGCCTATTCTTCGCATGGGAGTACAAGGGCAAGCACAAAGACCTGAATGCGGCGTATCTCCAGCTCAATGATTACCGGGAAGACCTGGAGAATCCGCCCCTGCTGGTGGTCTGTGACCTGGAGCGTTTTGAGGTCCATACCAACTTCACCGGAACCCGCCCGCACGTCTACCGCTTCACCCTGGACGATCTGCTTTCCGATGCGCCCACGGCCACTTGCGCTATTCCGCCGCTGGAAGTCCTGAAAGACACCTTCACCGATCCCGAGCAGCTCCGCCCGGAGCACGCCGCCGCCCGCGTCACGGAAGCGGCGGCCACGGAGTTTGCCAAGCTCGCCGTCAGCCTGGAACAGACCGGAGCGGACCCGCAGGCCGTGGCCCACTTCCTTATGCGGCTGCTCTTCTGCCTCTTTGCCGATAGCATTGGCCTTCTGCCGGACCACCTCTTCCGCCAGATGATTGAACTGGACAGAGCCAAGCCCGCCAGCTTCACCCGCAAGCTCCGCCAGCTCTTCGCGGCCATGTCCACCAGCGGCAACAGCTTTGGCATCCACGACATTCATTGGTTCAATGGCGGCCTCTTCGCCGATGACGCCGCCTTCGATCTGACCTCCGCCGACATGGGCACGCTCCGTGCCGCCTCCGCGCTGGATTGGTCAACGGTAGAGCCTGCCATCTTCGGAACCCTCTTCGAGCGCAGCTTGGACCCCGGCAAGCGCTCCCAGCTGGGCGCGCACTACACCAGCAAGCAAGACATTCTGCTCATTGTGGAGCCGGTGGTCATTGCACCCTTGCAGGCGCGCTGGCAAGCGGTGAAGGCGGAGGCCCTGGCGCTGGCGAAGGCCGCAGACAAGCTCCCCAAGGGCGCGGCTTACAACAAACCCGTGCGCAGATGCAAGAGAAACTTTCCGCGTGGCTTGAAGAACTCTCCAAGGTCCGCATTCTTGACCCCGCCTGTGGAAGCGGCAACTTCCTTTACCTGGCCTTGCGCCGGATGCTGGACTTGTGGAGAGAGGCTTATCTCTTCAGCGCCGCGCATGGCCTTCCTGCCCTCCTGGAGCATCAGGTCCACCCCTCGCAGCTCTACGGCCTGGAAACCAACGTCTACGCGCACGAGTTGGCCTCCGTGGTGGTCTGGATTGGCTATCTGCAATGGCTGAATGACCATGGCATCGGATGGCCCACGGAGCCGATTCTTCGCAAGCTCGATAACATTCAGCACCGGGACGCGATTCTTACTCATGACGCAGAAGGCAAGCCGGTAGAACCCTCGTGGCCGGAAGCGGAGTTCATCATCGGCAATCCGCCGTTTCTGGGCGGTAAGCGGCTGCGCACGGAGTTAGGGGATGAGTATGTGGATTCTCTCTATCGTGTCTATGAAGGACGCATTGCACCTCAGTCAGATTTGGTGACGTATTGGTTTGAGAAAGCAAGAGCACTTGTAGAGGCCAAGATAGCAAATAGGGCCGGATTGTTAGCAACACAAGCAATCCGCGTGGGAATCAATCGTCAAGTCCTGGAGCGTATCAAGGTGGCAGGAGATATATTCATGGCGTGGAGTGACAGGGAATGGCTGCTCGATGGCGCTGCTGTTCACGTCTCGCTTGTTGGATTCGATGATGGCTCACAGAGTGAGCGAACACTTGATGGTAGACGCGTCAAGAACATAAACGCGGATCTGACAGGCAAAGCGGACATAACCACTGCATATGCACTCAAGGAAAATGCACGCCTTTGTTTCCGTGCGAATGAAAAGGGTGGTCCATTTGATATTCAAGCAAAAGTAGCTCACACAATGCTCGCCGCACCAGTAAATGTGAATGGTCGGCCTAACTCTGACGTACTTTGGAAGTGGACTAACGCGTCCGATGTAACGGGCCGCTCACGCGGAATGTGGATCATCGACTTTCACAGCATGACACTGGAACAAGCCGCCGCATACGAACTGCCTTTCGAGTATCTGGTGAAGGAAATTGAACGGGAACGGCTAGAAGCCGCCGCAAAGGGTAAGGAGAGCAAGGTAAGAGACCGATGGTGGCTTCATAGACGGCCTGGTTCTGAAATGCTGAAAGCAGTAGCCAATCTGCAACGGTATATCGGGACAATTGGAACCGGAAAGCATAGACCTTTTTTCTGGCTTGATCACACCGTCTTGCCTGACAACACAATCTCGATTTTTGCGCGGGACGATGATTACTTTTTCGGGGTGTTGCATTCACGTTTGCATGAGGTGTGGGCTAGGGCACGAGGACCACAGCTCCGAGAAGCAGAGAGCGGTTCTCGGTATACGCCCACCTCTACCTTTGAAACCTATCCCTTCCCCTGGCCGCCGAACCATGAGCCGAAAGACTCGCCGCTGGTGGAAGCCATTGCAGAGGCCGCCCGCGAACTGGTAGCCAAGCGGGACGCCTGGCTCAATCCGCCCGACGCCAGCGCAGAGGAGCTGAAGAAGCGCACCCTCACGAATCTCTACAACGCCCGCCCTAGCTGGCTGGCTGAGGCGCATCGGAAGTTGGATGCGGCGGTGTTTGCAGCGTATGGCTGGCCGGTGACGCTGACCGATGCCGAACTCCTGGAGCGCTTGCTCGCCCTGAACCATGAGCGCGCCGCCGCTTCTTCGCAGGTTTGACAGGCGCGGGCGGCGTTACAGGGGCGCTTACCTCTACTGGTGGAGCGACGGGCAGGGGAGCGGGCTTTGGCATGAGCATATAGACCACCAGCCCGCCCGCCACGAACGCTGCCGCCAGCATCCCCACAGCAAGGCCCATGCCGCTGCTTTGCCTTGCTCCCGAGCCGGGTACACCCGCCGCGCTCTCATCAGCCGCCTTGCCCTGGCTGGAATACTTCCGCTCATAGAGGCCCGTACCGGGGATGGAGGCCGCCGTGTACGACCGGCCCTTGGCATCCTTGCCGATGCGAAAGCCGCGCCCGCCGATGGAATATCCCACCCCTGATTTGGACAGGTTCAACCGGAGTGGTCCAAGTTTGACGCTCTTGCGGAATCGCCATGCCATGACCCGGCAATTCTACAGCCCTCAGAGCCGCTCCGGGGGAACAGGCTGCGCCGATCTGCGGGGAGCCATGCCTGGGAGCCACCAGAGGCCGGGGCTATCCCAGCGGCAAGCATTCCCCGCCAGCGCAGAGACGGCCCGCCGCGCCAGCGCCGCGCCTTGGCCTCCATTCACCAGCGCGGGGATTGTTGCATCCCCTGGAGACGATTTGCGCAATGGGCTGGTGCGAGAGTTGCGCCGAAATTGAAGGGGAAAAACGCTTCGGTGACCGTGGGGACTTTTGTGGGGAGTACCTGCATGTTGGGGCTTGTTGCCCCTTGTTGGCTCTCTACTGTTTAGTTTTTTGTTTCCAACGACTTACATGGATTGACAAAACCCCACAATTGGCTCTGGCAGGTCTGCAAAACCTTTATGCGCCGGTTCGATCCCGGCCCGCGCTTCCAATACTTTTCTCGCAGTGAAATGAATCCCGAATCGTCCAAGCCCTGTCCTGCTGGATCTGCTTTTTTGAGGGTCTGGCGGGAGAGTTCTGCGCGAAGATTGCCTTTTGCGCTGCCGGTTGCAGCGCCCTGCTCCCCCAGGCGGGTACAGGTGTGTTTGCCAGAGTGCGCGATGCGAGTTGGCCAAGTGACCTGTTCCGGGTATAATGAAGATTCGGCAAGCCGCCGGGGTAGTGTGTCTTCTTATGCCCCGCTGGCCGCCCCGTAGGACAGGCTCAGACTGCGTGTGTTTTTGTTGAAGCGCAAAGACAGCTTGTAGCGGCGGCGCGAAACACCAAAGTCTGGAGCAAAGTCATGGCACAGGTATGCGACATCTGCGGGAAGGGTCCGCAGTTCGGCAACAACATCTCACACGCTCACAACATCACCCGTAGGCGCTGGAGCGTTAATCTGCAGGCCGTGAAGGCGCTGGTCAACGGCACCGCCAAGCGGATCAGGGTTTGCACAAGCTGCATCAAGAGCGGCAAAATCGCCAAGGCATAAGGAAGGCGGGCGCAGAGCCCGACCAAGCAACTCAGCCCCAGTTCTGCATTGAACTCAAGGGGATTCAGAATTGACGCGAACCCCGTCCATCCCGGACGGGGTTTTGTTGTGCCTGTTGTGCCTGGTGGGCCTGGATTGGGCGTTTCTGAAGCTGGGTAGAAGCGGGCCCTAGTCACTCTTTTTGGAGCTTGATTCTGCCGCGGCGGGCAAGTCCAGCGCCACCAGCGCGAACCGGGATTGGCCGTCTCTGGGATTCTCAAAGCCCACAATGTGCTGATGACGCTCGGATCCCGCCTTCAGCTCCAGGTTGCCACCGCCGAAGTGAAAATCCCCCTGGTCGATCTTCACATTGCCGTTCCCCTTGTCCTCAGCGCAAGTAAGCCCCTGAGAGGTGACCGCTGGAGAGCCTACGGGAGCGTTCCTCTGGCAGGTAAGCACATCCCCGTAGCGGCCGAGCGCCTTCTTGTAGAAAGCGGTCACCTTTTCCTGTGAATCAGGCGTCTCATAGGAGACCACCTTCACCCGCAACTCCCATTCGCCAAAGCCCAGGTGCACGTCGGCCGACTTGTGCTTATCGTCGCCCTTCACCGCTGTGGCGCCAGGGTAGACAGGCAATCCCAGGTCCGCGGCCGTGGTCTGATCGGTATTCACATGGATGCCGCCAAAAGGCGTATCCACCTGAACATTCTTGTCCTCGCCGTTGGCGTCCTTTTCCGTATGAATCCTGCATCCCGCCATTCCGCCCGCCAACGCCAGGCCCAGAACCAAAGTTATCGCCTTCTGCATCATGGAAATCGCCCTCTAGCCCCGTTATACGCCTGGCTCACTCTAAAGGTTCCTCGAAAAATGCTGCTCGCGGCACCATCTTTTTTACTACTTTTTCGGTCAAAGCGGGTTAGTATCCAGCATGAAGGGTCTTGCACGCGCAGGGCCGCGGCGGTTTGTGCCCGTGGCGAATCGCGACCATAACCAACAATGCGACAGGTTTTCCGCTTCCCCCGAGCAGCCGGCTTTGCCTGCATGGGGAACCCTGAGCGCCGTACGAAAGGACGAACACCATGCACTTGTTTGCTTCTGCTTCTGCTAAGAGACTGATGGTGGCTGCCGCTGCCTTCCTGATCCTCGCCTTGACGCCTTTGCGCGCTCAGGACGACCCGCCCTCCCAGGCCGGCCGCATCGCCTTCATCTCCGGCGCGGTGTCTATTCAGCAGGTAGGCTCCGACGACTGGGGCCAGGCCCTTCCGAATCTCCCGCTCGGACCCGGCGACCGCATCTTCACCGACTATGACGGACGCGCCGAGATCCAGGTTGGCCAGACCTTCATTCGCATCGGACCGAACTCCGACGTGAGCTTTGGCGAGGACACCGCCTACCGTCTTTCGATCGGCGTGGCCAAGGGCTCGGTCCACGTTCATTGCCTCGGCCTGTGGCCGGAGCAGTCGTTGCACGTGAACACTCCCAGCGGCAGCGGCGGCCTTTCCCAGCCAGGAGACATTCGCGTGGATGTGCTGGCAGATCAGGACGCTGCCATCTTCACCAACTTCTCCCACGAGGCGGTCATCTCCGGCGCAGGCGGGTTCAGACAGCCTATCTCTGCTGGACAGGCCCTGGAACTGGTCGGCTCCAACCCCGTCACCCCGCAGTGGTTGCAGCCCGCGAACTGGGATGAACTGGACAGTTGGAGCCATAATCGCGATCAGCAGATGGCCAACGCCGTCTCCTATCGCTATGTAAGCCCCGAGATTCCCGGCGCCAACGAACTGGATGCCAGCGGCACCTGGTTGCCGGGCACCGAATACGGCGCCATCTGGTTCCCCAACAATGTTCCCGCCGGCTGGGCGCCTTACCATTACGGCCACTGGGTAAACCACGCGCCCTGGGGCTGGGTGTGGGTGGAGGATGAGCCCTGGGGCTACGCGCCCTTCCACTATGGCCGCTGGGTCTCGTTCGCCGGCCGCTGGGGCTGGGTCCCCGGACCTCCCTCCGCACACCCTGTCTGGTCTCCCGCGCTGGTGGTCTTTGCCGGTGGCATTCATGTAGGCGGCGTGGGCGTCTCCGCATGGTTCCCGCTTGGCCCTGGCGAACCCTACCGGCCCTGGTACCCGTGCAGTCCGCGCTACATCGACGAAGTCAACAGATCCAATATGGGCGAGAGCCAGCGAGTTCACGTGCAAACTACGTACGTGAACTTCAACTTCGGCGGCATCGTGTTCGCCAACCATGCCATCGGCGTCTCTGCCATGCGGCATGAGGACTTTGCAGCTGGGCGCTCAGCGCATCAGGCCACCGTGGTTGTGGATGTTCATGTGTTCGAGCACGTGCAGGTGCTGGAGCGTCCGGAACCCCAGCCCACCCGGCAATCGTTTGTCAGCGGTCCGCCTGCGCGGCCCGTGCCAGTCAAAGCCGAGCGCCCGGTCCTCATCAACGACTCGGGCAAGCTGGTTTCGTCCAGGCCGGGCGCACAACCCGTGGAACCGCCAGTGAAGGCAGCTCCGCCGGTAAAGGCCCTGCCGGGCCGCACTGCCGTTGCTCCGCCTCCGGGAGCCAAGGCTCCGGCCAGGACGCCTGCAGCCCCCGTAGCCGCTCCGGCGGCCAAGCCTGCGCCGGTTGTAGCTCCGGCAGCCAAGCCTGCGCCGGTTGTAGCTCCAGCGGCTGCCCCGCCTGCGACCTCGGCCCTGAAACCCTCGAACATGGGAGCAAGGCCGCCCACCCCCGCTCAGCCCGCGTCTGCCGCCAAGCCGGTCCCTCAAACCAGCGCCAAGCCAGCCGCAGCTCCGCCTGCCGCAAAGACGGCCGCGCCTGCTGGCGCCAAGCCGCAAGACAAGAAGAACGACAAGGACAAGAAGGACGAGAAAAAGAAGGAAAACTAGGCCGGAACCCTGGCCACCTCAATCAAGGGCCGCTGCGCATACGAGCAGCGGCCCTTTTTCGTCTGGAAAGGTCCCTGCCTTCTTCGTTGCAAATTTGGATTCCGATAACTGCGAGCTTCATGGCGTCGGATGAGCTTGTTCGCAACAAGCTCTGTCGCGCCCCCACCTGGATGAGCAGAGATGGACAAGCGAATCAGGATTTACGGATCAGTCTGCCGACTGGACGTCTTCCCTGGTGCTTGTGGCAAAGAGAATCGCAACGCTGAAGACCACAACGATGACAGGGACAACGAAGAACGGGGAAGTGATGTCCATTATGCAGACTCCTTCCCGGTAGACTACCAGACTGCGAACCGGCTGGAGATTCTGGCTGCGATTTTGAAGGATGCGGGCTACACAGGCTGCGGAAGAACTCGGGATTTCAGGCGAAATTGGCGGAAAGCGTCCCTCCGGGGCTAAAGCCCGCGTGGTTTCTGTTGGGTTTATGCGGGGGTTGAAACCCCTGCCTCCCTCCAAATTGTGTTTCTCCGCAACCTGTACCTAAGCCGCTACGCCTGGCATCCCTTTACTGCTTCGGCCCGCCGTTGGGGTAATCGACGCGGATGGTCAGAATCTCGTAGGGGTGAATCGGCGCTTTGACCACGTCGCCAACCACGGCCAGCGGCGCACCCTCCGGCGTTTCCATCAGGTTGGTGACAGTGGCTGAGGTCGCGCCCGGCGGAACATGAAACTCGGCGGTCGTTTCCTTGCCTGCCCATTCATAAACTCTGAAGATGAGGCCGTTGGCGTCCTCGGCCTTCTTGACCGCCGTCAGCACCACGTTCTCCGGCGCGACCGATGCGAAGGAATGGCTGGCGGGCAGAGTGCCGGGGTGAGCCGTGGTCACAACAGCCGTGAGCGGGTAGTTGTACTCGTAGCCGTGGCGAATGGTGAGCGCATCCTTCCATGTTCCGGCGTGCGGATAGAGCGCGTAGTGGAAGTGATGGTGGCCCATGTCGGCCTCGGGGTCGGGCCACTTGGGCGAGCGCAAGAGAGTCAGCCGCAGCGTATTGCCCACGGCGTCGTAGCCGTACTTGGTCTGGTTGAGGACGCTCAGCCCATGCACCTTGCCGTCGGGGCCAGGGCCGGAGAGATCGGCCCAGCGCATGGCCTCTACTTCGAACTGCGCCTTCTCCCAACTGTTGTTGCGGGTGGTGGGCCGGTCGATGGTTCCGTAAGGGATTTCGTAGGTGGCAAACGGCCCGGAAGCCGCCAGAGGGAAGGCCACTTTCAGCAGGACGTGGGATTCGTGCCAGTCGATGTCGTTGGCGATGTCAATCTGGTCCGGAAAAGTCAATCGAATCGTTTGGACGAATGTTGAATTTTGCCAATGCTGTTTGATGCGAATAAACGGGTGTTCCGTTTTTTGATCAATCAACTCTACGGAGTCTGCTTTCTCAATCACACTCGGTGCGGCATCCAAAGTCCCAGGATCGATATTCCATGCATCATAATTTGTTGGCGTGTCCTTGAAAAACTGGAATTGATTTGCGCAATGACCTAGTTGAATCCAATCAAAACCCGATCCCACTTCAAGGATTTTGTCTATGCAACCTGTCTCTTTATTTACTATCACTATTGGACTTTCAGGATAATATTGAAGGATTAGAGTTTCCCCTGTAACATCTTGCTGCGTTTGATAGAATCCATGCACGCAAAGCAATTCTGGGTCGCCCTTCTTGTGTTTGTAGGCAGGACCTATACGAAAAGCCCTGTAGCCAAGAGCTGGTATCTTGGAGGCCCAAAAGCTTAATTCAACTTCGCCAGTTTCCAAATTGCGAGAAATGATGTTGGGATCAATCTGATTGATCGGACTCTCTGCTTCGCACATATCTGAAACGCTGATGTCCTGCTTGGGATCTGGTAGTTGTAATTTCACTGTGACATCGCCAGAACGTTCCCAGCCAAGTGGATTGAAAACCACGATGGGTACGGACTTATCAATTCTGACTTGTGTGTTGATCTTTTCAACGGTCTTATCCAGCGCATTCGCATCAATCTCATTCGTTGACCAGCGCACGACATCGTAATCTTTCTGCGCATCCTTGTAGATCTGGCCGATGCCGGAGCCAGCCGCCAGGTCGTGGAATTGGTTGAACAAGACTTTCTTCCAATCCTCGGTCAGCTCTGCGCTGGGGTAGCTCTTGCCATCGAGCCAGGCAAGTGAGGACCACTTCTCGGCGTTGAGCACTTCTTCTTCGGACTCGCGCATGTTGCGCTTGTGGTTGGCCTGGGTGGTCATCACGCCGCGGTGATATTCGAAGTACAGCTCGCTCTTCCAGGTGGGAATGTTGACCATGCCCGGAACTGCTGGCGGAGGCGTGTAACCCTTGGCGATGGAGGCGTAATCCCAGACCGAACTGTCCGGCGCGATCTGCTTTTCCAGCGCGGTGAAGTAGCTCTGCGCCGTGCCGAACTCGATCTTCGGCGTGACGTGGCCGGACTGCGTCCAATGGAAGCCCTCGTCGAGAAGGGAGCGCGTGGGTCCGCCGCCGTGGTCGCCGATGCCGTAGAGATCCATGATGCCGGGCAGGCCGGTGGCCTGCTTCTGCGCGATGGTGAAGTCGCGGGCCAGCCGGACGGGGTTCAGGTCCTGGTTGCCGTAATCATGCGGAAAGTAGGTGAGCACCTTCGACCCGTCGGGCGACTGCCACCAGAAGAATTTGAACGGCAACTGGTTGGTGTCACTCCAGGCCATCTTCTGGGTGACGAAGTAATCGATGCCGCTCTTCTTGTAAATCTGCGGGAGCTGCCAGGTGTAGCCGAAGGAGTCAGGATTCCAGCCGATGCGCACGTCCACGCCATAGGCCTGCTTGTACCAGCGCTTGCCGACGAGCAACTGACGGACGAGCGATTCACCGTCGGGCATGTTCAGGTCCGGCTCGACCCACATGCCGCCCACAATCTCCCAGCGGCCTTCCTTGATGCGGCGGGCGATTTCGGCGTTCATGCTGGGGTACTTGTCGGCGAGCCATTCGTTGTAGGCCGCGGCGGATTGCGTGTAGGTGTAGCCGGGATACTCGTACATCAACTGGAGCGCGGTGCCGAAGGTGCGCTTGACCACGTCCACGCTCTCGGTCCAGGGCCAGAGCCATGCGGCGTCGATGTGGGAGTTGCCGGTCAGGTGAAAAGTCGCGTGCTGAAGAAGCGGCGTGAGGGCTTCGAGCTTGGCGTGGGCTGCCTTCAGGCTCGCATCGAACCTGGCCTGGTCGTTGGCGTCGAGGGCGGCCAGATCCACAGTGCGGATGGCGGCGTTGAGCGTGGCCATCTTGTCTGCGTCGTTCGGCGCCAGCGCGGGAACCAGCAGCGCAGCCGAGAGGAACTCCTCGCGCAGATCCTCGGGATTCGGTCGGCCCTCCGGGAAATCGATCTTCAGCGTTGCGCCGCGGAAGGTCTTGGTGTCTACGGTGTGCAGAAGCTTGACGGCTACTGTGACCTTGTCGCCGGGCTTGGCGGCGTCGAAGAGGACCACCGGCTCCAGGTCGTCGCCCATGGCCACGCGCCGGCCGTTGAAGTAGAGGATCTCCGGCATGGGGCCGTTGGCCGTGGCATGAAACTGGAACCAGATGCGCGCCCCGGTCAGGTCGTAGCCGTTCAACGTGGCTGGAACCTGGTAGCTCTGGCGAAACCAGACGGCGTCGTTGGGCGCTTTGCTCTTCAGGACGATGGATTGCCAGCCGCTCTCATCCAGATTCACGGCCTCGCCGTGGGCCAGGTCGCCGGTGTGGAACTTCCAGACGCCATCCGGCAGTTCGCCCAGGCCGGAGAGACGCCCGAGGACCGCCTGGGCGTCTGAGGGCAGCGTGGCGGCAATTTTTGCGGCATCGGCCGCGCTCTGCGCATTAGCCTGGCCCGCAACCTGTGTGACGCCAGCTAAGACGGCCAGGCAGGCAAAACGAACGAAACCCAACTTCAAGACGGAATTCATCACGGAGAAATCCCCCCGCCATGTAAGCCATGGGAACCACTGGGGAAACCGCCTCTGACCCACCGGTCCGGCGAAGGAATCGTATAGGAATGTGGCGCATCAAACATACGATAAGCATCGGAGATGCCGGTTGCACGCCGGCCTGTTCTTGTTACGGAAGTTGCCGAATCGATCCAACTGAAGAAGGAAGATGCACATCTCGCAAAATGGGACGATGTCTCCCTTCTCCGGGTGCATACTGATTGCATAGGCCGCTTTCCCCAGCGGGTGACAGGTTCCCAGTGCGGCTTTTTTGAGGTCAGCCGGTGCGGAGCCCGTCCGTCGAGCCGGCCTCCCACCGTTCGCCAAAGACATTGGTCTGACACAATAGACACACAGAGAGGGATTCATGACTGTTTCTGCTCGTTTCCCCGGTATTCGGGTCACAGCAAATGGAAACCAGCTTGTCTCGTACCATACCGAGACACGCGTCGCAGACGCTGGCGTGTTCTATCCGATTACGCCTTCCACGGAGGGTGGCGAGCTCTTCCAGCAGGCCTATGCCGAAGGCCACTTGAATGTTTTTGGGCAAAACACCATCGCCATTGAGACAGAGGGCGAACATGCGGCCCAGGGCGGAGCGATTGCCCACTCGGTGTGCGGCAAGCGTGTGGTCAACTTCACCTCCGGCCAGGGTGTGGTCTACGGCGTCGAGCAGTACTATCACGCTCCGGGCAAGGCCTCGACGATGGTGCTGGAAGTGGGCGCCCGCGCGCTGACCAAGCACGCTCTCAATGTGCATTGCGGCCACGACGACATCTACGGCGCTCTCGATACCGGCTGGATCATGCTCTTTGGCAAGGACGCGCAGCAGGCCGCCGACCAGGCGCTGATTCTGCGGCGCGTGACCGAGTTGAGCCTGACCCCCGGCATGAACATCATGGACGGCTTCCTGACGAGCCACCTGGAGCGCACCTTCTACAAGCATGAATCCGGGCTGATCCGCGAGTATCTGGGCGCGCCGGACGACATCATCGACTGCCCCACGGAAGCGCAGCGCAGCTTGTTTGGCCCCACCCGCCGCCGCGTGCCAAAGATGGTGGACCTGACCAACCCCATCCTGCTTGGTCCGGTACAGAACCAGGAACACTACATGCAAGGCGTCGTGGCGCGGCGCAACAACTTCGCCGAGCCAATCCTGCAATTCCTCGAAGAAGCCTACGCGCAGTTCGCCGAACTGACCGGCCGCAGCTACGGCCTTATCAGCAAGTACAAAACCGACGACGCGGAGACGGTCTTCGTCTCGCTCGGCTCGGCTGCTGAAAATATCGAGGCCGCGGTAGATTACCTGCGCCAGACGCGCGGCGCACGCGTTGGCTCCATCCACGTCAACGTGATTCGTCCCTTCCCTGAAGCCGCAATCGTCGCCGCGCTCAAAGGCAAGAAGAACGTCATCATCCTGGAGCGCACCGACGAGGCGCTTGCCGGCGACAATCCGCTGGGCCGCGACATTCGCACAGCTTTCTCCAAGGCGGTTCAATCCGCCGAGGGCCTGCCGGCAATTTCGCTCGCGGAAGTTCCGAAATTCTACGGCGGTAGCTACGGCCTCGGCTCGCGCGATTTCCGTCCTGAGCACATTATCGGCGCCTATGAGTTTGCCACCGCTGGACGCGCCCGCAAGGACGGCAAGTCCTCCGCCGACGGCGTCAGCTTCTTCGTCCTCGGCGTCGACCACCCCTACGCGGTCATCGGCGACGAAACCCCATCTCTACTGCCCGAAGGCGCGGTGGCCGTCCGCTTCCACTCCATCGGCGGCTGGGGCGCAATCACCACTGGCAAGAACCTGGGCGCGATCCTGGGCGACCTGAATGACCTGATCTACGAGCGCGACGGCCTCAAGGACGAGCTCGGCAACCCCAAGGAAGTGATTCACGTCTCCGCCAATCCCAAGTATGGGTCAGAGAAGAAGGGCGCGCCGACCGCGTACTTCATGGTCGCCGCCAAGGACCGCATCCGCGTCAACTGCGACCTGCGCCACGTCACGGTAGTTCTCTGCTGCGACCCCAAGGCCTTCACCCATTCCAATCCTCTCGACGGCATGGCCGAGGGCGGCTCGCTGGTCTGGGAGTCCGACCAGCAAGGCGAGCAGGCCTGGGAGCAGCTTCCGCTCTGGGCGCGCAAGCAGATCATCGACAAGCATATTCGCGTCTTCACGCTGCCCGGCTTTGAAATCGCCAAGAAGGCCACCGACCGCGGCGATCTGCAACTGCGCATGCAGGGCAACGCCTTTCTGGGCGCATTCTTTGCCGTCAGCACGCTGCTCCAGGAGTTCGGCATCACCCAGGAGCAGTACCGCGACGTGGTGGAAAAGCAATACGTCAAGAAGTTTGGCAAGCTGGGCGAAGCTGTCGTCCAGTCCAATATGGAAGTCATGCTCCAAGGCTACGACCAGGTCAAGGAGATCAAGATCGGCGAGCTTGCGGCGGCCGACCACTCCAGCCTGCGCGGCCATGCGCTGTTGCCGATTCTTGAAACAGTTCCCGCGGGCGAATCCTGCGGCACGGGCTGCCGTTCCCACGCACTGCCCGCCGGGCAGGCCGCTCGCACGCCGCTGGCCAGCATCACTCACTTCGACGCCGAGTTCCGTTCCCACTTCGGCTACAACCAGCCCTCCACGCCTCTGTCGGCCATGGGCATGATTGCCGCAGCCACAGGCGACACGGCGTCCAAGTACGTGGCGCGCCGCGAAACTCCGCTCTACATTCCCGAGAACTGCACGCAGTGCATGGAGTGCATCTCGGTTTGCCCGGATACCGCCTTGCCCAACACCGCGCAGGACCTGAGCACGCTGCTGCGCACCGCCGTCTCCTACTACATTGCCGACGCGGGTGACCGCGCCAAGCTGATGGCCGCGCTGCCGGAGATCGAGCGCCAAACGCGCCAGCGCATGGTAGCCGAGACGAAGACCGGAACCCCGCTGCCAACGATTCTGCGCGAAGTCACCGAATCCGTGGACGGTTTTTCCGCCAAAGCCAAGCAGCAGTTCTTCGACATCATTGCCAAGGTGCCGATGGCCTACCAGAAGGTGAACGCCATCTTCAGTTCTCCGGAGCGCAAGACTCCCGGCTCAGGCGGCATCTTCTCCATCTTTGTCTCCGATTTGTGCAAGGGCTGCGCGGCCTGCGTCACGGCCTGCGGCGATCACAATGCGTTGAAGATGGTTCCGGAAACCCTGGATGTGAATGCCGAGCACACCACCGGCACCGCCTTCCTCGACCTGCTTCCTGATACCTCGCAGAAGTACCTGGGCCTTTACAACGCGGCCAATCCGGTCGACTCGAAGACCGCTACGCTGCGCAACATGCTCATGGTGCGCTCCACCTATGACGCGCTGGTATCAGGCGACGGCGCCTGCGCCGGCTGCGGAGAAAAGAGCGTTCTGCGCTCCATTGCCGCGGTCACTGAGGCTTATATGCGCCCCGTCTTCCATGCCAAGAGCGATCGCTTCCTGGCCAAGGCCGGCGAACTCGAGAAGACCGGCGTCGCCAAGTTGGCCGTACTCAAAGCGCGCAGCCTTGCCGAGTACGATCTGCTTCGCCAAGCCATCGCTCACCTCATCCTCGGCCTGGGCGGCGAAGATGAAGCCGACACCAAGGCCCGCATCGCTGCCTACGAGACCAAGAACGGCCCCATCAGCGACGCCGAACTGGTTGAGTCCATCGCAGCCGTCCTGCTCACTGAGGCCTTCAACCACAAGAACCTGCAAGCGGTTGATGGCCGCCTGGCCAACGGCATGAGCGTGATGGCCATGGCTGCTCACACCGGCTGCAATACCGTCTACGGCTCGAGCGCTCCGAACAATCCCCACCCTTACCCCTGGATGAACTCGCTCTTCCAGGATGGCGTCACCGTGGGCTGGCTCATGGGCGAAAGCTTCATCGTCGATCACGCACGCCGCTCCGTCATCCCCGAGCGCCTGGCCGACGCGCTGCTCAACCGCGATGAAAATGTCATCGACGCCCAGGAGTATTACAACCTGAGCCACTTTACCGATGCGCTGATGACCGACCAGGAGATCGTCGAGCTGCCCAAGGTTTGGGCCGTTGGCGGCGATGGCGGCATGGGCGACATCGGCTACCAGAACATGTCGAAGGTGATCCTGCAGAACCGGCCCAACGTCAAGGTGCTGATGCTCGACACGCAGGTCTATTCGAACACCGGCGGCCAGAACTCTGACTCGACGCCCATGCTGGGCGGCAACGACATGAACGTCTTCGGCGCGGCCACGCAGGGCAAGAACACTGAGAAGAAGACGGTGGCGGAGACCTTCCTGGCCGGACACGGTTCGCCCTTCGTCGCGCAGGTTTCCATGGCCAACGCGCCCAAGCTCTACCGCGCTATTCTCGACGGTCTGGAGTATCGCGGCACGCTGTTCATCCAGGCCTTCACCACCTGCCAGCCGGAGCACGGCGTGGCCGACGACATGGCGCTCTTCCAGGCCCAGCGCGTCCGCGACTCGCGCGGCGTGCCGGAGTTCGTCTTCAACCCCCGCCTCGGCGAAACCTACCAGGAGGCCCTGGACATCAAGGGCAATCCGTCCATCGATCTCGACTGGTACGAGACCAAGGACAAGGTCACTGGCGAGACCCGCCGCTACACCGTCGCACACTGGTGCACCACCGAAGCCCGCTTCCGGAATCACCTGAAAAAGATCAAGTCCGAAGCGGCGGCGAAACTGATCCCGCTCGATAACATGCTGGTCCGCATCACGCAGCAGGACGTGGTCTATCGCCGCTATCTCTCGCCCGGCCACCGCGCCTTCATCCCCGACTTCGGCGTCTACATTACCGTGGAGAACGAGGGCAAGACCACGTACTATGCCCTCAGCCGCCAGTTGGTGATGTTCTGCGTAGAGCGCCGCAAGTCCTGGCGCATGCTGCAATCCAAGGCCGGCATCGTCAACAAGGAGTACGCCGCCCAGCGCGACTTACTTGCCGAAGTAGACAAAGGCAAACTCCCGCTGGAAGAATTCTTCGCACGCGGTTATGAACTAATCAAAGAGCGGCTGGCCGGTGCGGTGCCCGCCAAGGCATGAGTTGGGTTCAGTCCGCACTGTATCAGGGCATGACTTCAGCTGTGCCGCAACAGCCAACAACAATTCGAACTAAACAAGAACGCGGACCGTTTGGTCCACGTTCTTCCTGTCTGTCAGTCAAGTACCTCAATATCAAGTCAACAGACACTTTAAGCGTCCTAAGTCGGCTGGCAGGGTGCCCCATGTCCGGATTTTCGGACCTGGGATATCACGAACCCTGATCAATCCAAGCACTCCACCCTCCGACGATCCAATGGGGAATTGGTCGAGGCATCCCGTAACCTCCGAAAGGCACCCTCTTCGGCAATACTGCCTGCCACCCAGCGCATGGCCGATTTCCTTCGAAGCCCACTTCGGCACCACAGAAGTCACGTGAAGATTCTGGTACCGAAGGGGACGAAAACAGGCAAAACCCTACAAAACCCGTAGACGGACCGGAGAAAATAGGAAAAGATAGTGCAAAAGGAGTCTCCCCGATGCGGTTTACTGCCCGAATCGAAATTCACGATAACGAGTACGTACTACTCCATGAGCGGATGAAAGCGGCTTCTTTCAGCCGCACAATCGCCGATTCAAGCACGGAGAGGAGAGTCTATTTGCCCATCGGCGAGTACGTGAGCGATGCGTATGCAACGGCGCCGATGGCCCTGTTTGCGGCCTTGAGGGCTTCTCTGCCTGTCGACCTGCACGCTGAGATCGTGGTCTCCGGCGGGGATCAAATCCTGACTCATGGCTGCCCTGAGGTAGAAGAGAACTCATGGGCTGATATCTACACAAATCCGGCTCAGTCCGTGACGCCAACGGCCTCGGGGGGATTCTACGGTTTTTTGCGGAATTAGAGCAATTTCGGAAATAGTGTGAACTTTATTACAGCGTAGGAGAGCGTCGCTCCCTGGGGGGCGCGCCAGCTTCAGGTCATGGATCCGGTCTACAGCATTTCCGAAAGTGCTATAGCTAGCGCCGAAGCAACGTGGATTCAGCCGATACCTCCCACAACTTCCGAAACACATCGCCTTCCGCAATGCTGCGCGCCGGGCGTTCTTCCGCGGAATTGCTTTCCTCACGATGAAGAGCGCGAAAAGCAGCCCTCACCAGCTCGCCGGCACTCTCGTAGCGTCCGCTTTCGACTCTGGACAGAATGAATTCGTACGACTCGGGAGGTAGCTTGACAGTGCGATACGGCATAAATCACTCCTTGGATTTATTTCACCGCATTCCCGCATAAGTTTTTATAACTAAAGCGTTAATTTCATTATTTGCAAAGGGATTCGTGCAGTTTTGGGCAAGTTCAGTGTCAATTTGGGAATTCATCCTGCTTCCGGCTTGAAGACCACGATGGTTCACGCAGCCTTGCAAACGCCGGATGCCCCAAGCCTCGTCTCCGAAACCTGGGGCATCCGTCCACTGATAACTAAGAACTGAGAACTACCGGCTGAAGCTCACATACTTGCGTCCGGCGTAGAGGCGGAAGCCGCCGGCCGGGTCGGCCACCACTTGCAGCGGCATGGGGTGCTTGAGCCCGGCGTCGTCGCCGGAGTTCACGCTGAGCACGTCATGCGCGCCCACGTCGGTGACCAGAAACTTGTCGCCGACAAAGCCTACACCATAGATGCCCGCGGGCAGGTTCTCGCCGCCCACCTTGATGGGAACCTCGGCGATGAAGTAGGCCTGATACTTGGCCTGCACACCGGTCGAGTAGCCGCTGGTGTCCACCAGGGTCGAGAGAACGAAGAACCCGTCAGCGAACTTCACGCCTCCGGAGTTCCGCAGTTCCGTGGGCGCCTGCTGCCCGCGGTAAAAAACGCTGGCCGGCAGTATCTTTTGCGTATCCGCCGGCTTCAGCACCGTGTCGCCGGCCTGCGCTTTCATCGCCGCTGGCGCCAGCATCGTCACAGCCAGCATCCCGGCCGCCGCCAATCCCCAAATTCCACTGAAACGCATCGTGAAACCTCCTGGTTTTCTTCTGCGCTTGGAGTATATCGCACCCTCCGCAGCGCTGGCTTGGTTCTATTTCTCGATAGCCAGCACGTCGTAGTTATCGTTGATGGAAACCTTCTTCACCGTTCCCGGCAGCTTCGAGATCGGAAATGTCCGTTCAAAGGTCGATGAACCGGTGATCGGAATCGTGCCTAGGCGGGAAACCTTGCCGTCCCCGAACTCCAGGTAAATCGGCACCAGCATCTTGAAGGCCGACGAAACATCCGACTGAGTCAGCTTGACATGCAGGCTTGTTATATCGCCGCTCTGCGTCACCTGGCCCTCGAAGTGATAGGTTGGCAGTTCGGTGCCATAGACGAACTCATTGAAGAACCAATCCATCTTTTGGTTTCCATCCAGGTCCATTGCCTTGCTCATGTGCTTTTCTACGGACGCCTTGAAGTCTTCCGTGGTGGCGGCCTGCATCCGGTGGCTGTCCAGAAAGTCGTGCATGGTTGCGCGGAAGCGAGCGTCCCCGTCTTGCGGCGTCCACATCATCATGCGGATCATGTGCAGGATGTAAGCGCCCTTGGGGTAGACCAGATTCTGGTAGACGTTCCAGCCTGCCTTGGGCGAGCTGAGACGGGTGCCCATGGTGACCGGGCCGATGTCGATAGGCCGGAAGCCGAAGGCGTTCTTCTCGGTAAGCAGCTTGTGCTGCTGCTTCCAGAACTCCATGAAGTCGGCCATCTGCCCGGTGGATTGCAGAAAGATGGTGGCTGAAGTATTGGCAAAGCCTTCGCTCATCCATTGGTCGCGATAGCTGCGGAAGCCCACTGTCTGGCCCCACCACTGGTGCGCCACTTCGTGCGGCGTGACCACCTTCCAGTAAACATCGGTGTTCTCGCTACCGAGAAGAAAGTGCCGCTGCGTCTCGTCGAAGAAACCGCAGATGGGCAGGTAGACCAGCATCGGCCAGCTTTGGCCGTATCCGCAGGCCGATTGCTGGGTCAGTGTGATGTGCGAGAAGGGAAGTTGACCGAAGTAGTTGGTGTAGATTTGCGCGGCCGCCTCGCCTTGGCTGAGTTCTGTAGCCAGCATGGGAGTGGTTTTCAGCGTGCCCATCGGCCCATGGGATGCTCGGATGAGAAAATCTGGCTGCAAGGTGTTGGCATAGGCATCAACGGTCAGTCCGCCACCCTGCGGGTAGTTGAACTGGGCCTCCTTCTTCATAAAATCGCCTATGCTGAAGCCCACCACGGCCAGCGGTACCTCGGTCTTCCACTCGGAGGTGGTAATTCCACCGTCGGTACTCTCGCTCATCTTGGTTCCGGTGGCGATCAACTGCAACCCCTTGGGCACATGAAAGAGCATCCTGTAGTTGGCATAATCACCCAGGCTTTGGCTGGAGTTGGGATACCAGTTTTCACGGGCCGTCGGATAGTAGTTTCCCTGGCCCTCGTTGAAGACCACATCCTTGCCGCCATAGGTTATCTTCACCGTCGCCGTTTCGCCCTTTTTGAGCGGCGCGGCGAGCACCACGCCGAAATCCGGGTCTTCGCTCTTATCCTCCTGCACAAAATCCAGCGCTTCGCCTTTATCTGTTTCAACTTTACTTACGCGCAGAGAGGGATAGAGGTCGAGCGGAACAACTGCCACGCCATCCTGATCCGCGCTGACTTTTACCGTGGCAAAGCTGGAGAGGAATCCGTTCTTTTCGATGGCGACATCGAGGTCTTCGCTCACAATCCGGTAGGCTGCGTTATGCTCGTTGCCGCTGGCCGTGCCGTTCGCGTATTCCGCGGCGCGGTGAAACGCCAGAGGATAGGTCATGGTCTCATAGATCCCGCTCCAATTCTCAAGCGACACCTCTTCGGGCGCTAATCCCGCCACTCCCTGCGGATCGAGAATGAAAAACATGCGGCCGTTCTTCTTCCCATGAACGGCGGCATAAAAATATCCGCCGGGAGCAGGGCTCAACACATCCTGAAGCAGACGCAGATCGAGGTTTCCATTGATCTTCCGATAAAAATACTGTTCCCCCGTCCGGGCCTGATAATCCCCTGATGAATGGTGCCGAAGAAAGCCGCGCAATTCCTCGGCCGCCTTGACGTAAGACGAGTCCGGCTCGCCCTTGCCTGTTGATGCCTTGCGCAACTCCGTCGCGGTTCCATCGGTAAAGCGCAGCACCACTTGGTCGAAATCTTCGCCAAACTCCTCAGTGTGCGCGGCAAGGCTCAGATTGTGGCGCTCCTGAACGGAGGGCGGAGTAACGTGCAGATGGCCGTCGCCCTTGAAGACCGCGCCGGTTATCTTGCCATTTACCTCGCCATACAAAGCAAAGTTGCCGCTGCGGAAGGTGAACGTGGCCGCATCCCGGTGCAGTTCCAGATTGTTGACCGCGATGACTTCGCTGCCTGGCAGCAGGCCGCGCAACTGCTGGTAGCTGGCATTGCTGTTTCCGGGGCGCTGGGCATTGATTGCCGCAAAGGACGAAAGAAGAAGAAAGGCTAAAACGGCGAAACGCAAACGAACACGAATCGACACAGAAGGACTCTCCCTTGAATCATTTTCGTGACATGAGTATAGGCGATGGGAACGAATCGCGCCGGAGAAAGACGATAATTTGGTTTCCCCTTGAAGGCCGGCCGGTGCGACAATCGTTGCGTCGGGGCTGACGGTCTCGGCCAGGATTTTTCCTCACGGAGATGAACACCATGAAGCGTCTTTTGATTTGTACGGGCCTGCTCGTTGCCGCCTCGCTCACCTTATCCGCTCAGCAGGGTCCGCCGAAGAGCCCGCCGGCCACCGAGTCGGCGACCATTGGCGGCAAAGCCATCACCATCTCGTACAACTCGCCCGGTGTCAAAGGACGCGCCGGTCACATCTTCGGCAAGGATGGGCTTATCGGCCACGACTCCACTTATCCGGTGTGGCGCGCGGGCGCCAATGCCGCCACAGCCCTGCACAGCGAGGCGGACCTGACCATCGACGGATTGAAGGTTCCCAAGGGCGATTACACTCTGTACGTCGATATCTCCGACCCCGACAACTGGGTGCTGGTCGTGAACAAGCAGACCGGCCAATGGGGAACGATATACGACAAGGCGCAGGATCTGGGCCGGGTGAAGATGACCATGAGCAAGCCGATGGCGCCGGTCGAGAATTTGAAGTACACCATTACGGACCTGGGTGGCACAACGGGCAAGCTCACCCTTGAGTGGGAGAACCACTCGGCCTCTGTTGTCTTTGCCATGCATTAGAATGCGGCGGATGCGGCAGGACGGCGTTTTGCAAAGAATTGCCGCCCTGCCGATACAATAGGAAGAGTAGGTTATTTCTTCCCGGAGGGATGAAAACTTTGCCGTTATATGCGTATCGCTGTACCCAATGTGGACATAGCTTTGAAAAAATACAACATTTCCGTTCCAAACCTGAGCTTGTGTGCCCCAAATGCCATGGCGTTCTGGAGCGTCCGCTCACCGCGCCAGCCTTCAAATTCAAGGGCGCGGGCTGGTATGTGAACGATTACGCGGGCAAGAGCGCTGCACCTGCAACGACGCCAGCCCCGGCCCCGGCGAAGGCGCCGTGCGGCGGAAGCTGCGGCGCGGCCTGCCCCGCGGTCGCGGCTGCTTCTTCCGCCGAAGCCAAGTAATGATAGCGGACCCAATGAGAGAGAACTGTTTGGGCTGATTTCCGCCATCCTTGACGCTGCCTCATGCTGGTGTCTCGATCGGTTGACGCCTTCCCGGCAACGGCATCCTGAGTTTTTCCGGCCAAGTTTCGCCGCCGTTCGGTTCGCACTACACGATGGGCGCGTGCTGTATGGAAACTGACACTGTTGCCGACCTCGACCGCGGCAGCAAAACCAGCGAAATGCCCAGTGTGTGTCCCTTTGCCACACGCGCCGGGGAAAAGCCCGCCGTGGCCGGCAATACAATCCGATTCGCCAATTGAAACGCATACCGGGTTGCGGAGCCGGTTCCCTATGCTTCGCTCTTGAAGCAGGGCAAGGAGAGAGCTCCAGGGGCCCCTTGACCGCTAAGATAGTTTCAGTAAAGAAAAACCATGCCCCTGCTTGATCCCATTCCGTCGCCGGTGGAAGACGCCGACTTTGCTCCTCTCGAGTGGGAGCCGCTGCTGGCCCTGGTGGCCGGGTTTGCCGCCTCGCCCGTGGGCCGCTCCGCAATTCTGTCGCTCCGGCCCTCGACCGACGAGGCCTGGATCGCGCGCCAGCACCAACTCACCGGCGAGCTCCGGTTGCTGCTCAGCGAGCAGATCTCCATTCCCGTTGGCGGTCTTTTTGACCCTACGCAACACGCCGCCAAGGCCCAGATTTCCGGCGCGGCGCTGGAGGCCAACGAACTGCAAGCCGTGGCGCGGCTGGCCAACGATGTAGCCTCCTGGCAATCGCTGCTGCAATCGCCCCCGGCGCGGCTGGTGGGCAAGATGCCGGGACTCTCCAGCCTATCGGGCGCGCTGAGGACCAGCCTGCGTCCGCTGGCTGAATCCATCGAGCGCACCATTCAGCCGGATGGCTCGCTGGCCGACAACGCCTCGCCGGAACTGGGACGGATTCGCCGCGAGCAGGAGCGCCAGCAGCGGCAGATTGAAGAGAGCCTGCGGGCTGCCTTGCGCAAGCTTTCGGCTGACGGCGCAACCCAGGAAGACCTGATCACCATTCGCGGCGAGCGCTTCGTGATTCCCGTCCGAGCCGAGTTGAAGCGGCGCATCAGCGGCGTGGTTCACGGTGCAAGCTCCTCGGGGCAGACGGTTTACGTCGAACCGCTGGAAACCATCGAGCAGAATAACGAACTGGTGCGGCTCATTGAGGAAGAGCAGGCTGAGATTCACCGCATTTTTGTGGCGCTTACCCGGCAGGTGGGCGGCTATTCGCAAGCATTGATAGAGGGCGCGCGCGTCCTTGCGCTGGTGGATAGCTTGCAGGCCCGCGCTCGCTTTGCTCGAGACTACGATTGCGTGGCCCCGGTCATTGCTCCGGATCTGCTGCGTCTCGAGGCAGCCCGCCATCCGCTTCTGGAAAAGCGCCTGCGCTCGACCGGCGGCCGCATTGTCCCGCTCACGCTGGAGTTGACAGCCGCCGAGAGGCAGCTCATCATCAGCGGTCCCAACACCGGCGGCAAGACCGTTACGTTGAAGACGACGGCCTTGCTGGCGATGATGGCCCAGGCTGGATTGCCGGTTCCGGCTGCGGCGGCCAGCGTTCCGGTTTTCACTGCCTTTCTGGCCGACATCGGCGATGCGCAGTCAATCGAGGCCGCGCTTTCCACCTTTTCCGCGCACATCACCAACCTCGACCGGCTTTCCCGGCTGGCCGGCGACAAGACTCTGGTGTTGCTGGATGAACTCGGCTCCTCGACCGACCCCGAGGAAGGCTCGGCGCTGGCCGTGGCCATTGCCAGCCACTTTCTGACGGCGGGGGCGTGGTCGCTGATCTCCACGCATCACACCTCGCTCAAGGTCTACGCGGCGAACACGCCCGGCGTGATGAACGCGGCGGCCGGAGTGGATGAGGTCACACTGGCGCCGAACTACCAACTGCGGCTGGGCGTGCCCGGCGCATCAGCCGGCATCCAAACCGCCGCGCGGCTGGGACTGAATCCAGAGATCATTGCCGCCGCCCGTCAGCGCCTGGGCTCACAGCAGGTGGACATTGCACGCTTTCTCGACAGCATGCACAAAGAGCTGACCCAGCTCGAAGAGGACCGAAAGGCTGCCCGCGCCGAGCAGTACGCGCTGAATCAGGAGCGGGCAAAGCTGGCGCGCGAGGGCGACGTGGAGTTGCGGAACCGCACGCGAGAGCTTGAAACCAAGCTGGGATCGCTGCTCAAGGACTTCGAGTTCCAGATGCGCGAGACGGTGCGGGCCATCGAGGATCGCGCGGCGCAGCAAAAACTGTCGAAGGAGGCCGAACGCCGCATCCTGCGCCTGCGCCGCGAGTTTCAGGAGAGCTTCAACCAGACCGTTGTGGCCCACCGCACCGGCGCGGATCAGGGCGACGCCAACGCCCAGCCGCACGTGGTGAAGCACGTTGCGGCCGGCGACCAGGTCCGCCTGAAGTCAATGAACAAGGTGGCCACGGTGCAGCGCGAGGTGGAGAAGGACCTCTTCGAGGTTGCGCTCGGCCCCATCAAGATGCGCATCAAGCGTGACGACATCGCCGAGGTCTTGCAGACGGCAGACTCCCGGTCGATTTCATTGGAAAACCCGCTGGCCGCCGCTCGCAAGCAAAAGAACGTGCATGTCACCGTCACCAGCGCGAATACAGACGATATGCGCATGGAGATCAACCTGATTGGGCGCACCGTGGACGAGGCTACCGCGGAACTGGAAAAGTACCTGGACCGCGCCTTCCTCGCAGGCCTGCCGAGGGTTCGCGTGATTCATGGCCATGGCGCGGGCATTCTCCGCCGCGGGGTGCGCGAGTTTCTGCAAGGCCATCCCCACGTAGCCACGCTGGCCGAAGCGCCGCAAAACGAAGGCGGGCAAGGGGCTACTCTGGTGGAGCTGAGGCAGTAGTTTCTGAATCAGTGAAGATGAAATCCATTGCCGGTGACGGGGAAGAGTAGGATGGATTTCGAAGTTTCCAAGTCCGCGGCTGGGGCGGCGGTTTGAGAAAGATCATTTGTCTCGCGAAGTTTCTCAAGGCCATCACGAGCTGCCTAATGAGTTTCCGGACCGTGGACGAAAGGTCGAAGCGATGACGATGCAAGGTAGTTTTCGCTGGATGACAGGGTTTGTGGCTGCGGTTGCCGTTGGCTTGAGTGGCTGCGGTTCATCCGGCTCCGGGACGCAGACGCAGACTCAGACGCCTGCCTTTACGCTTTCGGTCCCTTCGACAACCGTCTCCGTGGTGCAAGGCGGCAGCGGGAGCTCCACAGTTACAACGGCTGTCTCCGGCGGTTTTGACGCAGCGATTGCCTTGACCGCCAGCGAAGTGCCTGCCGGCGTCACTGTCTCCTTCAGCCCGGTCTCGATTGCCGCGCCGGGCACCGGCACTTCTACCGTAACCATCAACGTGGCCTCAACCGCCGTCACCGGAAACTACATCTTCCTGGTCACAGGGACGGGGCAAGGCCAGACTCAGAAGGGGGAGATTTCGCTCACCATTACCTCCGTCGCCGCACCCCGGCTGGTTGGCTATCTGCCGGATTACGACGGAAGCTATGCGACCTTTGCAACCACCCTCGATTTCAACAAGATGACGCATCTGGATATTGCTTTCGGCGTTCCGCCCGCCTGCAATGGCGCCTGCACGGCTTCGAGCGACATGACCTGGACGCTGTCGTCGGGCCTCCAGTCCGACGCGGAGATTGCCGCGCTGGTCAACGCCGCGCACACCGCCGGGGTGAAGGTGATGCTCTCGATCGGCGGCGGCTCGAATTCGACGGATGATCTTATCTCTGCGTTTTACAATGCAGGGCTCTCAACCCAGCTTGCCGCCTCGCTTGATAGTTACCTGACAGCTCACAACCTCGATGGCGTGGATGTGGACATCGAGGACCCAAGCAATATGGGAGCCAACTACGAGGCCTTTGTAAGCGCGCTGATCGCCAAGTTGCACCCGGAGGGGAAGATCGTTTCGGCGGCCGTGGCGGAGTGGCTGCAGACGCAGAACGTCATGTCCAACTCCACGCTGCAATCCTTCGACTTTGTGAACGTGATGGTCTACTCGAACCTCGCCGATTGCAAGACGGCCATAGAGTATTTTGCCGGATTGGGAGAGCCGAACAACCAGATGACGATTGCTGTGCCTTTCTTCGGTCAAAACGCCGATGGCACAATCGCAGAGACCTACGCGACTATTCTCGCGGCGTACCCCGATGCCTGGCAGTCGGACGAAGTCAGCGGCGGATCTCTGGACGGAGGAGCAACGCTTTATTACGTGGGCGAGGCGACGATGGCCCAGGAAACTCAGTTAGGCATACAGTACGGCGGTATCTCGATATGGGAACTCTCGCAGGATGCGGCGCCCCCTCATTCGCTTCTGAACGTGATTCAAAACAATCTGTAAGGGGGCGAGAGAAAGAAGCGGAGTTTTTGCCGCTGAAAAGCCGGGGCCTTCTAGAATAGCGAGGAAGCTTGTCCACGCGGGCCGGTTGGAAGTTAGCGCGGAAGATCTCACGAGGGGTTGGTTAGACGATGCTCGATGTTCATCTGCCACACGGGAAGCTTGGCAGCTTTTCGGAGTTTCTGCTGCATCTGTTCACAATTACCGTGGGTCTGCTGATTGCGGTGCAGATCGAGAGTTGCGTGGAGTGGCGCCACCACGTTCATCTGGCCGAGAAGGCGCGGGTGGAACTGCGAACGGAGATTGAACACAATTTGGCGGCTCTGAAGAAGGCGCAACCGGGGCTGAAGGCGTGGCAGGAGCAGATCGATGCCGATCTCGCTGCGATGCAGCGCATCCAGGAGAATCCAGACGACTCGGAGGCGCAGCAGGCTAATCTGAAGGTCAGCGCCAGTTCGATGACCATGTCTGACACGGCGTGGAAAACGGCGCAACTGACGGGCGCGCTGGCGTATATGCCTTACGACGAAGCCGAGCGCTATTCCAGCATTTATCAGGCGCAATCGGCGCTGATGGCGATGGAGGAAAAGCCGGCGGGAGATGTTGGGGCCATCACCGGTCTTATCGCCAAATTCCACATGAGTCATTCCTCGAAGGTCACCAAGGAGCAGGCCAGCGCCCTGGCGGAACAGTTCGGTCAGATGCGGTGGCACTTGGCGGTTGGGGATGGTCTCATCGAGGATTGCATCGAACAGGACCAGGCATTTCTGCAGAATCGCAAGGCCCGCGAGGATTTCAATTTCGATATGCACTGAGGTGCGGGAGTGCGTTTTTCATTCTTTCTCCAGAAAATCAAGACGCAGGTTCTCCGACTCCGCCCCGCGTCGCTCAGAATGACAGAAGAGACGGGTATGAAGAATGGCTAGCCACCTCCCTGACCGTTGGCGACATAAAACAAACAACTGAAAGCTTTTAGCTGACAACTAAATATGGCAGCTTGCCTGGCCGCGCTTTTCAAGGTAGCGCTGGTGGTAATCCTCGGCGCGCCAGAAGGTCTGGGCGGGTTCGACCTGGGTGACGATGCGCTTGGGGTTGAAGCGTCCCTCGGCGGTGAGCTGCTCGATTTTGGCGCGGGCTTGCGCCTCCTGCACGGGCGAATGGAAGAAGATGGCCGAGCGGTACTGCGTACCCCAGTCAGGACCCTGGCGGTTGAGGGTGGTGGGATCGTGAAGGGCGAAGAAGGCGTCGAGAAGCTGCTCGAAGCTGATCCGCTCCGGGTCGAAGTCCAGCTCGACCACCTCGGCGTGGCCGGTTTGATCGGTGCAAACGTCCTTGTACGTGGGCCGCTCCAGCGAGCCGCCCTCAAAACCGACGGCCGTAGCCGTCACGCCAGGGATGGCCGCGAAGGCCGCTTCGACTCCCCAAAAACAGCCTGCTCCGAAGGTTGCTTTTTCCTGACTCATGTAAATAGAGATGCGCCTTGGGGGCTTTGGGAAGCAGATTTTGCGGAAGGCCCGCAGATTCACAGGAACTCAGTGTTTGTGCTGCTGTGAAATAAATCTATGAAAACTATTGATTATGAATTGGTTAGATATAGCTCCACAGTTTCACCATCGAAATAAGAAAAAAACAGAGCCAGCGAATCCCGTTTTGGCGGCGAAAGAGAATGCGAGCGTGTTGACTGTCATGTTTTTCATAGGTTTGCAGTTTGGCTGGGAGGCGCGGATTTGCCGCTCTGCCTCACTATTTCCATTGTGCGCCTGAGGAGGATTATTCTGCGCAAAAGGCGGAGGCGAAGATGCCGCGGCGGGCTCCTAGAGGGCTCTCCCATTCATATGCCCTTACCAGCACTGCAGCAGGTGGCTTTTTCTGGAGGAAAAAGCCACCCGGCAGTATTGTTCCGGGCCGGCGACTGAGGCATTCTTCAACGCTTTCCGCGGCAATGGCAGGCAAGCGGAACGGCCTGATCGCTACTTCTTCAGTCCCAGCGCCTCGACTGTTGCCGGATCGGGCTGCGCGGGCTCTCCGTCTTTCTTGGATACCAGCCCAAAGCTGCCGCGATAGTCCCACATCGTCCAGCCGATGCCATCGGCTTCGAGCGCCGTGCGCACATCGCGGATCCACGCATTGCGCGAGGCCGGGTCAGTCACCCTGCGGTAGGCTCCAAACTCGTTGCAGATCAGCGGCACGTTGTTGGTGTTGCCCCACGCCGCCGCTTCATCAATCAGTAGTTGAATGCGGTGTGCATCCCAGTGGTCAAGCCAATAGAGCTCAAACCGGTAACGGTCGGCCGGGTCGGGGATCTCCTTCACGAGTTCCTTCATCGTGCTTTCAGTGGCCGGATACGGAATGCCGTGTTCGTAGATCCACCAGGGTACGCCCCAGGAGGCTCCCTGATGCGTGAACTCGTGCGGATTGTAGAAGTGGAAGTTGTAGATGACATTGCCGTCGGGCAGCGGATGCTGGGTGAGCAGGTCCTCGATGCTGGAGTAATTCGGCCCAGTGGCAATGATGGTGTTGCGGGGCGCAACCTCGCGGATGGCAGCGGCCACATGGGCCTGGATGCCGGCCCAGCGGTAGGGATCGCTCACCTCAGGCTCGTTCAGAATCTCGAAGAAGACCCGCTCTGGGTCGCGCGTGGCATAGTGCGCGGCCAGCTTGCGCCACAGCGCGGTCATCCGCTCCACGCCCTCATCGCCGGTGCGCAAGAGTTGCTTGGAGGAGTCCTCGGGGTGCAAGTCGATCTGGACCGCGAGGCCGTCGGCCAGCATGGTGTCCACGGCCCGGTCGAGCCGGCCCATGAATTCGGCATTCAGGCCGTCGCTGCCCCACGGCCACTTTTCGAGCGGCGTTGAATCAACGCTGAGGCGCACACTGTCAAAGCCGAGGCGCGCCATCAGCGCGATGTCATCGGCGTCAGTAAAACGGTTGGTGCGGCCGGCGGAGTAGTCGTTGGGCGACTGGGCAAACCACATGGATGCGTTGATGCCCCGCTTCAGGTGTTGGGCACGCGCAAAGGCAATCTTCAACCCGGCGGAACGGTCTTGCGGATTCTGGCCGAATCCCGGAGCGGGCAAAGCGCCCAGCAAGACAACCAAAAGGAGCAGGACAAGAGCGCGAGGCAGGAAACGCATGGGTGAAACTCCTAGAATTCCGACTTTTCGACGTGATAACGATAACAGGGGGCATGCGTTCCTGTCCCCGTTGGTAGTTCCCGCGAGGGCACACCGGTCAGCCCGCAAGATGCAAGGGATGGAAGACGGTTTCTGCGCGTTGGCTCCGCATGGCACGATCTCGGAAAACGCCCTGAAACATGGAATACTATGTACACCCAAAAGCCAAGTACGATAGCCTTTTTAGTGATGAGTAATCCACAAAGAACCTCAATTCAATCGTTGTTTTGTTTCGGCATTTTCCTGCCGATATTGCTTGGTTGCGTTCTGGCAACGGCTATGCAGGCCGCGGCGCAGGCGCCGGTACCGGATTCACCCGCCCTTGAGGCCAAAGCCCACGCCATGGTGGCCAAGCTCACTCTCGAACAAAAGATCGAGTTGGCAGGTGGCGTCGACTGGATGTTCACGCATCCCATGCCGGCCATTGGGTTGCCCCGCTTGAAGATGTCCGACGCCTCAGTGGGTGTGCGTACCTGGGGACCGACCACTGCTTATGCGGGCGGTGCAGCGCTGGCTGCTACCTGGGATACCGGTTTCGCCCGCAGACTGGGCGAGGGTTTGGGCAAGGATGCCCGCGCCCGCAGCGTCCACTTTCTGCTGGGTCCCGGCGTCAACATCGCCCGGTCGCCGGTAAACGGCCGCAACTTCGAGTATTTATCCGAAGACCCCTTCCTGAACGCCGCCCTGGCTGTTCCTTATATCGAGGGCGTGCAATCGCAAGGGGTGATTGCCACGGTGAAGCACTATGCCCTTAACAATCAGGAGTACAACCGGCACAATGTGAGCTCCGACGCGGACGAGCGGACGATGCGCGAGATCTACCTGCCGGCTTTCGAGGCTGCCGTCACCAAGGCCAACGTAGACGCGGTGATGGACTCGTACAACCTGGTGAACGGCGTCCACGCGACCCAGAACGAGTTCCTGAACCTGAAGGTGCTCAAGGGCGAGTGGGGCTTCAAGGGCATTCTGATGTCGGATTGGGACGCCACCTATGACGGCGTGGCCGCGGCCAACAACGGCCTCGACCTGGAGATGCCCACCCCGGAATTCATGAACGCGAAGACTCTGCTGGCCGCGGTGAAGAATGGCACGGTGAAGGAGTCCACCATCGACGACAAGGTGCTACGCCTTGTCCGCACCGTGCTACGCTACGGCTTCCTGGATCGGCCGCAGTTCGATCCGGCCTACTCAACCTACTCCGTGGCCGACCGCGCCATTGCCTTGGACGGCGCCCGCGAGAGCCTGACGCTGCTGAAGAACGAAGGGCACTTTCTGCCGCTCGACCAGGAGAAGGTGAAGACGATTGCCGTTATCGGCCCCGACGCCTGGCCGGCGGTCACCGGCGCCGGAGGCTCCTCAGAGGCCCAGGCATTCGAGCCGGTCAGCATTCTCACGGGCATCGCCAATCTGGCTGGTCCCGATGCGCATGTGCTCTACACCCGCGGCCTGCCCGACGAGAACGAGGTATTCTCAAACACTGTCTGGTTTGGCGGGGTCAAGGTGGCCACCTTCCCCAGCGCGAACTTTACCGGCACACCCGAAGTGACCACCCCGTCGAACATTGCCGAGTGGAAACCATCCCCGTGGAATGTCGAAAATCTTCATCCACGCAGCATCCGCTATACAACTGCCTTCAGATCCGCCAAAGCCGGCACATACATGATTCTGGCCGCTGCGGCGGGAGAAGACGCCTTCAAGGTATTTGTGGACGGCAAACAGGTGCTGGCTCAACCTCACGCCGAGGGCCAGGTTCCGCAATCGGCAACGCTGGAACTGGCGGCCGGACAAACAGTGAACGTGGTGGCTGAGTATATTCCCCACGCTCCCGGCGTCCGCTTAGGGTTGGGGTTTTCCTATGAGGCGGACCTGATCTCAGAGGAGGCGAAGAAGTTTGCCGCCACCGCGGACGTGGTGATTGTGGCCGCAGGCTTCAACCACGACACCGAAAGCGAGGGCCAGGATCGCACTTTCACGCTGCCCTGGGGCCAGGATGCACTGATCGAAGCCGTGGCCGCGGCCAATCCGCACACGATTGTCACCCTGACCGGAGGCGGCGCGGTGGATACCCGGCGCTGGCTCGGCAAGGTTCCCGCGCTGCTGCACGCCTACTACCCAGGCCAGGAGGGCGGCACGGCCGTGGCCGAGGTTCTCTTCGGCAAGCACAACCCCGAGGGAAAGCTGCCGGTGAGCTTCGACCGCAGTTGGGACGAAAACCCCTCGGCTACCTACTATTACCCAGTCAAGGGCGCAGATACCTCCCTGCACGTGATGGAAAACGACAGGCCGCCGGTGGATTACCTTATTCCTCACGTGAAGTATGGAGACAAACTGATGGTGGGCTACCGCTACTGGACCACCACCGGCAAGCACCCGCTGTTTCCGTTCGGCTTCGGCCTCAGCTACACCACATTCAGCTTCGCCAACCTGCAAGCGCCGGCGACGGCTGCCTCGGGTTCCACTATCGCAGTCAGCTTCGACGTGACCAATACGGGGAGCGTAGCCGGGGCTGAAGTGGCGCAGCTCTACGTCTCCGACCCTTCAGCCAAGGCCAGCCGCCCGGAGCGCGAACTGAAGGGCTTCGAAAAGGTTCGTCTGGCTCCAGGAGAGACCAAGCACGTAACGCTCAATCTCGACGCACGGGCCTTCAGCTATTGGGATGAAGCGGCAGCCAAGTGGATCATCGATCCGGGCAAGTTCGTTGTCCGCGTTGGCGACTCCAGCGAAGACACTCCGTTGAGCGCGGAGCTGACGCTGAAGTAGGAGTTGCAGCAACCCAACGAAACGGCCTGCCGCTTATTTTGGGGCAGGCTGTTTTGTTTTGATTGAGACGGTTGTTTTTTGATTCCGCAGGATTGGATGGCGACAGAGATCGAGAGAACATAAGGTTGTGGGGATGGTCGTCTAAACTGTTGCGGGGGCTTGTTCCGCCATGCGTAAAAGAAACTTTGGGCCCATATTCTTGTTGGGGAGTGCCGTTATGTCTCTTATCTCATCGACCAGCGTTTGCGGTGCGCAGAAAGCATCGCCGCTTGGCATCTTTCAGGATCATGCCGATATCGGCACCGTGCTTCATGCCGGAAGCGCGCAGTATGACGCCACGCACGGCGCTTACACGCTCACCGGCAGCGGAGAGAATGTCTGGTTCACGGGCGACGACTTTCAGTTTGCATGGAAGCAGGTCTCAGGGGATGCAGCGCTGACCGCGGATATTGCGTTCCCCGAGCCGGGCGGCAATCCGCATCGCAAGGCGGTGCTGATGATCCGCCAGAGCCTTGACGCCGGCTCGGCCTACGCAGACGTGGCGCTGCACGGCGTGGGGCTGACGTCGCTGCAGTACCGCGACGCCAAGGGAGCAGTGACGCATGAGATTCAGTCCAACATTTCCGCGCCCCACCGCCTGCGCATCGAGAAGCGCGGCGACGTTATCTACATGTTCCTGGCCGCAGCCGCGGGCGACCCGCTGAATACCTCCGGCGCATCCATCAAGATTCCGATACAAGGGCCGTTCTACATCGGCATCGGGGTCTGCTCGCACGACAAGGATGTTGTGGAGAAGGCTGTCTTCTCGAATGTGGAATTGACAACGCCCGCGGTTGCGGCGTCGCCGGTTCTTTACAGCACGCTGGAGACGGTGCCGATTGCCTCGACCGACCGCCGCGTGGTCTACGTCGCCCAGAGCCACTTCGAAGCGCCCAACTGGACGCAGGACGGCGCGTACTTCTTCTTCAACAGCGAGGGACGCATTCTGCGCCTGCCGGTTGGCGGAGGGACGCCCGAGACCATCGACACCGGCACGGCTATTCATTGCAACAACGATCACGGCCTCTCGCCGGACCAGAAGTGGATGGCCATCAGCGACCAGTCGCAGGCCGACCACCTGTCAACAATTTATGTGGTGCCCATCGGCGGCGGCACGCCCTGGCGGGTGACGCAGAACTCGCCCTCCTACTGGCACGGCTGGTCGCCGGACGGCAAGACCCTGGCCTTCACGGCCCAGCGCAACGGAGACTTCGACATCTACACGATTCCCGCTGCGGGCGGCGAGGAGACGCGCCTGACCACCGCCAAGGGACTCGACGACGGACCGGAGTATTCGCCCGACGGCAAGTACATCTACTTCAACTCCGAGCGCACCGGCCGCATGCAGATCTGGCGGATGTTGGCCGACGGCCGCGATCAGGAGCAGATCACCTTCGACGAGTTCAACAACTGGTTCCCGCACATCTCTCCCGATGGCAAGTGGATGGCCTTCCTCTCATACGGCCCGGAAGTCACCGGGCATCCGCCCAATAAAGACGTGCAGATTCGCCTGATGGCGATGAGCGACCGCAAGATTTCGGTGCTCGCCAAACTGTTCGGCGGACAGGGAACCATCAACGTTCCGTCGTGGTCGCCAGACAGCACGAAAGTGGCTTTCGTAAGCTACCAGTTGCTGCCTGCCGAAGAGGCCGCAACAAAGTAAGAACTGGTTCTGTTCCCAAGGGAGATGACTCATCATGCGCATTGGAGTGTTTACGCCGCTGCTGTCGCAGCTTTCACTGGCTGCCGTTCTCGATAAACTCAAGACTCTCGACATCACGACGGTGGAGCTTGGCACGGGTGGCTATCCGGGCGATGCGCACTGCAAGCTCGCCATGCTCGAGGACAGCGCCGCACTGGCCGAGTTCCAGAAGGTGCTGGCCGATCATGGCGCAAGCATCAGCGCGCTGAGCTGCCACGGCAACGCGCTGCATCCCGACAAGGCCCGCGCCCAAATGGATCGCGAGACGAGCCGCAAGACCATCCTGCTGGCCGAAAAGCTGGGGATTCCCGTGGTGGTGGATTTCGCCGGCTGCCCCGGCGACTCACTCAACGCGACGGCACCCAACTGGGTCACCTGCCCCTGGCCGCCTGACTACCTGAAGGTTCTGGATTGGCAATGGAACGAAGTGGTGACGCCCTACTGGACCGAGCATGGAAAGTTTGCCGCCGATCACGGCGTGAAGATCGCCATCGAGATGCATCCGGGATTTGTGGTCTACAGCCCGGAGACGATGCTCCGGCTGCGCGCGATTGCGGGACCAAGCGTGGGATGCAACCTGGACCCCAGCCATCTCTTCTGGCAGGGCATCGATCCCATCGCCGCCATTCGCGTCCTGGGCGACGCTATCTTTTACGTTCACGCCAAGGACACGCAACTTTATCCTGCGAATCTATCGCGCACCGGCGTGCTCGACACCAAGCCATATACCGAAGAGCGCCAGCGCGGATGGATCTTCCGCACCTGTGGTTACGGGCACGGCGCCGAGTGGTGGACCGAATTCATTTCAACGCTGCGCATGTTCGGTTACGACTACGTGCTCTCCATTGAGCATGAAGACAGTCTGCTCGCCCCGGAAGAGGGCCTGACGAAAGCGGCAGCCTTCCTTAACGGCATCGTGATTCGCGAGCAGCCTGGTGCTGCCTGGTGGGTCTAAAGCAGTACGGAGAAATTGGAACACGATGAAACCAATCAAGACGGCAATCTTTGGCACGGGGTTTATAGGCCGCGTTCATTTGGATGCGCTGCGGCGGCTGGAAGGGGTTGAGATAGCTGCCATTGCGGACCCGAATCTGGAAGTGGCGCGTAGTTTGGGCGCGGGCTTTGGCGTCCCTGCGATTGCGGGGGACTATCGCGAGATCCTGCGCGATCCAAGCATCGATGCGGTCCACATCTGCACGCCTAACGCGCTGCATTTTTCAATGGCAAGAGAAGCTCTGGAGGCCGGCAAGCACGTGGCCTGCGAAAAGCCTCTGGCCACCACGGCCGAAGAGGCTCAGGAACTGGTTGCCCTGGCCGCGCAAAAGGGATTGCGCAATTGCGTTTGCCACAATCTGCGTTACTATCCCATGGTGCAGCAGTTGCGGCGCATGAGAGAAGCCGGCGAACTGGGAGAGATTCTCTCCATCCAGGGCGCGTATTCGCAGGACTGGCTGCTCTACGACACGGACTGGAACTGGCGCATCGACTCCCGCACCGGCGGCGCTTCGCGCTGCATGGCCGATGTCGGCTCGCACTGGTTCGACATGGCCGAGCACGTCACCGGCCTGCGCGTCACTTCGCTGGTAGCCGATTTGCAAACCTTCCATACCACGCGGAAGCAGCCCAAAGGACCCATCGAAACCTTTGCCAACAAACTGCTCGGACCGGAAGACTACATCGAACGTTCCGTCGATACGGAAGACTTCGGCGCGGTGATCTTTCATATGGGAGCGCGCACGCGCGGCAGCGTGGTTTGCAGCCAGGCCGCGGCGGGGCGCAAGAACCGGCTCGCCATCGAGGTGTACGGGACAAAGGCCTCGGCGGCATGGGATCAGGAACGGCCCAACGAACTCTGGGTGGGCCATCGCGACACGGGCAATCAGCTCATCCTCAAGGACCCATCGCTGCTCAAGCTCGAGGCGCGCAGTTATGCCGACCTGCCGGGCGGCCATGCTGAAGGCTACGACGACACAACCAAGCAGATGATGCGCCGCTTTTGCGCGTCGATCGACGCGCCCGGCATCACTCCGGAGTATCCGCAGTTCATCGACGGGCTGCGGCAACTGACCATCCTCAAAGCTGAGCTCGAAAGTCATCGGACGCGCGGCTGGATGGATGTTCCTGCACTCTGAACCGGCATTTGAAAGAAGGCTTGCCGCATGTTGATCTTCGCCGCCATCGTCGCCATCTTCGTCTACGGAATGATTGCCGCCATGCTGGGCACCATCCTGCCCAACCTTTCAGATCGTTTCCACCTTACCCCCACGCAGAATGGAACCATCGCCTTTGCGCAGGCGCTGGGACTGATTATTGCCTCGGTCGGCGTGGGGCCGCTTCTGGATAGTGAAGGCAAGAAGATTGGTCTTATCCTTGGCCTCGCTCTTATTGCCTTCGCGCTCTATGCGCTGCCGCGCTCACCGGGATTCCGCAGCATTCTCTTTCTCTTGTTCCTGCTCGGGGCCGGTGGCGGCATCGTGGTGACAGGCGCAAACGCGCTTGCCAGCGACGCCGGCGGGGCGCATCGCGCAACCGCGATGAACCTCGTCAATCTCTTCTTCGGACTGGGCGGATTCGCCACTCCTTTTATCTCCGCCAATCTCTTCAAGAAGAACTGGGTTCGCCTGTGCTACACAGTTGCTATGCTCACCGTTGTCGCGCTGGCAGTTCAGGCCGCCACCACCATGCCTCCGCCCAGCGGCGAGGCTCGCTTTCTGCTGGCGGATGCGGGACCCGTTCTGGGCCAGCCGCTGCTGTTTCTGCTCGGATTCTTCCTCTTCCTCTACATCACCTGCGAAGTGGGCGTGTGGAACTGGCTGCCGCGCCACCTGATCGCGCAAGGGATTCCGGAATCGCGCGCTCTCAACATTCTCTCGCTGGGATTCGCTCTCGGCTTGCTCATCGGCCGCGTTGGCGTCTCGCCCATTCTGATGAGCGTTTCCCCGGTCAATGTAACCCTGGCCGCATCAGCCGCCATGGCAGTTAGCACTTATCTGATGCTGCGAACGGCCAAGCCCGCGGCCGCCTTTGTGCTGGTTTTCATTGCCGGAGTTTCCATGGCGCCGGTCTTTCCCACCACTCTGGCGATCGTAGGCACGGCATTTCCGCGCATGACCAGCACGGCGATGGGGATCGTGATTACCTGCGGATGGGTTGGGCTGGCCGTCAGCTCGCGCATGATCGGCGCCATCGCCGGCGGCGACCCGCTAAGACTGAAGAAGGCTCTGCTGGTCATTCCCGGCTCGGCTGTCCTGATGGTGGGTTTGAATCTGGCGATCCGGAGCGCGCTGCGGTAAAACACTCACACAGATAGAGGTTAAAACTTCGATGAAAAGGGATAGAAACAGACATGGCATTGCTAACTCGACGGAAGTTTCTCATGAATAGTGGTGCGGCGGGCGCCGCGGTTACTCTCACTACAGCTCTGCCGAAGATTCTGCGGGCGGAGCCTTCAGGCCGCGCACTCGGCATACAGCTCTATACCGTTGCTGCGGAGCTGGCCGCTGATTTACCTGGAACGCTGAAGACGCTGCGCACGATCGGCTACCGGGTTGTGGAGAGCGCGGGCTTTCAAAAGCTGTCCGCAATAGATTTCCGCAAGGCTCTTGAGGCAGCGGGCCTTCGCTGCGCCAGCGCGCATCTTCACTTCACGGCTGACGATCCCGGCCCGTTGTTTGAAGATGCCCATGCCGTGGGAGCCCACTATGCGGTCAGTTCCATGATGATTGCCCCGCCCGCGGGCGTATCGGCGAGCGGCCCCGGCAAAGCGCTGTCTGATCTCACTCTGGACGACTTCAAGAGAACCGCCGAGCTGGCCAACAGAATTGGCGCAAAGGCAAAGCAGGCCGGCCTGCAGTACGTCTATCACAACCATAATTTCGAATTCAAAGACCAGGGCAATGGCCAGACCGGCTACGATTTGCTGCTGAAGGAGACCGATCCCGAGCTGGTCAAGTTCGAACTGGATTGCGGCTGGATGGTCGCGGCGGGATTCAGTCCTGTGGAGTACTTCAAGAAATATCCAAACCGCTACCGTCTGATTCACGTGAAGGACTTCCTCCTGACCGGCAAGCCGACCACGGATCTGATGGGAGCAGGCCGTCCGAAGGGAACGGAACTCGGCAAAGGGCACATCGATTACAAGCCGATCTTTGCCGCAGCCGGGCCAGCGGGTGTGGAGTATTTCTTCTCAGAGCAGGAACCGCCGATCATCGGCATGACCGAGCTGGAAGCGGCCAAGGTCAACTACGACTACATGCGCGCGCTGTGAGTTGTTGCATTGCCGCCCTTGCCTGCGGCGAGGGCGGCAGCGGGAAGACCAGTTCACAGCGAAGATACTTTATGGCCGCGCTACCGGCAAGCGCACGATGGCGCGCGCGCCTTCGCCGTCGTCGCGGTTAAGGAGTCGGATGTCGCCGCCATGGGCTCGGGCGATCTGCTGAGCCAGCGCCAGGCCAACGCCACTGCCCGTGGGCTTTGTTGTGTAGAACGGCACAAAGAGATTCTCGGCGTTGGCGATGCCCATGCCGCGATCTTCGATGACGACCGATACGGACGCGTCGGCAAGCAACCATGTTGCGCGCACCGGCTGCGCTCCATTGACCAGCGATGCATCCACGGCGTTGGCGAGCAGGTTGATGAACATCTGCTCCAACTGGTCGGGGTCGGCCTGGAGGACGACCGGTGGGCCGGGATCGAGCTGCACCGGCAGGCGCTGCTCCAGATGCACCACCCGCTCCAGGAGGGCCGCAAGCGGAACCGGCCGGAGCAGCGGCGGGGGCAACTGGGCCAGCCGGCGATACGACTGCACGAAGCGATGCAAGGCATCCGCGCGGCTCTCAATCACACCCAGGCCGCGGCGAAAGTCGCGCACGAGGGCCTCGTCGCCCGCAATATTATCTGTCCGAGCAAGCAGGCTGCCGGCGATGGACTTGATGGGGGCGAGCGAGTTGGAAAGCTCGTGGCCGAGGACGCGGATGAGCCGCTTCCACGACCTCTGCTCCTCTTCCTGGAGCGGGAGGCTCACGTCGGAGAGAAGCAGCAGCGTGTGGGGCGCGCCATCCTGCCGGAAGGCCGCTTTGCGCAGCAGCCAGCGCGAGGGACTTGCGGAAGATTTCTGATTTCCATTGAAAGAGTAAATGGTCTGGTCGGAGGCGGCGAGCAGGTCTTCCAGGCCCAGTTCGCGGGCGCTGCGACCGAAGCAGCGGGCATGAGTCAGTCCCAGCAACTCGACGCCGGCGTTATTCACCAATTGCAACCGGTCGTTGCGGTCAAAGGCAAACAAGGGAGCGCTCATCACCTCAAGGATGCGCGCCAGCAAAGCCGTGGCTTCCAGCGAGCGGACTCTCTGTTTTTGCAGCAGGTCGGCGAGGGCGTTGACCTCGGCGGCAAGCTCGCCCAGCGCGTCCTGAGAGCCGGCCCCGCGCGCGCGGAAAGAGTAATCGCCCTCGCGCAGCGACGAGATTACGTTGGAGAGAGTCTGCAAGGGGCGTGTCACACCCTCAATCAGCGCGGCAGCCACCAGCGCGAAGTAGAGCAATAGACAGGCTGCAAGCAGAAGAGCCGGCGAGAGAGAAACATGCTGCCAATAAAGAAGGAGGCCCGCAAAGACCAGCGCGGGCAGCGCCAACAAGAGGCACAAGAGCCACGCCCGGCGGACAGCCGAGCTGCGGCGAGGGCGCACACTGTTCTCATAGCCCATATTTTTCGATGCGCCGATAAAGGGCTGCGCGGCTGAGTCCGAGAGCCTCGGCGGCCTGCGAGATATTGCCCTCGCAGCGGCGCAGCATCTTGCGAACGAGCAGGGCTTCGACCTCGTCGATGCTCATATTTTCAAACGACTGGCTGGAGGCGCGCGCGGCGCCGATGGCCAGGTCGGCAGGCTCGATCTCTTCGCCGTGGCAGAGGAGAACGGCGCGCTCGACGGTGTGTTCGAGGTCGCGCACGTTGCCGGGCCAGGCATACTGCATCATCTGCTGCATGGCGGCGGGAGAGAAGCCGGCGACCTGCTTGCGATAGCGGGTCCGGTTGCAACCCAGAAAGTGCTGGGCCAGCAGTGGTATATCCTCGCGCCGGTCGCGTAGCGCGGGTAGATGAATCTCAACCGTGTTGATACGGAAGAGCAGATCTTCGCGGAAGTTGCCGGCCTTGGCCTCCTCATGCAGCGAAGCGTTGGTGGCGGAGAGAATGCGCGCGTCGACGCGCCGGGTTTGCGAGGAGCCCACGCGCTCCAGTTCGCCGGTTTCCAGCACGCGCAGCAGCTTGGCCTGCTGGCGCAGGGGAACGTTGGCGATCTCATCAAGAAAAAGCGTGCCGCCGTTGGCCAGTTCAAAGCGGCCGATGCGATCGGTGCGTGCGTCAGTGAAGGCGCCTTTGACGTGGCCGAAGAGCTCGCTTTCAAAGGTGCCCTCGGGCAGTCCGCCTGCATTGACGGCCACCAGCGCCATGCGCGCGCGCGGCGAGGCGGCGTGGAGCAGCTTGGCCACGATCTCTTTGCCTGTACCATGCTCGCCGGTGATGAGCACGTTGGCGTCGGAAGGCCCGACCTGCGCAATGAGTTCGAGCACCGGCTGCATGGAGGGAGCGCTGGCCACAAACTCCGGCATGCCCTCGGCGCGGAGCAGGCGGTTTTCCAGTTCCAGTTGGCGGGCGCGGCGCAATGCCTGATGCAACTCGGCGTGGACGCGCACAAGCGAGAGCAGGCGTTCGTTCTCCCAAGGCTTCTGAATGAAGTCGCGGGCTCCGCGCTTGATGGATTCGACGGCCAGTTCGATGTTGCCCCAGGCGGTCATCACGATCACCGGCAGGCGCGCGTCGAATTCGTGGATGCGGGCCAGCAGGTCGAGGCCCTCCTGGCCGGAGGTGGTGTCGCGGGTGTAGTTGAGGTCGATGAGCAGCACATCGTAGTCGGCCTCGCCGAGCGCCTCCAGCAGCAACTGGGGCGAGCGCACGCAGTCAACATGGATTCCCTGAGGGGCCAGCAACAGCTCGACGGCCTCGAGAATGTGCGGTTGATCGTCAGCAACCAGGACGCGGATTTGTGTTTGCTTACTGGAGATGGTCTGCCTCCACCTGGCCGGCCTTGGCGTCGGCGATCGAGATTCCGTACTCCTCAAGGATGGAGCCGGTGGCACGCTTCACTTCAATACGAGCCTTTTCATACGCGGTTTCAGCAGTAACGAGGGCCGACTCAGCCAGGGCCAGATCGTGCTCGGCCTCAAGCGTCTGCTGATTCGATCCAGCGCCCAGCTTCTGCTCTTTCTGCATGATGTCCAGCGTACGCTGCGCCAGATCGCGGGCCTTGCGGGCGGCATCGACGCGGCTGGCTCCCTGTTCAAGAGCATAGCGCGCGTGGCGGACTTCGATGTGGATGCGTTTCTTCAACTCCTCAGCGTACACCTGCGACTGCCGGTATTCGAGTTCGGTCCGGTACTGGTCGGCCTTGGCGATGCGATTGCGCAGGGGAATGCTCAACTGGAGACCGATCTGGTATTCAGGGGCGCTGTTATTGAAGGCGCTTTGCAGTGCGCCTGAATAGCCTGTCGGCAACGTAGAGGTAATCGCGGCCCCGGCGGAACTGTAATTTGAGCTCTTTTCGCCGGCCAGTCCGGTTCCGGCATAGACGCCATAGACGCTGAGCGCGGGCAGCATAGCGTTGCGGGCGGTTTTGCGGCTCAACTCGCGATTCTTGAGATCGAGCGCCGATTCAGCCAGCTCAGTGCGATTATTGAGCGCCAGCTCAATCATCTGCTGGATGGGCTCCGGAGCGCTGGCCGCGGTGTTTCCAATACGGTCAGTGGGCGTCACCGGCATCTCTTCCAGGGCAGGATCGTCGAGGCTGCGGGTGATGGCGTTTTTCATGTACAGTTCCCGCAGTTCCAGATTGGTGCGCGCCACGGTGAGGTCCTGCTGGCGAACGGCCAGCTCACCCTCCGCTTTCAGCACATCCATCTCAGGAATCGCCTGCAGCTCAAGCTGCTTGCGGCTGGTGTTCAGGGTTTCCGTGGCAAACGCGACGGAACGCTCCTCGACCTGCTCGTCATCATAAGCGCTGACCAGGTCCCAGTACAGATCGCATATCTGGGTAACAGTGGCAATGACCTGAGCCTTGAAGGCAATGTCGGAGATCTTCTGGTTGGTCCTGGCAATGCGGAGAAAGCGCAGGTTGGGTCCCGGTCCGAAGCCTGCCAGAAGCGGCTGCGATACGATGGCCTGCATCTTCGAGTTCAACTGCGGGCTGAAGAAGTCGTAAACGCCGTTCGACGTCTGGCGGTTATTGACCCAGTTCACCTGCAGGCTGCCGCCGGTGGCGAAGGCCTGGCTATAGCTCACAGTTCCGGCGATGCTGTTGACCTTGTAGACATTCACGCCCTCAAGCTGGAAGTTGGAGAGCTGTTGCGCGGTGTGATCCACAAACCCCTGCGCGGAGAAGATGGGATCGTAACCGGAGACCGCGGTGCCGGTTCCCAGCGTGGACGAAACAATGCCGGAAGCGCCCGCGCCCGCGCCACCCGCGCCGCCCGTGGTTCCTCCGGCGCCACCGCCCGCGCCGGCAGCTCCCTGGCCACCGCCGGGCGTTCCCTGCACGACGCCGGTATTGACGCCGCGCACCTGACCGCCGGCCTGGGTGCGGAGAATATCCATCTGCGCGATGGGCAGATTGTAGCGCGCAATCACGAGATCGAGATTGTTCTCAAGCGCAAGATCGATGGCATCGTGCAATGAGAGGCAGAGCTTGCCGTCGCGCACCAAGGAGCCGATGCGCGTGGAATTGGCAAGCACCGGCGGGGACGCGGCCTGGCCGCGATAAGCGTTGACGGGATTGCGCGAGGCGCGCAAAAGCTGGTCAAAGGGAACGCCGCTTTGAGCAGTCCGAACGGTCGCGGGTGAGAGAGCTGGAGTTTGCACGGGAGCCGTGGCGGCCGCTGGTTCTGCAGCCAGGGCGAGGCTGGCCTGCAACAGCAGAATTGCGGACAGAAACAGGGCGCTCTTCAAGGCGTGTGTCTTCGAGCAGTTCACTTGGCGTTGACCTCCGTTGCCTTTGCCGCAAGCGTTTCGTCGCGCGTGAGCCACCCGTCGTGCAGCTCGATGATGCGCTTGCCGTAATGAGCGTTTTCTTCCGAGTGCGTTACCTGCACAATGGTCGTGCCCTGGCGGTTGAGTTCACAGAAGAGTTCCATGATTTCGCGGGCCTGCGTGGAGTGCAGGTTGCCGGTGGGCTCGTCGGCCAGCAGCAGCGCGGGAGCGTGAACCACGGCGCGCGCAATGCCTACCAACTGCTGCTGCCCGCCGGAGAGCTGCGAAGGATACAGGTCCTTCTTGGCGACTATCTGGAAGCGGTCCAGAATGTCGGCCACCATCGCCTGCCTTTCCCTGGCGGGCATGTTCTTGTACGAGAGCGGCAGGTCGATGTTCTCCGCAACCGTCAGATCGTCCAGCAGGTGATAGCTCTGGAAGACCATGCCGACTTGCTGGCGGGCCAGGCCGGCGCGCTGCTTGCGGTTCTGTGTGTGCGCCGGCGTCTCGCCAAACCAGTACTCGCCCTTCCAGCCGTCGTCGAGCAGGGACAGCACATTGAGCAGCGACGACTTTCCCGCGCCCGATGGACCCATCACGGTGACGAACTCGCCCTCCTCGATGGTGAGCCCGATGCGGCGCAACACCCAAGTCTCGGTGGATCCGGTCTTGTAACTGCGTTCTACGTTCTTCAGTTCGATCATGATGATGCGTTACTCCGACTCAAAGGCCAGTTTTACCGTCACGGTTATTCGGTTCTCAACGCCTGCATGGGTTCAATGGCAGCGGCGCGGCGGGCGGGGAGATAACAGGCTGCCAGCGCGACCGCGCAAAGCAGGATTGCCGCCGTCGAAAGGGTCGGCAGGTCGTTGGCTCCCACGCCGACAAACAGGCTGCGCAGAAAACGGGTCAGCACAAGCGAAGCCGCCAGCCCAACAGCCAGGCCTGCAAGAGCGAGCCGCAGCCCATGTTGCAGAACTCCGCGAAAGATGGCAGCTTTCCCGGCGCCCAGCGCCATCCGGATGCCAATCTCATGGGTGCGTTGTTTTGTGGTGTAGGCCACCACGCCATAGATTCCTACGCTCGAGAGAATCAGCGCGAGCAGGCCGAACGCCCCTGCAAATGTCACCGCGACGCGCTCAAAGATGCTGCCCATCTGCATATTTACCTTGAGAGTTGTCACGTTGAACAGCGGCACATTGGGATTGAGTTCGCCGACAGTCCGCTGAACGGCGGAAGCGAGCGCCAGCGGATCTCCCGCTGTGCGGATGTGAAGAATCGCGTCACCGCCGTAGCTCTGCGCCATGGGCACCAGGATCAGGGGCGCTGGGTCGGAATGGATCCTCCGGTACTTGCCATTGGCCGCCACTCCCACGGTCGTGTACCATCCTCCGCGCCACTGAACCCGCTTGCCGATGGCATTCTGTCCCGTCCAGTAGCGGTCGACAAATGCCTGGTTGACGATGGCCACCGATTGCGTGTTGGCGTTGTCCTGCTCAGTGAAGTCGCGTCCGGCCATGAGCGGCGTGTGCAGCGTTTGCAGATATTCCGGCCCCACGATTCCGCGATCGGCTTCCATCGATTCATGCGGCTGCGGCACGTAGCCTTCCGGCAGCACGCCATCGGAGTGAATGGTGAAGCTGAGGGGCGAAAAATCCGCCACTGTGGCCGACTGCACGCCGGGCAGCGCTTTCAGCCGCGACAGCAACTGCTGATTAAACTCGATCTCCCTGGCGTTGTCGTAGCCCATCGGCCCCAGGTCGAACGAGGCGAGCAGCACGTGGTTGGGATCGAAGCCCGGATCGGCTCTCTGCGCCTTGTCCAGACTGCGGAAAAACAATCCCGCGCAGGTCAGCAGCAGCAGAGACAACGCAATCTGCGCGACCACAAGGCCCGAAGTGAGACGCGACTTGTGAAGCCCTCCGGAAGTATTGAGCGCCTCGTCTTTCAAAACCGACATGGGAGAGACGGCGGAAGCGCGCAGAGCCGGAAGAGCACCGGAAACCACGGCCGTAAAAATCGAAACCAGAATCGCTGCCAGCATAACCTTGCCGTCCACTCTTCCGTTGATGGAAAGCGGAAGCGTCGTGGAAGGCAGAAAGGAGCTGATAGCGCGAGCGGTCCAGACAGTGCCCAGAAGCGCCAGGCCTCCGCCGGACATGGCGATGATCAGGTTCTCCGCCATGAGCTGCCGCACAAGACGCCAACGGCTTGCGCCCATGGATAGGCGAATGGCAAATTCGCGGCGGCGCGTCACTGAGCGCACCAACAGCAGGTTCGCCACGTTGGCGCAGGCCAGCAGCAACAGAACAGCGGCCAGGGCCAGCAGAATCGGCAGCGTCCCAGCCAGAAAAACATTGGCTCCGAAGGGCGAGCGCCAGAGAGGATCGGTGAAAATCTGATTCTGGCCTTGGTGCACGGTCGGGTACTGGGCGACAAGATGCTCCATGAGCAGATTCAGTTCATTTTCAGCCTGGTGGCGATCGGCTCCCTGCCGCAGCACGCCGAGGACATTCAAGAAGGATTTGCCGCGATCATTGAGCGGATCCCAACCCCAGACCTGGTGATACATTCCAAGCGGAATCCATATGTCGGAACGCAATCCGCTCTTGCACCCCTGAAAGTCTTTGGACGCGACGCCCACGATGGTGTAGGTATGCAGGTTGACCTGAATCGTCTTGCCGACGATGGACGGATCTCCGGCGAACTGACGCTGCCACAGGTCGTATCCGAGCACAGCCTCGGCCGCGCCCACACGCTCATCCTGTGGCGATGAAAGAAGCGCCCGGCCCAGAATGGGCCGCACGCCGAGCACATCAAAATAGTTCGCCGAGCTCAGCGTCCCGTAGATGCGTACCGGCTTGGCGGTCCCGGTGATGATCATGTAATCGTCGTGATAGCCGATCAGCCCGGAGAGGCTTTTCGCGCTGTCGCGCAGATCCGCGTAGTCCGGATACGAGAGCGGCGGCGAAGGATGCTCGGTTTTCTCGCCCCGCGTGATCGTGAACATGTTGCCGGTCCGTATGACGCCGGGAATGGGGTTGAGCAGGGTCGAGCTGATCCAGCTCAGAATCGTGGTATTGGCGCCGATGCCAAGAGCCAACGTGAGCACCGCCGTCAGCGTGAACCCCGGCGACTTGCGCAGTTGCCGCAATGCATAACGAAGGTCCTGAAACGCGTTCTGAAGCTGCATGGCTACGCCTCAGCCTCATCTTCGAGCTTTTTCAGTTCCTGTTCCGAGACCACTTTTCCATCGAAGAGATGCACCTCGCGCTGGGCGTGCTTGGCAAAGCGCTGATCGTGCGTGACCATGCAGATGGTGGCGCCCTCGCGGTGCAGGTCGGCGAGCAGGTGCATCACGGCCTCGCCGTTCTTGGAGTCCAGGTTGCCGGTAGGCTCGTCGGCCAGCAGAATCGACGGAGAACCGGCCAGGGCGCGGGCCACGGCGACGCGCTGCTGCTGGCCGCCGGAGAGCTGCGCCGGATAATGCCTCATGCGGTGCGCCATGTTCACCCGCTCCAGGGCTTCCTTCACGCGCTTCTTGCGCTCTGCCGAGGACATGCCCGCACGATAGGTGAGCGGCAGTTCGACATTCTCCTCAACGCTGAGGTCGCCGATGAGGTTGAAGCTCTGAAAGATGAAGCCGATCTCCTGGTTGCGGATGCGTGAGCGGTCGCTGAAGCTCAGGTTCTCAACCGGCTGGCCGTTCAACAGGTACTTGCCGCCGGTAGGCGTGTCAAGCAGGCCCAGGATAGAGAGCAGCGTTGACTTGCCGCAGCCCGACGGACCGGACATGGCCAGGTACTCGCCGCGCGAGATGGTCAGGTGAATGCCGGAGAGTGCGTGCGTCTCAACTTCGTCGGTGTAAAAGATCTTGGTCAGATCCTCGATTTCAATCAGCTTGCCGTTCGATGCCATTCCATCCCCCTTCTGGTCTGCGAATCTGTTTTTTGTTCATTGTTCCCTGTTCCCTGTTTTTCTACTCCAGCCGGATGCGGTCTACGCTGTCTTCTCTGGACATGTCGGAGAGAATCACAGTGTCGCCTTCCTTCAAACCTTCGAGCACTTGAATGCTATTGACCGATGCGCGTCCCACCTTTACCGCTGCACGCGTGGCGCCTTTTCCGTCGGGATCGATTTTGAACAGGCTGAGCGTCGAGTTCTCGTTGCCCAGCGCTGGCCGGCCCACGTAGAGGACATCGGTCATACGCTCCAGGTCGATGGTGCCGTCCACGCTCAGGTCGGGCCGCGCGCCCTGCGGCAGAGGTCCGGTGAGCTCTATGTCCACGGTGACGGTTCCGTTCTGCACGGCGGGGTCGATGCGCTGCACGCGGCCGGGAATCACGCCGTTGTGCGTGTCGATGGATGCGGGCTGTCCGATCTGAATGTCGCGCGCCTGGGTCTCGGCAATTTTGAGGCTGGCCTTCAACTGGTCAGGCTGAACAACCTTGGCCAGCGTGATGCCGGGAGCAATGTGCTCGCCCACCTGGTGCGGCAGGTCCACCAGAACACCGCTGATGCCGGCGGTGACATGCAGCGCGGTCAGTTGCTCCTTCTTGAGCTGATACAGAGCGCGGGCCTGGTCCACCATCGTCTGCTGCACGGCCAGTTGCGAGACGATGACCTTCTCATTCATGGTGAGCCGGTCGGCCTCGATCTGGTTGCGCGTGGTCAGCTCGTCGGCCTTGCTCTTCGAGGCTTTGTAGGTTAGCCCGGAGATCACGCCCAGGTCGTAGAGCGCCTTGTCGGTTTGCGACTGCAGCTGCGCCTGGTGATAGTCCGATCCCACGGTGGCCGCGCCGGCCTTCTGAGTCATCAGGTCGCTCTGCAGCCTGACCTGGGTGTTGTGGTACTCGCTCTCGGCAGCCTTCAGCGCCAGACTGGCGTTCATAGCCTCCTGTTCGAGCTGCGAGTTGGCCAGCTCCATGATGACCGTGTTGGGCTGAACCTGAGCGCCGGGCAGAACCAGAATCCGGGCGACTGTGGCCTCGGTTTCGGCGGGAATCAGACGGAGCCGGTCCTCGCGCGGAACCAGGGTTCCCGTGGAGCCGCGCACCTGGCGGATCATGGGTCCGCGCTTGACCGTATCCGAGTAAATGGTGGAGCGGTCAACTGTGGGCGCGGCCGGCTTGAGCCGGAACACGGCGGTGAGCGCTACCGCGAACAATGCCAGGGCGACGACGACAAGCACCAACAAGCGGCGCTTCTTCTTTTGCGATAAATCCGGGCGTGCGATGTCCATACGCCTGGAACTAAAGCATCTGGCGTGCCAAAGGAGACTTGCCTGATTGTGTTGTAAATAAAAAGCTTAACCATAATTGAGACGAAGAGAAACAGCCCCGGTGTGACCGTTTCCAGCGCGGTAGTGTTCGATTCCGGACAGTCGCAGACGCGACTTAACATGCGGCGATCGACCGCCTGGCGGGCTGTTCTCTGCCGGCCACGGAACAGACGCAAAATGGGTCTCAAGCGCATCCAATAAACTGAACAGTGAGAAGCGGCGCTTGCGGCACCTGAGCAATGCCCCGGAATGGAGTTCCTTTTGGCGGAAAAGACGGCAACAGAGACGATCTACGACGTAGCGATCATTGGCGGCGGCCCGGCCGGTTACACGGCGGCCATTCGCGCGGCGGAGTACGGGCTGAAGGCGGCCTTGATCGAGCAGTCCAACAAACTGGGCGGCACCTGCCTGCACGTGGGCTGCATCCCCACCAAGGCGCTCCTCTTCAACGCCGAGATCTGGGACCACCTGAAGCACGCCGCGGACTTTGGCATCAGTTTCGGCGAGGGAGGCACCGGCGCGCCCACGCTCAACTGGGCTGCCGTCCTCATGCGCAAAGACGCCATCATCACCAAGCACACCAAAGGCCTTGACTTCCTGATGAAGAAGCACAAGATCGCACGCATCGAGGGCTATGGCCGCCTGACCGGACCGGCCCAGGACGGCGTGCACACGGTCGCCATCTGTGGTGGGGCTGGCGACTCTCAAGTACAAGCCAGGAATGTTATCCTGGCCACCGGTTCCGAGGCCAAGATGCTTTCCGGCCTGGAACCCGACAGCCGCATCCTTACCAACATCGAAATCCTGGCCATGGACCAGGTCCCCAAATCGCTCGTCGTCATCGGCGCGGGCGCGGTGGGCATGGAGTTTTCCTCTCTCTTCCGCACCTTCGGCTCCGAAATCACCATCGTCGAGTTTCTGCCGCGCGTGGTACCGGTGGAGGACGAAGAAATTTCCAAGGAGATTACGCGCCTCTTCAAAAAGCGCGGCATCGAGGTGAACACCGGCGCCAGAGTCGAGAAAGTGGAGAAGACCGACGACGGCGTGAAGGTGACCTTTACCGACGCCAACGGCAAGACTCAGGTGAAGGAAGCCGAAAAAGTGCTGGTGGCCGTGGGGCGGGCCGGACGGACGGGCAATGTTGGCGTGGAGAAGACGCGTATCGAGCTGGAACGCGGGCTCGTGAAGGTCAACGAGGCTCAGGAGACGGCAGAGCCGGGCGTCTTTGCCATTGGCGACATTGTGGCTGGGCTGCCGCAACTGGCACACGTGGGTGCGATGGCCGGAATGATCGCCGCGGCAAAGATCGCCGGCCGCAAATTCCGGCCGATCCGCCGCGACCGCATCCCCGGCTGCACTTATACCGAGCCGCAGATCGGGTCGGTTGGCCTGACCGAGTCGCAGGCCAAGGAAAAGGGCTACGAAGTGAAGGTGGGGAAATTTCCTTTCGCGGGAAACTCGAAGGCCACCATCCTCGGCAGCCACGACGGCTTTGTGAAGATCGTCTCCGATGCGAAGTACGGCGAGATTCTCGGCGTACACATCCTCGGTCCTCAGGCCACGGAGCTGATCGCCGAAGCGGTTGCGGTGCTGGAGTTGGAAGGCACGGTCGACGAGCTGATGTTCACCATCCACGCGCATCCCACGCTCGCCGAGTCGCTGCTGGATGCGTATGGCGCGGTGGAGGGAATGGCGATCAACGCGTGATGCGGCGATGATTGGAGAGCAGCTAATGCACAGATTCGTAGCAGATTTGTCTTTGGTCTGTATTCCTGATCGTCCTGTCGTGTATTCTGCTAGTTCCCATCGAGAGATCGGCACTCACGACTGGAGCGATAGTGATAGACCAGGTAACCGCCAAAACCTTTCACCGATTTATGGGCAACGGTCGAACCTCCCCTGCCATCTTTTCTTGTGAAGGCCGAGAGGCCGCAAGCACAAACGAGTACGTTGTTAAGCTCCGCGGAGGTTTGGAACGGCGTGAGCGAGGACTGGTTTACGAGCTTTACGCGTCGATGCTCGGCGCATATTTCGGTTTGTCCTGTCCGCGCCCTGCAATTGTACTGGTAGAGGAGGATTTGGTGGGCGCCATTCTGGAGGGTCTGTCTGGAGACGACCGCAATGCACAAATAGTCCGCGAAAGCATCGGGCTGAATTTTGGGACCCATTTCTCGTCAATCTAACGGTCTGGCCCGTAGACAAATCCGTCCCGGGTCCATTGCAGGCTTCAGCTATCAAGGTCTACGCGTTTGATGCATTGATTCAGAATCCAGACCGCACGTTCAGTAATCCCAATCTTGGACGCCGCAATGACGATTTGTTCATTTTTGACCACGAGTTGGCTTTTTCGTTTCTTTGTCCAGAGTGGCGAAACCCAGCTCAGGTTTCCTCGCGCCTATAATTGAAACAATACCCCGATCCACGCTTCCGGACGCGCGTTGAATTCTTTGAGCTGGCGCGGCGTGCCGGTCGAAGGAGGATAAATTGGCGCCGTCTTCCGACGACTCGAATCAGTTGCAGCCGTCACCCAAATTTCCCATTACCTTGCAGCAGCAGCCTGCGACGATACCGGTCCAGGCAGCCAGTGGCGTACTAGGCGATATTGGCGACAATGCCATCACCGGACGCGCTGAATACATTCGCCAAAATACCGACGAAGAGATGATCTGGCAGGAGTCGCCCTCGCTGGCTCTCTTGCTGCCGCGCTTTATCAAGTACGCAGTTCTGATGGCGATCGTGCTGTTCTGCTGCTCGGCGGCGAAGAACTTCGTTGCGCAGAATCTGATGGCGCGGCTGGCTCTGGAGCGCGCCGGCATCCATACCACGACCGTTAGCCGGCCGGCCGAGCTGGCGCGCAAGGCGGGACACAAGCTCAAAAGCGCGCGCCGCGCCCTGGAGCAGTCTGACGATACGGCCTCGTCCGACGGAACAACCGATGCGGCGCCGGAGGCGGAAGCCCCGCGCAACGAGCCTGTGAGCGAATTCGACCGCATTCTTGCCATGGTCAAACTCGGCTTCGGAGGGCTGTTTACGCTGCTGTTCCTGGCTTACCTGTTGAAGCTGAAAACGACCAAATATCGCGCTTCAAGCCAGCGGCTGATTGTCGAGGATGGCTCGCTGCATTCGGTGAACAGACCCTACGAGTTGCATCAGCTGGGCGATGCCGTAATCGTGAAGCCGCTGCTGCTGCGCATCTTTGGCGTCTCGAATCTGGAGATTACTCAACCGCGCGTGAGGCTGATCGGCCTGCGCAACGCCGAGTATGTTCGCGACATTCTGCGCCAGGGCGGACAAATGGAAGCGTCGCGGGTGGACAAGATCCGCTTCAGATAAAGGGCGAAAACGTTCCGCCTGTGTTCCGAAAAAAGCCCGGCAGCAGAGTGTGCTTCCTCTGCTGCCGGGCTTTTCCCTTTTACTGCGATTTTCCTACAACTCTACGGACTGGCTCTCCACAAGCGCCTTTGCCTTGGCGATGAAATCGGCCAGCGGCATGGAACCCTGGTCGCCCTTGGCGCGGGTGCGCACGCTAACTGCGCCGGCCTCCTGCTCCTTGTCTCCGAAGACAAGAATGTACGGCGTCTTCTGGTTCGCAAAGTCGCGAATCTTGCCGTTCATCTTCTCGTTGCGGTCGTCCACTTCAACGCGGAAGCCCGCGGCCTTCAACTCGGCCTCAACCTTCTTCGCGTATGCGTGGTGCCGTTCGCTGATGGGCACCAGGCCCACCTGCACCGGCGCGAGCCACAGCGGGAAAGCTCCGGCATAGTGCTCGATGAGCACGCCGAAGAAGCGCTCAACCGAGCCGAAGAGGGCGCGGTGAACCATCACCGGCTGATGTCGTTCGCCGTCCTCGCCCACGTATTCAAGCTCGAAGCGCGCGGGCAAGTTAAAGTCGAACTGCACCGTGGAGAGCTGCCACAAGCGACCCAACACATCAACTAACTTCACGTCGATCTTGGGGCCATAGAAGGCGGCTTCGCCGGGGATGGTCTTGTATGCGATTCCCTTGCGGTCAAGCGCGCGCTGCAAGCCGCCAACCGCCAGGTTCCAGTTTTCGTCCGATCCGGCATAGTGTGCGCGGTCGTTGGGGTCCCAAGTGGATAGCTCGACCTTGAACTCCTTGAAGCCGAAGGTTGTCAGTACTGCCTCGGCAAAGTCGATGCAGGCCACCACCTCGTCCTCGATCTGGCCGGGCGTGCAGAAGATGTGCGCGTCGTCCTGAGTAAAGCCGCGCACGCGCAAGAGGCCGTGCATGGTTCCGGAGCGCTCATAGCGGTAGACATTGCCTAACTCGGCATAGCGCGCGGGCAGATCGCGATAACTCTTGGGAGAGTTTTTGTAAATGAGAATATGGAACGGACAGTTCATCGGCTTCATGCGATAGTTTGCATCGTCCAGTTCCATGGGGGTGAACATGTTGGCCGCGTAGAAGCCCTCGTGGCCGGAGGTCTGCCAGAGGTTTACGCGCGCCACATGCGGCGTGTAGACGAGTTGGTAGCCGCGGCGCAGGCACTCCTCGCGCATCCAGTCTTCCATGACCTTGCGGACCAGGGAGCCTTTGGGGTGCCAGAAGACCAGTCCCGGGCCGGCCAGCTCCTGAATACTGAACAGGTCCAGTTGCTTGCCCAGCAGGCGATGGTCGCGCTTGGCCGCTTCTTCCAGGCGCGCAAAGTGCGCGTCCAGGTCTTTCTTGCTGAAGAACGCCGTGCCGTAGATGCGCTGCAACTGCGGGTTTTTCTCGTCACCCAGCCAGTACGCGCCAGCCAGGTTGGTCAGCTTGATGGCCTTTACGCGGCCGGTCGAAGGCACATGCGGCCCGCGGCAAAAGTCCACGAACTTGCCGTTGCGGTAGAAACTCACCTCGTCGCCGGGGACGGTGAATTTGGTCACGAAGTGGGTCTTCATGAAGTCGCCGTCGCGCTCGAATTCCGTCAGGGCTTGCTCACGCGGTTCGAATTCGTGGACAAACTTCTCATCCCGCGCGATCACCTCGGCCATCCTGGCCTCGATCAGCGCCAGGTCCTCGGGGACGAAGGGCTTTTCGCGATAAAAGTCGTAAAAGAAGCCGGAGTCGGTGGCCGGACCGTGGCCCAGCTTGGTCTCAGGGAACAGTTCCAGCACCGCCGTGGCCAGCACGTGGGCGGCGGAGTGGCGCACCACCTTCAGCGCCTCGGGGTCCTTCTCGGTCACCAGTTCCAGCCGCGTATCGGCGGTGAGCGGCGTGGCCAGGTCAACCAGGCGCGGGGCTGCCGCGTCCTCAGCGGAATACATCTCAGCTTCCGCCGACGGGTCGCCGGACTCCTTCTGGCCGCAGCAGTTGCACTCCTGCGGCGGCGCGACGGACAGCGGCTTCAGCCGCGCTGCCACGGCAGCCGCGGCTAACCGCGGCGAAATCGAGTTGGCGATATCAAGCGGAGTTGTCCCGGCGGGCACTTCGCGAATGGCCCCGTCGGGCAGGTGTACGGCAATAGTCTGCGTGCTCATGATGGTTGGGTTCCCTGCGATTCTTTGTCAGAATGAAAAATACCCTGCAATACAACAGGATAGTTGCCAAAGGCCGTTCGCGTCGAGGAAACAGGGCCGTACGGAATCAGGATGGGACTGGGAACGGCAAATTGAAAGAGTCTTTCTCTCCCGTGCGGAATCTTTGCTTTTAACGGGAAAAGAGGCGGAAATGCGCTGGATTTGGCTGGTTTCCTGGTTCGGAATCTGTTTTGCCGTAGCGGGTGTGAGCGGCTCGTGGACGGCGGGCGAGATTCCCGGATGGTATCGCACCCTGGTCAGACCGTCGATCGCTCCACCCAACTGGGTCTTTGGCCCGGTCTGGACCTTGCTCTATGCGCTGATGGCCGTGGCCGCGTGGCAGGTGGGTCAGTCGCCCGCATCGCCCGAGCGCACCTGGGGGCTGCTTCTGTTCCTCGTTCAGCTTGGCCTGAACTTCGCCTGGTCGTTGATCTTCTTCCGCTACCATGCCATTGGCGCCGCACTGGCGGAGGTGCTCCTGCTGTGGGCGGCCATTGGCGCCACCACGCTTGTCTTCGGCCGCGTGGCGCCCGCTGCGGCATGGCTGATGGCGCCTTACTGGGGCTGGGTGAGTTTTGCCGCCGTGCTGAATTCCGCATTCTGGCGGCTGAACCGGGCAGGCTGAAGAATGAGCGGATTCCCGGGCCGCAAAACCAGGAAACGCTCGGTAAAGGAACTTCCAAGCGGCCTTTACGATCCGAGGTGTACCTATTTATTGGCCTGCATTTTGCAATATCTGCCCCGAATCGAGTACAACGAAAACTTTCAATAGTGAGCAAAAAGGAACAGACGGAATTTTGGATTTAAAAGATAATGAAAAGGTTTTGAGTGTGGTAACGGCCAAGTGCGGGGAAATGTCCCCGATGCTGCGCCCACTCGCCAGGCCTGAGGCTGGACTGGACTTCCGGTCAGGTTGAGCGGAATGCGCTGTTCCTTTTGTCTCAAGCACTTTCCCTGCGCTCTTTGATCAACTGACCCCGGTCCACATCCCTCATCCGAACCAACTCGAAGGAGGTTCCATATTAATGACTGAAAGGAACAACCAGGCATTTGACCCTGTCGCTTTTCTCGCGCATAGCGGCCTTGGCCGAAAAATTGTCGAGGTGAAGCCGAACCAGGCGTTTTTTTCTCAGGGAGATCCTGCGGACTCTGTCTTTTATCTTCAGAGCGGCCGGGCAAAACTTACCGTGGTATCGCACGAAGGCAAAGAGGCTACCATCACGCTTCTCTCCGCCGGCGAATTTGTGGGAGAGGCGGCGCTGGCAGCAGTACCAGGGCTGCGTTTGTCCACCGCTACTGCTCTTACCGCCTGCACCGCGCTCAAGATAGGGAGAGAGGAGATGGCCCGCGTGATGCATGATGAACCTGCGTTCGCGGACTTCTTTTTAAAGTTCTTGCTGGCACGGAGCATGAGAATCCAGGCCGATCTTGTCGATCAGCTTTTCAACTCCAGCGAGAAGCGTTTGGCGAGGATTCTCCTGTTAATGGCGGAATTTGGCAAGCCGGGCGAACCGCAAACCTACATTCCTCCCATTACGCAGGAAACGCTCGCGGAGATGATCGGCACCACGAGATCCCGCGTCAGCTTCTTCATGAATCGCTTTCGCAAGCTCGGCTTCATCGACTACAACGGCCGCATCCGGGTGCATAAGTCGCTGCTCAATGTGGTTTTGCTCGACAGATTGTCCGAGCCCAACTCCGAGAAGCCTGCACTTGCTGACTTTTCATGAGCCGATACTGGTGGGGCAATCTTCTCTTATCCGCAGGGGGAGAGCGCTTGCACACTTAAGGCCTGGCTCGCAGTGCCCGCCTCGACAGCCTGAACGGGAAACCGCAAGTGAACCGGCTGCATGCGATTGGCGCGAGCTCGCGCGAAGGAATGCATATAAAACTGCGCCGCACGGTTCCAGACCATCTGGCGTGCATACTGATAAGCGCGGCAGCGCATGGATTGGCGTTCAGCATCGTTGTCCAGGAGTTCAATTGCCTTTGCCGCGGTGGCAGCCGGATCCACAAAGGGGACCAGTGCTCCGCGTCCATCGGCCAGCAGTTCGGCCGCGTGCCAGTATGGAGTGGAAATGATCGCCTTCCCTGCGCCCATGGCATACGCCAGGGTTCCCGATATAGCCTGTGCCTCGTGGCAGTAAGGGGTGATGTAAATGTCGGCCGAACCCACTAGCGCCGCCATTTCCTGAGGGCTGACGAACCGGTTGTGAAAGATCACCTCTCGTTCAACTCCCAGTTCCCTGGCCAAGGCCTGCAACTGATCCCGGTATCGATCGCCTTCGCGAGCCCTGACGTGCGGATGAGTGGCGCCTGCGATCACGTAGACGGCATTGGCGTGCCGGGACAGAATGCGCGGAAGGGCATGGATCACGCTCTCGAACCCCTTGTTGGGCGACAACAAGCCAAACGTGAGCAATACGGCCTTTCCCTTGAGTGAGAGTGAGTCCTTGTACACATCCGGCTCCACAAAAGGAAGATCGGGGATGCCGTGATGAATCAGGTCGATCTTTTCACCTGAAACTCCAAACACCTCCTGCAGAACGCGGGAAGAGTACTCGCTCATCACAACAAGACGTTCGGAGCGTGCGGCAATCTGCTGCATGACGATTCGCTGGTCGCGGTCCGGCTGACGAAGAACGGTGTGGAGCGTTGTGACCACGGGCATGGTGAGGTGCTTCAGCAACTCCAAAACATAGCTGCCGGCATTCCCCCCATAAATTCCATATTCGTGTTGCAGGCACACTAAATCGACGTTGCGGGCATTGAGAGAATTGGCAGTTGCCCGATAGGAAGATATGTCGCCTTCGGCAATCTCGAATCGCACGCGCGCAGGGTAGGCGTACGAGGATTGATGATCGTTGACGGCAACTACCAGCAATTCCGCCGCACCGTACTCAGCAGTGATTGCATCGCACAAATCGGTTGTGAAGGTTGCAATGCCACACTGCCGGGGAAGGTGATTGCCAACAACCGCGATCCGCAATGGATGCGGCCGGGGGCGGATTACCTGCAAAGAGGTGGCCGAATTTGCTCCGAATCCCGGAGGTGGCGGCTCGCGCCGCATCAGGGTGTTCGGTTGCGAATGGACAAAGCTGCTCGGTGCGGACATCGCAGGCTCCTGGAATCAATCATGTTGTCGTCAGTGGGCTCGGAAGCGATCGTTCAAAACGATCAGTGGCTAAGCGCCCGAATCATCGCCAGCGCCTCATTCGTAATGCAGGCCAGAAGAAACAGTGCGGCGCCAAGACCTGCCAATGGCTTACGGGACGAGTCTTTTACGCGAATGGATGACTCCGTGTCCGGCCCTTCTTTTCCCGTTGCGACCAAGCGGAAGCCACGCACAAATACGAAGCTCCCGGCAGCGGACACCAACAGGCGGCTCATCAGCGATCCAACTTTTTTGCTGCGCCGAACAAAGCAACTCAACATCGTCTGAATGTACTCCGGCCATGTTGGGATGAATGTACACTATTGCACGCCAAGAAAAGGCGCTCTTTGGCGCCATTGCACAGTGTGCAATATGGAGCAGCCCGCATTCCGCGGAACACGTAATCCTATCTTCAGTTTGCTGAAGAAGCGTACACGCGCAAGAGCCTGCCCATGAGGTAATTGAGATGGAAGACCCAAGGTGCAAGATTGCGGCAATTGAGACGGAAGACCCCCGGTGCAAAGGCCTGTGCAATGGAGTGGTGATTGAAATGGAAGACCCGCGGTGTGAGAGCCTGCTCTATCGCGTATCGAATGAGATGGATGATCCCCGGTGCAAGAGTATGCTCACGGAGGTAACGATTGAGATGGAAGACCCTCGGTGCAAGAGCCTGAACATGTGGTGATTGAGGCTTCAAATGTGCCGCGGTAGCCACACATCAAGCAGGACTGAGCGGTGAGAACCGAACGCTCGCGAAGAAACGGCCGTTCCAATCATAAATCCTGCTTACGCCAAGAGGAGCTTCGATCAGGCTGTAACCTGATCGAAGCTCCTCTTGGCGTTACATTCCCTTATTTGGCCTTTGGCCCGGCGGCGCGGATAGCTTCTGAAGCGTCGAACTTCTGGAAGTTCGCCTCGAAGCGGGCGGCCAGATCGGCAGCCGTGCGGTCGTAGGCTTCCTTGTCTGCCCAGGCATTGCGCGGGTTCAAGATTTCCGCCGGCACATCCGGGCAGCTTACCGGAATGCTCAACCCAAACGCTGGCTCGGTGGCAAACTCCACCTTGTCGAGCCGTCCGTCGAGGGCCGCGTTCACCAGCGCGCGCGTGATCTTCAGGCTCATGCGCTTGCCGACGCCGAATTTGCCCCCGGACCAACCCGTGTTGACCAGCCAGCAGGCGGCCTTCTGCTTCCGCAGCCGTTCGCCCAGCATTTCGGCATAGAAGCGTGGAGCCAGCGGCAAAAACGGCGCGCCGAAGCAAGCCGAAAACTCCGGCACCGGGTCTTTGCCCATGCCAGCCTCGGTTCCAGCCAGCTTTGCCGTATACCCGGACAGGAAGTGGTACATTGCCTGCTCCGGCGTCAGCCGCGCAATGGGCGGCAGCACGCCAAACGCATCGGCAGCCAGAAACATCACATTCCGCGGATGCCCGCCCACGCCGGGAATCACCGCGTTCTCGATGAAATCCACTGGGTAAGCGGCGCGCGTATTTTCCGTCAGACGAACGTCAGCGTAGTCCGGCTCTCGTGTCTCAGCGCGCAGAATCACATTCTCCAGCACTGAACCAAACCGGATCGCCCGGTAAATCTGCGGTTCGCGCTCCTCGGTCAGGTCGATGCACTTGGCATAACAGCCGCCCTCGAAATTGAAGACGCCCGTGGGGCTCCAGCCGTGCTCGTCATCGCCGATCAGCCGCCGCGCCGGGTCCGCCGAGAGAGTGGTCTTGCCCGTTCCCGAAAGGCCGAAGAACAGCGCCGTAACCCCGTCCGCGCCCACGTTCGCCGAGCAATGCATCGGCAGCACGTCGCGCTTCGGCACGATGAAATTCATCACGCCGAAGATTGACTTCTTCATCTCCCCGGCATATTTTGTCCCGCCGATCAGCACGATCTTGCGCGTGAAATCCGCCAGGATGAATGCACCCGTTTCGGTCCCGTCGCGCTCCGGCACGGCCTCGAACTCCGGCGCGGCAATCACTGTGAACTCCGGCACATGCGCCGCCAGCGCCTCGGCCTCGGGCCGCACAAAAAGCTGGTGCACAAACAGCGAGTGCCATGCGTACTCACTGATGACGCGGATCGGCATCCGGTACTCGGGGTCCGCGCCGCAGTAGAGGTCCTGCGCATACAGATCGCGATCGCTCAGGTACGCGGTCACCCGCTCTAGCAGCGCCTCAAACCGCTCCGGCGCAAAAGGCTTATTCACCTTGCCCCAGTCCACCAGTTCGTGCGTCACCGCGTCGTCCACGGTGAATTTGTCTTTAGGGCTGCGTCCGGTCCGCGCGCCGGTCACGGCTACCAGCGCCCCGTTGGCCGCCAATCGCGCCTCGCCGCGTAGCAGCGCGGTCTCTACCAACTGCGCAACAGACAGGTTTGCATGCACCAGCGGCCCCGCCGTCAGCGCCTTCAGCGAATCCACTCCAGTGAGACTTGCCATCCAGAGAGCTCCTTCCGCCCAGGAAAAAGATGAAAAAAGAGTTGATAAGCTATTGTGCCACCCAGACCGCAATGTGGGAAGACCCCCTGTACGGAACGCGCCGGCAGAGGGTAGGGAGCTGAGATCAGCGATCAGGGACAGGGAACAGAAGGACGCTTGACAAGAGGCACGGCGGCCGATCTGGCGCGGAAGGGGTTAGGGCGGTTCTCCAGTTTATGCAGCGTTTCCAAGAATATGGAAGGTGGCCTTTTCTTGAGGAAAAAGCCACTCGAAGGCATGGGGCACGGTGTGCAGCAATGGGAGAACCGCTAGAGCCGTTGACACCAGAACATCTGAGAAACTGCTCCGTCACTCCTCAACCGGCATGGTCCGCGAGCATTTTCAGGCACTCATCGACAGTCCAGGCCGGCGTGGCGCCAGCGCGGCTTGCAACTAACGCTCCCAAAGCGTTGGCGAAGGCAGCTTGCCGCGCGATCGGCCAGCCCTGAATGCGGCCATGGAGAAAAGCGGCTGCGAATGCATCGCCAGCCCCCACCGTATCGGCCACCTTCACGGTAAACCCACTAAAGAGTTGCAGCGTGTTCTGGCTGAAAACGGCGCATCCCTTGCTGCCCAGGGTGATGCAAATGGTATCTATGCTGTAGGTGGACGACCAGTAACGGGAGAAGCTTTCGAGGGAGAAATTCCCGGACGGGCGCGTGAGCTTGAACAGCGTTTCCGCCTCGGCATCATTGAGCTTCAGAATCGAGGCCTGACGGGAGAGGCGCTGAACCAAAGGAAGATTCCAGTGTCCCTCGCGGAGATTCATATCGTAAAAGCGTTTTGCGTTCGGAAGCCGCTGCAGAATCGCATCGAGCGCAGCAAGGGCGGGCGGATGGGTCTGCGCCAGGGTGCCATAGTAAATCCATCCGGGCTGCAAGGCCGCAATGGCCGTCAACTGCCCCTCTCCGATCTGGAATTGATCGAAGGCCGCTGGGCGCTGGATGAAGAAGTTGGCGTTACCAGAGCTATCCGTAGTGACCCGCGCCGTGCCAGTGTCTTTTCCGCGCAGAACCTGCACGAATTCCGTGGTCAGGCCCAACATCGTCATGGACTCAAGGGCACGGTTTCCGCGCGGATCAGCGCCTACGCCCGACACCAGAGCTACCTGGTTGCCAAGCCGCTGAGCAGCCGCTGAAAAGTTCAAGGGAGCGCCACCCAAATACTCTGCCTGGTCAAAGACGTCCCAAAGTATCTCGCCAATCGTTATAATCTGCAAAACAGTATCCTTCCGTGGCCGTGCATAAGTCAGCGTTCAGCCCGAACAAGCGTGCAGGACAACGCGCTAGCATGTTGCCCCTGCGTTGGGGCGGCAAGCCCATCATTCCTGCGTTTGCGGTGCATATCAGAAACTATCCGTCCGAGTGGATCGCGGCCCCTCGGGAAGAGGGACAGGAGTTGCCTTTACTTCCGCTGCATTTGGGCCGGCAGTGTCCTCATCCGCATCGCGGTAGGAGGATCTTGTATCTGGTTGGGCGCCTGCATTGGGGTCAGTCGATTTCCTGACCATAAGCTGGAAATCCAGCAGAAAGTCCCTTGATGGAACGGTGGGGTTAGCGATGCGATTCAGCATGGCAAACAGCGCAGTCGCACCCAAATCCTGGCACGGCTGACGGATTGTGGTCAGTGGCGTCTGGAGCAATCGCGCATACTTTACGTCGTCCATCCCGGCTACGCGGATTTGGGAGGGAACTTGTACGCCGATTTCGTTCAGGGTGGTTAATAGCTGTGCCGCGGTGTAGTCGTTGGCGCAGATGATGGCGTCGGGCTGCGCATGGTCGAGAAATCCCCTGACCGCGGCAACATCGCTGGGCTCGGTCCACTTTACCAGCACATGCGCCTCCGGGCCTAAATGGGCACGAAGAGCCGCTTGGTAGCCTCCGATCCTTGCGTCAACGGTGTGCGCTGAATACGGCCGGGCGAGGAATGCGACTCGGCGCGAGCCGGTTAACACAAGGTGTTCAGTGAGCATGTACCCGGCCCGGATGTTGTCGATGCCCACAAGGTCGTACTTGCTTCTGGCGGGAAACCGCGCGACATCGCGATCAAGCAAGACTACCGGTATCCGAGCGTCGTCAAAAGTGCTCGTAATCGAGAGGTTCACCTCGTCGCCACCAGCGAAATGTTCCATGGGGGCAAAGAAGACGCCCGAGACCTTCCGGTCAATGTAATACCGGCACAGTTGCTGGGCTTGTGCCTCTTTGGATCCGGCCTGGCTGAATGTCGGACCCCACAATAGATCGTGATGGCCTCCGGCATGCGCCTGCGAAATGCCCTGGCAGATGGGTTCGAAGATCTCCGTCATCCCCAGCTCGGGGATAAGGAGTCCGAAGACATAAGATTTGCTCGCTCTTCGCGGCGCGACGACGGTGCCCGAACCCATGCGCCGCTGGATCAGGCCGTCCAGCTCCAGTTGCGCCAGGGCGCGGCGCACGGTCGGCCGGCTGGCGTCGAATCTCTCGACCAGTTCGCTTTCACTGGGGAGCTTGTTGCCCTCGGTGTATGTACCGTCCGCCAGCACTTTGCGCAGCTTTTGGTATATGCGCTTGTACTTGGGTCCGCCGTTAGTACCTTCGAGGCTTTCCTTGCCAGGCATATTTCCCTTTCCTGTTGGCAACGCCGGTTCCACACTGTTCCTGCCAGCAGTCATTCAGTGGCAGAAAAGCGCTTTCGATTCATAGGGTTGCCGACCCAATTCTACAGAAAATTCGACGAACTTCGTTGCTCTTTTGACGAGTCTAAGAGCCACTTGTGGGCCTGTCAACGAAGCAACGGCAGGAATCCCCGTCCATGCGGAGCAATCCTGTAAATACAACTTGTATCATAAAAAATTACTCTATGTCAATTTTTTTATTGACAATTATCTTTCGTTTGATCTAGTCTCCATTCTGTTCCGGAAACTATGCCGGGCTGACCATCTTCCTGAAGAGTGACCGAAGAGGGGGATGAACAAAGCTTCGGTCGGGTTTCTAGGCCTTCATCGTGTTCCTGCCTTAGCGCTGCACGGCATCTTCAGGGTTCAGGGGCGCGAGTGAGGGACAGCAACAGATAGCGCTGAGATTCGGGTTTCGAGCGTGAAAGTTGTAATGACAGGATTGAAGACAGACGTGACACTCTCGGCGGAGATTGATGTGGTTAGGTATTACGGTTCTCCGTCGATCCTGCGAGGCAACTACCGGGACATCCCGAAGTAGCTGCCTGGCACAACCGGCGGAAGCCACCTCTTTTCAGGAGTCCAACATGGCATCTAAAACTTACCTTTCGGAGTTGAACATGACAACCAAAAGATCTCTCATGAGGCCAATCGGCCCATCTCGCCTGGTTCCCTGGTTGCATTCGTTGCAACTCCGGGCGCCTTTCACTTTCGTTGCGTTGCTGCTGGTTGCCCTCTTGATTGGCGCTGCCGGGAGCATTCGCGTACAAGCACAAACAAGCTATGGATCGGTGGTTGGAACGGTGACCGACCAGACCGGCGCAAACGTGATCGGCGCCAAGGTCACATTGAAGAACAACGGCACGAATGCCACCCAGAAGGCGACGACCGGCAGCGGTGGAACCTACAACTTTCTCAACCTGAATCCTGGCTCCTACAGCTTGAGCGTCTCGCAAGATGGGTTCAAGTCATCCACGCACGGCCAGGTGGATGTTCAGATCGGCGGGGCCACGCGTGTGGATTTCGCGCTGGAGGTTGGCAATGTGGACCAGACCGTGACGGTGACCGGCGCGGTGAGCGATCTGCACACGGACAGCGCGACGCTGGAGGGAGTAATCGAAGGCCAGCAGGTCGTCGAGGCTCCGCTGAACGGGCGCAACGTGAACAACCTGCTGGATTTTGTGCCGGGTGTGACGCCGGGCGGCGGAACGCAGGGCAACACCATGGCCAACGGCGGCAGCGGCAACTTCCAGGCCGGCGGACAAACACAGGCAATCGCCTATGGCAACTATCAGATTGGCGGCGCATTCAGCGGTCAGAGCCTGTTCTTCATTGATGGCGTGGGCTCGAACATCTCTGAGAACAATGTCAACACGCTGGTACTGACGCAGGATGCTGTGCAGGAGTTCCGTGTTTCAACCAGCAACGTGAGCGCGGAGTTTGGCGGCTACGGCGGCGGCGTGATTCAGATCTCGTCCAAGAGCGGCGGCAACAGTTTTCATGGCAACGCCTATGAATATATCCGTAACACGGCCTTCGATGCGAACGACTGGTTCAGCAACAACGAACACCTGGGCAAGTCTCCCCTGCATCAGAATCAATATGGCGTGAACGCGAGCGGGCCAGCGTTGAAGAACAAGCTGTTCTTCTTCTTTTCCTGGGAGCATGAATCGCTGATTTCAGCCAGTCCGACTTCGGCCACCGTGCCGACGACCGCGGAACTGAACGGAGATTTTTCGAACGATTACGTATACCCTCATGGCGTCAAGACGTTGCAGGTTATCTATGACCCGACCACGGGGCTGCCGTTTCCCGGCAACAGCATTGCGGGCAGGATCAACCCGGTTGCACTGTCGATCGCGCAGTTGGAGACTCCCAATGAGTCACGCGTCAATCAAACGCCTTTGACGACCAACTTCTTTGCTTCGGCGCCCATTGAGGGGTATCAAAATCAGTACAACGCGCGCATCGACGCGAATCTTGGGGCAAAAGATAACGTCTTCGCCCGCTACACGTTCTGGAATCCGCACAACGGCATCAGCGATCCTTTCGGAACCAAGACTGGCGCCGGCCCGACTGGCAACTACACGCAGGAAGCAGTGGTTGGCGACAACCATATCTTCACGCCGACCACAGTAGCTGAATTGCGCATGTCGTACCTGGAGAACTACAACTTCCAGTACCCGTTGAGCGATGGATTCAACATGACGTCAATCAGCCCGGCATACGGCGCGATCCAGGCCGAGAGCCAGAATAAAGAGGGACTGCTTCCCGGACTGGGCATCCAGGGCTACGGCATTGGCGCCGAACTCTCACAGCTTTACTGGAACAACAACGTCTGGGCCGTCAACGGCAGCGTAACCAAGATCAAGGGCAAGCACACCATCAAGGCTGGCGGCAACTGGCGTCAGGTTTTGTGGGAGAACTACGGAAACAACCAGGGTCTCGGCATTGGCGCCACTCCCTTCTTTACCTCTGTCTCGGCGAGCGACGACTCGACCTCAGGCAATGCGCTGGCTTCGTTCCTGTTGAACAGGCCATCCAGCACAGGTGTCACTTCAGTTGGAACCTGGCATGCGTTCCTGCACAACTACGGTCTGTTCGTCGCAGACACCTTCCAGGCGACCTCGAAGCTGACCATCAATGCCGGACTGCGCTGGGAGCAGCCGGGTTCCTACTCAGAAGAGAAGAACCTGGACTCAATTCTTCAGCCCAACGCCGCCGTCAGTGTCGGCAACGTGAGTTCCATCATCAACCCAGTGAACGGCAACGCGGTTCCGTTGACCGGGCAACTGGTTTTTGTGGACACCCCGCAGTATTCCTCGCGCAGAGAAGAAAATGCCCATTGGATGCTGTTCTCGCCGCGGTTCGGTTTTGCCTACCGCTTCGACCCAAGGACCGTGGTGCGCTCCGGCTACGGAATCTCCTTCTTCCCGGCTGAAATGACCGCGGACTCGCCCAGCGCAAGTCCGATCAATGCGGCTGGCACCGGCCTCACCAACACGGTTGGGCAACCGCTGCTGGCTACGGTGGACAATCCGCTGCCAAACGGGATCAATCTTCCTACAGGGCGCACCCAGGCAGGCCTGAACATCACGCTTGGAAACGGCGTTGCGGGACGTATTCCGAACACAGCTTACGGCTACTCCCAGCAATGGAACCTGGCCATCGAACGCGCGCTGGATCACAACTCCACCGTCACGGTTGCCTATGCCGGCGCGAAGGGAACGCACCTGATTCTCTCGCAGGGCTACACGGGCACGGGACTGAACCTGAACCAGCTTCCCGACAGCTACGACTCGCTGGGCAATCAACTTCTGACTCAGGTCGCCAATCCCTTCTATGGCGTTCTTCCTGCCGGAACCACCTTCGGCTCTTCGACCATTGCGGAAGGCTACCTGCTGACGCCCCATCCGCAGTACCAGAGCGTTACGCAGGTTGTGCCCCGCGACGGCTTCTCCACATATAACGCACTGCAGGCCACCTACATCCGCCACTTCGGCCATGCCGGAACCTTGCAGGGCGCCTATACGTGGGGCAAACTGCTGAGCAATACCGACAACACCAGCGCCTTCCAAGACGGACAGGGCGGTCTCGGCGTGGTGCAGGACAACACCAATCTGAAGGTTGAAAAATCTGTCAGCCAGCAGGACATCGCCAACAACCTGGTGATCAACTACGGACTCGATCTACCCTTTGGCCATGGAGAAACCTATCTCTCCCATATCAATGGCATCGCCAATCAGGTGATCGGCGGATGGCGCGTGAACGGCATCACCACCTTGCACAGCGGCATTCCGATTGCGCTGGTGGCTGCCGGAAACGGACTCAGCCAATTCGGCGCCGGCAACATCCGGCCCGATTACGTGCCTACCGCGGCCGGGTGCCTGTCGCAGAAGAAGATTTCCGGATCTCCGCACACCGCCGCCAGGGCTAACGAGTGGTTCAACACAGCGTGCTTTGCGCAGCCGGGCAACTGGTCGTTCGGCAATGAGCCTCGCGTCGATCCTGCATTGAAGTCGGAAGGCGAAGACAACTTCGATGCATCGGTCAACAAGTTCTTCACCCTCACCGAGCAGACCAAGCTCAAGTTCAGCACAGAGATCTTCGATCTCTTCAACCATGCACAGTTCGCGGAACCGAATACCAATCTGTCGTCTCCCGGCTTCGGCCAGGTAGGGCACCAGACGAACCTTCCGCGTACGATTCAGTTTGCTTTGCGGCTCACCTTCTAAAGAAGGAACGCGTAGTATTCACAGTAACCCTGCTCGCGAGGCTGATGCAGATTTGCACAGCCTCGCGATTCAGGCATTTTAGAAAGTTCGCCAATTGTGCGGTCTGGTCAAGACGACTTGTTCGCACTGCCCCGATCTTTCTTGCGCGGGTGGGAGCATCGGAACGATCCGGGACGCCTCACCCAGGGTTTTTCAAAACCACCAGTAACTCTTCGGCAACCGCCACCCTTCAACGGCGTGCGTACTCTCTGGAGCAGAACCGTGATGCAGATTGACCGTCGCGATTTTTTGGCTGGCCTCCTTGGCACGGCTGCTGTATCAACTCTCAGCCGGGGTTTCCGGATGGCTCCCGTCTTTGCATCGAGTGCATCTTACAGCCTGGCAAGCGATCCACGCCGCCCGCAGTTTCATCTGCTTCCCGCCGCGAATTGGATGAACGATCCCAACGGACCGATTTACTTCCGCGGCAAATATCATATGTTCTATCAATACAACCCGGATGGCGCTTTCTGGGGCGATATGCACTGGGGCCATGCCATCAGCCCGGATATGGTCCACTGGAAGCATCTGCCCGTGGCTCTTGCGCCGACACCGGGCGGCCCCGATACCGATGGTTGTTTCTCCGGAACGGCCGTGGTCCAGGACGGGCAGGTTGTTCTCCTTTACACAGGGGTTCGTTTGGTTCCGGAAGCGCAGGCCACGATCAAGGACGGCGCGCATAGCTATCTGGAAACTCAGTGCCTGGCGACATCGAACGATCCCGAACTGCGCACCTGGACGAAGCTGCCTGCGCCGGTGATTGCAACGCCCCCGGCGGGACTGGCGGTCACGGGTTTCCGCGATCCTTCTCCCTGGCGTCAAGGCGACTGGTGGTACATGACCATCGGTTCCGGCATTGAGGGCAAGGGCGGCGCGGTTCTTCTGTATAAGTCGAAGGATTTGCGCACCTGGGAGTTTGTGCATATTCTCGCTCAGCGCGAGGGTAGCATTGCGCTTGTTCCCGAGCACCAGGATGCGCGCGAAGTGTGGGAGTGTCCTGAGTTCTTTGCCCTGGGCAGCAAGCATGTTCTGATCTATTCCACCTCAGGCAAGGCGTACTGGCTGGTTGGAAGTCTCGATCCGCAGACCATGAAATATCACCAGGAAATCGCAGGGGTTCTGGATTTCGGATCCTTCTATGCCCCCAAAACGCAGTTGGATAAAGCCGGAAATCGCATTCTATGGGGATGGATTCCCGAAACCCGCAAGCTGGAAGAGCACAAGGCCGCGGGCTGGGCTGGCATGATGTCGTTGCCACGCGTGCTTTCCATGGGCGGCGATGGACGGCTCAGAATCGGCGTTGCCTCCGAGGTCGATCAACTCCGCAAGCATCAGCAGGTTCTTCACGCGACTGCGAACGAAGAGAAGAACCAGCGCCAGATAGACGGCCTGCGCATCGAAGGCGGTTGCGGCGAGATTGAATGCACCGTGCGGAGAGACGCGCAACCATTTGAGCTGTCTCTGCGCAGCGCCGAAGAAAGTTCAGAGACCTGGATCACTCTGAAATACGATCCGCTTCACTCTGGGCAGGTGTCGATCGATGGTGCACCGCTGGCAGTGGCGCTGGGCGAGAAAGAGAATTTGAAGCTTCATCTGTATATAGATGGATCGGTGATCGAAGTTTTTGTAAATGGTCAGGCCGCCTGCACCCGGCGCTTCTACCCCGCGGGGAACGGCGAGCGGGATGTGCGCATGCAATGGACAGGCAAGACCGTCGGCATCGCAAGCCTATCGGTTTGGCAGCTCACGCCCATTTCCGCCGACCGGCTCACCACCTGAAGACCCTAAATACAGGTTCCGATCCAGCGAGGCGCATCGTCCTTGCGTGTGGCTGGCAAAGCAAACGACACATTCTGGTTACGAGGCAAGAAACAATGCGACCTAATTTTAACTTGATGAAGGCGACACTGACCGGCGCGCTGGGCGGCCTGCTGTTCGGCTTCGACACGGTGGTTATCTCCGGCGCCATCGATGCGTTGGTCAAGCTCTACAACCTGAGTCCACAAGGTAAGGGATGGACGGTGGCCATTGCTCTTATCGGCACGGTGATAGGCTCGTTTGGCGCCGGCGTAACGGGACAAAAACTAGGCGGGCGAGAAACACTTCGCATTACAGCAGTGCTCTATGTGGTCTCGGCCATCGGCAGTGCTTTGGCCTGGAACTGGCCTTCGCTGATGGCCTTCCGCTTCATAGGCGGGCTGGGCATAGGCGCCTCATCCGTGCTGGGACCGGTTTACATCGCCGAACTCGCTCCGGCCAAGTGGCGCGGCCGGCTGGTGGGCGCCTTCCAGTTCAACGTGGTTTTCGGCATTCTGGTGGCCTATACGTCCAACTACCTCATCCGCTTGTTGCATCTCGGTGCGGCAGAGTGGCGCTGGCAGGTGGGCATAGCCGCACTACCGGCCTTCGTCTTTCTGGTGCTGCTGTTTGGCATTCCCCGCAGCCCTCGCTGGTCTGCCTCAAAGGATCGCAACGATGAAGCCCTGGCCGTTCTCAAGCTCATGGGTGAGCCCGACCCCGAAGCGGAGTTGGCTGACATCCGCTCTGCGCTGGCAGAGGAGCACACTTCGGCCCACGAACCGGTCTTCCGCTGGAAGTACCGGTACCCGCTGTTTCTGGCCATCACCATCGGCGCATTCAACCAGTTGGCCGGTATCAACGCCATCCTGTATTACCTGCCGAGCATCTTTGCCTCTGCCGGTTTCAGCCAGATCTCCGGCGATCAGCAGGCCATTGCCATCGGCTTCACCAACCTCATCTTTACAATGGTAGGCATGTCGGTTATCGACAAGCTGGGCCGAAAGACACTGCTCCTTATCGGCGCGATGGGCACGGCCAGTTGCCTGGGCGCAGTCTCGTGGCTGTTCAGGTCGCATTCTCATCCCGGAGCGCTGGTCTGGCTGTTCGTCACCTATATCGCGTTCTTTGCACTCTCACAGGGCGCGGTCATCTGGGTCTACATCGGCGAAGTATTTCCTAACCATGTCCGTTCCAAGGGCCAGGGCGTAGGCAATGCCAGCCACTGGATCATGAACACGCTCATTGCCCTCGAATTCCCAGTACTGGTGGTCAGCCTTGGGCGCAGCGCACCGTTCACCTTCTTCGCTGTAATGACTGCTATCCAGTTCCTGGTAGTGCTGTTCGTCTATCCCGAAACCAAGGGCCAGACACTGGAGGAGTTGCAGCGGCGGCTGGTGAGGAACTGACCAGGCAGGCGATGGCATCCAAGATACCGGCAACATAGACTGGCATGGGGCGCGAAGACAGGACAGTTCAAGAGACCTGATTAAAGGAGCACGACGTGAAGATCGGAGTAAGCGCATTTGCATGGACCTCAAGCTTCAAGCAGTCGCACCTCTGCCTTCTGCCCGCGATCCGCGAGCACGGCCTTGATGCTTTTGAGATTCCCATGTTCGATCCGGCTGCCGTTGCCGCTGCCGATCTCCGCCGAGCCTTCGAAGCGTATGACCTGGCCTGCACGGTTTGCGCCATTTTGCCTGCCGGCATCAATCCAATCAGCCCGGATGCTTCCGTACGAAAGAAGTCCCTTGCTCACTTGGTGCGGTGCATCGAAACCTCAGCGGAACTGGGAGCGCACCTGATCGCCGGACCTCTGTTTGCGCCCATCGGCTATCTCCCAGGCCGGCGCCGGAACGGCGAGGAATGGATGTGGGCGATCGAGACCTTCCAATCTCTGCGCGGCCTGCTAGAAGCAAACGACATGACGCTCGCGATCGAGCCGGTCAACCGTTCCGAGACGTTCTTCTTGAATACCGGGGCAGAGGCGAGTGCCCTCTGTGAGGCTGTCGATCATCCTCGCATCGGCGTTACTGTTGATACCTTCCACGCAAACATTGAAGAGAAGAACATCGCGGAGGCTGTCCGCTCCCTGGGCAAGCGTCTCAAGCATCTTCACGTAAGTGAAAACGATCGCGGACTGCTCGGTTCCGGCCATGTGGACTTCCCCGGAATCGTAGCGGCGTTGCGGCAGATCGACTACGACGGATTCCTGATGATCGAAGGCTTTGGCTACTCTCCCAACGAACCGGACTCTCTGGGCGCACTTTGGGGCGACCTGCACATATCACCGGAAGACATAGCCTTTCTCGGTGCAGACTACCTGCGAAGGCTTCTTATCAAGACTCCTTCGCGTTCCTGATCGCCGCGTCGAGTTTCCCGGTCATCGCCGAAGCAGGCACCATACCAAGATCACATGGTGCGCTTTTGGTTTTCGCGTCTCAGGAGTGAAGAAAGACGGGAATTCTCCGAGGTCAACCGGTCAAGAGGGGAACTCGAACGCTTACGGATTTGACACATCGGCAACAGGAGGATAACCAACCCGTTGCGCTTCGTTGTTGAATCCGCCAAACGATAACTGGATAGAATATTACAAGTGCTTCAATACAAACAATTTAAATGGTAGGCGCGACTGGATTCGAACCAGCGACCTCTTTCGTGTCAAAGTCTCTACGTTAAGTAAATCAACGACTTACAAGACCCCGATGGCAATCTAAGTCCTTGTAAGCAATCGCACGCGCTTCGAGTCGGTTTCACTCTTTGTTTTGTTCATACCGATATAAATTCAAGGTTCGGGAGAAGTTTAATCGTAGCTACGATATATTAAAAATGCGAAAAAGCGTGTGTATTCAGGGCAAATGCATCTAAAACTTACGGTCATTGTTCGATAAAACAGGTATAGCTGTTACTCTTGCTTGTTTTTGCGGAGGGAGCAAGGGCCTTCAGGTCCATGAGAAGCAGACGTAAAAGCGATGGCTTTAGCCCCAGGCCTTCTGCCCACAATCGAACAGAGCCCGTGCCTGGAGGCGCCTCAATTCAGACCCCAGGATTCATGGGCCTGAAGGCCCCTGCTCCCTCCGAAAGCTGAATAGCAATCTTAGCGGCATACGCCACGGAATCGGAATTAAGATGCGTCTGCCCTGCGTGTGTATTCTCGCCAATTGGCTCTACTGAAACCTTCAGTTCGCTGCATCCTCCCACCCCCCGCCGCATCCAAAAGTGCATGGAATATCGACTTCTCGGAGGCTCCGGCCTCAAGGTTCCCGCTCTCAGCTTTGGCACCGCGACCTTCGGCGGAGCCAACGAGTTTTTCAAGGCATGGGGCTCGACGGAAGTGGCCGAGGCCAGCCGGCTGATCGACATTTGTCTCGAAGCCGGCGTCAACCTCTTCGACACGGCCGACATCTACTCCGACGGCCGCTCCGAAGAGGTGCTGGGCAAGGCCCTTGAAGGCAAGCGCGACCGGGCGCTGATCTCCACCAAAACCACCTTTCGTCTGGGCGACGGTCCCAACGACGTGGGCTCCTCGCGCTACCATCTGCGCCGGGCGCTGGAAGCCAGCCTGCGCCGCCTCGGCACCGACTATGTGGACATCTACCACCTGCACGGCTTCGACGCGCTCACTCCCGTCGAAGAGGTGCAGGATACGCTGAACAAGTTTGTCCGCGAAGGCAAGGTGCGCTACATCGCGGCTTCCAACTTCTCCGGCTGGCACCTGATGAAGTCGCTGGCCGTGGCCGAACGCTATGGCTGGACGCGCTTTGTCGCCCACCAGGTCTACTACTCTCTGATCGGCCGCGAGTACGAGTGGGAACTGATGCCGCTCGGCCTCGACCAGAAGGTCGGCGCGCTGGTGTGGAGTCCGCTGGGGTGGGGCCGTTTAACGGGCAAGATTCGCCGCGGCCAGCCGCTGCCCGAGGTGAGCCGCCTGCACAAGACCGCTGACATGGGACCTCAGGTTCCGGAAGAGTTTCTCTACTCTGTCGTGGATGCCCTGGACGCCGTGGCTGCCGAGACGGGCAAGACCGTTCCCCAGGTTGCGCTGAACTGGCTGTTGCAGCGGCCCACGGTTTCGTCCGTCATTATTGGCGCGCGAACCGAGGAGCAGTTACGGCAGAATCTGGCTGCTGTGGGCTGGAATCTGACCGCCGAGCAGGTCGCCGAGCTGGACAAGGCCAGCGCGCGCACGCCCATCTACCCCTACTGGCATCAGCACCAGTTCACTGAGCGGAATCCTCTGCCCGTATAAATGCAGGGGACAGGGAACAGAAGAGCGCGGCTTAGTACTACAGTTGCAGATAGCGGTTCCGGAGGGAGCAGAGGGCTTCAGCCCTCTGGAAAATGGGCCTAATATCTGGGCCTTTAGGCCCGGACCGGGGCGATTTGAAGCAAGTACAACTGTAGTACTAGGCCGCGCCCTTTCCACAAAGAAACAGATTTTAAGCGAGCCTCTGCGGGACGGCTGCTTTCCGCGCAGACTCAAGCTTCGGAAAGCCGGTAATGTGTTTACCGGGCGAGGCAAGCAGTTCGCCGATGCTGATCTTGCGCTCTTGCAGGGCCAGAGCCAGAACCTCTCCGGCAACCCGCGCATCTTCCAGCGCGTTGTGGGCTCTGTACGCAATTCCGAAGGTCCGGGCCAGCGTGGGCAGCTTGTGGTTGGGCAGATGGGGCCAGGCAAAACGGGAGATCCAGCAAGTGTCGATCCACTTGGCGTAAGGCACAGCCGGAACTTCGGCTCTCAGACACGCGCCAGAGATGGCCGAGCGGTCAAAAAATGTGTGGCTGGCAACCGCCGCGCCAGAAAGCATCTTCCTCACTTTGGGGAACACCTCGCTCCAGCAGGGAGCCTGCGCCACCGTCTTCGGTCCGATGCCGTGCAGAGCGACGTTGAACGCCGCGAAGTAGTCTTGCGGGTTGATGAGGCTTTCCCAGCCGTCCACCATCTTTCCGTCCGAAAAAAACGCGATTCCGATCTGGCAGATGCTCTCCAGCGCCTGATTGGCTGTTTCCACGTCCACTACGAAATAATCCACGGCGGCCTGCACAGTCATTTTGAGGATTCCACTCCGCCGTTCAGGTAAATCTCCGTATAGTCCAAATAGTTCTGCGCGTATTCCAGGATCAGCTCGCGGTCCTTGTCGCCTAGTTCGCGGCGTAGCTTGGCGGGGACGCCGGCCCACAACGTCCGAGGCGGAACGATGGTCCCCTCCGGAACCACCGCCCCGGCGGCAATGATCGAGCCTTCCCCGATACGGCAGCCGTTGAGAATCACAGCCCCCATGCCGATCAGTACTGCGTCCTCTACCACGCAGCCGTGGACGGTGGCGTTGTGGCCGACGGTCACCCAGTCGCCCACGACGACCGGGTACGTGTAGCGCTGGCCGTGGAGGACGGCGCAATCCTGCACATTCGAGTTCACGCCGACGCGGATCGAATGCACGTCGCCGCGCAGCACGGCGTTCATCCACACTGAGGAGTGCTCGCCCAGCGCCACGTCGCCGAGTACCTGCGCGGAGAGGTCAACGTAGCAACTGGCGGGAATCTGGGGCGCCAGCCCCTTATAGCTGCGGATCATACTGGATGCAACCTCGCTGCGGCCCTGAGACCGCCTATCAGAAGTGTAAAAGAGAAGCCATGGCGGTGTGGCGGGCAGGGACTTTCCGCGGTTTTTTCCAAAAAGCGGACATAAATTGATGCGGAATCCCTCTAACAGGAAACGTTTCTATACCAAAACCCGGTTTTTACAGTATCCTAAAGAAGCCCCTTGGCAGGTTTGGAGGTGGGATTTTTTGGCAGAGGTTCGCGTACAAGAAGGCGAGCCGCTCGAAAATGCGCTACGCCGGTTCAAGCGGAAGGTTCAGCAGGAAGACATCATCAAGGAAGTCAAGCGTCACTCCTACTACCTGAAGCCCGGCGAGAAGAAACGCGTAAAGGCGGCTTTGGCGCGCAAGCGGAATCGTAAGAAGGCTCGCAAAGAGCAGGACTAGTTCTACAAAACAATCGTGACACGCACCGCCCCGGCGGCCCACGCTCAAGATGCGGGCAGATAGCCGGAAACCCAAGGCAAGACCGGGGTGGTCTGTCGCGATTCTTTCTTTTGGCTTTAACGCTCTGTCCGCGGGTTGCGTGAGCGTGTTCTCCAGGTCTTCCCGGCTTGCCGGGCAGACATCAAAATTTGCCGCTGCATTTGTTGCGGCCCGGGCCCTTGTTGTTGATCCAAGCAAGAAAACAGGGAAACGGGACCGGCAAGTTGCTCAGGCTCATGGCCGATTTCAAAGTATTCCCTGCTTTGGGAAGCCGGCCATGGAATATTCAGACAGAATTTTGAAGTGTATCGATTGCGGCGCCGAGTTTGTTTTCACAGCCGGCGAACAGTTGTTCTTCCACGACAAGGATTTCAAGAACGAGCCCAGGCACTGCAAACAGTGCAAGGCGAAGCGCGCCACGGGAGGCTCCAGGGTGCGTCCGGAGACCCGAACCCACTGTTCGCAGTGCGGTGAGGAGACAACGGTTCCCTTCAAGCCTACCCAGGGCAGGCCAGTACTGTGCCGCTCCTGCTTTCAGCAGGCCCAGGGAAAAGCCAAACCGGCGGCTGAATCCGTGCCGGAGTCCTAACCTATGCCAAGGCTGAACTGAGCAGCAAGTCTCCCTTGAATCCCGACGGGAATCCGGCGGCGCGGACCAGCGTAGACAATTGCGCCCAATGGCGCTGGCTATGGAAGAGCGCGTGCCCCGCGACCTTGCGGCGGGAAAAAGTCCGCGCCTGTGGCGGCAGCCAGTTCATCTCCAGCGTCATCGTCTCGTCCCAGTTCAGTGCGGGGTCGTCCAGCATCGTGCGGAAGACCTGAACAGCCTTGACATGCAACTCGAACAGGGCATCCAGCGAGCCCTGGGGCACGTCTTCCTTGGCCAGCAAAGGCAGGCCGGCAATGCGTTGGCCCCAGCGCAGTTCCACTCCCCAGATATGGCCGGCGAACTCCAGCACGTTGGCCGCTCCGCCGATGCCGCAGGGCAGCTCCAGCAGCGCCGGGTTGGCGTCAAGGTGTGCTTTCCAGAAGTTGGAGGCCTCCTGGTTCCAGGCCAGGAGTTCTTCAAGCGTGATGGCAGGTGTCATGGTTTCCTCCGAAAAGCGCGGTGACCGATGTCGTGCCGGTAGTACATTCCGTCGAAATGAATCAGAGCCATGGCCTCGTAGGCGCGGAACAGAGCCTCCTCCAGTGAAGACGCGGCGGCGGTAACACCCAGCACGCGGCCTCCGGCGGTGAGTACTTGGCCGTCCTGCAACGAAGAGCCAGAGTGGAAGACCTGAACCCCTGGAACCTGGGCGGCCGCGTCCAGGCCGGTGATGGGGAGACCGGTCTTGTAACTGCCCGGATAGCCGGAGCTGCTGGCCACCACACAGGCCGAGGCGCCGGGGCTCCAACGCAGAGCGGTTTCCGCCAGCCGGCCGTTGGTGCATGCTTCCAGGGCATCCACCAGATCGCTTTCCAGGCGCAGCAGAATTGCCTGAGTCTCGGGATCGCCGAAGCGGGCATTGAACTCCAGCACCTCGGGACCGCGGGCAGTCATCATAAGCCCACAGTAGAGCACGCCGGTGAAAGGCGTCTCCTCCTCGGCCATACCGCGTACGGTGGGCTCGGCAATGTGGTGCAGAATCCACTCGGTCATGCCTGCGTCGAGCATCGTGTCGGTGGAGTAGACGCCCATGCCGCCGGTATTGGGGCCGGTGTCGCCCTCGCCGATGCGCTTGTGGTCCTGGGCGGGAACAAGCGGGACCACATGCTTGCCGTCGGTTAGGCAGAGGAAGCTGATCTCGTCGCCTTTGAGAAACTCCTCGAGGATCACATGCTGTTCAGACTCGCCCAGCAGCGCGCCGGAGAAGATGCCCTGGGCGGCCTCGATGGCTGTGTGGCGTGACTCGCAGATAATCACGCCCTTGCCGGCGTGCAGCCCGTCGGCCTTGACCACGACGGGCGGATGAAAGAATTCAATGGCTTTTTCCACCTCGGCCGTGTTCGCGCAGACCGCGTAGTTGGCGGTGGGAATGCTGTGCCGCTGCAGAAAGCGCTTGGCAAAGCCCTTGCTGCTTTCCAGCATCGCCGCGGCCCGCGTCGGCCCGAAGACGCGCAACCCGCGCTCCTGCAAGGCGTCCACAATGCCCAGCGAGAGCGGCAACTCCGGCCCCACAATGATCAGCCCCGGCTGCTCAGCCTCGGCCAGGCGGATCATCGCTTCCACGCTCTTCAAATCCACCGGAACGCAGCGCGCAATCTCGGCAATGCCGCCGTTGCCCGGCGCACACACCACCTCTGTCACCCGGCTGCTACGCTTCACCGCCCAGGCCAGCGCGTGTTCCCGGCCTCCCGAACCAAAGATCAGTACTTTCATTCGACAACTCCCCGCCGCCCCCAATTGTGAGGCCCCAACAGGTTATCTGAGCAAACCGGGGTGGGGAAGTCAAACCGGCGAGCGGAAATAGCCACGGCGCGGTTCCCCTATACTGATGCGTGGCGCGCCACCACGCCCGGACGCGTAAGCCAGCAGGAGCAAAGCCCCATGGTCCAGACTCGCATCAAGCCGTATTACCAGGAAGTCGCCGAAAAGACGCGGCGCTGGGAGCAACTGCGGCTCTACCGGCGCAATCAGGTCTTCGGGCTGGTGCTCGTGGCGGCGGCCATCCTGCTGGTGTGGCTGCTGCGCACGAACCCGAAGTGGATCTTTCCGGCGGGCTGGTGGCGTCCGTGAGTCCTGCGCAGACGGCGAATGGCGGTTACGCCACGGCAGAGCCGTTGGCGGTTCTGTTGCTGGGGCCGACGGGCAGCGGCAAGACGGCGCTTTCTCTCGCGCTGGGCGAGCGCTTCGGCGGCGAGATTGTCAGTTGCGACTCGGTGGCTGTCTATCGCGGCATGGACCTAGGCACGGCCAAACCCACGCCATCAGACCGGGCCCGTCTGCCCCATCACCTCATCGACGTGACCACCCCGGACCAGCCCTTTACCGCGGGCGAGTACAGCCGACAAGCGCGAGCGGCGTTACGAGCCATCGCCAGCCGCAACCGCCTGCCCATCGTCACCGGCGGCACCGGCCTCTATCTCCGCGCACTCACTGAGGGCCTCTTTGCCGGCCCCGAACGCCAACACGAGTTGCGGGCGCGCCTCGAATGCAGCCGCGCTAAACACGGCGAAGGCTGGCTGCACAGGCTCCTCCACCGGCTCGACCCGGCCTCGGCAGAGCGCATTCACTCGAACGACACGCCCAAGCTGATTCGCGCCATCGAGGTTTGCCTGGCAGTCCGCAAGCCGCTCTCGGAGATGCTGGGAAACCAGGAAAAAGCCCGCGACCCGCTCACCGGCTTCCGCCTGTTGCGCATCGGCCTCAACCCGCCCCGCCAGGCGCTCTATAACCGGCTCAACCAGCGCTGTACCGCCATCTTCGCTGCCGGCCTCGTCGAGGAAACACGTGCCCTGCTTGATCGCTACGGCCCGGTCAAAGCGCTCGACTCACTCGGCTACCGGCAAGCGCTCGCCGTCCTCAGCGGCAAAGAGAGTCTGCCTCAGGCAGTGGCCGCCGCACAACAGGGCCACCGCAACTATGCCAAGCGCCAGTTAACCTGGTTTCGCCGCGAACCAGATGTCCACTGGATCGCAGCCTTCGGGGACGAGCCGGAAACCCTCCGCGCCGCAGCCGAACTAGTTCTGCAGAATCTGTAGCAAAACCTTCGCGAGCCCTGGAATCTTGGCGCCCAACCCTAGCGGGTGGCGGGTTCGCAGAATAAAGCTGTTATCGCGTCCGTTCCTTTTCCTCACACCCCTACCGGGAGCGTCGGCATCTGACCCACGACCTTGGCTTCGGCGACCACGGCGTCCAGGTGCGAGAGGACTTCTTCGACGGTCATGGTGCAGATCTCGCGCCGGGAATCGTAGCCTTCTTCGACGGATGTCTTGAGGAACCGGCCCGCGATCTGGGCGGCAAGCTGGTCGGTAATCACCTTTCCTGTCAATAACTTATGTTTGCTCCAGGCCTCCAGAGGCAGGGCGATCCACATCGGGCGGCCGTTCACGTCGAAGCGCACATCGACGGCGTCGGCGTGGCGCGTGGCGATGGCCACCAGGGTACCCTTCCAGCGGCAATGCAAGTCCTCGCCGCTCCACCGGTCGGCTACGTGGAATTCCTCATACATGCAACCAGCCTATCTCTCCGCCACGCCAACAGCAAGCATCCGGTGGACGCCCCCATTCGCGCACTGATAGACTGACAGGGTTGCAAATGTGGCGTTCCACCCGTGTGGAACCGCCTGCAAGTCTAGAAAAGAAGGACAAAAAGAGACCCCGTGGACACAAAAACCCGTCATTCCCTGAAAAAGGACAGCTTTGCCCAGGCCACCGCGAGCAGCATGAGCTGGTTGAGCGGTCATCGTTCCGGCGTTACGCGCTGGGTCATCGTCGCCATTGCAGTTGTTGTTGTGGGCATAGCCTCGCTGGTCCTTTGGACTCTGCGCTCAAACGCAGCCGAGACTGCGCTGAACGCGGCTCTGGACACCTACAATTCGCCCTTGGCGCAGCCCGGCGCGCCGGTCGAAAAGGGGGAGTACGCGACGGCCGGTGATCGCGCGAAGGCTGCGAACCAGCAGTTTGCCGCAGTGTCCCAGCAGTATGGATGGCTTTCAGAGGGCGCCAAGGCTCACTACTTTGCTGGCGTCACCGCAGAGGAACTGGGGCAGACGGCCTCGGCCGAGACGGAGTTGAAAATTGCCGCCGGTTCCTGGAACCGGAACCTCTCGAACCTGGCCAAGCTGGCTCTGGCCGGCATCTACCATCAGACGGACCGCGATTCGCAGGCGATCGATATCTACAACGCCTTGGCCGCCAAGCCGTCGGATACGGTTTCCAAAGCCGTGGCGCAACTTGATCTTGCGGACCTCTATGCCGCCACCGGCAAGCAGGATGACGCGCGCAAGCTGTGGGCCGCTGTGAAGGACGCCGACAAAGACGGCGCTGCCGGCTCAATTGCCGCGCAAAAGCTCGGCGCCAAGCAGTAGGGCATTCAGATCGGAAGTATGGACTCGCGGAGCGCAGGGCTCCGCGAGTCGTTTTTTTGGGCCGTTGCGCCGGATGAAGCGGATCGCAATCGAGCATTTTCCCTCTCCCGCGCGTCTGGTGGACTATGAGCGCCGGCCAGGCAGTATTCTCAGGTTGGATGGAGATCGCAGACAAGACTGTGTACGAGGAAGCTCGCAAGCTCGCGGAAGAGAAGGCGCTTGCGGCTCTGGTAAGCCAGTACGCCGGAACGCTTTACCGGGTGGCTTACTCCGTTGTGCGCAACTCCGCCGACGCCGAAGACGCGGTGCAGGAGGCATTTCTGCGCGTGCTGCGCCACCGCGAGACGCTCAACGAAGTGCGCGACCAGCGGGTGTGGCTGATCCGCATTGTGTGGAACATCGTGCTGGACCGCAAGCGCCGCTCGAAGACCAGGCCGGAGACCGACGACGTGAGTGAACTGGCGCGCGTGCTGCCCGCCGGCGGGCTCAGCGCCGAGGAGCGCGCCGCCGCCGCCCAACACCACGCCCATGTGCTGGCCTGTGTGGAGCAGTTGCCCGCCAAGGAGCGCCAGGTGCTGATGCTCTCGGCCTTCGAGGAGCTGACCAGTGTGGAAATTGCCTCGGTGCTGGGCATCACCGAGTCCAGCGTGCGGTCACGGCTCTTTCGCGCGCGCAACCTGATGGCCGGCCTGCTGGACCACGCAAGGAGTTTGCGATGAACAGAGATCAGATGTCAGAGATCAGTGGCCGGCTGCCTCGTTGATCCATGAGAGCAAGGAGTTAGCCATGAATTCCTCAGGACAGAACTCGATTGCCGGCAATTCCGGTTCCAGCGAGTTTCCCGCCTCCAGTTCCTCCGAGTTTGAAGCTACGCTGCGGCTGCTCGCCAGCCTTCCCGCGCCCGAAGGGCTTGAGGAGCGGGTCCAAGTTGGTCTTCGGGCCGGCCTGCGCGCGGCGCCGCGCAGAGCGCGGATTCTTGCGTGGCCCACGGCGCTCCGGCTGGACAATACCTGGATTCGGAGTTCTCTGGCGCGCAGCGCGGCCGCGGCGGCGATTTTCGCTGTGGTCGTCGGCGGCGGCTGGGGTGTGTACTCGCGCGTGCAACCCGTTCAGCCAGCCAGGGCAGTTACGATTCCTCCGCACGTATCCGCGCAGGGCGGATTTTCGAGCGCCGGAGCCATGCGCACACCGCAAACGCTCAACGGCCCACTCGTCGCGGCTCCCGCCGTGACACCTCCGGCCGCAGGCGCACCACCAGCGGTCATCCCTGCGGTCAAGCCCGCCGTCAAACCAGCTGATAAATCCGCGTCTGCGAAAAAGACTGCCGCTGAGCCTGCGACGCCCCCGGCAACAGTTCAGCCAGCCGTGATTCCGGCGAAGTAGCTTCCCTATTTCAGCACAAATACTCCGACCCCATCCTTTCCGCTTCTTTCTGCGGAAGGGGTGGGATGTCTCTATCCAAGTTAGCTTCCGATTCTGGGCAGCGCCGCATCTCCGCCAAAGAGTTGTTATCTTGAACGAAGCGGAGTTAAAGGATTTGCGGTCGCTTCTCAGGCACGCCGAACAATCACGGTCTTGCCAGATCAACGCACATGGTGGAGGCCATTTACCATCCATGGACTCTGGGCCTCCGGTGACTCTAAGACGCAGAGGCCCTCGAATGTTGGCCCTTGTTCGACTTCGCGGCGAAGTTGTCCGGAAAGCAGCACTACTTGAAGGTTCTGCGTAGCGTCCACAATTCTGTCTAAGAAATCAGCGAACTTCCCGTAGGAAACACCAGGGTCTGCGACCACATATACTCTTCGGTCCATGCTATATTCCTTAATCTCGGCAATTCTGGCCCTCAATTTATCGGGAGAAACTTCCGTTACGTTGATCCACATCTTTCCATCCGCAGTCAGCCACAGGACGATGGGCATGTAGTTGCAGACGCCAGAAAGGTGCGATTCGGAATGAAGCGGCACAAGGGGAATCCTCATTCCCACCGACTCCGGTCTTCGCACCACAAAGGCGCACAAGCTCAACACCAGAAACAAGCTGGCCATTGCAGGAGCGATCAGCGCGCGCAGACGGGATGGGTCCATACCATACTCTGACACCGTCGGGCGCAGATTTGTTCCCCAATGGGTGCGCATCTGCTTACGCGTTCTTGGCGACCGCACGAATGAGCATGCCAAGCAGGGCCAGCACCACCGCGCCCCAGAAGGCCGCGCCAAATCCGCGCACGTAAAAGCCGCGCACAAAGCTCGATGCCACCATGATCATCATTCCGTTGATGACCAGCAGGAACAGGCCGAAGGTGAAGATGCTGATAGGAAAGGTGATGATCTTCAAGAAGAAGCCGACCGTGGCGTTGAGCAGGCCGATCACCAGCGCAGCGGCCAGCGCCGGGCCGAGTCCGTCCACCTCAAAGCCGCGCACGAGACTGGAAACCGCCAGCAGGGCACAGGCGCTCAAGAGCCATTGAACCAGAAGTCTGACCATTTCCAGTAGTTCTCCTTGCCGGCCCAAATCCTTGAATCGGAGTGAGGGGGTCCGGCTTGCAGATTGAAAGCATGATCCCGGCAGAATTCGTTGATGCCGAAGAGGCTTCCCGAAAATCATACGCCAGGGACTGAAGCCCTGCGTTGATTCTGTCGCATTTGCGTCACGCTTCTGCTGCGCTCGTCCTGGCGTGGAGCCGCTGCCGTTTTGGTTGAGGTGGGGAACTCGACTAGAATGACCGGTCGAGGGTTTTTCTGATGATGAAGGCATCCGCGGAGTCTTTTATTGCCGTTTTTCTCGCTTCCACCCTGCTGCTGCCTGCCGGCGCTCAGACTTCGGATCAACCCGCTGCACCTGTGGCCGTGCTGCGCCTTGAAACCCGAAGGGTCGTCGAGGATGTTACCGTCACCGATAGCCATGGAAAACCGATTCAGGGGCTGACGCAGAGCGACTTTCGCATCTTTGAAGAGGGCGCCGAACAAAAGATTGCCTCTTTTGAGGAGCACCGGCAGGAGGCTGCCCCGGCGGAGAAGCTGCCGGCTCTGCCGGCCAATACGTTTTCCAATCTTTCCGATCCAAAGTCGGCTGGCCCTCTCAACGTGATCCTCTACGATCTTCTGAGCACGGCGCCGGAGTACCAGCACTATGCACACGATCAACTGGTCACCTTCCTCAAGACCAGGCCGCCGGGGCGCTACGCCATCTTTGTTCTGGGCAACCGGCTGATGCTGTTGCAGGGCTTTACGGCCAATCAGGACGCGTTGCTGGCCGCGGCCAACGGTGCCCATGCAACCCCCCAAAACAGCTACGTGGATGCGCCGGACAAGGATATTCACGAGGCCAGCGACAAAGTGGCCGCTGATCTGGACCCTCGGGACACCGCGGGCGCCCAGGCTGCGGAACTGCTGGCCCAGATGGAGAACAACGAGCGCGACTTCCGCCAGGACCAGGAGGTGCAGATCACGCTGGACGCCTTCACCGCGATCGGCCAGTTCCTGATGCCGCTGCCGGGGCGCAAGAACCTTCTCTGGCTCTCCGGCTCGTTTCCACTGGCGGTTTTGCCGGAGACGGCCGATGCCAATGCCTACCAAAGCCAGCGAAACTACAGTGCCGACCAGAAGAAGGTCTCCGATTTGCTCAACCTGAGCCACACGTCGGTATATGCCGTGGACGTGCGCGGGCTGATGAACAATCCTACGTTTTCGGCCTCCAGCCGGGTCGATCTTCGGCCCCACGGCGGCGGCGGTGGAGTATTCAACACAGCCGGGCAGGTAAACCCGGCCGTCCGCCAGCAGCAGAAGTTCGCCACGTCTCAGGCCGCCGAGCACGACACTCTGTCGAACATCGCGGTCGAGACCGGCGGCACCGCTTTCTTCAACACCAATGGGCTCAAAGAGGCTTTTTCCAAGGCCGTGGAGGAGGGCAGCGATTACTACACGCTGACCTACGATCCTGCCGACAAGAAATTCGACGGACGGCTCAGAAAGATCCGCATCGAGCTCAACCGGCACGGTTACCAGGTCTCCTACCGGCGGAGCTATTTCGCGGACGACCTGGACAGCGTGGCTCACGATGTGGATTCTCTCGGCGTGGCGCTCCAGTTGGGAACCCCGGAGATTGGAGATCTCCGCTTCCTGACCCATTTGACTGCTGGCAAGGCCGGTCCCGCTACCCCGGAGCAGTTGGTCGCATTGGCCAAGTTCCAGGGCGTGCCGGAGGTAAAGCCGGTAGACGTGCAGCAATATATAGTGGATTTTGCGGTGCTGGCGCGCCACGTGACCACAACCCCCGCCGAGAACGGAGGCCAGCATTTTGTTCTGGAGTTTGCCGCGCTCGCCTACGGGCCGGGCGGGCAACGCCTGAACGGGATGCGTACGCAGCTTCGCAGCACCCTCACTCCGGAAACGCTGAGCGCAACTCAGAAGAACGGCTACCGCTACCGGCTGCTGGTCGATGTTCCGGTCACCGCCCGCTACATTCGGCTGGGTGTACGGGACAATCTGCGGGACCGGCTTGGAGTGATCGAACTGCCTCTGCCGCTGGCCGCTCAACCCGGCGGCGCGAAGTAAGCTACGCCAGCCCTGCGCCGCATCCTGAGCAGAAGCGCGCGCCCGGCGGGTTGGTTTGCCCGCAGCGCCCACAGGCCGTCAGCGCGCCCGGCTGCGCCATAGGCGGCACGTTCACCGTGACATGGAACGGCTGGCCCCAACCCGGCACTGGAATCCCCAGCATCGCCGCAATGCCCGCTGCCTGGATGGCATTGAACTCCCGCACACGGCCAGGCATGAAGAAGCACTCGATAAAGCCCAGCACCCATGGGAAGGGCGACCAGAAGAAGCAGGCATAAAGGATTCCCAGCCCGGTGCGGCGCAGGTAGAAGTGATGAATTCCGAAGCCTCCCAGGAACAGCGCCAGCAGGATGCCGACCACTTCGTCGCGACGCACCGCCTCATACTGCTGATAGAAGATTGCTTGCGTGTTGGGATACGCCTGGCTGCTCATGGGTGGTTCTCCTTGCTCTGGCAACAATATACGCGACTGCGCAGCACGGAGTTCCCTGCATGAATCTGCCCGCGCCACATCTCCCGCACCACTCATACCTGCCGCAGCATCCAATCGAGCATGAGCGCACCAACTTCCCTTGCACACGCCAGCGGCACATTCCTTATCGGCGGCGACCTGCCGGTTCATCGTTTAGGCTACGGAACCATGCGACTGGTCGGGGACGGTGCCTGGGGCGAGCCTGCCGACCCGCTTGAAGCTTGCCGCGTCCTCCGCCGGGCCGTTGAGCTGGGCGTCACGCTGATTGACACCGCTGACGCCTACGGGCCGGAGATCGCAGAACGGCTGATCGCAGAAGCGCTTTACCCCTACCCGCCCGGCCTGGTAATCGCCACCAAGGGCGGAATCACACGCCAGGGCCCGGCGAAGACCGAATTCGTGGGGCGCGCGGGCTATCTCATCCAATGCGTCGAGATGAGCCTGCGCCGGCTCAAACTGGACCGCATCGATCTCTACCAACTGCACCGCATTGACCCGCGCACGCCGCTCGAAGAAAGCCTGGGCGCGCTGAAGCGGATGCAGGAGCAGGGCAAGATTCGCCACATCGGCCTGAGCGAGGTCACTCCAGCGGAGATTGAAGAGGCTGGCAAGATCGTCAAGGTAGTCAGTGTCCAGAATCGATACAGTCTGGCCGACCGGCGGCATGAGGAGACGCTGGCGTATTGCGAGCGGCAAGGCATCGGCTTTTTGCCGTGGTACCCGATCGCCGGAGGCAAACTGCTGAAGCCCGAACAACCCTCGGCGCAGACGCTGGCTCAGATTGCCGCACGGCATCGGGCGACTGTGGCGCAGCTTTCGCTTGCCTGGCTGCTGCAGCGCTCGCCTGTGATGTTGCCGATTCCAGGCACATCGAAGGTGGCGCACCTGGAAGAGAATGTTGCGGCTGCGGGGCTGAAGCTGGACAAAGAAGAATGGGCGGAGTTGGAGAAGGCCGCGCAATAACGAATTTCTCGAAGTGGGAGATCGAAGTTGTTCCGGCGAAGGAGGTTCGAGGGCGGGAGGAAGTCTATCTGCATGGATTTGAAAATACAAACGTGGTATCGGGCCAATCGAAGTTCATAGTTTCACGAAATAATCTGCAAAATTCATAGGGAAGAAAAGGCGAGTTATGCCCAGAGGGTAAAAGCCAGGGACTAGGGAATAGAATGGTCTGCGGCTCTGGTCGTGGTTCATGCTTTGATGGTGCCCCGGAGGAGGGTAATTATCTGCAAGGGCTGGCCCCTTCGACTCCCCTCAGGGCAGACTGTCCAGGCGGGAGGCGATTTCGCGCCATGGGGTTCGTGGTTTCCCATCTCCGAGAATGCGTATCTGGGTCACCCGGCGAGAGCCGCCGCGGAGAGGATCAGTGAGGCGCTGGGGGGATAACGCGCAGCGGGAGATTTCTGGTGTACGCCGACAGGTGATCCTTCAGCATATTTTCCAAGGGTGCATTGCCCATTTGGACGGCGATGCCTATCGCCTGTTGCTCCGTATAAACGGCGTCCGGAAAGCGGCCAGCCTCAGCGTAGGCCGCCGATAAAGTATCGAGCACGGATACATTCTGCCCTTTGGTGAGCGTCTTGGCGCGCTCGGCTAGACGGATCGCGTCGGCGCCATTGCGGACCGAATCATCCGGGCAGGTGGCAAGAATGACGGCGCGAAGATTGAGTACGAAGACACGATCCGGCTGCAGTTCGGCCGCACTGCGCAAATGCGCCGCAGCATCGGAGTATTTGCGCTGCGAATAAAACGCAACGCCCAGGCTTTCCTGTGCTTCGGCAAGCTCCGGCTGGAGGCGAACGGCACTCAACCAGGAATCAATGGCCTCATCAACGCGTCCGGTATCATTGAGCGCCAAGCCCAGATTGTAATAGGCTTCAGGATACTCCGCGTGCATCTGGGTGGCTTTTTGAAAATAGGGGATAGCCTGCTGCGGTTTTCCCGCCGAAGCCAGGGAGATTCCCACGGAATTGTTGGCCCGCGCATCGTTGGGATCGAGTTCGAGGGCTTTCTGCCATTTGGCGAACGAGCCTGTCCAATCGCCTTTATCCTGCAAATCCGTGGCTTCGTCCACGACGCGGTAAAACTCGGAGGCGGGCACGTCAATATTTTCAAGGCCGTCGGGCGCAATATTGATGAATTCCGGCAAGTTGACCGCGCGGTTGTCGGCTTTGGCATTGTCAATATAGATCGGCGGGCTGTCGTTTCCCTGCTGATCGATGTGGGTGAGATACATTTGCGTGTAAGGCGAACGGCTCTTGGAGGAAAAAACCATCCAGCGGCCATTGGGCGAGAAGCTATGCCACGAATTCATAAGCGAGGTATTGCATCGCATGCGCCGGGCCACGCCACCCTTGAACGGAACCATATACAACTGACTGTCGGGGCGCATCAACTGGCCATTGCGGCACTTGACGAAAACGATCCACCGGCCATCCGGAGAAACCTTGGGGAAGTTGTTACTCATCCCATTGTTTGAGGCTCCCTCGATTGGCTCCGCCACGCCGCCCTTGCCACCATTGAAGGGAATCCGGTAGAGGCTGTACTGAATCTGGATTTCGTTGGGATCATTGGCGGCGAGCGCCGGCTTTCCTGCCTCGGGATAAGGCTCCTTCGCCTCTGCGCGGGCAAAGATAATGTATTTGCCGTCGGGACTCCAGACTCCATCGGTCTGCACATACCGAGGATCGTCGGCGCCGGGCAAAGGTTCTCTGCGCCCGGTGGCGCGGTCGTACCAGGCGAGAATGCCACGGGTAGGATAAAAAACCTGGAGGAAGCGGTAGTCTTTGAAGTTAGCCACAAAGTAGGAACTGCCAATATTCAGATCCTGCCCGGCAAACGTAGAAAGCACATACTTTCCATCCGGCGAAACCTGAGACATGAATCCAATGCGGGACTTGCCGAGGCTGAGATTACTGTTCCACGAAAGGACATCCTGATTGCGAATGACGATATTCCGCTGGATGGGAACAAGGGCATACAGGCCTTTGTCATTTCTGGGCCCATCCACATCCATCCCCATCGTCTTGCCATCGACGGAGAAGGAGTGGCAGTTGGCGCAGGTGTGCATATCATGCAGCACAATACGGCTTGCCGGCTGGCCGACATCCCGAATCCGCCAGTTAATCAGAAACATCAAGGCGCGGCCCAAGGGTTCAATCTGCCCCTTTACTCCTTCGGTGGGCATCAAGGGGACATCGCGATAGAAGATGGGCGCTCCCACAGGATCTTTGGATGTGGAGAAAGCGACGTGCCCTTGAGAGACGGGGCGATCGGAAGCATCAATGCCGGTGATGGTAACTCTGGCGGCGTGTGACACGGAGTGTTGCTTGATGGCCGTCCATGTTTCAGCGTCGGGTATCCAGGTATGGGCGGAAGCTTGCTCGGGCGTCAGCGTGGGAGACTCATTGTTGATGGAAACCGTGCGTGGATCAATCTCTCCGAGTTGAATGGGTCCACCGGCAGAGACGGCGTGTATCTGCTTCGCGTCGCCATCGAAGGCGATGTCGATCCGCCATTTTTTTGCGTCGGCGCCGGCATCGCGCCAGATGAAGGTGGGAGGCGTAATCTCAGGCGGGAAGATGGATCCTTCTTCAGGATAATCGACGGTGATCGAGGGACTTACCGAGACCGGCGAAGCAGCCAGGACCGTTGCCAGGTCGAAAGGAAGACGGTGCGAAAACGCATCGTACGCAAGCAACGAAACAATCACCGCCGCTGTTGCCAACAGTGCAGCAGGGATGGCTTTGGGGATTTGGTTTTTCTGACGGAGCAATTCGGTCCACCTCCCGGCATGACGCAGACCACCAATTCTTGCAAGGAAGATGGCGCTTGAAGCAAGCCGCAATTGAACCGATTCTAGCCTAAGGAAGCTTGCCCTGCAAAACGTTCACTCCTCACCAATGAGGCATGAAGTTTTGTTCCCGACAAGCAGAGCCGCAACCCTTGCCAGGCTGCGGCTCCAATCTGGTACTACCGGGCGGCTGACTTTCCGCCGGAATTACATGCCGTCTTTTACGCCTTCCACGAACGCCTTGAGTTTGCGCGAACGGCTGGGATGGCGGAGCTTGCGGAGGGCCTTGGCTTCGATCTGGCGGATGCGCTCACGGGTGACCTGGAAGCTCTGGCCGACTTCTTCCAGGGTGTGCTCGGAGCCGTCTTCCAGGCCGAAGCGCATCTTGATGACCCGCTCCTCGCGCGGTGTGAGCGTGCGGAGAACCTGCGAGGTGTATTCCTTGAGGTTGACGCTGATGACCGCCTCGGAGGGCGAGACTGCCTGCCGGTCTTCGATAAAGTCGCCCAGGTGGGAGTCTTCCTCTTCGCCGATGGGAGTTTCCAGCGAGATGGGCTCCTGCGCGATCTTGAGCACCTTGCGCACCTTGGCCACCGGGATGTCCATGCGCTTGGCAATTTCCTCGCTGCTGGGCTCGCGGCCCAGCTCCTGCACAAGCTGGCGGCTGGTGCGGATGAGCTTGTTGATGGTCTCGATCATATGCACCGGGATACGGATCGTCCGGGCTTGGTCCGCGATGGCGCGCGTGATGGCCTGGCGAATCCACCAGGTAGCGTAGGTGGAGAACTTGTAGCCGCGGCGATACTCAAACTTGTCCACCGCCTTCATCAGGCCGATGTTGCCCTCCTGAATCAGGTCGAGGAACTGGAGCCCGCGGTTAGTGTACTTTTTGGCGATGGAGACGACCAGGCGGAGGTTGGCCTCAATCAGCTCGCGCTTGGCCTGCTCGGCGTCCATGTCGCCCTGGATCATTTCGCGCTGGGTACGCTTGAGCTCGGCGATCAGCACCCCGGCCTCGGCCTCGATCTTCTCGAGATCGGCCTTGCAGTTTTTCTGCTGGCGGCGGTACTCCTTCTTCAGCTCCTCGCTTTTGCTGGCTTCGTGCTTCTGCTCCAAGGAGCGGATCTGGCGCTCCAGCGTGCGCATGGTGTCAACGGTCTTGTTGACCTTGTCCAGCAGGCGCTTGCGTTCCAGGGCGGTGTACTTCAGTTCGCGCACAATCCGCGAGATGAGCACCCTTTCGCGGGCGATGAGCCAGCGGGTGTGGCGTGCTGCCGAGGCCTTGGCCTTGGTGGCGGGCGCCGGCACGGCCAGCTTCTCCTCAAATTTCGCGATGTTTTTCTGGTGCTTGACCAGCGCGTCGATGCGAACCACGGTGGCCTTCACGCGCGACTGCACAATCTCCTCGGTGAGCTCCTCGTCGTCGAAGATCACAACTTCTTTTACATTGCGCACGCCGCGCTTCAGGTCCTCGCCCAGCGCCGCAATCTCGCGAATGACGATGGGAGAGCGGGAGATGGCCTTGAGCACGCGCAACTGGCCGCGCTCGATGCGTTTGGCGATCTCGACCTCGCCCTCGCGCGTCAGCAACGGAACCGTGCCCATCTCGCGCAGGTACATGCGCACCGGGTCGTTGGTCTTTTCCAGGGTTCCAGGCGTCAGGTCCAGCTCAACGTCTTCGCCCTCTTCGAGATCGAAGTCCTTGTCGCCATGGAACTTGGGACCATCCAACAGGTCGATGCCCTGAGTCCCGATGGTGGTGATCAGGTCGTCCAGATCCTCCGGCGAAGAAGCCATCTCATCCGGCAACATGTCGTTCACGTCGCCGTAGGTTAGATAGCCCTTTTCCTTGCCCACTTCGATCAAGGTGTCGATGTCGTGCTCGTGCTCGTGCTCCGGTTCAAACTTTTCGTCGATTGCCAAATTACTCCTACTCTCTTCGGCATTCCCAGGGATACTGGGCTCTGCACAATTTCAAAACGGGTCGCCGCTCCCCGATGGTCGCGTCGAGTTGACGCTTGTGGCTACGGGACAAATCAGTAATGCTCCACGCAACGCAAATTCAGCACCGTCTTGCGCGCCGGTGCCCAGGCCCGATCGGGTCCGGTCCAGGTGGGCGCACCAAAAGTGATTTTCCGAAGAAAATCCTGGAAAACCAGCGCATATGGACACGAACCTGCGGTCACCCGCATAAAAAAGCGGTATCAGGGATTTGCTCGGAACAGGATGACAAGCGCTTCAGGTTCTACCTGGGTCGCCCGCGAGCCGCGGCTCATGGTTGGGGCAAAGGGGCGCGCATCCGCACAGAGATTAATAGGTTACCACAGTTAGCCTCGGTTTCACTATTCCAAAAATCCGAGCAACCGCAAAGGCCTTTCCGGTCAACCTCATATCCGGGCCGGGCCCTCTTGCCTTCCGCCCGCGCCGGCTTCTAACTATTTGACGCGGCAGAGTTCGATTGGACGCAGGATTTGCGGGGCCGCAGCCGGGCTCCGAGCGTGTCCCGAAGGCCGCTAACGCTCAGGTGGTTTCCGGTTGTGTAACTGCCGCAGGGTGCGGTCCATTTCCAGCTTTTGCTGGGTCAGAACGGCCAGTTCGGCAAAGTCGCCGCGGCGTTCGGCCTCGGCGATCAGTGCACGCAGGTCGCGTTGGCGGCTTTCAATGGCCCGCTCGTGAATCTCCTGGATGGCGCTCTGCACCTCGCTCTCCTCGGGCGGTTTGGTCTCGGCCAGCAGCGCTTCGGCCAGCAAAGCTCGCTGCGCCTCGTCCTCGACCACTTCCATGGGGTCACGGGATTGCCGGTCTGCCAGCGCCTGCAGCGCCGCAAAGGCGCCCAGGTGCTCAAACCACGCGGGCTGCTGGGCCAGAGCCTCAATCGCCAGACGGCGCGTCTGCTCGAACTCGGGATCGTCGATGGCCAAGGCCCGCAGCAGCACCCGCTCGACCTCAGTGAGCGCTGTGGTCCGCGTCTCAACGTGGTCGCGCCGCTTGAGCGCGGCCTGGCGCAGTTCTTCGCGCAGGACGGCGGAGTCGATGCCCAGCTTCTGCGCGGCGTCTGCTGCGAACTGGTCGCGCGCCAGCTTTTCCGGCAGCCGCCGGATGTGCGGCAGAAGGTAGTTCATGGCCTTCACCTTCTGCTCCGAACTGGCGCCGGGGAAGGTCAGCCGGGCGCGTTCGATAAGGTAGTCGGACTGGCGGCGCGAACCGCGCAGTGCCGCCGTGTAGGCCTCGACTCCACGCTCGCGGATATAGCGGTCCGGGTCCAGCCCGCCATCGAGAGTGACGATCTTGATGGTGAACCCCTCTTCGGTGAGCAAGGCAATCGATTTTTCCGCTGCGTTCGAGCCAGCGGCGTCGGGATCGAAGTTGACGACAACCTGAGACGTATGGCGGCGCAACAGGGCCACCTGCTGCTCGGTGAAGGCCGTTCCGCTGGTGGCGATCACGTTCTGTATGCCGCGCAGAAAGACGGAGATGCAGTCCATCTGGCCCTCGACCAGCAGGGCAAACTCAAGCTGGCGAATGGCGCTGCGCGCTTTGTCGAGGTTGAAGAGCACCTGGCCCTTCGAGTAGAGCGGAGTCTCCGGCGAGTTGATGTACTTGGCGCCAGCTTTCTCGCCTGTCTCCAGCGTCCGCGCCGTGAAGGCGATCACGCGTCCGCTCTCGTTGCAGATGGGAAAGACGACCCGCTTGCGGAAGCGGTCGTAGATCGGCCCCTGGGTGCCGTCGCCCTGCTCTTTTGAGGCAAAGAGGCCGCTGGCGCGGAGCGTTTCCTGGTCGGCCATGCCGCTAAGCCGGTCGCGCAGCGCGTTGAAGCTGTCGGGCGCGTAGCCGATGCGGAAGGTCTTGATGCCCTCGGGCGTCAGCCCGCGGCCGGCCAGGTACTCACGCGCTACAGCGCCTTCCGGCCCCTGCAACTGCTCCTGGAACCAGGCGGTCGCGGTTTCGTGCAGATCAAGCAGCTTGCCCCGCAGCCGCGCTCCGGCAGCTTCTTCCGGGGAAGAGAACTCCCGCTTGGGCAGCGGAATGCCGCACTTGCCCGCCACAATCCGCACAGCCTCGGGGAAGCTGACGTTCTCAATCTTACCCACAAAGGAAAAAACGTCGCCGGAAACCCCGCAGCCGAAGCAGTGGTAGAACTGGCGCACGGCATGAACGGAAAAGGAGGGGGATTTTTCCTTGTGAAAGGGGCAGAGGCCGGTATAGTTCTGCGCCCCCGCCTTGCGCAGGCGGATGTAGCCCTCGATCACCTTGACGATGTCAGCCTGCTGCTTCACGGTTTGGGCAATGTCGAGCATGGGGGCTTTATTGAGGATAAGGCCGGAGGTGCGGAGGAGGATGTGGAAAGCGGAGATGGTTCCGGGGGTCGGCCCCGGGCCAAAAGGGGAAAATGCCTGCAGATGGGGTCGATGAGCGCTTTGGACTGAATTCACCAACTGAGAAGACATTAACTCCCTGGTCTCAATCAAAGGGACCAAGAACGGGCTCAAAACGCCGGTGCGCATTGCACAGTTCACAAACAGCAGGATCGCACGGAAGGCTGATCGGACACACGATGTTCAGGAAGTCCCGGTCCAGTAAAGCAAACTAAGCAATCTCCCTCTGGAATGCAAGCGTCGCAGTCTTGTCTATGAGTCCGTTTCTCAAGGCGCAACAGACCCGCGAAGGCTTTCTACGTTCACGCAAACGTCACTGCGATGGGCTTGCCATGGGAAGGTGCCAGCCCCGAAGTATGGCCATCAAACGAATCCCGAGGCAAATCGCCAAGCCGACGATCATTTCCACGAAAGAAGGAAGGTGGAGCAGATGTCCCATAACGACGGTCGCTCCCGCCGCCAGGGCCGCAACAGCATAGAGATCCGATTGAAGGACAACGGGCGTTTGATTCACGAGCACGTCGCGAATCATCCCGCCCCCAATTCCGGTCAACATGCCGAGCAGCGCAGCCATCACCGGGTTCAATCCGGCAGCCAGGGCTTTCTCCGTCCCGGTAACTGCGAATAGCGCCAAGCCAGCGGCGTCCAAACAAAGAACCAGCTTCCCCTGGACGTTGATCTTGCGATACCAGAAAAAGACGACAAGCGCAGCCAAGATCGAAATCCAGAGATACTGCAAATTGGTCAACGCTGCGGGCGGCACTGCGCCAATCAGCAGGTCGCGAGTAATCCCGCCGGCATTGCCCGTAGCAAATGCAAGAACCATGAGCCCAAACATGTCAAACCTGTTCTTGACTCCAGCCACCGCGCCGCTTAAAGCAAAAACGAAAGTGCCGACTAAATCGAGCGCTACCGCGAATGCTCCGAGCAGATGCTGCCCTTCGGTCAGGACGCCGCTCATGATGCCATCCAGGCTTGTGCCGCAACGACCAAAGCTTTAACTCCGGTTTCCAGGGTGGGGTGCAGGACCGGCGCGAACCGCGGATTGTGATTCGTCGGCAGAGTATTCAGCTTGCCTTCGCTTTTGGCCTTTGCATAGATCTCAGCGTCTGCTCCGCCAAAGAACCAATACACCGACGGGGCGTGCCATTGCACTCCGAAGCAGCCGAAATCCTCGCTCGCCATGGTTGGTTTTGTCTGCTCGATGGATCCTTCAGGAAAGCTTTGGCGAAACGCATCAACGACTCTCTTTGTCGCTGCCGAATCGTTCGTTACCAGGGAATACTGGTCTAGCGGAGTGATCTCAGGCGGCCTCGGAGCACCCGCTGCCGCGGCTTCTGCATTCACAATCCGTTCGATGGAGGCCAAAACACGCTTGCGAACATTTTCATCGAAGGTGCGAACATTCAACTTGATGATGGCTTCGTCTGGAATCACGTTCTCCTTTGTGCCCGCCTGAAGCGACCCCACAGTGAGGACGGCGCTATCCGTTGGCGCTACTTCCCGCGACACGATGGTCTGCAGCCGAAGCACGGTTGAAGCGGCCATCACCACAGGATCGATGCTGGCTTCAGGCATCGAGCCGTGCGCTCCGCGCCCAAACATTCGAATCTGCAGGCTGTCGGCCGCCGAAGTGACAACGCCGTCTCTCCAATCGATGTTTCCAGAAGGCAAACTCATCACGTGCTGGCCGAGCACAACATCGGGCTTTGGGAATCGCTCGAAGAGGCCATCGTCTATCATGGCCTGCGCCCCCTGGCCTATCTCCTCACCTGGCTGAAACACCACCATGAGGGTTCCTTTCCAGGCATCACGCGTCTTTGCAAACAGGTTGGCTGCCCCGATCAAACAGGCAACATGCATGTCGTGGCCACAGGAATGCGCCACGGGAACGTTCTTGCCCTCAGGGCTGACCCCAACGGCTTTGCTTGCGTAGGGAAGGCCGGTCGCCTCTTCGATCGGCAAAGCGTCCATGTCGGCACGCAGCATCACGGTGGGTCCGTCTCCATTGCGCAATAAACCCACCACTCCGGTCTTGCCGACTCCGGAGGTCACGTCAAACCCCAGCGTCTTCAGACGCGCTTCCGTAATCTGTGCAGTCCGGGTTTCCTGCATCGACAATTCGGGGTGAGCGTGGATGTCTTTGTAGGTGTCCTCCAGCTCCGGAATGACTGCGTCAAGATGGGCGAGAAGCAAATCCAGTTGTATTTCCTGCATACTTCTTTCCCCCTATTCATCCAGCCTTGTCTACGACATTCTCGTATTGCAAGGTCAGAGGTGTCCAGAAAATTTGAAAGAGGAAGCTTTGGCACTTATCAGCTCTCGGTTTATGCCAAATCGCCTTTGCGTTCAGCTAAGATTCATAAGCCACAAACAGAACGATAGCCGTGTCCCGGCCGTTGCGGGCTGATCATTGGCAGGCTGGGCCGCACAGTTGTATGCGCACCATTTTGTCGCCCAATCGGACATGGTGTGGCGTAAATGTTGATCGGGCACGATTGGATTGCGATACGAGGGAGTGGAAAAAGACAACTGCAGGTCCTTCGACTCCCTTCGCTGCGCTCCGGTCGCTCAGGATGACAGCTCTTTGGTTATGCAATCGTTTTGTGCCGGATCAATCAGGCGGGAGCCGGTTAGGGAAGCTTTATTAAGTCCTATTTCACATTGAGCATTTTCTCAGGGGCTGAACAGGCTGCGGAAAAAGGCCTGGATTTGATTCGCCCCACCGAGAAGCATCCCTCCGGGGCTAAAGCCCGCGTTGATTTGAGGACTTACGGCAGTCAGGGCTAAAGCCCCGACCTACCAGTCGTGCCATGACGCTTCTTGCAATCTCCATGGGTTTTGCAAGTGGCTCATCAGAGAAGAATTTTGTTCGCCGGTGGAGGTGGTGAGCAGTGTCACCACCTTCCCCAGCCGGCCTTAATCAGTGAATTTCAGGTTGACCGGATGATTGGGCAACGCTGGTGTTTGAGCTGGCGCTGGACTTGTAGTCGGGATCTCCTTTCCCACTACTTCAAAACTCACATCGTTTATCCAGACTTCACCGGACCCTGACAGCAGCACCCCGAAGGAGATGCCAGTTGCGTTCTCCGGCACATCCAGGACCACATCGTATGTCTTCCACGGTTGTGTTCCCTTGACGGCGCGGTTCTGCATATTGTCGAAGGCAACCGCCGTCTTATCCTTATCGACCCTCATCCAGACTCCCGCCCAATCTGCCACATCCTGCGACTTGACCCACGCGCGTATGCGAACACGCTTCCCGGCGTAATCAGTCGCGCTGATTGACTGCATGAGAGTCCCAAATCCACCGGTATCCGGTACGACCGATCTCAAATAGGCGCTCGGCTGCCCATTTTCAATCACCGCTTTATCAACGCCCGTTTGATAATTGACAGGTCTGTCTCCAGCCATGAACCAGCCTGACGGAGCGCTGTTCGCCTGAATCGCCGATTGCGCGTTCACCAGTTTCAATCCCAGGTTGGCACTCAACACGCAAGTTCCGAGCAAAAGGCAGAGGCCTGAGGCAAGTGAAGTGAAGACGCGAAGACGAGAATGCTTCGATCTGTTTTCAAGCAGGTTCATAATCCGTCTCTCCAGAATTTCTCCCTCGAAGATTCCGAGGGCACAGCCAGGTTGCGGGACAACGGCGGCAGAGAGCATCTTCTGTGTGAGCCGCAAAAGACTTTGAGCATAGACATGGCGGCCCGACATTGCATCCGCCGCCATATCGTCACATGCCAACTCCCGCGTCTCCTGAATTCTGCGCCGCATCCAGTGGAATGCGGGGTGGTAGAAGAGCAATACTCCGAACAACTCAATGAAAATGTTGTAGAGAAAGTCGTTCCGCTGGACGTGCGCCAACTCATGACAAAACACCGCGGTCATTTCGTTCGCATCCTCGTCGTGCAACTTAGCAGGTAGAAGCACAATGGGCCCCGGCCAACTGACAGTCGCAGGACCAGCCAGCCTGCTAGAAGACATTAGCTTGATTCGCGCTTTCCCAAATAGTTTCAGGCACGATTCCCAGGATTCCCACACTTCCCGCCTCAACAGCGTTGTCTGCGCTGAATGCAGCAGAGAGCGGGTTTTCCCAAGGCCCCACGCCAACCGGATCAAGGCGAACAGAACCGAAGCCAAATAAATATACAGAGCGCAACCGAGAATCAGGTTAGGTATGCCGGCGGTTCTCTGATCGATTTGCGCAGGTCTGTCGAATTGTCCCCCTGAGAAGGACAGATGCAGCCCTCCGTGACCCTCCCGCTGAATGCTGTCGTGCACTCCTGCTCTTGTGGGTGCAGCCACCGGACCATGTGTCGATCCATAATTGAGTATGTGCACCGGCGCCTGCAAAAAGGGCAATGCCGGCACCGTGAGTGCAAGCAGCAGGCAGGCCACCCAGACCCGGTAAAGGGTTTTTCCGCCTGCCCGCCCCAACAGTCTTACTGTTACCTCAGCGGCCAGAACAAGAAGCGGTAGTTGCCACAGCGCGTTGATTGCGAAGGCAACGGCAAGCCTACTTGCGGTCTGCATTCAATTCTCCTTCCGCACTTGCGACCTTTTTGGCTAGTTCGTCCAGTTTTACGGCATCGATCTGCTTCGTTCGAAGCATGTTCATGACGAGACCTTCCACCGAACCATCGAACATGCGATTCAACAGATCGCGCACGGCGCTTCCCAGCGCCACGTCACGATTCTGAAGCGGCCGGTATTCGTATGCCCGCCCAATGAGGGTTCGCGAGACGTGTCCTTTACGCTGCAGTACGTTCAGCATGGTTTGAACCGTGGTGTAAGCAAGATCATCGCCGAGTTTCTGCTGTACGGCTTGAACTGACAGTGGCTCGGCAGTCCACAAGACCTGCATGATTTTGAGTTCCAAAGGAGTCAATTGCTTTTTCTGCTTGCGTCCTGGCGGCACGGTATCTCCTAAACATTTAGGACTTTAAGGCCACAAGATATTTTTGTCAACTAAAACTTTAGGACTTGTATATCCGCGACGAATAGCCGGGCGCCCCGAGTCTCGATTCTGAGACTGGAATCAACTTCCGTCGTGTCTGCGCACCAAGCCGAATGCACCGCCATCATGACGCCGAATCGGCCCCGGAGTAGCGTCAAAATCAGGCGTAAAGATGATCAGAGGTTCCTTGGCGTTTCCAAGACCGCGGAAGGTGGCTTTTTCTTGAGGAATAAGCCACTCGGCGACAATGGTTTGCCCTACAGCAACTGGAGAACCGCTACACGGCTGATTCGGGCTGGGATAAGCCGGAAAAGTGCGATCGAGAACGACTCGTCCGCTATCCTCGAATTGCCGGTAATTCAAAAGTTACTCGCGCCGTGCATTTGCGCAGGTGTACTGGTTTAAACTGCTCGCTGGAAGCCACGCACCCTGAGTGCGCAGTCCTCAAGGTAAGGCCGTGCTCCGCTTTCGGAGGAATTCTTCTTGATTCGTGCAACAGCCGTTCTGATCTCCGCTGTTTCTGCCCTTTCGCTTTCAGCTCTTCCTCTTGCTGCTCAGACGGCCGCGAAGCCCCTGACCGTGGAGGCGATCTATGCGCATGGACCGCTGATTGGGAACCAGCCCGAGGAGCTTACCTGGTCGCCCGATGGCAAGCGCCTGACGTATATCGATGACGACGAACTGATGGAGCTGGACCTGGCGACAGGCAAGGCGCATGTGCTGGTGAGCCGGGCCAAGGTGTCTTCGTTGACCGCTGCCAACATTTCAGAGACGGACCGCGATCATCGCGAACGCTACAAAATGCCCAGCTACCTGTGGGCACCGGATTCGGAGCATCTTCTCTTCGACAGGAATGGCCGGCTGTGGCTCTATGACCTGCACAACGGATCGGGTGTGGATCTGGGTGTTACCGGAGAGGCCTCGGGCGACGATCCCCAGTTCTCGCCCGACGGTGCATCGATCTCGTTCATCCGCGGCCACGGGTTGGCGGTGGTGCGGTTGAAGGAACCCGGAATGCCGATGACGATGGTGGCTCCGGCGCTCAACGCGCAGACTCTCAACGGCGAGGTGGATTGGATCTACCTGGAAGAGTTGGAGGCGCGGAGCAACTATTCGTGGTCGCCGGACTCTCAGAATCTGGCTTTTCTGCAAATGAATGAAGCTTCCGTGCCGCAGTATCCCATCACTGACTGGATTCCCACGCATGCTACGGTCAATCCGCAGCGCTATCCGCAGCCCGGCGACTCCAGCCCTGACGTGCGCGTGGGCGTGGTGAGCGCACAGGGCGGCGCGACGGTGTGGGTGAAGCTGCCTATTCACGCGGGGCAGGATTACATTCCGCGCTTCGGCTGGGTGGACGCAAAGACGCTGTGGATCGAGACGCTGACCCGCGACCAGAAGCATCGCGATCTCTACTTTGCCGACGCCGCCACCGGTCAGTCGCATCCCGTGCTGCAGTTGAGCGACGACAAGTTCTTCGACGACAACTACGACATCTCTGTGGGCGATGGCAGTATTGTGCTGACAAACTGGGCCGACGGCCACAACCATCTCTATCTCTACAGCTACGACCAGGCCGACCCCGCTCACGCGGCAGCAAAACTGGAAAAGCAACTGACTCAGGGCGACTTCGAGGTTGGAGACGTTCTGCGCGTGGATACGGCAGGCAAGTTTGTTGATTACGCCTCGAACGAGAGCACTCTGCAGGATGCGCAGTTGTGGCGAGTTGGCTTCAACGGCGAGCGCAAACAGTTAAGCGCGGGCGCTGGCTTCCATGAGGGCAACTTCGCGCCCGTTGGCAGCGCATTTGTAGACAAGCAATCGTCGCTCATGGAGCCTCCGTCGCTTTGGCTGTGCCCGGAGGCGGAAAAGTGCGCCGTCTTCTGGAAGGCTCAGACGCTGAAGCCCTACCGGCTTCATGCGCCGCTGCAGATGAACGTGAAGGCCCACGATGGGACGACGCTCTATGCCACACTGCTACTGCCCGAGGGCACGGCCGCGGCTTCTGTGCCGCTGATCGTGAACCCCTACGGAGGGCCCGGAGAACCAACGGTCATCAATAAGTGGAGCAGCAGCCTGCTCTTTGACGAACTGCTAACCCAGCATGGTTTTGCCGTGCTGCACACCGACAATCGCGGCATGGGCGGCCGCGGACGCGCTTTTGCCCAGGCCGCTTATCATAACTTCGGCCCAGTGCAACTGGAAGATCAGTTGACTGCGGTGGACGCGGTGCTGGCGCAGTGTCCGCAACTGGACCCCAAGCGCCTGGGCTGGTGGGGCTGGAGCTGGGGCGGGAGTTTTACGCTTTACGCCATGTCGCACTCTGACCGCTTCCGCGCCGGGGTTGCCGTGGCCCCGGTGACCGACTGGCGCGACTACGACTCGATCTATACCGAGCGCTACATGAGCGAGCCGGCGGAGTTCGCCGCGGGTTACAGGGAGTACTCCGTAGTTAACTCAGCCGCCAACCTGAAAGGCAAGCTGCTGCTGGCGCATGGAACGGGGGACGACAACGTGCACATGGAGAACTCTGTGCAATATGTGCAGAAGCTGATCGAGGCGGAAATTCCCTACGACCTGCAACTCTATCCGCGCAAGACGCACTCGATTGCCGGCCCGGACGTACGCACGCATCTATTCAACAGCATCCTGGCGCACTTTGAGGAGTATTTGAAGCCGCCGGTGCAATGAGCGCGCGGACGGCCCCTTCGACAACTGAAGCTATTGCGCAGTTTGTCGAGGGGGTACTTCAGGACAGTCACTTCAAAACGGACGAAAAAGGACATTCCGCCCTTCGCGTCGCATAACCGGCCGGCCGGCCTTCCCTCAGGACATGTATCCTTGCCCTTCAAAACGGCAGCTTGCCCGCAGGTTCCCTATACCGCGTGATGATTAAAGATGTCGTCCTTGTCGCGGCTGGGGCAGTTCGTGCACTCCAGGCAGCAGACGAGGAACAGAACCACTCCCACCGTGACCAGCACGGCTAGCGCGTTTCCGTCGACCGTAAACCAGTGAATCAGTCTCTCCATCGTCAGTCACCATGAAAAACAGGCTCACCGGCTTTGCCGCGGATTGGACGCAGCGCAATCCTCTCCAGCAGCATCTTTCGAGCCGGAATCCTGATTTACCTAAATTATATCGGCTATTTTACATAATTCTCTCTTGTTTTAAAGAGAATAAAAGGCGAATATAAGATCACGATGGTAACGGATCCCAACTCGGAGCCGGTCCCTGGAGCCGGAGAGTGGCCGAAGGATCTTCAGCTCCCGGAACAGCACCCGGACCGCGCCTCGCCGAGGCCTGACTCTGCTCGGGGAAAAGGCCCCCATCTCAACTGGCTTTTCGTCGATTTGAACTCCTATTTTGCTTCGGTCGAGCAGGATGTTCGGCCCGAACTGCGCGGCCGGCCGGTAGGCATTGTGCCCATGATGGCCGATACAACAGTTTGTATTGCAGCCAGCTATGAGGCCAAGGCCCACGGCGTCAAGACAGGAACCGTGGTGGCCGACGCCAAGCGGATGTGCCCTGGGCTTGTGCTCGTCGAGGCGCGGCACGAGCTTTACGTCGAATACCATCACCGCATTGTCGAGGCTGTCGAAAGCTGCCTGCCGGTGACCGCCGTGCTCTCGATCGATGAGATGGCCTGCCGGCTGATGGGACGGGAGAGGCCTCTACTGGCGGCCATGGAGTTGGGCCGGTTGGTAAAGCGGCGCATCCTGGAGCGCGTGGGTCCCATGATGCGCAGCTCTGTGGGGCTGGCCACCAATCGCTACCTGGCCAAGGTGGCCAGCGACATGGAGAAGCCCGATGGCCTGGTGGCGCTGCCCCTGGACCTTCTGCGCGAGGCGCTGCGGCAGCTCACGCTGCGCGACCTGCCGGGGATCGGCGCGCGCACGGAGAAGCGGCTGAACGAGAAGGGCATCCGGACCATGGAGGAGCTGCTGGCGCTCAACTGCGAGCAGGCGGGTGAGCTGTGGGGCTCGGTGTGGGGCGAGCGGCTATGGCACTGGCTCCAGGGCGAAGACTTCGACATGGCTGAGACCGAGCACCTGAAGTCTCTGAGCCACCAGCACGTGTTGGGACCGGAGATGCGCACAGAGGAGAAGGCCTGGGCGGTGGCGCACAAGCTGCTGCACAAGGCGGCCATGCGGCTGCGCGCGGCAGGACTGTGGGCCGGCAGCATCGGGCTGGCTATCGGGTTTGCGGTGCCGCGGGCTGAGAACACGCCCGTAAGCCGTTTTGGCGTGCCCACGCGGGGATGGAAGGGCGAGCTGCGGCTGAGCGAGTGCCAGGACAATCAGACGCTGATTGCCGCGCTGAGCCGATTGTGGGCTTCGCGGCCCACGGGAGCGCAGTTTGAGCACCCGTACTTCATCGGTGTGCAATTGAACGGCTTGGTGCCCGACCGGCTGCACACGCTGAACCTCTTTGAAGGAACGGAAGACGAGCAAAGCCGGGCGCGCTTGCAGGCGGCCATGGACGCGCTGAACAATAAATACGGCCTGAGCACGCTGGCTCCGGCCACCATGCTGACCGCGCTCAAGGCCGCGCCCACGCGTATCGCCTTTCATAGCATTCCGGATATGTTCTGAGCGGCGCCTGCCAAACTGGAGAGCCCATGTGACCTCCATGCGTTCCTCTGGGAGCGCCGGTTCCGGAGAGCCGTTTAAAACCGTATTAATCGGGGTGTATCATATTCTAAAAGATAAGCTTTCAACTCTATTCCACAGGAAACCTCATGAAAAGACTTCTTGCATGCGCAGCGTGGGCCACTGCTCTCAGTCTGGGTTTTGGATCTCTGGCAGGTTGCGGCGGTTCCGGGTCAACGACAGTTACAGGTCCTGCTCCGTACATCACCAGCTTCACGGCCAGTCCAGCAACGATTACGGTAGGAGCCAGCGCCAGCCTGACGGGTGTCTTCTCGGGCGGCTCGGGCGTCATCACTCCGGGTAATCTGGCCGTTACCAGTGGAACGGCGGTGAGCGTCAGTCCCACGGCTACCACAACCTATACGCTGACGGTTACGGCTTCCAATGGAACAGTGGCCACGAAGGCGACTACCGTGACTGTTGGTACGGTTGCTCCGACGACCTATACGCTGACTGTTGACTCGACCAACCCGTCCAGCGGCGTGGCGATCGGGGTCTCTCCTGCGGATAACAATAGCAAAACCGCTGGAACGACGGGGTTCACGCTTACCTACAATTCAGGGACGAGCGTTACGCTGACAGCGCCAGCCACGTCGGGCGGCAATACCTTTGCCTCGTGGACCGGATGCACCTCGGCCAGTACCGTTACCTGCACAGTGACGATGAGCGCGGATACGACTGTTACGGCCAACTACACGACTCCGGTCACGCCAACGTATGTACTGACTGTTGACTCGGCCAACCCGTCCAGCGGCGTGGCGATCGGCGCCTCTCCTGCGGATAACAACAGCAAAACCACTGGAACGACGGGGTTCACGCTTACCTACAATTCAGGGACGAGCGTTACGCTGACAGCGCCAGCCACGTCGGGCGGCAATACCTTTGCCTCGTGGACCGGATGCACCACGACCAGCACGGTTACCTGCACAGTGACGATGAGCGCGGATACGACTGTTACGGCCAATTACACGACTCCGGTCACGCCAACGTATGTACTGACTGTTGACTCGGCCAACCCGTCCAGCGGCGTGGCGATCGGCGCCTCTCCTGCGGATAACAACAGCAAAACAACAGGCACAACGGTGTTCACGCTTACCTACAATTCAGGGACGAGCGTTACGCTGACAGCACCAGCCGCGTCGGGCGGCAATACCTTCGCCTCGTGGACCGGATGCACCACGACCAGCACGGTTACCTGCGTGGTAACGATGAACGCGGCTACGACCGTCACGGCCAACTACACCATCACGCCGACAGTCACGGTGACGCCAGAGCTTACAAGCATTGGCACGACACAGCCGCTTTCGGTGACCGTGGCAGTCAGCGGAGGCAGCGGCAACCCTATTGCCACCGGCTCTGTGACACTCTCCACCGTGGGCTATACCTCGGCGGCAACGACCCTGACCAATGGCAGCGCCACGATTAACATTGCAGGTGGGGCGTTGTCTGCGGGCAGCGACACGCTGACGGCCAACTACACGCCGGACTCGGCCAGCTCCTCAATCTACAGCGCGGCTTCGGGTACATCTTCAGCAATTACGGTTGCCGTGGCCAGCAAGGTCACCGTGACTACGCCGAGCACTCCGTTGGCCGTGACCGACCAGCTTCTGGGAATGAACCTGGCCGCCTGGTATGACGTGGCCAGCACCACCAACGCTCCCAATCTCAAGAACGCATTCCAGACGGCGGGTATCAAGGCGGTGCGTTGGCCGGGCGGATCGTGGTCTGACGACTATAACTGGGAGACCAATACCGAGTGCGGGGGCTACGCTACCCCAAGCGACAATTTTACGAATTTTGTGAATAACCTGGTCATTCCAACGGGTCTGGATCTGGCGCTTACCGCAGACTACGGAACGGGCAAGAATTGCACCGGACCGGGCGACCCCACCGAGGCTGCCTCATGGGCGGCTGAAGCCTTGACCCTGGGCGTCACCGTCAGTCATATGACAGTGGGCAACGAGGAGTACGGGGGCTGGGAAACAGACAATCACACCAGTCAGCACAACGCGGCAACCTACGCCGCCGCGGTTGCGGGAACCAGCGGCTACTATCAGTTGGTCAAGGCCGCCTCTCCGAACACGCTGGTCGGTGTGGATGTGAACCCCGGCAACTATCCCGCCTGGGATCCTACCGTGCTTGCCGATGCACCCTATGACTTCGTGGAATACCACTACTATCCGGAGGCCCCAGGTCAGGAAAGCGATAGCTTCCTGGTGAACAATGCGGCGCAGAGTTTGACCAACACAATCAACACAATCAAAAACGAACTGAAGACCGCTGGAAAATCGGATACACCCATTTATGTGGGCGAGATTGGCGGGCCTTACAGCAATCCGGGCAAACAGAGCTGGTCGATTACCCAGGGTTTGTATGCCGGTCAGGTGTTAGGCGAAATGATGAACGACGGAGTTTCGCGCCTGACCTGGTGGATCGGGTTCGGCAACTGCAACGGCACCAGCGGAAATGATAGTGCGTCCCTCTATGGTTGGCAGAATTTCGGGGCGTACAACATCTTCTCCGATGGACCTTCCGATAGCGGTTGTTCGGGTGCGGGTCCCATCGGCACCATGTCTCCCACGGCGCGCGCGTTTCAGCTCTTCAGCAACGTGGCCGTCAACGGCGAAAACGTGCTGACGGCGGGCGTGACCGGCGATTCGACGGATGTGCGCGCGTATGCGGCAACCCATAGCACCGGGGCGGGAACGGCACTGGTATTGTTCAACCGGAACGAAACCACGAGCAAGCCGGTTGTGATCACTGTTCCGGCCCCAACCACCGCTTCAACAGTCACCGTCATCACCTACGACAAGGCCCTCTATGACCAGTCGGGCGCGTCGGGGAATTCAGCGAACCCGTTGGGGACGAGCACCTGGGCCGATCCGACGACGACCACCATCACTTCGCCGACATTGCCGTTAACATTGACCCTGACGCCGTGGAGCATGAACGTAGTCATCATCGAGTAAAGCGTCAGGTTCAGCGTCACGCTAATTCATCATCAACAGGCTGCCCCAGGTTGCACGATACCTGGGGCAGTTTTTTAGACTTCAGACATGGGAAATGCTGTCTATCCGGCGCTGTCGAAGCTGGCTACACTGTTAAGAAGCATGGGTAACTCTCCTTCATTGCAGGTTTCCGGTTATCGCGGACGGCTGGCGCCGTCGCCCACAGGCTATCTGCACGTGGGCCATGCGCGCACCTTCTGGACGGCCTTCCAGCGCTCAACCGCCGCCGGCGGGACGCTGGTGATGCGCATGGAAGACCTGGACCCGGAGCGCAGCCGTGCAGAGTACGCCGAAGCCGCCCTGGAAGACCTGCGCTGGCTGGGAATTCGCTGGCAGGAAGGGCCGGATCTGGCCGGTCCGGATGCGGGAGGGCCTTATGAGCCGTATGTGCAGAGCGCCCGGCGAGCGATCTATCTTGAGGCGTGGCGCAAGCTGATGCAGGGCGGCTTTCTCTTTCCCTGCCGCTGCTCGCGCAAGGACCTGGAAGCCGCGCTCAGCGCGCCGCACGAGGGCGCTCTGCCAGGCGCGAGCGGCGCACAAGGTAAGGGAGAACTCGAACCTCTGGACGATGAACCGGTTTATCCTGGCACGTGCCGGCCGTTCCAGGGCAGCGCGTCGCAGCCGCCGGATTTCATGGCGAGTGAGGTCGCGGAGCCGGGTAGCTTCAACTGGCGTTTTCGCGTCCCCGACGGTGAAGCGATCGAGTTTGAGGACAGAAATCTGGGTCCGCAGCGGTTTGTGGCAGGCCGCGACTTTGGCGACTTTGTGGTGTGGCGGCGGGACGGGAGTCCGAGCTATCAGCTTGCCTGCGTGGCCGACGACGCGGCCATGAAAATCACTGAAGTGGTGCGCGGCGAGGACCTGCTCAAGTCCACCGCGCGGCAGATTCTGCTCAACCGCGCGCTGGGCTTTGAGAATCCAGGCTGGTTCCATTGCCGTCTGGTTGCGGATGCCGACGGCCGCCGCCTGGCCAAGCGCCATGACGCGCTCAGCCTGCGCGTCCTGCGCCAGCGCGGGTTTACGCCGACGCAGATTCTATCGGGGGAGTTGCCGCTGGAGGGAAAAGAGGCTTGAAGCTCCCAGCTTCTGCCCTCCAGCTTCTTGCTTCTTGTTAGCCCTCCTGGCCTCACTTGTGCCGGATGCCTACCTGTGCCGGATGAAGGTGCCGTTGTGCAACTCGCCGACGGCCTGGCGCAGTTCTTCTTCGGTATTCATCACGATGGGCCCGTACCAGGCTACCGGCTCCTCAAGCGGCCTGCCTGAGACCAGCAGAAAGCGGACACCTTCAGGGCCGGCCTGGACGACAATCTCGTCGCCGCGGTCGAAGAGCACCAGTGAGTGGTTCTTGGCGTCGTAGACCGGGATCGCGTTGGGGTCCACGGCCGATTCGGTCAGCACGGCCTGGGGTGTCGAGGCGTCGCGGAAAACGCCCGCTCCGGCGAAGACGTAGGCGAAAGCGTTGCGCGTAGTCTCCACCTTGATCCGCTTGGTCTTGCCGGGCGGAATGGAGATGTCCACGTAGCGCGCGTCCACTGAACTCGATCCGGTGGCCACGCCCTCAACCGGCCCCGTTTTGCCCCAGAATTCGCCGCAAATAATGCGCGCTCGTGCCCCGTCGTCCTCGGTAACCTCGGGGATCGCACTGGCCGGAATGTCCTGATAGCGCGGGTCCGTCATCTTAAGGGCTGCGGGTAGGTTGGCCCAGAGCTGAAAGCCGTGCATCCGGCCCTTGGCGTCGCCTTTTGGCATCTCCTGGTGCAGAATACCGCTGCCTGCGGTCATCCATTGCACGTCGCCGGCGGTCATGCGGCCCTTGTTGCCCAGGCTGTCGCCGTGGGCCACCTCCCCGGCCAGGACGTAGGTGATGGTTTCGATTCCCCGGTGGGGATGCCAGGGAAAGCCGGCCACGTAATCGGCTGGGTTGTCGCTGCGGAAGTCGTCCAGCAGCAGGAAAGGATCGAATTCCGCGGTCTTTCCGAAGCCGAAGGCGCGCTGCAACTTAACGCCGGCGCCCTCGACGGTGGGCTTGGTTTCAAAAATCTGCTTCACGGGGCGAAGCGACATGGTGGACCTCCTGTGCCTTACAGAAGATTGGATGCGCAAAGGAGATATTCGTTGCAACAAGTATTAGGCGGATCAAGAAATGTCGGCTGGACCGGCGTCAATGAGCCTCAGCTCTCTTTGCTGTAGAGCAGATCGCGGATCGCTTTTCTGCGCGCCGCGTCTGCTTCCTTGGCGGCCTTGCGTTCTAGGGCGTCCATCGGGCGCGTGGGGACAGGCTCCGTTTCCTCGGGCTCGCTGCACGAGGGGCAGCGGTTGGCAAAACCGGGTTTATCGGGCCTGAGTTCGAACTCTTCTGAGCAGACGACGCAGACTTTAATAGGGAACGACATTTGTCACCATGGTAATGGAAACGCTTCCATTTCCATAGACGGCAGAGGGCTTGTAAAGTTGCCTTTGGACCACATTGAGAGACGCAATCCGCAGGCCGCAGCCTTGCCCTTCGTATCGAACGCTCAAAAGCGGAATAGATAAGAGGCTTTGACAAAGACCTGCCGCCCATCGTTCAACATATTCGTCGCGCGCGGCGCCACCGTATTGTCGGGATCGCAGGCTCCAGTTGGCAAACGATTGCAGAGCGCGCGGTCCAGGTTCTGCAAATCGTTGTTGTAGCCGATATAAACCGCTGTGCCCGGATGCGGCAGCCATGTGAACAGCGCCTCGGTGCCAACCTGCTTTGTCCTCTTCAGCGAAGTCTCCGCCGGATTCGCCAGCGTCGAGTCGTACTCCGCAATCACGCGCGCCGAGAGCGCCCGCGTGAATTGATAGTTGACCTTGGTGCGCAACACCTGGCTCTCATAGACGAACGCGCCGCCGGCAACCGCGTGGTCGCGATCCAGCAGATAGGTATTGTCCGCCGTCAGTTGGCGCAGAGGCTGCAGCGTAAACAGCGCCGACAAGGTTTCCTGGTCCATCAGCGACGGCGCATGGCCAGCCGCGGGGTTGTAGTTCACGTTGCCGCTGCGGAAGGTCTGAATGTTGTAGTTGAGCTGCGGAAACGGAGCGCCCCTGGCGACAAAGCCGACATAGTTCTCGGTGAAGTTCTTGTAATCGCTGAGCGTCGAATAGTTCAGCGGGCTTAGCGTGTCGGAGTTCTCGCCGACCAGCGGCGCAAGCACAATGTTGCGCGGCAGCGTTATAAAAACGTCGAAGTTCGAGTAATGAAAAACGCGATTCCCGTGATGGTCGAAAGCAATATTCTGGTTCGTTTCCACCCCGACGACCTGGATCGTTCTGTGCTTCGGATACCACTGATAGCTCGAGTAGGTCTGGGAGTCGCGGAAGTTCGAGGACTGAATGAATCCCAACTGGGTTTGAAAGCCGGTGCTGAAGTCCTGGAAACTCGAATTGAAATTGAAGGCGTGGCCGGAACGCACCGCCAGCAGATTCCAGGTCGGCCCGGCGGAATAAGTGGGCGGCGTTCCGCTGTCCACGGTTCCTTTGGTCGAGCTTTCCACCCATTGCCCGATTCCCGTCCATTTGTCGTTGAAGCGCACCTTGGCGTCGACGCCCCCGATGCGGTTCCATCCCTGGCCAAACTCCTCGTCGGTATAGAGCAGCCCAATGCTGGAACCTTTGCCAAAGTCCTGCGAGATGCGTCCCACGGCAATAGCGGCGTGCTTCCTGTAGAGCCTGTCGCCGGGGCCGACGGTCTCGCCGGGTTCCCGGTCGTCGATGGCCAGCAGGCCGATATTGGTGTGGCCCAGTTTGCCGGTCACCCGCGCCCCATACTCCGGATGCACGATGTTCCGCGTGTAGAGCAGCGTGAGCGGCGAGGGCGTGGTGAAGTAGTTGGCGTTCTCCAGAAAAAACGGACGCAACTCGGGAAAGTAGACCGGATAGCGCTGATTGACGGTGAACTGCGGCTGGTCTGACTCGATGTTGCTGAAATCCGGGTTGACCGTGGCGTCAATGACGATCTTGTCCTTGAGAATGGCCTTGGCCTCGCCGCCTGCCGTGCCTTCAAAGTGCCGTGAACTGAAGTAGGGATCGACCGGGTCCAGAGTCTGCAGCGTGCGCTCGTTCTGGCTTAGCACATACGGATTGATCTGCACATTGTGCGAGCCGGTCACCCCCGCAATGCCCTTGAGAGTGCCTTCCTGGGTCAGCACGCCAGAGACATTGGCAGAGATGCGCGGCCAGTAGTCGGTTTCGCTGTTGCGGGGAAAGTTGTGTATGAAGACCACGCCCCAGTCCGAACCGGTGGCCGGAAAGCGAAGGCTGCGAAATGGAATCGCCATCAGCGCCATCCATCCCTCGCTCGTCACCTGTCCTTCCGAGTCCCACACCTGGTCGTAGCTGTAATCCTGCCCGATGCCCTCGGTCCACGCCGCGTCGGCCTGCACGCCCACGGGATTCACGGTAAAGAGAATGCCCTTGCGGTGGTCTTGAAAGGGATCCAGCAGCACGGATACATTGTCGTCGTTCAGCACATTCTCGCGCCGCGCCAGGTGTCCGCGAATCAGGTTTGGATGGCGATCGTGGCAAATGAACACAAAATACAGCGTGCTCTTTGTGTACCCCATCCAGACTTCGGTGTCTTCAGTCGGCGGCTGTCCATCGCGCGGGTATGTCTGAATAAAGCCGGAGATATGAAGCAGTTTGGCTTTCAGCTCCGGGCGCGGTTCCATGCCTCCGAAGTCGGAGAGTTTCAATCCTTCGCCAAGCAACGGCGCCGTGTAGCCGCTGTTCGGCTGCGCCTTGGGTGGCTCTTGGGAAAGGACCGCCGGTTTGTTGTTCTGTGCAACCGAAGCCGCCCATGCAACCATCCCCAGGCACACGGCCGCTTCCCAAGCCCAACGTCGCATGACTCAATAGTACGAAACGAGCCTCCACCCGGTTCCCGCTGCGCCCTCATCGTTATTCCTCGGGCCCCTGTGTCAGCGCCTCAACCCTGCCGGCTCGCGCTCTTGCGCCGGTTGCAGTGCGCACTTGAATCGTCAGGTTAATCAGTGATTGCACGGGGAGGCCTATTTCCTAAACCATGCACCCGGCTGCGATGACGCCGCTCACGGGGAAGCATAAATTCGCGCAGGCGTCAGGGTTCGGAGACCAGGAAACAGAAACCGCAAAATTCACACTTGACATGGACAGAAAACCCACTACCATATGGTTGTGGATAAATTGGGCACAACCTTTGCGGCTTTGTCTGATCCAACTCGGCGGGCAATGATCGAACGGCTCAGCCATGGGCCCGCCTCTGTGCGTGGATTGACGGAACCGTTTGCACTCTCGCAGCAGATGATTTCAAAACATATTGCCTGCCTGGTGCGGGCACGGATTGTGATCAAGACAAAGCGTGGACGAGAGAGTGTATGCACGCTCAGGCCAGAGGCGATAAAGACAGTCAGCGACTGGGCTTTTTACTATCGGCGATTCTGGGAAGAGAGTTTCGACAAGCTGGATGTGGTCGTGAATCAAATGAAAAAAACGGAGGTCAAGGATGACAAAAAACACGGCGAACGAGATAGAGCGGATGGTTGTCACAAGAATTTTTGATGCCCCACGCGAACTGGTTTGGAAGGCGTGGACAGACCCGAACTATGTGATGCAGTGGTGGGGGCCGAAAGGATTCACTGCGCCTGTTTGCAAGATGGATTTTCGCGTGGGAGGAAAATTCCTCTGCTGCATGAGAGCGCCAGATGGGCAGAAGTTCTGGAATGGTGGTGAATACCACGAGATTGTTCTGCACGAGAAGATCGTTTCCTCCATGTACTTTTCTGACCCCGAGGGTAACAAGGTTGACCCTGCGCAATATGGCATAGAACATGAGGCCATCGACGATGCGTACGATGTGATTACCTTTGAGGACTATGGAAACGGCCAGACTAAACTCACCTTCACTGGAAATGAACCCATGGAGAGTGCAATAAACAGCGGCCAGTTAGAGGGCTGGAACCAGATACTTGATAAACTTGCTGCAGTTATTGCGGGGCTATAGCATTCTCCGAATTGCTGTAGACCAAAACCACACACTCGAGTGGCATTTTCTCCAGGAAAAGCCACTCGATCAACTTCAAAAGGCCGCACTGATTCGGAAAATGCCGTAGCGCAGGTTCATCCCGGAGACTCAGCTAAGGGGGCGGCCGAGGCTACGCAGACAGCTACCGTGGCTGAGCGCGAAGCGGCGCTGAGGATGCAGTATCAGGAGTAAAAATTTGTAATGGGTCTTCGCGATCGCGAGGTGGCGCCGTACATCAGCGAGTATGTGGAGGGCAATCTGGGCAAGAACAGCTTGACGGGAGAGGAACGGCAGGACGGGCAGCGCCAGATCAGCCGGCGCAAACGCAAGCCGACCGAGCGGGTTTTTGGCTGGTAGAAGCTGGACCGCCCGTTGCATCAGGTGAAGCTGCGCGGACTGGAGTGGGTGGATTGGTTCTACCGGCTGGCCATCACAGCTTACAACCAAGGCGAAACGGGCCAAAAGGCCGAAAAATGCCCTTTCAGGAGAGAATCAGATGAGAATCAAGAGTTTTTCCGCAGCCTGTAAAACCCAGTGTATTTGCGGCCTTGCGGTACGACTGAAGTTGTGCCTTTTCAAAGCATCAACTGGTTCCCTACGTAAACTGAAGGTCGATGCTTGATTCCACCGCAACCCAGATTCTCGCCTGGCTGCAGCAAATCGGCCTCACCGTTCGCCTCGCGCCCCTCGACGCCGATACCTTCCTGCCCGGCGTCACTCTGGAGCCGGGCGGCATCGTAGTCGACCCAGAGCGTCTGCTCTACCCCGGCGATCTTCTCCACGAAGCCGGCCATCTTGCCACGATGCTGCCCGCGCAACGCGCCGCCACCGGGCAGAATGCCGGCTCCGACATGGGGGAGGAGATCGCTGCTCAAACCTGGTCCTATGCCGCCGCCGTACACCTGAGACTTCCCCCCGAGATCGTCTTCCATCCCGCCGGCTACAAGGGCGCAGCCAACACCCTCATCCAGACCTACCGCGATGGCAAAGCCGGCGTCCCCCTGCTCCAGTGGATGGGCCTCACCCTTGACCCCGCCAAGGCTGCGGCAATCTCCGTTTCTCCCTACCCGCACATGATTCGCTGGCTCCGCGTTCAGGAAGATTGATCCCTGCCTGGAGACGCGCGCATTTACAGCGTTGCCGCCACGCGCTTGCGATAGGCATCCACCCTCATCTGCACAATCTCCCAGGCCAGGCTGAGAACGGCAATGGCGCAGACAATCAACGCGCTCATGTGGATCAACTTGTTAAGCGCGTCCACAGTCCCGCCATAGCGCGCCTGGTCCAGCGCGGGATGCGCCAGCGTGACAAATATCTGATCGCGGACGGTCAGCAGCAGACCGAGCGGAATGAGGCCGAGGGCGCTCATCAGGATATGCTCCATGTGCCGCGACTTCTGCCAGGCGCCGCGAGCCAGGTTTACCGTTCGCCAGGCCAACTGCAACACATTCAGCCCGACCACAGCCCAGTAGAAGGCGACCCAGAAGTGCGCCAACTGGAAGGGCGAGCCGTGCAGATAGAAAGCTCCCGGCCCCAGCAGCAGGTACGGATAATGGGGGATCAGCAACAGCCAGATCAGGAAGAGGAAGCCGAAGACCACCTCAGCAACGGCATGGGCGAAGCTGCGCGGCTTCTTTCCGGCGGCGTCTTCCTTTTCCAGAGGAGGCAGTGTGGCGGGCGACCAATCGGCAGCGACGCCGGCAATCGTTGGACACTTCTCCGGATAATGCACGGCGGCGAACTCGATCACGGCAAAGATGAGCGTGACCCAGGCGGCGACCTGCATGAGAATGACTGGCACGCGAAGCATCGCTTCCAAAAAGGCGTTTCCGTTCGGGGTCTGGGTGGCAATCAGCACCGCGCTCAAAATCGCGTAGATGATCATGGACCACATGAAGGCCAGTCGCAGCACAAACCAGTAAGTGGGGAACAGGGCTGGCCCGATCAGGTACTGCTGTGGCAGATAACGCGCGGCCACCTGAATCGGCGCCCCGATTTGCCGCAGCCAGTCCTCGGCTTCACCCTGGGTGAGCGGCCGGCCCAGCGCGGCCTCCTTGTCCTCAAGCTGCGCCTCGAGGTTGGCGCGAAGTTCGGCGATGATGTCGTCCTGCCGCTTCCAGGGCAGGTGCTTTTTCACGGCTTGCAGGTAACGATCGAGAAGATCCATGACGTCTCCTTGCGTCTTTACAGAATGCTGTTGATGGATGCGTTGATGGCCTGCCACTCCTCGATCAACTGGCCAAAGATCCGCTGGCCGTCGCCGGAGAGGTGGTAGAACCGCTTGTTGCGCTTGTCTTCCTCGCGCCATTCGCTGGCCAGCAGCCCTTGGGCTTCCAGGCGGCGCAGCAGCGGATAGAGCGTGCTTTCGTCAATTTCCAGGCCGCGTTCGGCCAGGGCCTTGCGCAGCGTGTATCCGTAATGCTCCTGGCGAAGCTGCGCCAGCACGGCCAGAGTGAGGCAGCCGCGGCGCAGCTCCAGGCGAAGGTTCTCAAAAACATTGTCTGTGACGGTCATGCTGTACCCCATACACTGTACTACGCATACTGTACGTAATACAGTGTACGATGTCAAGTATTATTTTGAATAAATTTTTTGGGGGCTCAAACGCCGGTCAGCAGCAGGGAACAATCCGCTCCCCGGTTCCTGGGATGCAATTCCCTTGCGAATCGTCCGTCGAGAGAAACAACTCAAGAGAATCAGTGCTATAAAGAAGGTGATTCCGTCTTGGCTCAGGAGGTTTCAGGTGCGTCTTGGCAGTCTGCTCCTCAATCTTGGCTCGCTGGCTCTGCTTACAACAGCGCACCCCATTCAGGCCCAGCAATCCGCACCCCCTGCCAGTTCGCCCGCTCAACAGCCCGCGGAGCCGACGCCCACTATCGTTTCTATAAGCCGTGCCGTTGTTCTCGATATCGTCGTCGTCGACTCCAAAGGACACCCGGTAAAAGGTCTCAAGAAGAGCGACTTCACCCTCCGCGAAGATGGCGCGCCCCAGACGCTCAAGAGCTTTGAGGAGCACAGTTCCTCCACGCTCTCCGCCGCGAATACCGCGCCCAAACTCCCCGCCAACACCTACACGAACTACATCGCCGCTCCTGACAACAACGCTTCCACCGTCCTGCTGATCGACGCGGAAGACACCAACATCGATGCGCAGATGTACCTTCACGAGCAGCTCGTGGAATTCATGAAGCATGTGCCACAGGGCGCTTCCATGGCCATCTTCGTGCTCGACGACCGAATGCACCTTGTCCAGGGCTTCACCACCGACCAGCAGGCTCTGCTCGACGCCGTTAACCGCAAGTGGGCCAACCCGCACTTTGGCATCTATGACGGCAAGAACGACGCTGACCGGCACTTCCGCCGCGACATTCTCAAGGAAGGCATGCAGGAGCTTGGCCGCTATCTCTCCGGCTTCCCTGGACGCAAGAATCTCATCTGGATCAGCGACCCGTCGATCATTACGGATGCCTATCGAATCGACGAAATCGGCCCTGACAGAGCGCCTGCTGCTGTCGGCACTGGCCTTGCGCCGCCTGCCAACAAAGGCGCCGGAGTTGCAACTCGTCCCGCCTCGGACGCCTCATTGGAACACGGCATCTTGACGAACGAGGATCCCTCTAACCTCATCGGCAATCCCTTTCGCGACACCGCCAGCTTCCAGGACGACCTCAGCGAGACGGCTGACGTACTCACCCTCAGCCGCGTCGCCGTCTACCTCGTCGATGCACGCGGCCTGGTGACAGGCCCACCGCAAACCGGCGAACGCGTCAACCTCGATAACTCTTACCTCGACTCGGTCGCCGAGGCCACCGGAGGCAAGTCTTACTACAACACCAACGGCCTCAGGAATATCGTCGCTGAAGTCGTAGACATCGGATCCAACTACTACACCGTCTCCTATACCCCTACAAACAACAACTGGAATGGAAAGTTCCGCCACATCAAGGTCGAATTGACCAGCCAGAACGCCAACCTTCAGTACCGCAACGGCTACATCGCTCGCGACCGGGAAGAGCAGGAGCAACGCCATCTGGCCAGCGTAAAGCAGAATATCTCCGAGAAATTCATCCCAACCGCCGAGATCCAATCCCAAAACCCGCCCGGTGTTCTCATTCACCGCGGTCCCGATCACAGCCTCCAGGCCTCCATGACTCTCGGCGCAATTCCTTCCACTGAGCTGATCTTCGCCTCCAGCTTCACCCCGTCAGCCAAAGTCGAAAAAATCGCCAAAAATGCCCCGCTCCCGCCCGACAACTATCTCCGCCCCAAGTTCCGCGCCGAGCCCTTTCGCAACTACAACCTTCTCTACGCCATTGACATGCGCAAGATCGGTTTTCGGCAAAAAACCGATGGAACACGGCAGGACGAACTTGATTTCGTCGCTGTCGTATACGACGACCAGGGAACTGTCGTGAACTCGCTCATCACGACCGTAAGCCTCAACCTCTCCAGCGCGACTTATCGCCGCCTTGCTCGGACCGGCTTCTCTCAATCCCAGCGCATCGCGATCCCTGTCAAAGGCAAGTACTTCATTCGCCTTGGCGTTCGCGATTCAGCCGGTGATCGCGTCGGGGCTATGGAGATTCCAGTCAGCGAAGTGAAACCGGGCATCGCAGGTGTCGGGCAAACCCTGGTCCCATAACTTCAAAGCTCCGTCCTTCCATATCTGGACGAGGTTTGTTAGTACAGCGGTATGAAAGGAATCAAAGTCTCGCTCACGCTGTGATGGCGGCACTCCGAACGCCAGGCGGCGAACGAAAGCATTTTCGGAAATAGTGTGAACAATATTGCTGCATCGTGGGCTGTCGCTCCCTGATGGTCGCGCCAGCTTCAGGCCATGGATTCGGTCTACATCATTTCCGAAAATGCTATAGTCGGCAGCGCCGTGGCTTGCACCAGAAGGACAGGGGGTGTATCTTCCGGGTCATGCAATGGGTAACTCCTGAAGAACGGCGCAAATTGGGCCAGGCGCGGCGCAAGCAGGTCGGCCGGCTGCAACACGACGAACTGAAACCCAAGGCGCGCAAGACTCCCGCCCTGGAACTGCTGGCGCGGTCGATGCAGGGCCGCGTTCCCTCGCTCGTCAAGCTCAAATACAAACTCATGGCCGCGTCGCCCTTCGGCTACTTTCGCGGCGCGGTGCCGGTAATGGCCGCGGACCTGGGGCTGCTGCCCTCGACCGGCATCGTGACCCAGCTCTGCGGCGACGCGCATGTGCGCAACCTGGGCGCCTTTGCCGCGCCCGACGGGCGGCTGGTCTTCGACATCAACGACTTCGACGAGACGATTCGCGGACCCTTCGAGTGGGATCTGAAGCGCATGGCCGCCTCCCTGGTGCTGGCCGGACGCGAATCCGGTCATAAGGATGCCTCGGCGCGACAGGCCGTGGAAAAGTGCATAGAACATTACGCCGCCCAAATGCGCGCCTTTGCCAAGATGTCCTCGCTCGAAGTGAACCATTTTCAGGTCCACCGTCTGGGCCAGGTTGCGCCCATCCATCAGGCGCTGCTGAAGGCCGAGCGCGCCACGCCGCTGCACACGCTGGAGCAACTCACTGAGCCCACACCCGGCAAGCCCGGCGCGACGCGGCGTTTCAAGGAGCAGAAGCCCACCCTCACGCGCGTCACCGGCTCGCAGGCAGCAGCCGTTCTGGCCGCCCTTGGCCCCTACCGCCAGATGCTGGAGCCGCAGCGGCAGCACCTTTTGTCCTTCTACCGGCCGGTGGATGTGGCCTTCAAGGTCGTCGGCACCGGCTCGGTGGGCCTGCGCGACTACTGCATCTACTTCGAAGGCAACGGCCCCAAGGATCCACTGTTTTTGCAGATCAAGGAGGAGCCGGCCTCCGGCTACGCGCACTGCCTGCCCGATGCGCAACCGCCCCACCACAACGGCCAGCGCGCCGCCGAGGGCCAGAAGGCGATGCAGGTACAGTCCGACCCCTTCCTCGGCTGGACGCATTTTGCCGGGCGCGACTACCTGGTCCGCCAGCTCAACGATCACAAGGGTTCCATTGAATTGGAAGACTTGGCCGGAAGCGGCCTGGAGGCCTACGCCGAGGTCTGCGGCGAGTTGCTGGCCCGCGGCCACGCCCGCTCCGGCGACGCGCTCGTCCTGGCCGGCTACATCGGCTCCGGCGACGGCTTTGCCGAAGCGCTGGCCAAATTCGGCTCGCTCTACGCCGACCTGACCGAAAAGGACTGGCAAGAGCTGCGCCGCTCAACCAAAGCAGGATAGAGTTCTGGATGGAGCCAAGGAGGAACGCATGAACCGTCGCACCTTCGTTCAATCGCTGGCCGTGGCCGGCGTGGCCGCCGCCGCACCCAGGTTCTCTGCCGCCAGCCCGGCCGCCGCGCCCAAAACCCCAGCCTTCCCGCTCTCCGTCATGCTCTGGACGGTATTCGCCGACCTGCCCTTTGAAGAAAGACTGGCCAAGGTGGCCGAGGCCGGCTACAGCAATGTCGAGCTTGTGGGCGAGTATCGCGACTGGAAGGATACCGATTTTGCCAGCGCCAACGCAGCCCGCAAGCGCCTCGGCATCAAGTTCGACGCGACCGCCGGGCTTACCCACGGCGTGGCCGATCCGGCCGGTAGCGACGCCTTCTTGACCGAACTTACCATGGCCTTCACAGCCATGGAGGCCATCGGCTGCCCGGCCATGATCGTCCTCTCAGGCAACGTGATTCCGGGGCTCACCGGCGATGCGCAGCACCAGGCCGCCGTGGAGACCCTCAGACGCGCCTCGGGCTTGATCGCGGGTCGCCAGATCGACGGTCAGCCGGTGCGCCTGCTACTCGAATGTATCGATCCGGAGGAGAATCCAAACTACTTTCTTACCTCGGCCACGGAAGCCATCGATATTGTCCGGGCCGTCAACCATCCCCAGATCCAGTTTCTCTACGACATCTTCCACGAGCAGGTCGCGGAAGGGAACCTGATCGCAAAGCTCGATCAGCACATCGACGTTATCGGCCTGATCCACGTGGCAGACGTGCCCGGCCGGCATCAACCCGGTACCGGCGAAATCAATTACGCAAATATCTTCCGCAAGCTGGCCCAGCTCGACTACCGTCGCACTGTAGCCATGGAGTTCCTTCCCACCGGCGACGCAATCGCCGCCCTGCGCGAGGCAAAGGCCCTCGCCTTCAGCGCCGGTGTGGTCTGAGCCAGCCGTCCGGCAGCTTACTCTAGGTGACCGGATACATCGGCTGCTGCGGTGCCAGCCGGGAAGGACTTGCAAGGGTCTCACAGCGGGCGGCATCGTGGAAGATTTCCCTCCATTGGCGCACGCTGGAAGAGATGACATAGGAGCGAAACTCCTCATTTACCGGAAGAACCATGCGCAACATCGCCGAAACAATTCTGCCGAATGGCTTTTTCCTCAAGAAGAAGCCACCTACTGCGGTACTGGAAACGCTACGTAACTGGAGAACCGCTATAAAGTCGTGCCCTTACAAAGTATCAACTTGCGCAGAGGTTCCAGTGGCCACGCAAATTCCGTTCCCTGATTCCGCTTTTTTACGTTTTTGCAGGTGAAACTGCGAAGCTTTCCATATTTCCTTCAAAATGAATAATTTATATGCTCCTGCCTCACAAGAGCACGCGATCCGTGAGCCTGTGAAGCTGTGCATTTACAATGGAGTCGTGCAGCCCAAAGAGTCTTCGCCCATCATTCTCGCCGAAAACCTGACCAAGGTTTATGCGGCGGGCCGAATCCAGGTCACCGCGGTGCGCAAAGTTTCGCTCGCCGTCGAGCCGGGAGAGTTTGTCGCCATTGTTGGCCCCTCGGGCTCGGGCAAGTCCACGCTCTTTTACCTGCTGGGCGGGCTGACGCAGGCCACCGAGGGCCGCGTGGTCGTCGACGGTGTGGATTTCGCTTCGCTGAGCGATGCCGAGCGCACGCGGCTGCGCAAGCACCGCATCGGCTTTGTCTTCCAGAAGTTCAATCTGCTGCCGACGCTTTCGGCCATGGGCAATATCGAGATTGCATACACGGTGAGCGGGCGCAAGGAGCCTTTGGACCGCAAGTATCTGGACCACCTGAGCGATCTGCTGTCGATTCGGGGGCGGTTGCACCACCGGCCAAGCGAGTTGAGCGGCGGCGAGCAGCAGCGCGTAGCCATTGCGCGGGCGCTGATCACCCGTCCAGCCATTGTGCTGGCCGATGAGCCTACCGGCAACCTGGACACCAAGACCTCGGACGCAGTGCTGCACATGCTGCTTCGCTCCAACCGGGAATTGGGCCAGACGACGCTGATGATTACCCACAATCCCGAGGCGGCATCGATTGCCGGCCGGATTCTGCACATGCGCGACGGAGAGATTGTGCGGGTGGAGAACGGCTCCCGGTCCGACCTGTCGGCTTGGAGCGCGGAGGGAACGCCGGTCGGGGTTTGACCTGATTTCGGTCGCCCGGTATACTCAAAATTGCACCAAGCGGGAGTAGCTCAGTGGTAGAGCATCGCCTTGCCAAGGCGAGGGTCGCGAGTTCAAATCTCGTCTCCCGCTCCATTCCGCCCTCCGGTACAAACCGGGTTGGCTAGAGCGGTATGGAGCGAATCAAATTATAGGCAGCCCTGCCAAGGCGCGGTACCCAAGTGGTAAGGGAGAGGTCTGCAAAACCTTTATGCGCCGGTTCGATCCCGGCCCGCGCCTCCACTAAATCAAGCACTTACAAAAAATCCCCTTCAAGCCAGACCGCCCACTGTAGTGGGAACTGTAGTAACCGATTCCCTTTCACTATTCACTGAATAGCCTGTGAGACCATCTGAGCATTCCGCCCTGCGGCTGCAATCCTCTGTACACTTACCAATTTCTCCAGCAGTTGCATAGCCCTCATTTGGTGCTCCTGCGTTGGGTGAGCGTAACGCATGACCATGTTGATCTTGGAATGGCCTAACATGGCTGCCAGTTCACGAGGTCAATGCCGGATTCTGCCGCCCGTGTAGCCCACGTATGGCGAAGGTCGTACAGCCGAATGGTGTGACCTTGCTTTGCCTTACGGCACGGTCGTGGGCATTGTTGACCTTGGGAACAGGGCGTGACGGGGCAGTTTCGCACGGGAACAGAATAAGCTGCGCCCTCAACCATACGCCCCGCCAGAGCCCTTTTCGCGGTTGCGCAAAGTCCAACGCGGCGTTTAGCGGCTTTTGTCTTGCCGAATGGGTTAAGCAGGTAGCTCTCTTCGAGATGTACATTCTCCGGTTGGATTCGGTAGACCTCTTCCGGGCGCATTCCGGTTAGGATTAAGGTACTGTGCAGACGATACGAGTAGAGACACCTTCGGCGAAGTACGACGTGATGGCGGGCAGCGGGCTGGTGGAGACGCTGGCGCCGCGGATCGAGCGGGTTCGAGGCAAGCTGCCGAGACGTGTTTTTGTGCTGACCTCGGCGCCGATCTGGGCGCTATGGAGCGAGAGCTTTCTGAGCTCGTTTGCCGAGACGCCGATTGTGCTGTTTCTGGAACCGGGCGAGAAGTTCAAGACGCTGGCGAGCGTGGAGAAGCTGGCACGGCAGATGGCCCATGCGGGCGCTGATCGCGGGTCGCTTTTGATTTGTTTCGGCGGCGGGATTGTGGGCGATGTGGGCGGGTTCCTGGCGGCAATTTACATGCGTGGAATCTCCTGCGTGCAGGTGCCAACGACGCTGCTGGCGCAGGTGGATTCTTCCGTGGGCGGCAAGACGGGCGTGAACCTGCCGGAGGGCAAGAACTTGGTGGGCAGCTTTCACCATCCGCTGGCGGTGTTTGCCGACATTGGTGTGCTGGGGACGCTGCCCGATCGCGAGCTGCGCGCGGGGTTGATGGAGAGCGTGAAGGCGGGGATCATCCGCGACCGCGCGCTGGTGCGGTTCATGGAGGAGCACACGGACGAAGTGCTGGGGCGCGACCCGAAGGCGCTGGAGAAGGTGATTTCCGCTTCGATCCGCATGAAGGCCGGAGTGGTGAACCTGGACGAGCGCGAGAGCGGGCTGCGCATGATTCTGAACTTTGGGCACACGGTGGGCCACGCGCTGGAGCAGGCCACCGGCTATAAGACGCTGCTGCACGGCGAGGCGGTGGGGTGGGGCATGGTGGCCGCGCTCCATCTCGCGCGCAAGCGGGGGACGATTTCGGGCCGACAGTTCGAGCGGCTGGAGGATTTGATTCATCTCTATGGACCACTGCCAGCGTTGAAGCTGCGAGTAAGCAAAGTCGTGGCGGCTACGGGCGGAGACAAGAAGAATGTGGGCGGCGTGAGGCGCTTCGTGTTGCCGGTGGGGATTGGCGACGCAGGGGTTGTGGAAGACGTGACGCCGGACGAACTGGAGGCCGCAGTGGGGTATATGCTGGCGCGGGCTGGAGAGAACGCAGCGAGTCAGCAGGTCAGCTAGTCAGCGACGGTTGGTTTAGGTTCGTGGTTTCCCAGGTCGCAGAATTGAGATCTTCGCCGAATTAGACGATTTCCAGAACAGATTTGGAATATGAGGATTGATGACAACAACCGGAGCCAAGCCGCAGGGAGCGGAGGACGAAGCCAGTGCGGCGCAGGCTGTGCGGCAGATGTTCGATGCGATTGCGCCTCGGTATGACCTGTTGAACCATGTTCTCTCAGCCAATGTGGACCGGCTGTGGTGGTGGCGGGCGGCGCGGCGATTTCATACGGTGCTGGCCGATCCAGATGCGGCGGTGCTGGACATCTGCTGCGGCACGGGGGACATGACCATGGCCCTGCTGAAGCGCAGGCCACAGGAAGCACAGCCGATTCTGGCGGCGGATTTTGCGCGGGAGATGTTGAGCCGAGGAGCAAAGAAGTTTGGCGGGCCGGGCGTAGGCGCGCGTAAAGCGGGTCAGCCGTATGCTGTCCCCATCGAGGCCGACGCGCTGCACTTGCCAATGCGCTCGGGGTCGCTGGATCTGATTGTGTCAGCCTTCGGCTTCAGGAATCTGGCGAACTACGAGGCCGGGCTGAGGGAGTTCCATCGCGTGCTGAAGCCGGGCGGACAGTTGGGGATTCTGGAGTTCAGCGAGCCGGGGGGGCTGGTGGGCAAGGCCTACGCGGTCTACTTCCGGCGGGTGCTGCCGGCCATTGGGCGGGCGATCTGCGGCAAGGCGGGACCGTACAACTACTTGCCTGTGTCGGTGGGCAACTTTCCGCCGCCAGAGGAGATGCTGGGGCTAATGCGTGCAACCGGCTATGAGCAGTGCGCGTGGCAGCCGTACACCTTTGGCATTGCGGGGTTGTACACGGCTGCGCGCGGCGCTGTAGCCTAGTAAGACCATGACTCCCGACGCCAAAAACGTCGCCATCTTTTCCGCCGAGAAGCGGCGCGTGGCACTGCACTCGATGCTGGCGGCAGCGGTGATGACGCTGCTGAAGCTCGCGGCGGGGCTTTTGTCGGGATCGCTGGGCGTGCTGTCGGACGCGGCCCACTCGGGGCTGGATCTGGTGGGCGCGGCGCTCACCTTCTTTTCCGTGCAGGTAAGCGACCGGCCGGCCGACGAGGACCACACCTACGGCCACGGCAAGTTCGAGAACTTCTCCTCGTTCGGCGAAGTCATTTTGATGGCTGCCTCCAGCGCATGGATTATCTGGGAGGCGGTCAAGCGGATCATCCACCCAGGGAAGGATTTGCAAGCCCTGGCGTGGCCGGTGCTGGTGGTGCTCTGCTCAATCGGTGTGGACTTCTGGCGGTCGCGAAGGCTGCAGGCGGTGGCCGACCGCACCGGGTCTTCCGCGCTGGCGACGGACGCTTTTCACTTTGCATCGGACATCTGGTCGTCGCTGGCGGTGCTGTGCGGGCTGTGTGCCAGTTGGGCGGGGATTCACTTTGGGATTGTTGCGCTGCGCTACGCCGATCCGCTGGCAGCGATGGTGGTGTCGCTGCTGATTTTGCGGCTCACGCTGCGTCTGGGACACGAGGCAGTGAGCGTGCTTCTGGATGAGATTCCAGCCGAGACGCGGGGGCGCATCCTGAGCGAAGTGGAGCGGGTACCGGGCGTGCTCAGCGTGGAACAGGCGCGGGTGCGGCGAGCCGGAGCCAACTACTTTGCCGATCTGACGCTGGCGCTGCCGCGGCGCTTCACCTTCGAGCACACGGGCGAACTGGTGCAAGCGGCCACGGAGGCTGTGCATCGCACGCTGCCAGAAGCGGACGTAGTGATCCATACGGTGCCCCGGCAGGCGAAGGCGGAGAGCATCTTCGACCGGGTGAGGGCTGTGGCTGCGCGCAACAATGTGAGCGTGCATGAGCTGAGCGTGCAGTCGCACCTGGGCCGGCTGCGCGTGGAACAGCACCTGGAACTGGACGAGACCCTGCCGCTGCTGGAGGCGCACAACTTTGTGACCGCCATGGAGGCCGAGATTCTGCGCGAGGTGCCGGAGATCGACGGGGTGCTGACGCACATCGAGAGCGAGCCTGCCACCATCGAGCAGCCCGAGGAGATGGTGGAGGTGGACCGCAAGATCGAGGAGACGCTGCACAAGGCAGCCACGCAACTGAGCGATATTGTGGATGTGCACGAGATACGGGTAAGGCGCTCAGGCGAGCACATCCACGTTTCCTGCCACTGCACGCTGCCCGACGATCTGACCATGCAGCGGGTTCACGTGGCGATCACCGCGCTTGAAGACCGCTTCAGGCTGGAGTGCCCGGAGGTGGACCGGGTGACGATTCACCCCGAGCCGGCGACGGATAACTTGCGGTAATGCAATTGAGGGCGAAAGAGTGATTGCGCACAACGAATGGACGTACGGCAATCTCTTTGAGATCATCTATCCCAACAGAGAGCCCAAGTCATGAGAACACGTCCCGTAGTGAACTTCTTTCAGGTGGCGTCGCTGGTGATGCTGCTGGTGGCCGTGGCGCTGCTGGCAGCGATCACCACGATGCACTTTGCCATTCACGGGGCGGAGGTGCAGGTGCCGGCGCTCAAGGACATGACCGTGGCCGAGGCGCGCAGCCAGACTTCAGGGCTGGGGCTGAACCTGGACGTGGACAACCGCTACTACTCCGGGGATGTAGCCGCCGGGCATATTCTTACGCAGTCGCCCGCGCCGGGAACGGTGGTGCGGCGGGAGTGGCGGGTGCGCGTGGCCGAAAGCCTGGGGCCGCAGAAGGTGGAAGTGCCGGAGACAGTGGGCCGCGATGAGCGGGTGGCGGCGCTGGAGTTGCGGCGCGTGGGCCTGGGAGTGGGCGTGACGGCGCGGATGCCCTGGGGCACGGCAGCCGAGGGAATGGTGCTGGCCCAGGACCCGCCGGCGCACGCCCAGGGGATCGCGCGTCCCAGCATCAATCTGCTGGTGGCCGCCGCGGGCGACGATGCGCCGGACGGCTTTGTGATGCCCGACCTGACTGGCCTTCCGGTGGTGACTGCACAGAATGAGCTGGCACGGGTGGGCATCCAGTCCGCGACAAAATTCGTGGATGTGCCGGTGGCGCCAATGGGCAAGGGGGACACAGCGCCCGCGTTGCCGGTGAAGCCGGGCGCGGTGACGGCGCAACAACCGCCGGCAGGCGCGCGCGTGGACCAGAGCGTGCAGGTAAGGCTGACGGTGGCAAAGTGAGAAAAGCAGGGAATAGGGAATAGAAACAGGGACGACGACGCCTTTCAGGCGGTTTTCTCGATCATGCAAATGAAGAATCCGTCGGTGTGGAAGAGGCCGGGGAGCAGGCGGAGTGTGCCTTCGGGCGTGAGGCTCGCGCGGAGGCGCTGCGCACCCTGGGGCGTGAGAATTTCCTTGCGAAGAAGCTGATCGATCTTCGCTTCGAGCGGAACCGCGCGGGCGTTTGGCGTTGCGGCGAGAACGGCAGCGACGACCTGCTCGTTTTCTTCCGGCTCCAGCGAGCACGTGGAGTAGACAACGCGGCCGCCGGGACGTACGGCGCGCAATGCGGCGCTGAGAATGGCCCGCTGGCGCTCGGCCTGGCGCGTGAGGTCCTCCAGGCGCAGGCGGTGGCGAATCTCGGGGTTGCGGCCCAGCGTGCCGGTGCCGCTGCAGGGCACATCGGCTAAAACAAGCTCGAAAGAGGAGTCTTCAGCGAGCATGGTTGCGTCAGCCTGGCGGCATTCGACCCGGCCGCCGAGGAACGCCAGGCGCTTCTGCAACTGCTCCAATCTTGGCGCGCTGGATTCGCAGGCGACGATGCGGGCCTGAGGGTTGCGCTCGGCCAGGATGAGCGTCTTTCCGCCGGGAGCGGCGCAGGCATCGAGGATTGTCTTCTCATTCTGGCGAGGTGAATTGGCAGTTCCCTGCCCGGCGATCTCGGCCACAAGTTGCGAGCCCTCGTCCTGGAGGCGAATACGGCCCTCGCGGAAGGCTTCGGTGGCTGTGACATCGCCGGCGGCAACGGTGCGTGCGGCGGTGAGCAGTTCGCCGGATTCGAGGACGATGCCGGCTTGAGTGAGTTCGGCTTCGACGGCAGGGCTGCCCAGGCGCACTGAGAGCACAGGCTGGCTCTGGCCATGAAGGCAGATGGCGCGGGCTGCTTCAAGGCCATAAAAGCCGGTCCAGCGTTCGACCATCCAGGTGGGGTGAGCTTCGAAGGCGGGGTGAACCGGGGTGAGCGACGGGTCCTGGTTGGTGGGCTGAAAAGCAACAGGTTTTTCCGAAGTTTGCTGGGATTTGGCGAGCTTGCGAAGGACAGCGTTGACCATGGCGGAGGCGAAACGGTGGCCGGCCTGCTTGGCCAACTCCACGCTTTCGTCGATAGCGGCGCGGGCGGGAATGCGGTCCATGTGCAGCAACTGGAAAGCGCCGAGGCGCAGGGCTATTAGAACTGCTGGCTCCTGTTTGGCGTTGGGGCGTTTGAGCAGCGCTTGGACCTGGCAGTCGAGCTGAATCTGCCAGCGCAGAACGCCCAATACGAGCGCGGTGGCGAGGTTGCGATCGGGGGCCGAAAGCGCGTTGACAGCTTTGCCGCGCAGCAGATCGTCGGAGTGGGACTGGCCGCGCTCGATGGCTAAAAGGATGTTGAAAGCAGCTTTGCGCGCGTGGGAAATATTCGATGGGCGATTCTTCGGGGCAGTTTTTGCGGAAGCATTCTTCTTCTGAGTTGTCATGGCGTCGCAGTTCCGAGCCGCACGCCGTCAGTCAGCGGGGTTCCGCGGAGAAACTCGGCTGCAGCGAGGCGTTTCTTGCCTTCAAGCTGAACTTCGAGAAGTTCCAGCCAGGTACTCCCGGCACAGGCAACAAAAAGGCGGTGGTGTTCGACGTGGATCTGGCCGGACTGGGCAGAGATTGGAGTCGCGAAGGTGGAGCCGTCCACGACGCTCATGCTGTGAACGATCAGCTTTTTTCCATCGAGCGTAGTGAAAGCGCCGGGCCAGGGCTGAAAGCCGCGCCAGCGGTTCTTCAATTCCATGGCCGTGCGCGAGGCAAAATCCATGCGTCCGTCTTCGCGGGTGAGAATTGGGGCGAGTGTGGCTCCCGCGTGATTCTGCGGCCTGGGCTGGATGGTTCCATCGGCCAAGCCCGCCAGCGTCTCGACTACCAGCGGCGCGCCGGCCTCGGCCAGTTCATCGAACAGGTCCGCCGCAGTCCGCTCAGGAGCAATGGCCAGCGCCTGCTGGAGGAGGATTGGACCGGTGTCGAGGCCTTCTTCGAGGAGCATGGTGGTGTTGCCGGTGAACAGGTCCCCCATGGCCACGGCCCACTGGATGGGCGCGGCGCCGCGGTACCGGGGAAGCAGGGAAGCGTGAAGGTTAATGCAGCCCAGCCGGGGCAGCGCCAGCATCCAGAGCGGAATCAGGCGCCCGTAAGCCACGACGACGATAGCTTCGGGGGCGATGGCTTCAATCTGTGCGCGAAACTCTTCGTTGTTGCGAATCTTTTCCGGTTGCGTGACGGGAATGCCGGCGGCCAGGGCGGCCAGCTTGACGGGGGGAGCGGTGAGTTGACGATTGCGGCCCGCGGGGCGGTCGGGCTGCGAGACGACAAGGGCGATTTCATGGCCCGCCGCTCGTAGCGCTTCAAGGGTGGGCACGGCGAAGCTGGGGGTGCCACAAAAGACAAGATTCATCGTGCTCTTTTCGCGAACACCGGTCGTGGTTTAGGTCTCCCACCCTTGAATTAAAAAGCGATTCAAGGATGGAGCACCATCGAATGCTGCGAGTCTACCACTCGCCGTCGCGCTGCATCTTGCGGATCTTGCGCAGACTCAGATCGCGCTTGAGGGCGCTCATGCGGAAGATGAACAACATGCCGTCCACGTGGTCGATTTCATGCTGGAAGCAGCGCGCGAGCAGGTCATCGCCGTCCATTTCGAACCATTTGCCCTTCTCGTCCTGGGCGCGTATGCGCACCTTGGCCGCACGCACCACCTTCTCGCGGATCTCGGGAAAGCTCAGGCAGCCTTCCTCCTCGTATTGCCTGCCTTCGCTGACAATGATCTCGGGATTGATGAGCACCAGCTTGTCTTTGGGGTCCTTGCCCATGCTCAGGTCGATGACCAGAAGGCGCTTGGAGACGCCCACCTGGGGCGCGGCAAGGCCGATGCCCTGCCCGGCGTACATGGTTTCAAACATGTCCGCGACGAACTGACGCAATTCGGCATTGAATTCAGTGACCGGTTCGCCGGGCCGGGCCAGCACCGGGTCTGGATATTTGACAATCTTCAGATTCATTTCAGTCTGCTAATAGCTCCGTATCTGTTCGATGTATCCGAGGAAATTTCGTCGCAATTCAAGAGCCGAATCGCCGCCGAATTTTTCCTGAGCGAGGCGGGCGATGGTGAGTGCCACCATGGCTTCAGCCACCACGCCAGCCGCCGGAACCACGCAAATATCACTGCGCTCATAACTTGCGCTGGTAGCCGCGCGGGTGTCAAAGCGCACTGACTCCAGCGGTTTGCGGAGGGTGGAGATGGGCTTCAGGTAGCCGCGCACCACAATATCTTCGCCGTTCGAGACGCCGCCCTCGATGCCGCCGGCATTGTTGCTGGAACGGGTAAAGCGGGTGGGTTGAGCGGTGGATTCAGTTGCATAGTGGATGGGATCGTGAACCGTGGAGCCGAAGCTCTCGGCAGCCACCACGCCGCGGCCGATCTCGACCGCCTTGACCGCCTGAATGCTCATCACCGACCAGGCGAGCAGGCCGTCGAGGCGCTCATCCCAGTTGGCGTAGGTGCCCAGGCCGGCAGGAACGCCATGCACCACCACCTCGAAGACGCCGCCTACCGTATCGCCGGTGCGGGCAGCCTCCTCAACCTCTTCCTTCATGCGGGCTTCAGTGGCCTCATCCACGCAGCCGAGGACAACGTCGTCTTTGGCGGCAAGGGCGGCGATTTCTTCCCACGCGGCGGGGCGGTCCAGCTCAACGCGGCCCACGCGGATGGCGTGGCTGGCCACTTCAATGCCGAGCGTCCGCAGCATCAGCTTGGCGAGGGCTCCGGCGGCGACGCGGGATGTGGACTCGCGGGCCGAAGCGCGCTCCAGAACGTAACGGGCGTCGGGAAAGTTGTACTTGAGGGCGCCGGCCAGATCGGCGTGACCGGGACGCGGAGAGGCGACGGCCTGGTGCAGCGCGAGGTCGCCGGCCTCGACGGGGAGCTTGGCTTCCCAGTTCTTCCAGTCACGGTTGACGATCTCAATGGCAATGGGCGAGCCGATGGTCTTGCCATGGCGCACGCCGCTGAGGATGTGGGCCTTGTCGGTCTCAATCTTCATGCGCCCGCCGCGGCCGTAGCCCTGCTGACGCCGCCACAGTTCGCGGTTGACGAAGTCCAGATCGACCGGCACGCCGGCCGGCAACCCGGAAACCAGCGCAATCAGCGCCTCCCCGTGCGATTCTCCGGCAGTTGAGAAACGAATCATCTTCTTCTGATTGTAAAGGGAAGATGCAAAGAACAGGAAAAAGCCGGAACGGCATGGTTTTCTGTCTTTCCACAAAGCCAAGGTGCTTGATCTCTTCAAGGTCTCTCTGGAGTATGGGCTGGACAGCACGACGGCTTCTGATTCTTGTTCCCTGTTCCCGATTCCCTCGCTTACGATGGAGCCCATGAGCTACTTCCTCTTCAAGACCGAGCCCGATGTCTACTCCTTCGACGATTTCCTTGGCGACAAGGAGACGGTCTGGGATGGCGTGACTAATCCGACTGCCGTGAAGTACCTGCGTGAGATGAAAGCGGGGACAAAGTGGATTTTCTACCACACCGGCGACGAGCGAACCGCTGTCGGCACGGGAACCGTGGTCAGCGTGGACGCTTCCGATCCCAAGGTGCCGGTCGTGCGTGTGAAGGCGGGCAAGCGGCTCAAGCAGCCGAAGACGCTGGCGGCCATCAAGGCGGAGCCGCTCTTTGCCCAGTCGCCACTGGTGATCATCGGGCGGCTATCGGTGGTGCCGCTGACCGAGGAGCAGTGGGCGTGGTTTGCTGGTAAGGAAATGGTGTAGTAAGATATTCTTACTTCCTTTTGGAGCGCCTATGCTGGCCAAAATGACTGTCAAAAACCAACTCACGCTTCCTAAGGCGGTGGTGGCACGCTTCAGCGGGGTGGAATACTTCGACATCAGCACGGATGGGAACTCCATCACGCTGCGGCCGCTGCAACGCAGCCGGGTGGATGAGGTCTGGGCGCACCTGGAGAAGCTGGGCATCACCGAGCAGGACGTGAGTGACGCCGTTCGCTGGGCGCGAGAGAGCGATTGACTACGCAGCCCGTGTGCCGGGTGGTATTCGATACCAATGTCGTATTGTCTGCGCTGCTGTTTTCCGCAGGCCGCTTGGCTTGGTTGCGTGCGCATTGGCAAGAGGGCGGCGCAGTTCCGTTGATCTCCCCGGCCACAGCGCGCGAACTAATCAGGGTTCTTGCGTATCCCAAGTTCCGGCTCTCCGAGCAATACCGCCTCGAGTTGCTGGCGATGTACCTGCCCTACTGCGAGAGCATTGATCCAGCGAACAAATGCCCCATTGAATGCCGCGACGCCAAAGATCAGCCGCTGCTCGACCTGGCCCACAGCGGCAAAGCCGACTCTTTGGTGACGGGCGACGGGGATTTGCTGGCGTTGGCTGCGCAGGCTGCTTTTGTCATCGAGACGCCGGAAGCCTACCGGCGGAGAGTCTGCTGCACTGAATAGAATCCATGGTCCAGTTATCTGAGTTGCAATCCCAGGTCTCAAATACGAGATCCTGGGTACCCGGCGGAAAAAGCACTCAGAGTCGAGAAACAAGGAAGAAAAGCAAGGGAAGTGTGCTCAGTACACTCACGACGATCACAGTCTTCCTAGCGCGCTTGAAATCTGGATCGTCCGTCTGAATGGCATGGAATCTGACCCACCAGCGAATCGCCATGAACGGGACAGCCAAGGCGAGAAAGTAGTAACCACAAAGGCCAAGCAAACCCATGAACGGGACAAACATGATGCCAAGGAAGACAAGCATCGAAATAGCCATTGTTCTGAGAAAGCTGGAGTCGCTGCAAGCCTGATTGATTTTGGACATCTTTTCCGCTGCCATTTCAGCCGCAACTTGGTCGATAGGCGCGGAACAGAAACGGCATTGCGACGCCGAAGCGTCAATTGTCTGTTTGCAATTCGGACATTCGAATATTCCCAAGTTGCTGCCAACAGAGGTAAGACTCAGGTCACTTGCCATGTCAGATTCGTCCTTTCACAAGCTTTCTGCCTACCTGTTTTTTGTTTCCCTGATTTTTATTCCCTGTCTTCTCCCAGCCACCTCTTGGTGTTGAGTAATTGCCGCTGATCGAGGGCCCAAACTTTGCCGGTCATCTCATCGGCCGGCTTGCCTTCGCGAATGCACTTGTCGAACTCGACCTGGATAGCCTGCATCTTGGCGTCGAGGTCGTCGATGAAGCTGAGCGCCAGTGCTTCCGGGATCATGGGGAGCTTGGGAGAACCAAACTCCAGCTTGCCGTGATGCGACAAAATCATGTGCAGCACCAGAGTTTTGAGTTTCGGTGGAAAGTCAGGCAAGCTGTCCATCGTCTTCTCGGCCAGCGCCGCCCCCATCTGAATGTGTCCCAGCAGCGTCCCTTCAACCGTGTACTCGAAGCCAATCTCCCACGAGAGCTCGCGCACCTTCCCAATATCGTGCAGGATCACGCCTGTCAGCAGCAGGTCCCGGTCGAGCAACGGATAGTGCGGCGCAACCCTGTCGGCCAGCGTAAGCAGGCTGACCACATGCTCCAGCAAGCCGCCGAGCCAAGCGTGATGAAGCTGCTTGGCCGCCGGCGCTTCGCGATACGCCTGAGCCAGTGCTGGATCATCGAGCATCGCGGTGAGCAGGCGCTTCAGGTCGGGGTTGGTGAAGCTGCCGATGAAGGCGAGAAGCTGGCGCCAGAGCTCGGCCACGTCATAGGTGGTGGAGGGCAACAGGTCTGTCTTGTCCACTTCGGCCGGCAGCGCCACGCGGAGCTGGTCGATTTTCATCTGGAGCCGGTCGTCGAAGCGGGAGGCCGAGCCGCGCGCCTTGACGATGTCGCCCTTTTCAAAGTCTTTGGCGATGCGTGGGTCCTCCGGCGTCCAGACGCGGGCTTCGAGCTGGCCGGTCTTGTCACCCAGGATGAGGTTCAGGTAAGGCTTGTTGGTTTTTGTGGTGCGCTGCTGCTTGAGCAGGACGAGGAAGAAGCCGTCGAAGAGCCTGCCCTCGTCGAAGTTGGCCAAATCGGCGATGTAGATGTCTTTCATAGGGATAACCATGGCGCAGCGAAGGCGCACAAAGAGATTGCGCGCGCCGCTGAGCTGCGGGTCAAGAATATCACCCGGCGCGCTTGAGCCATGGATGGCGAGCCGCACGGAATGCGAAGAGCAAGAGCCGTCTTGATGCGAGATCGTTCAGTAAACACGCTGATCGAGTGACGTCACAACATTGCAGCCCTTGAATTCCTCCAGGCGTTTCAAAGCTAAACGCAAGGAGGAAATGGTTCCTCCCTCATTGAGGCATCGGCAGGGGGCGTAGCAGCGACGCTTTAATGCTTAGTGCTTTCGCTCCATTTGAGGTCATGTTTAACGATTCCATATGACATTTAGCGATTCAAAATCGAAATCTGAGACCAAGGCGATTGGGCTTTACTGGCTGATCGAAGAGCTTGGACTGGCCGTTGTGCCTCCTGCCGTTCGCTCTGAAGCGATCCGTGGCGCGCGAAAAACGAGAATCTCGGATGGCACGGTTCTTGAGCAGTATCCGTTGGCATATGGACCCACAGATTTGTTCGGCCACCTCCGCTTTGCTATGCGCTACGAGCCCGTTGACCTGAATGTGCTCGTCGCCTTTTTCGAAAAGGTGGGCCGCGATGATTTTGAAGCATGGGTCAAAAGCGAACCGGTTGGCAAGTATGCTCGGCGCGCCTGGTATCTCTACGAATTCCTGACCGGTGAAACGCTGGATATCCCCGACGTTCCGCCTACAGATATACGATTCGACCGAAACGCTTCTGGCCCTCAGGGTGTTTTTTCTTGAAGACAAATCGCCAGTTGCGGCTGAAGTATGGTCGTTGGAACCGCGAGCGGAAGGCCAGAACGTCCTATGGCAAGTGAAGGAGCTAGGCAAGAACTTCACATCGGCAGAGTTGGCTTCACAAGTTGCGATACGCCTTGTCAAGCAGTTCGAGGCGTACGAGGCCGCATTTGGACGGTGAATGCGGCTTTTACTCTGCGCAGAAGGAAGGCGCGGGTTGGCCAGGAATCAATGTGGCAGTCGCGGCCTCAGCATCCATATACCCAGGTTCCGGTCAGAGCACTCAGTACAGCGACGATCATTACCGGCACTCCACTGCCAATGAGTGCAAAGAGCGGTCCAGGATACAGTCCTGGCACGGCATTGTCTGTAAGAAATTTGCTGCAATTTTCTTACAGACGGGAACCGATGCTGACCAGAAGCCAAGCTCAATTCAGCCTTGATTTAGGGAAGACCTCTCCTCTACGTAGCAACCAACGCGCAGTTAAAGGCTCTGGTTCCGGTGATGATCGATAATGGTCGAGAAACGGCTGTAGATCGAGATTATCCTGAAGTACGCCGTGAACGGATTGCGCAATTCCTTGGGTGATCTTGGGGTATTCAGACCCAATATGAAGGTCACAGAGCGCGACAATCGTCTCTGTCTTTATGAAGTTCTGCGGAAAGTCCATAGACTTGACTAATTGCAAATAACTGAGGAGTGAACACCAAATAATCTGAGCTTCATCAGAATAGAAATCCGCTTCGTCTGCATTTTCCGGATTGACACCTTCGAAAAATCTGTCGATGTCTGTTATGTCCTCATCTTGCCTCGGACGCGGCATGAAGTGGTTAAGCATCTGGTCCGCTCCGGAGTCAAACCAATCCAGCTCGATGAACCCGCCGGAAAGGTACTCAAAACCATAATTGATTTGGTTGCGGTGCTCAGGGTTGAACAGTAGCCGACTCAGAATAAAGGAAAGATGTTCGATGGGATAATCGGGCGTCTTCATTGCCTCCATGAGGCTCCACCAGAGTTCATGTGACCCGTGGCGAAATGACTTTGGCAGCTTCTTCTCCTCTATGTGCCGGATACTCTTGCCATCAAAATAAATAACTGCCGATACGTTTCCGCTTGGTTCTTTAGGAACGTTCAGGTATGTGCATCCACTTAAATTTAGAAATGCTTGAAGGAAATAAAAGCGCGAATAATAGGCTGTAACCTGTGACCAGGTTCGGTAGCAATGGCGATCCAAGGTCAGGTAGCCCAAAAAAAGTTGAACGGCTCGGTAAAATGCGGTTGCACTACGGTAGAACAAGCGTTGCTTGAACCATTGAAGCCCTTCTTTTCTATTGAACTCGGTCAGGACGTCTTTGAGCGAGGTCGTTGCGAGCCAATTCGTGAGGTTCACCTCAAACGAGTCGCGGTTTGTCTCCCACTTTGGCGTGAACCCAGCATAGTACGTCTTCAGTTCTGCAAAAGTTGGCGGAAAGTCTGGCAACATTGGGTATGCCGGTGTTGTGTCCACGAGACTCTGGCACCGCGGGCAGGGCGCAGTAATGCCTGGCGGCTCAGTCCACAAAGCATGTACATCATTTGCCGGATCGGGGTTCTTTCGGAATGACACACCGAAGCCTGTATGGATTTTTGCGCCACAGTGACTGCACACGATGATTGGCCGGATGAATTCTCGCATTTCTTATTCGTACCCTGCATCTTGGTGACTGCCTCAGTTCCACGTTGTTAGGAACTGCGGAGACACGGAAGTTCAGTCAGAACGATAATACTCCCCCGCAAACGTCCCGGACTGGAACGATTATTTTGCATCCCCGCTGTGATTGAATGGCTGCGTCATTCGCAGACCAAACGTAGCGATCCGTTAATCGATGGCTTTAAGCGAGATCGCGGAGGGGTTCGTCGCAAGTCAAGAAGCAGTTACGCAGGCGCTCGATTTCAAGCGCGCTGAAACCATTCTGTACGCACAGCAGTTCCCAGTTTGCTTTCACAACCTGCTGCATCTTTTGCGCGATGGTCACGCCTTCATCGCACGAGAGGCCAAAGCTGGCAACCTCGCTCAGAGCGTTATACAGAGTCGCTTGCCGTCCATATTGCCCGACCCCGATGGCGAGGTCGCGTTCCGTGCCTACCTGCGGGAAGGAAACAATATCGTAGCCGGGAGAGAGTCGCCATCCGCGCCCATCCCATAAGAAACCGTGATTGCGCAGATGGTCGTCGTTGTTGTTGCAGAGAATATTGAAGACCATTCTTCGCCACAACTCTTTCGCATCCGCCGCAGGTTCGGAACCAAAGCGCCGCATTTGTTCCGCCAGTCCGCGATAGCTTTGCCGCGACGATTCGCTTTCGTGCGCACCGAGAATCGTCAACCCCGAGATAAATGGGAGACGGCGGTTTCCGGCTTCGTCCGGCACACGGTCGAAGCGTTTGACAAGATAGATGTCTTGCCCCAAGACTTTTTCGAGCCGCACGGGCGGCACGTTGATTCCGGCCATGGCGGCCAGCGTCATGGTGACGTATTCGACGCGGCACATTGGAGTGCGATCATCGGCCCGGCCAAATTTGGCGATCCACTGTTTGCCGTCGTATTCACAGGAGGACTTCGGTCTGGCTCCGCCGAGCGAGGAGCCACGCACGAGGAAGCGGCGATGCTTGATGGGCAGCTCTTCGGCGGTATCCAACTCCCGCACCGCATCAATCATCTCGGCCAGATCGAGGTTCTCACCCGGCAATTCGCTCTCCGCCCAGGGAACCATGCGGCGAGGTCCGGACAAGTCCGCGCCGAATGCCAGAGCGCCAACACGCGATTCACCGGTTGCAACCAGATAGTCAAATTCGGAGAGCGCACGAGCGCCAGCGGCGCGCTCCATAAGATGCCGCCCCCATCCATCGGGCGCGGCGTCGCGAATGCCGTTGAAGAGGACAAAACCTTCCTCTGTGCTGTACTCGCGTTCAATACCCGGATCAGGCAACGGCAACTGCACCGGATCGATAGGCAGCCGGTCTTTGCGCTCAAGGTATCGCCGGCCATAGCGGAAACGCGCTCCCGCTTCGCGCCCAGCTCCGACCGTCTCCAGAATTCCTGCCGGTACGGGGTCTTCATCGAGATAGACATAAACGTAGGCTGTGGACATAGCTCACTCAGAAGTCGAATTTGTCGGCTTGCTTTTTGGTTCTGCGGAAATCGCGCGGCAGATTTTGAATGTCTGCTTGAAGGCCGGTCGTATCGCTTTCCGGCGTGACGAGATCCCCGATGCGCCGGTGCATACCCAGAACCCACAGCGCCGAGGCTATGATTCCCACTCCCACCGCCGGGTCGCCCTTTTCCAAACGCTGCACGGTCTTCAGATTGACCATCATCCGCTCGGCCATTTCAGCCATGGACATGCGCCTGCGCTTGCGCGCGACAGCAATATCCTTTCCCAGCTTGCGAAGCAGGTCTTGTGCGACTGCGGGTAATGCCTGATAGGCCCGGCTGGTTCTTGCCATGTAGAAATTATACCCATACAAGGGATGATTGATGTATAAAATACCTATTTATAGGGTTATTTATTTGACGCTTTGAGCGGAATACCAGCCAATATTCGTAATGCTGGGCTTCATATTGTTCTCTTTTAGAGTACAATTGTTCTCGTGATGAGAACTTTATCCGCATCCACCGGCGATTTGCTCTTTGGCCAGACCAGAGGCAGGGTGTTGTCGCTGCTTTTTGGCGCGCCGGATGAGTCCTTCTACATTCGTGAGATTGCCCGCCAGATTGAAACGAGTGTGGGGACCGTGCAGCGGGAACTGACGCTGCTGGCCGGGGTTGGGCTCGTAAATCGCTCGCAAAGGGGCAATCAGGTTTTCTATCAGGCTAACCAGGAGCACCCGGATTACCCGGAGTTGCGCGCGCTGCTGGCCAAAACCCTCGGCGTCTTCCAGGCGCTCAAAAGCGCGCTGGCACCTCTCAAACCCCACATCGATTTTGCTTTTGTGTACGGTTCGGTGGCGCGCGGCGAGGACAAGGCGACGAGTGACATTGACCTGATGGTGATCGGTGCGGCTTCTCTCGACGATGTGCTCGATGCCGTGGGACCGCTTGAAAAGCAGTTGCGGCGGCCAGTGAATCCAACCATCTATTCCCGCGAAGATCTGAAGAAGCGGCTTCACGAGGGCAACCACTTCCTGCAATCATTGATGGACAGCAAGAAGGTCTTTCTGATCGGCGACGAGAATGAGTATAGAGAAGCTTTCACAAATCGGTTGGTACAAGGCTGAGGCGAGCAGTCCCAAGGAGATTGCCGACCTGTTCAGCATTGTGGACCGCTCGCAGGCGGACTCAAAGGTGGAAAGCATCTCCGATGATCTCCGCTTTCAGGCGGCGTACAACGGCATTCTTACGCTCGTGAACATTGCTTTGCGGGCCAGTGGCTATCGGGTTTCGATTGGCCAGGGTCATCATCAGCGCGTGATCGAAAGTCTGGAATACACGCTGACGACGCAGAGCGATTCTGCGCGTGAAAAGTGGGTGCGCAAGATCAAATCTCACTCGCAGAAGAGGAACACCACGAGCTATGACTTGGCAGGCGGTGTTTCCCCGACTGACCTCGTGCAAATCATGAAGGACCTGCCCGTTTTGCAGGAGCAGGTGCGGACATGGCTGCAGGAAGTCCACCCGGAACTCCTCACGCACGCGGCAAAGTAAAGTCCCCATGCCCCAGGTTCGCATTGTCTGCATCGGCGATACGCACGGCCAGCACGCCAAATTGAGCGTGCCGGACGGCGACATATTGATTCACGCCGGAGATTTTTCGGCCTTTGGCGATACGCCCGTCGAGATCATTGATTTCAATCAATGGCTTGGCACGCTGCCTCATCGGCATAAAGTCGTCATTGCCGGGAACCACGATTGGATGTTTGAACGCCACCCCAGAGCTGCCAGAGAACTGCTGACCAACGCCATCTATCTCGAAAACTCCGGCACGGAACTGGCAGGACTGAAAATCTGGGGATCGCCGGTTCAGCCCGAATTCAACAATTGGGCCTTCAATGTCGCGCGTGGCGCAGCGATCCGGCGGTATTGGAAGATGATTCCTGCGAATACCGATGTTCTGATAACGCACGGACCGGCGCATGGCGTGCTGGACACAGCGCATCCCACAACGGCCCATCTCGGCTGCGAAGAACTCGCCGAAGCCATCCAGCAAATCAGGCCCAGGCTTCACGTCTTTGGCCATATTCATGGCGGGCAGGGCCAGCATAATTCTGACGGCACACAGTACGTGAATACTTCCGTGGTCAACGAAGCGTACCAGCTTGTCTATGCACCGCAGGTCATAGAAATCGAATCCCCGACCGCATAAGTATGAGTCCATCTTCGGCGGCTAATCAAATTTGGCGCAAAACTGACATTCCCGGATAGCAGAAGCGTAGCCGAGGCGCGGTCCGCGTCAAGGCTCTGCGACCGCGTAGCGGCGGGCTGCGACCCGGCCTTGACTCGGGCCTTATTCGCCTCGGCTTAACATTCCAAATATCCGGGAATGTCAGGAGAATTTCCAGCGCGCTTCTACCACACTTCAACGTCTGTCAATTCCAAACCCACTTCATTGTCCATCTTGGCGTTCTTGCTTTCCGCCATTTCAGTTCTCCTGTGCTTTCGGTGTTTCGGCGGCTTCCAGCAACGAAAGCAGGTAGATGCCTCTGCGCGTTGGACGGAAAAAGTGCCCCTCTAACTGAGCGACACTCTCGAATGCAAGTCCAAATCCGCTAAGACGCGCTCCTAATGCAAGGCAGTCGTCAGGGTGAATCTTCAAGTCATCCGCCATTTGCTTGAAGCTATCGTGGTGATTGGTGAAGCTATTTGGATCCCGTAAATTAGGGTCGTTCCTGAATACATCCTTGTAAGCATCACGCAAAATCTTCAACATCTGAATATCGTCCGTCCCCAGTTGTGCCAAGTTGTGAATATAGATCGCCAAATCCTCCTGTCTGTGCTTGTTCTCTCCGCTTGGGAAGCAACCGTGTGCGGCTGCTTTGGCGAGCAGTACTGCCCTTTCCTCATTGGGCGCACGTAGGCTCTCCTCTATCAACACTTGGACAGCCCTTTTGAACCACGCAGAATCGAGAGCCGACTCAGCGTCGGTTGGCCATGTGTTCCGAATTCGTTCCAACTCATCGCAAAGCGAACGTATTGCCGTCCCAATTCGCGCTTTGACCTCTGAAATATCAATCACGCCTTTAACTGCGGCTAGAACTGCAAATACCGGTGACAATAGCCCACCTGCTTGAATCAGGGTACTCAGCAATTTGTCATCTTCCTCATTCGTAATATTGCGAATCTTTTCCAACGCGTTGTCAATGGCCATTGCTACCTCTCCTGAGAGAACTTCAGCTTCCGCCTTCGCTTGTTCAGTCGTGGTCGTTTCGCCGCCCCCCAAATGCGGCAGTACCTATCGCCCGTTGTTTATGTTTTTAAGCTCCGTGCAACCGCCAGCGGCACCTAATTTGCACGCTTTGGAGAAAAGCTCCTCTGCGCGAGAATCATCTCGCGCGACACCCAATCCTCTGTGATAGAGCGAGCCAAGACGTTGGCAACCTATAGCATCGCCAGCATTACACGATCTAGAGTAGATTACAACCGCTCGGGAATAATCCTGCTTTATCCCGCCCCCAACCTCATACTCAACACCAACATTGCGGCAGGCGAATCCGTCACCTCCGTCGCAAGCCTTCGACGAGTAAGAAAAGAACAAAGACCAATTCTCTGGCACGCCGATTCCGTTTTTGTACATCCAGCCGAGATGACTACATGCATCCGCTTGGCCATTTGTACACGCACGCTCGAACACAGGAACCGCCTCGGAAAATGGTTTTCCCGCCATTGATGAGCCCTGGGGCAATCCCCCTAGGCCTCCAATGTACATAACGGTTAATGCGTCGCAAGAATCCCAACTTCCGGCAGCGCAGGCCTGCTCGAAAAGAGGTCTCGCCTGGGAGAATCTTTTCTGATCGAAGAGAACTTTGGCCTGCCGTTCTATTCTGAAAGTATTTGATTCTGGGGACTGGGCCACCAATTCGCTAGAAAGACCGCATGAGACAAAGGAGACCGCCGCCACAACGGATGCCAATAGATATGAAGATACAGAGAAGCGGCGCTTAAACATTTCGTTACTGTTCGATGTCATGCTCTGAAATCCTTTCTAGGAAGGACCAACCCTAGCTCATGATCGTTCCTCGCTGGATATCTTACGGCCGCGGTCCAGAGCTGATGCCATCTCCATTTCCTTTTTCAGGATCGGACGAGCCTCCAGGCGGTCCAGAATCTCCATGAACCTAGGACGATTGCGGTAGTTAACTCGTATCTCGGCTACCAGATCATTCCATTCCGGGCCGCGGTCGAGCGACTTCAGAATCGGGCGCATTTTCTTCAGATAGGCGGCTATCGTCTCATAAGCCGAGACGCTTGCCTGGGTCAGATTCGCATTGACGCAGCCGCGATAAATCTCAAGGGCGCGCTCGGGATGCGCTTCCGCAACGGCGGCGGCGACCCTATCGGCATAGCTGCCAAAACCATATAACGAACCCGTGCGCTGGCTTTTTGCTGCTGTGCGCCACAGGTCGTACCAACGCAAAACTTCATCCGAATTGCGTTCGGCAATCGCCATGTCGATCAGTATGTTGTAGTGCGGGCTCTGGTCTCCGTTACGCAGTAAAGGCAGCAAATAATGCGGCATCGGTAAGGGCCAATCCGGCCGGAAAGTAACGCCACTTGAGCCGTTATTTTTCGCGGTTATGGAGAAAGGAAGCCTGCCAGTTTCGAGGAATTCCAGGGCCTGCTGCTTGACCGCAGCTAGGCAACCGGCGAGCTTGGCGGCGGCAACTAAAGCGGTGAATTTTTCGCATCCGGGACGATCAAAAAACTCCCATGCGGCATGCGCGGCGGCCACCTTCCACTGCTTCCGTAGCCGGGCGAGTTCGGCCATCGACTTCGCAAGCTGGTCGGCAATTCCCGGAGCATCTTTGGCTGTTTTCTGAATTCCTTCCGTCGCCCAGCGCTCGGCTTCATCGTATCGTTTTTGCTCGATTAGCAGCGGGACCAGCCGCCCATAGCTTCCGGTTATACGCGCTTCGCGTTCGCGGACGGCAATCACTTCGCTGTCGTGCCCGGCGCGCGTAAGAGCTTTGACGAGCCAGTCGGCAATCTGTTCGCGCTGATATTTGTCGTGAAAATTGCTCCCGGCTCGCACCTCTGACTTCAAGCGGCCAGCCAGTACGTCGGCAGTTGCCGACCAGTCGGACGGGCTGGCATTACACGCAAATACGGTGTCGAGCAGGTCGCTTTCAAGCACGCTGTATTCGTCTCTGAGATCGGCATCAATCGCAAAAAGCAGCTTCTGCGCGGACGACATTTTCGACTGATTTACCGCCCGGAAGATTGGCGGCAGACACTCTGCAAAGGCCGTCGCTGTCTCGCCTTCGTCGTTCGATTGCCCGATTTGTTCCATGCCCTGCGCCATAATTTCCCGGCTCAGTTTCACCACGGCGTCCGCCTGTCCGAGTTCAACCATGCGGTCAAGATAACGCGCCAAACGGCTGAAGTCCGGGGTATAGCCTTCGCCCTTCCAGTAATTCCGCCAACCCGGTTCCGAGGTCGCCCTGCGCAGTTCTTTTCGCGCTTCGGCAATCAGTCGATCCGCGTCGCCTTCGCCCAGTGCAATGCGTTCACAGTATTCCTCGCGCAGTTCCGGAAAGCGCTGCGTTAGAGACCAAACCAACTCGGCCAGTTCCTCCCGGCTCTTCGCGTCGATGAGCTTCCGAATCTTCTCGTTGCTAGCCTTGCCGGTACGCCGCCGGGAAATCTGCGGACTTTCACTGTCTTCCGATTCGTCATCTTCATCACCGTCATCGAAGTCGTCGGAGGGGGCTTCAGAGAGGCTGTTATTCGTCCGTTCCTCCCACTTGTCATCCGCTGCATCCACTATGGGAACCACAGCGCTTTTTGCCAACATGTCGAGATAGGTTGCGAGGACAGCGACCGCATGTTTGCAGCCATTCCAACCGACAGGACAAGTGCAACGGGAGTAAAGGACCTTGGCTTCCCACCAGACACCCGTTGTATAGCTCCGCGTGCCGGAGACTTTTGCGATTAACCTGCCGTCCGTAGTGATCGCGAGATCATGTACACGTCCGCCTCGCTGATATGCCCGCCCGCGCGTTACGGAACGCGCTCCGGCCCAGTTCGCCACGTCGTCCCAGGTCACAGACTCCCAGTTCGATTTATGGGCAGCGGTTCGGGAGGAGGCTTTCGTCCTTGCTGCACGAGAGGATTTGCTTGCCATCGATAGTTTCCTGTGTGAATCTTATAGGCAATAGCCGGTAGTACAGAAATGCCCGCGCTGCGTGCGCAGCGGATAGACGTTGACACGTCATCCCCAAATGGGTAGCTGTTGGTATACCATGGCGCTATTTTGTTAACATGCTTGTTTTCATTGGCTTGGTTTTTCGTGTTTCCGTGCGTAAACACGGACTGCGGCGCATGGCGCTCATGAGTCAGGTTGCGTAAACGCCTTCTGCCGTAAGCAGTTATTGAAATGATTGCAGAAGACGTTCAACCAATAAACAGGGGCATAAAAATGCCGGGAAAGGAGTTTGCCGCTATGGCTTCTTCTGATGGCGTGCCACATTTTGCCATTCCATCTGTGCCGTGGCCGGCACCGACGAGCGAGAATTTTCGCTCCAAATCCATCGCGACACGGCTGACAGAAGCCGAGTTTTCCGAGGTGGAAGCGGCGGCAAATAGCGCCGGGAAAAAGGTCGCCGAGTGGCTGTGCGAGGCCGCTCTCACCCAGGCGAGAACAGGGGGAAATGCGCCGACTGACCCCGTACTTTTGGCCGAAATTCTGGCCCTGCGCGACCTGGTTTTGAACCTGTTCGCCGTCGCTTCCAAGGGGCCATTGAGCGAAGAAACGTTGCGCAAAATCTCCGCTTATGCCGACTCAATCAAGGGGCAAAAGACTGAGGAATTGCTGGCCCGGATACGCGCCCAATCGCCCTCAAAAGTGCAGGGAAAGTCGTGAAAATGACGCGCCTTCGAGCTGGCTTTCCGTGGCGGATAGCGACGCTTCTGGCCTTGCTATTTGGATTGCCTGTGCTGACCTTTGCCGCGTGGTTTGCATGGGAATTACACCCGCTTGAAGGCTACTATTTGTCTGCATATCGGCAGGCTTCAAAGGGAGCTGAAGACGCTGGTTCAATGGTCGAAATCCGGTGGCTTATGAAGGCAGCTCCCGGTCGCGTGAGCCGCCTCGCAATACCCACTGATGTGGCAATCGGATGGGCAGGGAATCTGTCTATTCATCTCTCCTCTTCGGCGGCCGGAAGCGGCTGGGTAAGCCTGGAGAAATCTGCCCAGGATCGGATCAACTCAGCGGAACTGGAAGGGCTCCTGCGCAACTACATATACAACAGCCGTTCTTATGCCGATCTGCTAAGGCTTCCGGTTCTAGAAGGATGCAGTCTGGCGCTGCTGACAGTTGTCTATATGGCATTCCTGATGAGGGGTGAATTGTGGCAGGAATGGGGGCGGCTTTGGCAGCAGGTTGCCGGGCAGTTCCCCTCACCCGATCAAGGGTGGGATGTATTGCTCGCAAGGGAGAGAGTTGACCGGCATCTTCTCCGTAGGATCACCCCTCGAAATTTACGTGAGAAAGTCAGTGCGAAGTGGACTGCACTACATGCTTCGGAACTGAACAATCAAGGCAACGAGAAGGGCGGCCTTACGGGTTTATCGATGGGTGAAAAGTCCCGAGACTTTGCCGCCGATGAACACGTTGATCCAGGCACGAATCTCCTCTTTGAGCCACCCCATACAAGTAGGATGAAGAAGCCTGTTCCGAGCCAGTCAATTTTCCCCGGAGCAAGGGGCGAGAACGGCATTCAGCAGGAGCCTGTTGCTTGGGATGAATCGCAGTGGCTTGACTGATTCGAAGCACCAATCAAAGACCATTCATTTGCCACGCGAACAAGCCAGCGAACTCCCCTCGAAGTCTTGTCCGCAACCGTGTTTGAGCATGGCTTCTCTTACCGTTCAGAGTCATGTTGAATGCCCTCCTGAATCGTCTGTGTCGGGCATGTTTCATGCTGATGATCGGGTCATGATAGTGCAAGGTATCGAGCATGGATTGCATTGCTCCTTGTCAGCAGATATGTCAGGTGATTATGGTAACAATCGCTCAATCGCCAATAAACATTATGGTAAAAACACTTATTCCCGAAAAATAATCTTGTAAATTATGCGACTATTCTGGCCGATTCTGAGTTACTCTATGCAGCGTGCAGTTGCGAGATGCTGTCACTTGATTTAGGGAGTATCTGCGATGCTGACCATATCGAAAGCTCTTTCTGCAAATCAGGCTCGAACGTACCACGCGCGCGAATTTGCTTCAGAGCAGCAGAACTACTGGAGCCGCGACCGGCAGGCATACTGCGAATGGCGCGGCGCGCTCGCTGAAGAGTGGGGACTGCATGGCGCTGTCCAGGCAAATCGTTTTGCTTTGCTCAGTGAAGGGCAGCACCCAGAGAGCGGAATTCAACTTGTCAGGCATCAGCCGGCACGGACCTATGAGAACGAATATGGCAACCAGGTAACGAGTGTTGAGCACAGGGCCGGTTGGGATGCGACCTTCTCCGCACCGAAGTCGGTTTCGTTGACTGCGCTTGTGGGCGGTGATGTTCATGTGCGCGAGGCGCATCGTGAAAGCGTGCGTGTTGCACTCGGAGAACTGGAGCGGTATACGCAAGCACGCATCGGCAATATTCATGCCCCGGAGAACACGGGAAAGTTCCTTGCCGCAACCTTCGAGCACGATACGGCCCGCCCGGTTGACGGCTATGCAGCGCCGCAACTCCATACTCATGCTGTGATCTTCAATGTAACTATTGGTGAGAACGGCTAATCTCACGCGCTTCAAGAGCGCAGTCTCTTTCAATCGCAGCAGTATGTCACCAGCGTCTATCGATCCGAACTGGCGCTGCGTCTGCAAAAGCTCGCCTAGGAAGACCTTGACGGCCTCTTTAACGGTGGGCATCTTCGCGGGATTGATCTCTTCGCCCTGAATCGCCGAGTGTTCGTATTTGCGGGCGAGCAGCTCGGCCTGCTCCCAGGATTTGGTCTTCGCCGAGGCACGGAATCGGCCCTTGCGACCAGGAAGGGTTCCGTCGAGCCACTTGGGGCAACGGCAGCGACGATAGGTGGAATCGTCTTTCTTTGGGCAGTCGGGATGGTGACGCGTGTAGACGGTGAGCATGATGCCAGCTACGCTAGCACCAAAAATCGGTCGGTACAATTCCGGTACAATTTACGAAATTGTCAAGATTTCCACAATATAAATCATTGAATTTAATGCACTTAGTTCATGGTGGAGGCGGCGGGAGGCGGATTGTAAATTGGCATTGATTCTAAATAACTTACTGGTTCTCAAGGGCTCTCAAGTGTGCAACAAACGCAGGAAACGAGGTTTCCACACACGTATCACACACGCGGCTTTCTCGCTATTGAATCGTTCCAGTCTTTAACGAAGCTATGAATTCAAAGACCTCATTTGGAGAATGCATCACAAAGCTGTCTGCGTGGTTCGGGTCTTTATCGAGTGCAATTCTTCTCAGTGAATCAAGGAGGGGAAGATGCACGGGCGCGAGCTTTTCCTTTCGCAGTTGTGGCTTCACATCGAGCACGGCATCGAGAACTCGTTGCGCATCGGCGTCGCTCATAAAGAATCGAATCGGAAATCTTCCAGGAAAGCGGTTATCGGGAATAACAAGAAACTCGCCGCTCTTTGCTTGGATCGCCCACGCCTTGTAGTCTTCCGAGAATTCGCCCTCAATCACGTCAAGCTCAAGCGGTCTAATCATGTTCCCTCCTGTGGATGAGTGTACCCCTTGCAATACCACGTGGATGTGCTTAGCTTAAGGCATGAAGATCGAGGTGGCAATCAAGTAGGCAATCCAGGGAGGCTTCTGCCCCAAGGAGCCGCATAACGTCGTGGCATATTTCTCTTCAGTAGGGGAGATCGAAGTTCATGCTGATAGGGACACTCTCTTCTCGGTCGAGCAAGTGTCACTCGCCAGCGAGATGTTCCTCGACCCCTCCTTCTGGCAATCGCTCGGCAAAGCGCTGGGTTGGGACGAACGGATTGATGATGGAAGCCACTATGCGAAACCAGGCTGGTTAGAAGCATGGCACCGCTTCATCGACCATCTCGCGGAAGGCAAGACCGCAGAATCATTTTTTGAGACGCTAGAATAACCGGAGAAATCTCTTGTATATGAGTGCGCAAAACACACGCCAGACACATGCGACGAAAAACACACTGTAAACTATTGATAATAAACTAGTTAAATGGTGGAGGCGGCGGGAGTCGAACCGGACAACAGTGTTGAAAACGCTCAACTTATTGATTCTGGGAATGCCTGAATTGGCATGAATACCAAGATTTCCAAATCTACTGTACGGTCACTGTACGGTGATTTCCCAGAATTCCCACAACTCCCAAACTCCACCTTCGGACGGCCCTTTTTGGCGAAAACAGCATTCTGAAGTGCGTTTGTAGTATCGCATAGGCCCGTAATCGTTCGCGAACTGCCCCGCGAGTCGTGATGCGATTGCTTTCTTATAGGCGATGACGCTGAGCCCTGAGATCAACGAGAATGAATCCATGCGCGATGTCTGGTTCACGGCCGATTTTCATTTCGGCCACTTCAACATTATTCGGTATTGCAATCGTCCCTTTGCGAGCGTGGAGGAGATGGACAACGCGATCTGCGAGCGTGTCAACGCTTGCGCCAAACCAAACGATATTCTCTATTTCCTCGGGGATTTCTGCCTCGGAGGACCGGAGCGCGTGACCGCCTATCGAAAGCGGCTGGCCTGCCGGACAATCCACTTTATCGAAGGCAACCACGACAGAACTGCGCGAAAGCTTCAGCATCTCTTTTCATCCTGGAATTTGCTGTCCGAAGTCCACGTAGCGAAGCAAAGAATCGTGCTTTGCCATTATGCGATGAGGGTGTGGCCACACCACGCCCAAGGTGCATGGCACCTCTACGGACACTCGCACGGTAACCTACCGAACGAGCCTCTGGCGCTCTCTCTTGACGTGGGCGTTGATACCCACGAGTTTCGCCCGTGGTATTTTGATGAAATCCAAGCCGTGATGCAGCCCAAGGCTGTCGCCCGAGAAGCGAAAATCCAGACCGAACGCAGGGCGGCACTCGCTGACCTCGCGGCCTACGACCAGGAAATTGGGATCTGAAACGCGATCCAAGTTTTCGCTGCACAGTGGGGTGTTTGTCGAGATAAGTGCGCACCGCTAGCCAATCTGTACTCATTTTGAGTACAATTGTTCTCAGAATGAGAACGGCCCTCACGTCCGTCGGGGATCTCCTCTTTGGCCAGACCAGAGGGAGGGTCCTGTCTCTTCTGTATGGTGCGCCCGACGAAACCTTCTTTGTCCGCCAAATTGGCCGCCAGGTCGAGACAAGCGTGGGGACAGTCCAGCGTGAGCTTGCCTTACTCACCGACGCCGGACTGATCAAACGCTCAGCGGTCGGCATTCAGGTGTTCTATCAGGCCAACCAGGAACACCCCGAATTTCCGGAGCTGCGGGCGCTGCTCGCAAAAACCACGGGCGTATTCCAGATGCTCAAAACTGCTCTTGCACCGCTCTCGTCTCGAATCGATCTTGCCTTTGTCTATGGTTCGGTTGCCCGCGGCGAGGAGAAAGCCGCGAGCGACATTGACCTGATGGTGATCGGTGCGATTACGCTCGACGAAGTATTGGACGTTGTGGGTCCCGTCGAGAGGCAGTTGCGGCGTCCCGTGAATCCAACCATATACTCACTCGAAGATGTGAGGGCGCGGCTTCACGAAGGCAACCACTTTTTGCAATCATTGAAGAAGAGTAAGAAAGTGTTTCTGATCGGCGACGAGGATGAGTTTAGAAAAGTTAGTACAACTCGGTTGGTACAAGGCTGAGCCTAGCAGTTCGAAGGAGATTGCCGACCTCTTCAGCATCGTGGACCGTTCGCAGGCGGACCTCAAAGTGGAGGGCATCTCCGACGACCTTCGCTTTCAGGCGGCCTACAACGGCGTTCTCACGCTCGCCAACATTGGCCTGCGGGCCAGCGGCTTTCGCGTCTCTCTGGGCCAGGGGCATCACCAACGAGTGATCGAAAGCCTCGAACATACCCTGACGACTCAGGATGCCACAGCGCGCGAGAGATGGGTGCGCAAGGTCAAATCTCATTCGCAGAAGAGAAACACCACGAGCTACGATTTGGCGGGCGGCGTCTCGCCCACAGATCTCGCGCAGATCATAAGAGACTTAGGCCTCTTGCGTGAGCAGGTGAATAACTGGCTGAAGGCAACCCACCCCGAACTTCTCAGAGACGATTCAAAGCAAAGTTGATCCATGCCGCCTGTCCGCATTGTGTGCATTAGCGACACCCACGGCCAGCACGCCAAATTGAGCGTGCCGGCTGGGGATGTGCTCATTCATGCAGGGGATTTCATGGCATTCGGCGACACGCCGAAGGAGATTGTCGATTTCAATCATTGGCTAGGCAAGCAGCCACACCGATTCAAGGTCGTTATTGCCGGAAACCATGATCTGATGTTCGAGCGCCACCCCGGAGCCGCAAAAGAGCTGCTCTCCAACGCAATCTATCTTGAAAATTCCGGTACGGAACTTCTGGGTTTGAAGTTCTGGGGATCCCCTGTTCAGCCCGAATTCAATAATTGGGCATTCAATGTCGCCGGCGGCGCTGCAATCCGGCGCTATTGGCAGATGATTCCCGAAGGCACAGACGTTCTGGTCACACATGGACCGCCGTTCGGAGTGCTGGACAAATCGCTTTCTTCTACCCCTCATCTTGGGTGCGAGGAACTGGCAAAAGCGATTGAACAGATCAGGCCTAGACTGAATATCTTTGGGCATATTCATGGCGGCCACGGGCAAATGACTGCCAACGGTACCCAATTCGTGAACGCATCCGTAGTAGACGAAGCCTACCGGCTCGTTCATGAGCCGCAGGTTGTCGAGATCGGCGTTTCCAGCAAAATTGCGTGACGCGGTTGGCTCTTAAGCTGCCCGTAGTGAAGCGCAAATCTCGAAGAACCAGGCAGGCATTGGATGATCCAGGTTCCAATAAATGCTCATCGGACGGCTCCCTGAATGAGATTCGTAGTGCAAAGGCCCGAGGAATAAAAATGCATCTTCCCTCTTCGGCCGGACGAACAGCAGAAACCTGGCACCATTCTCGTGTTGGTGAACATACCGCTGGCCAGTCGGAGAATTCTCGCTCGTAGTGCTCTGGGATTGCCAATGGAACCGGGTCGATGGTGAAAAAGCTTTCTCTGATTTGTCCAAGGTCACAAAGAAAACTTCGGTATTCAATGCTTCGATCCAAAATCGGCCGGTTTGCGTATTGAATGCTCCGACAAGCTTCGCCAGACCCAATCCCACGAGAATTTCATCGCGGGTATATCGCCGGTGGAGAAAGAGTGGGTACGCTTCTCTCATTCTGTCGAACTCGATGACCAGATCTCGAATTCGACCCTCGGTGATCAACTGTCGCGGAGGACGTCGAGCAAATGCCTCGAGTGGAGTTGATAGCCATTCTTTCTCCGTAGGGGCAACGACGTAATCATCCATCCGCGAGATCAATTCGCGGAGGTCTCTTGTTCTCTTGGCCATCTGGCTGGTCCCCTTACCGGCCTCCCAATTCTGCAAGGTTCGCGCGGTCACATTCAGGGAATTTGCCAGTTGCTCCTGGCTCAGCCCGAGCCTTTGTCTCGCTTCTAACAGGGCTAAGTCGTTACTTCCACCTCTGTCGTGCCGAGCGTGGGTCTGAATGTTCCGTGCATTCAAGAGCTGCCTCAATTGCGGCCAGTTGAAAGCCCACTCAGCCTCGGCGAACTTCCGACGTCCTACCATCGTTCCAACGCGGAATGCGAAATCCGAAGAATGGCACGACGTGTAGACCAGCACCTTCCCCCCGTCGATCCCGTGATGTGGATTCCACCTAATGTGGCAATCTCGGCCGCAACAATCCGTAGATCCAGGTTCCAACAATCGCGCTCAGAACGGCCGCAAGCATCACGGAAACGCCGTTGCCGACGAGCGCAAAGAGCGGCCCAGGGCAAGCCCCTGTCAGTGCCCATCCTAGCCCAAAGATCGTTCCACCGGCTGCATATCGCACTCCGCTGCCCAGTTCCTTCTTTGGAATGGAGATGGCCTCGCCCGCAGCGGATCTAAGTCCCGACCTTTTGAGAATCGCTGTTGAAACCGCAGCGGTTGCGACGGCAGAGCCGATGATGCCGTACATTCGGAATGACTGGAAGCGGAACATCTCCTGGATGCGGAACCAGGAAAGCACTTCCGACCGGGTCAGCACGACTCCAAAGGCAATGCCCAGCAGGAGGTAAACGGCCAGGTAGGCCGGCCGGACCTCTGGCGCGTCGTCGGTGCCCGCACCACAGCCCTCTGATTCTGTAAGCAATGGCCTTGTCATTATCTTCCAATCACAAAGGGGAGAATGAACCAGGTAGCGGCGAGGCCGCCGGCAAAGAACCCGACGACTGCAATCAGGGAGGGCAACTCGAAGTTTGCCAGGCCGCTGATGGCATGGCCTGAGGTACAGCCCCCTGCGTAGGCGGTTCCAAAGCCGACCAGGAAGCCGCCAACCACAACCGACACAAACCCTCTCGCAGTCAAGAGAGCGTGCCAGGTAAACAACTCATGCGGTGCAACACCAGAAAAGTCGTGAATCCCAAGCCTGGCGAGGGTCGTCCTGGTTTCCGCGGAGATGGCAATGTCGTTCGCCGCGCCGGTGTGGAAAGTCAGAAAACCGCCAATAAGAATCCCTGCGAGAAACACCAGGTTCCATAGTCCCACCCGCCGCCAATCGTAGCGGAAGAACTCCACCTTGGCTGGAAGGATTGCCGCGCAGAGATGCCTGAGATTTCCCGAGACACCGAACGCCTTGTTGCCGACGAGCAACAAGGCGGGGACGAAGAGTCCGATGACGGGACCCGCAACATACCAGGGCCACTCGTTGAATAACCAGGCCGTCATGGAGTTGACCATCCTTTCATTGGCACGCTACTTCTTGTTCTTTTTCCAACCCAGGCTGACCTGAATCGAATTCTGATACATGCCGAGGTTGGCGTTCCCGCCGCCCGCGGAAGGTGGGATTGAATTGGCACCGTTGACCGAGTTGTTGAATGCATGGACATATGCAAAGTTAATTTCTTTTCCGCTCTTGAGGGTCCATGTTGCACCAAGATGAAGATGGTCCTGGGTGACAGCCGGGGCGAGCAGATTGAAGAACGACTGAGTGCTGTCAAACGGGAGCCCAGCGTGATTGTAGCCTGCCCGAAGGGTCAACGCAGGATTCAAGTTGTAGTCGAGGCCGGTCTTGATCACCGTGATGTCATGCCATCCGAAGCCCGGACCGTTGGCGGCGCCGAGAGGGGCTTGATTCGCGTCGGAGTTGGCAATCGACTTCACCTGCCCGTAGAGAATTCGTTCGGCATCGAACTGCACGGTAGCTTTGGAGGCCAGCTTGACCGCTGCGCCGCCTGCGAAGTTCGCGGGGATGTCGAATTTCCCGCCTTCGGCAAACAATCCGCTGTAGCGAGAGAATCTGCTGGTGTAAGTACGGGTTTGATAAGTCACTCCCACGTTGAGCCATTGGCTCAGTTCTCCGATCCATCCTACACGCACGCCGCCTCCAAACGAGTTGGAGTGGCCGGTATTGGTGACGTGAGAAGGGTCGCTGGATTCGTTGGCATTGGCGAAGTTCTGCAATCCCTCCGCGGAGAATCTCTGGTATGCAAGGTTACCCGCAACGCCGAAGGAGTTGTGCGCGCCAACTTTGTAAGCCAGGGTGGGAGAGACAAAGAGCTGCTCAAGATCAACGCCTCCGCGGGTATTTCCAAGAAGGAAGATTGGCTTGGTGTAGGAAGTATTGAGCCCGCCGTTGCCATACAACGCTACGCCTGCCGCGAGATTTGGCCGCAGCTGATGGCTCCAACCCAGCTCAGGCATTGGGAAGTTCTTGACGCGGCTGGCATCGTAGTTTCCATTTACATCAGGATATCCAGAAGGCAATTGGTTACCGGTGATTGTGCTGGAGCGGATCGGACGGAACAGCGTCAGCCCAAAATCGAAGCGATCCCCGACGAAGATCAGGCCTGCAGGATTGGTCGCTCCGGCGAGGCTATCTCCCGGCAACGCGACTCCGGTTCCGCCGCGTCCTTGTTGCTTGGCTCCATAGCCGGTCAGGAAATATCCGTCCGTGGCAAAGGACGAATCCACCACGACAAGCGAGGCAACCAGTATTACCAGAATATTTTTTGCAATGCGCTTCATGAAGGCTTTCTCCCTAAATGTGAGTTGCGTTTTTTCGCGGTGATCTTCCGACCCATAGCCCCATAGCGGAAGTATGTTGATCGCCCGCACGGCACGAGGGTTGCCGATGCGGCCGAAAAAGTGGATTCATTGGGCCCGGAGCGAAGCGAATGTGAGGTCGTCGGTTTTAAGGGCATAAAACAGAAAACCCACCGGCTGGATGAACTTCCAGCGGTGGGCTAAAAACATCTTTAGCTAAACTAAGGCCTCAGTCGATTCGGCCCAGCCTTCCCATGCCAGAACACACCCTGCCGCGCGTACAAGCGCAGCAACAGGCCGTGCAAAGCATCGTGTTCCGATGGGTCATCGACATAGTGTGTAGCGTACAAAAGGACTTCTTCAAAGTCAAGGATGCGAGTCAATCGTGTCAATCGAATCTTTGGCCGCGGATGACATTTGATCGTTGGATTGAGTTATCGATTGCAGGGTTGTCGTGGAGGAAGAATAGGCTGGGCCAGCATCAATCCAGTCACCGGCCCAGCTCTCTTTCTGGATTCAGCTAGCCATCAGGCAATTCCTGTACTGCGGCCCTGGCGCAGATCCCAGAGCGCCGCAACCAGAGCATCGATCTCTTCGCAGGTGTTGTAGAGCGCCAGTGTAGCGCGAAGTGTGCTCTCCACTCCAAAGCGGCGCAGGATGGGTTGCGCGCAATGGTGACCGCCGCGCACCGCGATGCCTTTGCGGTTGAGGTAGTCGCCAATCTCTTCAGTGCGGAAACCATCCATTACAAAAGAGAGGACGCCGGCTTTTTCCTTCGCTGTACCGATGAGGCGCAATCCTGGAATGCGCTGGAGTGCCTCGGTTGCATACACCAGCAATGTGTGTTCGTGGCGGGCCACGTTCGCGATGCCAACGCGATCGAGGTAATCAATGGCCGCACCAAGACCGACGGCGTCGGCTATGTTCCCAGTGCCCGCTTCAAAGCGCTGCGGAGGAGGCTGGTAGAGAGTCTTCTCGAAGGTGACGTCCTGAATCATGTTGCCGCCACCTTGCCAGGGAGGCATATTGTCCAGCACCTCGGACTTTCCATACACCACACCAATACCGGTGGGCGCAAAGACCTTGTGTCCGGAGAAGACGTAAAAATCGCAGTTGATGGCCTGCACATCGACGCGCATGTGGGAGACGGCTTGCGCTCCATCCACCAGCACGCGCGCGCCATGACGGTGGGCGGCTTCAACCATCTCCTTCACCGGAACCACGGTGCCGAGAGCATTGGAGACTTGCGTGATGGAGACCAGGCGCGTCTTCGGGCCAAGCAGTTTTTCGTACTCATCGAGAAGAACCTGGCCGGAGTCATCGACCGGAGCAACGCGAAGGCGCGCGCCCTTTTCAGCGCAGAGCATTTGCCAGGGAACGATGTTGGCGTGGTGCTCGAGCCAGGTGATGACGATCTCATCGTCCTTCTGAATATTTCGCCGGCCCCAGCTTTGCGCGACAAGATTGATGGCCTCGGTTGCTCCGCGAACAAAGACAATCTCGCGCGTGGCTCCAGCATTGAGAAAGCGGCGGGTCTTCTCGCGCGCCGACTCGTAAGCGTCCGTAGCGCGCGCGGCCAACTCGTGCGCGGCGCGATGCACATTCGAGTTTTCGTGCTCGTAGAAATAGCTGATTCGGTCAATGACCGATTGCGGCTTCTGCGTCGTTGCTCCGTTGTCAAGCCAGATAAGCGGACGGCCGTTTACGGTTTCGCGCAGGATGGGAAAGTCGCGGCGAATGGCCTCGACATCGAACGAGTAGGAAGAAAGGCCGAGGTCATTGGCCAACTCAGGTTGCCCGGTTCCCGGAGCAACGATAGGCACTCCATCGAATGGGTAGAGGGGCCGGGGCTGGCTTGCGGCATCGTGAGAGGCCGGCGCGCGGAAATCGGGGGTGTGCGCCACAGTACCAGGAAGCGGCGGCGCGTTCACACCGAGCGGCGCTGCGAAAGGAGTGGCACTGGGCGCAACTTTTTGATCGGAGCCGCCACCGTTGCCGGATTTCAAGTCGGCGGGAAAGGGTCCGGGCAAGCTGGCAGGAGAAGAGAAAATCGGGCGTGCGTCTTCAATAAACGAGAATGCCGGAACCGCAGAAGAATCGACAACGCCAAAAGCGCCTGGAACGGCGGGTGCCGGCGGCTGCTGAGCAGCTGCAAGATTCGAAGGCTGAATATCTGTGAAGAGCGAAGCGGGGATCGCAGCGAAGCCTTCGTCGCTGGGCGCACTGCTTCCAAAGGCCTGGGCAGGCGTGTGCAGAGGCGCAGGCTCGGCAGCGGGTTCACTGAATAGGGGGCGCGCATCCGCAAGGAATGCAAAGGCTGGTTCGACGGGCGGAGCCCCTGCTGCGCCGTGCCCAGAGCGCGAACCTTCTGGAGCAGAGGGAGCGGATGCGATTGTGCGCGCATCTGGAGGCACGCTTCGGTCCGGCGCAGCGAGAAACGCACCGGGCTGCAAATCAGCCACGCCCGCCAAAAGCCCTGGAACCGCGGGCGCAGTGGGGCTGGGAATGGCCGCGTAGGGATTCCCGGAGAAGGCGGAGTTGTGCGGTAACACCGCGCGGGCTGCCGTTATTGCCGATTGCTGCGCCGAATCCGGAAGCGCATTGAACATTTCGTTAGCCATGCGCGCCAACTCTGCTGGGGACAGAACGCCGGGAGGGAAGCCTCCACTCACCGGCGTTCCGGCACCTTCACTGGCACCTACTGGTGCAGCCATTGATACAAGTGTCTGCTCACTTGTACTCATGGTATTGTCCTACGTCCACATCTTCCAGCAGGGCAATTGCATCGTCGGTCAGCACGGCCGCCGAGCAGTAGAGCGACACCAGGTAAGAAGCCAGCGCGCGTTGGTCGATTCCCATGAACCGCACCGACAAACCGGGGCTCTGTTCGCCGGGAAGCCCCGGCTGAAACAGCCCAACCACGCCTTGCTTCTTCTCGCCAACGCGCAGCAGAAGGATCTTCGACTTCTGGTCTTTGCTCCTGACCGCGAGTTTGTCGGAGGGGATGAGCGGAACGCCGCGCCAGGTGAGGAAGGGCGTGCCGAATAGCGTGACTGTGGGTGGTGGAACGCCGCGGCGCGTGCACTCGCGTCCGAAAGCGGCAATGGCTCGTGGATGGGCCAGAAAGAGCGATGGCTCCTTCCAGACCTTGGTCAACAATTCGTCCAGATCGTCTGGCGTGGGCGCGCCCTTGCGCGTCTTCAGCTTCTGCGAATCAGCTACGTTGTTGAGCAGCCCGTAGTCCACATTGTTGAGCAGTTCGCTCTCCTGTTTCTCCTTGACGCTCTCAATCAGGAGCCGCAACTGCTCGCGCACCTGATCATAGGGATTGCTGAGCAGGTCCGAGACCCGGGTATGAACATTGAGGACCGCATTGATGCTGCTCAGCCGGTATTCCCGCGGCTCGTCCAGATAATCGACAAAAGTGGAAGCAATCGTGGACTCGTCCTCGTGGCTGCAGACGGACTCAATCGCCTTGCTTTCATCCACCTTATTCAGCCGGAAAGTGCCGGACTCCAGAGGCTTCCAATCGAGCAGGCGAACGAGCCAGCGTGGCGTGATCGCGCCAAATTGCGGGGCAGTTTTGGTAACACTCGCTAGTTGAAACGCCGCTTCTTCGCGCAACGAAACGCGGTTGACATCTTCAGGCACAGTTGGCCTCCTTCTAGGTATTGGCAAGCAAATTCTAGAGCTTGCGGCTGAACTCCGCAAGCAAGCAAAGTTCCAGACTCGGCCTTCGTGGCAAACGTCTGGTGACGGTCAAGGCGCACCCAGCGAGGCCGAAAGTCAATGAGGAGATAGCCGGGAAGGGGAGGGCGCTAGTACTTCCTTACGGCGTGATCGACGCGATCGGACCAGGCGTGAATTCCGCCAGTCAGGTTCCAAACCTGATCAAAACCGGCCTTATGGAGAACCTGGACTGCCTTCGCACCACGAGGCCCCATTTTGCAGACGGCGACAATCTTCTGACTGGCATCGAGTTCATTCAAGCGACGAGGCAACTCAGCGAGCGGAATCAAGTGGCCGCCAATATTGGAGGTTTCAAATTCGAACTCATCGCGTACATCGAGCAGGAAGAGGTTCTCGCCGGCATCGAGCCGCTGCTTCAGGTCTTCCGCTCTAATCTCAGGAACGCCCATTTTTCTCCATCCCAGGAGGCGACTCGGTGATTGTC